>QFCE01001078.1_pt1 | contig 576042 bp, 502 predicted proteins | sample 5346091 | NCBI WGS metagenome assembly QFCE01 (sample SAMN09062252, study PRJNA434731) | Human gut metagenome, whole genome shotgun sequencing project. | isolation source: stool timepoint A chromium assembly | host: Homo sapiens | collected 2015 | reverse complement strand
GAAAGACCGCAAAGTCCATCCTGATCTCCGTAGGCGTCCGTCTGGCTGCGTTCAATTTAAAACAGATCGCCAATCTGACCTGTACCGATGAACTGGATCTTTACAGCATCGGGGAGAAAAAGGTGGCGCTGTTTTGCTGTATCCCGGATGCGGATACCAGCCTCAATTATCTGGTGGGCATGATCTACAGTAACCTCTTTCAAACCCTTTACTATGTGGCGGACCGGAAATACCATGGAAAACTTCCTATCCCGGTACACTGCATTATGGATGAGTGGCCAAACGTGGCGCTGCCGGATGATTTTGATAAGCTTCTGGCAACCATGAGGTCGCGCGCAATTTCCTGCAGCATCATCATCCAGAACATTGCGCAGATGAAAGCCTTGTTTAAGGATAGCTGGGAAAGTCTCATAGGGAATTGCGACGAATTTTTATATCTGGGCGGCAATGAAAAAGAGGGGCATAAATATGTCTCGGAACTATTGGGGAAAGAAACACTGGATACCAATACCTATGGGCAGACCAAGGGAAGGGGTGGAAGCTATTCTGTGAATTTCCAGCAGTCAGGAAGGGATGTGCCATACTTGTTCGTGAAGAGTTCAGTTGCCTTGAATTTATCATGAACAGGGACACGATCAACTGGATTCTGAAAAAATTGAATACAGGAGGTCGAACATGGAGCATTTACCAAAGAAAATCCACCACAACGGCATCGGCTACACGCTGATGGGAGACTACTACATCCCCGACCTGAAACTGCCGGAGGAAAAACGCCCCATCGGGCGGTGGGGGCGGATGCACAAGGCGTTTCTGCAAGAACACTGCCCCGGCCAGTACAATGAACTGCTTCTGTCGGGAAAACTCTGGACATATCTTGCTGACCTGAACGAGCAGGCCGATGACCGGCTGGCGTGTATCATCTCGCAGATGCAGGATGCGGAGGGCGTCACCGAGGAACTGAAAGCCTGTGACCAGCTTGCATGGGTCGGAGCCATGAACAGCATCCGCAGTCGGGCAGAGGAAATCATCCTCTCTGAGATGATTTTTGCCTGAGGGAGGTGGACGCATGATTCTGGAAGAAATGTTTAACGGCAGGTTCTATCCTTGTGAAACGGTGGTCGCTGATTCACTGAGGTTCAAGCAGGCCACCAAAGCCAGTGCAGCTCTGATGGATACTTTATCGGAACACCTGAGCAAAGAGGACTATGCTCTGGTTGAAGAACTGCGGGAGCAAATGGCAATCGCTCAGTGCGAGGAAAACGAAAGCCACTTCAAATACGGCTTTTCGGCGGGGCTACTTGTCCAAAAGGAAGCCTATGAGCAAGTGGCGCAGAGAGAAAAAGAGTAGCATCCCCATTGTAGCCGTTCTCATTTTGAGTACGGCTACTTTACTCCCATAAAGTGGTGGTGGACAAAATGACCACTCCTACTTCATTGGAGTAAAGTGGTGGTTTCCATTTTGAGAACTACCAAAATCGAAACAACATCGGCTTTTGGCTGTGCCCATTTTGGGCACAACCACCACAACAGAATACAGCTTCATAAAGGTCATTTACCGCTCAACCGGTGGATGGCCTTTTTTGCTGCCCTTACAGCCGCCAACCGTGACAAACACGCCCGGTAGCTGTACTACAAGTCACTCTGATTCCGCCGTGTCCAGACCTATACTTTTTATTGTCGGAAGCGAATACCGAGTGATGGACTATGTCTACAAGACATAGCGAACTGCGTCTGCAAGGGACTCTGGAACCGGCGTTTCTTCCGCTAAACTGGAAAATACAGACAGGGATACACATAAAGCCGATACCGGCAGACTTACTTCTGCTTGCGCCTGGCCTTGCGGTTGAGCGGGATGGGGCTGGTCTTTCCCCTCATATTGTTGGGATTTTTGAGTATCTTGGACAGGCTCAGTATCCGCAGGAACGCCGAGAAGTCCTCCGAGGAAATCTTCTCAAAGGGTATCTGCAACTTATCGCAAAATTCGTGGATCAGCATTTCTATATCGCTGCCCTGATGGATGGCCTGCTCAAATTTTTCCTTCACGTCATCCAGCGTGGGCTGCGGGTCGGCGGTGGTCTTGTCCTTGCGGTGTGCTTCCCGGATGTCCCGGACGATGCTGTCCAGATCATCGTGTATGACGTGGCTGTAATAATCGCTTTCCTGCACCTGCCCCAGTTCCAGCGTCCGCATATAGAGGTCATCTTCTCCGGGCGCATACTTGCTGAGGACGGCCTGCCGGGTGGCTTCCATCACCAGATTCATCTGCTCCACCCGCATATTGGCGATTTGGTCGATACAGATTTCCATATCCACCATCAGCCGCCGGAAGTTCGGGTGTGTAGCCAGTTCGCAGAGAAGCCGATTGTTGATTTTGCCGCTCCGTAAAAGTTCAATCATTTCATCGTTCAAATGGAGCGACTGTACATCGGCGTTGGGAACCTCTTTATTATCGGTCAGTCCCATCAGATAGTCGGCGGACACGCCGTAAAAATCCGCCAGCGTCGCAATCGCAAATGGGCTGATGTCCTTGTAGTCATCGGTTTCGTATTTCCCCAGCGCAGATTTAGACAGGCCGGTCTGCTCCGCCAGTTGTTCCAGCGTCAGGTGCTTGTCCACCACCCGCAGGTCTTTGAGCCGCTCCGGGATTGTCAGCTTTGCGTACATCCAAAGCCCCCTCTCTCGTTATGGTTTTTCAGTGATTACACCCATTATAGCACGATTCCATAAGCGTGGAAATATGCGGATTTCAAGCGTTTTTCCGACGTTTTGGATATACGGGAAAGGGCCTCTTTTTTCGGTAAACTGGTTCTTGCAGACAGGCACTGAACCTTGAAAATTGAATGACCGGCTGCAAGGGGTATGGCCTCCGGGGAAGTGACGCCACGACAGAAATCGAGCGCACCAAAGAGGCCGATACGCCGGGAGAAATTCCGGGCAGGAGCGGCTTGCAGGCAGACCGGCGGACAGAAACAAGTTTATCATGCGGGGCGCATGGCTCCGCAGCAAAGAAATGGAGGAATATCATTATGAAACTGAGCATGAAAGAAAAGAAGATTCTCTACGCTTACGGCTGTCCCAGCCACCACAATACGGTGACACGGCTGAAATGGCTGACGGCCCTGACGGTTGACCCGGAGGCCAAACGCCGGATGCTGGGGTTGGCCCGTAAGGTGGAGACGGAGGTGGACGAAAGCTGGTACGAGGATTTTTACCACCATCTGCGCATGGAGATGGACGAGTACCGCCGTCTAAAGCGCAGCCTGCGAGTGCTGAAATCTTACACTGATTATGAGGAGGATTTATATGAGGAAGCTGTCTAAATATGAGAAAGAAACCATCATCAACTGGAACGAGGCGGAGAACCTTGCCAGCGTCTACACCTTCAACGCCAGCTTGAAGCGCAGGCTGGCGGAGTTCAGCCGGAAGTACCCGCTGCTGTGCCGGTTGGAGCGCAGTACGCCGGAGGGCAGCGTGACCTATGTACTGGACAAGTCCCGGCTGTCGATCCGGTTCATCCCGCCGTACAGTGAGGAACGGAAAGCCGCCGCCAGTGCCTACGCAAAGGAGCATGGCTTTCAGGTGGTAGGGGCGGAAGAAAAAATAGCCTGAAATCGGGGAGATTACGGTCAAAATGCCGGGGCTGCACCTGATGTTTTGACCGGCAATCCCCGCAGGCGTATTCCGTATCCACTTCCAGCCGAAAGGCGTAAATGTGTGGATGTGGAGCCGGTGAAACTGGCGGCAACCGCTTCTGCGGCGGAAGCCAGCTTCGCCGGTGCGGGAGTACAGAGGGCGGCGAGCCCTCTGTGGCGGGGTGCAGGGGCGGCAGCGCACTGCTGGGGTCAAGGGGCAACGCCCATTGGGCGGGTACAGGGCGGCAGCGCCTGTGCGGAGTGTAGAGGCGGCGAGCCTTTACTCCGGTGTCCAGAGGTGGAAAACCTCGGCCCAGGGAAAGTTGATGCCTGCGTCAACTTGTACTGGGTATTACCTGACGCAGACTTTCGCAGGATTTGCGGCTTCGCCGCCCTTCCCCGGCCCCGGAACATCTTCGCAGGAAGGAGGGAAATTGTTTGAAACTGACACGACACAACGGGCGCTCCGGCAAGCATGGCACCTACAATCCCCGCCACAATGACCGCCGGTTTGATGTGGAGAACAGCGAACACATCGACGCAGAGCGGGCCAGGCAAAACATCTACTGGGACTGCTACCGGGGCTTCACCACACACGAGTTCCGGGAGAACCCGGAGCAGCCGGATTTCAGCTTTGAGGAAATCGAGCGGATGTACTACTACGAGTATTATTCTGACCATGTGGAGGCGCAGAACGCCCGGAATGAGAAAACCCGGCACACCGAGCGCAACCGCACCGTGGAGGACTTGCTGAAAAACAACAAGACCTGCCCGGAGGAAAGCATCTACCAGATCGGCACACTGGAAGAATCCGTCCCGCCGGAAACGCTCTTTCGCATCGTCAACGAGTTCTATGAGGAATTCGAGCGCCGCTTCGGTTCCCATATCCACATTTTAGATTGGGCGCTCCATCTGGACGAGGGGACGCCCCACATCCATGAGCGCCATGTGTTCGACTGTGAGAACCGCTACGGGGAACTGTGTCCCCAGCAGGAGAAGGCGCTGGAGGAACTGGGCATCCCTCTCCCGAACCCGGACAAGCCAAAAGGCAGGCACAACAATCGGAAACAGACCTTCGATGCGGTCTGCCGGACGATTTTGTTTGACATCACAAAGCGGCATGGGCTGCATCTGGATCAGGAGCCGTCCTACGGCGGACGGGAGTATCTGGAAAAGCAGGACTATATCCTGATGAAGCAGAAGGAGCAGCTGACGGCGCAGGAGCAGAAGCTGGAAGAACTGACGCTCAAAATCGAGGACGTGGAGACGCTGCTGGATGATGTTTCCGATGTGGCCTATGACAAGGCGGTGGAGGTGGTGACCGATACTGTCCGGCAGGAGACACACAAAGAAGATATTCGTTTGATTGAGGAAACAAAAAAGTGGGTACTTTCGCCGGAGCGGAAGGCCCCGCAGAAGGAGCGTGACTACGCCGCCGCCCGGCTGGATGGAGTGATTACCAAAATCAAACGTGTCATGCAGAGTGCCCTGGCAAAAATCCAGAAAACGCTTATGCAGCCGGAGGTCAAGAAGGCCGGTAAGGAGCAGATCAAGGAGAAAGCCAGAGAATCCATCCGGGATAAGCTGGCGAAAGACAAGCTGGACGCTGACCGGGATAACCGGGAACGCTGGGAACGTGAGGGGCGGATCGCTCCGACTAAGAAACACGATATGGAGTTATGAGGCATCTGATTTTCTGCGGAAACCAGGTGTCTTTTTCTCTGTCTGGAGGTGAGAAAATCGAATGTATTTGAAGCGGTGAAGGAGTCTGTCACCACAAGGCAGGCTGCGGAATATTACGGGGTGCAGGTTGGCAGGAATGGGATGGCCTGCTGTCCCTTCCACGATGACAAACATCCCAGCATGAAGGTTGACCGCCGGTTCCACTGCTTCGGCTGTCAGGCGGACGGGGATGTGATTGATTTTACCGCCCGCCTGTTTGGTCTGAGCGGTAAGGAAGCGGCTCTGAAGCTGGCGGAGGATTTCTCTGTCCGCTATGACGCCAAAGGCCATGACCCGCCCCGCAGGAGGCCGGTCAAACGGAAAATCAGCGAGGAACTGCGCTACCGGCAGGCGGAGCAGAAATGTTTCCGGGTACTGTGCGATTACCTGCATCTGCTGGAACGCTGGGAGAAGAAATACGCTCCGCAAACGCCGGAGGAAGCATGGAATCCGCTGTTTGTGGAAGCACTGCAAAAGAAAGCACACACGGAGTATCTGCTGGATGTTCTCCTGTCCGGCAGCATGGAGGAACGGGCTTCCGTTGTCGCCCAGTACGGAAAAGAGGTGAGGAAGATTGAGCAGCGAATATCAGAGTTTGCCGCCAGCCACCCGGCAGGCCGCCATGAGCGCAGCCGAAGCCTTAGCGCCGGAGCAGAGCGCCTCTGAGGTGCGGGAAAGCCTCTCCGTCACCGAGAAGGGCCAGCCCGCCAACACCATCGGCAACTGCCGGACGGTGTTCTGCCATGACCCTCTCCTGCGCGGGGCGATCCGGCTGAACCTCCTGACTGACCGGGTGGACATTGTGCGGGATTTGGGCTGGCGCAGGAATACCAGCGCCCTGACGGATACAGACGTGAAGTATCTGCTTCTCTATTTTGAGCAGAACTATGGCCTGACCAGCGAGAAAAAGATGACAGCGGCGCTCTCTATCGTGGCGAATGAAAACTGCTACCATCCCATACAGGACGTGCTGAACGGCCTTGTCTGGGACGGGACGCCCCGCATCCGCTCCTGTCTCCATCACTTCTTGGGTGCGGACGAGAGCGACTATGTGGAGGAAATGCTGAAACACTTCCTGCTGGGGGCTATCCGGCGGGTATTCCGGCCCGGCTCCAAATATGAGGAAATGCTCTGTCTGGTAGGCGGTCAGGGCGCTGGCAAATCCAGCTTCTTCCGCCTGCTGGCGATCCGGGACGAGTGGTTTTCCGATGACCTGAAAAAGCTGGATGATGACCGGGTGTTTTTGAAACTGCAAGGACACTGGATTATTGAGATGTCGGAGATGCTGGCTACCAGCAGCGCCAAAAGCATTGAAGAAATCCGCTCATTCATCAGCCGCCAGAAGGAAACCTACCGGACGCCCTATGAAGCCCAGCCCAAAGACCGGCTGCGGCAGTGTGTGTTCGGCGGTTCATCCAACACGCTGGACTTCCTGCCCCTTGACCGGGCCGGGAACCGGCGCTTTTTGCCGATCATGATTTACCCGGAGAATGCGGAGGTTCACATTTTGGAGGACGAGGACGCCTCCAGAGCCTATCTTTTGCAGGTCTGGGCGGAGGCCATGACGATTTACCGCAGCGGCCACTACTCTATGAAGTTCAGCAAGTCCATCCAGCGCCAGCTGGTGGAGGTACAGAAGGATTTCATGCCGGAGGACACGGAGGCCGGGCAGATACAGGGCTTTCTGGAACACTACACCGGCAGCATGGTCTGCTCCAAACAGCTGTTCAAGGAGGCGCTGGGCCACACCTATGACGAGCCGAAACGGTGGCAGCTGCACAATATCAACGAGATCATGAACACGGTGGTGACGGGCTGGAAGCCGTTCTCCAATCCGAGGATGTTCGCCGGGTATGGCAGGCAGAGGGGCTGGGAACGGGACGTTTCCGGCAACGAACTGCCCGGCAACGAAGATGGATTTGTGGAGCTGACCGAGGAAGAATGCCGCCAGCTGGAACTTCCCAAAGAGTGGATCGCATAAAAATAGCGGTCTGTTGCCGGGATGGTTGTCACTTGGTTGCCGGGTTCGTTGCCGGGGATTTTCCGGTCTGGATACGGAAAAAGCCTGTAAATAAGGCATTTTCTAATATCTATCTCTATCTCCGGCAACGAAAGCAACGAGATTTTTCAAGAAAATTTAGAAAGTAAGATTTGCAGGCCAGACGGTAGTTTACAGGTTTTTGGAGGTTCGTTGCCGGACTTCGTTGCCGGTGTGCTATTGTCTGGCCTGCCACTCTATGGAGGTAGCCTATGGAAAAAAGCAAGCAGCAGAAAAATAAAGTCCGTTTTATGGTGGTGCGGGAGTTCTCCGGGGAGAAATCCATGCGGGAAGCCTTTGAGCAACTGATCGAGCGCCAGACCTGCGAACACTTCGAGGAATGGCTGGAACAGCGTGAGATGGCGGAGAACGCTGCGTAAAAACGGTTGATTCAGGGACAGGGGCATGGTATGATAATGGTATCGTGTCCCTGTTCATAGAAGGAGAACGCTATGAGCAGGAAAAAACAAGTCTATGAGAAAATCACCGCTCTCTACTGCCGTATCTCTCTGGATGACGGCGGCGACAATGAGAGCATGAGCATCAGCAACCAGAAAATCATGCTTCGGGACTTTGCTGAAAAGCATGGGATGTTCCAGTATGAGTATTATGTGGATGACGGCTATACGGGCCGCAATTTCAACCGCCCTGCCTTCCAGCGTATGATCGCTGACATTGAGGCAGGGAAGATCGGCTGCGTCATCACCAAAGACCTATCCAGACTTGGTAGGAATTATATTGAAGCTGGCAGCTATATCGAAATCTTTTTCCCCAAACACAATGTGCGCTATATCGCCATCACGGACGGCGTGGACAGCCTGACCCGTCAGGAGATGGACATTACGCCCTTCAAGAATATCCTGAACGATATGTATAGCCGGGATATTTCTAAAAAGGTGCTGGCGGGCATCACGACCCGCTCCCGGCAGGGAAAGTTCTGCGGAGGGACGCCGCCCTTCGGCCTGATGCGTGACCCGGAGGACAAAGGGCATCTTATCATTGACCCGGAGACAGCGCCGATCATCCGTAAAATCTATGACTATGCCCTTGACGGGCTGGGCTGCATGAGGATTTCCAAACGGCTGATGGAAGAAAAAATCCCCATCACCCATGTCAAGGCCAATACGGAGTTTGACGCCAACTATTACTCTTGGGGCGGCGCAAGGATCAGCCATATCCTGCGGAATCCCTTTTATAAGGGCGCACATCTGGTCTTTCGGACACACCAGAAGGGCATCCGCTCCAACACTTATGACATTATCCCCCGTGACCAGTGGGAAGTGATCGAGGGCTGCCATGAGGCGATTGTGACGCCGGAGGAATGGGAACAGGTACAAGCTATCATTGACCGCAAACCACCTATCATGAAAGGCAATGCCTGCCCCTTTTATAATCTGTTCCACGGGCTGGTCTACTGCGCTACCTGCGGGAAGTCCATGCAGGTGCGGTATGAAAAGGTCGGCAGAACCGGGAAGAACCGGTTCACCGGCGAGATGCGGGAACCGATTGACAAGGCGTACTATATCTGCCAGACTTATAACCGCATGGGATGCAAGGTCTGCTCCAGCCACAAGATCGAGGCCAGAGATTTATACAATCTGGTGCTGAAAGACATTCAGGAGCTGGCGGCGCAGGCCATGAAGGACGCCGATGCGTTCTATCAGCACCTCAGCAGCCGGATGGAGCGCCGGTATCTGGTAGACGCTTCTCAGACCGAGAAGGAACGGAAACGGCTGGAAGCCCGGAATCAGGAAATTGATGTGATGTTTTTAAGCCTGTACACGGATAAGGCAAAAGGCATCCTGACCGAACAGCGGTTTATGAAACTGACGGCGGCGCTGGAACAGGAGCAGGAATCCAACCAGAAGCGTCTGCATGACCTGGCGATGATGCAGAGCCGGGCGGACGCACAGGAAAGCGAAGTCCGTACCTTTATCAAGGAAATCCGGCGCTATTCCGCTATTGAGGAACTGGACGAGGCAATGCTGAACCGGCTTATCAGCCGGATTCTGATTGGCGAGGTCAAGAAGGTGGACGGACAGAAGGTGCAGAAAGTCAAAATCGTTTATAACTTTGTCGGGGAAATCCCGGAGATTGCAGCATAAAGACAGTACAGCCCTCCCCGTACCGGGGAGGACTTTTTGATATTTGGAAAAGATAAAAATGTATGTGTTATTTATAGCATCCTAAAAGGCCATTGTTTCCAAAATACCGGTTTTAAGATTTTGAGCAGCAGCGCTCAATGGACGTTTCCTGTCATATACCATACAAATCTGACGTTCAGGGATTGTTTCCCGCAGATGAATCTGGACGATCTCACGTTGCTGAAGTGCTTCCTTCGCCATTGGTTCTGGAAGAAAAGCTAGCCCTAATTCCGCTTTTACCAAAGGTAAAATCTGATCTGTGGTAGCTGCTTCCGTGTCTGGTATCAACTCCAACCCGTGGGACAGGAACAATTTATGATAAAAATTCCAGGTCATAGTTTCTTTTCCGAGGCAAATCAACGGATAATTTTTTAGTTCGGCAAGTGTCAGCTCCTGGCTGCCCAGTGCCGTAAAAGTTTTGCCGCCCACAAGAATTTCACGGAAGGGCCGCAAATGCAATTCCTTCAAAGAGGTATCCACGTTGGTCGGCGTTGATACAACAGCAAAATCAACTTCACCGTTTTTAACAGAGCGGATGGCTTGCGGAGTGGAATGGTTATATATTTTCAAGCGAATACCGGGATGCTTCATGTGAAAGGGCTTCAATATATCCAGCAGGTAGATATTCAATGCGGTTTCGCTGGCTCCGATTGAAATACTTCCATGCTCCAAACCACTGTGCGCATTTAGTTCGGTTTCGGCTGTTTGTATCTGAGAAATGGCAGCTTCGACATGAGTGAACAACATTTCTCCTTCTGGGGTCAGTTGAACACCTCGATTGGTGCGTATAAATAACGTACAGTGCGTTTGCTGCTCCAGGCAGTTCATGGCGCGGGTAACGTTGGGCTGTCCGCTGCCCAGTGCATGAGCCGCTTTTGTGAAATTCTTGTATTTGGCTACATAATAAAAAACCTTGTAATATTCAAAGTTGACATCCATCCAGGCATCCTCTTTCTGATATGCTAATTGCTGATGATCACTATATCAATAATACTTTTTACATATTCCTGCCTGTCCAGTATAATAGATTTTGGTTCCAAAAACAAGTGAAGGAGTGCTTTAGTATGAGTGAAATCAAAAAAGTTGTGCTGGCATATTCCGGTGGTCTGGATACCTCCGTTATTATCCCGTGGCTGAAAGAACACTATGACAACTGTGAAGTGATCGCTGTCTGTGGAAATGTTGGACAAGACGATGAATTGGATGATTTGAAACAGCGAGCAGTGGCTTCTGGAGCCAGCAAACTTTATGTCGAGGATTTAACGGATGAGTTTGTTAATGAGTTTGTTATTCCTACTATGCAGGCGGGAGCTGATTATGAAGGGTATTTATTGGGAACCAGCCTTGCCCGCCCTATTCTGGCTAAGCGTGTCGTGGAAATTGCAAAGGCAGAGGGGGCGGATGCTGTTTGCCACGGCAGCACCGGAAAGGGCAACGATCAGGTGCGATTTGAGCTGGCCATTATGCACTTTGCGCCGGAAATGAAAATCATTACACCGTGGCGGGAATGGGATATTCAAAGCCGCAATGAGGAGATTGATTACGCCGAAGCCCATCATATTCCTTTGAAAATAAATCGAGAAACCAATTACTCAAAGGATAAAAATCTTTGGCATCTTTCTCATGAGGGATTGGATTTGGAGGACCCAGGTAATGAGCCGCAGTATGAAAAAGAAGGTTTTCTGGAAATGAGCGTTTCTCCACTGAAAGCGCCGGATACTCCTACATATGTGGAGCTGGACTTTGAAAAAGGCGTACCTGTTAAGTTGAACGGCAAGGCAATGAAATCATCAGACATTATTTCTAAGCTAAACGAGATTGGCGGCTGTAATGGTATTGGCCTGTACGATGTGGTGGAAAACCGTCTGGTTGGTATGAAAAGCCGAGGAGTGTACGAGACACCGGGCGGAACCATTCTGTATAGAGCGCATGAGATATTAGAAACACTGACATTGGACAAAAAAACTGCCCATAAGAAAAAAGAATTGTCTATTTGCTTCGGTGAGTTGGTTTACGACGGACAGTGGTTTTCTCCGCTGCGCAAAGCGTTGTCTGCATTTGTGACAGAGACGCAGCAGACCGTCACCGGAAAAGTACGTCTGAAGTTATATAAGGGCAACATTATCAATTCAGGTGTGTGGTCCCCATATTCTTTGTATAGCGAGGATATTGTCACATTTAATGAAGGAGAGGGCTATCAGCAGTCCGATGCTACTGGCTTCATCCGTCTTTTGGGGCTGCCTACCCGTATACAGGCGTCTGTAAATGCCCGAAATAGAAGGGAGGCAGAAAAATGCTGACTGCGGTGACAGGTATCAAGTGGGGGGATGAAGGGAAAGGACGGGTTATTGATCTGCTGGCAGAGCGGGCGGATATTGTCGTGCGTTACCAGGGGGGAAATAATGCCGGGCATACGGTCGTAACCAAACAGGGAAAATTTATTCTGAATCTGCTACCATCCGGGATTCTTCATCCCAATGTGGTGTGTGTTCTTGCGGATGGTATGGTAGTTGATTTAGAGCATCTCTCCAATGAAATTGCCGATATTCGCGGCAAAGGGGTGTCTGTAACACCTCAAAATTTCAAACTGTCCGCTCGTGCAACCATCTCCATGCCGTGGCATCGGATACAAGATGATTTGGAGGAAGAACGTCTTGCGCAGAGCGGAGTTGCTTTCGGCTCTACTCGCAGGGGAATTGCTTATGCCTACAGCGATAAGTATCGCAAAAAAACATTGCGTTTAGGTGATCTGCTTCATTTAGATGAGCCATATATACAGGTTCGTCTAAAAACCATGCTGGAAGCAAAAAATTTGGAACTGGCAGGCTGCTATCATCAGGAGCCAATGTCTTATCCGGCCCTGCTTGCCTGGTGCCAGAAGCAGGCAAAGGAGTTTTTACCCTATATCTGTGATACCGGAAATTATTTGGATACAGCGTTATCGTCAGGAAAACAGATGGTTTTGGAAGCGCAGCTTGGCGCTATGCGTGATATTGACTATGGCATTTTCCCCTACACTTCCAGTTCTACAACGATTGCGGCCTATGGGCCGATTGGAGCGGGAATTCCTGGCGTGCAGCCTGACCATGTGGTCGGTGTGTTAAAGGCTTATTCAACGTGCGTTGGTGCAGGCCCATTTGTGGCCGAGAACGCTATGCCTGAAGAATGGAAGGAATCCCTGCGCAAGGCCGGCGGTGAATATGGCGCTGCAACAGGCCGCCCACGCCGGGTTGGGCCATTTGATGCGGTTGCAAGCCGGTACGGCCTAAAATGCCAACGCGCTGACAAAATCGCATTGACTAAGTTAGACGTACTCAGTTATATGCAGGAAATTCCCATCATTACGGGATATTTGTACAAAGGCAAAGAAACAGACACCTTTGTTCCTACGGAAAATCTGGAAGAATATCAACCGGTTATCAGCTTCATTCCCGGCTGGAAACAGGACATTTCCGCTTGCCGTCGCTGGGAGGAACTGCCGGATGCTGCAAAAAATTATATCAAAACGCTGGAAAAATTACTTGATCACGAGATCCAGTTTATCTCTGTCGGCGCAAAGCGCGAAGAATATCTGATAAAGGGGGAATGGCTGTGAGACACCTGATTGAACCAACCGATTTCAATGACGATGAAACGATGGCAGTCCTGGATTTGGCTGATCGAATTGCCGCCGCTCCGGAGATGTATGCGCATGTGGCTGACGGCAAAAAGCTGGCGACCTTATTTTATGAACCCAGTACGAGAACCCGGCTTTCTTTTGAATCTGCCATGCTAAGTCTGGGCGGGCAGACGCTCGGCTTCTCCGGAGCAGAACAGTCCAGTGCAACCAAAGGAGAAACGGTTGCTGATACAGCTCGCGTAGTCAGCTGCTATTCCAATATTATAGCTATGCGCCACCCAAAAGAAGGTGCTCCGCTTCGCGCTTCCATGTTTTCCAAAGTTCCTGTCATAAATGCTGGTGACGGAGGCCATAATCATCCTACACAAACTTTAATTGATTTGCTGACGATTCGCCAGCGCATGGGACGGTTGGATCATCTGACCGTTGGTTTTTGCGGTGATCTGAAGTTCGGCCGGACAGTGCATTCTTTGGTCAACAATCTTGTTCGTTTTTTAGGAAATCAGTTTTATTTTATCTCGCCAGAGGAACTTCGCATTCCCGAATATTTGAAGGAGGATACATTGCACCCGGCAAATTCCTTATATTGGGAGGTCAGCAGTTTGGAGGACACACTCCCTAAGCTGGATGTGTTATATATGACCAGAGTGCAGAAAGAACGTTTTTTTAATGAGGAAGATTACATTCGGCTAAAGAGCATCTACACGCTTGACCCTGAAAAAATGAAATTGGCTAGGCCGGATATGCCTGTGTTGCATCCACTGCCTCGTGTCGATGAAATTACTCGGACGGTAGATGATGATCCCCGTGCCGCTTATTTTGATCAGGTGCAGAATGGCGTTTATGTTCGCATGGCACTAATTATGGCTCTGTTGGGAATTGCCGATCCTGTGACTGGAGAGAAGGTGTTAAAATGCTGAAGGTAGAACCCATTCAAAATGGTGTGGTTATTGACCATATCCCCGCTGGGCGCGGTATGGAAATTTACCGGCTGCTCCATCTGGAGAGCAAACATCAGGCGGTTGCGCTGCTGCAATCTGTGCGCAGTGAGAAATATGGAACAAAAGATCTGATTAAGATCGAAGGTTCAAACCTTCCGGAGCGGCTGGAGATTTTAGGCTATCTGGATCGGCGAATTACACTAATCTATATCAAAGACGGAGTAGTGGAGCGAAAATGTCAGCCTGATATGCCAGAGATATTGCGAAATGTGGTTAAATGCACAAACCCACGATGTATTACCAGTATTGAGGCAGGATGCGACCATATTTTCAAACTGTCTCCTTCTGGGAAGTACCGCTGCCTTTACTGTAATCAGGAACTGCCGGTACAGAGGTGATACCATATGGATTTTTCTGCATACGAAAAAGGCAATCCTTTTATGTCTTATAACCATATTCAAATATGCAAAGTTGACCCGGATTGCTGTGTGGTAAAGGTAAACTTGGTTGCCGAATCTATGAATCTTCATGGACACGTACATGGAGGATTGTTATATGCAATGGCAGATTGCGTGGCGGGAATTTTTGCCAGAATGGATGGTAGAGATTATGTAACGCAAAGCGCACATATCAATTTCCTGCATAACGTACAGTCAGGGACAATCTTTGCAAAAGCTGAAATCATAAAGCGCGGTAAGCACATGGCTTACTTTCATATCAGCATTACCGATCAAGATGATCATCTTCTTTGTGATGGTATGGTTGATATGTATTGTATTTCAGGATGCCAAACATAGTCAGGCTTCTGCTATTTTGAGAATACATACATAGAGGTATCTTTAGTTATACATCAAGGAGTGAACACATTTGCATGGAATTATAAAATGCCAGCATCAGGGACAAATGTCCGAATCTTTCCCAACTGCCGCATTTTTGTCAATATCAGGCGGCCTGCAAGATGCCTATACCTATGTGTTCCGGGGCAAGGTGTTCGCCAATGCTCAGACCGGGAATATCGTATTACTTAGTCAAAACATCTGTGAGCGTAATTGGTTGCAGAGCGCACACTACTTTGTTCCGTTGGCAGCATTTGCAATAGGCATCATTGTTGCAGAGCAGATACGGGGAAAATATCAGAATGTGCAGAATATCCACTGGAGGCAGATTGTCCTGCTACTGGAAATGATTCTGCTGTTTTTGGTAAGCTTTCTTCCGCAAAGTCTTGATATGCTGGCTAATGCACTGGTATCTTTTTCCTGCGCTATGCAGGTGCAGACATTCCGAAAGGTGAATGGTTACGCGTTTGCCAGCACCATGTGTATCGGAAATATGCGTAGCGGCATGGAAGCACTTTCTGCATACATCAGAACACATGATAGAAATGTTTTAGGGAAAGCTTTGCGCTATTGGGAAATCATTTTCCTATTTGCTGTTGGCGCTGGAATCGGCGGTCAATTTGTTGTTCTGTTCGGAGCGCATACGATCTGGTTTTCCTGCCTGCTTCTATTGGTCAGTTTTTGCCTGATGATTATCAGAGAAGAAATGAAAGAACACCCGGAAATTAGCGTCGAGGAAGAAACGATACAGAAAGATCTGTGGGACATTGAAAAGCAGATAAAGAATATAGGTCACCAGGTCGGGGAAGATATATCGGTTATGAAATCACCGCATAATAAAGATTCTCAATAACAAATTAAATCGCGGCGTCGAATGAATAAAACTCCGACGTCGCGATTTTTACAGAAAAATTTAGCCCCAGACTTCCTCAGCAATCTCTTTAACCAGCGCCAGTTTCGCCCATTGCTCTTCTTCAGTCAGCTTATTGCCGATCTCGCAGGAAGCAAAACCGCACTGCGGGCTGAGATACAACCTGTCAAGAGGGATGTACTTTGCAGCTTCATGGATTCGGGCAATCACGGCCTCTTTATTCTCCAACTGCGGCTGCTTTGTGGTAATCAGTCCGAGAACCACTTTCTGTCCGCTTCCGATTTTTGCAAGAGGCGCAAAGCCACCGGAGCGTTCATCATCAAACTCCAGATAATAGGCACTTACATTTTCTTCGCCGAACAAAACGTCGGCCACGGAGTCATAGGGGCCACTGCTGGCATAAGTTGAATGGTAATTGCCCCTGCAGACATGGGTGGTGATGTTCATCCCCTCTGGCGCTCCGTTAATCACCTGGTTGTTAATATCTTTATAGGCATTCTGGACGGCCAAAAGCCCTTCTTTCGTTGCGGCGTGCATTTCCTGTCCATTTTTATCCGCCAGCATTCCCCATGTGCAATCGTCAAACTGCACATTCCTGCAGCCTGCATCGTACAGCTGATGCAGTACAGCAATGTAAGCCTGTGCAATGTCGTCCATCAGCGGCTTGGCAGAACTGTAAAAGGCCTCTGTGTGTTTTCTGGCAAAGGGCATCCAGAATTGTGCCAGCGTCTGAGCAGGGGCGGGGATTGTCTGTTTTGCTATAGTCTTTTCGTCCTCCAGCGCCTTCACATACCGAAAATGATCCACAAAGGGATGCTCACCGGACAATCCGATCCTGCCGGTCACAAAAGTATCATCGATCATCGCCGCCTCTCCGTGGAAGGGAAGGCCGGTGTTCGTTTTCTTATGGCCGACGCCGTCGAATCCCCACATAAAATCCAGATGCCAGGTAGCGCGGCGGAACTCGCCGTCAGTAATAACATGGTATCCGGCCGCTTTCTGCTTCGCCACCAGTTCGGTAATGCACTGATCCTCCACAGCTTTGAGCTGATCGGCGGTAATGGCTCCTGCTTCATAATCGGCGCGGGCCTTTTTCAGTTCTGCCGGACGAAGAAAGCTGCCCACGTAGTCGTAACGGAACGGTGCGTATAAATTACTCATATCAAATGTCTCCTTTGCATTCGTTTCTTATATTTTTCGCCGCCTGGACCATATTTTTCAAACTGGCAACGGTTTCGGTTTCCCCTCTGGTTTTTAATCCGCAGTCTGGGTTGACCCATAAATGATCTGCCGGGATCTTGTCCAGCATCAGCCGGAGGGCGGCTTCAATTTCTTCTACACTCGGAATGCGGGGGGAATGGATGTCGTAGACGCCGGGACCCACCTCCGTTTCAAAATGATGCGCCATCAGGCTGTCCAGAATCGTAAGTTTGGAACGGGACGCCTCAAAGGTAATCACATCGGCGTCCATTGCGTCGATTTCCGGGATAATGTCCTCAAACTCGCTGTAGCACATATGGGTGTGAATCTGCGTTTCCGGTTTTACCTTTGCGTGGCAGAGACGGAATGCCTTGATCGCAAAGTTCAGATAGTCGCTATGCCAGTCGGCGCGGCGGAGCGGCAGCTTTTCCCGGAGCGCGGCTTCGTCAATCTGAATAATACGGACGCCTGCAGCTTCCAGTTCCAGAACCTCTTCCCGGATTGCAAGGCCGATCTGATACATCATCTCCTGCGTGGAAATATCTTCTCTGGGGAACGACCAGTTCAAAATCGTGACTGGTCCTGTCAGCATTCCCTTCACATCCTTATCCGTCAGGGAATTGGCATAACGGATATAATCGGTAGTAATGGACTTCTTGCGTTTGACGTCCCCGAACACAATCGGCGGCTTTACGCCCCGTGTACCGTAAGACTGTACCCAACCGCCTATGGTAAACACATAACCAGACAGATTTTCGCCAAAAAATTCCACCATGTCGTTGCGTTCAAATTCGCCATGCACCAAGACATCCAGACCAATGTTTTCCTGTAAAGCGATGCAATCCCGGATGAATCCCTTTGCATTATTTCGGTATTCTTCTTCGCTGATTTCGCCTTTTCGGAATTTTGTTCGGTTCTGCATGACTTCCTTTGTCTGCGGGAAAGAGCCAATCGTTGTCGTGGGCAGCAGCGGGAGATTCAGCAGTTCTTTCTGCGTTGCCTGCCGTTCCTTTCTGGGCACCCTGCGGGTAAAATCCGATTCAGTAAGTGCCGCAACCTGTTTCTGTACCTCTGTGTCGGTTCTCAGCTCACTGGTTTGGAACAGTTCCTGATTTTGCAGATAGCGCCGGTCACAGGAATAGTCTGCAAGTTCAGCCAGGCAGCAAAGCTCACGCAGTTCATCCAGCTTTTCATACGCAAAGGAAAAATGCCGGATAATTTCGGTGGAAAGCTGCGGCTCATTCTTTACAGTATACGGCACATGGAGCAGGGAGCAGGATGTACTGAGTACAATGTGGTCACAGCAGCTTTTCAAACCGGCGATTCGCTCCAGTACGTCTTTATAATTAGTACGCCAGATGTTTTTCCCATTTACAAGTCCCGCAAACAGGATTTTATCCTTCGGGAAACCGTTTGCTGCTACAAGTGCTGCGGTCTGCTTTCCTTCCACAAAGTCAAGGCCAATGCCGTCAAAGGGCAGTTCACATAGCTGCCGGTAACAATCCCGCACATCGCCAAAATAAGTTTGGAGCAGCACCTTCACTGTGCCTTTTTGTTCCAGCAGCGTTTGGTACAGCTTGCGGAAAAGGGCAACATCCCCCATTGTTAAATCCATGACCAGATACGGCTCGTCAACTTGCAGCCATTCCACGCCGTTTTCTCCACACCGCTTCAAAATATCTGCATAGGCAAACAGAATATCATCTACAAAATCAGTGGCGGATTTATTGCCGGTACAGCGGGCCAGCTTCAAAAAGGTAAACGGTCCGGCGACCACGGGCTTTGTCTGAATGCCCAGAGAACGCGCCTGATGAAAGCCATCCAGAAAAGCATCTGAGCGGAGCTTCAACTCCATATCATCATCCAGCTCTGGTACCATGTAGTGGTAGTTCGTATTGAACCACTTTTTCATGGTAAATGCTTTGACATCTCCCTGCGCCCCCTGATACCCACGGGCCATGGCAAAGTATGTGTCTATATCGGAAAGCCTCAGATCGGCATACCGCCTTGGAATGGCGTTCAGCATATAAGCGGTGTCCAGCATCCCGTCATAAAGGGAAAAATCATTGGACGGGATAAAGCCGGCACCTGCGTCCCTCTGGCGTGTCCACTGCTCCATTCTCTGCTGAGAGACAACCCGTTTCAACTCATCGGCATCTATTTCGCTGCGAAAATACGCTTCTGTTGCGAACTTTAATTCTCGGTGGATCCCGATACGCGGAAATCCAATAATTGAATAGTCCATAATGTGTCCTCCTTGGGTATGATCGTTCTTTTTCAGTATACCTGCGGGAAAGGGTTCTGTAAAATACGGAAAAGCAGCGGTTTGCCATAGATTGAATCTATAGCAGACCGCTACTTTATGTTCTGTCATTCCTGTGCGGAAGCATATCGTTTCAGAGCTTCGATATACAGAGTTCCAAATTTACCCGGTCCGACCTTGCTGTGAGTGATGTAGCCGATTTCCATGTAATCATCCACAGCAAGGGGGACAGCAACAATATTTTTCCCATTTAGTTCTTCGTTGATAACGCCGCTGCAAATGGTGTACCCGTTCAGACCAATCAGGAGATTGAACAGCGTGGCCCGGTCAGAAACCATAATGTCTTTCTTGCTTTCCAACGTACTTAAAATTTCCTCAGAGAAGTAGAAGGAATTGTGTTCTCCCTGCTCATAGGACAATCTCGGATAGGTTGCCAGCTCATCCAATTCAACAATTTTCTTCTTTGCCAGAGGACTGAACGTACTGACAAAAACGTGAGGCTTTGCGATAAATAAACGATGAAATTTCAAATCATTTTCCCGCATGGTCTTGCGCAGGACAGCTTCATTGAAACTATTAAGGTAAAGCACACCCACCTCGCTTCGCAGCTTTGCCACATCTTCAATCAACTCATAGGTCTGCGTTTCACGGATGCGGAAGTCGTATTCTTCACCGCCATACTGTTTCAAAAGCTCAACAAATGCTTCTACCGCAAAAGAATAATGCTGCGTGGACACACAGAACTGATGCTTGACAGGGGTCTTCCCTAAGTATCGTTCTTCAATCAGATTTGTCTGTTCAATCACTTGACGGGCATATCCTAAAAATTCTTCTCCCTCCGCCGAAAGCAGGATGCCTTTATTGGTACGTTTGAAAATAGTAATTCCCAGTTCATTTTCCAGTTCCTTGATTGCGGAAGTCAGGCTGGGCTGGGCGATATAAAGCTGTTTTGCCGCCTCGCTGATCGTTCCGGCCGCAGCAACCGTCACAATGTATTTCAGTTGTAAAAGGGTCATTCGTCATCCTCCTGATCTGGATATGGAATTGCCGCAAGGATTTCTCCATAGCGTTCCGTAATTACACCATAATTCTCCCGCAGATGGGGAAACAGACAGCGGCTGCAGTCCTTGTATCCGTTGGGAAGGTAGGCAAACTTTCCGCCGCAGCGATCTCCCAATACATACAGAGGGCAATAGCAGAATAGGCAATTAAAATTTTCCGGGTCGGCACCCTTATGGCAGGGGAAATATTCACATTCCCGGTTGCAGAAATAAGCATAGTGCTTATTTTCCCAATACTGATTACGCATGAAAAGACTCCTTGCAAAAAAGGGATTTATTTTATACATAGGAACCGTAAGAAAAAAGCGCATCCAAACAGACACGCTCAACAAAGCACAGCTTCCTGCGCCTAAAAAACGTGCTTCCGGTTCCGGCAGAAGCACCATACGCTCCCACGTATCTGACTTACCTTTCCCTCAGGAAAGTTTCACAGTGATCGACTCGCCGGGACTTGCACCCGATTCCATGTTCCGTCTTTGCGGATGGAGCGATATGATGATTCAATTTTCATCTATCATTATAATCCAAACACATAACGTTGTCACGTGCTGCTTTATGCGTAAGTGCCAAATTCTCAAAGTAATTTGAATTCATCACTTGACATTGTGGCAAAGAACTTTTGACCCCCGATGAAGTACGCCTTTTGGATAACCGGAAGGCAGTGCTTCTGGTGCGTGGAGAACGCCCCATTCTGGATGAGAAATATGATCTGCATAAACATGTGAATGTGAAATATACGGAGGATGGAGGGGCGCCGCCTTATGATTATGCGAAGGCTCCCCTGTCCCATGAAGATGTAACCATTGATACCAGGAGACTGGATGATTATGAACTGCTCTCGGCTGGGGAGATCCTCGGCAGGGAGCAGTCTTTTTGATTGGAGGAATGCCATTGAAGAAAAGAAATGAAATGCCAAAGAGACAGACAGCAAACCATGCTACTGCACCGATGCCTATGGGCAGAGGACCAAAGCGTACCCTTGCCGCGTATGCAGCGCTGGTGCTTACTATGACGGTAGGTGGTATCCCGGTGCTTGCAGCCGGAGATCCCCTGTCAGTCATCAATAACCTGTCCACCTTTATCTTCTCCCTGATCCGGGCCATCGGCTTGATCTTACTGGGATTTGGTGTGGTGCAGGTAGGTTTGAGCTTAAAGAGCCATGATCCCAGCCAGAGAGCCAACGGGTTTCTGACGCTGGCAGGCGGTGTCATCATCACCTTTGCAAAAGAGATCCTGGACCTGATCGTTGGGTAGTGGGTAGAGACAGAAGCGGGCAGGGAGGACATCTTCCTGCCCCGGCAAAGGAGGTGAGACTGTTTGAGTGATAACTGGATCGTGCAGAACCTAAACTCTGCACTGAACACCTGGAATGAGAAGCTGGCAGAAATCTGGACGCTCCTTACCCAAAGCCCGGAATCCTTTAAGGGCGGGACGATCTGGAGTGTCATCACCGGGATCAACGGGGCGCTGACTGCCATTGGATATGGACTTTTGGTACTGTTTTTTGCAGCCGGGATCGTAAAGACCTGTGGCAGCTTTACAGACATGAAAAAGCCGGAACATGCCCTCAAAGCCTTTATCCGGTTTGCACTGGCACAAGGCGCCATCATGTATGGCATGGAATTGATGACCGCCCTGTTTTCCATTGTACAGGGGATCGTATCGACCATCATGGCACAGTCGGGAATGGCAGACGGGGGTGTGACAGAGCTTCCGGCAGAGATCGTGGAAAAGATCGAAGCGGTAGGGATGCTGGAATCCATCCCCTTGTGGATCGTGACGCTGCTGGGAAGCCTTTTGATCACAGTGCTGTCTTTTATCATGATCCTTACGGTATATGGAAGGATGTTCAAGCTGTATATGTATACTGCCATTGCGCCCATCCCCATTTCCACCTTTGCGGGAGAACCCTCCCAGTCGGTGGGGAAGAACTTCATCAAGTCCTATGCAGGGGTGTGTCTGGAAGGGGCGATCATTGCACTGGCCTGTATCATTTTCTCCGTCTATTCTGCCAGTCCGCCAGCCATTGGGGATACGTCCTTAAGTGCAGTGACCATTGTGTGGAACTATGTAGGGGAATTGGTATTCAACCTGCTGGTGCTGGTGGGTGCGGTGAAAGCATCTGACCGGATCGTAAAAGAGATGATGGGATTGTAGGAGGAAAGAACCATGCGTAAAGAAATATATGAAAATCAGGAAAGCAGCGATACACTGCCTTTCCATTGGGAATTTGGTAAGGAAGAGATCACCCTGAAAGTGTCCAGCTATGCCTATGGAAATGGGCTTGCGGTTTTGATGTATAGTCAAAGTGAAGGGGAGCTGGAATTATTTAGTGACTTGACGGTCAATCTTCCGGGCGGGTATGGACTGAAAACGCAGGAGGCATTTGTAAGCGGTGATTTTACCAGGGATAAGCTGGCCTTCATTCAAGAGAACAGGCTGGGAAAGGTGCTGCCAGGACAAGCCCGTTCAGGATTTGCCACCTACACCCCGGTGGCATTTGATCTTTCAAGACTCTCCCGGTATGACCGGGAAGGGGTGGAAGAATTTTGCAGACAATGGGGGTTGGACATTCCAAAAGAACAGGAAAAAGTCCAAGGGAGATCGACAGGAAAAAAGAAAAGAGAAAGAGAGAGATAGAAGTATATGGAAGTAAAAATGAACAAAGAGATCCGCAACTATCAGGAGTCCATGTTTATGGGACTGAACCTGCGCCAGTGTATTTTCTCCCTGCTTGCCATCGCTGTGGCGGTAGGGATTTATTTTGGCCTGGGAAAGTATGTGGGACAGGAGATGACCGGGTGGCTGTGCATCTTAGGGGCTGCCCCATTCGCAGCCTGTGGTTTCTTCCAGTACCATGGCATGAATGCGGAGCAGTTTGCTTGGGCGTATATCAAGTCTGAATTTTTATACCCCAAGCGCCTGCTGTTTCAAAGTGAGGACCTGTACCATGCCTGCATGGAAGAAACGCTGGCCTTGGGAGAAAAGTCTCAAGGGGATGGCGCAGCCCTTATGAAAAAAAGAGAACAGCGGGCAAAGAAGAAACGGATGAAACAGAAAAAGAAAACGGGAAGGAGTGGTGCGTTTGATTAAAACCTTACAACAGGCATTGAAAATGGACCGGGAGAAGTTCAAAGTCCCAAGGTCTGTCCAACAGGCCATCCCGATCCAGCGGATCTGGCCGGATGGGGTATTCCAGTCCGGGACAAAATTTTCCAAGACCTTCCGGTTTTCCGATATCAACTATGCTATCGCAAGCAAAGAGGATAAGACGGAAATGTTCTTGGATTATAGTGAGCTGTTAAATGCCTTAGATTCCGGTGCGGCGGCAAAGATCACTTTAAATAACAGAAGAATCAATAAAGAAGAGTTTGAAGCATCCCTGCTTCTGCCGATGAAAGAGGACGGGTTGGATGAATACCGAAAGGAATACAACGAAATGCTGCTATCCAAGGTTAGCGGCACCAACAACAGCATCTATCAGGAACGGTATCTGACGGTCAGTGTCCATAAAAAGAACATCGATGAGGCAAGGACTTATTTTGCACGTGTGGGAACGGATATCATCACCCATCTGAGCAAGCTGTCTTCCATTGGGGAAGAACTGGATGCGGAACAGAGGTTACAGATCTTCCGGGATTTCTTCCGGGCAGATGAACCCCAGTGCTTTCCTTTCGATATGAAGGCATTTGCCAAAAAGGGGAGCAGCTTCAAGGATTGGATCTGTCCCCAGTCCATGGAGTTTTCCAAAGACTGCTTCAAGATCAATGAACGGTTCGGGCGAGTGCTGTATATGCAGGATTATGCCAGTTATGTCAAGGATGACATGATCTCGGAGCTGTGCGATCTAAGCCGGGACTTGATGCTGTCCATCGATATCCTCCCGGTACCCACAGACGAAGCGGTGCGTGAGATCCAGAACCGTCTGCTTGGCGTGGAGACCAATGTGACCAACTGGCAGAGACGCCAGAATGCCAACAATAACTTTTCTGCCATTGTGCCTTATGATATGGAACTGCAAAGAAAGGAAACCAAAGAGATGCTGGATGACCTGACCACCAGGGACCAGCGGATGATGTTCGGCATCCTCACCATGGTGCATATGGCAGACAGCAAGAAACAGTTGGATTCGGATACGGAGAGTATCCTGTCAGTGGCAAGAAAGCATTTATGTCAGATGGCAACCTTGAAATGGCAGCAAGTGGATGGACTCAATACGGTACTGCCTTATGGCATCCGCAAGATCAATGCCCTTCGTACCCTGACCACAGAGTCTACCGCAGTGCTGATCCCCTTCCATACTCAGGAGATCATGCAGCCGGGCGGTATTTATTATGGGCAGAATGCGGTGAGCAAAAATATGCTGGTGGCAGACCGGAGGAAGTTATTGAATGGAAACTCCTTCCGATTGGGTGTCAGCGGTTCAGGAAAGAGTTTCTCAGCAAAAGAAGAGATCGTGGACCTTGCCCTGTCTACGGAAGATGACATCCTCATTTTAGATCCGGAGTCGGAATTCGGTTCTTTGGTGGAAGCGCTGAACGGGGAAGTGATCTCCATTTCTGCAACGTCCCATACCCATCTGAACGCACTGGATATGGATTCTGCCTATGGAAACGATAAGAATCCACTGATCGAGAAGTCGGAATTTATCCTGTCCCTGTTTGAACAGTTGGTGGGTGCTGGAAATCTGTCCGCCAAGGAGAAATCCATCCTGGACCGCTGTACCGCAGATGTGTACCGGGAATATATCCGAAGCGGTTACCAAAGTGAAGTGCCGACCTTGAAGGATCTGTACCGACAGCTCATGCTCCAGCCGGAAGAGGAAGCCAGGGGGCTTGCCTTGTCTTCGGAGTTGTTCATTAACGGAAGCCTGAACACCTTCGCTCAGAAAACCAATGTAAATACGAAGAATCGCATTATTGCCTATGATATCCGGGAACTGGGAGAGCAGCTCATGCCCCTGGGGATGCTGGTCACCTTGGACAGCATCTTCAACCGGGTGATCCAAAACTGGAAGAAAGGAAAGACTACCTGGATCTTTGCCGATGAGTTTTATCTGTTGTTCCGCTATCAGTACAGTGCGGACTTTTTCTACCGGCTCTACAAGAGGATCCGTAAATACCATGGATTTGTCACAGGTTTAACGCAGAATGTGGAGGAACTTTTGAAATCGGATACGGCAAGACTGATGCTGGCAAACAGTGAGTTTTTAATCCTTTTAAACCAGGCGACCACAGACCGGGACGAACTGGCCGCCCTTTTGAACATTTCCGAGAACCAGTTATCCTATATCACCAATGTAGGCGCAGGGAAAGGGCTGATCCGCTGTTCCGGAAATCTTGTGCCATTTGAGAACAGTTTCCCGAAGAACACGAAGCTGTACCGCTTGATGACGACAAAACCAGGGGAATGCTAGTAAAAAAAATATTTTTGTGTGGTGCTGCTGAACGTTTTTCGGCAGCATCCTTTTGGGAAGGAGGGAATGTAGATGGAAGAAAAAAGCGTAGAGATTCCAAAAATAAAAGGACCGCTTCGGGAGCAGGACAGTATCAGGGCGTTACTGGAGCTTTTGGAACAACAGGGCATGGAACAGGAAAAAGGGGATGTGATCCGCATGGCAGATCATATCGATTCCATGGAAATGCAGCTCGGAACCGTCTTGAAGGAACTGGGGGAGATGAAGAAGCAACTGGGCGTGATGCAGGAAAGCAAGGTTAAACTCTTTGCGGTGAATACGATCCAGAAAGTAGAACATCAGGTGCAAACACTTCGCTTTCAGGTGGGAGAATAGAAACGAAAGTTTATGGAACGGGCAGAACAGGCAGTTTTTGATTTTAAAGAAAAGGGAAAAGATGCCCTTGCCTCTGCGGTAAAAGGAATGCACCTTACCCAAGGCTTACAAAAGCTGCAGTCTTCCCTACATACGGTCATGCTGTCGATGGATCAGAAGATTGACCGTCTGGGGAGCATGGCGGAGGAACTGCACGTTGCCAAAGGGCATCTGAAAAACGCATTTTTGAAAATGAACGGAAAAGATACCGCAAAGATCACAGAGCGAAATCCGGAACAGGGGATCATCTTTCAAACCCAGAAGGTGTTATTCCAATCCATGCGGAGCATCCATAAGCTGGAACAAAAAACAGAGCGATTGCAGCAGCAGATCGGGAAGCTGGAAGAGAGACAAGGAAAACAGGCATCTTTAAAAGATACCTTGCAGGAGCTTCGGCAGGAAACAGCACCCCGTCAGCTTGGGAAAAAAGAAAAACAGAAGGCAGCGATCCGATAAAGGGGAGTTTTCTGAAGGGAGGTGAGAGCCATGAAAGAAGAAACAACCATTACCTTTCTTGCTTCGGAGTGCGGGGAGTTCCATGAAATGGGAGAATGCATCGAATGCACATCTTTAAAAGAAGCGTTCCGGCATTACCAGAGATTTTGCAAGCGTTCCCCTCAGATGGTTCCGTCTTTGGAGTTTTCCCTGCACCATGCAGACGATCCGCTGTATAACGAGGGAGAATATCCATTAGCAACCAGGGAGAAGGGAAAAGAGTTATTGTCCTATGTTCCCTATTATGCCAATCATCCGTTGGTGCAGGAAGCGGTAAGGGAACTGGAAAAGCTGGAAGAACAGCAGAAGAGACAAAAGAAACAGAGTATGGAACGGTAATGTGATACAGGGAGGTGTGTGTTTGAAAGACATCAAAGAGAAGGTACGGGATAAGAACCCGAAGATCCGCAATCCTGCCTCCCGGCTTCCCAAAGAACTGGTGCGTTCTGCCATGCTGGAAACGAAAGAGAAGTCCCGGATGGTGGCAGACAAGGTAGGAAGAGAAACCGGAGAGGAATCTCCGGTGGAATACGCTGGAAACCGGATAGAACGGGCGGAACAGCGGGCTGGAAAGGAAAGCGCTTCTGTCGCCTATCATGGTGGAAAGAAGCTGGCAGTGAAAACTTATGAGAAGATAAAAGAGCAGAGGCAAAGAGAAGCCGTTATAGCCACGTTGGACAGCGAAACAGGAAGCGGTGGAACATCTGGACAGACAAGAACAAAGAAAGGGCGCACAGGAGCCGGAAGGAGCATCAAGATCAAACCAGAAGCAGAGAAAACGGTCAAGGAGGCCGGAAACCGGACAGTGAAAACAGCGCCCCGTATGGTGAAAGCTTCCCCGGTTTCTTCTCAAAAGGTGAAAACCCAGGCAATCTTGCAAAAAAAGCAGGCATTCCAATCCATGAGGGCAGCCAGGGAAGCAAAACGGGCTGCCATGCGCTCTGTCCAGACAGCCAAGCAAAGCAAAAAGACAGCACAGGCAACAGCAAAAGGGATAAAAGCTATGGCAGAAGCAGCGGCCCATGCAGTAAAGGCAGCGTTTGCAGCGTTGATGGCAGGAGGAGGTACCGTATTTGTGATCTTGATCCTCATTGTGGGGATCATTGGCGGTGCTGCGTTTATCGGGAGTTCCCAGAGCAGCGAGCCGCTGAGTGCAGAAGTCCTGGCCCATACCCCGGCGATCCAGCGGTATGCCAGGGAATTTGGAATCTCGGAATATGTCCCTGTCATCCAGGCGATCATGATGCAGGAGAGTGGCGGAAGGGGAACGGATCCCATGCAGGCCAGCGAGTGTCCGTATAATACCCAGTATCCCAATACGCCCGGTGCGATCCAGGATGCCGATTATTCTATCAAGGTGGGCGTACAGTATTATGCGGATTGTGTCCGGGAAGCCGGATGTGAAAGCCCACAGGATATGGACAAGCTAAAACTTAGTTTACAGGGCTATAATTACGGGAATGGGTATATCTCATGGGCAATCCGAAACCATGGAGGCTATAGCGAGGCCAATGCGCTGCAGTTTTCCCAGGAACAGGCAGCCGCCCATGGGTGGTCAGGTTATGGCGATCCAGAGTATGTACCCCATGTGCTTCGGTATTATTCTGGCGGGGGATTGTTTGCCGGACTTTTTGGAAATGGGCAGCTTGTGACCATTGCGAAAAGCCAGTTGGGGAACGAAGGCGGCCAGAAGTTCTGGTCGTGGTGGGGATTCACAGAGCGACAAGAATGGTGTGCCTGTTTCGTGTCCTGGTGTGCAGACCAGGCAGGACTCATTCAAAGCGGTGCGGTGCCAAAATTTTCTGTTTGTACGGACGGGAAGAACTGGTTTCAAAACCAAGGAAGATGGCAGGGGGCAGGTAGTATGCCAAGTCCCGGTGCGATCATCTTTTTTGACTGGGAGCATGATGGAACGTGCGACCATGTGGGAATCGTGGAACGCTGTGACGGAACAACCGTCTATACCATAGAAGGAAACTCCGGGGATGCGGTAAAGGAGAGAAGCTATTCGATTAGTTCCGATTCCATTATGGGATATGGAATGGTGGTTTATTAAAAACATAAAAATAGAGAGTAATCGGATTGTAGAGGATGGGGAAGAATGTTATAATCTTTTGAAAGAGGGCAGGGAAAATACCCTGCCTGTTAAGAATAGAAAATGTATTATAAAAAGTGGTTGTATGGGGGAGTGCTTGGATGAATGATTTGTATATACAGGGAGTGCATATAGATTGGAATAAAATTCCAGTAAATAGTTATTTGAGAGAAATTGATGCGATAAAAGGTTTGGAAGAACTGATTTTTCATAATTCGATTACTTTTTTTGTTGGAGAAAACGGAAGTGGAAAATCAACCTTACTGGAGGCACTTGCAGTTGCCTGTGGGTTTAACCCGGAAGGTGGGACAAAGAATTATATTTTTTCCACATATGATTCCCATTCGCAATTGCATGAAGCTATACGTGTTGTAAAGGGATACCGTCAAGCAAAATGGGGATATTTTCTGAGAGCAGAGAGTTTTTATAATGTGGCGACAAAAGAGGAAGAATATGCAGACTGGGAACACCCATCAGAAAAATACCATGAAAAATCACATGGAGAGAGTTTTCTTGCACTTGCTCAAAATTATCTGAAACCGAATGGCGTGTATTTTTTTGATGAGCCAGAGGCGGCATTATCGCCGCAAAGACAGTTGACATTGTTGATGGAAATACATGCATGTGCCAGACAAGGATCCCAGTTTATAATCGTTACACATTCTCCAATTTTGCTTGGGATTCCAGAAGCCCAGATTATAGCATTTGATGAAGAAGGGATACATGAGTATAAATATGAAGAAACAGAAAGTTATATGGTAACAGAAATGTTTATTAACAATAGAGAACAGTTGCTTCGCAGACTTCTTTCTGAATGAAAAAAAGATAAGCATGAGGAGAAAAGAAAAATGAACAATAATCGAGGCGGAGAAAGAACGATTTATGATGAATCCCTGTTCAGAATATTTCTTTGGTCAGGATTTCCAATATTTATGATTTTGCTGTTTGCCTGTGTGGCAATTAGCGGGATTGTCTTCATTTATAGGCATTCAGATCCAGAAGGAGTAAAAATTATTATTTTTTGTTTTGCGGTTTTAATTCCAGTTTCTTATGGAAGCCCATTTGTTAGTTTATTTAAGGCGTGGAAACAACAACATAAGATTGGGATTTTTTGGAAAGAGAGGACAGATCATCATCTTCCAGAATGGAAAAGAGATTGGTATTTGATTTGCGACAGAGGTGGATTTATTCTTGAACATAGAAGTTACATAAAACGGATTATTGGCTGCCGTGAGGAAACGGAAAGAGCAGATCATGCACGAGGAAAAGTTTATTATATAACATTTGAGGATATTGATGGGAAAAAACACACATTGAAATTTTCTTATGAGTCGTGGGCTTTGGAATTTCAGAAGTGGTTTGAAAAGCAGACATATGAAAAAGAAAATGTAGAACTCTAGGAATAAAAGGAGTGCTTTAAAATATAAAAATAAATAAGTATGATTAGGAAGTGAAACTGATGGATCGTAAAGATGTATTTGAATATGTAAAAAAACAATATGGAACAGTACCGGAATATCTTTGGAAAGAATCCCCAGAAAGTGCGGTACTTCGTCATAAAAACGGGAAATGGTATGCAGTGTTGATGCAGGTTAAAAAATCTAAGTTAGAACTAGAAGGAGAGGGCACGGTAGATATTATTAATGTGAAGTGTGAACCGGATATGGTTGGAGTTTTGATAGAGACCTATGGTTTTCTTCCAGGATATCATATGAATAAGGAACATTGGATTACGATGCTGATGGACGGAACTGTAAGTGAAGCGAAGATTTTAGATTTTTTGGATATGAGTTACGATTTAATTGATAGAAGCTGATAAAAAAGAAACTATTATTGTGGGATATGCCTTTTTGGAGGATGAATCTGAAGAAGAACGTGCAGCATTACAGAGACGCCTGGAAAAAACATTTGGTACAGATCATTTGCTTTATTTAGCAGGCGATAAAGAGGATGTTGAAAATGCGAAAAAAGCAGGCAAGAGTTTGGGAATTTATTTGGCGGAGCAGATATTAGCTGGAGAGAATTTCCATAAAGTGGTAAATGAAGCCACGGAAGAAGAAGTATTGGAATTGCTGGAAAAGAATCCTTGCTCTATGACAGATCAAGCATTAAAAGAAATGATTCAGCAAAAGTTATCTGATTACGAAGATGCGGATGATCTTGAAAAAGAAGAGAATGCGGATCGTGATGACGAGCAGAATGAGGATATTTTAGAACCGCAAAAAGAAAGGAATGAGGAACAAGAAGAATCTGCTTCGGGAGAGAAATTAGAAGAAGTTGGTGAGTCAAAGGAATCAGATGAGCTGGATACAATAAATGAACCAGAATCTCAAGTTGAGGAACATGAGTCAGATACACAAGATATTTCAGACGAACCAGCAGAGCCTACCGAGGAAATAGATTCATATGAAATGGAATCAGAAGATGATTCGACGGAGAGCGAAGGAGAAGAATCAGAGATTTCAGGTGAAGCAGATGAATAAGTGAATACGTGATTTTGTAAGGAAACCAAGAGCTGCAAGCTAAGAAATTAGTGAACAGCTCTTTTTTGATGCTTTGTTAGTACTCCAACAATCTCTTGGACCACTTCGGGAGCAGCATTTTCTATTTCTTATGGAATTTTAATATAAAAGGAAATATGCTTTCCCCTATTTAATATATTCTGAGGTATTCTTGATATGCAAAAGGAAATGAGGTGAATGATGTGAGTATTATAAAAGCGATTAAAAAGTGTGAATATGATTTTGAAGTTCGTGCAGAAAAATTTTTGTGGCATCATCCTGTACTTGGATTTTTTTCCATCTTTGTAGGAATGCCTTTGATCGTGTTATGTGCTGTTTGTGCGATTACAATTGTTTTTGCTTTTCCAATGTCATTGCTTTTTGGATGGATCTAATCTTTATTGTATCTTAAACTGTGGTTCGAATGATTTATGCCATATTAAGAGAAAAAGGACTATGATAATGCATGGAAAAGTTGTAAAGGATTATAGATAGAAATTACAAACAAGAAGGATGTTTATGAATTCGAAGAATTCTTTATAACATAAAATAATAGATCAAGGAGGAAGGAAGCTATGATGGATGTATTGATGATAGCAATTTTATTAGGATGTTTTGGTTTGGTGAAGGCGTTTGCAGATTTTTGCGACTGGCAGATTAAACCAAAAGAAAAATAGGAGGATGAAATCAAAATGGATATGATTGTTTTAGGTGTTATGATTGCCGGAGTTGGGATTTATCTGGTGTATGCATTGATAAATCCAGAAAAATTGTAAAGAGCTGGTGAAAATAACTAGGAGGAGAAGACATGTTACAGATTATTTTGACACTTGCGATTTTTGTGATACTGGTCATTCCGATGGGAAAATATATGTACCATATCGCAACAAAACAAAAGACTTTTGCGGATAAAGTTTTTAACCCGATTGATCGCTGCATCTATAAAGTTTGTGGAATTAAGGGCGAAGATATGGGATGGAAGAAATATGCATTGACCTTGCTCTTGGTAAATGCAGTTATGGTATTTGTAGGATATGCAATTTTAAGACTGCAAAGCATCCTGTTTTTGAATCCGAATGGGATTTCTAATATGGAACCGACACTTTCCTTTAATACGATTATCAGCTTTATGACGAATACAAACCTGCAGCACTACTCAGGAGAAAGCGGTCTTTCCTATGTGGCACAGATGTGTGTCATTATTTTTATGATGTTTACATCAGCCGCAACAGGTTATGCGGCATGTATGGCATTCTGCCGGGGACTGGCTGGAAAGAAAATTGGAAATTTTTATGAGGATATGGTAAGGATTACGACTAGAATTTTAATTCCAGCATCTTTTATAGTCGGGTTATTATTGGTAAGCCAGGGGACACCACAGACGTTACAAGGAAACTTTACAATTGAAACTTTGGAAGGAAATTTCCAGGATATTGCAGTGGGACCGGTAGCAGCTCTGGAATCCATTAAACATTTGGGAACGAATGGTGGTGGATTCTTTGGAGCAAACTCAACTACGCCGTTTGAAAACCCTACGGTAATCAGCAATATTATAGAAATGATATCTATGATGCTCTTGCCGGGTGCCTGCGTGGTTACTTTTGGACATATGCTTCATGATAAAAGAAAAGAGAAAAAAGCAGAGAAAGTTGCCATGAATGCACAGGTATTGCCGGGAACAGCCCAAAAGAAAGTGATTTTTGGACGTCAGGGTGCAGTTGTCTTTGGTGCAATGGCGATTATTTTCCTGATTGGACTTACTATTTGTTACCAATCAGAAATGGCAGGTAATCCAGTGATTCAGGAGATGGGCATAGACCAGAGCCAGGGAAGTATGGAAGGAAAAGAAGTACGTTTTGGTGTTCCACAATCAGCTTTGTTTACGACGGTAACAACTTCCTTTACAACCGGTACGGTTAATAACATGCATGATACGTTGACTCCTCTATAGTAATAGGCTTAATATTACTCTTTACTGATGCTTGGTTTATAGGAATAGTTTGTTTAGTTATGACTTTTTTGACATACCGTAGTAACCGCCAAAGCATTCGAGAAAAAGAAATAGAATACGCAAAGAAAGGGAAAGATACAACAATAGATTCATTAAATGAAGCTAAAGAAATACTTTCTGAACTAAATGAAGAAATAAAAGGTAGTTTTAGGGAGTCAGGTGAGTATATAAAGGAACATAAGAAGTAAAAGAACGGTATTTTGCAAATAAAGTTCAAAAGTTTAACAACTTCATATCTATACTTATAAAGCAGTTAGTCTTTTGATATGTGCCCAGAATTCTGGGTACATATCACTTTCGGATTAGCTGTTTTTTACTTTTATATTAAGTGAGATTGAGAGAATAAAAATGAAAAATTTAAAAAGGTGAAGAAAAATGGCATATCCTATCGGCTATATATATGAAAGGGGTAAATACCTTATGTTCTTTGACAACCGCATATCAGCATTACAGGTACGTTCCCAAAGATAGAAGCGTGACAGTATAAGCGCCAGGACGGATGGGGACAAGCACTGCAGGAGGATTATGACAAGGTCTGTACCAAGACTAGGGCGGATCATTTCGTGAGAAAACTGTCAGTGCCTGTTCTCATTCTGAGCGAATCCTTATAGCTGTGAATGGACTTTCGCAGGTCTTTCGCCAGGATCATCGGAGGGGGATAATGATACGAATTTCTTCCCATACGGAAGAGGATGGACTCCAAGTTGTAATCAGCAAGACTTTCAGGAAATCTGCGAGCGATGTGAAGCGAAGCATCCGCCTGTAATGTTCCCTGCCATAGATATGGTGCGGCAGCCGGGGAGTCGAGGACAAATACGGTGCTAAAGAAAAAACGATAAGAAATCAAAAAAGAGTGTGTCGTTGATATCAGATATATGCGGCTGTGGGAAATCCCACAGCCGTATCCTTGTGGTATTAACGTCATGCGGAAAGAAGAAGCAATATGTTTTACAAAGTTGAATATCAAAAGAGGGCGCATCAGGAAGTAGAGAAGATTTTCCGGGTGCTGCTTCCGGAACAGGGATTGGCGGTCAGGGAAGAACAGATCCGCTTGTGCCATGAAATGTTAGATACCTTGCTGGGAGAAAGAATTGCACTGTGTGACGCAGGGGTAGGAATTGGCAAGACGTACGCTTATCTGGTAGCCTGCGTACTATTGCGGAAGTATTCTATGTTGACAGGAAGAGGAAATCCGTTGGAACAGCGTCCGGTGGTGGTGTCCACTTCCAGCATTGCATTGCAGAAAGCCATAGTAACAGAATATATTCCATTTTTATCCAGGGTGCTGTTGGAACAAGGCATGATCCAGTCTCCTCTTCGGGCAGTGGTGCGGAAAGGAAAGGAACACTTTGTCTGTGACAACAGGCTGGAACAACGAATCGAGGCAATCCGCCATAAACAGAAGAATGCTGCCCAAAAAGAAGCGTTGCTGTCTTTGCGGAAACATTATGATATGGATACGGTAAAAGATTTGAGTGGATTTGACAGAAGGCTGGTATGTGTGCCGAAATTCTGCCCAAGGGAATGTCCGGGCAGACAGATGTGCCGCTATCAGAGGTATCTGGAAGAAGCCAAGAAACAGGATGTATTTATTTTAATCTGCAATCACAACTATTTACTGGCAGATGCGTATCATAGAGCAGAAGGATATAAACCGTTATTGTCGGATTATCGGACATTGATTGTAGACGAAGCCCATAAGCTGCCGGAAGCGGCCAAGCAGATGTTCGGGAAAAATCTGTGTATGGATGATATCCGGGAAATGGTGTATTATCTGGAACGGGAGCATCAGAAAGAAGAGGCAAGAATCCTTCGGACAGTGATGGGCGAAGCATTGCGTGTCGTTGGAGCAGAACAACGGATCGGAAAAGGAATCAGGGAAACATTCCGTAATACAACGAATAGTGTAGTTTCGCTGTGGGAAGGTGTAGAGATGCTGGAATTCCTTTTAGAAAAATTAGAGCGAAGTGTTCCAAAGTGGATACGGAACCGTTTGGAAGAGGCGAAGGATGTGCTAGAGTGTTTTTGCAGCAGCGATGAGAAATATGTCCGTTATCTATATTTGGATAAAGAGCAGCTTCCCATTTTGTGTGCAGCCAGCCGGGAAATCCCAGAACTGCTTCAAAAGATGTTATGGGACAGGGAAGAGGAAATATCCGCAATCTTAACCAGCGGAACGCTAAAGGCAGGAGCAGACTTTTTGCGCACCCGACAGGTCACCGGGCTGGAAGCAAGGGCAGGGGTACAGGAATATGTGGCAGAGTCCCCATTTTCCTATGAGAAGAACTGTCTGTTATACTTGCCAAAGACGCTGGAGCATTGCAGGAGAGGAAGCCGGGAAGAGGCAGTGATGATAGCAAACCATATCCATTCCCTGATCTGTTCCACTTACGGACATACGCTGGTGCTGTTTACTTCTTACACGTTGATGGGAAGTGTGTACCAGATTTTAAGAGACAGCCTGCCATTTCCCATGGTGGAAGTATGGAGGCATTCCCAGGAAGAAATCCTGCGGTTTAAGACTATGGAAAACGGGGTGCTGTTCGCAGCCGGCTCCTGTTGGGAAGGGGTGGACTTTCCGGGAGATATGGTATCTTCACTGATTATCGTGAAACTGCCTTTTGCAGTGCCGGATCCTATCAGCGAGGCGGAGAAAGAAACCTATGAATCCTTGGAAGCCTATATTCAGTCCATCATTGTGCCGGATATGCAGAAACGGTTGCGACAAGGGTTTGGAAGAGCCATCCGGACAGAAACCGATACCTGCGTAGTGTCTATTTTAGATAATAGAGCAGTACAAGGTGGCAAGTATCATGAAGATGTGCTGAATGCACTTCCAACTTGTCAGATGGCAGAAGAATTGAGAGAGGTACAGGCTTTTATCCGCAGCCGGAAGGGCGTGGAATATTATCTGTAATTGTCGGAAGAAATTCGTTTGCCGGAATTGTTGGTTATGCTTAAACTGAAACAAGTTTAACAGAGAAAGTTTAGTACAGTTTTAGAACCCTTTTGCGAGGGATTGTTGGTATTGATGAATAGACGTTTTGACATGAAGTGGGTATAATGTGTATAGCGTTAGAGGAAAGGACGGTGAATGGATATGAGAGCATACGAAGTAGAAATGATCAGAGATGGAAAAGTGAAATATTTCTTCATTCGGAATATGGAAACAATGGAGATAGAACTCCTTCCGACAAGATTTTTAACACATAAGACGCGTGCTCAAGAGTCTCCAAACACCGTAGGAAGTCTGGCGAGATCCATCTGTTACTATATGAACTTCTGCGATGGCAGACAAATGGGATTTACAGATGTCTGCCAGATGGATTATGAAGCACAATTTAATCATTTCACAGATTTCCTGCAATGGCTGAAAGCGGGAAACCATACAAAAAATCTGAAGAAAACGCCAAGAAACAGAACCTGTAACACATATCTAAAAAATGTGTTCGGGTTCTTTTCCTTTTTAGAAATGGCAGAAGATCAATTTGGACCTTTGCAGGTACTCTCTTATGGCACGATCCATGTTGCGAATAGTGTGGGAGTGAAGCGAAGGTTAAGGTTTCGATCCTTTGCAGGATATTTGAAAGAAGAAGAACGGGAAGTCCGGGCTGCAGAGAAAAATGAGATCGTGACTATTTTAGAAGCGTGTACAAACTGCCGGGATCAACTGCTAATACTGATGGCGTCAGAACTGGGATTTCGGATTGGTGAATTGCTGGGGATTGATTATACAAAAGATATTGATTATGAAAATCATTCCGTTCGTGTCTGCTTCCGAGATGACAATGCTAACGATGCACGTGCAAAGAATGCAGAGGAACGGAAAGGCAGGTTAAGTGCAGACACCTATGATTTCCTGCTATTTTATATTTCGGAATACTGGGACATCCTTCGGCGTCAGAATTACCTGTTTATCAATATTACAGGTGAAACAGAAGGAAAGCCGATGCAGGTGGCAAGCGTATATGATATGTTCCATCGAATGGAAAAAAAGACAGGAATTAAGATCACGCCTCACATGCTGAGAAGATATTTCGCTAACGCAAGATGGGATTCCGGCTGGCCGCTGGAACTTGTCAGCCAGTCTCTTGGACATCGACATTTAGATACAACGACCAGATATCTGAATTTAATGGATGACAAGCTAAAACAGGCAAGTACGGAATTTTATAACAAGCATTCTGCTTTATATGGAGTGCAGGAATTATTATAAAGAATCGAGGTGATATAAGATGCCAGTGCTTTCCACGCAGGCATGGAGATTATCACAGCAAAGATTGACAGAAGAAGAGCAAATCCAATTACATAAGGAGCTGGAAACCTGTATCGAGGTGGCAGGAACAATCCGGAATAGTGTGGAAAGCTACATGACAGAAAAAGCGATCCGGCACATAGAAGAGTTGGATTATCCCTATCGGCAGGAATATGAGAACTGGTTGAATTCGGAATTGACTCGTGGAACGAAGGTGAAATATCTGACAGGATTTGATTGGATCAAACGCCATGCAATCCGAGAAAAAGCAAATACATTGCTGGGAAGAAACCAGAAGATACTATATGAAAATAAAATATGGTTTCTTCTATATTATCCAGATCAGGAAATAGCTTCCAGATTTAACAAAAGTACAGATAAAAAAGCATTGATATGGGATTTTCAACAGAAAAGTCCGGAACGGATGAAAAGGCAGATTTTTCAGAGCCTGCAGAAATTGATTACCGATGATTATAGTAACGATTACAGGGTAGAAAAATTAGGACATCTGCGATATTTTTATAACTTTTGTTCTGAAAGAGGGATTGAGGATATTGAATATCTGGAAGCCGAAGAAGAGGTCGCATTTCGGCAATATCTGATAGAACGGAAGAAAAAGCCAAATCGCATCATTGATTACTGTAGAGAAGTGCTATTTACAGAAGCGAAAGAAACCAATTGGAATGCAAATGTGTGGTATCTTTCCAGATTCTGCTTTGAAAAAGAAAGAGTGAACCAGAGCAATATGGTGCGGACAGTTACTTTTCAAACGGTAAGACATTTGCAGAATAGAAGATTATTTCAAGAATATATGAAGTATGGGATTGGGTTATCTACATTGTCTCTGAGCAGTCTTCGGGAAGAAGCTCATTATATACAGAGTTTTCTGGCTTATTATAATGAAACAGAATTTGAAGATGCCAGAAAACTGACAGGAGAAAACATTGATCGTTTCTTTAAATATATAGGAGAAAAGAAGCTGCATCCCAATACGTTCAACCGCTATGTGAAAGCAGTCGATCATTTTTACCAATATCTGCTGACACGATACCAGGTTAAAAGAATTCCTTTTCATAAAGAATATTACTTAAAGACAGAAATATACAGGCATCATGACCGTTCGGTAGATGAAGTGATTTCTAAGGAAATCTTGAAGAATCTGCAATATTTTCCGGAAGATATCCGGTTGATGTACCTACATCTTTGGGCAGTGGGGATGCGAATCAGTGAAGTTTGTACGATCAAGGCAAAAGAGTATTACAGACAGGACGATGATTACTGGATGCAGATTTATCAGGTGAAAATGAGGAATTACAAACGGATTCCTATACCGGAAGTGTTATACAGGCTGATGCAGGTATATATCAAAAAGAAACGGAGAAAGCCGGAGGATTATGTATTCCAAAATAAAAAGGGCGGTGCATTTTGCAGCTCTACCTTCCGGGAACGGATGAAAAAGTTATGTGAAACATACCAAATAGGAGATGGAACGTATATATTCCAGGCACATGGGTATCGGCATACATTAGCTACCGTATTTTATGATGAGGGAGTTCCGCTTCAAAGTGTAAGGGATTATCTAGGACATGCTTACGAAGAAATGACGCAGCAATACATTGATTATATGCCACGCTGGATTGATGAAGCAAGCAAAGCATATTTTAAGGAAACAGACAATTCGCTGTCTGTTGGATTGAAAGAGAGGTGGAAGCATGGAGGAAGTCATAGACATAAGGACACTACAATGCTACCAGAAAGCAACTGAAGAACAGCGGAAAAAATGTACCAGTAAACTATCTTTTGAAATAGGAAAACTGCCAACTTTAAAACTTCAAGAAGAATGGACATTCTATATCAAGCATTGTGGAGAAGTGAAATCTCTGAGCAGCGTCCGCCAGGAAACGGTATATTTTAAACGGGTATGTGAATTTATGAATCACCTGTCGGTAGACAGTATGAAGGTTCAGACGAAAGCAGTATGGGGACAGCAGTTTGAAAGCTGGGTTAGCGCACAAGGATTGAAGGCATACCGAGAATCCAATAAAAATAAAAACTGGAGAGAACGAACACCTATCGTTTTATACTTTCTGCATATGTTGGATTTTATTGATTCAGAAATGTCAGGACAGAGAATTTACTTCAAAGACTTAGCATGTTATCAGGAAGCCAGTGAAGAGGAACGTAAAAAGTGTGGGCGAGAGCCATACTTTGATCTGAGTTTACTGCCAACGCAACAGCTTCGGAAGGAATGGGGTGCCTACATTAAAGAAAGTGCCAGAATTTATACACTGGGAACATCATTCCAGCATCGGGTGTATTATAATCAAATCTGTAGATTTTTAAACAGCAGAATTGTTTGTGCAGAAAGTATGCGGGAGCAGTCAAAAGAGAAATGGGAGCGTCAGTTTAAACGATGGCTGATGACAGAAGGAATCCAGATAAACAGAAAAAGTCCAAGCCCATATAGCAAAGATGGCATGACCAGGAATCCTAATATTTCTTATCTGCTGCGGATGTTGGATTTTACTTATGCGGATATGTGGAAAGATGAGACAGAAAAGGATGTCTGGGAATTAGATAACCTTTCCATTGAGATAAAAAATAATCCAATCAAGAAATACAAAACATTGAATTTCACAAATATCCGTCAGCCTGATATGAAAAATGAAATAAAAAAAGGAATTTATCTACTGCTTCAAAGGGAAGCAATCGCTACGGTTTCAAAGGAAATGACCGCAGGAAAACGCTTGACGGAATATCTGTATAAGAAACATCCGCAAATACAATCACTTGGAGAGTTAGACAGAGACATTTTTGAGGAATATCTGATCCATTTGAAAACGGACAGGACAAGAACAAAGTCACTGCATGCGGAACTTACAAGATTGCGGGCATTGCTGGAAGCGGTTGGAAAAACTTATAAGTACCCTGTTTTGGAAAATCTGATCATTAACAGAGATATTCCACCAACTGCAAGAGCAGAATTCAGAACCTATTCTGATGAGGAATTAAAAAGACTGAATGCAGAAATTGTAAAAATGAATGAGCAGATAGCCAGGCTAATGATCCTACATCAGATGCTTGGAACACGAATCTCTGACACACTTACACTTCGGACTGATTGCCTTAGAGGGCAACCGGGAGACAGAGTGGTTCATATCCGGCAGATGAAAACGCACCCATATGAAAAACCTGTCAGCGAAGAAATAGCAATACTGATTGAGCGATCCATACAATATACAAAGAAAAAATGGGGAGAGACAGAATACATTTTTGTGAGTGACTCCGATCCGTCTTTACCGGCACAATATAATAGGATACAGACACAGGTTGTGCAGATGATACGGGAGAAAGATTTACGGGATGATTATGGAAGATTATTCGGTTTCGGAACACATATGTACCGTCATTACTATGGCGTGAAGCTGACAGAAATGCATCTGGATGATTGGACAATCGCAAGACTACTGGGACACAGCAGCGTTCACAATGTAAAATATTATCGTAAAATGAGTAATCAGATCCTGGCGGATGAAACAAGGAAAGTGCGAGAAAGGTTATCGCAGCTGATTCTGGAAAATTTAGATGGATGGGGCGAGGAATATGAACAAGTACGATACGATGTTAGCTGTAAATAAGAAGAGAAATAAGAGAAAAATTGACACAGCGAAGAAAGAAATCTATAAAATGTTGGAAAATGGTGAAAAAGTCACTGTAACAAAGCTGATAGAGCAGACAGGTTTATCAAGAGGATTTTTTTACAAAAACGAAGAAGTGCGAGCTTTGTTAGACCGGGCGGTGGAACAGCAGGCAGGTATGGTGAGTCCAAAGCGTTACATAGGAAATATCGCACAAAAAAGAAAAATTGAATTATTAGAGGAACAGAATGAAAAATTGTTAAAAGAAATGGCGGCGTTGCAGGAAGAAAACAACAGGTTAAAAAAGGCGCTTGGGAAACGAGCTTTGAATACGATTAAAAATTTGTAAAATTTGTAAAGAATGTAAAATAGCAAATTGCTGGATGGCAGACGCAGATCTATGCGTCTGTTGTCCGTTCACATAAATTTTACTTTGATTTAACAAACTGGTGGTAGTCGATTTTACATGATTTTCGTACAATGGTATCACAGCAGTAAAATGTAATGTTGTGAAAAATGAAGAAAAGATAGAAGGTATGAAAAGCAAAATGAGAAGAAATAATCGATCCCGAAGGGGAAAAATACCACAAAAAGAGTACACAAAACACGCAATTATACGCCGTACAGCCCAGTGTTTACAAGGGGTTGAGGGCATCCTACCCAAAATGGTGGATGAACCGACATCGGCGCTTGACCCGATCTCCACATCAAAGATCGAAGACCTTGCGATGGAGCTGAAAAAAGATTATACGATTGTCATGGTTACGCATAACATGCAGCAGGCAGTGCGTGTGTCTGACAATACGGCGTTTTTCCTTCTCGGAGAAGTTGTGGAATACAACAATACAGAAAAACTGTTTTCAATACCGCAAAATAAAAAGACAGAAGATTACATTACGGGAAGATTTGGTTAATTGAATATGTCGGAAAGAGATAAGAAAAGCAAGTCTGAGAAGGGCTTGCTTTTTGTAGTTCAAAGGAGGCACATTGCAAATTGATTATAAGTTCCGAAATGTATAAAAAAGCATATATAATAGTAGAAAATGCACAAGATACATATATTGCCTGATGATATAATGGGTGCATAATATACCAAAATAATTCTGAAATACCGGAAAAAATATCTACAATTCACAAAAAGAATGGAGGAAAGGAAATGAGGGATTGGAAGCGGTGGACTGCTGTACTTTTGGCAGGCTCTTTAGCGTTTACAGCTGCAGATGATATGAAATTGATTGTTCAGGCATATGAAATGCAGAATGAACAAGGACAGGAATCGTATCAGGCGGAAAGCAAAAGTAAATTGGACGATTTAAAAGAAAAAGCAGTTCTCTTTCAGGAATTTCAGGGCGAAGAACAGAGATTTGACGGAACGCGCGCCGTCGATGTCAGCGATCATGCGGAACAAATACATAAAATAGAGACGGGAAGCGTAGTGTTCAGATTTAAAGCTTCCAAAAAAGCGGACGGCGTTTTACTGGGAGCGAAAGATAAAACGATCGATCTTCCGACAGATCTTAACAGGGGAAGCGACTGTACTTCTTTCTTTATAAGGGCGAATGAAAAGTTTCGTATGGTATATAAACATACTGCGGCGGAACATGTAGGACCGGCTTCATTTTCAGATGGGAATTGGCACACTGTCGTTGTCAGCAGTCAGAATGAGAAGTCGATGCGTCTGACGATCGACGGACAGGAAATGTGGAGTAACACAGACGCAGGGAACAGAGGTCTTTTTTCAAAGCAGTCGGTTCTGGATCAGGTGACGATCGGAGCGCAGAAAACAAAAGACGGACAGGTTTACAAAGGATTTCAGGGGGAGATTTCTCACGTTATCATTACAAGTGAAACGTTGACGGACGCGGACGCGATCGCGATATCGAAACCGGAAACTTCCGGTGAGATCGCAAGCGGTTCGGCAGTGGGCGAGATGTTTCAAATTCAGTACGGCGATAACTCATGGGTATTTACAGGAGGAGAAGCCGTACAGGGAGGATTTGCCCAGACAAGAGGGGTAAGAAATTATGTAGGACAGTTTGAAGAGTATGTGCGGTGGACGAAAGCAGGAAATGAAAACGGGCGGCAGCGTTATACGATCAACACAGGAAAGGCCGGTCAGACTTTAAAAGACGTCGTTGACAATTATCAGACTTTAGTGGCGGATTACAGCCCGAAAGCGGCGGCTTATCTCGTCGGGAAAGAGGATTATCAGGCAGGAGAAGCAGGAATTGCTTCGTTTCAAGATTCATTGCGTCAATTTATCAACCTGTCATTAGGATTAAAAGAAAACGGAAAAGGATTTGCTGTGATCCAAAAGCCATTTGCAGTTAAAGATGATGCGGTAAATGCAACAATCATGCTGTACTGTAAAGCGGTAGACGAAGTTGTAAAAGAATACGAAGACGAGTCGGAGAAGCTCGATCGGATCGTTGTAGTCGATCATTTTGCACAGACAAATCAGGATGATTTTAAAAATAATAAATTAAAAGACGGTCAAACGCTGAACGCAGCGGGACATTTTGAGATCGGAAAACAGTTTTCCGCAGCTACGATCAAGACGACGGACAGTTATCCGGGAAACGGAGTGACTCTGAATCTGAAAGAAGAAGAGCAGCCGGACGTATATTTGAACGTTCTTCCGGTTGTGACGGCGGAGAATGCCGGTCTGCATGTACAGATCCCGGAAACAAATGAAACGTCGTGGAGATACGAGTTGAGTATTGGAGATAAAAAAATAACGGGAAGTGCGGATGGGAATACATTTACGATTACAGGAGCAGAATCGGGAAAAGAGTACCTTTTCAAATGTATTTCATCAGACGGAACGACACAGCTTCAAACTGTGACAGGAAAAACGGAAGCAGGCAATGTCGGAATCGCGTATGGGCAGACGCTGGATGAAAAGCAAAAAGCGCTTTCGGAAAAGCTGAAAGAAAAAGATAAGATGACATGGCTGTTCATGGGAGATTCTATTACACATGCGGCTTTGTGGACAAAAGGTTATGACGGGATCGCTCAGACTTTTGAAAAATATTTGAAAGATGAGATGGGAAGAGCTTCAGATACTGTGATCAATACGGCTGTTTCAGGAGCGACGACAACAAGTACGCTGAATAATATTGAACAGAGATTGGAAAAATATACTCCTGACGTAGTCTCGATCATGCTTGGAACGAATGATGCGGCAACAGGAGGACTTACGGCGGATATATACAAAAAGAATCTTGAGACGATCATAGAGAAGATCAGAAATAAAAATAAAGACGCGGTGATCATTTTAAGAACGCCAACGCCAATGTGGAATACCGGTTCAAGAGAAGCGAATATACCGCAGTATATTGCAAAAATGAAGCAGGTCGCAGACGAGCAGAACCTGATCTATATCGATCAGTATACGGAACTTCAAAAAGCGTTTAACGATTACGGCTGGCTGAAAAAAGATACTGTTTTATTCGGAAATAATCTGCATCCGGGCGCAAACGGACACCTTCTTATGACCAGACACTTTTTAAAAGGATGCGGATTGTGGAAAGAGGACAGCGCGATTGCCAATTTGTTTTATGAGATGCCGATCAATGAGAAAACATCTGAAATCACTCCGGAAGTTATAAAAACGCCGAACCGCATCGGCGTGTCTTTGGAAAAGCTGAAAGAAGACAGCAAGTCTCAGATAGGGGCGGTGCATCTGAAAGCGGTTTCCAAAGCATCAGGGCAGACATATGAGACAGATGCAGAAGCAGGAGAGAAGTTGATTGTTTTAAAAAACCTTCCCGAGAATCAGAAATACGAGGTAGAAGTGTCTGCATGGCTGAAAGACCGGGCGGAAAAAACAGTATTTCAAAAACAGGAGATTGAATTAAATAATACGCTTGAGGAAGCATTTGATATTTGTTTGAGTGATGAAAAAGTAGAAAACTTGAATGAAGGAACAACGGTGGGAACATTCACAGTTAATGAGATGGCTCCTGAAGGAAACTATGTTTTCTCTCTTTGCACAGGAGAAGGCGACACTCATAATCCATATTTTGCGATAGAAAACGGAGTGTTGAAAACAGCAAAGAAACTGGAGGAAGGAAAGACATATACGATCCGGCTGAAAGCAAAAAATGCAGAGGCTGAAAAAGAAAAAATATTTAAAATATACGCGGTAGGCAGAGGATTGGTTTTCAGAAAAGAGGATCAGAAGATCGCAGTAGGATCACCGGTAGAATTAAGTACAAAAGATTACGCAGAAAAATTGATGAAGCTGGAAGAAGGTACGATTTTAGTACACTATACATCGACAAGCGATCAGGCAATTCAGTCTTTGTTTAGTGTTTCCAATGCAAAAGCAGGACATGAAAACAGACATTTTCATGTTTATATCAGACCTGAAGGAGTACTTGGCTGCGAAATCAGAAATGAGAGCGCGATGAATTATGGATTTAAAGCGGCAAATGCAGTGAAGGCAGATTATAAAGGAAAACCTGCAGAAAATATAATTGCGCTTCAGGCAGATAAAGAAAAAGGAACGTATCAGTTGTTTGCAAACGGAGAGAAAGTGCTGACGGTAGACGCCGCTGCATTGGGAGGATACCGCTTTATTTCTGAAATTACGGGATTAGATACTGTTTCTCTGGGGGCAACAAAAAGGGGAGGAATTAATAAATATACTTTCGGAGGAAATATCCATAAGATCGAAGTGTATGAGACTCCTTTAACAGATGAAGAACTGATCGAGGAAACGAAGAAGACCGCATATCCTGAATTACAGCAGATTTTCCATAAAAATGACGGAACAGGCGCGAACTATTACCGGATTCCGGCGCTTTTGACACTGAAAAGCGGTACAGTGATCAGCGCGGCAGACGCAAGGTTTGGCGGTACGCACGATTCACCGAATAATATTGATATTGCAGTGGCAAGAAGCGAAGATGGAGGAAAGAACTGGAGCAAGCCGGAGCTTCCATTCCACTATGAGGATTATGAAGATAATACATTAGAAATTCCGGTAGGAACGCAGACGAGAGTAAATCAAAGTGCATCATTTATCGATCCGGTTCTTTTGCAGGACGAAGAGACAGAACGTGTATTTTTGATATCGGACGCTATGGCGGCTGGATATGGTTCTCCGCAGGCAGTTACAGGAAGCGGATATAAAGAAATTCAAGGGAAAAAATACTTGAAACTGCAAAAGGCAGGAGAAACAGATTATAATTATACAGTGAGGGAGAATGGTGTTATCTATAATGATACAACGAATCAGCCGACAGAGTATTCTCTGAACAGTAATTTTGAAATTTTGAAGGATAATGTATTGCAGACAGTCAAACAAAAATCGTCAAGATTCGATCCTACGAACGGTTCGGGACAGCTTGTAACAGATGAGACAGACAAAGACGTTCCGATGAACATTATGTATGCAGATGCAGTATTCAAAGCATTGCCTACGACATGGCTGTATATGAAGTACAGTGATGATGACGGAAAAACATGGTCTGATCCGATACTTTTAAACGGAATGGTCAAAGCAGAAGATTCAAGAGTGCTTGTCACAGGTCCGGGAAGAGGCATGCAGATTAAAAACGGAGAATATAAGGGGCGGTTGATCGTACCGGTTTATGATACGGCACAGTCGGGAATTATTTACAGCGACGATCATGGAGCAACATGGAATTATGCAAAAGGACCGTCTACGAAGAAAGCGGCGATGTCAGAATCACAGATCGTAGAAATGCCGGATGGAACGCTTCGTGTTTATGCGAGATCAACAGGTTCTAAGATAGCGGAAGCAGTGAGCCTGGACGGAGGAAAAACATGGACAGAAGCGGCGTATGTACCGGGAATGACCCAGCCGGGATGGGGATCGCAGTTATCCGTGATCCGCTATGGCGGTCTGATAGAAGGAAAGCCGGCGCTGATCATGTCCACTCCTGCCGGTGTGGGAAATTATCGAAGAGACGGAAGAGTCAAGATCGGTTTGATCACAGATACCGGAAAAGAAGGAAGTGAAAAATATAAAATTGATTGGACTTACGATTATTCGGTAGACAGTAAGAATGCAGGGTTTGCATATTCCTGCCTGAGCGAACTTCCGAATCACCAAATCGGTCTGATGTATGAAAAGTATGATTCTTACAATCCGGCAGAATTACATTCACAGGATATTATGAAATATGAAGAACTGTCCTTATCAGAATTAATGGGAAAAGAAGTTGTGGAAATCATACCGCAGACAGAAGGAAAGGGAACTGTTTCCCAAAGAAATACTGTGAAAAAGGGAAGCAAGATTACAATCGAAGCATATCCGGAAGAAGGATATCAATTTGTCCGTTGGGAAGATGAAAAAGGAAACCCGGTAAGCGAACAGGAAAAATATACGTTTGATGCAAAAGAAAGCGCCGCTTTTACGGCTGTATTTGAACAGGAAAAAGAAGAAGTCGATAAGTCTCATCTTAAAGAGGCAATCCGGCATGCAGAAGAACAGATGCAAGATGAAAAATATCAGGATGTAATTCCGGTTGTGCGCGAAGAGTATGAGGAAGCGTATAAAAATGCAAAAGCGATTGATGAGAAGCCGGATGCAACAAGCGAAGAAGTGGAGACAGCGTATAAGACACTGATAGAAGTCGGGAAAAGGCTGACTATGTATAAAGGAGATCTTACAGAACTTCAGGCGGCATATGACTTATATGCAGGCAAAGATTTGAGTATTTATACACAAGACAGTAAAACGGTTCTGGAAGAAGCTTTAAAAGAGGCGGAAAAAGTCTTAAAGCTTGGAGAAAATGCAGTAAAAGAAGATGTGAATGAGGCATTGGAAAAACTGCAAAAAGCGATAGAAGGTCTGGAAAAATCGGAGCCGAATCCACCGACAGATCCGGAATTCCCGACAGATCCGGATTCCGGTAATACAGATATTGTGAATCCAGATAATTCACTGTCGCCGGACGATACACCGTCAACGAATGGAACACCATCGGCAAGCGATGAAAAGGCTGTTGCGACAGGAGATAAGGAAACGCCGGTCGGATGGACGACCTTAGGATTTGCGGCAATGCTTGCGGCGGCAGGCAGATTCTTAGGCAGAAAGAAAAGGCGGTAAGCCTGACTGACAGAATAAAAACATAATTTTACCTCCCTGCACTTCTGATAATAAAGTCGGAAGTGGAAGGAGGAGAAGATCAAGTATAAGTCTTGACAATTTCTTCGGCAATGGATCGCTTTGGAATACAGCGATCCATTGCCTGTTTTTCTATGTAGCGGTGAGCTTCCGGTTCACTCATAGAAAGTTCACTGATCAAAAACCATTTCGCTTTGTTGACCAGACGGATTTCCGCCATTTTTTCCTCGATGGATAAAGATTTCTTTTCAAGCTGCCTTAAACGCTCGCGGGAACTTTCCATCCAGCTTAACGCCTGAAGGAGGGTCGGTTTTGAAGTTGGCTTTGGAAGTGTAAACACTCCATATTCGGCAACCTTGTCATGAATATCAGAGTGAATATCCCGTTTTACTAAAAGCAGAACGGCGATCTGTCTGGAGGAACAAAGGTCGATCGCAAAACGAACGCCGATATCATCAGACAGAGGAGAATTGATAATGACAAAATCGAAAGACTTTTCTTTTAACATTCGTTTCGCTGCGCTGACACTTGAAGCCGTAAGAACAGGATAATACCGGATTTCAGGAAGAGAGCCGATAAAGGCAGAGGCAAAACTGTCTGTCGAAGATACAACAAGAATACTGTATGTACGCTCTTTTAGACTCATTTTATGCTCTCCTTTCTTTGGAACTCGTATAAATTACTGTTTGCAATAAATGTTTAAGATCGCGTCAGGTATATATTTCTTGATAAAAGAACTGTTTGCGGCAAGAAAACAGGCTGTTTTAAAGTCTTTCGGAAGTTGGCCAAAGCGCGCAAGCGTATCTTTATCAGCCCGATACAGATTGATATCGGCAGGAGCGGGGAGCTCTGTTTTATTACGGATTCCGTCGAGGACCGCGTAAATGATCAAGGCAAACGCCAGGTAGGTGTTGGTGGACGGATCAGGAGAACGAAGCTCTACGCGCTGATATTCGCCCAGCGCCGCGGGAACACGGACGAGCTGGGAACGGTTCTCTTTTGACCAAGAGATGTAGAGCGGCGCTTTATTTTGTCCAAAACGTTCATAGGAATTTTCAAGCGGATTCAAAAAAAGAGTCATCTCCGAGATTTTATCCAGAATACCGGCAATTACAGCGTCCATATAATTAAATTCGCGATCGGATTTGACGGAAATGTTAATATGAAAACCATTGCCGGGCTGATCACGAAGGGGTTTTGGGGAAAAATCGGCACAGAGACCGTTTCTTAACGCAACAGCTTTAACTACAGTCTGAAAAGTCAAGGCGTTATCGGCCGCCGTCATAGGGTCGGAGTAGCGAAAATCGATCTCATTTTGCCCCGGTCCTTGTTCGTGGTGGGAACTTTCGGGATGAATGCCCATTTGTTCAAGAGTCAGACAGATCTCTCGTCTGATATTTTCACCTTTGTCTTCCGGAGCGATATCCATATATCCGGCATGATCATATGGGATCATGGTAGGTTCGCCAAAGTCGTCTGACCGGAAAAGATAGAATTCCTGTTCCGTACCAAAAGAAAATTGCAATCCCTCTTCAGAGGCTGCTTTAATGGCTTTTTCCAGAAGCGCACGGGAATCATACTCAAAAGGCGTGCCGTCTTGATGCGTGATATGACAGAACATCCGAACTACACTGCCTTCTTCCGGTCTCCAGGGAAGAGGCATCAAAGTATCCGGTTCTGGATGAAGAAATAGATCTGAATGAGTCTCATCACCAAATCCATCGATGGCGGACGCGTCAATGGCGATACCGTAAGAAAAGGCTCTTTGAAGCTCATCAGGCATGATGGATATGTTTTTCTGTTTTCCGAAAACGTCGCAGAAAGCCAGACGGATAAACTTAACGTCCTCTTCCTGAACATACTGTATAATTTCTTGCTGGGAATATTTCATAGTCTTCCACCTCTTTCACGTTAATTTGCTACATACATCTGTTTATACGGATTCTTGCTGTTCGGGGTGACAAGAGTAAAAGGAGAGGAGAGAATGGTTTTCAGGTCATAGTGAAAATCGCTGCAATATTCCTTCAGATCATCCATGATTCCCTGCAAGTCTTCAAAAGAAGCAATATCTGCCGTCACCTGCGGAGGAAATTTCAGATTCCTGCAGTCGCCCCGCAGAAACAGCTTTCCGCCGTGCATACCGGTACAGGGGAAATTGCCGATGATCGGATGATGATCTTCCTGTAATCCTAATACAATCAGAATCCCTCCGGCCTGATATTCCCCCAGAAAACTGCCGGCGCATCCTCCGATAATCATTATCGGAACTTTCTTTTTATATTCTTTCATATGAATGCCCGCCCGGTAGCCGGCATGGTCGCGAACATAAATTTTACCGCCTCTCATAGCGTATCCGGCCGCATCTCCGGCGCTGCCATGAATCAAAATCTTTCCTGCGTTCATCGTATCGCCTACGGCGTCCTGCGCATTTGCGTTTACGGTAATAGAGGCGTTATTTAGGTAGGCGCCGAGAGCATTGCCGGAAATTCCATTGACGGTAATATTCCGGTCAGACATTCCGGCGCCGATAAAGCGCTGTCCGCAGCAGCCTTCGATCACATAATCGTGTTCCGGCTGCCGAAGGACTTCGTTTAAAGTTTTATAATCTAGTGCAGCAGCATCTATCACTTTCATAGTATAACACATCTCCTTGATAAAATGATATTGTTTTTATTCTCCGGCATGGGAAATGCCAAGTATTTCAAGTTCTTTTTCGTTTAGCCCGATTCCGCGGAGCATAAGACGGTTGCCCCGGAGAGCTTCGATGGAGTTAATTCCCATACCTCCCATAAGTTCTTTGATTTCATGTTTCCAGGCAGTCATCAGATTGATAAGCCGACGGCTTCCCGTCTGCGGATCAAGTCTTTCCACAAGTTCAGGATTCTGCGTGGCGATCCCCCAGTTACACTTGCCGCTTTGACACGTGCGGCAGAGATGACACCCAAGAGCCAGAAGCGCGGCTGTTGCAACATAACAGGCGTCCGCTCCAAGGGCTACTGCTTTTACCACATCGGAAGCGCTGCGGATACTGCCGCCTGCTACGAGCGAAACGTGATTTCGGATTCCTTCATCACGAAGCCTCTGATCCACTGCCGCCAGAGCGAGCTCTACAGGGATTCCCACATTGTCGCGTATTCTGGTAGGAGCGGCGCCGGTGCCTCCGCGGAAGCCGTCGATAGCGATAATGTCCGCGCCGCTGCGTGCAATTCCGCTGGCGATGGCTGCGATATTATGGACAGCCGCCACTTTTACGATAATCGGTTTTTTGTATTCCGTAGCCTCTTTCAGAGAACAGACCAGCTGCCGCAGATCTTCAATAGAATAGATATCATGATGAGGCGCGGGGGAGATGGCGTCAGAGCCTTCAGGGATCATTCTGGTGCGGGACACGTCTCCTACAATTTTAGTTCCCGGAAGATGCCCTCCGATTCCCGGTTTTGCGCCCTGTCCCATTTTGATCTCAATGCCGGCGCCGGCGTTTAAATATTTTTCATGAACGCCAAAGCGTCCTGACGCTACCTGTACAATGGTGTTTTCTCCATAGCAATAAAAATCTTCATGGAGACCACCTTCTCCTGTATTATATAAAATCCCAAGCTCTTTTGCAGCGAGAGCCAGTGATTTGTGCGCATTATAACTGATAGAGCCATAGCTCATGGCGGAGAACATGACCGGCATAGAGAGTTCCAGCTGCGGGGGAAGCTCACAGTCTAAAGAACCGTCCGCCATCCGATGCACTTGTTCCGGTTTCTTTCCAAGATAAATCCGGGTTTCCATAGGCTCTCTTAGAGGGTCGATGGGAGGGTTGGTTACTTGCGAAGCATTGATTAAGATGCGATCCCAATAAACGGGAAGAGGATTTGGGTTTCCCATGGAAGAGAGCAGGACTCCGCCGCTGTTTGCCTGTTTATAAATTTCTTTCATCATATTTTCCGGCCAGTTGGCATTTTCGCGTAGAGAACAGTCGCTCTTTACGATTTTTAAAGCTCTGGTGGGACAAAAGGAAACACATCTTTGGCAGTTTACACAGTTGCTTTCGTCACATACCATCTGTTTGGTTTCACTATTGTAGGAATGTACGCCATTGGCGCATTGCTGCTGGCAGATACGGCAGGTAATGCAGCGGTTTTCATTTCGGATCACTTCAAACTCAGGGTAGATAAATTCAATGCTCATAATAAAACACCTTCCTTTACTGTTACGATAACCGGTTCTCCGCCGGCGGGAGCCCAGATATTTTCGGCATCCGGTTCCATGGCTCGGATGGCTGTTTCTTCACTGGCAATATAAACCATATCTTTTTTTTCTCCTACGACCATGGAGCGGAGCTTCAGCCGGTCATTGAGCGCCATAAGCCCTCCGTTGAAACCGAAAACAATGGAGAAAGGTCCGGTGATCAGAAGGCTGGGGAACAGAGTTCGTAAGTAAGTGTGCTTTTTCTGATCTGCAAGATCTGTTTTTGCTGCAATGGTGCTCCAAAAGGGGGCGGCAATTACGCTGGCAGCTTCTCCAAGAGTCAGATTCTGCCTGCGGAGCAGATAGTCTAAAATATACGTGATGACTTCCGTATCCGTCTGAAGGGTACACTTATATCCAAACATTTCCATAAAACGGCGGTTGGCATCATAGGAAGAAATTTCACCGTTATGTACAACGGAAGAATCCAGAAGAGCAAAGGGGTGAGCTCCGCCCCACCAGCCCGGAGTATTGGTAGGATAGCGGCCGTGGGCAGTCCAGGAATATCCCTCGTATTCGTCTAATTTATAGAAAATACCGATGTCTTCCGGGTATCCCACTGCTTTGAAAGTTCCCATGTTTTTGCCGCTGGAAAAGACATAAGCTCCCGGCATCTCCGTATTGATCTTCATGACTGTACGTACCACATATTCCTTTTCATCCAGCTGCATAGACGTCAGAAGAGACTTCAAAGGAGCTACAAAGTATCTCCAGATGATAGGCTCATCTGTGATCAGAGGCGTTTTTCTTGTGGGGATAATTTCTGACTGTACGATCTCAAACCGTTCTTTTAAAAACGCCTCGCATCCTTTTCTGGCAGCTCTGCTGTCAAAAAACATATGAAAGGCATAAAAGTCTTTATATTCCGGATAGATTCCATAACCGGCAAATCCGCCGCCAAGACCATTGGATCGGTCATGCATGGGTTTCATAGCATTTGTGATCGTTTCCCCGGACATTTTATTCCCGTCTCTGGAAATCATAGCTGCGATGGCACATCCTGAAGGAATCCTTACCTGACCTTCTGTTTTCATTTTCCATTTCATTCCTTTCTTTTTGATCTTATACAATAAAAACAAAGACGCTCATTTTGAAAGCAGAAAAATTCTGATTCCTAAATGAACGCCTTTGCTCATATGCATACTTATACAACGATTAGGAATGTTTGTCAATCATAATTTGATTGAGTTTTTGCAGAACGATGCGCGGATTCCTTTATCTTTCTTATTTCATATGTGTTTCCGTAAGTGGTTTTCGCAGGCTGAACGGTTATAATTGTACTTGTAAAAATACAAAAAAAGGAATTGACAAAGAGGTTTGTCCGGTGTTATCATGCAACACGTAAAGGCAAGGGCGTCTTTGAGAACACAATCTCAGAGACGCTTTTTCCGTTGTTGCAAAGAAACAGATAGAAAAAGGCAAGGGCGTCTTTCATGTGGATAGCAGGAAAGGCATCCTTGTCTTTTTTCGTGCGAAAGGAGTGTCGTTATGAAGAAGAAAAATGTTTCCAAATATTTTGGCTGTATGGTGTTTGATGACAGGGTTATGAAGGCAAGTTTATCTTCAAAAGTATATCAGTCATTGAGAAAAACCATTGATGAAGGTGAACAATTAGACAGCAGCGTAGCAGACGTTGTGGCAGAAGCTATGAAAGAATGGGCTGTATCGAAAGGCGCAACACATTACACACACTGGTTTCAGCCGCTGACCGGAATCACAGCAGAAAAACATGACAGCTTTATTTCTCCTTCTCCAAACGGAGGCGTTATCATGGAATTTTCGGGTAAGGAACTGATCAAAGGAGAGCCGGATGCCTCTTCCTTCCCTTCCGGAGGTTTAAGAGCTACCTTTGAGGCAAGAGGATATACCACATGGGATCCGACTTCCTATGCGTTTATTAAAGGAAAAACCTTATGTATTCCCACAGCTTTTTGTTCTTATGGAGGAGAAGCGTTGGACAAGAAAACGCCGCTGCTTCGTTCCATGAAGGCATTGAATAAGCAGGCGCTTCGGATTCTCCGTCTGTTCGGCAATGAAAAGGTATCATACGTTATTACTTCTGTAGGACCGGAACAAGAATACTTCCTGATTACAAAAGAAATGTATGATCAAAGAAAAGATCTTCAATTTACAGGACGCACTTTATTTGGAGCAAGACCTCCGAAAGGACAGGAGATGGATGACCATTATTTCGGTGTGATCAAGCCAAGAGTAGAGGCTTACATGGCGGACTTAAATGAGGAACTCTGGAAGCTTGGAATCCTTGCAAAGACACAGCACAATGAAGTGGCTCCGGCACAGCATGAGCTGGCGCCGATCTACACAACGACCAACATTGCTACGGATCACAACCAGCTGACGATGGAAATCATGCAAAAAGTAGCCGCACGGCATGGATTGGTTTGTCTTCTTCATGAGAAACCGTTTGCAGGAGTGAATGGAAGCGGAAAACATAATAACTGGTCCATCTCCACTGATACAGGCGTAAACCTGCTGTCGCCGGGAGAAACACCTTATGAGAATGCGCAGTTTTTACTGTTTCTGTGCGCAGTGATCAAAGCGGTGGATGATTATCAGGATCTGCTGAGGCTGTCTGTTGCAACCGCAGGAAACGATCATCGTCTGGGAGCAAATGAAGCGCCGCCGGCTGTTGTGTCCATGTTTCTGGGCGATGAGCTGAACGGAGTCTTAGAGGCGATTGAAAAAGATATTCCTTATGAAGGAGCGGAAAAAACACAGATGAAGCTGGGTGTGGATGTCCTTCCGAAATTCAATCGGGATACTACGGACAGAAACCGTACTTCACCTTTTGCTTTCACAGGAAATAAGTTTGAATTCCGTATGTTGGGATCTTCCAACAGTATCGCATGCGCCAACATGATGCTTAACAGCGCAGTGGCGGAAAGCCTGAAGATCTATGCGGACAGACTGGAAAAAGCAGAGAATTTTGAAGAAACCCTTCATGCCATGATCCGCAAGACGATCAAAGATCACAAGAGGATTATTTTCAATGGAAACGGTTATGACGATGCATGGATAAAAGAAGCAACGGAAAAGCGCGGACTGATGAACTATCCGTCAACGCCGGACTGTATGCCGCATCTGCTGGATGAAAAAAATGTCAGGATGCTTACTTCACATAAAGTATTCTCCAAGGCGGAACTGGAATCAAGATGCGAGATTATGCTGGAAAACTACTGTAAGACGATCGTAATAGAAGCAAATACTATGGTGGATATGGTTAAAAGAGAGATCATTCCGGCTGTGGAAGCCTACGCAATGGAACTGGCAAGGACAGCTTCTGCGAAGAAACGTGTCGATGAGACATTGGCATGCCGTTATGAAAGCGGCCTGATAAAAAAACTCTCTACACTTACAGACCAGATGGCAGTCAGGACGGATGCATTGGAAACAGCTCTGATAGAACTTCAGGACGTGAAGGATATTGTGGCGCAGTCTTATCAGATCCGGGATACAGTATTGACCAGAATGCAGGAGTTACGAATTGCCTGTGATGAAGCGGAAACCGTTACAGCAAAAAAATACTGGCCGTTCCCAACCTACGGGGATCTGCTTTTCAGCGTAAAATAGCAAAGATAACAAAAAGGGAGGGGTTATCATGTACAGTTCTGTAAATACAATCTGGGTATTATTTGGCACAGCTCTGGTCTTCTTTATGCAGGCAGGTTTTTCCTTGTGTGAAGCGGGATTTACAAGAGCGAAAAACACCGGAAATATTCTGATGAAAAACCTGATGGATTTCTGCATTGGAACACCGGCATTCTGGCTGGTAGGATTCGGACTGATGTTTGGAAAAGGTTCCGGAATCATTGGCAGCTTTGACCCGCTGATCCGGGGCGAGTACAGCCAGGCGCTTCCTTCAGGCGTTCCTCTGTGGGCGTTTGCGATCTTCCAGACTGTCTTTTGTGCGACATCCGCCACGATTGTGTCAGGAGCAATGGCAGAGAGAACAAAATTCAGCGCTTACTGTATTTATTCTGCAGCGATCTCACTTCTGATCTATCCGGTTTCTGGCCACTGGATCTGGGGAGGAGGATGGCTTTCCCAGATGGGATTCCATGATTTTGCAGGATCTACAGCTGTACATATGGTAGGAGGCATCTGCGCTATGATCGGTGCGAAAATCTTAGGTCCGCGTATTGGAAAATACGATAAAAACGGAAAACCGCAGGCGATTTTAGGGCATAACCTTACATTTGCAGCGCTTGGCGTCTTTATCCTCTGGTTCTGCTGGTTTGGATTTAACGGAGCTTCTACGGTAGGTATGGACAGTGATGCCCTGATAGAAACAGCGGGAAGGGTATTCTTTAATACTAACCTGGCAGCTGCTGTCGCCTGCTGCGCGGCTTTGATTTTCACCTGGATACGTTACAAGAAACCGGATGTCTCTATGACTTACAATGCAGCATTGGCAGGTCTGGTAGGCATTACAGCGGGCTGCGATGCGGTAGATGCGGTCGGCGCGGCGGTCATTGGAGTTGTCTGTGGAATCCTGATTGTACTGGCGATAGAATTTTTTGATAAAATTGCAAAAATAGACGACCCTGTAGGCGCTGTTTCCGTACACTGTGTCTGCGGCGCTGCAGGAACGGTTCTGACCGGTCTGTTTGCCACAGGGGAGACTACAGAGGCAGGACTTTTCTATGGAGGCGGCGCGCACTTTCTGGGAATCCAGGTATTAGGCGTGCTTGCTGTAGCAGCGTATGTTGCGGTGGTTATCACCATTGTATTTTTAGCAATTAAACATACCATCGGGCTGCGTGTAAAACCGGAAGAAGAGCTTGCCGGATTGGATGTTTCGGAACATGGACTGTTTACCGCATATGCCGGATTTTCTATGCTGCCGGACACCATTGCGGAGGATGTGGACACCAATACGGTCTTTGCCATGGGAGATGTGCCGGAAGCTGAAGCTGTACCGGTGAAGACGGTTCCTGCATTTGAAGAAGGAACGCCGAAATTCACGAAGGTGGAAATTGTCTGCAAGGAATCAAAGCTTGAGGCATTAAAAGCGGCAATGATGAATCTGGGAATTACAGGCATGACCGTATCGCACGTTCTTGGATGCGGCGTACAGAAAGGAAAACCGGAGTATTACCGCGGCGTACAGATTGAGGCAAACCTGCTTCCGAAAATCCAGGTAGAAATCGTGGTGAGCAAAGTTCCTGTCCGCAGTGTTATCGAAACGGCTAAGAAAGTGCTTTATACAGGACATATCGGAGACGGTAAGATTTTCGTTTATGATGTGGAAAATGTTGTAAAAATCAGAACCGGTGAAGAGGGCTTTGATGCTCTGCAGGATGTAGAATAAATTTAAAATAAGGGAACTGTTTACAGCGCGCATGGAACAGTTCCCGAAAAATGGAGGTAAAATGTATGTGTTCGATTATGGGATATTGCGGACCGGTAGTCGATTTAGATAAATTTAAAGAAGGTTTCCAAAGAACCATTTCCAGAGGTCCGGATGACAGCCGGATCGTTGATACGGGAAATGGTCTTCTTGGATTTCACAGACTGGCCATTATGGGATTAACACCGTCCGGAATGCAGCCTTTCCAATTGGATGGAAGTTACGTGGTCTGCAACGGAGAAATTTATGGATTTGAAAAGATCAAAGAAGAATTGTCTGACCGATATAGCTTTGCAAGCGATTCAGACTGTGAGATCCTTCTGCCCTTGTATAAAGAATATGGCACAGATATGTTTGCTATGCTGGATGCAGAATTCGCATGTATTCTCTATGACGGCGATACAGGTGAATATATTGCGGCAAGAGATCCCATTGGAATCCGTCCTCTCTATTACGGATATGATGAAAAAGGTGTGATCCTGTTTGCAAGTGAAGCGAAAAACCTGGTAGGGCTTACTGACAAAATCATGCCTTTTCCTCCGGGATATTATTATAAAAACGGCAGTTTTACCTGCTATTGCGATATAACAAAATCAGAACACATATGCCGGGATGATTTAGAAACCGTATGCCGGAATATCTACGACCTGCTGATCGAAGGAGTAAAGAAACGGCTTGTAGCGGATGCGAAGGTAGGTTTTCTGCTTTCGGGCGGGCTGGATTCCTCGCTCGTCTGTGCGATCGCCGCTAAAGAGAGCCGGAAACCTATCCGTACGTTTGCCATCGGGATGCGTGAAGACGCCATTGATTTAAAGTATGCGAAGCAGACAGCAGAGTACATCGGAAGCGAACATACGGAAATATATATGACGCCGGAGGAAGTGATCGATACGCTGGAAGAGGTGATTCATGTTCTGGGGACTTACGATATTACTACGATACGTGCATCTGTGGGTATGTATCTGGTATGTAGGGCAATTCATGAGCAGACAGATATCCGCGTACTTCTCACCGGTGAAATATCGGATGAATTATTTGGATATAAATATACTGATTTCGCCCCCGGTCCGGAGGCGTTCCAAGAAGAATCCGTGAAAAGAATCCGTGAACTTCATATGTATGATGTACTAAGGGCAGACCGCTGTATCTCTTCCAATTCTCTTGAGGCAAGAGTTCCGTTCGGAGATCTGGATTTTGTGACTTACGTTATGGCAGTCGATCCGGAACTGAAAATGAATCATTACGGAAAAGGGAAATATCTTCTCCGTCATGCATTTCAGGAGGATTCGTACCTTCCGCAAGAAATCCTGTGGAGAGAAAAAGCAGCGTTTTCAGACGCAGTAGGTCATTCCATGGTGGATTATCTGAAAGAATACGCAGAATCCGTTTACACAGATCAGGAGATGGAAACATTATCAGAAAAGTATACCTATGCACGTCCGTTTACGAAAGAATCTTTGTTGTACAGGGAAATCTTTGAAAAATATTATCCGGGGCAGGCGGAAATGATCGCCGGATTCTGGATGCCGAACAAAGAGTGGGAGGGGTGTGACGTCAATGACCCTTCAGCCAGAGTGCTTTCAAACTATGGAGAAAGCGGAAAATAATAGAAAGAGGAATGACAATTTATGACAAAGTATATTTTTGTGACCGGAGGCGTGGTATCCGGGCTTGGAAAAGGAATTACGGCAGCCTCCCTTGGGCGGCTTTTAAAAGCCAGAGGTTATAAGGTGGCCGCTCAGAAGTTAGATCCTTATATTAATGTAGATCCGGGAACTATGAGCCCGTATCAGCATGGAGAGGTGTTTGTCACGGAAGACGGCGCGGAGACAGATCTGGATCTGGGACATTATGAGAGATTTATTGATGAAAACCTGAATAAATATTCCAATCTGACGACAGGAAAAGTCTATTGGAATGTGTTGAATAAGGAAAGAAGGGGAGAATATCTGGGCTCTACTGTTCAGGTGATCCCGCATATCACCAATGAAATCAAAGAATTTGTCTATCGCGTAGGGAAACAGACGGATGCAGACGTGGTAATTACGGAAATCGGAGGAACAATAGGAGATATTGAATCCCAGCCTTTTTTAGAAGCAGTCCGCCAGATTTCTCTGGAAGTGGGACGGGAAAACAGCCTGTTTATTCATGTGACACTCGTCCCTTATTTAAGCGGCTCGGACGAACACAAATCAAAGCCTACGCAGCACTCTGTACGGGAACTGCAGGGAATGGGAATCCACCCGAATCTCATTGTACTTCGGTGCGATAAACCTTTGGAGGAATCTATTTTTCAGAAGATTTCTCTTTTCTGCAATGTGAAGCCGGACTGCGTGATCGAAAACCGCACGCTGTCAAATTTATATGAAGCGCCCCTTATGTTGGAGCAGTCCGGCTTTTCTTCTGTAGTTTGCAGAGAGCTTCATTTAGAGGCAAAGGAAGCCCGGCTTGAAGACTGGAAAAAAATGGTGGAACAGATAAAAAATCGTACCCGGGAAGTACATATCGGACTGGTCGGGAAATATGTAAAGCTTCATGACGCCTATCTGTCCGTAGTGGAAGCTTTAAATCATGCAGGCTATGCGCAGAATGCTTATATCCGTATTCATTGGATCGATTCAGAGAATATTACGAAAGAAAACGTAGCTCAGATTTTCCGGGGAATACACGGGATCATCGTTCCCGGCGGTTTTGGAAACAGAGGAATTGAAGGAATGATCACTGCAGCTGAATATGCCAGAAAGAATCGGATTCCTTATTTCGGGATCTGTCTTGGCATGCAGATTGCCGTCATTGAATATGCCAGGAATGAGGCTGGACTTCCGGAAGCACATTCCGGGGAATTTGATGAGCAGTGCAGGGACAAGGTTATTGATTTTATGCCGGGACAAAGTGATGATATTGATAAGGGAGGCACACTCCGACTTGGAAATTACCCTTGTGTGATTCAGCCGGGAACACAAATGGAGCATTGCTATCAGCGCTCGGTCATTCAAGAGCGCCATCGTCACCGCTACGAATTAAATAATCAGTACCGCGAACTGCTTACCGATGCAGGTCTGGTGATCAGCGGAACTTCCCCTGATGGCCGTTTGGCAGAAACCATCGAGCTTGCGGATCATCCGTTTTATATCGGAGTGCAGTTTCATCCGGAATTTACAAGCCGCCCCAACCGGCCGCATCCGCTGTTTCAAGGATTTATTTCAGCGGCTTTCCATGAAAATACGAAACAAGAGGAGTGAACAGATATGGCGATTCATGAAGAATGCGGCGTGTTCGGAATTTTAAGCAGAAAAAGAGAACGTCTTGGGAAACTGGTTTATTATGGACTCTATGCACTTCAGCACAGAGGGCAGGAAAGCTGCGGCATTGTTGTAAATGACGATGGCGTCTTTTCGTCGTATAAGGATTTGGGGCTTGTAAGCGAAGTATTTTCTGAGGATACTCTGGCACATCTTTCGGAAGGAAATATGGCCGTGGGACATGTGCGGTACGGAACGACAGGAAGAAATAATCGAAAGAATTGTCAGCCTATAGAGGTGAACCATCAGAAAGGGAAAATGGCGCTGGCACATAATGGAAATTTAAGCAATGCGTTAGAGCTTCGTGATAAATTGGAATTATCAGGAGCAATTTTCCATACAACCAGCGATACAGAAACGATTGCGTATATGATTACAAGAGAAAGGCTTACTGCGCCTAGTATCGAGGAGGCGGTAAGCCGCGCCATGACTTCTTTGGAAGGAGCATATTCTCTTATATTAATGTCTTCTGCTAAAATGATCGCAGTGAGAGATCCGTATGGATTCCGTCCCCTTTGTTACGGGAAAATGCCGGACGGCTCCTATGTGATTGCCTCGGAAAGCTGCGCCCTGACATCTGTAGGCGCGGAACTGATCAGGGATCTTCTTCCGGGAGAGATCCTGGTATTTAGCGAAGAAGGCGTCGAGTCGCGCCGGGAACACTGCGGCACGCAGAAACAGAAGACCTGTATATTTGAATATATTTATTTTGCAAGACCGGACTCTGTCATTGATAAGATCTCTGTATCAGCAGCAAGAATTCAGGCTGGGAAACTATTAGCACAGACAAAACCGGTCAAGGCGGATATTGTAATCGGCGTTCCGGACAGCGGTCTGGACGCGGCGCTTGGATTTTCTGAAGTTTCAGGAATTCCTTATGGAATCGGACTTGTCAAGAACAAATACATTGGAAGAACTTTTATATCTCCCGGTCAAAAAGAACGGATCGATCTGGTGCGGATGAAGTTGAGTCCGATCCCATCGGTTATTCAGGGAAAACGAGTAGTTTTAATTGATGATTCCATTGTAAGAGGAACTACAAGCAGACAGCTTGTAAGTCTTTTAAGAGAGGCAGGCGCAAAAGAGATCCATCTAAGAATCTCTGCACCTCCGTTTCTGCATCCGTGTTATTATGGTACAGACATCGATTCGGAAGAAAATCTTATTGCATCCCACCATGGAGAAAAAGAGGTCGCCACGCTCATCGGGGCGGATTCACTTGGCTATCTTCCGTTGGAATGCCTTCATGAACTGACAGGAACGCATTCATATTGTGACGCTTGTTTTAGCGGGAAATACGCGACTGAAATTCCCACAGATGTCCGAAAGGACCGATTTGAACAAAAATTATCCGAGAGGTGAAACAAATGGAAAAATGGAATAAGAAGCTTCTTCTGGAAGACGGAAGTCAATTTTATGGCTATGGGTTTGGCAGTCAGGAAGAGAAAATAACGGAAATAGTATTTAATACGGCGCCGGTTGGGTATCAGGAGATCCTTTCTGATCCATCCTACACATATCAGACCGTTGTTATGGCATATCCGTTGATCGGAAATTACGGGATTGCAAAAGAAGACTTTGAGACAAAACAACCTTCCATCGGCGGGCTTGCCGTGAGAGATTATAATGATATTCCTTCCAATTTCCGCAGCGCCGCCACGCTGGACGAGGTGATGAAACAGTATCATATTCCCGGTATTTACGGCATTGATACGAGAAAACTGGTAAGAAAGATCCGGGATTTCGGAAGTTGTAAGGCGCTGCTTACAGATGCGCAGACATCGCCGGAAGAAGGATTGAAAAAACTGGCAGGATTTGAGATTCCGAAAGATGCCGTAGAAAAGGTCAGTTCTAAAGAAATAAGATACTGTGCCGCCAAACAGGAAAATTATCTTGTGGCGGCCATTGATTGCGGAATAAAAGAAAATATTATACGAAGTTTAAATGCAAGAGGCTGCAGCGTCATGGTATATCCATGGAACACTTCTTATGAAGAAATTCAAAAACAAAACCCGGACGGCGTCTTTTTGTCTAATGGACCGGGCAATCCGAAGGATGTAAAGCCGGTTCTGGAACTGGTACGGAAAATAAGAGGAAACTTTCCATTATTTGGAATATGCCTTGGACATCAGATGATCGGGCTTGCCTATGGCGCGGGGACTTATAAGTTGAAATTCGGACACCGGGGAGGAAACCATCCGGTAAAAAACTTAAAAACCGGGAAAATAGAAATCACGTCCCAGAATCATTCTTATGCTGTAGATTATGCCAGTCTGAAAAATACCGATCTGGAGATGACCCATATCAATCTGCTGGATCATACAGTAGAAGGAATTGCCTGCAGAAAAGATCATGTTTTCAGCGTCCAGTATCATCCGGAAAGCGCTCCCGGACCTCAGGACAGCGGGTATTTGTTTGATCAATTTATACAGATGATGGAGGAAAACAAACATGGCAAAGCGAACTGATATAAAGAAAATACTGGTTATTGGTTCTGGTCCTATTGTAATCGGACAGGCAGCGGAATTTGATTATGCGGGAACACAGGCATGTCTTGCGCTGAAAGAAGAGGGGTATGAAGTAATCCTGTGCAATTCCAATCCGGCGACTATAATGACAGACCCTGCCATTGCAGATAAAGTTTATATGGAGCCTCTTACATTGGAATATATGGCAAAAATCGTCCGCCATGAGCGTCCGGACGCCATAGTACCCGGAATCGGAGGGCAGACAGGACTGAATCTTGCAATGCAGCTCGAGAAAAAAGGAGTTTTGAAAGAATGTCAGACAGAACTGCTTGGAACTGGAAGTGAAAGCATCCGGCAGGCAGAAGACAGAGAACTGTTTAAAGAATTGTGCGAAAAATTAGGAGAACCGGTACTGCCGTCCCTTGTCGCCAATACAGCAGAAGAAGCCCTTCAGGCGGCAAAGACCATCGGTTATCCGGTAGTTCTGCGTCCGGCTTTTACTCTGGGCGGAACCGGGGGAGGGTTTGCAGACGATGAACAGGAATTTCTGGGGCTTATTCATAATGCGCTTGCCTTGTCGCCGGTTCATCAGGTATTGGTTGAAAAAAGCATTAAAGGTTTTAAAGAAATTGAATATGAAGTCATTCGTGATTCTAATGATACGGCAATTACGGTGTGCAACATGGAAAATCTGGATCCGGTAGGAATCCATACAGGAGATTCGATCGTAGTCTGCCCATCCCAAACCTTGACGAATAAGGAATACCAGATGCTGCGAGACAGTGCGCTAAGGCTGATCCGGGCTCTTAGGGTGGAAGGGGGATGCAATGTACAGTTCGCACTGGATCCTCATTCTTTCCGGTACTACGTTATCGAAGTGAACCCACGTGTTTCCCGTTCTTCTGCACTGGCGTCAAAAGCAAGCGGATATCCCATTGCCAGAGTGTCTGCAAAAATCAGCGTAGGTATGACTCTGGACGAGATCCCCCTTGTAAACACCCCTGCTTCCTTTGAGCCTGCCTTAGATTATGTAGTAACGAAAATGCCTCGTTTTCCGTTTGATAAGTTTGCAGATGCCAATCAAAAGTTAGGCACGCAGATGAAAGCGACCGGAGAGGTGATGAGCATTGGACGAACATTTGAAGAAAGTCTGTTAAAGGCGATCCGTTCCCTGGAAACGGGAGTATTTCATCTATATATGGAGAAATTCGATGAAAAGACAAGGGAAGAGCTTCTTTCCTATATAAAAGCAGGAACGGACGACAGGATCTTTGCCGTTGCACAATTATTAAGACTTGGCTGCAATGTTCAGCAAATTGCTTTTGAAACAAAGATTGACGGCTTTTTCCTGGAAAAAATGAAGAAAATCATAGAAATGGAAAATATGTTAAAAGCAAATCCATGGAACAGGGACGTCCTGCATGAGGCAAAAAGAGGAGGATTTTCCGATCGCGCTGTGGCATGGCTCTGGAATACAGACGAAGATACTGTCTTTCGCATTAGAAAAGAAATGCATCTGTTCCCGGTTTATAAAATGATCGACACCTGCGCTTCTGAATTTGACAGTTATGTCCCTTATTTTTATTCTACTTACGAAGAAGAAAACGAATCGATAGCAGAGGACAGAAAAAAAATTCTGGTGCTTGGATCAGGTCCTATCCGAATCGGTCAGGGCGTAGAGTTTGATTATTCGACAGTTCATGCCGTAAAAACAATACGCAATGCCGGATATGAGGCCATTGTGATCAACAATAATCCGGAAACAGTTTCTACGGATTATACGACTTCCGATAAGCTGTATTTTGAACCTCTCTGTGTCGAAGACGTGATGAACGTAATTGAACTGGAGCGGCCGGATGGCGTAATCGCCTCGCTGGGAGGGCAGACTGCCGTGAATCTGGCAGAGCCTCTGGAATCCAGAGGCGTAACGATCATCGGAACAGACTGCGAGGCGATCGAAAAGGCAGAGAACAGGGAGTCCTTTGAGAAGCTTTTGGCCGCGCTTTCTATTCCGCAGCCCAAAGGTCAGGCTGTAACGAATATTGAAGATGGTGTAAAGGCGGCAGCTGCAATAGGCTATCCTGTGCTGGTACGTCCGAGCTTTGTATTAGGCGGAAGAGCCATGCAGATCGTGGCAAAAGAAGAACAACTGCGGCAATATCTGAAAACGGCGGTGGAGATCAATGAAGAAAAACCGGTATTAGTGGATCATTATATCAGAGGAAAAGAAGTGGAGATCGACGGAATCTGCGACGGTCAGGATGTATTTGTGCCCGGCATCATGGAACTGGTGGAGAGAACCGGCGTACATTCCGGCGATTCCATCAGTGTGTATCCGAGTTACAGCATTTCAGACCATGTAAAAGAAGTGATTCTGGATTATACAAGAAGATTAGGTCTTGGAATCGGAATCAGAGGATTGTTTAATATTCAGTTTATTGTGGATCAGGAGGAAAACGTGTATATTATAGAAGTAAATCCACGCTCATCCAGAACCGTTCCGTTTTTATCAAAAGCCACAGGTTATTCTCTGGCGGATATTGCGACAAGAGTGATTCTTGGCATCAGCCTGAAAGAGCAGGGCATCGACACATGTTATCCGGAAGAAAAGAGTTTCTGGTATGTAAAAGCGCCCGCGTTTTCTTTTGCTAAGTTAAATGGAATGGATGCGTATCTGTCCCCTGAGATGAAATCAACAGGAGAAGCCATAGGATACGATCGAAAATTTCCTCGAGCCATGTATAAAGCCTTAATCGCTTCCGGTGTGAAAATGCAGAACTACGGAACGGTCATGGTAACTCTGGCTGATGAAGATAAAGAAGAGGCGCTGCCTCTTATTCGACGGTTTTATGAAATGGGATTCAATATAGAGGCAACAGTCGGAACCGGAGAGTTTCTGAAAGCGCATGGGATTCGCACTCGTATCCGCAGAAAGCTTAGTGAAAACAGCACCGAAATTCTGGAAGCGATAAGATCCGGCTATGTAAGCTATGTCATTAACACAAGAGCCATTTTATCCGGCGTTCATTATGAAGACGGACTGGCGATCAGAAGGACAGCCATCGAAAACAACGTAACGATGTTTACCTCTTTGGATACCGTAAAGGTACTTCTGGACGTGCTGGAAGAAATTACCATAGGTGTTTCGCCTCTTTACGCATAAAAACAAAAAAAGGAGAACTGCAGAATGATACCAAATATGAATTATCAAAATTTAAAAGAATCTTATTTGTTTTATAATATCGCCCAGAAAACAAAAGCTTATCTGGAAGCACATCCGGGAGCGCATCTCTATAGAATGGGAATTGGCGACGTTTCTCTGCCGCTTTGCGATGCCGTTATCCAAAAACTTCATGAGGCAGTAGAAGATCAGGCTCATAAAACAACCTTTCATGGATATATGCCGGAATGCGGAGATACGGAACTTCGGACAACCATTGCGGCATACTATCAAAAAAGAGGAGTAAAATTAAGCCATGAGGAAGTCTTTGTCTCCAGCGGGGCAAGTGATGAGCTGGGAGATATTTTGGATTTGTTCGGAAAAGAAAAGACAGTGCTGATCATGGAACCGGCTTATCCTGCTTATGTGGATGCGAACGTGATTGCCGGAAACACGATTATCCATATTCCGGCGGGAGAAGAGAACGGATTTGTTCCTGTGCCGGATCCGGACATTGCGGCAGACGTGATCTACATCTGCTCTCCGAATAATCCAACCGGCGCTGTATTTGACCGGGAGGCATTACAGGCATGGGTGGATTATGCCAACAAAATGAATGCCATCATCCTGTTTGATGCCGCATATGAGGCATTTATTGAAGAAGATGACATCCCCCACAGTATTTTTGAAATCCCGGAAGCGAGAACCTGTGCCATTGAAATTTGCTCTTTGTCTAAGACCGCGGGCTTTACAGGAACACGCTGCGGATATACAGTCATTCCAAAAGAACTGTTTCGCGGCGGAATGAGTCTGAACCAGATGTGGGTAAGAAACCGGACGACGAAAACAAACGGTGTATCTTATCTTATCCAAAAAGGAGCTTCGGCTGTATTTACGGAAGAAGGACAGCGGCAGATTCGGGAGGGGATTCAAATCTATAAAAAGAATGGAAGATGTCTGACGGAAGTACTGGATCGGCTCGGCATCTGGTACTGCGGAGGGAAAAACGCTCCTTATATTTGGATGAAATGCCCGAATGGAATGGGAAGCTGGGAGTTTTTTGATTACCTGCTTAATGAAATCCAGGTAGTGGGAACGCCCGGAGAAGGGTTTGGAGCGTGCGGCGAGGGATATTTCCGTTTCTCTACTTTCGGGTCGCCGGAAGATACGAAAGAGGCGGCTGGAAGGCTGGAACTGCTTCTTCAGAAACTGCTTTGATTTCGGGCCGTCATGAACCTGCCTGTAAGGGAGCGCGGTTTTAATCTTATAAATTTTACTTTGATTTAACAATGAAGCGCTAGTCGATTTTACATGTTTTTTATACAATGATATCACAGCGGTAAAATGTAATGTTGTGAAAATGAAGAAAAGATGATATGCCGTACATCCGGTATTTACAATGAGATGAGGAAATTTTGCCTAAAACGTAGGACGAGCGGACATCGGCTCTCTTTTCGGTCTTCATATCAAAGACTGAAGAGCTTGCGATGGAGCTGAAAAAAGATTATACTATTGCCATAGTTACATATAATATGCAGCAGGCAGTGCGCATGTCTGCCAATACGGCGTTTTTCCTTCTCGGAGAAGTGTGGAATGCAACAATACAGAAAAACTGTTTTCAATACCGTCAGATAAAAGAACGGAAGACTATATCACAGGGAGGTTTGGTTAAGCTATGCGTAACAGATTTGACAGACAGCTTCATTTATTGGACGAGCAGCTTACCCATATGGGCGAGTTGTGCGAGACTGCGATTGCAAAAGCAACGCAGGCATTGAAGGACGGAAGCATTGAACAGGCAAAAGTGATCATTGCCGAGGATGAGGAGATTGATCAGATTGAAAAAGATATTGAACGTCTCTGTCTGAAACTTCTCCTTCAGCAGCAGCCCGTGGCAAAGGATCTTCGCAGGATTTCTGCGGCTCTGAAAATGATCACAGATATGGAACGTATCGGAGATCAGACATCGGATATTGCAGAGATCATTTTGTCGTCAAAAGGAGTTGCGGCTACAGATGAGATCCATGTAATCGGTACGATGGCATCTGAGGTGAGCAAGATGGTCCGCACCAGCGTCACGGCATATGTTGAGAAAGATTTAGAGCTTGCACGCAGCGTGATGAAGGCGGACGATGAGATCGATCAGTATTTCGAGGAAGTGCGGGATGAGATGATCGAGTTTATAAGAGAAGAAAAAGGCGAGAACGGGAAACGCATTTTTGATCTGATCATGGTGACAAAATATCTGGAACGTATCGGAGATCATGCGACGAATATTGCCGAATGGGTAGAATTTTCCATTACGGGAGTGCATAAGGATCATGCGATCATACATGCGGAATAATGAACAAAACAAGTAAAGGAGAACTGGAAGAATGATATATTGCGTGGAAGATGACGACAATATCAGAGAACTGGTCATATATACATTGGAGACAACGGGGCTTAAAGCCAGAGGGTTTGCGGATGGTTCGGCCTTTACGGAGGCTCTGGCGTTTGAAACGCCGGAGCTTATTTTGCTTGATATCATGCTTCCGGGAGAAGACGGTCTGGAGATATTAAAAAAATTAAAATGTTCGTCCAAGACGAAAAGTATTCCGGTGATTATGGTAACTGCAAAAGGATCGGAATATGATAAAGTGATCGGTCTGGATTCGGGAGCGGACGATTATGTGACAAAACCGTTTGGGATGATGGAGCTTGTTTCCCGCATCAAGGCGGTTCTTCGCAGAAGCAAAGGATCGCAGGAAAGGGAAAATCCGGAAATACAAGGAGTTCATATTGATGTGAAGAAACATGAAGTGACCGTAGATGGACGGACAGTACCTCTTACATTAAAAGAATTTGAACTGCTTGAAAAGCTGATGAGAAACGAAGGAATTGTTTTGACAAGAGATCAGTTGCTTACAGAAATATGGGGATATGATTTTGACGGAGAAACAAGAACTGTTGATGTACATATCAGGACGCTTAGACAAAAGCTGGGTGAAAAGGGAGAAATCATTCAGACAGTACGCGGAGTCGGGTATCGCATAGGAGGAAGCGCATGAGTATAAAGAAAAAAATCCAGCAAAGCATGACTGTGATTTTGACGGTAACTCTTGTGCTTGCTTATGTGATCCTTTCGGTTATCCTTTATAATCGGAATATGAATCTGCTTCAGACAGAAGTAAAACAGGAAGCGGCATATATTCGTGAAGCGATCAATTTGTCTGACAGCGATTATATGAAACAGATGGATAATGTTGTGGAAAGCACAAGGGTGACGCAGATCAAAGCAGACGGAACGGTTCTCTATGATTCACGCAGAGATGCAGACATCCTTAAAAACCACGGAAACCGAAAAGAAGTCAGAGAAGCTCTTTCTAAAGGAGAAGGGGCAGACGTAAGAAAGTCAGAAACGGTAGGGAAGGATATGTATTATTATGCTCTTCTTCTCAACGACGGAACGGTGCTGCGCGTATCCAAGTCGATTGATAATCTGGCAAGTACCGCAGTCAGTCTAATGCCGGTGATGGGAATTCTTGCCGTACTGACAATATTGTTCGCTTTCGCTTTGGCAAGATGGCAGACAAATCGATTGATCAAACCGATCAATGAACTTGATCTGGAACGTCCATTGGACAGTGATATTTATGAGGAATTAAGTCCTTTGCTGGAGGCGATGGACCGGCAGAACAGAGAAAAAGAAGCGGTTGCGAATATGAGGAAAGAGTTTTCCGCAAATGTATCTCACGAACTGAAAACGCCGCTTACGTCGATTTCCGGCTATGCGGAAATCATGAAAAACGGATTGGTCCGTCCGGAAGATATTTCCGGTTTTTCGGAACGCATCTACAAAGAGGCGCGCAGACTGATCACCCTGATCGAAGATATTATTAAATTATCAAAGCTTGATGAAGAATCTGTGGAATTGGAAAAAGAAGATGTGGATCTGTATGAACTGACGAGGGAGATTGTCAGTCGTCTTTCGCCGCAGGCGGCACAGAAAAATATTCGGATCGAACTTTCGGGAGAATCTGTCCATTATCATGGAATCCGGCAGATATTAGATGAAATGGTTTATAATGTCTGCGAAAATGCAGTAAAATATAACTATGAAAACGGAAAAGTTTCGGTTTGGGCGGGAAATACGTTGAATGGACCGAAAATCAGTGTGTCAGATACAGGTATAGGAATTCCGAAAGAACATCAGGAACGCATATTTGAGCGGTTTTACCGAGTCGATAAAAGTCATTCAAAAGAGCGCGGAGGAACGGGACTCGGACTTTCGATCGTCAAGCACGGAGCGCTTCTGCATGGGGCGAAGGTCAGTGTGGAAAGTGAAGAAGGAAGAGGAACGAAGATCAGTATGCAGTTTCCGCGAATTTGTCAGAAATAAATAGGAACACCGATAAAACATAAAGGGTCTGGTATCAGGCTCTTTTTTGTTCTCTTAAGAAGCTTGAAAAATCCATCAGAAAAAGTTTAATTAAAAGTTTGAAAAATTATAAGATTGTGCTATTATACATATAACAAATTCCGAAAGGAGAAAGATATGATCATAGAAGTTGATTTTAACAGTGATGAAGCGATTTATATTCAGCTTTGTAATCAGATCATCATGGGGATCGCTACATCGGTCATTCATGAAGGAGATTCACTTCCGTCGGTGCGGCGTCTTGCGGATACGATCGGCGTCAACATGCACACGGTAAACAAAGCATATAGTGTACTGAAGCGGGAAGGCTATATCAGTCTTGACAAGCGAAGAGGAGCTGTAATTTCTCTTGATATTGATAAGTTAGAGGAACTGCAGGTGATGAAAAGACAGCTTCAGATCGTTCTTGCAAGAGGCTGTTGTAAAAATATTTCGAGGCAGGAAGTGCATGAACTGGTAGATGAGATATTCGATGATTATGAATAATTTGTTTTAGCAGATTTGAAAGCAAAATAACCGACAGGAGGAACTTATGCATATTTCATATACAAAACAGGCGGCAAATGCAGTCAGATATGCTGCGAAGAAAGCAAAGGAGATGAAGCATCCTTACATAGGTACGGAACATCTGCTTCTCGGACTGCGGGAGGAGTTTTCGGGGGTTGCGGGACAGGTGCTTGCGCAAAACGGCGTTGAGACAGAAAAGATCATGCAGCTTATGGATGAACTGATCGCTCCCCGGGAGGAGATGCCCGCATCGCAGAAACCGAAAGAAAGTCCAAGGCTTCGCTATATCCTCGCGAACAGTGAGAAGGAAGCGCATCGTCTCCGTACAGCCGAGGTCGGAACGGAGCACTTGCTTTTGTCGATGATACGGGATGTGGACTGCGTCGCCGCAAGAATTTTGATCACGCTGAATATCAGCCTTCAAAAACTTTTAAAAGATATTTTAAATGCATCGGGAGTCGATCCGAAAGATTATCAGGATGAACTTCAGGACGAGTCGAGAGGAAGCGGCTCTGTGATCGAGCAGTATTGTACAGATATGACGGCTCGGGCAGAGGAGGGAAAACAAGATCCCGTTGTAGGCAGGGAAGAGGAGATGTATCGCCTTATGCAGGTGTTAAGCCGCAGGACGAAAAACAATCCCTGTCTGATCGGAGAGCCGGGAGTAGGAAAAACGGCGGTTGTGGAAGGTCTGGCGCAGCGTATCGCGGCAGGCGTTGTTCCGGAAAAAATGAAAGATAAGCGGATTTATACGCTTGATCTTCCGGGAATGATCGCAGGGTCTAAATACCGGGGTGAATTTGAAGAACGTATGAAAGGTCTGATCTCGGAAGTAGAGTCCAACGGAAATATTATTTTGTTTCTTGACGAGATCCACACAATGATCGGAGCGGGAGGAGCAGAAGGGGCGATCGATGCATCCGGCATCTTAAAACCGTCTCTTGCAAGAGGGGAACTTCAGTTGATCGGAGCGACGACGATCACGGAATACCGGAAATATATCGAGAAAGATGCGGCTCTGGAGCGGCGTTTTCAGCCGGTATCGGTAGAAGAACCTTCGAAAGAACAGTGTCTTGAGATATTGAAAGGGTTGAAAGGAAGATACGAATCGCATCATAAGGTGCTGATTAGAGACGAGGCGCTGGAAGCGGCAGTTTCGATGTCCGAGCGGTACATTACGGATCGTAACCTTCCCGATAAAGCAATAGATGTGCTTGACGAGTCATGTTCAAAAGTCAGTCTGAAAGGATATAAAGTACCGGAAAACCTGACGGCTTTGGATCTTCGCCTGAAAGAACTGGAAAAGCAAAAAGAAGAGAGTATTAAAAACGGTTGTTTTGAAGAGGCTTCGCTTTTACAGAAAGAGCAGGAGGAGGCAGAGAAAAAATCGGAGCAGCTAAAAAAACGTTTTCAGAAAAAAACATCTTCTTCTCAGCCGGAAGTGACAGAAGAAGATATAGCGGAAGTTGTTTCCGCATGGACAAAGATCCCGGTTCAAAAACTTGCGGAAAGCGATACGGATCGTCTTAAGAAACTGGAAAGTGTCCTCCACCAGAGGGTCATCGGTCAGGAGGAAGCTGTGAAAGCAGTTGCCCGTGCGGTAAAGAGGGGGCGTGTAGGATTGAAAGACCCGAAACGCCCGATCGGTTCGTTTCTGTTTTTAGGACCTACAGGCGTCGGAAAAACAGAGTTGTCGAAAGCGCTTGCCGAAGCGATGTTCGGCAATGAAGAATCGATGATCCGTGTTGATATGTCCGAATATATGGAGAAACATTCCGTCTCTAAAATGATCGGATCTCCGCCGGGATATGTCGGACATGAAGAAGGCGGTCAGCTCAGCGATCAGGTGCGTACACATCCTTATTCGGTACTTTTGTTTGATGAGATCGAAAAGGCGCATCCCGATGTGTTTAATATTCTTTTGCAAGTATTGGACGACGGACATATTACGGACTCCAAAGGGCGGAAGATAGATTTTTCCAATACCGTTATCATTATGACATCAAACGCGGGAGCAAAAGCGATCATAGAACCTAAGAAGCTTGGATTTGCGGCAAAAGATGATCCTGCAGGCGATTATAAGCGTATGAAACAAAACGTGATGGATGAAGTAAAACAGATCTTTAGACCGGAGTTTTTAAACCGTATTGATGAGATCATCGTATTCCATGCTCTCGAGAAAACGCATATGAAAAAGATTGTTACGCTTATGTGCCGGGATTTTACAAAAAGGATCGAAGATCAGATGGATATCCGCCTGACTTTACGGGAGTCGGCAAAAGCGCTTATTGCGGAAAAAGGAACGGATGCAAAATATGGCGCAAGACCTCTTCGCCGCGCTCTGCAGACAGAATTGGAAGACAAACTTGCGGAAGCGATCCTGAACGGAGAAGTGAAGCGGGGAGACTGCATTGAGGCGGGAACTGTGAAAAAAGAGATTCGCTTCATTCGGAAAGAAGATCGTTTATAGGAGTAGAAAAATCAAATATTTTATATTATAATGGTACAAAGGTCAAAGGAATGCGAAAGACAATGATTTACACAAAACATATCCTGTGATCACATTGTGAAATACTTAGGAGGAAAATGAAGATGGCAGCAGTGAAGGAATTATTGCGCGCGGAGAATGACGGAAGTCTCAGTTTCGGAGACTACACTCTTTCGGAAAAAACGAAGAAAGATAATTATGAATTTGAAGGTGATATTTATAAAGTAAAAACCTTTTCGGAAATTACAAAACTTGAGAGGAACGGAATGTTCGTTTATGAATCTGTTCCGGGAAGCGCAGTGGAAGGTTTTAAAGAGACGGATTCAGAAGTTGCGTTTTCTGTTTCCGCAAAGGGAGACGTTCAGTTTACTTTGGAATTAGAGCCGGAATGTGAGTATGAAGTATTTATTGACGGCGAGTCCGCAGGAAAGATGCGTACGAATTTAAGTGGAAAACTCAGTGTCAGCGTGGAACTTTCAGAAGGACAGGAAGCGACAATGAGAGTTGTAAAATGTTAATATATTAACTGAAAAGTTTACAAATACTTAAATTGATTTCGGGGTGGATGCTATATCCACCCCGTTTGTCTGTAGGCAGATCTTATGCTGAGAGGCGTTTAGAATCTGTCTTTTAAGATGGATGTGTCAGATCTGATTGTTTAATGAGTGTTTGATTTTGAGAAGGAGAATGAATGGCAAAAGGAAAGAAAAGTGTGTTTTTCTGTCAGAATTGCGGGCATGAAGAGGCAAAATGGCTCGGTCAGTGTCCGGGATGCGGGGAGTGGAATACATTTGTAGAGGAAAAGATCGGCAGCGGTGTGACGAAAGGCAGTACACAGGGAGCAAAAGCTGTTCGCGAGCTTGTCAGAGAAGCGAAAGTGATCCCGCTTAACGATGTAACGGCTGAAGATGACGTGCGGTGCGCTACAGGCATCAAAGAATTAGACCGCGTGCTCGGAGGAGGGATCGTTCCGGGATCGCTTGTGCTTGTCGGCGGCGATCCCGGTATCGGAAAGTCTACTTTGCTGCTTCAAGTGTGCAGGATTCTGGCCGATAAAAAGAAAGTTTTATACATTTCGGGAGAAGAATCGCAGACGCAGATCAAACTAAGGGCAAACCGTATGGGAAACTTTGCGGACGGATTGTTTCTTTTATGTGAGACGAATCTGGAGATCATAAGAGGAATTCTTGAAAAAGAGCGTCCCGAACTTGTTGTCATTGACTCTATTCAGACGATGTACAGCGAAGAAGTTTCATCCGCTCCCGGAAGTGTGTCGCAAGTAAGAGAATCGACGAATGTATTTATGCAGCTTGCAAAAGGATTATGTATTCCGATTTTCATTGTCGGACATGTGACGAAAGAAGGAACGGTAGCAGGTCCGCGTGTCTTGGAACATATGGTTGATACAGTGCTTTATTTTGAAGGAGACAGACACGCTTCTTACAGAATTTTACGCGCTGTGAAGAATCGTTTCGGATCGACGAATGAGATCGGCGTGTTTGAGATGCGGCAGAGCGGACTTGAGGAAGTGGAAAATCCTTCGGAATATATGTTGAGCGGCAGACCGGAACAGTCTGCGGGATCGGTCGTTGCATGTTCTATGGAAGGAACTCGGCCTATTTTGATCGAGATACAGGCGCTTGTATGCAGGAGTAATTTCGGGATGCCGAGGCGTACGGCTGCCGGAACGGATTATAACAGAGTGAATCTTCTTATGGCAGTGTTGGAAAAACGTCTCGGAATGGCGCTGTCTAATTCGGATGCGTATGTCAATATCGCCGGAGGAATCAGAATGAACGAGCCGGCGATCGATCTTGGTATTGTTATGGCGCTTGTTTCAAGTTACAGAAACCGCCCGGTTGATGAAAAGACGATCGTGTTCGGGGAAGTCGGACTAAGCGGAGAAGTCCGCGCGGTCAATATGCCCGAACAAAGAGTCGCAGAGGCGAAAAAGCTGGGATTCGAGACGTGTATTCTTCCGCAGGTGTGCATGAAAATGGTAAAAGATATCAAAGGAATTCGACTCATCGGGGTAAAAAGCGTAAACGAGGCGGTCGGGATGATATAAGCGCCTGTTCATGAGTAAACCGCTGACGTTAGCTGCGATAAGCACGCAGCGCGGTTTTAGGAATGGCGCGGGCTGAACTGTTATGGCCTGAATTTTTTGAATGGAAAAAATATGCGGTTGTAAAAATAGTATAAGTAGAGTATAATAGCAGTAAGTTAAAAGAGAAATAACCTGAGATGTGCGATAACCTTGTTATTTTGAACCTACATTAGTTTAAACGGGATTCCTATATTTCTGTAATATGTCAGGCCTCCGACAGCAGTGGACGACAGAAAAGCAGATGCGGTTGCCCACCTAGCCGTGGCTAGGACTCAAAATACAGGGAACGGCATTTTGGGGAGTTACAAAAGATAAAGGCGGCCGTCCTGTACGACCGCTTTTTGCAATGGCGATAAGCCGAAGTTTGGGTTTGTCCCGGAGCTTGGCAGCCGTTTACAATCCCGGTACGAGCCTTTGGTGATTCCGGTGATTCAAATGAAATTAAATGGAATTATGATGTGAATATGAAAAAAAAGTGGGAAAAGATAAAAAGTCAGATATTTAAAGTTATTATAACGATAAATTCTCATCACACAGGCGCTTATGCAGCACAGGCGGCTTATTTTTTTGTGCTGTCTTTGATCCCCATATTTTTGCTTCTCTTGACGATGGTTCGCTTTACGCCGATAACGATGAGCGAAGTTATGACAGCGGTTTTGAAAGTATTTCCGGAAAGTGTTGCGCCCATGATACGTTCGATCGTATCTCAAGTATATTTTCAGTCAGGAACGATCGTTCCGGTTACGATTGTTGTAGCGCTTTGGTCAGCGGGGAAAGGCGTTCTGTCTGTCACATCGGGATTAAACAGCATCTGTGAGAATATGGAGACGCGTAATTATTTTTATCTGAGGATAAGAGCATCGTTTTATACAGTTATATTCCTATTGGCTATCGTAAGCTCCCTTGTATTATCTGTATTCGGCAACAGGATCAGCGTGATGGTATATGAGCACATTCCGTTTTTAAGCAAAGTTGTCGAATTTATTATTCGGATCAGGACGTTTGTTACATTTGTCGTGTTGACTGTTTTTTGGGATCTTGTGTACCGTTTTCTTCCGAACAGGAGAAATATGGCAAAGACAACTCTTCGCAAACAGCTTCCGGGAGCGGTGTTTACGGCATGCGGATGGCTGCTTTTGTCGTTCTTTTTTTCGGTATACCTTGATGTGTTTAAAGGCTTTACAAGTATGTACGGAAGTTTGACGACGATTATTTTGATCATGCTTTGGCTGTATGGATGTATGTACATTATATTGCTGGGCGGAGAGATCAATGCGCTTCTGGAAAAATTTTTGCAGAAACGGGCAGGCAATTTGAAAAAGAAGAAAGAGAAAGAAGTATAATCCCTCGGGCAAAAGCATAGTCTTTTGTTACGGGGGTGATTTATTATTGATCTATGTTGTGGAAAAAGGAGATACGTTGTCCGGCATTGCGGTAAAATTTGGCGTGCCCGTTTGGAAGATCGTTTATGATAATCAGCTAAAAGACAAAAATCAGATCGTGCCCGGGCAGGCGCTTCTTCTGTTGAAAGTTGATGAGGGGCAGGCAGAGGAAAGTACACAGCCTGAATTGGCAAAAGGGAAAACGGTCGGCGGATATGCTTATCCTTTTATAGATAAAGAAATTTTAGAACAGTCGTTTCCTGCGTTAAAAGAACTTCTTGTATTTTCTTATGGTTTTACATTTGAAGGGAATCTGGTTCCGCCTTTGCAGGACGATCTTTGGATGATAGAGACCGCATGGCGTCACGGAGCAAAACCGATCATGGTTCTTACGCCGTTTTCGGAAGGAGCTTTTAATAATCAGCTTGTAAAAGTGCTTACGGAAAATGTCGAGGTACAGGAAAGGCTTTTGGAACAGTTGACTGCGGAAGTAAGAAGGCGGGGCTTTGCGGGAGTCAATATTGATTTTGAATATGTTTTGCCTGAAAATAAAGTTCAGTATGCTGCGTTTATCGGGAAAATGAGAGAACTTTTAAGGCCGGAAGGATATACGGTATCTGTGGCAGTTCCGCCGAAGGTGTCAAACGAACAGAGAGGGCTTCTTGTAGAAGGGGCGGATTACAGACTGATCGGGGAGAACGCGGATTACGTTTTTTTAATGACTTACGAGTGGGGGTATACGTACGGACCTCCGATGGCTGTCGCACCGCTTGATAAAGTACGTCAAGTTGTCGAGTATGCTCTTAGCCAGATCCCGGCGGAAAAATTGATTTTGGGGATACCAAACTATGGATATGACTGGCAGCTTCCTTATGAGAGAGGAGTTACAAGGGCTCAGACGATCGGAAATGTGCAGGCAGTGGATCTTGCTGTTGAAAATGGCGCGTTGATCCGGTATGCGCAGACTGCCCAAAGTCCGTGGTTTACATATAAGAAAGGCGGCATGGATCATGTTGTCTGGTTTGAAGACGTCAGAAGTATTCAGGCAAAATGGAAACTCGTTCAAGAGTTAGATCTGGCAGGAGCCTGGTATTGGAATTTGATGAGGAAATTTCGGGGCAACTGGCTGATGTTAGAATCCCCGGATGCAGGAAGAAACACTTGACATGAAGCAGGGGGAAAGGAGTATGATATCAAGAGAAGATAATGAGATAAATGAAAAGGAGACGATGTGATATGAACGGAAATTTTGTTTACTGCAATCCTACGAAGCTTTATTTCGGAGAAGATTCCCTTGATTTTTTGAATGAGGAGCTTCCTAAATACGGGAAAAATGTTGTACTTGTTTACGGTGCGGGTTCTATTAAAGAAAACGGAATCTATGATAAAGTAATAAATATATTAAAAAAGAATGAAAAAAATATCGCTGAGATTGCCGGGGTTATGCCGAATCCGACTTTGGCAAAATTATATGAAGGAATTAAGATTGCCAGAAATCATAATGCAGATCTGCTGCTTGCGGTAGGCGGCGGATCGGTATGTGATTATTCTAAGGCGGTGTCTGTATCAGTGAACTGCACGGAAGATCCGTGGGAGAAATATTTTGTGCGGTTTGATGAGCCTGATTGTGAGATCGTTCCGGTCGGCTGTGTTCTGACTATGGTTGGAACAGGATCGGAGATGAATGCGGGATCGGTTATTACGAACGAAAAGACGAAGCAGAAGATCGGGCATGTGTTTGAAGATGAGAAGATTATGCCCAGATTTTCGATTTTGAATCCACGTTTTACAATGACACTGCCACATTATCAGATGACTGCCGGAATTTATGATATTTTTAATCATATTTGCGAACAATATTTTTCAGATACAGATGATAATACGAGCGATTATATCAGTGAAGGCTTGATGCGTTCTCTGATTCATTCAAGTAAGATCGCAAATAAAGACCCGCAGGATTATGAAGCGAGAAGCAATATTATGTGGACGGCAACATGGGCGCTTAACACGCTTGTCGCATGCGGAAAATCGACAGACTGGATGGTTCATATGCTCGGACAGGCAGTAGGCGGATATACAAACGCGACGCATGGGATGACATTGGCGGCAGTTTCACTTCCGTATTATCGTCATATTATGCCGTATGGTCTTGAAAAATTCAAACGGTTTGCGGTAAATGTATGGGGCGTGGATGCTTCGGAAAAAGAAGATCGGGAAATTGCGGAAGAAGGTCTGGCAGCTATGGAAAGCTGGATGAAAGAGCTGGGGCTTGTTATGAATCTGTCAGAACTTGGGGTGACAGAAGAGATGATAGAAGGGATTGCGGATGTGACGATCGTATTCGATACCGGGTACAAGAAACTGGATCGAACAGAAATTATCGATATTTTCAGGGAAAGTCTCATATAGTAACAGTTCAGTCTGCGTCATTCGTAAAACCGCACTGCATGCTTATGGCGGCTGATGCCACTGTTTTACTCATAAACGGGCGGCCATCTGTATGGCTGAACTTGTTACCTTATATAACGAGAAGTTGAACAGTCTGTTCCGATTATGCTATACTTGACAGAGAGCTGCCGAAAGGTTCGGCAAAGAATCATCTGTACTATTTTATAAAAGTCAGGCAGAAGATCGGGAGGTTGTGATGACGGGCGGTATTGCGAAAGTAGTCATATTCAGTTTTACAGAAAGAGGAACGAAGCAGAATCGATACATATATAGGAAATTAAAGATGCAGGGGTATATCTGTGAAGGATATGCCCCTGCAAAGTATGTTATGGGAGAAGAAGGCGGGGTGAAGCAACTTCCGAAAAAAAAGGAAGATTTGATTCGGGAACGCTGGGGAAAGTGGGCATTTTTATTTATCGGTGCGGCAGGGATCGCAGTTCGGTATATTGCGCCTTATGTGAAAGATAAATTTACGGATTCGGCTGTCGTCGTGGCGGATGAAGCCGGGCAGTATGTGATCCCTTTGTTGTCCGGTCATGTGGGAGGAGCGGCAGAGCTCGCGGATCAGATAGCAAATCTGCTAGGCGCTGTCAGTGTGCATACGACTGCTACAGATGTGAGAAAAAAGTTTGCGGCTGATGTATTTGCAAAAAAAAATGCATTGTATATTACGGACAGAGAGGCGGCAAAAAGAATTTCCGCAGCGGTGCTTGACGGCGAATTGATCGGAATTTATGCGCAAGGCGATCATGCAGAAAATGCCGTAAAAAATTCAAAAGAGATGTTTTCGGATGAAGTTTGCATATGTAATACGATAGAAGAAGTAATGAAGTATCGGTATCGGGTCATTCTTGCAGATTCGTTTCCTGCGATAGATGAAAATACACTTCTTTTAAAGCCGAAAAATATTATTGTCGGACTTGGATGCAGGAAAGGAATTTCAGAAGAACTTTTAGAAAAAGGTCTTTTAGAAATTTTGAAAAAGAATCATCTGGATATGAATCAGATTGAAGCGCTTGTAAGTATTGATCTAAAGAAAGAAGAACCTGCCGTTGTTTCGCTGGCGGAAAAGTATAAAGTTCCGTTTTTGACATATTCGGCGGAAATGCTCAACGAGGTGGAAGAAGTCTCATCTGCATCTTCTTTTGTCAAAAAAATAACAGGAATAGATAATGTGTGCGAGCGTGCTGCGGTGACATATTGTAAGAAACACTGCGAGTATTTTGAACTGATTGCCGGGAAAAGCATCGAGACAGCGATGACTGCGGCAATCGCAAGACGAAATATATAAAGACAGAAGAGTGAAAGGAAAAAGGCACGGAGGAAGAAACAAATGGTATTTGAATTACAATTTTTAGATTGGCTGCAGACGCTGCAGACGCCGATTTTAAACGAAATTATGAAAGCGGTCACACATCTTGGAGACGCGGGCGCTCTGTGGATTATACTGGCGGCTGTTCTGCTGGCATTTCCGAAGACGAGAAAAAGCGGGGCGATCGTTGCGGCTGCGCTTATTGTCGATCTTGTGTTATGCAACGGGATCTTGAAAAATATATTTGCCCGCACGCGCCCGTTTGATGTAAAAGAAGGGATTTCGCTGCTGATCACGGCGCCGAAAGATTTTTCTTTTCCTTCGGGACATACGGCGGCATCGTTTACAGCGGTTGCGGCGCTGTATTTTGCAGGAGAGAAGAAACTTTGGAAAATAAGCTGTGCTGTGGCTGTTTTGATTGCGTTTTCCAGAATGTATCTGTACGTTCATTATCCGACGGATATTTTGGGCGGGATCATCGTCGGAATCGTATCAGGACTTGTCGGGGCGTATATAATAAAACGGGTACAGAAAAGAGGCGTAGTTCCGAATTAGATAAAAAGACTTGATGAATATGCAAAAATGAACGAGAAGAAATAACAGGGAATTGTTATGATAATTTAAAGCTGTTCATTTGCAGGGAGACAGACATTATGAAAAATGAAAATCAGCATTTCTCAGCAGACAGACGGAAATTCGGCAGACATTTTTGGATCGGCGCGGCAGTGGCCGGAGCGCTTTCGGCGGCGGTTATATTTACGGCGGCGAGTGCGGTTTACCGAAAGAATCGTTTCGATCTGAAAATCGGAGAAGAAAAAGTTGGATCAAAGGAATATCAGCTTTGTATGGATCTTGTAAAATATGATGTGAAGATGGAGATCCAAAAGCGGTATGACGCTTTGTACGGTGAAGATTTTTGGGAGCAAAGCTATGAAGGACAATATGGATATGAGATTTTAGCGGATCACACGGTGGAAAAGATCAAGTATATTCATGCGGTGTATGATCTGGCGGAAGAATACGGCGATGTATCCGACGGAAGCTTTGCGGCGATTGAAAAACGGTGGAAGCAGGAAAATGCAAAAAGGCAGAAAAAGGTAGAAGACGGAGAAGTCATCTACGGTCTGAAAGAATACACGTTTGACCTTTATATGCAGTATGAGATCAGTATGTATAAAGAAATTTACTGTAATGATACTGACAGAAAAGGAATGGATCTGACCGAAGAAGAAGTAGCCGAATATTACAGTCAGGGAGAATGGGTTTTTCAAGACGACGGGGAAAAGGCTGATTTGGAAACTGCGCGCATTGCGGTTGAGAGAGAACTGCGTGAGAAAAAATATGATGCCATGATCGCTCAGATGACAGAAGATTTAGAAGTAAGCGGTGATTTGGAAGCAGTTGATCGTTTTACTTTGGATCATTTAAAACGATAACAGTCAAGGCGGCGCCGGCATATGACCGGGAATATAAAGAGGCGCTTTGGAGATTGTATCAGGTGGGAAGGAGAAAAGTATGAAGAAGAAATGGGTGAGCGGAATGCTCGCGCTCTTGCTTGTCGGAACGACTGTCGGATCGATGATGCCGACAGAGGCGGTGCAGGCAGAAGAAAACAGTCAGGGAAAGACGTATTATGTCGATTCTGAAAACGGAAAAGATACAAACGACGGACTTTCTGAAGGAAAAGCATTTCAGACACTGAACAAAGTAAATGATCTTACGCTCGGAGCGGGAGACCGAGTTCTTTTGAAAAACGGATCGGTGTTTGAGGATCAGGCGCTTCATATTAAAGGAAGCGGAAGTGAAAACGCTCCTATTAAAATTTCTACATATGGGGATGAGAAAGACGGACGTCCTCAGATCAATACAAACGGTCATGGACAATGGGAATTAAATTACGGGCACAAACTTGACAATCAGAACCATAAGTGGCACGGAACAGTATCTTCGTCTATTTTGCTGAAAGATGTAGAATATATCGAAATCGAAGGACTGGAGATTACAAATGACCGGGATTCCGCAACAGATGCAGAGAAAGATAAAAATTATAAATACAATGACGCGGAATGCATGGACAGGACAGGCGTTGCCGGAGTTGCAAAAAACAAAGGAACGGTTGACCATATCGTATTGAACGATCTGTATATCCATGATGTGACAGGCAATGTTTACAATAAACATATGACAAACGGCGGTATTTATTTTATTGTTGAAAAGCCGGAGAACGAGAGCGCGACGGGAATTGCCAGATATAATGATGTGACGATACAAAACTGCTATCTTGATACGGTAAACCGTTGGGGAATTGCGGTCGGATATACATATGAATGGGCAAAATTCAACGGCGGCGCTTTAAGTGATGAGACGATGAAAACATACGCGTCCTCAGACGTTGTGATCCAGAACAATTATTTGAATAATGTCGGCGGAGACGCGATCACGACAATGTATATCGACAGACCGGTCATCCAGTATAATGTATCGGAAAATGCGGCGGCTCAGATTAATACGACAGATTATACAGATCCGCAGCCACAGCTTGACGCAAACGGAAATCCAAACGGAAAGACGCATACAGGAGGAAGAGTCGCGGCAGGTATCTGGCCGTGGAAATGTAAAAATGCGGTGTTCCAATATAATGAATGTTTTAAGACGTTAAATGCCTCAAAAGGAAACGGAGACGGACAGCCGTGGGATGCAGATTATGGAGACGGTACAAATTATCAATATAATTACAGCCACGGAAATACGGCAAGTACGATTATGTTCTGCGGAGGCGAATCGATCAATAATACGTTCCGTTATAACATCAGCGTACATGAAGATATGGGACCGCTTGATCCGGCAGGAAACGCAGGAAATACACAGGTGTACAATAACACATTTGTGATCAAAGAAGGAATCCGGTCGATCTGGTACAGAGATTCCGGCCCGGTTACGATGGAAAACAATATTTTCTATTTTGACGGAGAGCAGCCGGCGCAGATTACAAACTGGAATCCGCGTAATAATAAAGTTTATTCCAACAATCTGTTTTATAATGTAAGTTCTTATCCGGATGATAAGGCTGCTGTGAAAGTGGAAAAAGGAACTCCGGTTCTTGCAGACGCAGCGTCAGGTCCGGTAAAAGCTGCAGAAGACAAACAGGCAAGACGGCATGAAGATCCGACGGAAATAACCGTTTTTGATGGATTTAAACTGGCGGAAAATTCGCCGGCGATCAATAAAGGAAAAGTAGTGATTGACCGTAACGGTTATTCAATCGATCACGATTTCTTCGGACATGCAGTTACGGCGACGCCGGAAATCGGAGCTGCGGAAAGCGATGTGATCGGAGATCTCGTTCTTCGTTCCGTAGTTTATCAAATCGATCAGGAATCAAAGACGATCAGCGATATACCGAAAAATACAACAGTAGAACAGTTTTGCAAAGATTCGATTGTAGATACGGGAGTGACGATCACTGTTAAGTCAAAAGACGGCAAGCCGTTGGAAAATGCAGATATCATTAAAGGCGGCATGACAGTAACCGTTTCCTGTGAAGGAAAAGAGGCTGTTGTATATACGGTAGTTGCAAGTTCGGATAATAAACTGAAGTCTGCATATTATGAAGTGAAAGACAAAACGATCTATGTGCCGTTTACAGAGAAGAATCCGACAACGGCAGGCGAGCTGAAAGGAAATGTTCAAGCGGCTGAAACAGCGGAAGTATCTGTAGTAAGCGGTGAAAAAACGTTGAAAGATCAGGAAAATATCGCAGATGCCATGACAATGAGGATCACGGCGGAAGACGGTAAGACGAACGATTACACGATCAAGCAGAAAAATACATATAACTGGGCGTTGGATTATGCAGGACCGCAGCAGGGAAATGTATGGTTTGGTCAGAAGAAAGCGGCATCAGGAGAGTGGACGGAGATAAAAGAGTATGACAGTCAGTATCCGAACTGGATGGTAAATACATACTACGGTCCGGGAATCGACGAGCAAAGCCATTCCGCAAAACCGACAGAAGCAACGCACGGTCTTCTTTCCGCTCCACCGAGCACAGGAATTTCTACTGCTATGGCGTATAGAGTGCCGAAAGACGGAATAGTATCATTCCATGTAAAAGATGACGAGCCGTATTTGAGACAAAACGGAAACAGCGGCGGAACAGTAACATTAAAACTGTTAGTAAATGATGAAGAAAAGCAAAGTGTTATTCTTGAACAGAGTAAAGTTCAGGCAAAAGACTGGAAAGCGTTTGATAAGATTGAAGTGAAACGCGGAGATTATATCCGTGTTGCGGCAATTTCAAACGGAAATCCTACAAAGCCGTCTGTTCATGTGACACCGATCATTACTTATCTTAACGAAGGCGGAACACCTGCACCTGAACCGACTCCGGAATTGAAAGCTCCGGTTGACGTGAAAGTTTCGGAAGTTACCGAGACAAGCGCAAAAGTATCATGGAAGAATGCGGCGGACGGAAAAGAAGCGGCAGGATACAACGTATATGTTGACGGAACAAAAGTGAATGAAGAACTTATTGCAGAGACAACATATAACGTAAGCAGCTTGAAAGACGGAACGACTTACTCTGTAGAAGTGACAGCGATAGATGCAGACGGAGAAGAGTCGGCAAAATCAGAAAAAGTTGAATTTACAACAGTAAAGAAAGTTGTTGTCGATAAAGAAGCGCTGAAGGCGAATATTGAAAGAGCATCCGCTCTTCTGGAAGAGACAGACAAGTATACGGAAGAGTCTTTAAAAGCGCTTGAAGAAGCTTTGGCAGCCGCACAGAAAGTAAACAGCGATCCGAAAGCAGATCAGACAAAAGTAAATGATGCGAACACAGCGCTTGAAAAAGCGATCAAAGACTTGAAAGAGCAGGAGAAACCGGATCCCGAACCGACTCCGGAATTGAAAGCTCCGGTCGACGTAAAAGTTTCGGAAATTACCGAGACAAGCGCAAAAGCATCATGGAAGAACGCGGCGGACGGAAAAGAAGCGGCAGGATACAACGTATATGTTGACGGTGTAAAATTGAACAAAGAACTTCTTACAGAAGCATCTTGCGGATTGACAAATCTGAAAGCAGAGACTACATATTTTGTAGAAGTGACGGCGGTAGACGCAGCCGGAAATGAATCTGTTAAATCAGAAAAAGTGACGTTTAAGACATTGAAAGCTGAAGAACAGAAGGAAGATTCGACACCGGAAAATAATGAAAAACCGGGTGCGGTACAGACGGGAGATCATGCAAACGTATTTGTATGGATGATCGGACTTCTTATATCAGCGTCGGCGGCTGTGGCTGTAATGTTCAAAAGGAATAAAAATCGTTAAAAAGATATCATATTTATAATATGAATGCAGGGAGCGGTTAAAAATGAACCACTCCCTGTTTTGTATTTCAAAACATGCCTTTTGGGCATATGAGGATCTATATAGACTTGCGATATTGTGACGGCGTTGTATTTACACAGTCACGAAATACTTTAGAATAGTGCTGGGAATTTGTAAATCCGGACTGCAGCGCTATTTCGGTCAGTGACAGTTTTGTATTTTGCATCAGGCTGATCGAATGATTGATTCGGTATACGTTAATATAGCTGGAGAGAGTGATTCCGATATGCGCCTTGAACAGTTTGCTTAAATAGCGAACAGAAATATGAAGCTGTGACGCAATATCTTCCTGTATGATCTTCTCGGTATAATGCTCCGCAATATAATTCAGCGTGTAAGCAACATAACTGTTCTGGAGCTGCGGGTTTGAAAAATGATGGGCCGGTTTTGTGTGATCCAATATGTACAGCATTAAGTTGATCAGAGAAATGTTAATATTGGCTGCCGGAAACAGACCGTCAGAGTCGGTATAAAGGCTGATCAGCTTGTCTAATGTACTGTCGATTACGTCGTCTGCCGAGAAACGGTAATAAAAATGCGAAGAAAATAAAACTGCATGCATTAATGTGATCGGATAAACGCCTTCGTTTTCTAAAATAATATTTGAAAACATGTTGGGATCAAAGTGGACGTGTTTAAACGTACAGTCAGATTTTTTGTTCAGATAAAAAGAGTGAACGATATTCGGCAGTATCATAATAAAATCGCCTTTTGTGCAGTGAAGTGTTTCCGACTGGACATCCATAAGACATTCGCCTGATATGATACGATAAATCTCTATTGTAGAGTGCAGATGATGCGGAAATGTGTATCCTGCCGGCTGTGATGTGATAGTTGCGCCTGATAAGATCGAATCGGACAAAGACAGTGATCCGATCGAATCGGTATTGTTTTTTTTGTATGTTTTCATGAAACGTTCCTCTTGATCATTGCATAAACTTATATGTTGGTTATATACGGTTATATATAGATTAATTATACCAGAAGTTTATTAAAAAGTGACAAAAAATATAAAAATATGTAGATAAAATGAGAACTTATTCCGAATTATATAATTTGAAAAAAATCTCGCAATTTAAGGTTTTTCTGTTATAATGTTAGTTGACGCTTACTAAAAGATGAGGAGTGAAGATTATGACATTGAAAGAACTTGGCATCGGACAGAAAGGAATTATCTTATCTGTCGGAGGAAGCGGAGCACTCAGACAACATTTTCTGGATATGGGATTGATACGGGGCGCAGAAGTGACAGTCGTAAAATATGCGCCTATGGGCGATCCGATCGAGTTGAAAATACATGGGTATGAGCTGACGATCCGTTTGGATGATGCAGAGAAAATAGAAGTAAAAGAAATAAAGTCAGAAGAAAAAGAGAAAGAAAGACGGAACAAGGTGAAACGTTCTGCACATCCCGGATACGGTGAAGGCGGAAAGTACCATAAGAAAGAAACAGAAAATCCGCTTAAGGATGATGAGACGTTGACGTTTGCCCTGGTAGGAAACCAAAATTGCGGAAAGACGACGTTGTTTAATCAGTTGACAGGGGCTTCGCAGCATGTCGGAAATTTTCCGGGCGTTACCGTAGACCGCAAGGACGGCGTGATCAAAGGGTACAAAAATACATTAATCACAGACCTTCCGGGAATTTATTCTATGTCTCCTTACAGCAGTGAGGAGATTGTTACACGAGAATTTTTGTTAAATGAAAAGCCGAAAGGAATCATTAATATCGTCGATGCGACGAATATGGAGAGGAATCTCTATTTAACGATGCAGTTGATGGAGTTAGATATGCCTATGGTCGTTGCATTGAACATGATGGATGAATTGAGGGAAAACGGGGGAAGCGTTCATGTAAATGAAATGGAAGAGTTTCTCGGTGTTCCGGTTGTACCGATCTCCGCTGCCAAAGGAGAGGGAATCGAAGAGCTTGTGAAACATGCGGTGCATGTGGCAAAGTATCAGGAAAGTCCTCAAAAACAGGATTTTTGTGCGGATACGGAAAGCGGGATCCACAGAGGACTTCATGCAGTCATGCATTTGATCGATGATCACGCACAAAAAGCCGGAATCCCTCTTCGGTTTGCGGCAAGCAAGATCATGGAAGGCGATAAAAAGATTACCGAGAAATTGGATTTAAGCCGGAATGAAAAAGAAATGCTCGAGCACATCGTTGTTCAGACGGAAGAGGAGAGCGGTTTTGACAGAGCTTCAGCCGTTGCCGATATGCGATTCTCTTACATAACGGAAGTGTGTGAGACGGCGGTTGTAAAACCGCATGAGAGTAAAGAGCGTCTCAGGAGTAAACGGATCGACCGCATACTGACGGGAAAATATACGGGAATCCCGGCCTTTATCGCGATTATGGGAATTGTATTCTGGCTGACATTTAACGTGATCGGAGCGGGATTACAGTCGCTTTTGGAAACGGGAATCGGATACTTGACAGAAATCACAGATCAGGCGATGACATCCGCGGGAGTCAATACGGCGGTTCATTCCCTCGTTATTGACGGGATTTTTAACGGTGTGGGAGGAGTCCTTAGTTTCCTGCCGATCATCGTTACATTGTTTTTCTTCTTATCTTTGCTGGAAGACAGCGGATATATGGCAAGAGTAGCTTTTATTATGGATAAGCTGCTTCGTAAGCTTGGATTGTCGGGAAGAAGTATCGTGCCGATGCTGGTCGGGTTCGGATGTACCGTTCCCGGGGTGATGGCGAGCAGAACGCTTCCGTCGGAAAGAGACAGGAAAATGACGATTTTGCTGACTCCGTTTATGAGCTGTACGGCAAAGCTTCCGATCTATGCATTCTTTTCGGCTGTATTTTTTCCGGACTATGCCGCGCTTGTGATGATCGGATTGTATGTTCTTGGTATTGTTATGGGAATTATCATGGCCCTTTTGTTTAAAGGAACGATGTTTAAAGGGGAGCCTGTTCCGTTTGTTATGGAACTTCCGAATTACCGTCTTCCGGGAATGAAAAATGTCGGACAGTTATTGTGGGAAAAAGCGAAAGATTTTCTTCAGAGAGCTTTTACGGTTATTTTCGCGGCGACGATCGTGATCTGGTTCTTGCAAAGCTTTGATACAAGCCTGAATATGGTGACAGATTCAAAGGACAGTATTTTGGCAATGATCGCGGGAGCTCTTTCACCGGTTTTCGCACCGCTTGGGTTTGGGGACTGGCGTATATCGACGGCGCTTGTAACCGGATTTATGGCAAAAGAAAGTGTTGTCTCGACGCTGACGGTGTTGTTCGGCACTACGGAAGCGCTTCTTGGAACGATCACGGCGGCAGGAGCTGCGGCGCTTCTCGTATTTTGCCTGTTGTATACTCCCTGTGTGGCTGCGGTTGCATCGATCAAGCGGGAGCTTGGCGGAAAATGGGCGTTTTTTGTTGTCATCGGCCAATGTGTGATCGCATGGCTTGCGGCATTCGCAGTTCATACAGTTGCGATGCTTTTTTAAACCTGCTTGGACCCGGCAGAGGGAACGGAACATGAATCGGGATAGGTAATGGAGTGGAGGAGAAGTCCTGCCGGATTGCAGCGTACTTCTTTATCCACTCCCTTTTTTATGAGAAATTCAATGATGTGCTCCGGCATCAGGTACAGAAAATCATTTGCACAGATTTTGATCGTAAGAAGCGAAAAGCTGTCGTTTTCGGTTTCTTTGGAGTGGGAAACGGAAATGTCAAATATTTCTTTGACTGTTCCTTTTTTCTTTTTTACTCCTGAAAGGGAACGAAAATCATGGACTCCGACGAGAGAATCAGCCGCCTTTCTTATGGCGGCAACTTCTGATTCCGAGATGATTTCCGGTATATTTGCCGTGTAGGCTCTTGTGAATATGTTTTGGACAGGGGCGGTACAGATGCGGTACAAATAAGTTCTGGAGACTGCGTTTAAATCTGATCGGAAACGATCAGAAACAATTTCGGAACTTAAGATGTGAATATCTTTCGGAAGATATTCGTTAAGCTTTGATAAAAAATATGTATCGGAAAAAGGAGACTCTGTGTGAAAGTTGACTGTCTGACAGAGTGCGTGGACTCCGGGCGCTGTTTTAGCGCCGGCAAAAAGAGTGATGTCTTCACCGGTCATTTTCTGTAAAACAGAAGAAATGCGATATGAAATCGTTTTCGCGTATCCGTCTGCGGCAGGACGTGTCCATCCTAAATAGCGTGTTCCGTCGTATTGAAGGGTTAGTTTTATGTTGGGCATAAGGTACTCCTTTGTGCGGTTATTTGTATATCATATGTCTGTATAATAGTGTATCGGGTATCGGATGTCAAACGGAATATACAGGGGTGATTTTCTAAAATGATTATGATATACTGGCTACGTGAAATCAGAGTAAATAAGAAAAACAGTTTAAGATTCATTTTGTTGCACAATGAAAAAAGCAATAAAAAAATATAAAAGAAAACAAAAAAGTGTAATAGGTAATTGTTAAATAATTTTTTCTTTGATGTGGATAACTTTCCTCATATAAGGAGAGAAAAAACGGTCATTATTCAGAATGGTTTCTGAATTGACATAAATCATCAGATGTGGGGCGTACTTTAATAAGCCCATAAATGAACTATGACAATGAAATACTTTTTTAGGCAATTAAAGGTTTCAAACTTCGGATGTATTGTGGACAATTCATGCTGTGGGCGACAATGACGGTAAGCTGGCTTGCAATCCCTGCAAGAAAAACATCCGCTTTTGTGGTGGTGTGGTTTCTGGATTTCCTTCCGGCAACACACATGTTGATTTTTAGATGGTCGATGGCACGTTCCACAATGGTTCTGATTTTGTAAAGGGAATTCCATTCTTCGGAATCTCTTTGAATTCCGGGGAACATGCGAAAATTTAGATTCTCGTATGTATAAGTGGTGCGTCCTTTGGTGGCGGTAGAGCAAGGATTTTTACAGTCGCAGACATATTTACCCTTTACCATGTGAACCTTGGGACAAATCCATTTGACACGGTCAGCACGTCCATTTTCATGGGTAATACCACAATACTTCATGGCAAGAGAAGGGTCGCCCGGGCAGGTTGGATAGCCGTATTCGTTATATCCGACTTTTTTGAGATTGCTTTCATTTCTAAGGTTGTAAGGAATCAGAGCCTTGGAAAAATGAAAGTCATTCAACAGCATCCCATAGGTTTTGATGGTATCAAAAGAAGAATCGCCCAGAAAAGTATCCGGATGGAAGTCCGGGTGCAGGAAAAAGAAATCAGAAAGCACAGGCTTCAGGGAAGTTGCATCCCCGATGGACTTATCTTCATCGGGAGAATCAGATTTCTTTTCTATCGTCATTTCCGGATGAGCTGTTTTAAAGTCATCATCCAGAAAAGAGATATGCCGGATGATACCCAGACCATTGGTAAGGATGGCAAATTTATCCGCATAACAGAAATGTCCGTTGATGTATTGTTGCTTTGCGTCGGGACAGGATGCCGCCTGTGAAGGCATAAGACCGTAAGCCATCTTATAAGGGTCAACATCAGGGATATCTTTGTAATAAACTTTCAGTTTTCGGATAAGTGCATTGAGAGTTTTGGGATTGTTTTCCGTAACATAGAGTTCGATGCCGGAAGTATCAAAGGTAAGAATCTGAGCCAGTGAAGAATCAATCTGCTGGCAGATGGGTTCGGTATAATCAACCATCTGCTGAAACATGAGTTCAATGTGGTCAGAAAAGCCCAGTCTAAAGCGAGTGAACAAAGGTGCATCAGGGACTTTGGAAAAACCGCAGAAATCCCGAAGTTCCTTGCAAAGATTCAATAATAGTATCAGCAGGGAATCCGTGGGGATAGGAAAGATTTTTTGTAGGATAAGGGCAGAAAGGAAACCAGTAAGCGGATACTCTCTTTTGCGACCAAGATGCTGATAAAAAGCGTTATAAAAAGTTTGTGGAATAAAAAGAGAAATATCAAAATGCTGCTCCAGAAGTTGAAAAAAGGAAGGAACATCATCCATAAACATGTCCTTGCAGTCTGAAAAAGTATCTTTAAGTGAAAGCTGATGATAATTATTAGCCATAAATTTTTTCTCCTCTCATGTGTGGGATGTTTGTGTGGCTACTTATATTTTACCATGAGTGGAGAGAAAATTTATATATAAGAAACGAGAAAACCCAGTAAAATCAATGGGTTGCGGCATTTAGCAAATGCCTAAAAAAAGTGTAAAAGAAGGAGAAAAGGATGATAGAAGAAAAAAGAGTAGAAGATTCCAGAGTGGAGACGGTTCACATTATCAGACCAAATCATCTCAATGCAGCCGGCCGGCTTTTCGGCGGGATGTTAATGCAGTGGCTTGATGAAGTAGCGGGAATGGTGGCAAAGAGACATACGAGAGCGAACGTCATAACTGCGTCAGTAGATAATCTTCGGTTTATCCATGGCGCATATAAAGGCGAGATGGTTGTTATAGTCGGAAAAGTAACATATGTCGGCACGACATCTATGGAAGTGCGTGTAGATACTTATGTGGAACATATGGAAGATGGGATGCGCCGTCCCATCAACCGCGCGTATTTTACGATGGTTGCGTTAGATGAAGACGACAAACCAAAGCAAGTGCCCCGTCTGATTTTAGAGACAGAAGCGCAGCGCGCGGAATGGAAAGCGGCAGAGAAACGGCGTGAGATGAGGATGAGACGAAAAGAAGAAGGTTTTTAATAAAATATAGAGTCTACTTTCCGTTGTGTTTTCGGAAGAGCGAGGAGGTCATATTGATCGTTCGATCGATCTGCTCCCGCTCTTCTTTGCTTTTTCCGTCTTTTAAAATGTCAAGGATCAAGGTCATTTCCTCCGGTGTAAAACGGATTCCCTGTTTGTTAGCTCCGCTGATGAGAGCCATCATAATAGGAGCCAACTCTTTTCCGGATTTTCCGGAAGTTTTGGAGGCGGCTGTTTTGATCAGTTCTAATTTTATAGGGTCGATATTTTTCATTGCGGGATTATTCATCCAGTCGTTCATATTGGTAATTCCTTTCTATAAATGATTTTAAATATTTTTTAAAGTTCGTTTTCTTTCTTTTGCTGTGCATCTGTCTCATCGTGCTCTTGATTTTGCGAAACGGATGAAAACAGGTCGCTGTACATATGGAACTGTTCTTGAAGATCTGCGGGAAATATGCCCGAGAACAGGTCGGCAGGATTAAAAGAATCGTTTCCCTGACCGTCTTGCGGCTGCATCATTTCCATAAAAGACATCATTTCTTTTAATTGAATCAAAGTATCGAGCATTTCGGCATCTTTTTTGTTCAGATAAGGCCGGAAACTGTCAATAAGATCGAAAGGAGAACTTATGTTTTGATCGCTGTTTCCGGTGGAAAAAGGATCTGCCAGGCTGCGTTGTCCGAAAAGCCGGATCGTTCTTTGAAGTTCAATAAACTTGATAAATGAGGCGAGCATCCGGCGTCCGGAAAATGGGGTGTAAGGGATGAGAAGCTTCATGATCTGAAGTGTAGGCGATGTGACAAGTTCATCAAAAGGCGTCATTCGTTCCGTTTGGTCTTGATCCATTTCCAAAATGCTCCACTGTATAGAGTTGTAAATATATATGTGACTTTGTATAGAAATATGTATTTTGGGAATGTTACTTTTTAGAAAATATTTCATAAAATAGTAAAGAATGGGTACAAGAAAGGAAATGAATATGTCAAGAAAATTAATTATCGATGGGAATGCAGTGTATGAGATTGATGAACAGTGTATGTTGAGACGAAAATTGGAAGAAAATGCCGAGGCGACAAAAGGCAGCAGTGAGAACAAAAAAGGGACGGCAAATAAAGATATGAAAAAGGATTAAATAAAATATAAACAGAAACAGGAAAAGATGCGCGGAAGAGACCGCGCATCTTTTTGAGACAGAGGTGGAATTCAGATTAGCATCCGCATCCGCAGTTGGATCCGCATCCGCCGCCGAAGCTGTTGCCGCCGCAGAAGAGAAGAAGAAGGATGATCCAAAGACAACTGTCATTGCCGCATCCGTTTCCGCATCCGCTGTTCATATTGCCGCATCCGCCGCAGCAGGCGAGAAGAAGGATGATCCAAAGGCAAGAAGACATTCCGTTTCCGTTTTCGCAACCGCATCCGCAGTTAGTAGCTGTTAAATCACTCATGTTAAATCCTCCGAATTGATTATTGTTTACAGTTTTATATTATGCCGGCAGATGAAAAGTGTTCCTTAGGGGCAAAAGTTTCGTGTCGGGAATATTCTGAATAAAAAAGGATTTCTTATGAAATGGGTAAAACAATCAGTCGGATACTGGTGTGATGACATAAAACAGGGAAGATGCATAGGGCAGGGAGTGTGCGTGGCGCTGTTGGATACCGGGATAGCAAGACATCCTGATCTGAAAGGCAGCGTAGTGAAGTTTTGCGATTTTACAAAAGAAGGTAGCCTGCCGGGAGAGAAATGTTATGACGACAGCGGACATGGAACGCACGTGGCTGGGATTTTGTGCGGAAGCGGAAAAGTGTCAGCGGGAGCATACGCAGGCATGGCGCCGAAAGCAAAGCTTGTTGTCGGAAAAGTACTTGATAAAGACGGAAACGGGGATGTTTCTCATGTGATGAAAGGGATTGAGTGGATTTTAAAGGAAAGAAAGAAGTATGGGATCCGAATTGTGAATATTTCTGTCGGTACGAATCCCGGACTTGCAAAAAAACAAAAAGAACTGCTGCTTGATGCAGTGGAACTGCTCTGGGATACCGGTCTTACCGTTGTTGTCTCTGCCGGAAACTACGGACCGGAGGAGGGAACGGTGGCAGTTCCGGGAAACAGCAGAAAAGTGATTACGGTAGGCGTGCCTGACAGCAATCTTCCGTATTCGAGAAAAAGCAGGAAGAGTCTGAATTATTCGGGAAGAGGACCGACGGGAGAATGCGTTGTAAAACCGGATGTTTTTGCACCTGGAACAGGAGTTGTAAGCTGTAACAGTATGTATGGAATGTCGGGAGAACATCCTTATATAATGAAGACGGGAACGTCTATGGCGGCTCCGGTTGTCTCGGGAGCCGCTGCCTGTCTGTTGTCAAAGTACCCTGATATGACAAATGTGGAAATAAAATTAAAGTTAAGAGAGTCATGTGTGAAAATGAAAGGGACAGAATCAGGATGGGGAATGCTTCATGTAGGGAGATTGTTAGGCTGTGATAAAGTGTAAAGAAAAAACACTTGACACCTGAATCTGTTTCGTGTATGATGGCATAGGTGACAAGAATGGATAAGATTTTAGAGCAGGCATTATTATATGATTTTTACGGTGAACTTTTGACCGCGCATCAGAAAGAAATTTACGAACAGTTTGTATTAGACGATCTTTCGCTTGGGGAGATCGCGGCAGATGCGGGCATCAGCCGTCAGGGCGTCCACGATATTGTGAAGCGCTGTGCAAGATCACTGGAAGAATATGAACGAAAACTTCATCTTGTAGAAAAATTTCTTGCTGTAAAGGAGAAGGTTTCCTGCATCGATGAGATATTGCAAGAATGGGAAGAAGAGAAAGAAAACCCCGAAGAAATTATAGAGCGTCTCCGTAAATTGTCGGCAACGATCATCGAAGAATTGTAAATATAGTTGTTTATGATGGCAAGAAAAAAGATGATCATGGCAGATGCAAAAGTAAAATGTAGAGGAGTCAGACAATGGCATTTGACAGCTTAACAGAGAAATTACAAAATGTATTCAGAAACCTTCGCAGTAAAGGCCGTCTTACAGAAGACGATGTGAAGGCTGCGCTTAGGGAAGTTAAGATGGCGCTTCTTGAGGCGGATGTCAATTTTAAAGTCGTAAAAAAATTCGTAAAAGATGTTCAGGAAAGAGCAGTCGGTCAGGATGTTATGAACGGACTGAATCCGGGACAGATGGTTATCAAGATCGTAAATGAAGAACTTGTAAAGCTGATGGGATCTGAGACTACAGAGATCAAACTTCAGCCGGGAAGCGCGATCACAGTGATCATGATGGCAGGTCTTCAGGGAGCAGGTAAGACGACAACGACGGCAAAACTGGCAGGAAAATACAAATTAAAAGGAAAGAAACCTCTTCTTGTTGCGTGTGATGTTTACCGTCCGGCAGCGATCAAGCAGCTTCAGATCAACGGTGAAAAGCAGGGCGTGGAAGTTTTTTCAATGGGAGATAAAAACCGTCCTGCGGATATTGCGAAAGCGGCTCTTGCTCACGCACAGAAAAACGGAAATAATATCGTGATCCTTGACACGGCGGGACGACTTCATATTGATGAAGATATGATGGCAGAACTTCAGCAGATCAAGGAGGCAGTAGAAGTTCATCAGACGATTTTGGTCGTAGATGCAATGACAGGTCAGGATGCGGTTAATGTGGCTGAATCCTTTCATAATAAAATAGGAATAGACGGTGTGATCGTCACAAAATTAGACGGTGATACAAGAGGCGGTGCGGCGCTGTCGATCAAGGCGGTAACAGGAAGACCGATTCTCTATGTCGGTATGGGTGAGAAGCTTTCTGATCTGGAACAGTTTTATCCGGACAGGATGGCATCCCGTATTCTCGGAATGGGAGACGTACTGACACTGATCGAGAAAGCCGGAGCGGAGCTTGACGAAGAGAAAGCGATGCAGATGGCAGATAAGATGAAAAAAGCTCAGTTCGACTTTGAAGATTATCTGATGAGTATGGAACAGATGCGTAAGATGGGCGGTCTGTCAAGCATTATGAGCATGATGCCCGGATTAGGCGGATTAGGCGGGAAAAATAAACTGCCGGATCTTGATTCTCCGGAAAATGACAAGAAGATGGCTCGCATGGAAGCGATCATATATTCGATGACTCCGGAGGAAAGAAAAAATCCGGATCTGTTAAATCCTTCCAGAAAACATCGTATCGCAAAAGGTGCGGGAGTGGATATTTCCGAAGTGAACCGCATGGTAAAACAGTTCAACGAGTCGCGGAAGATGATGAAAAAACTTCCGGGTATGATGGGCGGTAAAGGTGGTAAGAAGGGCAGATTCAGACTTCCCTTTTAACACATAGATAACAAAACAAATTAAAAGAAAAACAGAGGTGGAAAAAATGGCAGTAAAGATCAGATTAAGAAGAATGGGACAGAAGAAAGCTCCTTTTTATAGAATCGTGGTAGCTGATTCAAGATCCCCGAGAGACGGAAGATTTATCGAGGAGATCGGAACATATGATCCGACAAAAGATCCGAGCGAGTTTAAAGTAGATGAAGAACTTGCTAAAAAATGGCTTAACAACGGAGCACAGCCGACAGAAGTAGTAGGAAAGATCTTCAAAGCGGCAGGTATTGAGAAATAAGATGTCCGCGGAGGTGCGTACAGATGAAAGAATTAGTTGAAGTCATAGCAAAAGCGCTTGTAGATCATCCGGAAGAAGTTTCTGTTAATGAAAAAAATGAAGGACGTACGATAGTGCTTGAGCTTCATGTCGCAGAAGGCGATATGGGAAAAGTGATCGGCAAACAAGGCCGTATCGCAAAAGCAATCCGTTCTGTTGTGAAAGCGGCAGCGGCAAAAGAAGACAAAAAAGTAGTTGTCGATATTATGTAATATATAATAAGAAAGTAAGGGGGACAGCGTTCGGTAAGAACAGCCTGCCCCTTTTCTTATGCAACAGTCTGATTTTGCAGAATCGATACGATGGCAGAAAGAGAGAAAATTGATTGGAACAAGGGAGAAGTGGAATGGAACAGTTTTTGCAGGTAGGAGCGATTACTTCCACGCACGGAATTCGGGGAGAAGTAAAAGTATTTCCGACGACAGACGATCCGGCGCGGTTTAAAAAGCTGAAAAAAGTGATTTTGGATACAGGAAAACGTCAGATCGATATGGAGATTCAATCGGTTCGTTTTTTTAAACAGTTTGTGATTGTTAAATTTAAAGGAATCGATAATATTAACGATGTAGAACAATATAAAGGAAGTTCCCTTTTTGTTTCAAGGGAAAACGCGGTAAGTCTGGAAGAAAATGAATATTATATTGCCGATCTGATCGGCATGGAAGTGTTTACAGAGGAAGGACATTTCGGAATTGTAAAAGATGTGATGGAGACCGGTGCGAACGAAGTATATATTATAGATTCGGACGTTCATGGGGAAGTGCTCGTTCCGGCGATCAAGCAATGTATTGAAAATGTAGACGTAGAAAACGGAAAAATGCAGATCCGTCTGTTAGAGGGTCTGATCGGATAGATTTTAATGTTAGGAGAAGCAAAAAGAATGAACTTTCATATACTTACGTTGTTTCCCGAAATGGTTGAAAACGGACTGAAAACAAGTATTATCGGGAGAGCGGTCGCCGGGGGACTGCTTTCGATCGAGGCTGTCAATATACGGGATTTTGCATTTAACAAGCATCAAAGTGTAGATGATTATCCGTATGGAGGAGGAGCGGGAATGCTGATGCAGGCTGAGCCTGTGTATTTGGCATATAAAGATATCGAGGAACGGATCCAAAAGCGGATACAGAATGCAAAAATGCAGAATGCAGAAACGGAAGAACAAGATGCGGAAGTGAAAGTGCAGAATGCAGGGATACAAGATGCAGAAACTGTAAGTCCGGATAAAAAACTCCGTGTTGTCTATCTTTCTCCTCAGGGGAAGACTTTTGACCAGAAAATGGCAGAAGAACTGGCAGAGGAAGAAGATCTTGTTTTGCTGTGCGGGCATTATGAAGGGATTGATGAACGTGTTTTGGAGGAGATCGTGACGGATTACGTCTCTATAGGAGACTATGTGCTCACAGGAGGGGAACTTCCGGCTATGGTCATGGTAGATACGATCTCAAGGCTTGTGCCGGGCGTACTGCACAATGACGTCTCGGCAGAGTTTGAATCATTTCAGGATAATCTGCTGGAATATCCTCAGTATTCCAGACCGGAAGAGTGGCACGGGAAAAAAGTTCCGCCGGTGCTTTTGTCGGGACATCATGCAAACATAGAAAAATGGAGAAGAGAACAGTCGATTCTGCGGACTTACGAGAGAAGACCGGATCTTCTTGAAAAAAGCTCGTTAACGTGGAAAGAAAAAAAGTGGCTGGAAGAGACGGTTAAGGAAAAAACAGTTCACGAAGAGCCGGAAGATGTGACAGAGTGCACGAATTGACATTATTACACTTTTTAGCTTGAATTTCCCGAAAACTTGAAAGTATAAGAATAAAAGGAGTAGAATATTTCGTTGGAGAGGTTGCCGGATATGGGAATCTCTTTATCAAATATATCTTTTATATAATAATAGGGAGGAAGAGAAAATGAAGAAAAACATTTTCAAAAAAGCTGGCAGAGTGTTTACATCACTGGCTCTTGCAGTGTCTATTTGTCTGACGATGTCGGTTTCTGTTTTCGCTAAAAACGGTAACGACTTGGAAAACAAAAACATCAATTATCGCGATTATCTTTATTTTGTGATCGATGGAAAAGATTACAAGATGACAGATCTTACAACAGAGCCGGGCGTAGATCTTTCGGGAAGCAATGTGTCTGCCGAAGTTTACGCAAAAGTTGATATGGATGGTTTGAATGCGGCGATGAAGGCGTCAGGTTCCAAAGATACATTTGTCCTGCACAAGAATACATATATGTCACGTTATGAAAAATCGACAGAGCCGATTGTGTATAATTTCCAGGATGCCGGAAACGGTACATATGCGATCGTAGATAAGTCGGGAGCACATATGACATTGGATAACCTTGCGCATGTAGCTACTGTGGGATTGTATATCGGAAAAACAGCGGACAGCTCCAGCTATTATTTCGGTATGGACGCAGTTGTAACAAATCTTTTCAAACTGAATATTCTTGGAAAAGTGACAGCGAAGGCAACTGTAAACTATAAAAACGCAGAAGGAACGATTTTAAAACAGCTCGAGTATGAGACGGAAACAACAGGATATTGGGGCGAGAATGTTCTTGTAGAATATGCGAATCTTCCGTTGATCGGAACATCTTATAATCTTGCGGGAGATACAACAGGCGCATGGATCAGTTACGGATATGAAAATGAGATCAACGTAACAGTTGAAAGAATTGAGCCGGTCTTTACTGGTCTGGAAACTAAAGTTGCAGAAGTAGAGGAGTTCCTTAACAAAACAGAAGACAAATACACAGAAGAATCAATGACGGCTCTTACAAACGCACTTGAAGCGGCAAAAAATATTCTTGCAAACAAAGACAATGCAATCCAGGCAGATGTGGATGACGCTTTGACGGTGTTGACAGATGCGAAAGACAAGCTTGTTTTGGTTCAGGAAGAAACAGTTAATCTGAAGGCGTTGCAAGACAAAGTTGCAGAAGTAGAAAAATTCCTTGCAGAGACAAAGACAGAATATACAAAAGAGTCTATGAAAGCTTTGAAAGACGCGCTTGCAGATGCAAAAGCAATTCTTGCAGATCCGAAAAATGCAAAACAGGCGGATGTAGATAACGCGTTGAAAACTTTGACAAAAGCAAAAGAAGGTCTTGTACCGGTAACAAGCGACTCGAAAGGAACGGAAGCTGCAAAGCAGGAAGCAAAAGCTCCGGTTACAGGAGATCATTCGTTTGCGGGAATCACGCTTTTGGCATCTATGCTTTGTCTTGCGGCAGGAACGATCGTGTTTGTAAAGAGAAAACACATTTAGGACTTGTCAATCGGCACAAAATATGATAGACTACAGAAGTTGTGAAAAGAAGAGCGATGGTCCTCTGACACATTTTTAGTGTTAAGAACGTCAAATATGAAGGAGGTCACACAAAATGAACGATATCATTAAGAAAATCGAAGCAGAACAGTTGAAAGAAAACGCACCGGAATTTAATGTCGGCGATACAGTAAAAGTATACGCGAAGATTAAAGAGGGAAACCGCGAAAGAATCCAGGTTTTTGAAGGAACAGTTCTGAAAAGACAGGGCGGCGGAGCAAGAGAGACTTTCACAGTAAGAAAGACATCTAACGGAATCGGAGTTGAGAAGACATGGCCGATCCACTCGCCACATGTTGAAAAAGTAGAAGTTATCCGCAGAGGTAAAGTAAGAAGAGCGAAACTGAACTACTTGAGAAAACGTGTAGGAAAAGCTGCAAAAGTAAAAGAATTAGTAAAATAGTAACCAGTGAGAGGGACAATTACAGATTTGTATATTGTCCCTTTTTTGTAATTGCGGCGAGCGAAAGCCCGGGCTTGCCGAGATCTTGGCGTCCGCTTACGATCTTAAATTTTCCGGAAGAGGGAAAAGAAAGATGGCAGAGGCGGGCAGTCGGCAGAAGCGATTAGAGCGGAGGGGTTATGGGAGAGTTAGACTTTCGGAAGAAACGTAAAAATACAAACATACGGGGCACGGCAAGAAAGCAGGGAAAGAATTCCAGACAACGCGAACTGAGATTTGAAAACGAAAAAAGAGAGAAACGGTCTTCCGGTAAACGCTGGGGAAAAAATAAAAAAAATACAAAAGGGATCGTTTTGTGGGCAGTGGAACTTTTGCTCGTATGTATGACGGCGGTTTTTCTCGTAGCAGCTTTCGGACAGAGAGTGAATGTTATCGGAGATTCGATGTCGCCTGTTTTAAAAAACGGAAATGTTGTGATGATAAATCACTTTATTTATAATATAAAAGATCCTTCGAGAGGAGATATAGCGGCGTTTCAAAAAGACGGAGACGAGCGGTATTTTGTAAAACGGATCGTAGGACTCCCGGGAGAGACGGTGCAGATCAAAGAAGGAAAACTGCTTATCGACGGAAAACCGCTGAAAGCAGAGTATGTGTCGGATATCGGATATGCGGGAACAGCGTCCGAACCGGTCCATCTGGGAAAAGATGAATATTTCCTTTTGGGAGATAATGAGACTGCCAGTGATGACAGTCGTGAAGAAAAAATCGGCAATATTAAGAAAAAAGAGATTTATGGTGAAGTTTGGTTTGTTATAAAACCGTGGTCAGACATCGGTTTTGTTTCAGACTGATTTTAGGAGGGAGATTCATGCACTTTCAATGGTATCCCGGGCATATGACGAAAGCCCGCAGAATGATGCAGGAAAATATAAAACTGATCGATCTGATCATAGAGCTTGTAGATGCGCGCGTTCCGCTTAGCAGCCGGAATCCTGATATTGATGAGCTCGGGAAAAATAAGGCGCGTCTGATCCTGCTGAACAAATCAGATCTTGCAGAGGAACGGATCAATGACGAATGGATCGACTACTTTAAAGACAGAGGATATTCTGCCGTAAAGGTGAACTCAAAAAAAGGCGGCGGTATGAATCAGATCCGTTCTGCGATTCAGGAGGCGTGTAAGGAAAAAACAGAGCGCGACCGTAAAAGAGGAATTTTAAATCGCCCTGTCCGCGCGATGGTTGTCGGCATTCCGAATGTCGGGAAGTCTACGTTTATCAATTCCCTCGCGGGGAAGGCATGTGCGAAGACTGGGAATAAGCCGGGCGTTACAAAAGGGAAACAGTGGATCCGGCTTAATAAAAATGTAGAATTACTTGACACCCCGGGAATTCTCTGGCCGAAGTTTGAAGATCAGGAAGTCGGAAAAAAACTGGCGTTTATCGGTTCAATCAAAGATGAGATTCTTCAGACAGAAGAACTTTCCACAGAACTGATCAAGTTTTTAAATGCAGAATATGCGGGAGTGCTGGAAGAAAAATACAGTATCGAACATTTGGAAGATGTATATGAATGTCTTACGGAGATTGCAAAAAGCAGACATTGCATCGTGCGCGGAAGCGAACTTGACACGGAAAAAGCCGCAGCGATCCTTCTTGATGATTTTCGCAGCGGAAAGCTGGGGAGAATCTCATTGGAACGTCCACAGTAATTATAAAAAGAAATTCACAAAGCGGGAAGAGAAGATCGTGAACGTCAGATAGAAAAAAAGACTGCGGGCGGAAAATGTGAAGAAAAAGAGCAGAAGCAGCAAAAAGAATGACTGCAAAAAGATGTGCATATAGCAGAGGTTGACTTGAATGAAAGATGTAATAAAAGAACTTGTAGGATGGATCGTATCGATTCTGCTGATCGTGGCGGTATCTTATCTGATCGTTACATTTGTCGGACAGAGAACGCAGGTAAGCGGTTCATCTATGGAGACAACTTTGTCGGACGGAGATCACCTTATCGTAGATAAGATTTCGTACCGGTTCCGGGAGCCGCAGCGTTACGAGATCGTTGTATTTCCGTACCGATATGAAAAAAATACTTACTATATTAAACGGATCATCGGACTTCCGGGGGAAACGGTTCAGATTGTAGACGGATATATTTATATAAACGGAAAACAGCTTGATGAGCATTACGGAAATGAAATAATAGAAGAAGCGGGAATGGCGGCAGAACCGGTTACTCTCGGAGAAGACGAGTATTTTGTGATGGGAGATAATCGAAATAACAGTCAGGACAGCAGGGTGTCCGATGTGGGCGCGATCCATAGAGATGAATTGATGGGGCGCGCGTGGATACGGATCTGGCCGCTTGATCAGTTCGGGGTGATAAAACATGAGTAAAAGTATTGCACAGATCAAAGAAGAATTCGGAAAAGCGGATGAGAAGGAACGAGAAGCGCTGTACAGTATGTATGATGCTGATGCCCGCAGCGGCGTTCAGAAACTGATCGCTTCCTACCGAAAAAAAGAAGAGGCGCTTCGCTTAGAGCGGGAGCGCCTTTCTCTCATGAAAAGTTATGAGAGAAAATACAAAGATGCAGAAATGATATGCGGAATCGATGAAGCGGGAAGAGGACCGCTGGCAGGGCCGGTTGTGGCAGGCGCGGTTATTTTGCCGAAAGATTGTGAAATCTTATATCTGAACGATTCTAAGAAGCTTTCGGCATCGAGAAGAGAAGCGCTCTACGATGAAATTATGGAGAAAGCAGTTGCTGTCGGCGTCGGAATGGCAAGTCCCGCAAGGATAGACGAGATCAATATTCTGCAGGCTACATATGAGGCGATGCGTAAAGCGGTAGAGCAGCTTTCGGTTGTACCGGATCTTCTTTTAAACGATGCGGTTACGATTCCGGAGATGCCCTATCGTCAAGTGCCGATCGTGAAAGGAGATGCAAAAAGTGTTTCCATTGCGGCGGCAAGCGTTATCGCGAAAGTGACAAGAGACAGACTGATGATGCAGTATGATAAGATCCTTCCGGAGTATGGATTTGCACAAAATAAAGGGTACGGGTCGCAAAGTCATATTGAAGCGTTGAAACGTGTCGGAGCAAGTCCGATCCACAGACGTTCGTTTATCAAAAATTTTATTTCAGAAGAATAAAGACAGAAAAAACATTTAAAACAGAATTTCAAAAATTATGAAAAAGAATGTGGTAAAATGAAGCGAAACGTAAAGCAAAACAACAGATCTGTCGGAGCTGTATACGAGCAGGCGGCAGGATATTATCTGGAACAAAACGGTTATGAACTGATCGAGTATAATTACAGATGCCGTGACGGCGAGATTGATATTATTGCAAAAGACGGAGACTGTTATGTGTTTTGCGAAGTGAAATATCGTTCCGGCAGACAGGCGGGCAATCCGCTGGAGGCGGTCGATCAAAGAAAGCAAAAAAAGATTTTTCGGTGTGCGCTGTACTATACGGTACAGCATGGAATTGAAGATGCGCAGTGCCGCTTTGATGTGATCGGGGTGGAAGGTACAGAGATTACGCATATAAAGAATGCATTTGTGGGGTGACGGTATGAGTTTAGGGTTAGTTTATAAAAATGGAGAACATATTTTTGACGAAGTGTGCGGAGAAGTTCCGTTTTTGACATATCCGCTATTTGAAAAGACGGGAGTTGTAAAAAGCGCTTTTTCGACAAGGATCGGCGGAGTGAGCAAAGGCTGTTATGAGTCGATGAACCTTAGTTTTGACAGAGGGGATGACAAAGATGCCGTCATGGAAAATTTTCAGAGGATCGCATCTGCAATCGGAACAAACTGTCACGATATGGTCTTGTCACGCCAAACACATACGGCAAATGTGCGTGTTGTCACGGAAGAAGATAAAGGAAAAGGGATTGTTCGCGAACGGGACTATACAGACGTAGATGGTCTTGTGACAAACGTGCCGGGGATTTGTCTTGTCACTTCTTATGCAGATTGTGTTCCGCTTTATTTTGTAGATCCGATAAAAAAAGTCATCGGTCTTAGTCATTCGGGATGGAGGGGAACTGTCGGAAAGATAGGAAAAGAGACGGTTCGTGTTATGAAAGAACATTTCGGGTGTGATCCGGCGGATATATTGGCGGCAGTCGGACCTTCGATCTGTCAGGATTGCTATGAAGTAAGCGGCGATGTGATTGAAAAATTCAAAGAAGCTTTCGATGAAAAAGATTGGGATAATCTGTTTTACAGAAAAAACAATGGAAAATATCAGCTTGATCTATGGAAAGCAAACGAATCGGTTTTTCGGGAATCGGGAATCTGCAAGGAACATATTGCGGTCACGAATGTCTGTACGCATTGCAATAGCAAGATCTTATATTCACATCGGGAGACAGGTGATAAGCGGGGAAATTTGTGCGCGTTTCTTGCATTAAAATAAAATTTCTTTTAGAAAAACACGGAACAGGAAAAACAGAGAAAAGCAGATCTTATCGAATTGTAAAAAATAAAAGATGAAAGGAAAAATATAGAATGCAGGGGTATCTTATCAGTGTGCTTGGCAAAGCGCAAATGTTTTTCGGCAGACACTTTCTTATGGCTGCGGCAGGCAGCAAAAATGTGTCGCAGTCAGATGCGAATAATGTTCTTGAAACAGCCGGAGAAGTGACGGCTGAGGCAACGGAAGAAGTGAACCGGTTTATCGAGTTTTTTCATGACAATATACCGAATCTGATCAGCTTCGGAGTGAAAGTTGTTCTGGCGCTTATCTTTTTCTTTATCGGGAGTAAAGTGATCAAGTGGATTAGAAAGGTGATCAGAAAATCGTTTGAGAGAAGCAATGTTGATGCAGGTGTGAAACAGTTTGTCGATTCTATGATCAAATTTAGTTTGTACGTTATATTGATCTTCATGATCGCAACAAACTTCGGGGTAGAGTCATCGTCTGTAGCGGCATTGATCGCTTCGGCAGGTGTTGCGATCGGTCTGGCGGTTCAGGGAAGTCTGTCTAATTTTGCGGGAGGTATTTTAATACTTGTTTTAAAACCTTTTACCGTAGGCGATTATATTATCGTGACACAGGAAAATATCGAAGGAACTGTAAAAGAGATACAGATCTTTTATACAAAGCTGGCGACGATCGACAACCAGACGGTAGTTGTTCCGAACAGTATACTGACAAATAACAGTCTTACAAATGTAACCGCAAGACCGGAGCGGAAACTGGATTTGAAAGTCGGCATTTCTTACGAAGCGGATCTTCGCAAAGCGAAACAGATCGTAGAAGAAAAACTGCGTGACGATCCGTCTGTCATTCAGGATGAGGAGAAAAGAGTATTTGTAGATTCGCTTGGAGACAGCGCTGTCGTGATCGGACTTCGGGCGTGGGTCAAGACGGATGAGTATTGGACGACAAGATGGCGTATACTTGAGGAGATCAAGCTGACTTTTGATGAAGAAGGTATAGAGATTCCGTATAATCAGCTGACAGTTCATATGAAAACGGATGAAGAAACTACAAAAGGAAATGGAAATACCCTCGGGGAAAATTAGCGGCGGGAAAATCCACGGGGAAAACGTTTGGAAAAAACTAAAAAAGTAGTTGAAATTTACATTAAAGTAAGATATAATAATTAAGGTTCGTATTAGTACGAATCTTAATGCCGGAATAGCTCAGCAGGTAGAGCACTTCACTCGTAATGAAGGGGTCGTCAGTTCAAGTCTGATTTCCGGCTTAATAAAAACGCAGTTCCGTTTTTTCGGAACTGCGTTTTTTTATGGCGCTCGCCGCGTTCCGGAAAGTGTCTTTCGGCGCTTTATGTGGCTGCGTTTTCCGGTTGAAAATTAAAAAGTTTGTTTACTTTTAAAATACAGAGAAATCGTATATAATAAAGTGAAAATAAAAAAGATCATAAAATAATAAAGAAGGGGACTGCCTTATGGAAAGAAAAAATATCTGGAATTTATACAGCGATGAACAGATTTTGGAACTAAAGGAAATCAATGACAAGTACAAGCGTTGCCTGGATGCCGGAAAGACAGAGCGGGAGTGCGTAGAACTTAGCGTAAATATGGCAAGAGATGCAGGTTACCGGGATCTTGAAGAAATATTAAGATCAGGAGAAACGCTGAAAGCGGGAGATAAAGTATACGCAGTCAATATGAATAAGATGCTTGCTTTATTTAGAATCGGTGAGAGACCGATTTCTGAGGGAATGAATATTCTTGGAGCACATATTGATTCGCCGCGTATTGACGTGAAACAAAATCCTCTCTATGAAAATGAAGAACTTGCTTATCTTGATACTCATTATTATGGCGGTATAAAAAAATATCAATGGGTGGCACAGCCGCTCGCACTGCACGGCGTCATCGTCAAAAAGAACGGAGAAACTGTGAAGGTATCCATCGGAGAAGATGAAAATGATCCTGTATTTGTCATCACAGATCTGCTTGTTCATCTCGCCCAGGAACAGTTGGAAAAGAAAGCGTCGCAGGTGATCGAAGGCGAGAAATTAGATCTTTTGATCGGAAACCGTCCGATAGAGAAAGCGGACGATCTCAAGAAAGAAGAAAAAGACGCTGTAAAACAAAATGTGCTCAATATTTTAAAAGAGATGTACGGTATCGATGAAGAAGATTTTTATTCGGCGGAGCTGGAGATCGTTCCGGCAGGAAAAGCCCGTGACTGCGGACTTGACAGAAGTATGAATCTTTCTTACGGACAGGACGACCGTGTGTGCGCGTTTACGTCTTTATTTGCGATGCTGGATGTGACGGAAGCGAAAAAAACAGGATGCTGTCTGCTTGTAGATAAAGAAGAGATCGGAAGTGTGGGAGCTACGGGAATGCATTCCCGGTTTTTTGAAAATACAGTTGCCGAGCTGATTGCCGTGACAGAAGGTGAATCCGAATTAAAAGTCCGCCGGGCTTTGAGTAATTCAAAAATGCTTTCGTCAGATGTAAGCGCTGCGTTTGATCCGATGTTTGCAGAAGCTTTTGAAAAACGCAGTTCCGCATTTTTTGCAAATGGAATTACGTTTAATAAATTTACAGGCAGCAGAGGAAAATCAGGTTCTAACGATGCAAACGGCGAATATATTGCGGCTCTTCGCAGAACGATGGACGAGGCGCAGGTGGCATACCAGTTTGCGGAGCTTGGAAGAGTCGACCTTGGCGGAGGCGGAACGATCGCTTATATTATGGCCAATTATGGAATGGAAGTGATCGACAGCGGAGTGGCTGTACTGAACATGCATGCTCCTTATGAAGTATCAAGCAAAGCCGATGTGTATGAGGCTGTGAAAGGATATAGAGCATTCCTGCGTATGGAATAATCGAACAAATACACGGGAATATATTTTTAGAATATATAAGAAATTATATTAACATCAGTAAAAAACATTCTGATGATGTGAAAAGTTACAAAAAATATATAAAATAAGAAATAAAACAGGTGAAAGTGTAGAATGGATTGTTGACAAAAATACTCTACATTGATATAATTCTAACAAAGCAGGTGATGATGTGCTCTTTACGAAAGAGAGTGATTATGCCATTCGTGTTATAAGAGCTTTACAAGATGGCGGTAAGAAAACGATAAAAGAACTTTGTGAATTAGAACAGATACCATCGGCGTTTGGTTATAAGATTCTTCAAAAGATGAACAAATCCGGATTGATCGAAATACGCAGAGGCCCAAAGGGCGGGTATCAGCTTGCAAAAGATATCGGCGAATTTACATTGTATGACGTAGTAACGGCAATCGAACCGGACTTTGCGGTTATGGAATGTGTTCATCACTCTTGTATCAGAAATGAAAGCAAAGAGGGATGTGCGGTTCACAGAGAACTTCTTGGAATTCAGCATTCGGTAGAAAAGCTTTTGAAAAAAAAGACAATGGCTGATATTTTAAAAAAGTAGCATCTGTGTAGAAAATGATACACAGATGACAAAGTGGGTGTATGCCCACTTTTCTTTCCGACAAAAAGTGGACTAAAAATATCCATTAAAACAGACTCACGTGCGCAGCAGAAAACTATTTATATGAAGTGTTAAGGAGGAAGAACAGATGAATCAATGTTATGGATGTACGACTTGTGAAAGTGCGGATAAGCCGTTGGAGGGGTTTATTAAAAACCTTCCGCTGGAAACGTCTCACCATAGAGTGGAAGGTCAGAGCACAAAATGTGCTTTTGGACTTCAAGGAGTATGTTGTCGGCTTTGTTCAAACGGACCGTGCAGAATCACACCGGATGCCCCGAGAGGAATCTGCGGTGCAAATGCAGATACGATCGTTGCGAGAAACTTTCTTCGTGCGGTAGCGTCCGGCTCGGGGTGCTATATCCATGTCGTAGAGAATACGGCAAGAAATGTGAAAAATGCAGCGCAGAAAAAGAGTGGGATAAAAGGAGAAGGAGCATTAAATAAACTGGCGGCTCTTTTTGAGATTGAAGAAGAGGATATGTACGTCCGGGCAGAGAAAGTTGCCGATGCGGTTCTTGCGGATCTGTATCTTCCCGAATATGAGAAAATGAAACTTGTAAAGAAAATGGCATATGCGCCTCGTTATGAAAACTGGGAAAAACTCGGCATCCTTCCGGGCGGAGCAAAATCGGAAGTCTGTCATGGAGTTGTCAAATGTTCGACAAACTTAAATTCAGATCCGGTCGATATGTTAAAAGATTGTTTGAAACTTGGAATTTCTACAGGTATTTACGGGCTGACATTGACGAATCTTCTGAATGATATCGTGCTCGGAGAACCGAAGCTTCGTCTGGCTCCGGTCGGTCTGAGGGTGATCGATCCGGATTATATCAATATTATGATTACAGGACATCAGCATTCGATGTTTACATATCTTCAGGAAAGGCTTACAGATGCGGATATTACGGAAAAGGCAAAACAGGCGGGAGCAAAAGGGTTTAAGCTTGTCGGATGTACTTGTGTCGGACAAGATCTCCAGCTTCGAGGCGCGCATTATGAAGATGTGTTTGACGGACATGCCGGAAATAACTACACGAGCGAAGCGATTCTCGCCACAGGCGCAATCGATGCAGTGATTTCGGAATTTAACTGTACTTTGCCGGGAATCGAACCGATCTGTGACGAATTGAAGATCAAACAGCTTTGTATTGACAGTGTGGCGAAAAAAGCAAATGCAGAGCTGGAAGAATTTGACTTTGAAAACAGAGAGCAGGTAACGGAGGAAATTATAGATAAAGTTCTTCTTTCTTATAAAGAGAGAAGAGGCGCGGATTGTGCGTCGGAAGAACGGGTAGAACTGAATCTGATGGAAGAGCATGGCAATGAACGTACACTTACAGGAGTCAGTGAAGGTTCCTTGAAAGAATTTCTCGGCGGAAATTGGAAGCCGCTTGTAGATCTGATCGTATCAGGCGATATTAAAGGAGTTGCGGGAGTTGTGGGCTGTTCAAACTTGACGGCGGGAGGACATGATGTCCTTACGGTAGAACTTACGAAAGAGCTGATTGCCCGGGATATTATCGTTTTGACGGCAGGATGTTCTTCGGGAGGAATTGAAAATTGCGGTTTGATGACGCCGGAAGCCGCACAGTTTGCAGGACCGAAACTTCGCGCAGTATGTGAAAAACTGGGGATTCCTCCGGTGCTTAATTTCGGACCGTGCCTTGCGATCGGACGTTTGGAGATCGTGGCGACGGAACTTGCGGAGACGATCGGCGTCGATCTGCCTCAGCTTCCGCTCGTGCTTTCGGCGGCGCAGTGGCTTGAGGAGCAGGCTCTTGCGGACGGCTGCTTCGGTCTGGCGTTAGGACTTCCGCTTCATTTAGGACTTCCGCCGTTTGTAACGGGAAGCGGCGCGGCTGTAAAAATATTGACAGAAGATATGAAAGAATTGACAGGCGGGCAAGTTATCATTAATCCGGACGCAAAAGAATCTGCCGATATTTTGGAAAAGATTATTCTGGAAAAGCGCGACGCGCTTCATATATAGGAGGGCGGCTCCATGAGAAGGATTATTGTAGAATATGAAAAATGCGACGGCTGTAAGAATTGTTCGGCAGCATGTATGCAGGCGCACAGGAAAACGCCGGGAACAATTTATGATTTGGATCTGACCGATCCGGAAAACGAATCGAGAAATTATATTTTAAAAGGAGACGACGGCACATACAGACCTTTGTTCTGCAGGCATTGTGACGAGCCGGAATGCGTAATGTCATGTATGAGCGGGGCGCTTCAGAAAGACCCGGAAACAGGGATCGTGACATATGACGAGACAAAATGCGGATCTTGCTTTATGTGTGTGATGAATTGTCCGTTTGGTGTTCTTGAACCGGATCGGATGACAAAGAAAAAAGTGATCAAGTGTGATTTTTGTATGTCTGACGGTCAGGAACCAAACTGTGTGAAATCGTGTCCGAAAGGCGCGATCCATGTAGAGGAGGTGTGATGGATGAACTACGTGATTATCGGAACAGGAGCGGCGGGGATCATGGCCGCAAAAGAGATCAGAAAGCTGAAAAAAGATGCACAGATTACGATGATTTCGGCAGATGAGCAAGTTCATTCCCGCTGTATGCTGCACAAATATCTTTCCCACGAAAGGACGGCGGAAGAGTTGTCGTTTGTGGAAGAAGACTTTTTTGAGAAAAATCAGATCGCGGAAGTATACGGACATATTGAAGTTATCGATACGGCAAATCAGATGGTTGATACAAAGGGAGGAGAATCGATCTGTTATGACAAACTGCTCATTTCCACAGGGGCAGACAGTTTTATTCCTCCTGTAGGAGATCTTCGGAAAGCGAAAAATGTATTTGGACTCCGGCATTTGAAAGACGCGCAGGAGATCGATAAAATGGCGGAAGATGCGGAAAAAATTCTGATTATCGGATCAGGACTTGTCGGACTGGATGCAGCGTACGGATTGATCGAGCGAGGGAAAAAGGTGACTGTCGTGGAGATGGCGGAACAGATTCTTCCCGTACAGCTTGACGCACATGCGGCGAAGACATATCAGGAACTGTTTGAACAGGCAGGGGTACAATTTTATCTCGGATGCAAAGCCGAAGGCGCGGTATGCGAAGCTGACGGTATGATTCGTGCGGTTACTCTTGATACGGGAAAACAGCTTTTATGCGATCTCATCATCGTGGCGGCTGGCGTACGTCCGGCAGTCGGGTTTTTAGAAAAAAGTGAGATCGAGGTCGAACGAGGAATCAAAGTAAATTCTAAGATGGAGACAAATGTACCGAACGTATATGCGGCGGGAGATGTTACGGGATTGTCGGGCATCTGGCCGAACGCGATGAAGCAGGGACAGACGGCGGCAAGAAATATGTGCGGAGTCGGTACAGAGTATACGGATACATTTGCCGCGAAAAATACGATCAACTTTTTCGGACTGGTTACTCTTTGCCTCGGAAGGATCAGACAGGAAGAAGGGGATGAGATCTTTGTCGAGGAAGACAGAAACGTATATCGCCGTCTGATCATGAAAGACGGAGTACCGGAAGGAATTTTGCTTCAGGGAGATATTGCGCATTCGGGAATATGGCAATATATGATCAAAAGTAAGATAGATATCAGTTCTATGAAAAATAAGATTTTTAAGATTACGTTTGCTGATTTTTACGGAATCGGAGATCGTGGGAAATATGTGTGGAAAATAGACGAAAAGATGGACAAAAAGACAGACAAAAGCCGACAAAACGCTTGACGCAAGTGAATAAAACCATTAGAATATTATATGCGAATTATAGCAGAAATATTTGCAAAATTTTTTAGGAGGTCATTGTGACATGGCAAAATGGGTTTATATGTTCACAGAAGGTAACGCAACAATGAGAAACCTTCTTGGTGGAAAAGGCGCGAACCTTGCAGAGATGACAAGTCTCGGACTCCCTGTACCGCAGGGATTTACTGTAACAACAGAGGCTTGTACACAGTATTATGAAGATGGCAGAAAGATCAACGACGAAATTATGAGTCAGATCATGGACGCTATTGTTAAATTGGAAGAGATCACAGGAAAGAAATTCGGAGATAAAGAGAATCCTCTTCTTGTTTCCGTTCGTTCCGGAGCAAGAGCTTCCATGCCGGGTATGATGGATACAATTCTTAACCTCGGTCTTAACGAAGAAGTTGTAGAGACTCTTGCAGAGGCTTCCGGAAATGCTCGTTGGGCATGGGACTGCTACAGAAGATTCATCCAGATGTATTCTGATGTAGTTATGGAAGTTGGTAAGAAATACTTTGAAGAGCTTATCGACAAAATGAAAGAAGAAAAAGGCGTTACTCAGGACGTTGATCTTACAGCAGAAGATCTTAAGACTCTTGCCGGACAGTTTAAAGCTGAGTACAAAGAGAAGATCGGAGCAGATTTCCCGTCAGACGCAAAAGAGCAGTTAATGGGAGCTGTTAAAGCTGTATTCCGTTCATGGGATAACCCGAGAGCAAACGTATACCGCCGTGACAATGATATCCCGTATTCATGGGGAACTGCTGTCAACGTACAGATGATGGCATTCGGAAATATGGGAGATGACTGTGGTACAGGTGTTGCATTTACACGTGACCCTGCTACAGGAGAGAACGGACTTTTCGGAGAGTTCCTTACAAATGCACAGGGCGAAGACGTAGTTGCAGGTGTTCGTACACCGATGCACATTTCCGAGATGGAACAGAAATTCCCGGAAGCGTTCGCACAGTTCAAAGATGTGTGCAAAACACTTGAAACACACTACAGAGATATGCAGGACATGGAGTTTACTGTAGAGCATGGTAAACTGTTCATGCTTCAGACTCGTAACGGTAAGAGAACAGCTCAGGCAGCTCTTAAGATCGCTTGTGACCTTGTTGACGAGGGAATGAGAACAGAAGAAGAAGCTGTAGCTATGATCGATCCGAGAAACCTTGATACACTTCTCCATCCGCAGTTCGATGCTGCCGCACTGAAAGCCGCAACACCGATGGCAAAAGCACTTGGAGCATCTCCGGGAGCTGCTTGCGGTAAGATCGTGTTCACAGCTGACGACGCTGTTGAATGGGCTGCAAGAGGAGAAAAAGTAATCCTTGTTCGTCTTGAGACATCACCGGAAGACATCACAGGTATGAAATCCGCACAGGGTATCCTGACAGTTCGCGGTGGTATGACATCTCACGCAGCCGTTGTTGCACGTGGTATGGGTACATGCTGTGTATCTGGATGCGGAGACATCACAATGGATGAAGCAAACAAGAAATTCACATTAGCAGGAAAAGAGTTCCACGAGGGAGACAGCATTTCTCTTGACGGATCTACAGGAGCTATTTATGACGGAATCATCCCGACAGTAGATGCTACGATCGCAGGTGAGTTCGGAAGAATCATGGGATGGGCTGATAAATACAGAACAATGAAAGTTCGTACAAACGCAGATACACCGGCTGACGCTAAGAAAGCCCGCGAACTTGGAGCAGAAGGTATCGGACTTTGCCGTACAGAGCATATGTTCTTTGAAGGCAACAGAATCGACGCTTTCCGTGAGATGATCTGCTCTGAAACAGTAGAGGAAAGAGAAGCGGCTCTTGAAAAAATCCTTCCGGAGCAGCAGGGTGACTTCGAGGCTCTCTATGAGGCTCTTGAAGGAAATCCGGTTACAATCCGTTTCCTTGATCCGCCGCTTCATGAGTTCGTTCCGACAGAGGAAGAGGACATCAAGAAACTGGCTGACGCACAGGGCAAGACAGTTGATCAGATCAAAGCAATTATCGACAGCCTGCACGAGTTTAACCCGATGATGGGACATCGTGGATGCCGTCTGGCAGTGACATATCCGGAAATCGCTAAGATGCAGACAAGAGCTGTTATCCGCGCAGCGATCAATGTACAGAACGCTCATCCGGACTGGACAGTAAAACCGGAGATCATGATTCCGCTCGTAGGCGATGTAAAAGAGTTAAAATATGTTAAGAAGTTCGTTGTTGAGACAGCAGACGCTGAAATCGCAGCAGCAAACAGCAGCCTGAAATATGAAGTAGGTACAATGATCGAGATCCCGAGAGCTGCTCTTACAGCAGACGAGATCGCAAAAGAAGCTGACTTCTTCTGCTTCGGTACAAACGACTTGACACAGATGGCATTTGGATTCTCTCGTGATGACGCAGGTAAGTTCCTTGATGCTTATTACGATGCTAAGATCTTCGAGAACGATCCGTTTGCAAAACTGGATCAGACAGGCGTTGGTAAGCTGATGGATATGGCGATCACATTAGGAAAACCGGTTAATCCGAATCTTCACGTAGGAATCTGTGGAGAGCACGGCGGAGATCCGAGTTCTGTAGAATTCTGCAACAAACTTGGTCTTGACTATGTATCCTGCTCACCGTTCCGTGTGCCGATCGCAAGACTGGCAGCAGCACAGGCAGCTATCGCAAATAAATAGGAGTTCTCATAGAACTTAATTAAAAAATGAAATAAGATAAGCGTATCATTAGAAATAGTGGTACGCTTATTTTTCGGCTCTTTGTCAAGAGTTGGGGTAAAAGATTTATTACAGGGGCTGTGAAATAACAGTCTCTTTTTCTATTTGGAAAGGAAAAATTGTCTACACCTTATGAGATATTTGAATGTGGATATGCTCCGTATTTTTTTGAGGCAATCCGTCTGAACTATCCAGACTACTGTCGGGAGCTACCAACTATGAAACCGCAGATACGACCAAAAGAGCGATAGGAGGAGTTAAAGATGGAAACATCAGAAAAGGTTGTGCTAAGAGAGCAACCAGAAATAAAAGATTTGTTGCAGACTTTAATGAAACAAGGGCTGAAAAAAGAGCAAAGAAGAAGTTATCCGATTGTATTGACATCAATACAGATTTTAAGAATGGTCTACGAGACCAGAGCTGACGCAAGCTCACGCATGAGTGCCGACCAGATTTCAGATGTAGCGTTATCCTTAGAGTATGTTAAACAGTATGGCGAAGCTCACAAGGAACTGAATTACAAACAAGCCTGTCTGTTGGAACAATGTGTAGCCAGACGAAGCTATAACCTTTATTCTGATGTGCAGAGAGGGGAAATGTTGTAGTAGAAATTCCCGTACAGGCTGGCGAAAAGAAGTTCAAGTAAGCAGAAAGTAAAACTTGTCAATCCGAAGTTATACGGCAGAGGTTACGCAATCGGGGATATGGGACATACCGATTATGTGTTAGTTGCTGATGATATTGTAGCAGTTGAAGAAAAGTAAAGGAGTGAAGAATTTATGAGATTATCAAACGGGTTTGTTATTGACAAAGAGAAAACATTTGGAGAATTAAAATTTACAGCGGTGCGTGATGTGTTCTTGCAGAATGAGGACGGGACACCGAGTACCCAGCTTAAAAAGCGTATCTATGATTTAAAATGCAGTCTGCATGGTGGAATTATCCCTGTGTGTGTACCGCCAGAAGTACCGTTAAGGGAATTTCCGTACAATGCAGTTGGGATACCATACGTTTGTTTGAAGTGCTTCATCAAAGGAATGAAACAGTCCATATCTGAACGATAATGGTTCACGCCAACAACTGCGATATATATTTGTTGGCGTTTGCTTCAAACTTGGAACCATCGATGTAGATATGTTGCAAATCCACATGCTCCTCGTTGAAGATTGCTTGATTGATGTCGTTAAAAATGTTTTCAATCTTATCCTGAAGTACTTCGTTGATGAAATATCCAAAGGTTCGGTATGATGGAGTCTGGTGATCCATGAGATACATGAATCTGATATTGACTTTGCAGTTGTCTTCCAGTTCTCTCAGGGAGCAGTAGCCGCTGGTCATAAATCCAAAAAGTACTGTTTTTAACATGTTGACCGGATTATATCTGAGTCGTCCAGTTGTATACTCCGGAATATCTGTCAGATATTTATTTAAATCGATTCCTCCCATCAATCTGTCAAATGTTAAAACAGGATCCAGCAGATCCAAACAATCTGAAAGAAACAGTGGTAAATATCCTTGTTTTGGGTTATTATAATTTACAGTTGAAATTTTCATCGCAAGTTAATTTTAATATAAAAGAGGACCTTTCGTTCATTTTGAACGAAAAGTCCTCTTTTTCCGTAGAGACTGTTATTTCACAGCCCCTTTTTTTATCATGTTCATGATGATATAGAAAATGAAAATCTATGGAATTCATACAGAATCAGCAATTTGTTCGGAGGCTTTCTGCGGTGCTTCTCCGGACAGATTGGACAGTTTGCCGAAAGTGTGATATAATCGAGTTAGTTAAAACTAACTTAGAAAGGAGCATTGTGCATGTCTTTTTTTCAAAATACTTGTAAACCTGAAGGGATTGGCGGAAAAATTATGGTTAATATGATGAATGCCGGACATTCATCTATGGCTGAATGGGGATTTACACATATAGAGATTAGAAATGATTACAGATGTCTGGATATTGGATGTGGCGGTGGGGCAAATGTAAAAAAGCTATTAGTAAAAACCCCATACGGCAAGGTGATCGGCATTGATTATTCAGAAGTTAGTGTAATAAAATCCTCAAAAATCAATAAGGCAGAAATAGAAAATAAGCATTGTGAAATCTTGCAGGGTAATGTAATGAAACTGCCTTTCCGAAAAGAAACTTTTGATATAATTACTGCGTTTGAAACAATATATTTTTGGCCTGATATTAATGAGGCATTTAAGCAAGTATATCGAGTTTTGAAAGTCAGCGGAACTTTTATGATTTGCAACGAATCAAATGGCGAAAATTCTAAAGAAGAAAAGTGGACTAAGATTATACAGGGAATGAAAATATACAATTCTGAACAAATAAAAAAATCTTTGGAGGATGCAGGTTTTACAGACATAAAAATACACAAAAATAAAAAAGGATGGCTCTGCGTAGTTTGTAAAAAAGGATAAGATGCAGATGAAAATATAGTATTTTAGCGTAAAGGAATTACAAGTTTTATATTGAAATGAGGTGGTCATATTTGGTAACAGAAAAAGAAAAAGGGCCAGAAACTATTTTAATTGTAGATGATGATTCGGAAATTCGTGAAATTCTTCGTATTCTATTATGTAGAAATGGTTTTATTGTCAAAGAAGCTGCCGATGCGAAGGAAGCTCTGTTAAAACTAGACTCCAGTATTGACTTTTTCTTCTGTTGAGCTTATATCAAGGGTTATGAATGTGAGTTGCAGCAAGAGGTAGATGAAACATTATAAAGGAGATATGATATGGCAATAATTTTAAGGCTTGATAGAATGATGGCAGATAGAAAAATAAGCTTAAACGAACTATCCGAAAAGGTTGGTATTGCAAATGTCAACTTATCCAAAATTAAGACCGGAAAGGTAAGTGCTATTCGCTTTTCAACCTTAAATGCCATCTGTGACGCATTAGACTGTCAACCCGGCGATATTTTAGAATTTCAAAAGGACACACAAGAAGATTGATTTATTAAAAGGGGATGTGACAAAACTCAATCGAGTTTTGTCACATCCTCTTCGTGTGCCGCTGCAGGGCGGCTGTTATTCAGTTGTAAAATAAAAGAGGGCGGTAGCACTTTGGGTTATCTATCCTGTAATTCCAAACCATATCAACAATGCAATCCCTATAATCAGGAAAACAATTCCAACTTGCTTGAAGGGTTTTGCCTCATACTGCTTAAATTCATAAAACAGTAAAAATGCAACGCCAAAAAATAATATCGATATTGTTCCTTTCCATGCCGGATTTCCCTTTATTATGCACATTATCGTTAATACTTGGGTAATAGCTATTATCCATTCAAAGGCATAAACTTTTGCGTCTTTTCCTATTTTTTCATCTCGCTCGTCTTTTATTGTTCTTTGTCTTGGTGGCTGTTTCATATCGTAACTCCTCCTAATTTTTATGTTTATAGTACATGAAAGTAAAGGTTTTTGTGAACATTGAAATCGAAAAAGCAAATTCATGCGTGTTCCTTTACCGTACATGAGCATTTTCGTTTTGTTGTGAAACATATCATTTTGATTTTGCTATTTCTTACAGTTCTTAAAACCGCGAGTAGTCGCTATAATTGCAACAAAAAGTATGTAAATGCAAATCCCGAGAGAAACAACAGTTATTTCAGTTCCATAATTTGAGATTGTATTATCTTGAATAGCCGGAACTGCTCTAAACTGAATATATGAAACAAGTCCGATTAATCCAAAGTCAATTAAAGTCATAAAAATTCCTGCTTGCCTACTTACTTTTTTTACATCATATTTTGTTAATTCCTCTGCATTTTTTGTGTTAAAACCGGTAACAAGCATACTTCCTTTTCCTGTCAGCAAAATAATTGTTGCGATAATAGCAACGCCAACTATTCCCCACATAAACCAAACAAACCACATAATAGCACCTCTCCTTATTATTTATAGTTCTTGATCAAATAAGTTATTTCTGTAATGATCATACATAGCCATTGAAATAGAATGAAGAAAAAAATCGTTTCCACAAAATATGCGGGTACAAAAATCAGTATAAAGAGGGAGAGAGGGAAAATTATATTTAGAAAAGAGCCGTTAAATAACATGATTTTTTCCAATGTAATTATTTGGTACTCATCAAACTTTTTTCTTCTTAAAGCAGAAAATGTATCAATAATAATTGCTACGCCAATCATTCCAAGTCCAACATATTTCATGTTTTTGTTTTGGATAAATAAAGACCATCGGCTATCAGAGAGAAAGTGATCATATTTAAATACAAATTCAGATGAAACTATAAATATTATGGCGTAAATTGCAGTAATCAAGGCTATATAAATTGCATTAGTCATAGGATTTTTTAATGATTTCATTTTCTTTCACTCTCCTTAAAAATGAATACTTCTTCAATGGTCATATGAAACAGTTGTGCAATATCATAAGCCAACCAAAGTGACGGGTCATATTTTCCGGTTTCAATAGCGTTGATTGCCTGTCTTGAAACATGAACCTTTTCTCCCAGTTTTTTTTGTGTCAGATTCTCCTTTTCACGCAATTCTTTTACTCGGTTTTTCAAAAAATCCCCCTCCCTTTATGTCATGCTAGCCTTACATTGTCATTATAGCATGTCATATATAAATGTCAAGCCAGCATGACATTTATTAAGACAGGGAAGCATTAATTTTATGTCTGAAAGAGTAAATAATCAATATAGCAAGAATTGTGAAAACACAAACCGGATTATTTGTTATATTATAATTCGTAGGGAGGCTTCTTATGGAAAATAAAACGGTTATCAGCATTGAAACGGTCATAGGTTATATTGAAGATCATCTCAGCGGAAAGCTTGATCTTGAAACTGTTGCCACAGCGGTTAATTACTCAAAATATCATTTGCATCGTATATTTACTAAAACAGTCGGGATGACAATGCACGATTATGTTCAGAGAAGGCAGCTTACCGAAGCTGCAAAGTTATTAGTATTCTCAGACAAACCGATCATTGAAATTGCTTTTATCTGCGGATATGAAAGTCAGCAATCTTTTACTACTGCTTTTACAGCTATGTATAAGACATCGCCTGCGCAATATCGTGACAAGCAGGCGTTCTACCCTTTGCTGCTGCGATTTACTTTACACGACAAAATGCAAAGCGCCGCACTAACAAAGAACGATATACGGCTTGCGGTTATGGAGGATATACCTTCCTGGATGGAGTTACTTCGGTTGGTGGTTGACGGATATCCTGTTTTAGATGAAACAGACTACTTACACAAATTAAAGATATTTATCCGAAACAGGCAGGCGTTGGTTTTGAAAGACGGAGATTTGTTGATCGGCGCTTTGGCTTTTGGTGTTTTGCCGTGCAGTATTGAATTTATGGGGATACATCCGCAATACCGAAAAAGAGGGATTCAAAAGATTTTTTTGGATGCGTTGTTGGAAGATTATTGTCCGGATCAGGATATTTCAATAACAACTTATAGGAAAGGAGACAGAGCCGATACAGGATACCGCGAAGAACTGCGGCAGCTTGGTTTTGCAGAACGAGAGCTTTTAATAGAATTCGGTTATCCAACACAGCGTTTTGTATTCCACGCAAAGCATTCAGAAACAAATAATGACAAATAGCTTTGTGAAAACAGAATAAAAATCTAATTTGTAAATTATGTGAGGAAATAACAATGTGCGTAAGAGAAATAGATCCGAAAGAAACTACGAGAACTTTGGCATTTGAGCTTTGGATGAAAGCTCCGAACCCTATGGTTACATTTTTCAAGACTTACGATGTAATGCCATTGATCAAAGTAAGCAAAAGCCGCGGTATGAAGTTCAACATGCTTCTTGACTTTTGTATAGGCAAGGCTGCTGTTTCAGTAAAAGAATTTTATTTATTGCCCGTGGGAGACAAGTTGATACAGTATGATAAACTTGCTGTTAATACGATTGTTGAAAATAAAGACGGAGAAGTTAGTTCGTGCGATATTGCCTGTACGGATAATCTTGAAAAATTTAATGCCGATTATCTAAGATATACAACAGAAGTGTGCAATACTTGTATTGACCACGATCTATCGGATGAATATATGGTCATAGGAACTTCGGCTATTGTAAATGTAGAACTGGATGGAGCTGTTGGGATGAACAGCGGAATTTTCAACAATCCTTTTATGATATGGGGAAGGTATCGCATGGACGGTGAAAAGGCTCTCTTATCAATTTCTTTTCAGTTTCACCATACGCAAATGGACGGTGCGCATGCAGGTAAATTTCTAAAGAATCTGCAGGAAGAAATTGAAAGACTGCCATATCTGTTGTCCTAAATGAAAAAAACTCTTGCCAAAAAAGATGATTTAGTATATACTACCAGAAGTTAGCTGCAACTAATCAATGGCGCTTTAAAGCGGCTGTAAACTGCCGCTTATTTTTTTGATCAAGAGTTAGCAATAACTAATCACAAGACGTCATTTGATTTGCGCGGGGCAGAAAAATATCCGTTGTCAGGAGAGAACAGCCCGGTAAAAGAAGAATGTGTCTATAAGTGTGAAGTAACAAAAGTTGTTGAAGGAGAAAAGAAGATATGATGATTGATAAACGACTTATTAGAACGGTAAGAGAAAGTAAAAAATACATTGCATGGAATGTAATATATCAATGGATATCACTTGTGGCAAACATTACGATGATGGTGAGTATTGCCGATTTGCTTTCCAGGCTATTTGCGAATACTGCAGACCGGGAAAACTTTGTCTGTACTGTAATTGTTGTGGCGGCAGCGGTAGGCATCCGCTATTTTTGTGCGGTACAATCTGCAAAAATGGGATATCTTTCTTCCAAGGCGGTAAAGAAAGTATTGAGAGAAAAGATATACAGGAAACTTCTTCGCCTGGGAAGCTCATATAAAGAGAAAGCTCAAACGTCAGAGATTGTCCAAATATCGGTAGAAGGCGTGGAACAGTTGGAAACGTATTTCGGAGCATATCTTCCCCAGTTTTTTTATGCAATGCTTGCTCCTTTGACATTATTTATTGTTCTTGGATTTGTCAATGTTCCGGCTGCGGCCGTGCTTCTTGTTTGTGTACCGCTGATACCGGCTGCGATAGCTGCAGTACAGACATGGGCAAAAAAACTGTTGTCAAAATATTGGGGACAGTACACCGCGCTTGGCGACACTTTCCTTGAGAACCTGCAAGGGCTGACGACTCTTAAAATATACCGGGCAGATGATTTTAAGAACGATGAGATGAACGTTGAGGCGGAAAAATTCCGCAAAATCACAATGAAAGTTTTAACGATGCAGCTTAACTCTATTACGATTATGGATTTGATCGCTTATGGGGGAGCGGCGCTTGGCATAGTGATGTCTGTGACTCAGTACAGTAAAGGGAATGTAAGTCTTGCGGGATGTTTATTAATTATTATGCTGTCGGCCGATTTCTTTATTCCTATGCGGCAGCTTGGTTCGTTCTTCCATATTGCAATGAATGGTATGGCGGCAGGACAAAAGATATTTCGGTTACTTGATCTGCCGGAAGCAGAAGAAAAGAAGGCAGACTGTCCGAAAGGCGATATTGTATGCCGGGATTTGCATTTTTCTTACGATAATGATCGCGAGATTTTAAGCGGGGTGAATATGACATTCAAAAGAGGCGCTTTTACAGCCATCGTAGGTGAATCGGGGTGTGGAAAGTCTACGATTTCTGCCATTCTTACAGGGAGAAATAAAGGGTATGGCGGATCGGTTTCGGTCGGAGAAACAGAATTGTCTGAAATCCGTGAAGCCGACCTTATGGAGAACATAACTTACATTAGTCACCAAAGCTATTTGTTTAAGGGAACGGTACGGGATAATCTGCTCATGGGAAAACCGGATGCATCGGACAGCGAATTGTGGGAAGTGCTTGAAAGAGTAAATCTTGCGGATTTCGTCCGTAATGAAAAAGGTCTGGACACCGGTTTGTCAGAAAAAGCGTCCAATCTGTCCGGCGGTCAATGTCAAAGGCTTGCGCTTGCAAGGGCTCTTCTCCACGATAGTCCGATATATATTTTTGATGAAGCTACTTCTAATATTGATGTTGAGAGTGAAAACGACATCATGAATGAGATACAAAATCTGGCAGAGAGCAAGACTGTTATTCTCATATCGCACCGTCTTGTAAATGTGGTAAAAGCAGATGCTATATATGTAATGGTAAACGGAAAAATAGCAGAGAGCGGAAAACATAGAGAATTATTGGAAAATAAAGCGGATTATGAAAAGTTGTGGGAAGCGCAGCAAAGATTAGAAAATTATGGAAAGGATGGTGCTGTACAATGAAAAAAAGAAGTAGGTTTACCGTTGTGACAAAACTGATCGGTCTTGTAAAACCTCTTACGGCTTATATGGCGCTTGCTGTCATAATGGGGATTGTCGGACATTTGTGCGCTTCTTTTATCACGATTTTCGGAGGGTTTGCCGTACTCGATCTTGTCGGTGTTAATGTGCCGTTTAGTTTGACGATCATTTTTATATCTCTGGCGATATTCTCGGTCCTTCGTGCGGCGCTTCGTTATGCAGAGCAGGCGTGCAATCATTTTATCGCATTTAAACTTTTGGCTCTCATACGAGATAAAGTATTTCAAGCTCTTAGAAAGCTATGTCCCGCCAAATTAGAAAGCAAAGATAAAGGGGATTTGATTTCAGTCATTACATCAGATATCGAACTTTTGGAAGTATTCTATGCTCATACCATTTCTCCGGTATTGATCTGGTTTTTCTTTACTTTGATCATGACGGCTTTTATTGCGTCGTACCATATTTGGCTTGGCGGGCTGGCTCTCATCGCCTACCTGACGATCGGAGTGATCATTCCTTTGATTATTTCTAAGATCAGCGGTGACGATGGAATGAAGTTTCGCAGCAAGTCCGGCGCACTTTCCGGTTTTGTATTAGATAGTTTACGTGGACTTTCTGAGACGATCCAGTATGGTCAGGGACAAAAACGTCTTGCAGAAATGAATAAAAAAACAGATGAACTTTCCGCAGATGAAGAGAGAATGAAGAAAATTGCCGGTCGAAATATAGCGGTTACAAATACGGTAATCTTAATATTTGACTTTATGATGCTTTTTCTTTCCGCATATTTATATCAGACAAACGCGATAGGATTTGACGGGATATTGATCTGTACGCTTGCACTGTTTTCATCTTTCGGACCGGCAATAGCGCTTGCTAATTTAGGCAGCACTTTGCAAAACACTTTCGCATCCGGCAGCCGCGTACTTGATATTTTAGAGGAAGAGCCTCTTGTAGAAGAGATTAAAGATGAAAAAGAGGTTTCGTTTAACGGTGCCAAGGCGGAAAACGTAACTTTTGCTTATAAGGACGAAATAATTCTTGACAACCTTTCAGCAGATATTCCGAAAAATTCAGTTGTTGGGATCGTGGGCAGAAGCGGTAGCGGTAAATCCACTCTTCTTAAACTATTTATGCGATTTTGGAAGGTGGAGAATGGAAGCGTCAAACTTTCCGATACTGATATAGAGCATATCAATACTGCAAATCTTAGAAATATGGAAAGTTTTGTGACACAGGAAACACATTTGTTTCACGACAACATAAAAAATAATATAAGAATTGCAAAACTAAATGCAACAGATGAAGAAATAAAGGCTGCTTGTCAAAAAGCTTCTGTTCATGAGTTTATTATGACTTTGCCGCAAGGTTATGATACACAGGTAGGAGAGCTGGGTGATACGCTTTCAGGCGGTGAAAGACAGCGGATCGGTCTTGCCCGTGCTTTTTTACACGACGCGCCGTTTATGCTACTTGACGAGCCTACAAGTAATTTAGATAGTTTAAATGAAGCTGTCATACTTAGATCTTTACATGAAGAACGGAATGGAAAAACGGTTGTGCTCGTATCACACAGAGAGTCTACGATGCGAATTGCCGACAAGATATATTCGGTAGAGCATGGGAGAATGAGCTGATAAGAAAAATGTCATGTAAACCATACTGTTGAAACAAAAAAAGAAAAAAGAGATAGGAGAAAGAAGATGAATATAAAAAAGATACTTTACATTATTTTTGGGTGTATAAGCTTTGGACTGGGCGCAGTGGGCGCAGTGCTACCGGTTCTTCCGACGTTTCCGTTTTTGATTTTTGCCGCTTTTTGTTTTGCGAGAAGTTCTAAGAAGTTAGACAAATGGTTTAAGGGAACAAAATTATATAAAAATAATCTTGAAACTTATGCAAAAGGTCAGGGGATGACGAGGAAAACAAAAGTTCGGATCATGATCACAGTGACATTTTTAATGTCTTTTGGCTTTTTTATAATGTTTAGAAAAAACCTTTATATACCTTGTTCGATACTTTTCGGTGTCTGGCTGTTTCATATTTTGTATTTTACGTTTGGTGTAAAAAGATATATTCCGAAGGAGAATGAAGGGATATGAAAAGGATTTTAAATACACTTTCGTTTCTTACATTTATTTTGACATTGCTTGTGCCGATCACCGGGGTACATATTCATAAGCTGGCATCCGTAATTTTTCTAATACTTTGTCTTGTACATACAGGAGTTTATTGGAAGAAGATGAATATTTTCAGGTTTTTTGTGCTTGGCTTAATATTTGAGGTGTTTCTGACAGGACTGTTCGGCATGATATTTAAACAATATCCGATAATTTTGTCAATTCATACGATCAGTTCTATTGCAGTTGTTTTCTTTTTGGCAATACATATTTTTGTATTTAAGAAAAAGATTTGTTATAGTTTAAGATCACATGCGCATAATGCGAATAAATAAAAAAAAGGAATCATCGGAAAAGAAGAAAAGGCTTAAAATTGATTCTTGACATTTATAAAGTCGGGTGGTATACTGTGAAAAATTTAATAATATATTAAACCGTTGAAGCGGAGATAACGTCAATGATGCCTTTACAGAGAGTCCGGGTAGCTGAGAGCCGGATGAGAAACAAGTTGGCAAATGGACCGCTGAGGGTGCAGTCAAATGGATGTTTTCCAGAGTATTCTGCAACGTGTGGGCATACGTCAGTTGCCGGGGATATGTTGGTATCCTGCTAAGTGCACAGGGAATCCTGTGAATGCAAGGTGGCACCGCGGATAGTGTCGTACTTTTTATTTATGTACACGATTCGTCCTTGACAGATTTATTTTTTTCTGTCAGGGGCGTTTTTTTTATTCCCATAAATTCCTCTGACAAGATTGCAACGAAAAGTAGTGTAATGATTTCTGGATCGGAGGTATGAAGTATGAATGTTTTACCGACACAAGAAGAAGTCAGAAGAATCGCTTCAACCGGAAAATATAAAGTGATACCGGTCAGCTGCGAAATACTTTCTGATTTCACAACTCCTATCGAAACGTTAAGGAGATTGAAAAATGTATCTATGCGCTGTTATATGCTGGAATCTGCATATGCAAATGAAACAAGGGGACGTTACACGTTTCTCGGTTTTGATCCCATTATGGAGATACGTTGTGCGGACGGAGAGATGACCGCCGGAATACTGAAGTTACAAACAGAGCATCCGTCAGCGTATTTACGCCAGATTCTCTCTGAATACAAAAGTCCTTGCTTTTCTTATCTTCCGCCGTTTACCGGAGGTCTTGCGGGATATTTTTCCTACGATTATTTTGGATATAGCGAAGCGTCGGCAAAAGGGCAAGTGGAAGATACAGAAAAATTTCCGGATGTAGATTTGATGCTGTTTGACAAAGTAATAGCGTTCGATCATTTCAGACAGAAGATCATTCTTATTGTCAATATGAAACTGCATGATGTTGAAAGTGAATACAATAAAGCGGTCATGGAACTAAAACAGCTTGCTCATCTGTTAAAAAACGGGGAAAAGAAGAAAGAAACCGGCGGAAAGCGTCAGGAAAAAGTTACGGCGGCGTTTGGAAAAGAACAGTTTTGCGATATGGTTCAAAGCGCAAAAAAACATATTTATGAAGGAGATATTTTTCAGATCGTATTATCGAATATGTTATCAGCGCCTTATGAGGGAAGCCTCATCAATGCTTATCGGGTTCTTAGGACAACGAATCCTTCTCCGTATATGTTTTATTTTTCAGGAACAGATCTTGAGGTGGCAGGCGCTTCACCGGAAACATTGGTTAAATTGGAGAACGGAACGCTTCATACGTTTCCAATGGCAGGAACGAGACCAAGAGGAAGAGATGAGACGGAAGATAAAGCGCTGGAAAAAGAACTGCTGACAGATGAAAAAGAGTTGGCAGAGCACAACATGCTAGTAGATCTGGGGAGAAACGATCTTGGGAAAATCAGCCGGTTCGGCACTGTGAAAGTAGAAAAATTACATTCTGTGGAGCGGTTTTCCCATGTCATGCATATAGGCTCTTCGGTGAGCGGGAAAATAAAAGAGGAGTACGATGCTTTGGATGCCATAGAAGCGGTACTGCCGGCAGGAACACTTTCAGGAGCGCCGAAGATCCGGGCTTGTCAGCTGATCGGCGAACTGGAGAACAACAAACGGGGCATTTATGGCGGCGCCGTCGGTTATATTGATTTTGCGGGAAATATGGATACCTGTATTGCAATCCGCATGGCATATAAGAAAAACGGAAAGGTTTTTGTAAGAAGCGGAGCCGGGATCGTAGCAGATTCCGTACCGGAACGAGAATATGAAGAGTGTTTAAATAAAGCAAAAGCTACATTGAAAGCGCTGGAACTTGCAGAGGAGGTGGAAGAATGATTTTACTCATTGATAATTATGACAGCTTTTCCTATAACCTTTATCAGATGATCGGCGAGATAGAACCGGATGTGAAGGTTGTCCGTAATGATGAAATATCTGTGGATGAAATCCGACGTCTGAAGCCGGAGAGGATCATTCTTTCACCCGGACCCGGCAGACCGGAAGATGCAGGGATACTCATAGAAGTTGTAAAAGAACTTGGGAAAGAAATTCCAATCCTCGGTGTCTGCCTGGGACATCAGGCAGTCTGCGCGGCCTTTGGAGCGAAAATTACTTATGCAAAAAAGCAAATGCACGGAAAGCAGTCTCAGATAAAAGTCGATACCGAAACGTTGTTGTTTTCAGGCTGCTCACAGAGCATTTTGGCTGCAAGATATCATTCTCTTGCGGCAGACGCCGACACGATTCCGGACAGTCTCTATGTTACCGCCTCCACAAAAGACGGAGAAATCATGGCGATACAGCATAAGGAATATCCGATTTACAGTGTGCAGTTCCATCCGGAATCCATTATGACACCGGAGGGAAGACAAATACTTAGAAATTTTATACAAGGAGGAATAAGATATGATCAAAGAAGCGATCGTAAAAATTGTAAATAAGGAAGATCTCACATATGACGAGGCATATACAGTTATGAATGAAATTATGAGCGGACAGACATCCGAGACGCAGAATGCGGCTTTCCTTGCTGCACTGTCAACCAAAAGCGCCAGAGCAGAGACGACAGATGAAATTGCCGGATGTGCGGCTGCCATGAGAGCACATGCGACTCGTGTGGAGACCGGAATGGAATTGTTTGAAATCGTAGGAACAGGCGGGGATCATGCACAGAGTTTTAATATTTCGACTACAGCGGCATTGGTGGCAGCGGCGGCAGGAATGAAGGTTGCCAAGCACGGAAATCGGGCGGCATCCTCCCAATGCGGAACGGCAGACTGTCTGGAAGCTCTCGGAGTTAATATTCACCAGAATCCGAAAAAGTGTCTGGAACTGTTAAATGAGGCAGGAATGTGCTTTTTCTTTGCACAGGAGTATCATACTTCCATGAAATATGTGGGGGCAATACGAAAAGAATTAGGTTTTCGTACCGTTTTCAATATTTTAGGCCCGTTGACAAACCCGGGAACACCTACGATGCAGCTGCTGGGAGTATATGACGAGTATCTCGTGGAACCTTTGGCGCAGGTATTGCTCGATCTCGGCATCCGACGGGGGATGGTAGTATACGGACAGGATAAGCTGGATGAAATTTCTATGAGTGCAGCGACGACCGTATGTGAGATTCGGGACGGATGGTTTCGGACTTTTGTTCTCACACCGGAAGAATTCGGGTTTGAACGCTGCAGTAAAGAAGATTTAAAAGGCGGCACACCGAAAGAAAATGCAGAGATCACGCTTGCAATCTTAAAAGGGGAGAAAGGTCCTAAGAGAAATGCCGTATTGCTCAATGCCGGAGCGGCGCTTTATATCGGCGAAAAAGCGGACAGTATAAAGGCGGGAATTGCACTGGCAGAAGAACTTATTGATTCAGGAAAAGCATTGGATACGCTGCAAAAGCTGATCGAAGGAAGCAATCGTGGGGAGGGGTGTGTATGACGATTTTAGAACAGCTTGCCGGCTATGCCAGAGAACGAACCGAAAAAGCAAAACAGAAACGCCCGCTTTCGACGTTGAGGCAACAGGCCTTTTCAATGCCGAAAGGAAGTTTTGCATTTGAAAATGCGATAAAAAAGCCGGAGCTTTCTTTTATCTGTGAATGTAAAAAGGCGTCTCCATCCAGAGGGATCATCGTTAGTGATTTTCCATATATACAGATTGCAAAAGAGTATGAGAACGCCGGAGCAGACTGTATTTCCGTATTGACAGAACCAGAATGGTTTTTAGGGAAGGATGCATATCTTAGAGAAATCGCCGAAGTAGTATATATTCCTTGTCTGCGAAAAGATTTTACCGTAGATGAATATATGCTCTATGAAGCAAAAGTGTTGGGGGCATCAGCGGTACTTCTGATCTGTTCTATATTAAGTGAGCGGCAGATTCAGGAATATATCGGTATCTGTGATGAGATGGGGATTTCGGCTTTGGTAGAGGCACATGATGAAAAAGAAGTGACAATGGCGGTTCGTGCCGGGGCGCGTCTTATAGGAATCAACAATCGGAATTTAAAAGATTTTACAGTAGATACAGACAATAGCCGCAGGTTTCGTGAAATGATTCCGCCGGAGATACTGTTTGTTTCGGAAAGTGGAATTTGCAGCGCCGAAGATGTGAAAAGATTGCGTGAGATCGGCACAGATGCGGTGCTGATCGGAGAAGCGCTTATGAGAACAGAAAACAAGGCGGAAAAGCTGGCTTGGCTAAGAGGTGCTATATGACAAAAATAAAATTTTGCGGTTTGTCCCGTCGGTGTGATATTGAAGCGGTAAACGAACTGAAACCGGAATATATCGGATTCGTATTTGTAAAGACAAGTAAAAGATATGTTTCCTTTGAAAAAGCGGAGGAATTAAAAAGCCTGCTGGATCCAAAGATCAAGGCGGTCGGAGTTTTTGTAAATGAAGATTTAAAACGAATCGAAGAAATTTGCGATAAAAAGGTGATCGACATCGTTCAGCTTCATGGCCTAGAAGAAGAGAAGGAACTGAACTATCTGAGAAGCCGTATTGTTCAGCCGGTCATCAAAGCTTTTTGTATAAAAAAGGAAGAAGATGTCAGACAAGCGGAAAGAAGTCCGGCGGATTTTATTTTATTGGATTCCGGTGCCGGAACCGGAAGAACTTTTGAATGGGAGTGGATAAAACATATGGAAAGACCGTATTTTCTTGCAGGAGGAATCCATATAGATAATGTAGAAAAAGCGCTGGAGCAGTTAAAACCTTATGCGATCGATGTAAGCTCCGGAATCGAAACAGAGGGACGAAAAGATAAAAGAAAAATGGCAGCGATTATGACAGCAGTCAGAAAGGAACGAAAATTATGACGAATCAAAAAGGACGTTTTGGTACTCATGGCGGGCAATATATCCCGGAAACATTGATGAATGCAGTGATCGAATTGGAAGCAGCATATGAGTATTACAAAAATGATCCGGAATTTAACCGGGAACTCACAGAACTTTTCAACGAATATGCAGGCAGACCTTCCAGACTGTATTATGCAGAGAAGATGACGAAAGCTCTTGGGGGAGCAAAAATATATCTGAAACGAGAGGATCTCAACCATACGGGCGCTCATAAGATCAATAATGTGCTTGGACAGGCATTGCTTGCAAAAAAAATGGGAAAGACAAGATTGATCGCGGAAACCGGAGCCGGACAGCATGGAGTTGCAACTGCAACGGCTGCCGCGCTTATGGGGATGGAATGTGTCGTGTTTATGGGAGAAGAAGATACGATCCGGCAGGCTTTGAACGTATATCGGATGCGGCTGCTTGGAGCGGAAGTGATCCCTGTAACGACAGGGACGGCAACTTTAAAAGATGCCGTTTCGGAAGCGATGCGTGAATGGACCTCCCGGATCGCCGATACGCACTACTGTCTCGGATCGGTTATGGGACCCCATCCGTTTCCTACGATTGTCCGTGATTTTCAGGCAGTTATTTCAAAAGAGATCAAAGAGCAGATCCTTCAAAAAGAAGGGCGGCTTCCGGATGCGGTGATTGCATGTGTCGGAGGCGGTTCAAATGCGATCGGCAGCTTTTATCATTTTATTGAGGACAAAAAAGTCCGCCTGATCGGCTGTGAAGCGGCAGGCAGGGAAATTGATACCGATGAAACCGCGGCTACGATCACGACAGGGAGACTTGGGATTTTTCATGGTATGAAATCTTATTTTTGCCAGGATGAATATGGGCAGATCGCTCCGGTATATTCTATTTCCGCCGGACTGGATTATCCGGGAGTAGGCCCGGAACATGCCTATCTGCATGATATGGGAAGAGCGGAATATGTGCCGGTGACGGATGAAGAAGCCGTTTGGGCGTTTGAATATCTGGCAAAGACAGAAGGGATCATTCCGGCGATCGAATCGGCGCATGCAGTTGCTCATGCAATGAAAGTCGCGCCGTTGATGAGTCCGGAAAAGATAATCGTAGTTACGATTTCCGGCAGAGGAGATAAAGACTGTGCGGCGATCGCCCGATACAGAGGGGAGGATATTTATGAGTAATATCAAGAATGCGTTTAAGAACAAAAAAGCATTTATTGCATTTTTCACCTGTGGAGATCCGGATCTGGAAACAACGAAAAAAGCGATCCGATCAGCAGTAAAAAACGGTGCGGATCTGATAGAGCTTGGGATTCCGTTCTCTGATCCGACCGCGGAAGGCCCGGTTATTCAGGCGGCAAATTTAAGAGCCTTGAAAAGCGGGATCACTACCGATAAAATTTTTGCGTTCGTAAGAGAACTGCGCAAAGACATAGATGTACCGTTTGTTTTTATGACGTATACGAATGTGGTATTTTCTTATGGTGTAGAAAAATTTGTTTCAGAGTGTCAAAAGAGCCGGATTGACGGACTGATCCTGCCGGATCTTCCATTTGAAGAAAAGGAAGAATTTCACCCGATCTGTGCCGGATATGGGGTGGATCTGATCTCTATGGTTGCTCCGACTTCTGAAAAGCGGATCGCAAAGATAGCAGGAGAGGCGGAAGGATTTTTGTATGTTGTCTCGAGCCTCGGCGTGACGGGGATGAGAAGTGAGATTACGACAGACCTGACTTCCATTGTGGCGACCATTCGTGAAAACACCCGGATTCCGTGTGCGGTCGGCTTTGGAATCTCCACGCCTCAACAGGCAGCCGCGATGGCAGAATATGCGGATGGAGTGATCGTAGGATCTGCGATCGTAAATATAATGGAAAAGTATGGGAAGGATGCGCCGCAATATGTCGGCGATTATGTGAAAGAGATGAAAAAAGCGCTGTCTGTATATTGATATAGAGGGCAGAAAAACTGGAAAATATGTTTTTCCTAAGATATACTATGTCATAGTAACAGCATTTTAAAGTAGGATTAAGGTGATACGTTTATTTTTAAATAGAAATATAGTTCGCTGTGAGTAAAGGAAAAAGATAAGTGAAGCGGGCGGAAACAGGAGATATATATTATGCGGTTATTATTGGCAGAAGATGAAAGAGCGCTGTCAAAAGCGCTGACAGCGATTTTGGAAAGAAATAATTACTCAGTGGATGCAGTTTATGACGGTCAGAGCGCATTGGACTATCTGGAAGCGGATAATTATGATGGGGTAGTCTTAGACATTATGATGCCTAAAGTGGATGGACTGACAGTGTTAAGGAAAGTTCGGGAAAGGGGGAATCTGATTCCGATTCTGTTGTTGACAGCCAAATCAGAAGTGGATGATAAAGTAGAGGGATTGGATGCCGGAGCAAATGATTATCTGGCAAAACCTTTTCATTCAAAAGAACTGCTGGCAAGAATCCGGGCAATCACAAGAGCGCAGACGGCACAGGCAAATTCCAAATTGAAGATGGGAAATGTCACGCTGGATCGGGCGGCATTTGAACTTTCTACAAGTAAGGGAAGTTTCCGCCTTGCCAATAAAGAATTTCAGATGTTGGAGCTTTTAATGTGCAATCCGCATCAATTAATTTCTTCTGAACGGTTTTTGGAAAAAATATGGGGATATGACAGTGAAGCAGAGATAAATGTAGTTTGGGTATATATTTCTTATTTGAGGAAGAAGTTGTCTGCTCTCCACGCAGATATTCAGATCAAAGCGACGAGAAATGCAGGATATTCTCTGGAGGAGCGGTCATGATAAAAAAACTTCGTATTAAACTCATCGTAGCGTCCATGATATCTTTGTTTCTTGTACTTTTTATCATAGGAGGGATTGCAGGTGTTTTAAACTACAGGAAGATCGCAGAAGATGCTGATCGAATTCTTGAAGTTTTGGAAAAAAATGCAGGACATTTTCCGAAAATGATTCCGGGAAACGAAAAAGGGGACAGACATGGGATCTCACCGGAGATCCCTTATGAATCCAGATATTTTTCTGTTCTATTGGATGAAAAAGGAGAGGTTATTTTAACAGATACGTCAAAGATTGTATCCATAGACACAGAAAATGCAATAGAATACGCATCAGAAGTTTGGGCAAGAGGAAAAGAAAAAGGATTTATGGATCATTATCGCTATTGGAAGACGTCTTATGGCGGGGAGATACGTGTTATTTTCTTAGATTGCAGGAGACAGCTGGATAATTTCCTGAACTTTTTGTTTACTACAATGATCGTATCTTTCATAGGGCTATTATCGGTTTTGTTTTTGATGATTTATTTTTCCGGGCGTATTGTCAAACCGTTTTCTGATAATTATGAAAAGCAGAAGCGGTTTATTACGGATGCGGGGCATGAATTAAGGACACCCTTGACGATTATTGAAGCAGACACGGAGGTTTTGGAAATGGACTTCGATGAGAATGAATGGCTGCAGGATATTCGGGAACAGACAAAAAGACTTGCGGATCTTACAGGTTCTTTAGTTATGCTTTCCCGTATGGAAGAAGGGCAGAATGGAAATTTGAAAGTAGAGTTTCCTTTATCTGATATGGTGGAAGAGGTATGTCATACTTTTCAGGCGCCGGCGAAGATACAGGGAATCTGTATGAAAACTGCGATTACACCTATGATTTCTATAAAAGGCGATGAAAAAGCAATCCGAAGTCTGATAACGATTTTGCTTGATAATGCCGTCAAATATACGAATGAAAGGGGGAGGATTGACGTTACTCTCGGGAAAAAGAAAAACCGTATTTATCTGTCTGTATTTAATACGACAGAATATATTTCAAAAGAACAGACTTCTCGTTTATTTGATCGTTTTTATCGGACAGATATTTCCAGAAATTCCCAGACAGGAGGATACGGACTTGGACTTTCTATAGCAGCGGCGACAGCAGATTCTCACAAGGGAAAGATCATGGCAGAAACAGAAGATGAAAAATCGCTGCGTATTACAGTGACTTTTCCGGGGCAATGATGAATAAACAGTACATGAGAAGCGTCAAAGAGATCTCTGTACTGATAATATCGAATATGCAAAAGGCAGTAAATCTCAGGTTAATAACCTAGGGTTTACTGCCTTTTTAAGATGATTTTGTCTTAAAGTACAATTAAGGTACAGCGTGTACGATATTCCTGTCAATAAAAACGGATAATTTATTTCATCAAGGAGTTTGACGTGGGAAGTTGAAGGTTTTGATGGGATAGAACAGATGGAGGGAACATTTAGATGGAGATGAAGAAACAAAAAAAGATAATAGGTGGGATGATTTTAGTTTTGGCAGTGACAGCCTGCGCCTCTTTTTTTAAATCGGCGGCAGAAGAAATTGCACAGGAAGAAACGTCAGAAATATATCAAAATGAAATAAAGACCATTTATACCGAAGCGTATCAAGATGAAGTGGAAACACAGATTGAAGAAGAAAAAAGCAGCGGAGCATACACAGAGGATAATATGCTGATAAAAGAAAATCCATATGGAACAAATACCTTGTCTTTATACGTTTATTTTACTACGCAGGAGCCGGTATCTGTTTCTTACAATGTTTCAGTTCCGGATTTGTCTATCGGTGACTTTTCACAAACGCCGGAAGGGGAAGGCAGATTTGATACGGAACATGAGTTTCAGGTTATGGGGTTGATACCGGAAGAATGTAATACTATTACATTTACTTTGACAAAAGAAGATGGAAGCGTGGAGATATATTCTTATGTACATGAAATGGGAGAATTGTCCGGAAAAGAGGAGATTCAGCTGAAACAAACAGAAGCAGCCGAAGGGAGTGAAACTGTTTCAGACGGGTTATACGTCGTTTTAGGAAATGACAGTGATGAAGAAGATTTCATGTATTATTACGATAATTCCGGGGTGCTCAGAGGAGAAATTCCGTTGATCGGTTACAGGAGCCACAGGCTTTTATTCCGGGATGATTGTATGTATTACAGTATATCAGAAAGCAAAATTGCGGCGGTGAATCATCTTGGAAAAGCAGAGAAGATTTATGATACGGGTACATACAGTCTTCATCATGATTATGTGTTTGATGATGATGGAAATTTGCTTGTTTTGGCAACAGACACTGAAAGCGACAGTGTGGAAGATCAAATTATTCAGATTAATACGCAGACAGGTGAAGTTAGCTGTGTGCTCGATTTGGGAGAGTTATTTTCTGATTATAAAGAAGAATGTACGGAAAATGAAGATGGAGAATTGGATTGGATACATATAAACACGATACAGTGGATAGGGGACGATGCCGTTTTACTGAGCTCCAGAGAGACTTCGACTATTTTGATGATCGAAGATATTTATGATACTCCTCAGATAACATATATGATTGGGGAGGAGAGTTTCTGGGAAGGAACAGGATATGAGGAATTGTTGCTTGAAAAAGATGAGAGTGCGGGAACATTTTCCAATACGGGAGGGCAGCATTCTGTCACATATGTACAAGATGATTCTTTAAATGCAGGAGAATATTATCTCTATCTGTTTAATAATAATTTCGGAGTAAGTAAGTCGAAACCTGCTTATGATTGGGAACAGATAGAAGGAATCGAAACATCGATGAAAGAAGGAGAGGAATCCTATTATTATAAATATAAAGTAAATGAAAATAATGGAACCTATTCCCTGATACAATCTTTTAAAGTTCCATATTCTGCTTATGTCAGCAGTGCACAGGAGTATAAGGGAAATATTATTATAGATTCCGGTATGCAGGGAATTTTCGGAGAATATGACGCATCGGGGAATATCATTCAAGAATTTGAGATGGAACTTGCCGATGAATATATTTACCGTGTATATAAGTATGATTTTGCGGACTTCTATTTTGAAAAGCAGTAGAAATATATGGCGGGATTTTAAGTAAAATTAAGGTGAGCAGTATATGATCTGTCTGTAAAATATAAAACATATGGAGCTTCCTGTATAATTCAAATATAAGGAATTCCAAGAAAGAAGGTTGAGAAAAAAATACCTCAGTGTAGAATAAGATTACTGACTTTGCACGGTTAGTAACAATCTTATTGAACAGAGAGGTATCTAAAATGAAGTATAACACACAGAACGCAAAAATTAAATCTATTACGGAAAAGACATTAATTGTTGGGATTGATGTGGGAAGTGAAACGCACTTTGCAAGAGCATTCGATTGGCGTAATTACGAGTATTCAAAGAAACCGTTGGAATTCAGTAATACAGAAGCTGGATTTATGACTTTAAAAGCATGGATGGCGGATTTTGCAGAAAAATACGGTAAAAACGTTGTGATTCCGGGAATGGAACCAACAGGACACTATTGGTTCAACCTTGGAGCATACCTGCAGGACAACGGCATGAAACCGGTTCATGTAAATCCACATCATGTAAAGAAGTCAAAAGAACTGGATGACAATAATCCAAACAAAAATGACCGTAAGGATCCAAAGACAATTGCGGCGCTGGTAAATGAAGGGAGATTTTCATATCCATATATACCAACTGGTATTTATGCTGAGATTCGGAGTCTTTCAAATCTCAGATTACAAACCCAGGAAGAAATTACAAGGATCAAGAACCGTATCGCAAGATGGTTTAGCATCTATTTTCCGGAAATCAAAGACGTTTATAGAAATCCGGATTCTGTGAGTGGTCTTATGATATTAAAAGAGGCACCTTTGCCACAAGATATCGTAAAACTGGGTGTAGATGGAATCAATAAGATTTGGCGGGATGCTAAGTTGAGAGCGGCTGGACTGAAGAGGGCAAAGACCCTGGTAACGGCTGCAGAGCACAGTATTGGAAGCCAGGAAGCACCTGATAGTGCAAGAATTGAATTGAAGAATCTACTGAACGATTATGAAATCTACAAAAATAGAGAGGAAGACCTGATGAGCCTGACAGAGGAAAAGTTGTCAGAGATTCCTCATATAGATAAGTTGTTGGAAATCAAAGGATGTAGGACGGATTTTGCGGACATTCAAAATAAAAAAGAATGTGGAGGTAACAGACAATGGCAAAATCATTATTTGAGGAACTGGGCGGCAAATACGAAAGGCAAGGGGATTATTTGATACCGTGCTTAACTGTACCCGCCGAAGAAGAACAGGCAATAGGCATCTGGGGGCAACGGCATTTAGATTATCTAAAACAGTACCGTAAAGTTACATACACCAATCTTCTTACAAGCGGCAGGCTAAACGCCTACCTTGCCGACATCAACAGACAGGCACAGGAACGCTTTGAAAGGCTCATAGAGGGTATGAAACAGGCACAGGGCATAACGGAACAGCTAAAGGCAGAAAACGCCTTAGAATGGACAGGATGCCTCAATAACATAAGGGCTTGTGCGAGGGAGATTGTGGAAAAGGAAATTATTTTTGCATAAACAGATGATTAGTGGCAGGGGGAAATCCTGCCGCTTTTTCTGCTTTAGTTTGTCAGCTTGACAAATAAAGGGTTAAGGAATATAATTAGATTCAGTATTATACAAGGAGTTAATAAATATGCGGCAAGGTATTCTTAAATAAACTGTCAATTTGATAGTGGGAACAAAAAGTAGCAGTCCCGTTTCACTTTTAATATGGGGCTTAGTTTTTTGTACCCAGTTTAAGAATACTTTTATCATGTAATTTTATATGCCCGAAAACATATAAGTGTTTTGGGGCTATTGGAGTTATTTACCCAGTGATAGGAGTATTTATCACTGGGTATTTTTATGCCCTTTTTTGGGTGTTGATAGGAGGAAAATCACATGAAAATAATTAACTTAGGCATTCTGGCTCACGTTGACGCAGGAAAGACAACATTAACGGAAAGTTTATTGTATACCAGTGGTGCAATTGCAGAACTAGGGAGCGTAGATGAAGGCACAACAAGGACAGATACAATGAATTTGGAGCGTCAAAGGGGAATCACTATCCAGACAGCAGTGACATCTTTTCAGTGGGAGGATGTAAAAGTCAACATTATAGATACGCCAGGCCATATGGATTTTTTGGCGGAAGTATACCGTTCTTTATCCGTATTAGACGGAGCAGTATTATTAGTTTCTGCAAAGGATGGCATACAGGCACAGACCCGTATACTGTTTCATGCACTACAGATAATGAAGATTCCGACAATTTTTTTCATCAATAAAATTGACCAAGAGGGGATTGATTTGCCAATGGTATATCGGGAAATGAAAGCAAAGCTTTCTTCGGAAATTATAGTGAAGCAAAAGGTTGGGCAGCATCCCCATATAAATGTAACGGACAATGACGATATGGAACAGTGGGATGCGGTAATTATGGGAAACGATGAACTATTAGAGAAATATATGTCAGGGAAACCGTTTAAAATGTCAGAACTGGAACAGGAAGAAAACAGGAGATTCCAAAACGGAACGTTATTTCCCGTTTATCACGGAAGCGCTAAAAACAATCTGGGGATTCGGCAGCTTATAGAAGTAATTGCCAGTAAATTTTATTCATCAACGCCTGAAGGTCAATCTGAACTATGCGGGCAGGTTTTTAAGATTGAATATTCAGAGAAAAGGCGGCGTTTTGTTTATGTGCGTATATATAGCGGAACATTGCATTTGAGGGATGTTATTAGAATATCTGAAAAAGAGAAAATAAAAATCACAGAGATGTGTGTTCCGTCAAATGGTGAAATCGTCCCGGCTGACCATGCCTGTCCGGGAGAAATTGTTATTTTAGCTGATGATACTTTGAAACTGAACGACATTCTGGGAAATGAAAAACTCCTGCCTCACAAAACATGGATTGATAATCCCATGCCATTACTTCGGACAACGGTAGAGCCGCAAAAGCCGGAGCAAAGGGAAGCCCTGTTAAATGCCCTCGCAGAGATTGCTGATACAGACCCTCTTTTGCATTTTGACATTGATACTGTTACACATGAGATTATACTTTCTTTTTTGGGGAATGTGCAGATGGAAGTCATTTGTGCCATCCTTGAGGAAAAATATCATGTGGAGGCAGAAATAAAAGAGCCTACTGTTATATATATGGAAAGACCGCTTAGAAAAGCAGAATATACCATCCACATAGAAGTCCCGCCAAATCCTTTCTGGGCTTCTGTCGGGTTGTCCATAGAGCCGCTCCCTATTGGAAGCGGAGTGCAGTATGAAAGCAGAGTTTCACTTGGATATTTAAATCAATCGTTCCAAAATGCGGTTATGGAGGGGGTTCTTTATGGCTGCGAGCAGGGGCTGTATGGATGGAAAGTGACAGACTGTAAAATCTGTTTTGAATATGGATTGTATTATAGTCCTGTAAGTACCCCCGCAGACTTTCGGCTGCTTTCCCCTATCGTATTGGAGCAGGCTTTAAAAAAAGCAGGGACAGAACTATTAGAGCCATATCTCCACTTTGAAATTTATGCACCGCAGGAATATCTCTCACGGGCGTATCATGATGCTCCAAGGTATTGTGCAGATATTGTAAGTACTCAGATAAAGAATGACGAGGTCATTCTGAAAGGAGAAATCCCTGCTAGATGTATTCAAGAATACAGGAACGATTTAACTTATTTCACAAATGGGCAGGGAGTCTGCTTGACAGAGTTAAAAGGATACCAGCCAGCTATTGGTAAATTTATTTGCCAACCCCGCCGCCCGAATAGCCGTATAGATAAGGTTCGGCATATGTTCCACAAGTTAGCTTAACAGCTTGCAAAAGTCATATAAAATGAGATTTGAAAGGATTAGAGACTAATTATGATGAAATGCGAATGGATATTGTGTCCTGTTTGTGGGAGCAAAACCCGTAATAAAATTAGGAAGGACACTGTTTTGGAGAATTATCCCCTTTATTGTCCAAAATGCAGACAAGAAAGATTGATTAAAGTTGACAACTTGAAGATAACTGTCATCAAAGAGCCAGACGCTTAAGACGCAGAGCCGATGAAATTGTGGAACAATTCACGAATCATCGGCTCTTTTTGTTTCGTATTTGAAAGAACAAACTCACCAAATAAAAAAAACGATATTCGGGTGGGTTATTTTGTTATACCCTAAATTACCCTCTGAATTTGTTTTTAAATTTGGAGGGATTTTTTTATGTCCTTTTTTCGGGCAGTTATCTATCTGCTCATACGAAGCAAAATTTATCAATACATAGCATATCAGAGAACGGCAGGAAACCAGTTAAAAAAATTTCTGCCAGTGCAACGGTACTTCTCACCTTGAAAGTAGAAGTACAATCTCCATACAATAGAATTACTATTTCCTATAACCGTAAAGGTCACAGAGCCTTTGCGGTTTTTCTTTTGTCGATTTTTGTTGGAAAGTGCCGTAGGGCTGTTTCTGATATGCGGTGTCGTTCTCCGCCTCTCCATCTGGATTTTTTACATTTCAAAAATTCAGATGGGAGGTATTTATGGTGAAATATGCACCAAGAAAGGTATATATCAGAGAAAGTGGCGGCTATGTGGAATTATCCTACACGGAGTTCTGCCGTTGCAGGGAATCCGACCAGACCTATATGGACAAGCTGTTTATCCCCATTCAAGGCTGTCTGCTTGAAGTCGTGAGGGAGCAATACACAGACTTCTACCGTGACAAGGAACGGTGGCGTTATCTGCAAAAATTAGATACAAAGAATAGACTGCTATCTCTCGACGGATTTACGGACAGCGAGGGGAATCCTCTGGACTTTATCACTGATGAAGCGGTGGACATTGCAGAAACCGTTGTCAATGCGGTCATGGTGGACAGGCTGAAAGCCGCCCTGCCTTTGCTGTCGGATAGTGAACAGGAGCTGATACAGGCAATCTTTTTTGACGGACTTTCCGAGCGTGAAGTCGGGGCGAGGTTGGGCATAACCCAGAGCGTTGTAAACAAACGCAAAGCCAGAATCCTAATAAAACTAAGAAAGATAATAGAAAATTAAAATTTAAGGCGTTCAGCCCCCTTGTTTTTTCCTTTGGGAAGATGAGGGGGCTTTTCTCTGCCCTCTCAATCAATTCTGATTGGAGGAAGTAAGAATGGCATACAACCACGGACGGGAGGACAGGAAATGGCGTATCTGGAAAGAAGCGGAGGAAAAGCTGCTGCGTGAGTGCGGCGTTGATGAAGCGACCATTGAGCAGATACGCATGGCGGACAGGGCAGACTTCAATTCCAACAGGCGGTTTTACCGATGGACGAATGACGTTGCGGAATATCTTGAGGACATGGCAGGCAGGGAGCGGCAGGCGGAAGTGGGTACGGTTGCGGAGTTACTGGAAGAGATTGAGAGCGAAAATCTCTATCAAGTATTAGTCACGGTGGACGGGCGTACCTTGAAAATCGTCCTGCTGAAAATGCAGGGGTATTCCACAAAGGAGATTGCCCCGCTTGTGCATTTGACGACTGGTGCCATCTATGCGAGGTTAGACCATCTGCGGAAGAAGCTGCGGAAAATTTTATAGCTTCTAAAACAGCCTGCCATCCTGCGGGCTACTGGGTGAGGGATGGAAATCCCCTCACTCATTTTTTGCAGGAGGACAACAGGATGGCATACAGGGTTAAGGCATACACGCTTCGGGAGGAATCCACGGAAAGCGGCACAAGGTATTTTATCAGCTTTAAGGACGGGCAGGGCAAATCCCACGAGTTGGAAGTGTCGGAACAGTTCTTTATGGAGTTTCGGCAGATGGAGCGCAGGAACAGGAATCTTTTCTAATGGGACGAGCGGCACAGGGAGTTTAACGAGGTATGGGACGAAACCCTTTACAGACGGGCGTTGCGTGTGCCTAAGAGCCTTGATGAACGCATGGTTGAGGAAGAACGGAATGAAACGCTCTATAAGGCGGTTGGGAGCCTTCCAGAGATACAAAGGCGGCGTTTCCTGCTCTACTACGAGTATGAGTTCAATTTTTACCAAATCGCCGCTATGGAGCATTGCACCGCTTCGGCAATACAGAAATCTGTTGCGATTGCAAAGGAGAAAGTAAAGGCGGAAATTGAAGAAATATCTCCAACCGTGACCGACACCGCCCGAAAAAGAAATCTGTTTTTTATTTGTGTGGGATTGGCGGCATTACATACTCTCACTTTTTTCCGTGGGAGTAAATCTATTTTTAAGGAGGTCAACGCCTATGTGCAACGAAAACAAAGACACCGCCCGAAAGGAGGAAAGCCATGCAGAAGTTACAGACAGTCAACGCCGAAACGCTCCTTTATGAACCGCTTGAGAAACCATCCTTTGTGGTGGACAGCCTTATCCCGACAGGCTTATCGCTGTTCTGCGGCTCACAGAAGATAGGCAAAAGCTGGCTCATGCTGAAGCTATGCTTATGCGTGTCGCAGGGAATCCCTTTATGGGATATGCCGACAATGGAGGGCGATGTGCTTTACCTCTGCCTTGAGGACACGTTCTGCCGCATACAGGACAGGTTATTTCGTTTGACGGACGAAGCAAGCGGGCGGCTCCACTTTGCCGTGGCAAGCTGCAAGCTGTCAGACGGTCTTATCGTGCAGCTTGAAGATTATCTGAAAGATTACCCAGACAGCAGGCTCATTGTCATTGATACCTTGCAGAAAGTCCGTACAGCTTCAAAAGACAATGCCTATGCAAGCGACTATGGGGACATCTCCCTCATCAAAGACTTTGCCGACAGGCACTCTCTGGCGGTCATTGTCGTACACCACATCCGAAAGCAGAATGACAGCGACGTGTTCAACAAGGTGTCTGGGACGACAGGATTAACGGGGAGTGCGGACGCTACCTTTGTTCTGGAAAAGGAGAAACGTGCGTCTGACACCGCCAAGCTGTATGTGACGGGCAGGGACACGCCTTATCAGGAATACACGCTGCGTTTCCGTGATTGCCGTTGGGAGCTTGTGGAGCGGAAAACGCAGGAGCAGCTTGCGAAAGAAACGATACCAGATGTCCTTTTTCGGTTGGTGGATTTTATGAGGGATAAGGAAGAATGGGCAGGCACGGCAACGGAGCTGTTAGCCGCTATGGGGGAAACGGAAACCATACCCACGGTGATTACGAAATGGCTGAATGAATACCGCACCACATTTTTAAGCGAGAACCGTATCTGCTACCAGTACAGCCGCAGGAAAGACGGCAGGCGGATTGCCCTTGCAAGGAGGGCGGGTGACAGCGGTGATGGTGGTGACAGCGATATTAGGATACCCCCCTGTTACTGTCATTGACGCTTAAAGCCATGTAAAGCTGGCGGCTCTGCCCTGCGGGTGACAGCAGTGACGGTGGTGACAGTGATTTTAGGATACCCTGCCGCTGTCATCCCTACGGGAGAACACCCCGTAAACGCAAAATGCAGGCGTGAGATTTACTCGCCCTTTTCGGTCGTGTAAAACCACCCCTGCGGTCAGAAAAATCATTCCGATTTTTCCGACTGCGTTTACAGGGTGTAACACACTACACTTTGCCCTGCAAAGTCGTGTGCCAGACGTTCCCTCTGGACTCCCTTAAGGCAGGGCTGTGCCCTGCTATCCTACGCCTTACGGCTTCGGATAAAAGAATGGCGGCATGACGGTGACGGCTCTTGCGAGGGGGGTATCCCAAAAACACCGTCATCATCGACATGACCGTCATGCAGGGGGTGAGGGTGACAGTTGCGGCAGTCGGCAGGGGGTATCCCAAAACTGCTGTCACCACCGTCACCGCTGTCACCCCAAAGGACGGTCACCCGCCGAAAGAAAGGAGGAATCCGCCTATGCCTTATGCAATCCTGCGTTTCCAGAAACGAAAAGCGGGCGGCGTTGCGGCTTGTGAACGCCACAACGAGCGGAAGAAAGAAGCCTACAAAAGCAACCCAGATATAGATATGGAACGCTCTAAAAACAATTACCATCTCATAGCACCACCAAAGTACACCTACAAGAAAGAGATTAACCGCATGGTAGCCGAAGCGGGGTGCAGGACAAGGAAAGACAGCGTGATGATGGTGGAAACGCTCATCACAGCTTCACCAGAATTTATGAACCAGTTACCGCCCGAAGAACAAAAAGCGTATTTCCAGACGGCTCTTGACTTCATTTCGGAGCGTGTTGGAAAGCAGAATATCCTCTCCGCTGTCGTCCATATGGACGAGAGAACGCCCCATATGCACCTCTGCTTTGTGCCGATTACGCCAGACAATAAGCTGTCAGCGAAAGCTATCTTAGGCAACCAGAAATCATTATCCGAGTGGCAGACCGCCTACCATGAGCGGATGTCCTCACGGTGGAATCAGCTTGAACGGGGGCAGTCCTCAATGGAAACCAAGCGGAAACACGTCCCCACATGGCTCTATAAATTAGGCGGCAGGCTTGATAAACAGTATGAAGAAATCGTGTCTGCCCTATCCGACATCAACGCCTTTAACGCAGGGAAGAAAAGGGATAAAGCGTTAGATTTACTCTCTGCATGGCTGCCAGACGTGGAGAAATTCTCTAAGGAAATCGGGAAACAGCAGGCGTATATCGACAGTTTGAAAGAGAGAATTGGGCAGGAATCAGACTATGCGGGGCGTATGCGTGATGAAAAGTACGAGCAGGAACTAAAGGTGCAGAAAGCGAATCAGAAGATATTTGAATTGCAGAGAACCAACGAGCAGATGGGGCGGCTGCTGTCAAAAATACCGCCCGAAGTGTTGGAAGAATTGCAGAAAAATCATAGAAGCAGAGCGAAAGAAAGGTAGATATGTGAATGAAGAAACAGGATTTTAAGGTGTTAAAGACCAAAGACTTGTACCCGTTTCCCCGACAATCCGTTTCATGTGGCAGAGGATGAAACGCTGTCAGAGTTAGCGGAAAGCATCAAGGAATTTGGCATTGTCACGCCGATAATCACACGCCCGAAAGAGGACGGGGAACGGCTATGAAGTGATTGCAGGGCAGCGGCGTGTCCGTGCGTCTGAACTTGCAGGGATAAATACCGTGCCTGCGTTTGTCCTGCCCTTAGACCGTGACCGAGCCATCATCACCCTTGTAGACAGTAATTTACAGCGTGAAAATATCCTGCCGAGCGAGCGGGCGTTTGCCTACAAGATGAAATCCGAAGCCATGAAGCGGCAGGGTTTCCGCACAGACTTAACCTCGTCACAAGTTGTGACGAAGTTGCGGACGGACGACAAGGTGGCACAGGGCTTCGGCGTGGGCAGGATGACCGTGCAGCGTTTTATCCGCCTGACGGAACTGATACCGCCGATTTTGCAGATGGTGGACGAGGGGAAAATCGCCCTCACGCCTGCGGTGGAACTGTCCTTTTTGAAGAAAGACGAGCAGGAAAACCTCTTTGCCACGATGGAGAGCGAAGAAGCAACGCCCTCACTCTCACAGGCACAGCGGATGAAACAGTTAAGCCAGAGCGGGCGGCTTGACATGGATACGATATTTGCAATTATGACGGAGGAAAAGGGCAACCAGAAAGAAACCTTGAAAATCAACACAAGCAAGCTGAAAAAATACTTTCCGAAGAACACAACGCCGAAGCAGATGGAGGAAACCATCATCAAACTTTTGGAGCGTGAGTTGCAGAGGAAACGCAACCGTGACAGCCGCTAATCTTCTTTTTTCGGGAAGTAAATACAGAGAGTTGAGGTATGGAGAATGAGAGAAATCCAGTATGAAATCGTAAAGGAAATCGCAGTATTGTCTACGGGCGACAGTGGCTACACAAAGGAAATCAATCTCATTTCATGGAATGGGAAAGAGCCGAAGTATGACATCCGCAGCTTTTCCCCGAACCGTGAAAAGTGCGGCAAGGGAATCACGCTGAACGCTGATGAAGCGGCGGCACTCCTTAAAGCATTACAGAAAGAATTAAACAGCGAGGATTAATGGTATCTGATTGGCAGGGCGGGGACATTTCCAAACTCTTCCCTGCCCTGTCTGGAAAGGAAGATTTAAGTATGGGCGAGGATAAGAAAGCAGATAAAAAGAGAAAGCGTATCGTGCCAAAAGCACCAGTGCAGATGATAATCAGCCGTGAATATGTCGGCACACAGACCGTTACAGAAGCGTTTGTCCCGATTATCTCCGAGGATATTCGGAAGAAGATTGCCGAGGGCGACACCTTCGACAATGAGGGGCTGTCCGCTTAGAATGTACGCAATGGGACATGAAAACAGATAGGACAGATACGGAGGTTTTACAGTATGGCAGGAATCAAAGAAGAAAAGAAAATCTATTTAGTCGGCATTTATTGCCGCTTATCTAAAGACGATGGTACGGATAACGAGAGTGCGAGCATTGCGACACAGAAATCCATCCTCACGGATTATGTGAAAAAGCAGGGATGGCACATAGCAAAAACGTATGTGGACGATGGTTATTCTGGTACAAATTTCCAAAGACCAAGTTTCCAGAATATGATAAAAGACATTGAAAGCGGTCTGATAAACTGCGTGATTACGAAAGATTTATCCCGTCTGGGGAGAAACTATCTTGATTGTGGGTTATATCTGGAAGTTTTCTTCCCAGAGCATAACGTGAGGTATATAGCGGTCAATGACGGCGTAGATACCTTGAATAAATCTGCTATGGACATCACGCCTTTCCGCAACATTTTAAACGAAATGTATGCCGCTGACATATCTGTTAAGATAAAATCGGCATATCGGGCGAGGTTTCAACAGGGGAAATTCATGGGAACTACCGCCCCTTATGGCTATATCAAAGACCCTGCCGACCACAACCATCTGCTGATAGATGATAAAGTGGCACATGTTGTAAAAGAGATATTCGACCTTGCATTAAAAGGGAATGGAGTTGCCAAAATTTGCAGACATCTTAATAAACAGCATATCCTACGCCCTGCCGCTTATGCGGCGGAGCGTGGCGAAACAGGCTTTGAACGTCATTTTGAGGGGAACGAGGACAAACGCTATATTTGGAGTGGGAACAGCGTGAGGAGCATTTTAAGAAGCCCGATATATGCGGGAAATCTTGTAGGCTACAAACGGATTGCCGCCAATATGAAAAGCAAGAAACGCCCCTCTAAGCTGCCCGAAGAATGGGAAGTGATACCCAATACCCATGAGGGAATAGTCACGCAGGAGGAATTTGATATTGTCCAACAGCTTATTACAAGTCGTAGGCTTCCACAGAACAAGGGAGGATTTGTAAATATTTTTGCAGGCGTTATCAAGTGTGTGGACTGCGGATGTGCTCTGCGGGCAATGAACGTACACAGGAGGAAACGCCCAGAGATTATCGACTGTGTACAGTATTCATGTAATAATTATGCAAGAAACGGAAGAAGCGAGTGTAGTGCCCACAATATAGAAGCAAGGGATTTATTCAATGCCGTTCTTGCCGACATCAACTGTTTTGCGGATATGGCAGTGAATGATGAAAAGGCGGTCAGGGCCATAGAAAAGCGGCTCACGGAAACAGACCAGAGCAGGGCGAAAGCATTAGAGAAAGAACGTAAGAAGCTGAACAAACGCCTTGCGGAACTGGACAGGCTGTTTTCCTCTCTCTACGAGGATAAGGTCATGGAGCGTATTACCGAGCGGAATTTTGAGATGATGTCGGGGAAATACCAGAAAGAGCAGCTTGAAATTGAAGCAAGGCTGAAAGAGGTGACGGAAACTCTTAATGAAAGCTACGAGAAATCACGGGGAATCCGTGACTTCCTCGCCCTTATCCGAAATTATCAAGGCTTAAAAGAACTGGATGCAACAGTTATAAACGCACTCATAGACAAGATACTTGTTTCGGAGCGTGAGAAGATGGCAGACGGAACAGTGAAGCAGGAAATCAAGATTTACTATAAATTCATCGGCTTTGTCGATGAATTACATATCATACCTACAAAACGGTGGGCAGCAATGCCCGCTAAAAATTGTACGGTGTGCGGCGTTGAATATGTCCCGGGCTCTGGTGCATCAAGGTATTGTCCTGCTTGTGCCAAGAAGATACGGAGGGAGAAATCAAACGAGAGCAAACGCAGGAGCAGAGAACAGAAAAGGATAGCATGTATGAACTGTCCGCAAAAAATGACCGACTGAGTTGGATTGAAAACAGTGAGTGGATTTGTTGCCGAAGTAGGAGACATCACACGTTTTGATAATCCAAAGCAACTGCAAAAACTAGCTGGATATGCCATTGTAGAGTGTAGTTCGGGAAAACATAAGGGCGAGAGTCACATCAGCTACAGAGGAAGAAAACGCCTCAGATATGTACTGTATGAAGCAGCCATATCCTTGATTGCAAGGAATGAAGAATTTAAGGAAGTACACCGGTATTATCGAACTAGAAAAGAAAATCCGCTAAAGAAGATGCAGTCAGTCATAGCAGTTGCGTGTAAAGTCTTAAGAATCTTTTATACGATTTTGACTAAAGGTGTGACTTATGACGGTGCAAAGATGATGCAAGATATCAAGAGACCACAGATGCTTGCAGCATAGAGTGCAGGAAGTAACCAACCCGAAAAGGTACAAAAGCAGAATGTAATGGGGAACGTCCACTGAAAAGTGCTGTTACAGGAAGCAAGTCAGTAATAATAGGAACAAAGAATGAGCAGGTAGTTGGCAGGAATATTTTCCATAGGGCAAGACCCTGACAAGGAGCTAAGCTGACACCCGGATTATGGATAGGCAGAACGAAGGAAGTTAGGACTCACGAAGTGATGATCCTGGTAGACACGGGAGGTGCGTTGCCATAGATGGAAGGGAATACACAAGGCCATTTAAAACGAATAAAAAAGACGTTTTATTTCGTATACCCTAAACTAGCTATTTTCGTACCAGATACAGAGAAATATCCATGATTCTTGTTCATTCATCTGAGATAGAAACTTTAAAAAACCTTTATTTTAAAGGAAAAAAGACTTGATTTATTAGGGAGGAATTTATTTTCTGAATCGGAACAAATTATCGTTGTACAAGCCGGACAGCAATGAGTTGACAGAAGTACATCAGTTTGACAATGTGCAAGATGTTTATGTGGCAAATGACAGACTGTATATATTGGACCGCAGTTCTAATATTACGATCTATAATTTGCTTACGCAGCAGGAAGAGAAGAAACTTCAGTATGGAGATCACGCAAGTTCGATCGGCGCAGATTCAAAGGGAAGGATTTATCTTGCCGAATCGAATGGCAATGGTGACGATTATGATCTGTATCTTTTATCGCCGGAAGGAACGCTTTTATCGCAGGCTTTATCCGAGGAGGCAGTGTACGGTTTTTGCGGCTTCGATGAAAGTAACGGGAACTATTATGTAGATACTTATAATAACTGGCGGTACTGGGGGTATGACCATGATATGCATGCCCTTCGCGCCGGAAATGTAACCGGAGATCAGCTCACCTTTCATAATAAAAAATTGATGATGTATATTTGTCAGTCATATTTCTATGAACGTGAAGAACAGGCCGGTATGCTCGGGGATAAATATATATGCGTAGACAGTACATTTAATTCAAGACTAAAGGTTTGGGATTCTGATGTGTATAAATCAGAAGAACCGGAAGATACGGAAGTTTTCTTCTTACCGCGCAATAATGAAGAAGGAGGAGCGTTTGATCCGAATGCGAGCGTCGGAACACGAACGATCTACCGCGAGGAGACGGATTCTATTGTTACATTTAAAGACAATTCATACATAGCGGAATATGACATCCAAAGCGGAGAAGAGATTTATTCTGCAAAAACAGATTATCCGGTATTCTGTCTGATGGAATACGAAGGCGGGGTTGCAGCGGTTGAAAAATCCGGCGATAATTATTATTATGAATTTTTCCCATGGAAGAAAGCGACCAGCCTGGAAGTGGAAGGAAGCAGCCATACGGTAAATATAGGCGATACATTGCAGCTTACACCTGTGACAAACGGAACAATGGAAGAAGTCTACAGTTGGAAGAGCAGCGATCCGAAAATCGCGAGCATCAACCGGGCGGGACAGGTATTCGGCTGGAGCAAAGGAGAGGCAGTGATCACAGTCAGTACAACAAGCGGTCTGTCGGCGCAGTGTACGGTGACGGTGACGGGAGAACCTTCTGTTCAAGACCCGGATAAAACAGCGACGGTTACAGATGGTTATGCTTCTAATAATCATTCTTTGAATGATTATGCAATATGGAGTAAGACAGTTAATTCTTATTTGATTCCGAATGCAGACGGAACATTTACGAGAGTGGAGCATTGCGGCGGAAAAATGATCGTTGAAAACTATTCTGCGGCAGGCAAGAAGACCGGAAGTAAAACGGTTGCAATGGAGCTGAGTCTGTTTGGCGGATTTTACAGTGGAAGCGATCATAATTATTTCGTGTTCGGACAGGCTAATCCAAATGACAGCGATGAAGAAGAAGTAATGCGAATCGTAAAATATTCCAAAGATTTTCAGAGAATAGGGGCGGTTTCCGTATACGGAGCGAATACGAATATTCCGTTTGAGGCAGGTTCGCTGCGGATGACAGAGACAGCCGGAAAGCTTTATATTCATACATGTCATGAGATGTATACTGACAGCGACGGATTGAATCATCAGGCGAATATGACGTTTGTGATCAATGAAAATGACATGAGTGTAGAACAGTCTTACTATGATGTGCTGAATCTTGCACAGGCAGGATATGTAAGTCATTCTTTTAATCAGTTTATTCAGACGGACGGAGAGAATATTTACAGAGTAGATCACGGTGATTATGCACCGAGAGGAATCGCTCTTATTAAGTCACAGGTTGGCGGATCGATCACTAAAGTCGATTATGCGATTCCGGTTGGTTTAGGCAAGGTGACCGGAGGGCATTACAATTCTACGGGAGCCTCTGTCGGCGGGTTTGAAATATCGTCTGAAAACTGTATTATCGCAGGAAATGCAGTAGATTTCGAGAGCGAAAGTGCCAATACTTCAGACCAGAGAAATATTTTTATCAGCATTACCGATAAACAATTAACTCAAGCGAAAACGGTATGGCTGACAAATTACGATAAGCAGCAGGGTATAAACGTACAGACACCTCAGCTTGTGAAGATCGGAGAGGATCAATTCCTTGTAATGTGGCAGGAAGGCAGTAAATCCGAGGGGAATCTGACGACGAAGATCGTAACGATCGATTCCGAAGGAAATAAAACTTCTAATATAAGGTCAAAATCGATGCCGCTTTCCGATTGTCAGCCCGTCGTAGGACCGGACGGGGTTGTAAGATGGTATGTGACAGACGGCAAGGCTCCGACGATTTATGCGGTCAATCCGTTTGAGCAAAGCCAGTCATATATAAAGGGCGACGTAAATGAAGACGGGAAAGTTGAGATCAGTGATCTGCGCCTGATCCTGCGCAGCGTATGTAAAAAAGTAGAGTTGACAGAACAGCAGAAACTTGCTGCGGATGTGACGGAAGACGGGAAAGTCGAGATCGGTGATCTGAGGAAAGTGTTAAGATATATTTGCCATAAGATTCCTGAGTTATAACAAGAAAAAGGCGTTGATTCGTTTTTTACGGATCAGCGCCTTTTTAAGCAGAAAAAGTTGTGAAAACAGAACTGCTTACAACCGGAACATTAATGATGCAATATTAAAATAAATCAATATAGAAAATGTATCGACAAGCGTTGTGATCAGCGGAGAAGCCATAATAGCCGGATCAAGGTGCACCTTGCTTGCAACAAGAGGAAGAATACATCCGATCAGTTTCGAGATGATAACAGTTGCGATCAGCGAAAGCGCAATGACTAAAGCAAGATTCGGATTATGATACTGGATCAGGATACGAACGCCGTTTGTAAGAGCGAGTACAGCTCCTACAATTATGGAGATACGGAATTCTTTAAAAATAACTTTAAAAATATCTTTAAAATGTATTTCCGAAAGAGCAAGTCCCCGAATGACCAGTGTTGAGCTTTGCGAACCACAGTTTCCGCCTGTATCCATCAACATAGGGATAAAGGATACAAGAAGCGGGATCGCAGCAAATGCGTCTTCATATTTTGTGATGATCGTACCTGTGATAATGGAAGTAAGCATAAGGATGAGAAGCCATGGGATCCTGTTTTTTGCGTGGGCGAAAGTGGATGTATTAAAATAAGTTTTTTCGCTTGGATTAATGGCGGCCATCTTAGTGATATCTTCTGTTGCTTCTTCAACCATAACGTCCATAGCGTCGTCAAATGTGACGATTCCGACCATAAGTCCGTCTTTATCAAGTACCGGAAGCGCAAGCAGGTCGTATTTTCTGAATAATTGAGCCACTTCTTCTTTATCGGTATAAGTTCTTACGGAAATGATCTCTGTTTCCATCAGTTCACTGATCAGAATGCCATCGTCGGTCGTCATGAGATCTTTTGCGCTGACGATGCCGATCAGCTTCCTTTTATCTGTGACGTAGCAGGTATAGATCGTTTCTTTGTGAATACCGGTTTCCTTGATGTGAGCCATAGACTGTGCGACAGTCATAGACTGACGGATATCGACATATTCGGTTGTCATGATGCTTCCTGCGCTGTCTTCCGGATAATTAAGAAGTTGGTTGATCAGCGTTCTGTCAGACGGCGAAACCGTATCAAGAATACGATTTACGAGGTTTGCCGGAAGCTCTTCGAGAAGATCGACAGTATCATCCATGTAAAGGTCATCAAGGAGTTCCTTTAGTTCTTTTTCGGAAAACATGTCTACAAGGTAGGTCTGCATGGAAGTTTCCATATTGGCAAATACTTCCGCTGCCTTATCTTTCGGAATCAGCCGAAATGCAAGAGCAAGCTCTTTATCGTCAAGTTCTGACAGTAATGAGGCTATGTCCACTTCGTTCATTACATCTAAAATGCTTCTCACAGCTTTGAACTGACGCTGGCCGAGAAGCTGTACAAAAATGTCTTTGTTCATGATAAATACCTCTCTTTATGTAATTTTTTTCGATCAGACTGTGTATATGACAACTGACACCGGAGTCCATAACCTCACCACCTTTCAATATGGAACGCACAGGGCGCTTCCGCAAAATAAAAACCGTCATTTTTAAAGTGACGGAATCATAACAATATTTTTACTGCTTTATTTTAGTTTACAGGGGAAAAAGTGTCAAGAAAAACATATGTAAAAATGGATGAAAAATTAAGAAAAATCTGTTATAATCAATAAAGCATATGGCAATAACTAATAGAAAAGAGGATTTATTATGGAGTACAAGATCACAGGCTGCAAGCCGGAGAAATTATTTCATTTTTTTGAAGATATCAGCGCAATCCCGAGAGGATCGGGAAATGAGAAGGGTCTTAGCGACTATCTTGTGAAATTCGCAAAAGACAGAAACCTCTGGGTTTACCAGGATGAAAGTAATAATGTGATCATAAAAAAAGAAGGAAGCGAGGGGGCAAAAGACAAAGCTCCTGTTATGCTTCAGGGACATATCGATATGGTATGCGATAAACTTGCCGGAGTCGAGCATGATTTTGAAAAAGACGGGCTTGATCTCATTGTAAAAGACGGCGTTCTTTACGCAAACGGAACGACTCTCGGAGCAGACAACGGAGTAGCGGTTGCCCTTATGATGACAGTTCTTGACGATAAAGAATTAGAGCACCCTCCTGTAGAGTGTGTGTTTACGACGTCGGAGGAAATCGGACTAAACGGCGCTCAGGCGCTTGATAAGTCTCAGATCACAGCGCGTACGATGATCAACATGGATTCAGAAGAAGAAGGAGTCGCAACAGTTAGCTGTGCCGGCGGACTTCGTGTTCAGCTTACAAGAAAGATAGAAAGAGTGCAGGCAGAAGGAACATTAGTTCAAATAAAAGCAGAAGGCCTTCTCGGCGGACATTCGGGAACGGATATTGATAAAGAGCGTCAGAATGCGAATCTTCTGATGGCTCGTATGGCAGATCATCTTCTGAAAAATACAAAAGGACTTCTTGTGAACTTTGCAGGCGGAACAAAAGATAATGCAATTACAAGAGAGTGTGAGATGTCTCTTATCTATGCAGATTCGGCAGAAGCACAAAAAGCAGAGAAACTTGCATGTGATCTCGCAGAAGTATTTGCAGATGAAATCACATCTTTTGAGCCGGATTTCTCCTGCGAGATCGCAGTGACGGAAGGCCAGAGCGCAATGGCGGTTCAGGAAGAAGATGCAAAGGCATTCGTAAGTCTGATGCGTCTTGCTCCAAACGGAATTTACAGACGAAACATCAAGATGAACGGGTTTGTCGTTGTATCGTCTAATATGGGAGTAGTCAGAACAGAAGAAGATTATATTATGGTTGCGGTTTCTCCCAGATCGTCTGTTGCAAGCCTTCAGGAAGATACAAAATCGCGTTTCGCACTTCTTGCAGAGACGTTTGGATTTGAGATTGAGTACAGCGGAGAATATCCGGGCTGGAGTTATGCGGAAGAATCTAAGATCCGCGATCTGTTTGTAGAAAGCTACCGCGATCTGTTCGGAAGTGAACTTCGTTTGGAGGCGATTCATGCAGGACTTGAATGCGGACTTTTTTCAGAAGCAATTCCGGGACTGGATGCGATCGCAGTAGGTCCGACACTGAATAATGTACACACTCCGGATGAGAATGCTCCGCTTGATTCGCTTGAGCGTTTCTATGAGCTTCTTAAAGATGTTCTTTCAAGATTGGCCAGAGCATAAGAAGAACAGGGAGATTTGATTAAAAATAAGTGTTCTGTAAAAGAATGGGCGGGATCTTGAAGATGCCGCTTTTTCTTTGCGACCGGGAGTTTGTTTCAGATCAGCGCTGGAGAGTAGATATGAATGAGTTTTATGAAGAATTAAAAAAGGTACTGGATCTTTCTGACGGGGATGTTTGGACGGAGACTGTTTTGTGCGGCAAAGATGCCGGAAAGAAGCGGATTCTTTCCGGGATTTTTGCTCAAGACGAAGAACAAAATGAAAGACCGGACGAAAAGAAAAAGGAAAACAGAGAAAAAAGCGGATGTGAAGGCAAGAGCAGAATCTTCCGTGAACGAATCGGAAGAATTCCCCGTCTTGTAATTTGCGGCGGAGGACACGTTTCGGCTGCGGCTACGAAACTCGGGAAGATGCTTGGGTTTGAGGTGACTGTTCTTGAGGATCGTCCGAAATTCGCAGATCATGTAAGAAAAGCCGGAGCAGATAATGTCATTTGCGCTCCTTTTAAGGAAGGACTTGCAAAGATCGGCGGTGACTCGGATACATGGTTTGTCATAGTGACGCGCGGTCACAGATACGATGCGGAATGTCTGGAAATAATCGTGGAAAAGCAAAATGCATATATCGGGATGATGGGCAGTAAACGGCGGGTTGCAATCGTAAAAGATCAGCTTGAGAAAAAAGGTATCGACAGAGAAGATTTAGAGCGGGTACACACGCCGATAGGATTGAAGATCAAGGCAGAGACTCCGGAGGAGATCGCCGTTTCGATCATGGCGGAAATAATCGAAGTAAAAAACAGCAGAGAAAAAGCGGGCGGATATTCAAAAGAGTTGTCGGAGAAGCTTTTTGAAAAGAAAAATGATACAAAAGAAAGTTTTAAGGAACCATCATTGAAAAAAGTGCTTGCGACTATCGTTTCCCGAAAAGGATCTGCGCCTAGAAGCGTAGGAACGAAGATGCTGATAATGGAAGACGGAAGCATAACGGGTACGATAGGCGGAGGATGTGTAGAAAGTGAAGTCATGCAAAAAGCCCTGCTTATGATGCGAAAAGGCGAACCTGTATTTCAACTTTGTAAAGTCGATATGACGGCAGACGACGCAGAAGAGGAAGGAATGGTATGCGGAGGCGTCGTAGAAGTGATGCTTGAGATGATATAACCGAAAAGGAAAGGAGGCAGTGAAATGAAAAGAAAATCGGTTTTTATTTTAAAAGGAAATATTGTATACAGCAAAAATCAGAAAGAATTTTCGATTTGTGAAAATGGATATGTAGTCTGCAAAGACGGAATCGTGGAGGGCGTCTATAAGACGCTTCCGTTTAAATTCGGAGGAAATCCGATACGGGATTACAAAGACGCGCTGATTATTCCGGGATTTACAGATCTTCATGTTCATGCGCCTCAGTATTCGTACCGCGGTCTGGGAATGGATATGGAATTGTTAGAATGGCTCGAAACGAATACGTTTCCGGAGGAATCGAAGTTTTGTGATTTAGACTATGCAGAAAAGTCATACCGGATTTTCGTGAAAAATATGCAAAAGAGTGCAACTACAAGGGCGTGTGTATTTGCGACTCTTCACAGGCCGGCGACTGTTTTGCTTATGGATATGCTTGAACAAAGCGGGCTGAGTACTTTTGTCGGGAAAGTGAATATGGATCGGAATGCGCCGGATTATTTAGTTGAAGAAACGAAAAAGTCGACAGAAGAAACTTTAAAGTGGATTGAGGAGACAATTCAGAAAAACTACAGTCGTACATATCCGATCCTTACGCCGAGATTTATTCCGACGTGTACCGATGAGGTTATGAAAGAACTAAAAAAACTTCAGAAACGTTATGAGCTTCCGCTTCAGTCACATTTGTCGGAAAACTTCGGGGAGATCGCATGGGTAAAAGAACTTTGTCCGTGGTCTGAGTTTTACGGAGACGTTTATGATACATTCGGATTGTTCGGTAAAGATACACGTACGATTATGGCGCATTGTGTACACAGCGATGAAAGAGAGATCAGCAGGATGAAAGAAAACGGCGTATTTATCGCACACTGTCCCGAGTCTAATATGAATGTGTCTTCCGGGATCGCGCCGATAAGAAAGTTTCTTGAAGAAGGACTTCATGTCGGATTGGGAAGCGATGTGGCAGGAGGAAGTACGGAAAATATGTTTCGGGCAATGGCTCATGCCGTTCAGGCGTCAAAACTGCGTTGGCGTATTTGCGACGATAGTTTAGAAGCGCTGACGTCAGAAGAAGTTTTCTTTATGGCGACAAAAGGAGGAGGAGAATTTTTCGGGAAAGTTGGAAGCTTTGAACCGGGATACGAATTTGATGCAGTCGTTCTGGATGACAGCAGGCTTGCGCATCCCCAGGAACTTGATATAAGAAGCCGACTGGAACGGATGATCTATCTGGCGGATGAACGGGAAGTAGTCGGAAAATATGTAAAAGGAAAAGAAATCGATCTTTCTTAAGGAAAAGAGAAAAATAAAAGACAAATAAAAGATAAATAAATGAAGAAACAGCCCGCGGAGAATGAAACCTTCGCGGGCTGTTTCTTGAAAAGAATTCGGCTTATCCTTTCGATGTTTAATTTTCTTCAATGACCGCGATTGTTTCCACCTCGCACAAAACTCCTTTCGGGAGATCTTTTACGGCGACGCAGGAACGGGCGGGTTTTCCTGTAAAATATTTTGCATATACTTCGTTAAATGCGGCAAAATCAGACATATCGGCAAGAAAGCATGTCGTTTTTACAACATCTGTAAAAGAAGCGTTTTGGCTTTCGAGAAGTCCTTGTATATTTTTCATAACTTGCTCTGTCTGTTCCCGGATCGTTGTTCCGATGACTTCACCGGTTTCCGGAGAAAGAGGAATCTGACCGGAGAAAAACGCAGTTCCATTTACTACAATACCTTGTGAATATGGTCCGATCGCTGCCGGTGCTTTGTTTGTTTCAACATATTTTAACATTATATCTACCTCCTGAAAAAATATTTTGCATTCTCTTATCATACATCAAAAAATTCGCCTTGTATATATTTTTAGGCGAATCCGAAAGTGTACCGTGCTTGTTTTTGAGGTGTGCTCAGATGAAAAGAAGAGGGGGAAAGCATAATGGGCGATTATTGCATTTCATTATATTTAATGATATTCTAATAGAAGATAAAAGGCGGTATGAACAGGAAAAACGGGAGAGGAAAAAGAGAAAAAATCTTCGGAGATTTTCCTGTATCAAGGAAGGATAAAGATCAGTCAGAAAGAGGAAAAGTAAGATGGGTATACGAGAGACAAAAAAAGATAATTCAGAGTTGTTTAAGTGGGACGGAAAGCCGTCGGCGGGACAGGTATTTCCCCTTGCGGCGCAGCATGTGCTTGCGGCGGTAGTCGGATGTGTGACGCCGGCAATTTTGGTTGCAAATGCGGCGAATAATGCGGGAGGCAATGTAGATATGGGACTTTTAATACAGATGTCTCTTGTCTTTGCGGCGCTGTCTACGCTGCTTCAGTTATATGGAAATAAAATCAGGATCGGATCGGGGCTTCCGGTGATCATCGGCGTGAGTTTTGCTTACGTTCCGACGATGACGGCAATCGCCGCACAGGCAAAAAGCATTGATACGATTCTCGGAGCGATGCTCATAGGCGGCGTGATAGCGATTATTGTAGGATTGACGATCAAACAGATCAGAAAAGTATTTCCGCCGCTTGTGATCGGCACGGTTATTTTTGCGATCGGGCTGTCTTTGTATAAAACAGCGATCAATTATATGGCAGGAAATCCGGCCAATACATATGAGCTCGTAGTAGAACAACAGGGAAAGACGCCGGCGCTTGTGTTTGGTTCCTGGCAGAATTGGGTCGTTGCTTTTGTGACGCTTGCAATCGTCGTTGCGTTAAATCATTATGGGAAAGGTCTTTTTAAACTGGCGTCAATATTGATCGGGCTTTTGTGTGGATATGTGCTCGCGCTTTGCTTTGGAATGGTAGATTTTTCAGTTCTTTCAAGCGCGGGATGGTTTCAGATCCCGAAACCGATGGAGTTTGGTATGAAATTTGAAATATCGGCGATCATACCTTTGGCAATTTTATTTTTAGTCAATTCCATTCAGGCGATGGGAGATTTTTCCGCAACTACAAGCGGCGGAATGGATCGTCTCCCGACAGACAGGGAATTAAACGGCGGTATCATCGGATATGGAATAGGAAATATTATCAGCGCTTTTTTCGGCTGTCCTCCGACGGCAACATTCAGTCAGAATGTCGGCATTGTAGGTACGACGAAAGTGATTTCAAGAAGGGTGTTTGCGACATCGGCGGGAATCCTTCTTGTAGCCGGTCTGATTCCGAAGTTTTCGGCTTTATTAAGGACGATTCCGCAATGCGTGCTTGGAGGCGCGGTCGTTTCGGTGTTTGCTTCTATCGCAATGACGGGAATCCGACTGCTTGTAACGGAAAAACTGACTGCCCGTAATGCAACGGTAGCCGGACTTTCTATTGCGATCGGAATGGGTGTTTCATTAAGCGGCGGATGTCTGGATCAAATGACGCAGAGTATCCACAGCGCTTTGAACCTGAGTATGAATCTTGAAAACTTTCAGGCGATCATAAACAATACATTTGCATCCTCTCCGGTTGTTTTGGCGACAATTTTCGCCGTAATACTGAACTTGATCCTTCCGAAGGAGAAAACGACGGAAAAGGAAACGAAATTACGTTAAGTAAAGAACGAATTATTTTTATAAAAGGTATAAAATCAAGTAGAAAGAAGGGGATTAATGATGAAACGGTTATTCAAAGGAGGAACGGTAGTCAGCGGGGAAGGTCTGAAAAAGATCGATCTTTTGGTAAAAGGGGAAAAGATTCTTGCGGCAGGGAAAAATCTTGAATTTCAGGATGCGGAAACGATCGATGTGAGAGGAAAGCTTCTTTTTCCGGGTTTTATAGATGCTCATACGCATATGGCGGCAAAGTTTAATGATATTACGGCGGCAGACAAGTTTGAAACCGGAACAAAGGCAGCGCTGGCAGGCGGAACGACGTGCATCATAGATTTTGCAGAGCAGAAGAAAGGAAAAAGTCTGAAAGAAGCGATTGACGATAAACGTCAGGAAGCAGAAGGCGAGGCATCATGTGATTATGCGCTGCATCTTACACTGAATGAGTGGAACGATGACGTTGCAGAGGAACTGGGGGAGATTGTAAAAAAGGAGACTTGTTCTTTCAAATTATATACGGCGTATGACATGATGCTGGATGACGGACAGATTTACGAGATTTTTTCAAGGGTGAAAGAACTAGGCGGCATTGTCGGAGTTCATTGCGAAAATCACGGGATTGTACAGTCTCGTTTAAAAGAACTTGAGAAAACAAAAGGAAGAACGGATATTGCGGATTATTCATGGATACACCCAAAAGAAGCGGAAGCAGAAGCGGTGGGGCGCATCCTGAAGATTGCCAAATGTGCGGATGTTCCGGTGATCATTGTGAATTTAAGTACGGCTGCCGGATACCGGGAGATTTTAAAAGCGAGAGAAATCGGTCAGACCGTCTATGTCGAGACGTGTCCGGAATATCTTCTTCTGAATGAGGAAAAATATGCTCTTGCGGCAGAAGAAGCGCGAAAATATGTAACTGTTCCGCCTCTTAGGAAACAGAAAAACAGCGATATATTGTGGGATGCATTGAAAGAAGGAAGGATTCAGACGATAGCGTCCGATCATTTTGGATTTACAAAAGAACAGAAAAATGCAGGAGAAGAGGATTTTATGCTGACGCCTTCCGGTATGCCGGGAGCAGAAGAACGTCCGGCGCTTATGTGGCAGTTCGGAGTGAATGAAGGAAAGATAACGGCAGAGCAGATGTGTGCATATCTTTCGGAGAATCCCGCAAAATTATTTAAATTATATCCGTGGAAAGGGGCACTTATTCCGGGCAGTGACGCGGACATCGTCATATGGAATCCTAACACGGAATGGACGATGACTGCGGCGGATCATCAGTCTGCATGCGACTATTGCCTGTTGGAAGGAGCAGAGATCGAAGGAAGGGCAGAACAGGTTTATTTGAGAGGAAAACTTGTGGCAGAGAACGGAAAAATCATAGAAGAAAAGACAGGAATGTATATCCGTCATGGCGTAGAATAATATGGTGTTTATCTATAAAAATAATGAATTGTGTGAACGTATGTCTTTGTCAGAGGCGCTTTCTGTGAACACATCAGTCATCTCGGTCGTGGGAGCGGGAGGAAAAACAACTCTTTTGCATCGTTTGGAAGACGAGTGTGTAAGAAAAAAACAACATGTGATCATTACGACTACAACGAAGATCATGCATGAAAATAAACCATATTTTTTAGAAGATACATCTATCGGTAAAATAAAGGATACGTTGGGAAAGTTCGGGAGAGTGTGGATCGGAAGCAGGGATTTGATTTCCGGGAAAACGGCGCCGCCTGCAAAAGAAATTTTAGACGAGATCTTTTGGTGGGAGCTGCCGATACTGGTCGAAGCAGACGGAGCAAAACGACTTCCGTTAAAAGTTCCCGCAGAACATGAACCGGTCATTCCGAGTCAAACAGGACATGTTGTTTCCGTATATGGGTTAGATGCAATAGGCAGGACGTTAGAATCAACCTGTTTTCGGTGGGAAAGAGCAGCACAGATCTTAGAAAAAGGCGGAGAAGAGTTCGTTACGGCAAAAGATATCGCGATACTTGCGTCATCGCATAAGGCGGGCAGAAAAGGCTGTCCGCCTTATGCGCAGTATACGGTTGTTTTAAATAAAGCAGACAGTGCATCTAAAAGAGAAGCAGCGCTTGAAGTCTGCAGAGAATTGAATGTTCGGGGAGTGGAAAATATTGTAGTGACATCTTTGCATTCAAAGAAACTTTAGAATAAAAATAAGAGGAAAAAAGTGTGAAAATATTAATTAAAGGCGCAGGGGACCTGGCGACGGGAATCGCATCGAGACTGTACGGAGCAGGTCATCAGATTTTGATGACAGAGATCGCACAGCCCCTTACGGTAAGGAGAACGGTTGCTTTGTCAAGGGCGGTATATGACAGGCGGGCGATTGTAGAAGAGATGGAAGCGGTATCTGCAAAGACACAGGAAGATGCGGAAGCGATAATGGAGGAAGGCAAAATCCCTGTTATAGTTGATCCAAAGGCGGATTGTCGAAAATGGTATAAACCGGATGTGATCGTTGATGCTATTATTGCAAAGAAAAATACCGGAACTAAGATTACGGACGCTCCTTTTGTGATCGGAATAGGTCCGGGATTTACAGCGGGAAAAGACTGTCATTGTGTGATCGAGACAAAAAGAGGTCATACTCTCGGTTCGGTAATATGGGAAGGAAGCGCTATTGCGGATACAGGAGTTCCGGGAAACATAGGAGGATATACGACCGAGCGTCTCATTCGTGCTTCGGAAGACGGGATAATAGAACCGAAAGTCCGAATCGGCGATATAGTCGAAAAAGGGCAGATTGTTGCAGTAACCGGAGGAAAACCGGTTTTCGCCCAAATGGGCGGGATCGTGAGAGGAATGCTGCAGCCGGGGGCGTATGTGAAGAAGAATCTGAAAATCGGAGATATAGATGCCCGCGCGGAGCGTTCCCACTGCGAGACGATTTCGGACAAGGCAAGAGCAATAGGAGGCGGAGCGCTTGAAGCGGCAGAGCGCTTTGAAAAAATAAAAGGGCATTATGCAGTCGTTATATTGGCGGCGGGAAAGGGAACAAGATTCTCAGGGGAACGTGGGGAAAGCAAACTTCACGCAAAGATAGATCAAAAGCCGATGTATATGCATATGATGGATAAAATGCAGGCTTTTTCATCCGTTGAACTGTTTATTGTTACAGGGGATGAGAAGATTATAGAGGAAGCCGAAAAAAGAGGAATCTTTGTTGTGAGAAATAAAGAGCCGGAAAAAGGCATCGCACATTCTGTCGTACTTGGCTTAAAGGCAGTATCTCATAGTTTTAAGAGCGGGACAGACAGAAAATCGGGTGCACCGGACGGAATCCTGTTTTCAGTGTGCGATCAGCCGAAACTGAAAATATCCACAATCCAAAGAATATTAAACGATGCGGCGCTGCATAAGAAAAACGTTATTTGTGCGGGATATCGGGGACAAAAAGGAAATCCGGTTTTGTGGCCGGCTCACTGTTTTGCGGAATTATTAGAATTAACAGGGGATGAAGGCGGCAGACAAATGCTTACAAAATACGAAGAAAAGGTACGTATCATAGAGACAAGCCGGGAAGAACTCAAAGATATCGACAGCAAGAGGGATCTGGAGAATCTGGGGAAAGAAACGGAAGAAAATAAAAAAGCGTAAATAAAAGAAAAGGAAATAATATGAAAAAAAGAGTCATTGCAGTGATTGCTGTTCTCGCCCTTTCAGTTGCCATGTTTGGCTGCAAAGCGGGAAGCGATACCGGAAACGGCAAAAAGCAAAGAGAAGAATCTGCCGGGGATATGGGTACAGAAGGAAAGGCTACGGCAGAGGAGGAAACAGAAATACAGGTTTTTATTGCGGCGAGTCTGAATACAGTTATGACGGAACTTGCAAAGGAGTATCAAAAGGATCATCCGAATGTGAAGATCATATACAACGCGGATAGTTCCGGAACTCTTCTGACGCAGATTGAAGAAGGATATGAATGCGATCTTTTCTTTTCGGCAGCTCAGAAACAGATGGATGTGCTTGAAGCAGACGGATTTCTTGTAGACGGAACGAGAAGTGATGTGGTGAATAATCAGGTTGTCGTTATAACGCTTAAAGACAGCAAAACAAAAGTCAAAGGGCTGGCAAACCTTCAGGATGCAGAGAGCATTGCGCTGGCAGGAGGAAGCGTTCCTGTCGGAAAATATACAAGACAGGCTCTTGTGAATATGGGAATTATCCATACTTCAAACGATCCGGATTCTATTACGGCACAGGAAATTTCCGAAGCGTTTGGAGGAGTTGAGATCAGCGAGCAGGATAACGTAAGCAAAGTGCTGATGGCAGTCGCGGAAGGTTCATGCGAAGTGGGAACGACTTATTATTCTGATATATACGGATACGAAGACGATATTAAGATTTTAGAAAAAGTAAGTTCTGATCTGACCGGAGATGTGATCTATCCGATCGCTCAGATTGTGAATAAAGAAGCTGATAAAAAGCAGACCGAAGCGGCGGAAGATTTTATGGATTTTCTTTTATCTGATGAAGCGGCAAAAGTGTTTGAGTCATATTATTTTGATACGGATATAAAATAGTGTGCATTCAGATCAGGTTAAGGCAGGAGATAATGCATTCGTACGCAAATAGATGTGGAGTATAAATAATGGATGAAGTAACAGAAATATTGAAAAATCTGGATTGGAGCCCTCTGTATATTTCTTTGAAAACAGGTGTGGCAGCTACGGTGATTTCGTTTTTTCTCGGGATATTTGCGGCTGGAAAAGCAGTAAAAGCTTCCCCGGGGAAAAAAGCGGTGCTAGATGGGATTTTGACGCTTCCTATGGTGATGCCTCCTACGGTAGCAGGCTTTTTTTTACTGTTGTTGTTTAGCAGGAGAAGACCGGTCGGAGCATTTTTATTTGAAGAGTTTGGTTTTAAAGTCGTGCAGACATGGATTGGATGTGTGATCGCCGCGATTGTAATTTCGTTTCCGCTGATGTATCGAAACGCAAGAGCGGCAATGGAGCAAATTGATGTGAATCTCGTGTATGCAGGCCGTACACTCGGCATGTCAGAGACGAAAATTTTTTGGAAAATCGTTATACCGACTGCCGGTCCGGGAATTGCGTCAGGAACAATCCTGACATTTGCAAGAGCGATGGGAGAATATGGGGCGACGTCTATGCTGGCAGGAAATATACAAGGAAAGACGGGGACGATCGCTCAGAAGATTGCGATGGTCATTCAGGACGGAGATTATGTTACGGCAGGAATTTGGGTTTCGGTTGTAGTTCTGATCGCTTTTGTCATTATTTTTCTTATGAATTTCATTTCCGGACGAAAGATGAAAAATATCGGGAGGTGGTAAAAGATGGCGATTGATATGCTGATTCGGAAAAAATGGGATAAATTCAGTTTGGATATCAATTTTAAAAGTCAGTCAAAACGAATCGGTATTTTAGGGGCATCAGGCTGCGGTAAAAGTATGACATTAAAAAGTATTGCGGGAATAGAGACTCCTGATAGTGGTCACATTAAGATAGACGGAAATATATTATTTGATAAAGAAACGAAAACAAATCTAAAAACACAGAAACGTAAAGTTGGATACTTGTTTCAAAATTACGCGCTATTTCCGACGATGACAGTAGAGCAAAATATAGCGGCCGGGCTAAAAGGAAATAAGCAGGATATACATAAGCGGGTCAAAGAGATGATTCAAAAGTTTGGTCTGGCAGGTCTGGAAAAACATTATCCAAAGCAGCTTTCCGGAGGACAGCAGCAAAGAACGGCGCTTGCTCGGATTATGGCTTATGAACCGGAAGTTATTTTATTAGACGAGCCCTTTTCCGCTCTTGATCTGTATTTAAAAGACCGATTGGAGCAAGAAGTGCTTCAGATGTTAGAGTCATATATGGGAACTGTGATTATGGTATCACATAATCGAGATGAAATTTACCGTTTTAGTGAAGAGCTTTTCGTTATGGATAAGGGGAGGATTGTCGCATCCGGCAAAACCGAGGAGCTGTTTCAAAATCCGAAAAATAAGACTGCCGCCATACTTACAGGATGTAAAAATTTCTCAAGTATTATCTATATAGATGATCATACAGTAGAAGCAAAGGAGTGGGGAATTTGCTTAAAGACAAAGAGAAAAGTACCAAAAGATGCGAAATGGATTGGGTATCGGGCACATGATTTTATTCCTGTGTGGGGAACAAGGGGAGAAAATATGCTTAAATTTCAACTTGAGAGCAGCGCCCGCCTTCCGTTTGAGCAGAACTATTATATTGCGGCAGAGAATAGAATAGGAAACAGTACAGAAAAAAACGGTGAAAAAGACAAAACTATGATTTGTTGGTTTGTTCAAAGGGAAAAAATGGAAGAAATAGAGAAAAAAGGATTTCCTGACTATTTGTGGATCGATGAGGGGAAAATATTGTTTTTGAATGAATAACAGTCGATCCTTAACAGATAATAAGATACCGCTGTTTTAATATTTTTCATATTTAGGCGAAGTCCGACGACTGTACATACCGACTGCATATACAGTCGTCGTCTCCTTTTATGGAAACAACAGAAACTGAATTTTGATCATGCTTTCTGTTGTTATGGACGATGGGGAATACACTGTTTTGTGTTTCCTATCGTTTTCATATATTTAAGATAACACGTAATTGTGAATGTGATGTGACAATATATGGAAGAAAAATTAAAATTTCTAAAAAGAAACTAAAGTGTATGCTTTTTGACAGTATGCATTATTTCCTGTGATGCCTGCGTCCAACGGTCACGTTCGGCTTCAAACCGCTCCCACAACCATGTGATCGCCAGATCAAGCCCTTCTTCGGAAAGGTCAAAAGTATGACTTTCAATTTGATCTTCCGGCGTTTGTTCAAAACACCATGGTTCAGGATAGACAAAAACGGTGAATGTTGTGCTGTCTCTGCCATTGTCTGAACGCATCATGTACCGCATTCCGTTATGGCTGCCTGAAAAAGGTTCTTTTTTTAAACCGCTGTAAGGAACAAGTCTTTTGTCAATCATAAAAATCTCCCGTTGTTTTAGTGTTTGTCACATCAAATATAAGCTATTATATCATTTGGCGGCATTTTCTGCAAATTCAGTCGTTATAAGATCTTTATACGGAGCTCTTTTTTCAAGCTCCCCGGCGCTTTCTAGGATATCCTGAAGCAGATCAAAGCTGCTTTCTTCAAAAATCAGATTGCTTTTCCACGTGTCTTGTTCATAGTAACGTGTTACGATGGTCGTGATCATCTCAAGTGTTGTTTCCGGAAACTGAGGCTTGATTACAGATGCGGTTTCGGAAGGACTGTGAGAGCGGACATAATCCATTCCCTTTTGAAGCGCGTTTGTAAAACGCTGGATCACATCAGGGTTTTCTTTCAGATAACTTTTTTTGGCGCTGAATGCGGTGTAAGGAACATAGCCGCTGTCTTTGCCAAGCGATGCAATAACATGACCTTTTCCTTCGGATTCAAGAGAAGTCGCTCCGGGCTCAAATTCAATCGTAAAATCTCCGCGGCCATCCGCAAAAGCCGGAGCTGTAGATCCGAAATCAATATTTTGGATAATTGTAAGATCTTTTTCAGGGTCAATTCCGTTCTCTTTTAAAATATATTCAAATACCATTTCCGGCATACCGCCTGTTACCACCATAATAATGTAAATAATTGTCCGATAATTGTTTAGAAGTCATTTGAGCCGGTAAATCCGGTAGATATTGATGCATCAATATCATAATCTCTTTTTTTGTTTTCACAATATTGTAAGGTTTCAGCGGATTATCCGTATCTTCCAAAATTCCTAATTCTTTCATCAAATTGATATAAGGTAAAATACTTTGTTTCGTTTTCTTAAATCCCAATGCTGTGATATGTTCTGACAAGTATTTTGCAGATGTATATCCACGTTCATCTTCTATAATCAGCTTCATTACAAGAGCGATTACAGTATTTTCCCGGCGATTCATCTCATCAGCAGGACTGTAATTGATTAAATCAGACAAACCATATTTTAAAGTAATTTCCGGCATTCCTTCTTTATCTACGTCAATTCTCTCAATCAACAATTCAATATCTCTTCGGTCAAGAGTTCCACCTGCAATGATTTTATCAACTACATCCAATGCATTTCTCAATTTGTCCTTTACATCCGGTGTTTCTATAGTAGTTTCGTTCAGTTCTTTTTCCTGTATCTCCATACCATGAATCTGCGCCAGTAGATCTTTTTGCATAGAATTATAGGTTTCATGGATCAAATCCTCATTTTCAGATGCTATGGATAAATCTTTTATTTTTTGTGTTAAAAGTATCTTCAGTTGATTTCTTCGGTTTTGAATTTCTTCTTGAATGTCCTGTCGTTTTTCTGCCAGTGTTTTCTTTTCTGCATCAAAGTCCCTCATATCATATGTGGAAATTACTTCACAAAGCGCTTCTCTGCACAGTTTAATATAATTCAGCACATCTTCCATCAAATCATTTTCCTCAATCAGATGCGCTTTCTCGCAATACCGCCTGCCTTTCGTATTATAGGTAGTACAAATATAATATTTTCTTTCTCTGCTGGATGTTTGACGCTTAATCGGTGTCAAACGACTTCCACAATCTTTACAAAACAAACAGCTTCCAAAAGGATTGGGAATTTCTGAACCGATCCATTCCCCCCTGCTTCCACGATAATTTGTGCGATTACGCTTTTCTTTTAATTCCTGCACAAGAGAAAAAGTGGATTTATCAATAATTGCCGGATGATGATCTTCAAAAATACACTGTTCTTCTTTTGGAACACGTTTATCCTTTCCGTGTACTGTATTTCTGGCACGTTTTCTCAAACGAAAAGTTCCAATGTAAAAATCATTATCTAATAATTCCTTCACCATGCTGTCAGACCAAATGGTTGCAACTTTCTTTTTGCTTATGCGACCTTCTTCAATTTCTCGTTCTCGCTGTACCATAGAAGGCGTTGGGATATCCTGGTCGGTCAAATAATTTGCTATTTTGCGATAACCTGATCCTGAGATATAAAGATCGTAAACCATTTTGATAAATTCTGCCTCTTTGGGAACGATTTTGATGATACTTTTGTCTTTCGTATCCCGGCAATATCCGAAAGGCGGTTTTGTCATAAGAGTGCCTTCTTTTTGTCTGGCTCCGATCGCTCTTTTGATTTTCTTACTGGTATCTTTTACATAACGCTCATTGAACCATGTTTTAATTCCAATGGTGTCGTCGCTGGAATCAAAAGAATCGTAATTATCATCAATGACAATGAGATGTTTTCCCCGTTCCTGAAATTCATCCAAAAGCAAAAGAACCTTCGCATTATGTCTGCCAAGACGCGAGAAATCTTTCACATATACGGTATCAATATCTTTATCCAAATCAGCCATCATCTGCCTAAATCCCGGTCTGTCAAAAATATAACCTGATACTCCGTCATCTTCATACCATCGGTCAATAACCATTCCATTGTTAGATGCATACTGATTGATAATTAACTTCTGATTTTCTATAGAAACATAATTTCGCTTATCGTCATCTCTTGAAAGACGCACATATCCGGCATTCATGTCCTTATCCTTTCTGAAATATTATTTATAGAATAATGTAATATAATTATATATTGAAAAATCTTTTTCGTAACCGGAGTCTCATATAAATTTTATATATAATTTTCGATCATCCATATAACCACTGTACTTTCGGACCTTTTGAAGTATATCGAAACACCCATTTTATCACGAATTTACCACGATTGAATGAGCCTTAATATATAAAATAGCACTAAAAAGCAGTCAATCGTAAAGACCAACTGCTTTGTGTGTATGGATATTAAATTTTGTTAGAATCTATCAGTGCCCTAAATCTTAAATACTAATATAGCTTTATCTGTTCCGACCATAGACATAGTTACTAATTTATATCCTTTGTTCAGCATTTCCTCTGATTTTTTCTCAATAGCTTTTGCTAAATCTTCTACACCAGTAGAACATTCTACAACAACCGATTTATAGACTAAATTGAACATTTTATCTACCTCCTTATTTGATTTTAGAGCAAATAAAAATTACAACAAAACATATAATAAGTGCGATTACACCTGCAATAAATGCAAATATGATTTTTTGATAATTTCTTTTTCCTATTTCTTGTTGTGTTTCATCATGCGTTAATTGTTTTCCGTCAATAAATGCCAAAATTTCTTTGTAGGTTTGAATATCATATCTCTTTTTGAATTTTTCAATTTTACTTGCCGTATAGAGCGTTATTGCGAACAAGAATAACCAGATAACAATTCCTATATTTCCCTTAATACTAAATAAAGGATAGGCACTTACGGCTACAACTATTAATTCGATTAGGAAAACTACACTTATCACATTAAACTTTTTAATTGTTGCTTTTTCTACAATCTCCTTCATCTCCTTTATATCTTCTTTTATAGGCATTTGCTAAATGCCGCAACCCATTGATTTTACTGGGTTTTCTCGTTTCTTATATATAAATTTTCTCTCCACTCATGGTAAAATATAAGTAGCCACACAAACATCCCACACATGAGAGGAGAAAAAATTTATGGCTAATAATTATCATCAGCTTTCACTTAAAGATACTTTTTCAGACTGCAAGGACATGTTTATGGATGATGTTCCTTCCTTTTTTCAACTTCTGGAGCAGCATTTTGATATTTCTCTTTTTATTCCACAAACTTTTTATAACGCTTTTTATCAGCATCTTGGTCGCAAAAGAGAGTATCCGCTTACTGGTTTCCTTTCTGCCCTTATCCTACAAAAAATCTTTCCTATCCCCACGGATTCCCTGCTGATACTATTATTGAATCTTTGCAAGGAACTTCGGGATTTCTGCGGTTTTTCCAAAGTCCCTGATGCACCTTTGTTCACTCGCTTTAGACTGGGCTTTTCTGACCACATTGAACTCATGTTTCAGCAGATGGTTGATTATACCGAACCCATCTGCCAGCAGATTGATTCTTCACTGGCTCAGATTCTTACCTTTGATACTTCCGGCATCGAACTCTATGTTACGGAAAACAATCCCAAAACTCTCAATGCACTTATCCGAAAACTGAAAGTTTATTACAAAGATATCCCTGATGTTGACCCTTATAAGATGGCTTACGGTCTTATGCCTTCACAGGCGGCATCCTGTCCCGACGCAAAGCAACAATACATCAACGGACATTTCTGTTATGCGGATAAATTTGCCATCCTTACCAATGGTCTGGGTATCATCCGGCATATCTCTTTTCTGGATGATGACTTTAAAACAGCTCATCCGGAAATGACGATAGAAAAGAAATCTGATTCTCCCGATGAAGATAAGTCCATCGGGGATGCAACTTCCCTGAAGCCTGTGCTTTCTGATTTCTTTTTCCTGCACCCGGACTTCCATCCGGATACTTTTCTGGGCGATTCTTCTTTTGATACCATCAAAACCTATGGGATGCTGTTGAATGACTTTCATTTTTCCAAGGCTCTGATTCCTTACAACCTTAGAAATGAAAGCAATCTCAAAAAAGTCGGATATAACGAATACGGCTATCCAACCTGCCCGGGCGACCCTTCTCTTGCCATGAAGTATTGTGGTATTACCCATGAAAATGGACGTGCTGACCGTGTCAAATGGATTTGTCCCAAGGTTCACATGGTAAAGGGTAAATATGTCTGCGACTGTAAAAATCCTTGCTCTACCGCCACCAAAGGACGCACCACTTATACATACGAGAATCTAAATTTTCGCATGTTCCCCGGAATTCAAAGAGATTCCGAAGAATGGAATTCCCTTTACAAAATCAGAACCATTGTGGAACGTGCCATCGACCATCTAAAAATCAACATGTGTGTTGCCGGAAGGAAATCCAGAAACCACACCACCACAAAAGCGGATGTTTTTCTTGCAGGGATTGCAAGCCAGCTTACCGTCATTGTCGCCCACAGCATGAATTGTCCACAATACATCCGAAGTTTGAAACCTTTAATTGCCTAAAAAAGTATTTCATTGTCATAGTTCATTTATGGGCTTATTAAAGTACGCCCCACATCTGATGATTTATGTCAATTCAGAAACCATTCTGAATAATGACCGTTTTTTCTCTCCTTATATGAGGAAAGTTATCCACATCAAAGAAAAAATTATTTAACAATTACCTAATCTTCTTTTATAAAATTATCTAAAGACACATTGAAGATATTAGATAAAGTAATTAAACTTTTAATATCTGGACAACTTTTATTTGTTTCCCAATTAGAAATTGTTTGTCTTGAAACAAATATTTTAAGAGCCAGCTCTTCTTGAGAAATTTTTTGTTGTTCCCTAAATTTCTTGATTTGTAATCCAATATCCATCTTGAATCTTCCCCTTTATTGTATCTGCATATAGCTATTTTGTCTGTCAAAAGCCTTTGACATTGCCCTTTTTCCCTTGTCAAAATAGTTTTACATGGTTTAAAATTGAATTTTTCAACTAATTATACTCGGTTTTATATATAAGTTACAAGAAAAATATGATCTTACATTTATTTTTTCGGTTGCTCTCTGTATAGGTTTCCCCATCGCATTTCCTTATGTACTTTCATCATGCGTTCTATTTTTGACGCTATATTAACTGCTTAAGCAAGAGAATACCCCCCCCCCATAGAAATTACTGACTGATTTCTTTTATATGGTTTCGAATCAACGCTTTTATTCCATTATGTATATTTTTATCCGGCTGTCCATCCGCAAACGCGACAACCCGAAAACCTATTTTCCTATATTTCTCCTTATCTGCTTCAAAGTCTTCTGAAGATGTATAATCTGTTCGCCACAAGTAATATGTAGGTTTCTGCAGAGCTATCACACTCTTTCTATTTCTGATGTCTATACTAAGATATAAACATCAGATTGTTTTTGTGCCTGTCTGCTCTATAATATTTTCAGTCTGACTTGATTCGGCAGTAGCAAAAAAGGTTTTCATTTTTCCCATTTTTTCATGGGCAATATCACTCCGATAGCTAGAACCGCCAACATATAACGGAACACACATTTCTAAAATACGATCATAAATTCGTTTCTTTTCTATGTTCGTTTCTTCTTTTAATTGTTTTATCGGAAGATTGGTAGTTACGATCAATGGTCTGCCAGATCGATATCTTCGGTCAATTACGCTGAATACAATTCCAAGAGCATACTCAGAATTTCGTTCTGTGCCAAGATCATCCAAAATTAAAAGTTCATATCGCGCCAGAGCATTGATATATTCTGTTTTATCCTCTAATGGAAACATATCATCAATAATTGTATTAAAATTTGTCATCTTCACAGTAATTTCCCGATTCAAAAGTGCGTTGGCAATGCAACCGGCTATGTAACTCTTTCCGGTTCCTATTGGTCCCCACAAGAGAAAACCAATATGATTTTTCTTCATATCATTCCAGTTTGCTGTGTATTCTTTGGCCTTCTCGATGGTGGTAGTCTTTTCTGCCAGTTCAAAATTCCAATCATACATTCGTGGTTCTTCAAAACAGATTTTTCTATTTCTTTCCACTAATTCGCGGTGTTCTCTTTCTTTATATGCCTTTTCCTCTACTTCACGCTTTTGACGGATACATGCACATTGTCTAAAATGTTTTTTCATACCAAGAATACTGTCTGGAGGGAAAAATGCCTCTACAGGTTCTCCACAAATCTTGCAATATGCTAATCCATCTGCACCTAAATATGTGTTTTCCTGATTTATCATAGACTGTCGCCCTCCTCATATTCGTAATTTACTCTAATCTTATTACTAAAATTATATTTTTCTTTTACTTTACTAGGTGGCACAATTCCGACCATAGAAGAGGCTGTTTTCCGACTGAATGAAGGACAGCTTTTCATCCCAATGGAAGTTTTATTTTCGTCTGTCTGCTTTACATCCGGTTCAGAAATCAACTCTATACAGGGGATTCGCATATATAAATGATTTGGTTTTGAAAATCCTCCGGAACTGCGAATCAACAATCCATACTCATCTAATTCCTTCATGGCAGCTTTTACAGAAGTACAACATTTTCCCCATTTCAAAGAAATTTCTGTAATCGGAAACACGAAATATACATATCCGTCTTCATTGAGCCAATGGTTTTTCTGTGAAATTCTGGCTCTGTCATATAACAGCATATAAAGTATTTTTGCATTTTGAGAGAGTGGTAGCTCTAACAAAAATTTAGGGAACTGATAATAAGGAAGTATCTTTTCCGTTTCCATCATATATTCAAATTTCATATTTTCTTTTACCTTTCTGAAAAATTAAGGAGACGGATGCCGGCTTTCCCAAAGAGATTTTTATGCTTTATTAAAATTCTCTTTTTATATCTCCCTATATAACGAAAGGGAAAAAGCTCATTTTACAGGGTACAGAGAGAAAAAATTTTACAAGAGCAAGATCCACCCATGTTTAACGTTATCGCGTTTCCACCTCCGTTCACCTTATGGGTGTTCTCTTGATGGGGAGTGACAATTCCCCATACCCTTGCTTATATAATTGGTTTACAAAAGAATTTGTTCGCATCACCATGTGTATTTTCAAATAGAAAAAGACATTCAATTACTTATTGAATGCCCAAAATAGAATTATGTTAATTATGATATTTTGCTGCGTACACCGCCGGTGTAGCTAATAAAAAAGTGGTTATGGGGAGGCCGGTTCCCCAGCAAGATAAAACTCCGGAATATTACGTATATGGAAGAATGACGATATGGTAATACCGGGGTGGATCTTGCTCTTGATAATTTGAAAAAGAAAAAATGTAGAAAATACTTTTTTAGATAAGTGATATTCAGAGTGTGTTTGATTTTTTATGATACTCTTACAAAGTGATTCTGATAATTTTTGATTATAGCATTCTGTGTTTTAAAATTCAATTTTGAATTATAATTCTCAATCATACAAAATCGAAAATCAAATGCAATTTTTCAAAAGACAAGTATTGAGAAACAGAACTGCTTATACTATAATTTACTTATGTCAAAGTGGAGGAATATGACAATGTCAGAATACGGATTTACTAAAAAAGATTGGGTTTTGTTCAGAGAGAAAATTGCAGACTGGCAAGAAGCCTATATGGATAAGTTGAATAAAGAATATATTGAATTGCTAAATGGTGAAGGAACTCCTTCCGAAAAATTTTGGACTTTAGAAGAACGTATTCGCAATGATAAAAAAGATACCGGTGTACAGTTAAGAATGAGTCGTTCTGTATACTATTTATAAATTGTAACAAAGTTAAGGAGGGCGCGAATGAATTTAGAAATATATCAAAAATTGTGTTCAGAATCAAAGGTTCTCTGGACATAGCATTGTCTGCAACGAATGCAGGAAAGAGATATCAGTCGTGCCGATGTAAAAAATGGAATTGCAACTGGTGAAATTATAGAAGACTACCCTGAAGATTATCCTAATCCAAGTTGCCTGATTTTTGGATATAATGTAAATGGACGAATTTTGCATATTGTTGCCGGATGTGATAATATAAATATATATATCATAACGGCATATTACCCAGATACAAAGAAATTTGAAAATGATTTAAAGACTCGAAGAAAGAGGTGATGGATATGTGTATGTATTGTAAAAATAGTACCACTTTCAATAGCACAACAACACACGTCGTAAACTATAAAAATTGTATTATTGTAATTAAAAATGTTCCATGCCTTGAATGTGATCAGTGTGGAGAAAAATATTATACAGACGAAGTTGCTGAACGCCTTGAATTGATTGTTAATATGGCGAAAAAATTAATGCAGGAAATTGCAGTTATTGATTATCCACAAGTAGCTTAATAATTTCGGCGGAAATATCATTGATGGTATTTCCGCCATTTCTTTTTATATACTCTTCGCACTATTCATTCTAAATGAATTATATTTTCTTAACTATTTATTCCCACTTAAAGCATTTTACAGAAATCCCAAAACAAATGAATATAACAGCTCCCATAAATCCAACAGGAAGCAAAACGTTTTCGATTGGCAATCCAAGAAATGTTGCTTTCATTAATTGAATACCTTGTGTCAAAGGAAACATACTGATGATCTTCTGCATAGCAGCAGGCATAACTTCAAACGGAAGTGTTGTCCCAGAAAAAATCAGCATAGGAAAATACAAGATACAGGCAATGACACTTGCACTTTTCATATTTTTAGCAATACCGCCGACTAACAGACCAATGCTTAACGTAGATACCATAGTCAGCAACCAACTTCCCAAAAATAAAAGCAAAGAACCATGTATCTTTATTTTCCAGAACAGCATAGCAAATAGGAACAAAGTGAGCATGGATACCACGCAATATATGACATAAATTGTAAACTCCACGACAAGCAATTTTACCGGATTGACAGGGGTAACTTTAAAACGCTTTAAAATTTTTCGTTCTCTGTATTCTGATACCACAAGGGGTAACCCCATGAGTCCTCCAGCACAAATGGAAATACAACAAAGCGCCCCAAAGGATTGCTCCAAAAAAGTGTATGCGGTTCCATCAGCAGCAGGTTTTGTGCCGTAAATAAATCCGAGAATAATCAATACGACTAATGGTATGATAACGGCAAATATAACCATATTCATGTTTCTAATATTGAGTTTTAGCTCATTCTTTAAAAGTGTTACAAATGATTTCATTCTTCTACCACCTCTCCGAAAAGCATAAGGTAAGCGTCTTCAAATTTTTCGCAGCCGCTGGCTTTCTTTGCCTGTTCAACAGTTCCGTAAAATACAGCCTTTCCTTTTTTCAGAATACATATCTCGTCACATAAAGCTTCCACTTCATCCATGAAATGAGAAGTCAAAAAGATTGTCAATCCGTTGTCCTTTAATTCCGACAGGATTTTCCAAACATCACGCCGGGCTTTTGTATCAAGTCCGGTAGTCAGCTCATCAAGAAACACAAGCTTCGGATTTGGAATTAGAGCAAGTACAATAAATAAACGTTGGCGTTCTCCACCAGACAGATTTTTGACTGCATGATCAATCTTGCTTCCGATCCCGAATTTCTCACAAAGTGTTTTCCAATCTGCCGGAGCCTTGTATAAGCAGGCTGTTTCATCGCATAACTCGGAAACCTTGATTTCCGGCTGATAATTGTTTTCCTGAAACTGTACGCCGACATTTTGGAACAAGCGGCGTCTGTCTTCTTTCGGGTTCAAACCTAAGACGGATACCGTTCCGCTGTCTGCCTTTTTTGTTCCTAAGATACATTCAATCGTTGTACTTTTCCCTGCGCCGTTTGCGCCAAGCAGCCCGTAAACGGTGCCGTATTTTACGGATAGACTGATTTGGTCTATTGCAAGCAGATTGCCATAACTTTTTGACAACTGCTCGACTTTGATTGCAGTTTGCATAGTAATACCTCCTGGTTTATTTTTCTCTATAAAAATACCACCAACGATAACATTGGTGGCAAAGTGTAGGGTTTATGAAAATAAGATTTTCATTTCTTGCAACATTTCTAAAAGAAATTTTGCATTTGTTTCCGCATCTGAAAGGGATATGATAAGTCTATCGCAAACAGAAATAATATCTTCCGTCTGTTTTGGGGTATTTAATGCAACACGAATGTCTGTGTTGGGATTTTTAGATAATTGCTGCAAAAGCCGTCGGATTGCTTCTAAAGAATAATTTGCACATCTTAATGAGCGAATGATTTTTAGCCGCTGTATATCCTCGTCCGTATAAACACGATACCCGTTATTTTTTCGCTTAACAGTAAGCAGACCGTTCATTTCCCAATTTCGGAGTGTATCCATAGAAATATCAAGTAGATTTGATACGTCTTTCCGTTTCAGATTGTGTGAGTTTTCCTGCGCACCGCCGGACAAAAGCTGTTTCACAATCTTAATTGCTTCTTCGGCATTTCGTCGTTCCTGTCTAAGCTGCTTTAAGTATTCCTCTGTCAGTATGATTGCTGTGTCGAACTCACCCGCAGCAGACACCGTAACCATTCGTACAATTTTCTTTCTCAAACCATTTTGCAATACTTCTACTTGAAACGCCAGCCGTATTAATTTGCATTGCCATATATGAAAATCTGTAAATACGCGATAACCATTTGACAGCCGTTCCGGTTTGGGTATCAACTTCATTTTTTCATATAAGCGAACTGTATTTGGATGTACTCCAATCATTGCAGCAACTTCCGCAGTTTTATATGTAGCCATTATTTCTCGCCTCCATTCTCTTAAGAATATACCACAATCGAAAAGTCTGGTGTTATAGTGTAGGGTTTATTATATTATAGCTGTTTGAAAAGCGAAACAGTAAGATAGGAGCTTTTATCACTTGACAAGTAAACGACTGTTCACTATACTATTCAAGTAAACAATCGTTTACTAATTGGAGGCTATGATGATGAATACGAAGGAAAAAATATTAGTGGCTGCTTTACGGCTGTTTGCTGTTAATGGATATGAGGCAGTATCTGTAAGTCAGATTGCAGGAGAATTAGGTATAACCAAGGGCGCTTTATATAAACATTATAAAAACAAAAGAGATATTTTTAACTGTATATTTGAATACGTTTGCCGACTGGATGTGGAACGCTCTCGAAAAAGCGGCGTCCCGGAACAGGATTATTCGGATATGCCGGAGGCTTTTTCCCATGTATCCGCAAAAAGTTTAGGCAATTATATGAAAGAGCAGTTCCGCTATTGGAGTGAAGATGAAATTGCTTGTAATTTTCGTAAAATGCTTACTCTGGAACAATACAAATCTCCGGAAATGAGTGCTTTATATCAAAAAGTTCTTGTCAGCGGACCTTTGGAGTATATTGAAAATTTACTTTGCGAGATGTCAAAAGAACAGGAGAAACTGCTGCCCTCTCCCCATGCATTGGCAATCGAGTTTTATTCTCCCTTTTATCTTCTGCTCAGTATGTCAGATGGGACAGATTGTAAAGAAACAAAAGAAGAAATCGCCCAAAGGTATATGCGTTATATCGATGATTTCTTCCAAAAATATTTTTCATAAAACGGAAAGAAGAAAGGAAATAAGAATGAACAATTTCATCAACATAAAACAATACGGATTTTCTGAAATGTTTTCAAAGGAAATCCCACAAGATAGTCCATTAGAACCGGCGCGTGTTCTTTCACAGGAAAAAGGGTTCTATCGGATCATAACAGACAAAGGAGAAAAATTGGCGGAAGTATCCGGAAAGTTCCGGTATCAAGCCACATTTTCTTCAGAATATCCTGCCGTTGGAGATTTTGTACTGGTAAATTGGAATGAATCCGGCAACAGCGCAATTATCGAATCTCTGCTGCCGCGAAAAAGCGCTTTTATCCGAAAAGCAGCAGGAGAACCTCAACAGGAACAGATTGTTGCTGCAAATATCGATACGATATTTCTTTGCATGGCATTAAACAATGATTTTAACATCAGAAGGTTAGAACGATATCTTTCCATTGCATGGGACAGCTGCGCTATGCCTGTTGTGGTGCTGACAAAATCTGATCTGTGTGATGATTTAGATTATAAACTTTCTGAAGTCTCTTCCATTGCTTTTGGGCTGGATATTTTGGTTACAACTTCAACAGAAGAAAATGGATACAGGGAACTTCTGCCATTTATTTCGGAGGGAAAAACAATTGCGTTTATCGGTTCTTCCGGCGTGGGAAAATCTACTCTTATCAATCTTCTATTGGGTAAAGAGCAGCTGAAAACGAACGGACTACGCAATGACGATAAAGGCAGGCACACCACAACTCACAGAGAATTGTTTTTACTTCCTTCCGGCGGTATGGTCATCGACACTCCGGGTATGCGTGAATTGGGAATGTGGGATAACGATACAGGAATTGATAGAACCTTTACAGAAATTGAAACGCTTGCATCTCAATGTAAATTCCGTAATTGTACCCATAAAAATGAGCCGGGATGCGCAGTTTTAAAAGCGCTGGAAACGGGCGAACTGGAAATTGACCGCTGGAATTCTTATCAAAAACTAAAAGCTGAAAGCAGCTACATAGAAGATAAAGAAAGTTATCTGATTGCAAAAGGAAAACGCGAAAAAGAAATTTCCAAGTTAATAAAAAAAATGCCGATCAGAGTATAAAGAGGAGCAGTTATCTTATGAAAGAAAATGTTATTATAAGAAATGAACGAAAAGAAGATTGGGAAATTGTAGAAACTATCACAAGACAAGCCTTCTATAATCTTTATGTACCGGGATGTGTAGAACATTACTTAGTTCACAATATGCGAGAACATGAAGACTTTATTTCAGAACTGGATTTTGTTTTGGAGCTGAACGGTAATGTCATTGGCAATATCATGTACACAAAAGCAAAACTAATTGACGAAAATAAAAACAAAAAAGATATTTTAACATTCGGTCCGATTAGTATTCATCCGGCTTATCAAAGGATGGGCTACGGAAAAATGCTTATAGAACATTCATTCCAGGCAGCCATACAGTTAGGCTATGATACGATTGTTATCTTTGGAAGTCCTGCCAACTATATCAGTCGTGGATTTAAAAGCTGTAAAAAATATAATGTTTGTATTGAAAACGGGAAATACCCTGCGGCAATGATGGTCAAAGAATTGATTCCTCATGTACTGGATGGTCATAAGTGGATTTATCAGGAGAGTCCTGTTATGGCGATCAGCGAAGAAGCAGCGGCACACTATGATAGCACATTAGAACCAATAGAAAAGAAGTATCTTTCAAGTCAAGAGGAATTTTATATTATGAGTCATTCTTTTGTGGAAGAATAGAAAATTGGATTTGAGATAGGAGGTATCAATCATGAGTCAACATATTACAGTTGTAGACTATAATCCTTTATGGCCAAAAAAATATGAAGAAGAAGCTTTACTAATTAAGGATATTCTCGCAGATAACTGCGTTGCCATTTATCATATCGGGAGTACGTCTGTCGAAGGTTTAGCCGCAAAACCTATTATAGATATTATGGCAGCAGTACAAAATCTTGAAAAGGTTGACGATGCTGCAGAAGCCTTTTCTAAAATAGGTTATGAATATCTCGGCGAATTTGGGATAGCAGGCAGACGGTATCTTCGTAAGGGTGGAGATGAGAGAACTCATCAAATTCATATCTTTCAAACAGAGGATTGGAATAATATTGGAAGACATCTTGCCTTTCGTGACTATATGCGTACTCATAAAAAAGAACGAGACGAATATGCAAAAATCAAAAAAGTTCTTGCACAGAAATTCCCTTATGATATTGATGGATATTGTGACGGAAAAGAAGAATTTGTGCGTAAAATTGAGAAACTCGCTCTCTCCCAATTTGATGGAACATGGGATAAAATGTACCTTGCGGCACGAAATGTACAGAAAAAAAGAGAGATTTCTCCGCTTGTAGAGGCTGGCGGCGTCTCCGCTGCAATTCTTACTGAAAAAGGGAATATCTATGTTGGTGTTTGTATCGATACTGCTTGCTCTTTGGGAATGTGTGCAGAAAGAAATGCGATTGCCAATATGATTACAAATGGCGAGAATGGCATTTGTCGATTGATAGCGGTTGATCGGAATGGAAAAGCAATCCCGCCTTGTGGTGCCTGCCGGGAATTTATGGTACAGTTAATGCCGGACCATTATCACTCTATTCAGATCATGATGGATTATGAAAATAAAAAAATGGTTACATTAGGAGATATCACTCCTAACTGGTGGATATAAGTATGGCGGAAATATCATTTTTGGTATTTCCGCCACTTCTTTTATATACTCTTCGCACTATTCATTCTGTCCACCCAGTTACATAAAATCACAATACTCTCTAAATTTACATTAATATATGTACGCCGCCTTTTCTACCGCCCAGAACAGTTTTTCCTTTGAGATCTGCCCACTGAAAATGCTCGTTGTCTTGCCGTGCAACGAGAAAGTTTCCGGCTCGCTGTGTGAGCTGTGCAAAATTAACGACATAGTCGGAAGCTCCTTCGCTGTACATATAAACGGAAGCTTCAGATCCCATAAATCCAATATCGGCTTCTCCGGAAATAACGGCAGTCATTGTTTTATCGGCTCCAAATCCGGTGACAAGTGTGAGGTCGATGTTTTCATCTTTGAAGTATCCTTTCTCAATCGCCACATATAGTGGAGCATAGAAAACAGAATGAGCCACTTCGTTTAGTGTGATTTTTACAGGGGAAGTTTTTTGAGACGATACTTCAAAGGAGTCGGAAGCTGTCGTTTTATCTCCGGTTTCGGCTTTAGAGCATCCCATACACAAAGAAAATACAAGAAGGAAGGCAAAAAGAGAGGTTAAAAGTTGTTTTTTCATGAAATCTCCAGATGATTTGGTTTTATTGTAATATATGTAAAATATAACCGTACAGTGAAAAGGATATAAAAACAGAGCGATACGCAAGTCTCCCGGTTTTGGGGATTCCTGTAAGTAACGCTCTGCTTTTAAATTTCAGTTTTTCTAAAACAGTTATGGCTTTCTAATCGTCAAATTCTTCCTCGGCATAATCGTCTTCAAAGGCTTCATCATAATTTTCTTCACTATCATCATAATCAGATCCTCCGCGGGAAGTGATCGCAAGTATGAGTGAAATAATTGCCAATACTCCGCTTACAATAGCTGCGATGAGAAGCTGCAGATCATCTCCACGTTTCAAAAATGCAAATACGCCGCTTCCGAGATAAAAAAGCATCGGAAGAAGGAAAGCAAAAATCGTATTTGACTTTTGCATGATAAAATAGAGAAGTGAAGATACGAGCATACAAAGGGCAAGGATAATGTATAAAGTGCCGCTTGTGCCGCCGCCGTCTGTTGTGCCGTTAAGTCCGGTCATGAATCCTTTATAAGTAAAGAATCCGAATCCTGCGAGAGAGATGATCCCGAGAATGATGCGCACTGCGCGGAATCTCGGAACGCTTTCGTAATAATCATCTTCATAATCGTCGATTTCCGGTTCAGGCATTTTACGCGAAGCTTTTGTGTCATATTTGTCGTTTTTATTTTTGGATGATTTTGAGGAGGCTTTTTTTACTTTGTCAGTATCAAGAACTCCTGTTGCAAGCATATCATCATAGCCTTTTTTAACAGCTTTCTCCCGTTTTGTGCGGACTTGTTCCGGTGGGATGTTACTGTACCGTTTATCTTCGTTCGGAGCTGATTTTTCAGTAGTTTGTTTGGATGAAGGCTTTCTTTTCGGGACTTTCTTTTCGGGATTTTCCTGAATCCGAACTGTTTTCTCGTCAGTTGCTTTTTCATCAGGCCGCCGTTTTTGATTTTGCGCAGGTGACTTCACCCGGTCGGAAGCTTTTGGGGAAGCTTCTGCAGCAGCGCGTTTTTTGGGGCTGCCGGTATGAGCTGCTTCCGGCTCTTTGTGCGCCTTTTTGATTTTGTTTTCGTCTTTTTTTTGAGCAACGTCGCTCTCGTTTTTTTTGCGGCTGGTCTTATCTGCCGCTTCGGCTTTTTTGGCAGATGCCTTTGCCGCTGCTTTTTTTGCACGTTGCTTGTCTAAATTCCACTGTTTTTTACAGTCACGGCAGACTGCATATTCATTAAAGACAGGATCTCCGCTGTTGTCAGTGCCGATTTGTTTGTTTTTGATCTCAAGTTTGTTTCCGCATATCGGACATTTCATAAAAATCAATACTCCTCTCTCTTCGTTAAATCGAATTTATAATGGTTTTATTATAACATTTCAAATGAGTTAGAACAATGAAAAATGTAACAATAAATCGAAAAATATCAAATATGATCGAAAATATAGCGCGATATGTGATATGATATCAAAATTAAAAGATAAAAAACAGCGTCATAATTATACAGATATTGCAAAAAATGACAGCAGAATTTGTAACAAAGGCGAAAGGAGAAATTATGAGATTTGAAGCAGATACACATTCACACACGCTGGCAAGCGGACATGCATACAGCACGATAAAAGAAATGGCGGCGGCAGCAGAAGCAAAAGGCTTAAAAGCGCTTGCGCTTACGGAACATGCTCCGAAAATGCCGGGAACGTGCGGGTTGTTTTATTTTCAAAACCTGGATGTCGTTCCAAGAAAATGCGGAGGAATTCGCCTCTTAATGGGAGCGGAAGTAAATATAATGGATGAAACAGGCAGGATCGACCTTCCGGAAAGTACCTGCCGTGATCTGGATATAGTTATTGCGAGCATTCATCCGCCATGCTATGGGATGGGGCACACAGAAGAGGAAAATATGAGAGCATACGAGGCTGTGATGAAGAAACCGTATATTAACATTATCGGGCATCCTGATGACGGTCGTTTTCAGATTGATTACGAACGTCTTGTGAAGATGGCAAAAGAGACGGGAACGCTTTTGGAAGTAAATAATTCTTCCATGAGACCGTCAAGCAGCAGAAAGGGAACTCGTGAAAATATTCTTACAATGCTTGATCTTTGTAAACAGTATGATGTTCCGGTTACGACAGGCAGTGATGCACATGTAGATGTAGATGCAGGCAATTTTACTTATGTAAAAGAAGTGCTTAAATTTTGCGATTTTCCGGAGGAACTTGTTGTTACGACAAAATTTGATGTATTAAAACAATATTTGAATATGAACACTTTCGGTATGTAGGAGAGAGCGGACTTTTGTATGCAGATGAAAGGGATAAGGTACTTTTGTAAAACTTTATAAATTTAACTGATTAACGTATGGACTTCAAGAATTTAATGTGCTAAAATATAACAGTGCTTGAAATAATTGCTGTGGATGCAGAGGTTGCTCGGATATATGCCACGGTGTTGAAAAGGAGAAGTTTATATGAGTAAAAAAATCAGGACAGAGGCAGTTGACTATCTTTTTGAAGCGATTCTCAGTCTGAAAAATAAAGGAGAATGTTATACTTTTTTTGAGGATATTTGTACGATTAACGAGCTGCTGTCTCTGTCACAGAGATTTGAAGTGGCAAAAATGCTCAGAGAGCAGAAAACTTATCTTGAAATTGCGGAAAAGACAGGCGCTTCAACGGCAACGATCAGCCGGGTGAACCGTTCTCTTAATTACGGCAATGATGGATATGACATGGTTTTTGAAAGAATTGATAAAAAATAAAAAAATGCCGGAGCGTTCATGCGTGTCCGGCATTTTTAATACGTACTTTTGTACTCGTCAATCTTCTTTTTGAGCAGAAAGTTCGTCTATGATTTTCTCTATCATAACTTTTTTCAAATAGACGTCAAAGCTTAAAGAGCAAATAAATGCAAAAAGACGAAGTTCTTTTTGATCGGCGTCATCTTCTATATTTGAAAAAGCAGAGAATGAACTTTCGTATGCTTCTTGAACGGATTCGGAAAGCGGCTTGATACGGGATTTTTCAAGCTTGCAAACTTCGGTATACAGTTCGGAGAGGCTAAGCGCCGCCTCGTCTGAAAAATATTTGTCCCGCAGAGGAGCAAGTACGGTTTCAATATCTTTGATAGAAAGAATGCTTTTAAAGTAGTAAATAAATATAAGAAGAAGTACATGTTCTTTAGAATATTTTTTCTTGACGGACGGAGGAAGAAGATTATTTTTTGAGTAGTTGTTTATCATTGTTTTTGTCAAAATCTTATCTTCGTCACGGCGTTTTGTTCCGGCAAGATGTTCGTCCATAAAAGTTGTTACCTGATCCATATATAAATCAATATTCGGTATTTCTTCCGGTTTGATGTAATCAATACGTTTTAAGTTTTCTGTTATGCTGTTTAACAGATCTGTCATGTCTATTTTCATAATATCACCTCGATATCCTTATTATATAGTAGTGAAAACTAGATGGCAAGCCTTTTCTAAACCTTTATTAACCGGGATTTCCCATCGTTGTTTTTGTATAAAAATGTAGTTATCAGCCGTTTTATCAGGAGTGCGCCTTGATAAATGATAACGATATGGAAGCGTTTGGCATGGGATAAATGAACGAAAAAAGAAGGTTGACTTTAACGAAAATATGTTCGATAATAAGAACAATACACACTCGTTATTTGAACTAAATATTTTACGGGTAATTGAGAAAAAGAAAGATAAGGAGCATATAAATGGCTGTATATGATACGTTGAATAAACCTCAAAAGGAGGCTGTATTTCATACGGAAGGTCCGCTTTTGATCCTGGCGGGAGCGGGTTCGGGAAAAACAAGAGTTTTGACTCACAGAATTGCATACCTGATTGAGGAAAAGGGAGTGAATCCATGGAATATTCTTGCCATTACGTTTACAAATAAAGCGGCGGAAGAGATGCGTCAGAGAGTAGACAGCCTTGTCGGGATCGGAGCAGAGAGTATTTGGGTCAGTACGTTTCATTCCATGTGTGTACGGATCTTAAGAAGATACATAGATCGTCTCGGATATGACAACAGATTTACGATTTATGATACGGATGATCAGAAGACGCTGATGAAAGAAGTATGTCGTAAGACAGATATTGATACAAAGCGGTTTAAAGAAAGGATGCTTTTATCGGTAATTTCTTCTGCTAAAAACGAGATGATCCTTCCGGAAGAGTTTGAATTGAATGCCGGAGGAGATTTTGTACAGCTTAAGATCGCAAAAGTCTATAAAGAATATGAGGCGCAGATGCGGGCGAATAATGCGTTGGATTTTGACGATTTGCTTGTAAAGACAGTTCAGCTTCTGGAAACGCAGCCTGATGTGAGGGAGAATTATCAGGAACGTTTCAGATATATCATGGTTGACGAATATCAGGACACGAATACCGTACAGTTTCGGCTTGTCAGCCTGCTTGCGGGAAAGTATAGGAATTTGTGTGTAGTCGGCGATGACGACCAGTCGATCTATAAGTTCCGCGGAGCTAATATACGAAATATTTTGGATTTTGAAAAAGAATTTTCAGATGCAAAAGTAATTAAACTGGAACAGAACTACCGCTCTGTCGGGAATGTATTGGAAGTTGCGAATAGTGTGATCCGCAACAATAAAGGCAGAAAAGAAAAGACTCTTTGGACTGATAATGAAAAAGGGGAGAAGATCCGTCTGCGGCAGTTTGATACGGCATATGACGAAGCGCAGTTTATTGCAGAGGATATTAAGGACGAAACGGCACAGGGAGCAAATTACAGTGATCATGCAGTTTTATACCGAACGAACGCGCAGTCGCGTCTTCTTGAGGAAAAGTTTGTCGCGATGAATATTCCGTATAAGATTGTCGGAGGCATCAATTTTTATTCCCGAAGAGAGATTAAGGATGTTTTGTCATACTTAAAAACGATTGATAACGGAAAAGACGATCTGGCTGTGAGAAGGATTATTAATGTTCCGAAACGGGGGATCGGTTTGACAACGATTAATCGGATTCAGGAGTCGGCTGCTGCGAGAGGAATAGGGTTTTATGACGCCCTTTCAGCTCCGGACCTTATTCCCGGGATCGGACGCAGCGCATCGAAACTTGATTCATTTGCAGCTTTGATCGAATATTTTAAAGGAAGATCGGAAGAGAGCGGGGTGACAGATCTTCTGACGGAAGTGATCGAGAAGACAGGGTATACGGAAAGTCTGGAAGCGGATGATCCTGAGGAACTGGAAGCAAGAGTGCAGAATATAGACGAACTTGTCAGTAAGGCGGCCGTATATGAGGAAAGCTGCAGTGACAGAGGAGAAAGACCGACGCTGAGCGGTTTCCTTGAAGAGGTGGCTCTTGTCGCTGATATCGACAGCGTAGCGGAAGATCGGGATTACGTGATCCTTATGACTCTTCACAGTGCGAAAGGTCTGGAATTTCCACATGTATATCTTGCGGGAATGGAAGACGGATTGTTCCCAAGTTATATGTCGATCAGCGGAGATGATCCGGAAGAGTTGGAGGAGGAACGAAGACTTTGTTATGTGGGCGTGACCCGCGCTGAAGAAAAATTGACTCTTACCTGCGCGCGTATGCGTTTGGTCAGAGGTGAGAGACAATATAACAGTATGTCCCGTTTCATTAAAGAGATGCCTTCTGCATTGATTGATACAGGAAAGCGAGAAGGCGGTTTTTCTCAAAATGTTTCTTTGGGAGAGAAGAGGACGTATTCGTCCGAGGTCAGTGGATACAAAAGATCTGCGTATGCTCAGAAACCGGCATTTGCCGCGATCCAAAAGGGGAGCGGACTGATGGCGAAAAAGTCGGAGGGACTCTCTTACGGAGTCGGAGATCGTGTACGGCATGTAAAGTTTGGAGACGGCACGGTGACGGAGATTAAAGAGGGTGGAAGAGATTATGAGGTGACGGTGCAGTTTGATACTGCAGGAGTCAGAAAAATGTTTGCTTTGTTTGCAAAGCTTATAAAAATATAGATTGGAGGATAACATTGTGAAAATAGGTTCACATGTCGGAATGAGTGGTAAGGAGATGCTGCTTGGTTCTGCAAAAGAAGCAGTATCTTACGGGGCGGATACATTTATGTTTTATACGGGAGCGCCTCAAAATACGAGGCGGAAAGAAATCGAAGAATTAAATATCGATCCTGCATGGGAATATATGAAAGAGCACGGGATTCAAGAAATCATTGTTCATGCTCCGTATATTATTAATTTAGGCAATGCGGTAAAGCCGGAAACATTTTCTCTTGCGGTTGAGTTTCTCGCAAAGGAGATAGACCGTACGGTAAGCTGCAGAAGCCATACGTTGATTCTGCATCCGGGAGCCCATGTAGGAGAAGGAGTCAGCATAGGAACAGAGCAGATCATAAAAGGACTAAACGAAGTTCTTACGCAGGATATGGATTGTTGTGTGGCGTTAGAAACAATGGCGGGGAAAGGATCGGAGATCGGTCGTACGTTTGAAGAATTAGCCAGGATTTACGACGGGGTAAAATATAGCGATAAATTGAGAGTTTGTTTTGATACATGTCATACGAGCGACAGTGGGTATGATATTATTCATCATTTTGATGATGTGATAGAAGAGTTCGATCGTATTATAGGAAAAGATCAGATTGCCGTATTTCATATTAACGACAGTAAGAATGTTCCAGGCGCTGCAAAGGACAGGCATGAGAACATCGGATTCGGACATATCGGTTTTGAAGCGATCAATTATATCGTTCATCATGCGGACTTTAGGGATGTTCCGAAAATACTTGAGACGCCATATATACCATCTGTGGAAAATCCAAAGAAATCATATGCTCCTTATAAATATGAAATTGAGATGCTTCGGGCAGGGAAATTTGATCCTGATATGAAAGAACGGATTGTAAAAGAGCATGAAAAAAGCGTCTGAACGGAGTCGAACCGTCGCACATGCCTCCGGAGGGCATTGCTCTATCCACTGAGCTACAGACGCATCGTTGTGTTAAACAACTTTAATTATCCTAGCATAAAGTAAGCAAAATGTAAAGTGTTTTCAAGTTGTTTGTTGCCGTGAAAACTGATACATGTTAGAATAGCATTCATATGATAAAGAGTTTCTATATAAAGGAGTGTGGAAAAATTGAAAACAATGTTGGAATTGATCACAACGGAAATGGAAGCGGCTTTTGAAAAAGCCGGTTATGATAAAGAACTTGCAAAAGTAACTCTTTCAAATCGTCCCGATTTGTGCGAATATCAGTGCAACGGCGCGATGGCAGGAGCAAAGAAATATAAAAAAGCCCCGTTTATGATTGCGGAAGATGTGGCGGTATATTTAAAGGAAAGTTCTTATTTTGAGACGGTAGAAGTTGTAAAGCCGGGATTTATCAATCTGAAACTTGCTCCGCAAAGTGTTGCGGATTATTTAAATCAAATGTCAGAAACAGAAAAACTCGGAGTAGAAGAAGCGGAAGAACCAAAAACGATCATGATAGATTACGGCGGACCGAATGTTGCGAAACCGCTTCATGTAGGACATCTGCGTTCTGCAATTATCGGCGAAAGCGTAAAACGGATTACTCGTTTTAAAGGAAACAAAGTGATCGGTGATATTCATCTGGGAGACTGGGGATATCAGATGGGACTTATCATCACGGAATTAAAGAAACGCAAACCGGAGCTGCCGTATTTTGATGAAAATTTTACGGGAGAATATCCGGCGGAAGCTCCGTTTACGATCGGCGAACTGGAGGAGATATATCCGACAGCAAGTTCATATGCAAAAGAAGACGAAGAATACAGGAAAGAAGCGTTGCATGCGACATATTTGCTCCAGAACGGCCACAGAGGATACAGAGCGGTTTGGAATCACATCATGAATGTTTCGGTTACAGATCTTAAGAAAAATTATGAGAGACTGAATGTAGAATTTGATCTTTGGAAAGGCGAGGCGGACGCGCAGAAATATATACCTGATATGGTACAGATGTTAAAAGAAGAAGGCTATGCGCGTTACGACGAGGGCGCTCTTGTGGTCGATGTTCAGGAAGAGTCGGATAAAAAAGAAGTTCCTCCGTGTATGATCTTAAAGTCAGACGGAGCGGCGCTCTATGATACGACAGATCTTGCAACACTTGTACAAAGGGAAGAAGATTATCAGCCGGACGAAGTTATCTATGTAGTAGATAAACGTCAGGAACTTCACTTTACACAGGTGTTCCGCTGTGCAAAAAAGACGGGGATCGTGAGCCCGAATACAAGATTGGAATTTCTCGGATTCGGTACGATGAACGGGAAAGACGGAAAACCGTTCAAAACCCGTGAGGGCGGCGTTATGCGTCTTGAAAATCTGATCCGCGAAATTAACGATGAAATGTATAAGAAAATTATGGATAATCGTACAGTGGAGGAAGAAGAAGCGAAAAAGACGGCCCGCATAGTCGGACTTGCGGCAATTAAATATGGAGATCTGTCGAATCAGGCAGGCAAAGATTATATATTCGACGTAGACAGATTTACTTCATTTGAGGGAAATACAGGTCCGTATATTCTTTATACAATCGTGCGTATTAAGTCCATTTTGGCAAAGTATAAGGAAAACGGAGGAAGCGCAGAGAAACTTTCGATCCGTCCGTCGGGAAATGTATATGAGAAGGCGCTTATGCTTCAAGTCTTGAAGTTCAACGATGTGTTTGAGGCAGTATGCGAAGAGACTGCTCCGCATAAATTGTGCGCTTACATTTATGAGATCGCGAATGAATTTAATAAGTTTTATCATGAGACGAAGATCCTCTCCGAGGAAGACGAAGAGAAACGTTCCGGTTATATTGCGCTCCTCGGACTGACAAAGCGCGTGTTGGAGACGTGCATTGACCTGCTTGGATTTGAAGCGCCGGAAAGGATGTAATGGAAAAATGACGGAAAAACTGTTTTATAAAGACAGTCATCTTTCAAAGTTCGATGCAGAAGTTCTTTCGTGTGTCAGAGCAAAAAGGCAGCAGGTGAAGGATTCGTTTGGCAGGCTGGACGGAAAAGCAGGCGAATATTATGAAATAGAACTTGACAGGACAGCCTTTTTTCCGGAAGGCGGAGGTCAGTATGCCGATACGGGAGTGCTATATATGGCAGACGATGATACGTGCGGCTTGGATGAAACGGCTCGAAAGAAAGTTCAAGTGCTCGATGTCCGTGAAAGGAACGGGCGTATCTTTCATATAACGGACGGTTTCATTGAAGCCAAAACTGCGGTGAAAGGAAGTATCGACTGGGAAGAACGCTTTATGAAGATGCAGCAGCATACGGGAGAGCATATCGTTTCAGGGCTGATCCACGCCGCATACGGGTATAATAATGTCGGCTTCCATCTTGGCAGTGAGGACTGTACGATGGACTTTGACGGTGAGATCACAGAAGAGGAACTTCGCCGGATCGAGGCGGAGGCAAATAAAGCTGTGTGGAAAAACCTGAAAGTATTTACGCATTATCCGAAGAAGGAGGAACTGTCTCAGATAGAATATCGGAGTAAGATCGAGATCGAGGGTCAGGTACGTATTATAGAAATTCCGGGGTATGACTGCTGTGCCTGCTGTGCTCCTCATGTGACGTATACAGGAGAGATCGGACTGATCAAGCTGGTTCAAGCGCAGCGTTATAAGGGCGGAGTGCGGATCACTATGCTGTGCGGAGTCCGCGCGTTTTCGGATTATGTGAGAAAGGAAGCGCAGGCAAAAGAAATTTCCAGGCTTCTTTGTGCGAAAGAAAATGAGATTGCAGATGCGGTTGCGCATTTGGCAGAAGAGACGAATCAGCTGAAATATGAACTTGCAGAAAAAGAGCGGCGCCTAGTGAAAGCGTATGCGGACATGATTTCGGAAAGTAAAGATGCAGTTTGCATTTTTACGGAAGAATTCGGCGGTGATTCCATGCGTATGTTGATGAATTATGTTTTAGACGCAGGGCATTGTATTTGCGCAGTGTTCTTTGGAAATGAAAAAGACGGGTATCGATATGTGTTGGGAAGCCGTCAACAAGATGTACGTGAAATGGCGAAAGAGTTTAATAAAAGATTCGACGGACGCGGCGGCGGAAAACCCGAGATGGTTCAGGGAACAGTCCGAGGCGAGAAAGAAGCGATCGAGCGATGGCTGATGAAATATGAGTTTGTTTGTATATAGGAAACAGTGAATGGTAATAAATAAAGAAAAATGATACAAAACATTTGAAATGTTACAAAAATATTAAAAAGTGTTGAAAAAATGCGGGTGATTTGTTATTATTTATTCGATAGTGAATCGTAAAATAAGAAGAAAAACCTGCATTTTTTTGATTGGCATCTATTACAGTACAAGTTTCCGACAGATGTTTTTCATTTTTTTAATTAAGTTTGTTGAAAAGCGGACGGTTGTGTTGTATGATGCTGTTATGTGGGGAAATAGATAATAAAATGAGGAAAGGTGGCAGTATGAGATTAAAAAAGGTACATAGCACATTTCTGACGGCGGCTTTGGCTTGCTCATTAGCAGTGACGCCGGTGTTTGCAAATCCGGCAGAAGATGCGGAGAATTTGAAAAATCAGAAAACAGAAGCGGAAAGCGAGCTTTCTAATCTTCAGACGCAGTTTGATACATTGATCCAAAAGGCGAATGAACTGGAACTTAAGCTGATTAAGACAGGTGAGGCGATTATTCAGGCGCAGGCAGATCTGGAAGCTGCGGAAGAAAAAAAAGAAGAACAGTATGAGGCGATGAAAAAGCGGATTAAGTTTATGTACGAATCCGGAACAGGCAGCGCTACAGTCGAGAAAGTTATGACATCCGGCGATATGTCGAGCATGCTCAGTCAGGCAGAGTATTCGCAGAAGATGCATGAATATGATCGTGAACAACTGAAAGAATATACAAATACAGTAACAGAGATTGAAAATTTGCAGAAGACACTTGAAGAAGAGCAAAAGAATCTGGAAGCAACGGAAAAAGAGTACGAGGCTGAGCAGGCGACTCTGACCGAGACGATCAATTCTAAAAAAGATGAGATCACCAATTTGGACGGCATGATCCAGGAAGCTGCAAGAAAAGCCGAAGAGGAACGAAAAGCAGAGGAAGAACGCCGCAGACGGGAAGAGGAAGCAAAGAACAATGTGACTCCGGAACAGCCGGTGACACCTTCCAATCCGAATAACGGAAGTTCAGGCGGTTCAGGAGCGGCGCCGTACGATCCGGTAACGGGAAATGTTATTGTAGACCGTGCATATGGATGTATCGGACTCCCTTATGTGTGGGGAGCGACAGGACCGAACTCTTTTGACTGCTCGGGACTTGTAGGATATTGTCTGACAGGCGGTTATGGACGTGTAGGAACAACGTATACATTTATGGGATGGCCTCGCGTCAGTGATCCTCAGCCGGGCGATGTATGTACGAACTGGGATCATTGCGGTATTTACATTGGAAACGGTATGATGATCCATGCGCCTCAGCCGGGAGAGAATGTTAAGATAGGACCGGTACAGGCAGGAATGGTTTATGTTCGTCGCTAGGCGTACAAAGTCAGTCGGTAAGTTATGATAAGATGTATAAAATCAAGTGAATAATACATAGGTCGATCGCAGGAGTTGTGAATTTTACAGCTCCTGCTTTTTTTAATAGATTTCATTTTTAAGGATTGACAGAGAAAAAAGATAGGTGTATAGTAAAAGCATAACAATTAAATAAATGCTTAATTGTTGAAATAAAAAGATTTTAAAAGAAAAGAGGTATTTAATATGAAAAAGACTTATAAAATTGAAGTAGATTGTGCAAACTGTGCGAATCTGATGGAAGATGCGGCGAAAAAGACCGGCGGAGTAGAAGATGCGGTGGTGAATTTCATGACACAGAAAATGACTGTACAGTTCGAGGATGGGCGAGAGCCGAAGTCGGTTATGAAAGATGTGCTGAAAGCCTGCAAAAAAATAGAGCCGGATTGTGAAATTGAATTTTAAGAAACTTCTCAAAGATTGAATGAAAGTGGCTAAAAAGAAAAAGGAGCGCCCGATATGCTGATGGCAAAGGGCGCAGATTTATATACAACATATGAACGAATGAACATATGTGTATATTAAATAGCGAGGAGGATGCAAGGTGTAATGAGTAAAAAACAGAAAAAAATGTTGACGAGGATCATGGCAGCGGCATTTGGTGTTATTCTATTGAATTTTGTACCTGTAACGGGAATTTTGCGGTTCACACTTTATTTAGCAGTATATTTAGTCATAGGATACGATATTTTGAAAAAGGCAGGCAGAGGTATTTTGAACCGGCGCATGTTTGACGAGAATTTTCTGATGGCAGTCGCAACAATCGGAGCTTTTGCTCTTGCCGTCTATTCAAAAAGCGGCGATTATAACGAGGCAATCGCGGTAATGTTGTTTTATCAGATCGGAGAGTTGTTCCAAAGTTATGCAGTCGGGAAAAGCCGCAGAAATATCAGTGCATTAATGGATATCCGACCGGATTATGCAAATGTAGAATGTGACGGGAAACTGGAAAAAAGAGATCCTGATGAAGTCGGAATAGGAAGTATCATCGTAGTACAGCCGGGTGAAAAAGTTCCGCTTGATGGGATTGTCGTCGAAGGAAGCTCCAGTTTAAATACAAGCGCTTTGACAGGAGAAAGCCTTCCGCGTGATGTGCGTCAGGGAGAAGAGGTGATCAGCGGCTGTATTAATATGACGGGAGTACTGAAAGTTCGGACTACGAAACAGTTTGAAGAATCAACGGTGTCTAAGATTTTGGAACTTGTGGAAAATTCCGGTTCCAGGAAATCAAAATCCGAACATTTTATCTCCAAATTCGCCAAAGTGTATACTCCGGCAGTTTGCTACGGGGCATTGGCGCTGGCACTCTTGCCTCCGGTAATAGAGATGGTCTTTCTCGGACAGGCGGCTCAGTGGGGCGTGTGGATTTACAGAGCTCTTACATTCCTTGTGATTAGTTGTCCCTGTGCACTTGTGATCAGTATTCCTCTTAGCTTTTTTGCGGGAATCGGCGGGGCAAGCAAAGCAGGAGTGTTGATCAAAGGCTCTAATTATATGGAAACATTGTCTCAGACAAAATATGTTATGTTTGACAAAACAGGAACTTTAACAAAAGGCGCTTTTGAAGTAAGCGCGGTTCATCACAATGAACTGGAAGAAGAAAAATTATTAGAATATGCGGCGCTTGCAGAATGTGCGTCATCACATCCGATCAGCAAAAGTCTGCAAAAAGCATACGGAAAGGAAATTGACAGAAACAGGGTTTCGGATATCCGGGAAATCAGCGGTCATGGGATTACAGCCGTCGTGGACGGTCATGAAGTTGCGGCAGGTAACGACAAGCTGATGAAAAAACTCGGTTTGAAGTATCATGAATGCCATACGGCAGGTACGATCATCCATATGGCGATTGATAAAAAGTATGCAGGGCATATCGTGATTTCCGATGTTGTGAAAGAACATTCCAAAGAAGCGGTTGCGGAATTGAAAAAAGCAGGGATCAAAAAAACAGTCATGCTTACCGGGGATTCGCGGAAAGCTGCCGAGCAGACGGCAAAAACTTTGGGAATCGATCAAGTGTACAGTGAACTGCTCCCCGGAGATAAAGTACAAAAAGTAGAAGAACTGCTCTTGGAAAAAGAAGGAAAAGAAAAGCTTGTATTCGTAGGTGACGGCATTAATGACGCACCGGTACTGACTCGGGCGGATATCGGAATTGCAATGGGGGCAATGGGATCGGACGCGGCAATCGAAGCGGCAGATGTAGTGTTGATGGACGATGATCCGTTAAAGATTTCCAAAGCGATTAAAATCTCTCAAAAATGTCTGAGAATCGTATATCAAAACATTATATTTGCTTTGGCAATTAAATTTGCCTGTCTTGGACTTGGCGCTCTTGGAATTGCAAATATGTGGTTTGCGATCTTTGCCGACGTAGGGGTTATGATCATTGCGGTCTTAAATGCAGTCAGGGCGCTTAGAGTTCAAAATCTATAGATCTGAGTTAAATTTTGATTTATACGTCTTTGTTTATGCAGGAAATATCCATGATCTTTTCGATCATATGATGAAGCGTTTGTGTTTTTTTCGAGTCGACGGCACGGTAATATGTTTCTTTTCCGTCCCTGCGGGATTCGATCAGACCGCTTGAACGAAGCAGACGTAAATGATGCGCGACGGCAGGACTGCTCATTTCCATCATAGAAGCGATGTTGATAACACATTCTTCGCAGTGGCACAAGATCCAGAAGATGCGGATGCGGGTAGGATCGCTTAGTTGTTTAAATATATCTGCGGTCGTCTGAAACTCTTCAATATTCGGTAAATGACTCATTAACTGAGACATTGACTGATTGTGCCGATGGGGCAATGTATAATGTTCCATAAGAAAACTCCTTTCGGACATAGTTTGTATAATATATTTTTTGGAAATCGGAAAACCCGGCGTCTCTGTGCGCCGGGTTTTTCAGCGATCATAAAAAACTGCCCTTTTTAATATTATAAATTTTTAGGTACGATCTCCAGCCAATATCCGTCAGGATCGGAAATGAAATAAATCCCCATCCCCGGATTCTCAAAACAGATGCATTCCATCTCTTTGTGTTTTTCGTGTGCCGCATCAAAATCATCGGTTTCAAATGCAAGATGGATCTCGTTATCTCCCAAATTGTAAGGGCGGTCCATATCCCGAAGCCATGTCAGTTCGAGTTTGTGAGGAGTTGTCGAGTCACCGAGATAAACAAGTTTGAAGCTGCCGTCGTCAGCCTCTTTTGTACGTGTGACAGTAAGACCGAGAGCTTCTTTATAAAATCGCAAAGATGCATCCAGATCGTAGACATTTAAGTTGTTGTGGGCAAAAGTAAAGTTCATAATGCTCCTCCTTATCATTTAATCATAGTTTTTGATATTACATTCATAAAGACAGTTCCGATAATATAAATACGGAAAAGTTATTTTTATGTACGGTGTATACCGATTCAGCTTAGTATAACACAAAATGTTGTCACAGAGTGTATATTTGTGGTAAAATATAAAGGATTTTTACAGAGAGGTAAAAGACGATGGAACGAGGTTTGATTCATATTTATTGTGGAGACGGCAAAGGAAAGACGTCCTCAGCCGTCGGGCTGGCGGTCAGAGCTGCGGGCTGCAAAAAGAAAGTGCTTTTTGCACGTTTTCTTAAAAATGAGAATTCGGGAGAATTAAACATTCTCGACAGCATTTCGGACATTGAAGTTTTACATCTGGAGAAATCTTACGGTTTCTATAAAACACTGACAGAAAAAGAAAAAAAAGAGGTAAAGAAGCTATATGAAGCTCTGTGGAATGAGGTCTTGAGAAAAGTTTCCGGCGGATCTTATGACGTACTTGTTATGGATGAATTTATGGCGGCATACCGGTATGGATTGATACCAAACGAGGAAGCTCTTTGTTTTCTGGAAAAGAAACCGACAGGTCTGGAAGTTGTCTTAACAGGACGGGATCCTGACCTTCGCCTTGTAGAGAAAGCGGATTATGTATCTGAGATCTGCAAGGTGAAACACCCTTACGACCGGGGAATCCGGGCTAGAAGAGGGATTGAGTATTAGTCGGGCTCGGCATACGTTTGAAAGATAAACAGATAGAGAAGTATAGATTGCTCTTTGTACCGGACTTTAGATAAGGTTAGGTTACTTTGAGATATCTGTGAGGAAGTCAGGTGAGAATCCTGCACAATACCCGTTGCTGTATTGGAGGAGCGGTATTCCATATTGCCACTGCGGAATAAGATTCTGTGGGAAGGCGGAATATTTGCATCGATCCCTAAGTCAGAATATTCACTTTCAAATGAGTCCGTAGATTACGGGATTATGATCAAGGAGAGGAAAAAACATGTCAAAAAAAGAAAAAATCTTACTAAAGGCATCTATCGTGTTTGCGGCGGTATTTGCCATAGTCCCGGCAGCGAATGCAATGCATATTATGGAAGGGTATCTTCCGGCTAAATACTGCGTTGCTTGGGGCGTCGTCTGCCTGCCGTTTCTGATTGCAGGATTTATTTCATTGAAAAACAAAGTAAAAGAAAATAGAAGAAATTTAACGCTGATCGCAATGTCGGGAGCGTTTATTTTCGTTATTTCATCGCTTAAGATCCCTTCTGTTACAGGGAGTTGTTCGCATATGACAGGAACAGGGCTCGGCGCGATTTTGTTTGGACCGGCATCTGTGAGCGTGCTCGGTGTCATTGTATTGCTTTTTCAGGCATTGCTTTTAGCTCACGGAGGTTTGACAACACTTGGAGCAAATACATTTTCCATGGCGATCGCAGGACCGGTCGTCTCTTTTGGAATTTATAAATTATGTCAGAAAATAAATGTAAACAGAAGAGTCGGTATTTTTTTGGCTGCATTTTTAGGAGATCTGTTTACATATTGTGTGACAAGTATCCAGCTTGCTTTTGCCTATCCGTCTGAAGCGGGAGGCGTCGGAGCGTCGGCTGTTAAGTTTCTCGGAGTATTTGCGCCTACACAGATTCCGCTTGCCGTGATAGAAGGTATCCTTACAGTTGTCATTGTGATAGGTCTGGAAACATATGCAAAACCGGAATTAAGAAGTATAGGATTTTTCAAAAATAAAAAGGGGGAGACACAAGATGAGTAAAAACAAAAAAACAGTGATTTTATTATTGATCGCCGCTGTTTTAATCGCCGTTGTTCCTCTTTTCGTTTTAAAAGAAGCAGAATTCGGCGGTTCTGATGATGCGGGAAGCGTGATGGTAGAAGAAATTCACGGAGAATATGAGCCGTGGTTTACTCCGGTTTTGGAGACTGCGTTAGACAGAGAACTGCCCGGAGAGATAGAAAGTCTTATTTTCTGTATTCAGACAGGGATAGGCGTGGGAATCATCGCATTTATAATGGGACGGTTCGTGGAACGTAAAAAATGGACGGATAGTCTGGGCGATAATGCTTTTGAAGTTTTGAGGGAAAAACAAAAGTCATAGGAGAATAAAAAGGAGCGATGAATGATCATTATAGATAAATTGTGTTACCGGTCAAAATTAAGATATGTCAGTGCGGCAGAGAAGTTACTGTATGCCGTTTCTTCTCTTATGATCTGTGTTTTGACCCGCTCCTATGCGGCGGCTTTGATCGTATTTATCGCAAATGGAATTTTGACGGTAGGAAAGGGGAAGATTCCTCTTTCCTGCTATGTTCGACTGCTGATGATTCCGATCGTATTTTTGATCGTCGGAACAGGAGCTGTTTTTTTAAATCTATCGAAAGTTCCTATGGATGCATTTGCCGTGCCGGTCGGGGAAATATATATAACGGCAAGCCGTGAATCGGCTTTTTGGGCAGTCAATTTATGTATCACGGCGCTGGCGGCAGTGACATGTCTTTATTTTCTGTCGTTGAACACAACGATGACAGATATACTGGGAGCGCTCAGGAAAATGCATATGCCGAGGCTTCTGATTGAGTTGATGATGTTGATCTATCGTTTTGTATTTATTCTTCTTCATACTGCGTCTGCAATTATGACAGCACAGGAGGCAAGACTTGGAAATAGAGATTATCGGACACAGCTTCGTGCATTCGGAAAGATGCTGACCGCTTTGTTCTTTATTTCTTTGAGAAAAGCAAATGCGCTGTATGATGCAATGGAAGCAAGAGGGTATGACGGAACAATCAATGTGCTAGAAAGGAACACTCCGGCGAAAAAGAAAGAAATGATATTGTTGGCTGTATTTGAGCTTGTTTTGATAATTGTAGCTGCGGCGGAACGGATGATATGATGGATAAAATGAAAGATATGAAAACAAAAAAGAGAACATTGAAAAAGGAAGAAAAAAAAGAATCAGAAACGGAATATGTGATTCGTGCAGAAAATGTAGATTATACATATGAGGGAAGTAAAATAAAGGCATTGGATCACTTGAGTTTGAACATTCGTAAAGGGAAAAAAGTCGCGGTTATGGGAGGAAACGGCTGCGGAAAATCTACTTTTTTTCTTTGCCTGAACGGGATCAGAAGACCGGAATCCGGAAGGATTTTTATAGATGGAAAACCGATCGAATATACAAAAAAAGGACTTTTAGATGTCAGACGAAAAGTCGGGATCGTATTTCAAAATCCGGATGAACAGCTTTTTTCTGCAAGTGTTTATGAGGAAATCTCTTTCGGGATATTGAACATGGGGGCGGATGAAGAAACTGCCGAAAAGGCGGTCAGACAGATAATCGAGGAACTGGGGCTTTCTGCGTTTCAGGAAGAGCCGACTCATGCTTTAAGCGGAGGACAGAAAAAACAGGTTGCGATTGCAGACATTCTGGTTATGCATCCTGAAGTGATGATTTTAGACGAACCTGCGGCGGCGCTTGATATGAAACATACGAAAAAAGTGAATGAGATGATCGAGAGGCTGACGGAAAAAGGAATTACGGTGCTGATCGCAACACATGATATAGAGTATGCCTGTGGATGGGCAGATGAGATTGTGCTTATGCATGAAGGAAAAGTGATACGCCATGCAGAGACGATGGAAATCTGTCAGGATGAGGAAGCGTTGAAAGAAGCAGAATTGGAAATACCGACAGTCATTCGTATGTATCGCAAATTAACAGAGAAAAAAATCTTATCAGACAAAGAAGAGCCTCCGCGCACATGGGAAGAACTGGAGTCAAGGCTTACTTGATCTGAAAAGTTTGAAATAGAAAACATCAAAGGGAATTTAAGAAAACAGGGAAATAATAAAATAAATAAAAATGAGAGGAGATGTAAAATGAAAAAAGGAATTCTGGCAGTCAGTTTCGGAACAAGTCATATTGACACGATGGAAAAGACGATTGACGTGCTCGAAAAGGAGTTTGCAAAAACGTTTGAAGAAGCTGTTGTATACAGGGCGTTTACAAGCAATATGATTATAAAAAAATTAAAGCGCACTGCAAATATAAAGGTGCAAACAGTAGGCGAAGCTTTAGAAAAAATGGCGGCAGATGGGATCGAAGAAGTTATCGTTCAGCCGACTCATGTGATCAACGGGATAGAAAATGACCGGATGCTGCAAGAAGTCATGGAACATATGCACCTGTTCCGAAAAGTATATGTAGGGAAACCGCTTCTTAGTTCTGTGGAAGATTATAAAAAAGCAATTCATGCCGTGATGGAAAAAACGGTGATCGGCGAAGATGAAATGCTCGTTCTGATGGGACACGGAACAGATCACCATGCAAATTCCGCATATCCTACGTTAGAGTATACGTTTCACTCGCTTGGATATCAGCAGGTTCTTGTCGGAACAGTGGAAAGCTTTCCTGATTTGAGAAATGTAATGGCAAAGCTGGAAATATCGGGCAGAAAAAAAGTCGTACTTATGCCGTTTATGTTTGTTGCCGGAGATCATGCAAAAAATGATATGGCAGGAGAAGAAGATTCATGGAAAAGCGAGCTGGAGGAAAAAGGATATGAAGTCCGGGTTATTTTAAAAGGACTCGGAGAATTTGAAGGAATCAGAAAAATATTCGCAGAACATATCGAAGAAGCGGAAATGTAAGAACAAGCTAAAAAGAATAAAATAAAAAACAGGAGGAAATACAAATGTTAGAAGCAGGAATGAAAGCGCCGGAGTTTGCATTGCCGGATCAGAACGGAAAGGTACACACATTGGAAGAATACAAAGGGAAGAAAGTGATCTTATATTTTTATCCGAGAGACAACACTCCGGGATGTACAAAACAGGCATGTGGTTTCGGAGAATTATATCCTGAATTTTCAGAAAAAGGAGCGGTTGTGCTTGGAGTAAGCAAGGATAGCGTCGCATCTCATAAGAAATTTGAAGAAAAATACGGTTTGCCCTTTACACTTCTTTCAGATACAGAGTTAACATGTATTCAGGCTTATGATGTATGGAAAGAAAAGAATATGTACGGAAAGAAAACAATGGGTGTTGTCCGCACTACTTATTTGATCGATGAAGAAGGTGTGATCGAGAAAGTGTTCGGTAAAGTAAAAGCGGCGGAAAATCCACGGCAGATGCTGGAAGAATTGTAAAGCATATCAGGAGAATAGCATAAAATGAAACAGGAGATCGGGAGGAACCGGTCGGGACTTCGGCTTGGATATACGACAGGAAGCTGTGCTGCCGCAGCGGCAAAAGCTGCTGTGGCGATGCTTCTTAAAGAAGAAGAGATTACTCATGTGAAACTGATCACTCCGAAAGGGATCGAGCTGTATTTGGAAGTAGAGTCAACGATCAGAACTGCGGATTATGTGCAGTGCGCTGTTGAAAAATACAGCGGCGATGATCCTGATGTGACAGATGGGATGAAAGTATACGCAAAAGCTGAGAAGATCGAGTCATTTTTAAAAGAGGAAGAAGCGGAAGAACGCTGTTTTGAAATCAAAGATCATATTGTTCTTGCCGGAGGAGAAGGAATCGGCCGGGTCACAAAAGCAGGATTAGAGCAGCAGACAGGCTTTCCCGCGATCAATAAAATACCTCGCAGGATGATTGCCGATGCGGTAGACGAAGAGTGCCGTCAATACAAGTACGGTGGGAAAATAAAGATTACGCTGTCTATTCCGGGCGGGGAGAAGATCGCAAAGAAGACGTTTAATCCGAGGCTTGGCATTGTAGGAGGCCTGTCTGTTCTTGGAACGACAGGCATCGTAGAGCCGATGAGTGAAAAAGCGCTGACTGATACGATATGGCTGGAAATGAAAATGTTAAAAGAGACAGGGTATGACAGGTGTTATGTTGTTCCGGGAAATTACGGAATGGATTTTTTACGTGAAGAACTCGGCGTGGACGAAGAAGTAACAGTAAAATGCAGTAACTATATCGGAGATACGATCGACGATGCAAAATTACTCGGGATGAAGGGAATTCTATTTATCGGTCATATCGGAAAATTTGTCAAACTGGCGGCAGGAGTAATGAATACCCATTCAAGACAGGCAGACTGCAGGATGGAAGTGTTGGCGGTACATGCGGCTTTAGAAGGGGCAGATTCGCATACGGTGCGTTCGGTCATGGACTGTGTGAATACATCGGAGGCATTAAGAGTACTCAAAGAATGCGGACTTCTCGAAAAAGTAATGGAAAGCGTAATGGAGAGAATAGAATTTTATCTGACAAACAGAGCAGGGGAAGCGTTGGATATTGCGGCTGTTGTTTTTTCAAATGAAGAAGGGGTTTTGGGGAAAACCTCGAAAGCAGACAGTCTGTTTGAGCAGACAAGTCGTTTTGTCAGGCAAAAGAAAGGAAGATAAAGAGGCTATGAAAGGAAAGTTTACAGGCGTTGGAGTTGGGCCGGGAGATCCGCAGCTTCTGACATTAAAAGCATTGCATGCGATACAAGAAAGTGATGTTGTCGCGATTCCCGTATCAGACAGCGGTTTGAAAAAGCCGGGTGAAAACGCAGATCCAAAATATATGCAGCAGTGTACGGCTTATCAGATCGTCAGACAAGTTTATTCGCAGATCGGGGAAAAAGAGGTGATCTTTCTGCCTATGCCGATGATCAAAGACAGGGAGAAACTGATAGAGATTCATGACGAAGACGCGGCGTTTACCGCAGAGAAGTTAAATGAAGGAAAGGATGTTGTGTTTCTTACGATCGGAGACCCGAGCATTTATTCTACCTGTATGTATATACACAAAAGACTGAAAAGGATGGGATATGAAACAGAGTTGATTCCCGGAATCCCTTCTTTTTGCGCGGCGGCGGCTCGCCTTGACATTTCCCTTTCAGAAAACAGCGATGAACTGCATATCATACCTGCTTCCTACGGAGTAGAAGAAAGTATGAGGCTGCAGGGAACGAAAGTATTTATGAAAAGCGGACGGAAAATGGCGGAAGTGAAACGTTTTCTTGTCGAGAACGCTTTAGAGGCAAAAATGGTGGAAAACTGTGGTATGGATTCGGAGAAGCTTTATTTTTCGACGGAAGAAATCCCCGAACAGGCGGGATATTATTCGTTGTTTATCATAAAAGATGAAAGCGAAACTCAGCGGAAAGATCGGAGAAAAGATTAAAAAAGTAAAGAGGCTAAGAAAGCGAAAGGAAAGAGAAAGATGGTCACATTTGTTGGAGCAGGTCCGGGTGCAAAAGATTTGATCACTGTGCGTGGACAACGCCTTTTAGAAGAGGCGGATATTGTTATTTACGCAGGATCGCTTGTGAACCCGAAACTTCTATATGGCTGTAAAGAAACGTGTGCAGTTTACAATAGTGCGAAGATGACACTGGAAGAAGTGCTGGAAGTGATAAAAGAAGGTGAGACTCAAAGAAAGAACATTGTCCGGCTTCATACAGGCGATCCTTGCCTGTACGGGGCGATCAAAGAGCAGATGGATGAGTTGGAAAGACTTGGGATCGGATACGAAGTGTGCCCCGGCGTCAGCTCTTTTTGCGCGGCAGCAGCTGCGCTCGATGCAGAATATACACTTCCGGGAATTTCACAGTCGGTTGTAATTACCCGTATGGCAGGAAGAACGCCGGTTCCTGAAAAGGAGTCGATCAGAAGTTTTGCGGCTCATGGCACAACAATGGTTATTTTTTTAAGCACAGGGATGCTAAAAGATCTTTCCGAAGAGCTGATCAGCGGAGGATATGAACAGGACACTCCTGCCGCGATCGTGTATAAGGCGTCATGGCCGGAGGAAAAAGTACTCAACTGTACGGTAAAAACATTGGCGCAGACTGCAAAAGAGGCAGGCGTAACGAAGACGGCGCTTATTGTAGTAGGCAGGGTTTTAGATGGAAAGTATGAACGGTCAAAATTATATGATCCGACATTTACAACAGAATTTCGGAAAGCATCTTCTCATGTTGGAAAGGCAGAAAAGGAGAATACTAAAGAATGAATAAAATATATGTTGTAGGACTCGGCCCGGGAGCAGGAGATCAGATGACAGTACAGGCAAAAAAAGTTCTTGACGCATGTCCGGTCATTATCGGATATACGGTATATATTGATCTTGTCCGTCCTTTATTTCCGGAAAAGCAGTTCTTGAGCACTCCGATGCGAAAAGAAGCCGACCGCTGTAAGATGGCGTTTGAGGAGGTAAAAAAAGGCGTTGACGTGGCAATGGTATGCAGCGGTGACAGCGGGATTTATGGAATGGCAGGTCTGATTTATGAGATCGGGAGAGATTACCCTGAGATCGGGATTGAGATTGTTCCCGGGATCACGGCGGCATCAGGAGGAGCAGCCGTTTTAGGCGCGCCGTTGATGCATGATTTTGCAGTGATCAGTTTAAGCGATCTCCTGACTCCGTGGGAGCTGATCGAGAAGAGACTTTGCGCCGCGGCAGAGGCTGATTTTGTAATCTGTCTTTATAATCCGTCCAGCAGGAAGAGAGCGGATTATCTTGAGAAAGCCTGTGAGATCATTCTAAAATCACGGTCGGAAGAGACGGTGTGCGGTCTTGTGAAAAATATAGGAAGAGAAGGCGAGTTATATGAGATCATGACTCTTAAAAAGCTGAAAACAACACAGGCAGATATGTTTACGACTGTTTATATCGGAAACTCAAATACGAAAGAGTTAAACGGGAAAATGGTAACTCCGAGAGGCTATAAAGATGTGTGATAAAAAAAGAAAAGTATCTTTGATCGGGATTGGGACAGGCGGAGTAAAAGAAATGACCGAAAGAGCGAAAGAAGAGATCCTTGCAAGCGATTGTCTGATCGGAGCTTCACGGATGCTTGAAAGCGCCGCATGTTTTTTAGAGCAGAAAAAAGATATAAAACGGCGGGATATGTTAAGTGAATATCGGTGGGACTTTATTTTTTCTTATGTAAAAGAGCATGAGGAGTGCAGCCGGACTGCGGTTTTGTTTTCCGGTGATATCGGGTTTTACAGCGGAGCAAAAAAACTGGAAGCGGCCCTTTTGCATTCAGAGATCGATTGTACGGTTGAATTGATTCCGGGGATTTCATCTGTTGTTTATTTTGCCGCAAAACTCGGTGTTTCATGGGACGATGCAAAGATCGTAAGTCTTCATGGAAATGAAACGCTGTTTATACAGACGGTAGATACGAACAGAAAAACGTTCTTTCTTCTTGGCGGAAAAGATGCGGGAGAACGACTGCTGAACGCACTTTTGGAGTATGGAATGGGAGAACTGTTCCTTTCGGTCGGAAGAGATCTTTCTTATGAAGATGAAAAGATCATAAGGAAAAAAGCGGCAGATTTTCAAATAGAAGAAGTGCGGGGGTTATGTACTGCATTGGTGGAAAATGAGAATCCGGCAAAGCGGCGTGGTCCGCATATCCGTGACGATGCGTTTGTCAGAGGAAAAGTTCCAATGACGAAAGAAGAAGTGCGCGCCGTCAGCATCGCCCGCATGGAGCTTACAGAAGATGCGGTTGTGTATGACGTCGGCGCCGGAACCGGCTCTGTATCTGTGGAGGCGGCTCTTTCAGGTGAGCAGATAAAAGTGTATGCCATTGAAAAGAATCCGGAGGCGGTGCTTCTTTTGGAAAAAAACAGGAGAAAATTCAGGACGGACGGAATCCGGATCATAGAAGGAAGCGCGCCGGAGGCGCTCGTGCATTTGGAACCGCCGACTCATCTGTTTATCGGAGGAAGTTCCGGTAATTTAAAAGAAATATTGACTGTTGTGAAACAGAAAAATCCAAATGTAAAGATTGTGATCAGCGCTATATCGCTTGAGACAGTCCGGGATGTGATGGACGCGGAAAAAGAAGGGTTACTGACCGATATGGAAGTTACACAGATATGTGCGTCGCGTTCTCGTGTTCTGGGGCAGTATCATATGATGACAGGAATGAATCCTGTCTATATTATTTCAGCAGGAGGAAAGGAAGATGGCTTCGGGAATTTTGATCACGGCGATCTCCAGCGGAAGCGGGAAAACAGCGGCGGCGTGCGCACTTATGGCGGCATATCAGGCTCAAAATAAAAAAGTATCATCCTGTAAATGCGGACCTGACTATATCGATCCGATGTTTCATAAAGAAGTGCTTGGCGTAGATTCAAAAAATCTGGATTTATTCTTTTCTTCGGAAGATGAGCTGAGAAAAGAATACGCAAAACATGCGGCAGATGCTGAACTTGTTATAACAGAAGGCGTGATGGGATATTATGATGGGATGAGACTGGATTCTGTTACGGCAAGCTCATATGATGTAGCAAGAACACTTGACATTCCCGCAGTATTGATTCTTCCTTGCAAAGGGGCGGCGCTTTCCCTTTGTGCTGTTGTCAGCGGGATTGTATCCTTTCAAAAAGACAGCAATATTCAGGGGATCATTTTAAACCGGGTGTCAAAAATGTTGTATCCCAGGTTGAAGAAAATGCTGGAAGATCATTTGAAATCAGAAGGGTATGATATTCCCGTATTAGGATACATTCCGCAGGATGAAGCGTTTTGTCTGGAAAGCCGTCATCTAGGCCTTGTTACTCCGCAGGAGATCTGTCATCTGAAAGAACAGATGACAAAGGCAGGAAATATTGTGACAGAGACGGTTGATCTTGACAGATTGTATCAGATCGCACAAGGGGAACAGAAAGCAAATAGCCCGGAAAAAGGGCAGATCAAGCAGAATATGCGAAACGGGCAGAGCCGGGAGCCGTTTCAATGCGATATGGAAAAGTATAAAAGCTCAGACGACGGCAAGGTTCGGGTCGGGATAGCAAAGGATGCGGCGTTTTGTTTTTATTATAAAGAAAATTTAGAACTTCTGGAAGAAAGCGGAGCAGAACTTGTGTTTTTCAGTCCGTTGAGAGATCAAAAGATTCCCGAAAATATTTCCGGTTTGATTTTCGGGGGAGGTTACCCGGAACTTAACTGTAAGGAACTGTCCGAGAACAATTCTATGCGTCGGTCGGTAAAAGATGCGATCAGAAGCGGAATGCCCTGTCTGGCAGAGTGCGGCGGTTTTATGTATCTTCATGAGGAGATGGAAGATGAGAGGCATATTGTATGGGAGATGGCAGGAGTTTTGAACGGCAGGACTTATCCGGCGGGAAAGCTTGTGCGTTTCGGCTACGTGGAGTTAAGTCATGAAAAGGAACAAAAGGAAAGCTGTTATCTGAAACAAGGAGAAGTGATCAAAGGGCATGAGTTTCATTATTGGGACAGTTCGGATAACGGAGAAGGTTTAACAGCAGCGAAGCCGGATCGAAGAACGTCCTGGAAATGTGTTCATACAGAAGGCAGTTTGTTTGCGGGGTATCCTCATTTATATATGCCGTCCTGTCCGCAGTTTGCAAAGCGTTTTACAGATCAGTGCAGACTGTTTGCCAAAGAAAACGAAGCAAATAAGAAGAAGCAGAGAAGGAATCATATGTCAGAAGACAGGAAAAATATGAAAGAACAATCAGAACCGGAATTAGAAAAAGTGACAAAGCGGCTGAACGAATATCTTGAACAGATCTGTCCTCCGGATCAAAAGGCGGCGGCGCAGGCAAAAAAGCGATGGAAACAGATCGCAAAGCCTTTATTTAGTCTTGGGAAATTGGAGGATGCCGTCACGAAGATTGCGGGAATGAAAGGAAGTCCTGCGTACAGTTTGGACAAAAAAGGTCTTGTCATCATGTGTGCGGATAACGGAGTGGTAGAAGAAGGCGTTACACAGACCGGGCAGGAAGTGACGGCTGTTGTCGCCGAAAATTTTACAAAAAGCGAGACAAGTGTATGTAAGATGGCTCAAATCGCGGGAGTGGATCTGTTTCCGATCGATATCGGGATGGTGTCTGATGTGCCCGGTGTTACAAAGAAAGAATATAAAATTGCACCTGGTACAAAAAATATGACCCGGGAAGCAGCCATGACGAGGACGGAAGCAATCCGGGCAATCCTTACGGGAATTGAGATTGTGGGAATGTTGAAGTCGAAGTCATATGAAATTTTGGCAACAGGAGAAATGGGGATAGGAAATACGACGACGAGCAGTGCGGTTGCATCGGTATTGACGGATATTCCGGTAAAATTAATGACAGGAAGGGGAGCGGGACTTAGCGCAGACGGATTAAGACGAAAGATTGCCGCAATCGAAAGAGCAATATCGCTTCATGCCCCTGATCGGGGTGATCCCATCGATATAATCTCAAAAGTGGGCGGTTTTGACATTGCAGGTCTTACGGGCGTATTTCTCGGAGGAGCAATCTTTCGTATCCCGATCGTCATTGACGGTTTTATCTCTTCTGTGGCGGCGCTTTGTGCGGCTCGTCTTGTTCCTGACTGTATCGGTTATATGCTTCCTTCGCATTGTTCGGGCGAACCGGCGGCGTCAAAAGTATTGGATGAACTTGGACTATCGGCGCTGCTTGACTGCGGGATGTCTCTCGGAGAAGGAAGCGGAGCGGTCGCCGTAATGCCTCTTTTGGAAATGGGGTTGTCCGTATATAAAAGCATGAGTACGTTTGAGGAAATACGAGTAGAACAGTACGAAGAATTAAAGTAAGGGCAGGTGTGTTGTAAGAGTGGATAAGATGTATGAGGAGACAAAAAGAAAATGAATATGCTGAAATCTTTGATAATTGCATTGGCTATGTATTCAAAACTTCCTGTTCCGAATATAGATTGGGATGAAAAAAATATGAGGTATGCCATGTGTTTTTTCCCGGTCGTAGGGGTGATTATAGGAGCGCTGGTATTCGGCGCAGGTCAGCTGATTCTGCGATATACAGAGTGCGGAAAACTCTTTTTTGCGGCGGTAATGACGATGATACCGGTCGCTGTGACAGGGGGGATTCATTTGGATGGGTTTGCGGATACGATCGATGCCGTCAGTTCTTATAAAGACAGAGAGAAAAAATTAGAGATTTTGAAAGATCCTCATACAGGAGCGTTTGCAGTGATCGGTCTGTGCGCCTATTTTCTTATTACGGCAGCTCTTTGGAGTGAAGTGAATCTTAAAACGCTGTCTCTTGCCGTATGGATGTATCCGATATCGAGAGCGCTGAGCGGACTTTCAGTCGTAAGTTTCAGATCAGCGAAAAGCAGCGGCTTGTTGAGAACATTTCAAGAGAGGGCGGATAGGAAGAGGACGCGGATCGTCTTATCTATATGGCTTATGTCTTTGGCAGCAGGAGCAATCTATATTTTTCGTGTTCAGGGTGCAATAATTGTAACGGCCGCGCTGCTTGTATTTTTCTATTATTATAAAATGAGTTTTAAACAGTTCGGCGGAATTACCGGAGATTTGGCGGGATATTTTTTACAGATATGTGAACTCGTCATGCTGACTGTTGTCGCCTTTTTGGGAGGAATATGTTGAAAATCATGTTAATCCGGCATTTTGCTACGCCGGGAAATGAAAAAAGACAGTATATCGGAAGTACGGATGAAGTGTTGTCGGAAAAGACCGCTTTTTTAAAGCGGAGTTATCCCATACCGGAATATATTATCGCAAGCCCCATGAAACGTTGTGTACAAACGGCAAAGCGGATTTGGGGTACGGATTTATCAGGGTGTCCTATCGTTTTGGAACCTTTGATGAGAGAGTGTGATTTCGGACAGTTTGAAGGAAAAACATATGAGCAGCTGAAAAAGAACGCCGCTTATATAAAGTGGCTGAAAAGCGGAGGGATAACGGCGTTTCCGGGAGGAGAGGATCAGGAAGAATTCCGAAAGCGCTGTGTGGAAGGAATGAAAAAACAGGTCAGATTTTTGATTGCCCGACATGTGAAATATGCGGCGTTTGTCGTTCATGGCGGTACGATCATGGCGGTGATGCACGCTCTTTACGAAGAAAAAAAAGATTTTTATAACTGGCAGGTGGAGAATGGAAGCGGTTATCTTGTATCTGTATCGGAGAAGGAATGGGAGAATGGAATTGAACTGCTGAAAAATGCGGAGAAAAGGAGCGGAAGATGATGTCGTTGGCTGCTTGTGTGACCGGATTTTTTTTGGATCGTCTGTTTGGAGATCCGGTATGGCTGTATCATCCGGTGAGAATGATCGGAAATATGATTTCATTTTTGGAAAAGAGACTGAGAAAAGAAAATGATAAGAAAAATATGACGGCAGGAGGGGTCTTATGGATTATTGTAGCGATCCTTTCGTTTGGGATTCCGTTTGCGGGACTGAGGGTGGCGCAGAATATCCATCCGTTGATCTGCTTTTTCTTAGAGTCGTTTTGGTGCTATCAGATCTTTGCGGCAAAATCTCTGAGTGAAGAAAGCAAAAAAGTGTATTACTGTTTAAAGAGAAATGATATGAAGGAGGCGCGAAGAGCGGTTTCTATGATTGTCGGGAGAGATACGGAAAACCTGACCGAAGAAGGTGTGACAAAGGCTGCGGTTGAGACGGTAGCGGAAAATACATCTGACGGAGTGACAGCTCCTCTTCTTTATATGATGCTTGGAGGAGCGCCTCTTGGGTTTTTATATAAAGCGGTAAATACGATGGATTCTATGCTCGGGTATAAGAATGAAAAATATTTGTATTTCGGGAAAATACCGGCGAAGATGGATGATGTATTTAACTTTATTCCTGCCCGTGTGACGGCGATGTTTATGGTATGTGCAAGTTTTCTTGCGGGATTAGACGGGAAAAATGCATGGAGGATATATTTGCGTGACAGACGAAAACATGCAAGTCCTAATGCTGCCCAGACAGAATCGGTCTGTGCCGGAGCGCTTAGAATCCGGCTCGCCGGAGATGCAGTTTATTTTGGGAAAGTTTATAAAAAGGAGTTTATCGGAGATGATCTTCGTCCGATTGACCCGGAAGATATTATAAAAGCAGGGAGATTAATGTATGTTACGGCATTGTTAATGATGTTTGTTTTCGGAGGAATAAAATTATGCACTGTACTCATCATGTGATCTTTTGCCGGATTTTCGTCAGATAAGACAAAAGAAGGAGACTGAATATGCAATATACACATGGAGGCGATATATATACATATGGAGAGATGATTGATTTCTCCGTAAATATCAACCCTCTCGGTCCGTCTAAAAAAGTGATCGAGGCGGCGAAAAGAGCGCTTTTGCAGTCAGCGGCATATCCGGACTGTAAATGTAGGAAATTAAGGGAAAAACTGGCAGACAGGCTTCGGGTGGACGAGAGGATGTTTGCATTTGGAAACGGGGCGGCAGAACTGCTCTATACTCTTGTCCTGGCAGAAAAATCGAAGAAAGCTCTCCTCCCCATTCCCTCGTTTTCAGAATATGAGCAGGCGTTAAAAACAGTTGGATGCGAAATAAAATACTATCAAACGAAAAAAAATAATGGTTTTTGTATAGATTATGATTTCTTAGAAGAACTAACAGAAGATGTGGATATCATTTTTTTATGTTCTCCTTGCAATCCGTCGGGGAAAAAAACGGATATCGAACTCCTAAAAGAAGCCGCAAAACGATGTGAGCAGAAAAAGATTCGTTTTGTGTTGGATGAGTGCTTTCTTGAATTTGAAAAAGAGCCGGAAAGTCTTTTTGATAAAATAAACATCGTTCATTATCCTCACTTGTTTTTGCTTCGGGCTTTTACGAAGACATATGCGATCCCGGGGATCAGGTTAGGGTATGGGTTGACATCTGATGAAAAATTGTTGGAGAATATGGAGAAGATGCGCCAGCCGTGGAATGTGTCGGTGATCGCCCAGGAGGCGGGCATAGCGGCGCTTGATGAAAAAGACCGGGTAGAAAAAATGCGCCGTATGATACAGATAGAACGGATGGAGATAGAGAAACAATTAGATATATTAAAAATTGATTTTGTTTCTTCAGATGCTAATTTCATTCTTATATATAGTGAAATCAATCTGTTTGAAGAACTTTTGCAATACGGGATCTTGATCAGAGACTGTGCAAATTACCGTGGACTTGAAACAGGGTGGTATCGGATAGCAGTGAAGCAAAGACATGAAAATGAACAACTGCTGAAAGCATTGAAGGAGATTATAGAAAGAAACAGACAGGAGGCGGACATAGATGGCAAAACCGATCATGATACAGGGAACGATGTCGAATGTAGGGAAGAGTGTGCTGGCAGGCGCTCTTTGCCGCATCTTGAAGGAGGACGGTTATAAAACAGCTCCCTTTAAATCACAGAATATGGCATTAAATTCCTATATTACAAAAGAGGGACTGGAGATGGGAAGGGCGCAGGTAATGCAGGCAGAAGCGGCAGGAATCGAGCCGAGTGCGGATATGAACCCGATCCTTTTAAAACCGACAAATGATACAGGATCACAGATTATCGTCAGAGGCAGACCTTTCGGAATGATGTCTGCGTCTGAGTATTATAAGCGGAAAAAAGAATTTATTCCTTCGATTATGGAATCATACAGAAAATTGGACGAAACGTATGATGTCATTGTGATCGAAGGAGCGGGAAGTCCGGCGGAGATCAATTTAAAGAAAGACGATATTGTCAATATGGGGTTTGCGAAAATGGCAGATGCTCCGGTACTGCTTGTCGGAGATATTGACAGAGGCGGTGTATTTGCACAGCTTGCGGGAACGATGCTCCTGCTTGAGGAAGAAGAAAAAAAGCGTGTTAAAGGAACGATTATCAATAAATTTCGCGGAGACGTATCGATTTTAAAACCCGGACTTCGGATGTTGGAAGAAAAGATAAATACTTCTGTACTTGGAGTTATCCCGTATTTTCATCTTGATATTGAAGATGAAGACAGTTTGACAGAGCGGTTTCGGAAAAAGAGCAGATCAGGTCTTGCAAAAATCGCGGTTATACGTCTTCCCAGGATTTCTAATTTTACGGATATAGCTCCGCTTGAAGCAGTGGATGAACTCGACGTGTCCTATGTGTCAAACATTTCTCAATTTGGAGATCCTGATGTTGTGATCATCCCGGGAAGCAAAAATACGATCAGCGATCTTTTGTGGATGAGGCAAAACGGTTTGGAAGGGAAAATACTGCGCCATGCGGCAAAAGGAGGCATCGTATTCGGTATTTGCGGAGGATATCAGATGCTCGGACAGTCGATCAGCGATCCGACGGGGGCAGAACAAAAAGGAACGGTTCGCGGGATGGGACTTCTGCCGGTGACGACAGTGTTTGAACAGGAAAAAAGAAGGACAAGAGTTTCAGGAAGGTTTGCCAAAGTAGGCGGAGCGCTTGCAGAAATGAGCGGTGTATGTTATGAAGGGTATGAGATCCATATGGGGAGAACGGTTTTGTCCAAGGGGACTGTTCCGCTTGTCTATATGGAAGAGGAAGGAGAACAGCGGCAGGACGGAGCGCAGAGCGATCATGTATATGGCTGTTATATGCATGGGATTTTCGATATGTCTGAAACGGTCAAAACATTTTTGGCGGCAGTTTTAAGAAAAAAAGGAATAGATCCGTCGAAAATTACAGTGCGTGACAGAAACGCATATAAAGAAGAACAGTATGACCGGCTTGCGTCAATAGTAAGAGAGAACCTGAACATGGAGGCTGTGTATAAGATTATAGAGAAAGGAAACGAAGCGTCATGCAGTCTGTTATCAGAATAGGGAGCAGAGAAAGCAGGCTTGCGGTAAAGCAGGCGGAAATTATAAAAGATCAGATTAGGCGATGTGACCAAACGATTTTAGTTGAGATCATCACGATGAAAACGACAGGGGATAAGATCCTTGACAGGAGTTTGGAATCTGTCGGAGGAAAAGGACTTTTTGTAAAAGAATTAGATCAGGCTCTGGCAGACGGAAGGATCGATCTTGCCGTTCACAGTCTAAAAGATATGCCGATGGAAGAATCTTCTGAATTTCCGATTCTTGCATACAGCAGACGGGAAGATCCAAGGGATGTGCTTATTTATAAAAGTGAAAAAAAAGAACAGGGAACAGAGGAAGGGTCTATACTCACAAAAACAGGCGCTGTTATAGGAACTTCCAGTAAAAGGCGCATGATACAGATTCAGAAATTGTATCCGAATGCAGTGTTTCAAGGAATCCGCGGAAACATACAGACAAGACTTAGTAAATTAAACAAAGAAGAATACGATGCGGCGGTGCTTGCAGCCGCTGGGGTGAAGCGGCTGAATATGGAAGCGGTGATCGGAAGGTACTTTTCGGTAGATGAGGTGATCCCTGCTGCGGGACAGGGAATTTTGGCAGTTCAGGGGAGAAAAGAATTTTTGAAAGATACAGTGTGGCGTCAATATGTGGATGATAAAAAGAGCAGAGTACAGGCTCTGGCAGAACGTAGTTTTATCCGTGTGCTTGACGGGGGATGCACATCTCCGAGTGCGGCTTATGCAAAAGTAAAGGGAAATGAATTGGAACTGACAGGACTGTATTACAATGAAAAAAGCGGACAGTATTTTGTGAAAAAGGCAGCTTCTTATATTGAAGACGCTTCAAGTCTCGGAGAAAGACTTGCCTTGACAATGAAAAAGCAGTTTGGGGAAAGGTGAGAAAGATGGAACAGAGTTTATATGGAAAGGTATGGATCGCAGGGGCAGGTCCGGGAGATGCGGGATTACTGACTTTGCGGACTGCGGAATTGATCGAAGAGGCAGATGTCATCGTATATGACGCTCTTTTAAGCGCAGAGATACTAAGCCGTATTCCGCGGGAAACAGAAACAATTTATGTCGGAAAACATGCGGGAAACCATCCGGTTCCTCAAGAAGAGATCAATCAGATTCTCGTAAGAGAAGCAAAAAAAGGGAAAAGAGTATTGCGTCTCAAAGGCGGAGATCCATTCGTGTTCGGAAGAGGCGGAGAAGAAATAGAGATACTTAGAAATGAAAAGATTTCTTTCGAAATTATTCCGGGAATCACTTCTTCAGTAGCAGTTCCGGCTTATGCGGGGATTCCGGTGACTCATCGAGATTATACCTCATCCTTTCATGTGATTACAGGACATACGAGAAGAGATGTAAAACCCGACATTGATTACGAGGCTCTTGTAAAATTAAATGCAACTTTGATCTTTCTTATGGGTGTGTCGGCAATGGAAACGATTCTGACGGAACTGATAAAAGCCGGAATGCCGGAAGATATGCCTGCGGCTGTGATAGAGCGGGGAACGACTGCGAGACAAAGGCAGGTGTGTGCGACTGTAAAAACATTAAAGCAGCAGGCAGATGAGGCGAAGATCAAAGCGCCTGCGATTATCGTAGTAGGAAAAGTGTGTTCTTTGTCAGAAGAGTTTCACTGGATAAAAGACAGGATTTTGGGAGGAAAGCAATTTTTGGTGACAAGACCGAGGCAGAATAGTTCCGCTCTGGCAAAACGCCTGCGAAATCTCGGGGCACAGGTGATCGAGATGCCGTCTATTCATACAGTAGCGATCGATCCGAATGAGAGGCTGAAAAAGGCATTAGGGGAAATTCAACATTCCGAAAAAGAGGAATGGTTTGTTTTTACAAGTCCTATAGGAGTACATGTATTTTTTGAACAATTAGAAAAAGAAGCATGGGATATGAGAAGGCTGCTCGCAGGAAAAGCACAGATAAAAATCGCGGCCATCGGTTCTGCGACGGCGGCTGCATTAAAAGAACACGGACTGTTTGCAGATATCGTGCCGAAGATTTATAATGCAGGAGAGTTGGGAAAAACACTTGCAGAAAATATTTCAGAGTATAGTGCGGTTACGATCTTTCGGGCAGAGGAAGGATCTTTAGAACTGCTTCCGCCTCTTATGGAAACAGGCGTCCCGGTAAACGATATTGCATTATATCGGACCGAATATGAAGTCTCCTCTTTACTTAGGCACAAGATAGAAAAGATGTTCCAAAAAGAGGAGATCGATGCAGTTACTTTTACAAGCGCCTCAACGGTAAAAGGGTTTGTCAAAGCAATAAAAAACGTAGAACTTCAAAATGTGTCTGCCGTTTGTATCGGAGAACAAACAGCGGCCGAAGCAAGGAAATACGGAATGAAGATTCAAGTCGCAAAACGGGCGGATATGGATGCAATGACAGAGAAGATTGTGGAATGTTTCGGAAATGTGAATTTTTAAAAATTTAAAATGACGAGCAGGTTATCCGGTTTGAAAATTATGGAAAGAAGGAATAATTATGTCGTTTTTAAACAGTAGAAAAGTATCATGGATTATTTTTGGAATCACTCTTTTGACTGCAGTAGTAAGTTTATTTTTTCTGCCGGATATTATACCGGTTCATTTTGGCATATTAGGAACGCCGGATGGATGGGATTATAAAATGGGAATTTTGTTATTTCCGATTTTGCAATTTTTCCTTTTGTTTTTGACAGGCAGGAAAAAAGTAAAAGATTTTATGTTTCGTTTTGCTCGGACTCCGCTGAATAGCATTCAGTATAATTGGGCGGTAGATGGTCTGTTATTGTTTATTTTCTTTGTAGAAATTTGGATTATCACAGAAGCATTTCGGTATAGATAGAATTCGGAAGGAAGAATAATGGGAAAAAATAAAGAAAAAACAAATGTAATGAGGATTTTAGATCAGAAGAAGATTGCATATGAAAGCTATAGTTATGTTGATACGGGAGCGGTAAGCGGAATTGAAGTAGCGGAAGTTTTGGGTGAAAATCCTGATATGGTGTTTAAAACTCTTGTGACGGTCGGAAAATCAAAAACGAATTATGTCTTTGTCATTCCGGTTAACTGTGAACTGGATCTAAAGAAAGCGGCACATGCCGTAAAAGAAAAAAGTGTTGAAATGCTAAAATCAAAAGAACTGCTTCCCCTTACCGGATATGTTCACGGCGGATGTTCTCCGATTGGAATGAAAAAACAGTTTACGACAGTGATACATAAAACGGCAAAAAACTTTGAAACGATGATTTTCAGCGGCGGCAAGATCGGATATCAGGTAGAACTTAGTCTGGAAGATCTTCTGAAAGTCATTCCGGCAAAGCTGGAGGATGTGACGGAATAAAACGGCAGAGCAAAGAAAAAAACAGGGTCTGAACAAGGAGGTGAAAGGGCAATGATGCGTTACACATGGAAAAGAATATTGACTGGGATAGTATCATTGTTCCTTCTTGCCACGGTCACTTTTTTTCTCGTAAGGCTGATACCGGGAAGTCCGTTTCAAAGAGGCGGCGTTTCGGAGCAGGTTGTGGAAGCTGTGGAAGAAGAATATGGGTTGAACGATCCGCTGATCGAGCAGTATCTGTCATATATGGGAAATCTTTTAAAAGGAGATCTGGGGATTTCTTATCAGGATCCGGGTACATCGGTGGAAGAGATTATCGGACGGGCAGCTCCGCTTACGGTGTCGCTCGGACTTTCGGCATTGATCGTATCAGTGATCGTCGGTACGGGATGCGGGGTGTTCTATGCCGCGTCGGAAAAAAGGGCAGTGAAAAAGGTAATCGGATCATTAGGAATGCTGGCGGCGGGCATTCCCGGTTTTGCCGCTGCGATTCTTCTGTTAATGGTATTCAGTGTAAAATTAAAATGGTTTCCTTCGTCGGGTTTATTTTCTTTTTCACATTATATTTTACCGGTTACGGCATTGTCGCTTTATCCGACGGCTGTGATCACCCGAATGACAGGACATGCATTGGATGAGGAGATGGCAAAAGATTACGTTCTTTTTGCCAGGGCAAAAGGATTGAAAAAGAGCAGGATCATTTTTACTCATGCGTTAAAAAACGCATGGTTTCCGGTATTGAATTATATCGGTCCGGCATCGGCGTTTCTGCTTACGGGAAGTTTTGCCATAGAGAGCGTGTTTACGATTCCGGGTCTGGGAAGAGAGTTTGTCATGTCGATTGCAAACAGAGATTATACTCTTATTCTCGGATTGACTGTATTTATGGGAACAGTTGTTATTCTTCTTAATTTGCTCACAGATCTGCTTGGGGCATGGCTTGATCCAAGTGTCAGAAGAGCTTACAGAAAGAAATAAGAAAAAACTTGTGTCAGGAACCGGCGGGAGGTGTGACAAAAATATGCGGAAAGAAAACAGAATAAGCAGTAAAAAAAGAAAGGGATATAGGGATGAAAAAGCGGCGCTTATCATCCTTTTGATCTGGATCTTTCTGGCAGTATGCGTACCTTTATTCGGGCCTTATTCTCCGACGGAACAAAATGCGGAAATACGGAACCAGCCAATGTCGTTGATTCATTTTTTCGGTACAGACGAGTTTGGAAGAGATAATTTTACACGGGTTTGGTATGGAGCAGGCATTAGTCTTGTGATCGGCGTGGGAAGTTCTCTGATCAATGGGATGATCGGTATTTTGTACGGTGCTGTAGCGGGGTATCGTGGGAAACGCATCGATATGATTCTGATGAGAGCAGCGGATGTGATTGCCGCGATCCCGTCGATTTTATATGTTATACTGATAACGCTCGTTATGGGACCGGGGATAAAAAGCATGATCTTCGGGATTTGTATTGCCGGCTGGATCGATATGGCGCGTGTCGTACGGGGGGAGATGATCCGTTTAAAAGAAACAGATTTTGCGGCGGCGGCAAAGATAGATGGTATATCGGGCATTCGGATTTTGTTTAGACATCTGCTTCCGAACGCACTGGGGATGATAGTCGTAAACTTCTTGTTTCTGATACCGCAGGCGATTTTTACAGAAGCATTTTTAAGCTTTTTGGGGGTGGGATTATCTGCGCCGACGGCAAGTCTCGGAACATTGATACAGGAAGGACGAGACAGGATGATTCTTTATCCGTGTGAACTTTTGGCGCCTCTTATTACGTTGTGTGTGCTTTTGGTCGTGTTTCATATACTTGCAATGGCGATGGAAAGAAGAGGAGGGCAGACAGATTGAATATGCTGGATGTAAGATCACTTTATGTAACGTATTTGTCTGAGGAAGAACGCGTTGAAGCTGTACGGGGGATAGATTTTTCGGCGGAAGAAGGAAAAGTGACGGGAATCGTAGGCGAATCCGGTTCAGGCAAGAGTACGGCAATGCTGGCTGTGATGGGACTTTTGGATCATAAAGCCGCTGTAGAGGCAGAGAAAGTGTCTCTTTTTGGAAATACTGTCAGAGCAGGAGACAATGCGGCCATTATTTTTCAAGATCCTTTAAAATGTCTGAATCCGACAGTGAAGATCGGCAGACAGATTGCCGAGACTGTGCGGAATAGGAAAAAATGTACATGGCGGGAGGCAAAGAAAAGATCGGAAGAACTATTGGATTCGGTTGGTATCCGCCACCCCAGGTTAAGGATGAAACAATATCCTTTTGAACTTTCCGGAGGAATGAGACAAAGAGTTGTTATTGCGATTGCCCTTGCCTGCGAACCGAATCTGATCGTGGCAGACGAACCTACGACGGCGCTTGACGCGGCGATGCAGGTCAGAGTAATCCGGCTGTTGAAAAAAATAGTAAAAGAAACAAATACAGCTCTTCTTCTTGTAAGTCATAATATGGGGGTGATCGCTGCAGCTTGTGATTACGTTTATGTTATGAAAGACGGAAAAATGATAGAGAACGGATGTGCAGATGATATTTTCTACAATCCACAGACTGAATATACAAAGAAACTTCTGTCTGATGCAACGGCAGAACAGCTTCTTGTAAAAGAAAAAGTGTTTGCTGCTCAGGAAAATCCGCTGTTTACGGTAAGACATTTGAAAAAGCGGTTTCAAAACGAAGAAGGGGTGAACGATGTGTCGTTTGATATTTGTGAGGGTGAAGTGTTTGCTCTTGCAGGAGAAAGCGGCAGTGGAAAAACGACGCTGGCAAAAATACTTACAGGGCTGGAACAGCCTGACAGTGGGGAAGTGTTTTGCAGGGGAGAAAGAGTAGATCGAAAAAACAGAAAAAGAAACAAAAATATGCATGGGAAAGTCAGGATGATATTTCAAGATCCGTATTCATCCCTGAATCCGTGCATGACGATAAACGAAATGTTGACGGAAACGCTTCGGGCGAAAGAAAAACAAATAAAGTTTGATCAAAAGGAAAGAAAAAAAGACCGGCAAAGACAGATAGAACAGATGCTTACGCGCGTAGGATTGAGTAGTTTAGACGGGAAACGGTATCCAAGAGAACTTTCAGGCGGGCAGCGTCAGAAAGCGGCAATCGCCAGGGCGCTCCTTTTAGAGCCGGAACTTCTCATTTGTGATGAAGCTGTTTCTTCATTAGATGCAGCGACAAGAACGCAGATATTGGATCTGCTGCTGCGAGTAGTAAAAGAAAAAAAGATCGCCTGTTTGTTTATTTCGCATGACATGGCGCTGATTCGCCGGATCAGTCACAGGACAGGCGTTCTCTACAAAGGAACACTGGCGGAATGCGCAAAAACCCGGGATTTATGCAGGGATCCGTGGCATCCGTATACGAAAGCACTTCTCGATTCGGTAATGCCGCCTGATCCGTTGAAGGCAAGAAAACAAAAAGTACCTGCAGTGCATGAAGGAAAATCAGAAGGAGGCTGTCCGTATTTCGGATCTTGCGGATATAAGATGGAAATGTGCAAAGACGCAGCCCCTGAAATGTATGATTTTGAAGGCAGAGCAGTTTCCTGTCACCTTTATTCCAAACAACAACGCGCCGGAAGAAATCCGAATTATAAGATGACATCTCAGATATAAAAAAGCAAAATTACGAAAACTACAGATATAGAAACGGACATCGGTATAGATGAATTGTTGCACAAAGAATCGGGAATCATGAAAATAGGAGATAAATAAAAGTGAGATACAGAAAAAATATAAAAGGCGGGAAAAAAAAGATTATAGATCAGAAGGCCATCCTGAAAACAGTGTCGAGAGGAACAGCTTTGTTTTTGGCGGCGGTATTGTTTGCGGGAAGTATCCTGACAGGGTGTGCAAGTACAGAAAAATCGTCAAAAAGCAGGAAAAACAACGGCAGTGCCGATCATGAGATTACAGTTGCGATCAACAGTGAAACCGGATCGTTAGATCCGGCAGGATCAATCGCTTTGACGTATCTTGCATATTCGGTAAGCGCTTTAGACGAACTGCTGACCTTTGATGAAAACGGAGAAATCGAGTACCGTGCGGCACAGTCTTACGAAGTAAATGAAGATTTTACAACGTGGACGTTTCATTTGCGAAAAGATGCGCTTTGGTCTGACGGAGGAGAAGTGACATCGGCAGATTTTAAGAATACGATCGTAAGAGCGTTAGACCCTGAATCGGGAAGCGGATATGCAGTTTATCTTTTTCCGATTTTAAATGCAGAAAAAATTTATAATAAAGAGGCGGATATAGAGACGCTGGGAGTTGAGCTTCCCGATGATAAGACGATTGTTTTTCATCTTGAAAAGCCGTGCGTATATTTTCTTGATCTTCTCCGGCTCCCGGTATATACGCCTTCCTGCTCGAAATATGCGGATGCTGCTAACCGTGGCTGGGAGAAAGATCCGAAGACGAGTTTATCAAACGGTCCTTTTTATTTGGCTGAATATGTACCGAATCAGTATTTTACGCTGAAAAAAAATGAATATTACTGGGGAAAGGACAATATCAGCTTAGAGAAGATCACCTATCGTTTTTTTGATGACACACAGTCTATGGCAGCGGCTTATGAAACGGGAGAAGTTGATGTGGCAACAGCGCTTCCTTCTTCGGTCATGGAATTATATGACGGAAAAGAAGATCTGTTTGTGACAGATCAGATTGCGACACGATATATTTATTTTAATCTGAATGTGAAGCCGTTTGACGATGTCCGTGTGAGGGAGGCGTTTAATCTTGCGGTTGACAGAGAAGAGTTGTGCAAGATTGTCGGAGAAGACACAGAGCCGACGTATAATCTGGTGGCAAAATATATGAAAGACAAAAATACGGGGAAATATTTTACGGAGGAGGCAGAACAGCCTTTTGAAGAAAATATAGAACGGGCACAGAAACTTTTGGCAGAAGCCGGATATCCCGAAGGAAAAGGATTTCCTGAACTGACATATAGCTATCCGTCTTTGGAACTTGACTCGGACACGGCGCAGGTTATCCGGGAACAGTTGAAGAAAAACCTCAATATAGAGATCAAGTTAAACGCTCAAGAATTACAGACAAATTACAGTATGCGTCATGCCGGTAATTTTGATCTGTGCCGGATGAACTGGACGGCGGACTTTTCTGATCCATACACATATCTTTCGATGCTTCTGTCGGATAGTACGTATAATTGCAGTGGGATCAAAAATGAACAGTATGATGAACTTGTCCGAAGATCGGATTCCGAAACAGATCCTGTAAAACGGTCTGCGCTGATGCATGAAGCGGAACAACTGGCAGTCGGAGAACAGTTTTATATACTTCCGCTTTACGCGATGAAGAGCGTTAATCTTGTGAACCCGAAGATCGAAGGAATTCGTCAGATTCCGGCGAGCGGCGCTTTGGAATATCGATATGCGAAAATCAGGACCGGTCATTCGGAGAAATAACCGGTCTGCACGCTGCAAAATATTTTCTGCTCACTGACAGAGGGAACATCCCGTAGAAGTAGCTGCACAGCCGCCGAGAGCGGTTTCGCGGTATTCGGCAGGAAGTCTCTTTCCTGCGGTATACATAGCGTCTAACATTTCGTCAAAGGGGATGAGTTGCCGGACTCCGCTTAAAACAATCTCGGCTGCGGTTAATGCGTTGGCGACACCCGATGCGTTGCGCATCTGACAGGGGCATTCCACAAGACCGCCGACAGGGTCGCATACAAGTCCGAGCATATTCATCAGTACGGTGGACGCGGCGTCAAGGCATTGCCGCGCAGTACCCTGCATCAGTTCGACTGCGGCAGAAGCGGCCATTGCCGAGGCGACTCCGACCTCTGCCTGACAGCCGCCCACAGCGCCGGCAACAGTAGCGTTGCGCATGGCAAGACAGCCGACGGCCCCTGCATTAAAAAGGACACGGATAATATCGTTGTCAGAGAAATCATATGTCTCCTGAAGCGCAAGAAGCAGTCCGGGAACGATTCCCGCAGACCCGGCTGTAGGCGCGGCAACGATCAGTCCCATAGAGGCGCTTGTCTCGAGGATTGACATGGAGTAAGTAATTGCCCGGCTTAATGGGTCTTTACAGATGCTTTTCCCGGAACTGAGATGTTCACTTAGAAGTTTTGCTTCGCCTCCGATGAGTCCGCCTATGGAATGTTTTGGATTTTCAACAGAGGAATGGGCAGATTCTTTCATGATCTGCCATGTTTTTCCCATCTGGTTTATAATGTCCTTTCGTGTTCTTTCCGTAAAAGTTTCTTCCCGTATCAGCATGATCTCTGAAATAGGACATTCGTTTGTTTCACATAATCCGATCAGCTGCTGTCCGCTTTTAAAATCCATTAAAATTCTCCTTTCTCATTCGGAAGTACGAGCATGACGTCATGTACATAAGGATTTTCTTTGATTCGTCCGGCTACTGTCTGAGGAACGATTCCGTCAGATTCGACGATGCTGTACGCCGTACACCCTTTTTCTTCCCGGTAAAGCTTCATATAAGCTATATTGACGTTCATTTCGCTTAAGCAGTTTGTGATGTGTGCGATCACTCCGGGTTTGTCCTGTTGAACGACGATAAGAGTGCTGTATTCTCCGGTAAAATCAACTTCCACTTCGTTGATTCTTGCGATTCGGATTTTTCCTCCTCCGACCGATTCTCCTCGAACGATGAGTTTTTGTCCGTTTTCGTCAGTCATATGGATGTCTACTGTGTTAGGGTGAATTTCGGTTTCTGTTGTATTTGCCGTAAACGAATACTGAAGTCCGCGCTCATCGGCGATAGAAAATGAATCCGGAATCCGTCTGTCGTCGGTTGAAAATCCCATGATCCCTCCGAGCAGGGCGCGGTCTGTTCCGTGGCCTTTATATGTGCGGGCAAAAGACCCGTAAAGAATAAAATCAGCTTTTTTAATGGCGGCGTTCGGCATCTTTCCTGCAAGAAGGGCGATTGCCGCAGCGCCGGCCGTGTGCGAACTGGACGGACCGATCATGTTCGGACCGAGCACATCGAATACACTGATAAATGACATAAAAGTTCCTCCTGTTCTTTTTGTTGACGCTCATATAGAGGTAGTATATCATGTTTTCAAATAAGAATGTGGGTTCAGAGAAGAAAAGATGCGTTTATTGTGTATAGAAAAGCTATCGGGAAAGAAAAAAGAAAGGTTTTAAAAATATGATGGAGTTAGTAACAGGAGGAAGCGGAAGCGGGAAATCCGCGTATGCAGAAGACAGGATCTGCGCATTGTATGAAGAATACCGTAAGACAGGAAAGAAGGAACAAAAGCTGTATTATATAGCGACGATGTATCCGTATGGAACGGAAACAGAAGAGAAAATAGCCGACCACAGGAGACGAAGAGAAGGAAAAGGGTTTCGGACTCTTGAATGGTATACAAACATTACGGAAAAGATCCATCAGTTTGAAGCGTCCGGGGAGGCGCTTGGATGTGTTCTTTTAGAGTGCGTCTCTAATTTGGCTGCGAACGAATTATATATGGAAGAAGGGGCGAAAGACGAGGCTGTCCGGGTTGTTGCGCAAGCCATGGCAATGTTGAAAAAGAAAAGTTGTCATCTTGTTGTTGTGACAAATGAAATCTTTTCGGAATCGGCAAAAGATTCGGAAGAGATGAGAAAGTATAAGTATATTATGGGAGAGATCAACAAAGAGCTTGCGAAGATGGCAGATGAAGTGACTGAAGTCGTCTGCGGAAGACCTCTCAGAAGAAAAGTAAAGACCGCGGAAGATAAAACTGCATGCGGGAATACAAGACGGAATGAAGGGAACGAAAGACAGATGAAGACGGCAAAGTGTGAAATGTCCTGCGGCAAAATGAAAAGAGGAATCAGGATCGTGACAGGGGGAGCGTTTCAGGGAAAGAAAAACTACGCGCAGTTATGCTATCCGGGACTGAAATGGAGCAGCGGAGCGGACTGTAGTTTCGAGGATGTCAAAACATGGGAGGCTGTAGATGGGTTTCATCTTTTTATATGGCGCTGGCTGAAATCAGGAAGAACAAAAGAAGAACTGTTAGAAATGATAAGCGAAGAGAGAGATCTTGTTATCGTGTGTGACGAGATCGGGTGCGGTCTGGTTCCGGTTGATGCGTTTGAGCGTGAGTACAGAGAGGCAGTCGGAAGAATTATGACCGGTTTGACTAAAAAGGCAGTTCGGGCAGACCGCGTGATCTGTGGGATCGGATATGTTATAAAATGAAAAGAAACACTGAAAACGATCAAAGAAAAGGAGGAAAAGAAGATGTTGACAGAGATAGAAAAGGTGCTTCCGTCGGAGATTGAGAAAAGAAGTTTTGAGATCATTGCGGAAGAACTGGGGGATAAGCAGTTGATTCCGGGAACGGAATCGATCGTGAAAAGATGTATCCATACGAGCGCTGATTTTGATTATGCGGATAATCTTATTTTTTCGGAAAATGTAGTTGAAAAGGCGCTAAAAGCAATCCGCGGCGGAGCGTCTATTGTGACAGATACACAAATGGGAAAAGCGGGGATCAATAAAAAATGTCTTGCCGGCTATGGCGGAGAGGTATATTGCTTTATGTCGGATGACGATGTGGCGCAGGCGGCAAAAAGAAACAAAACAACACGGGCGGCCGCGAGTATGGATAAGGCGGCAAAATTAGGGGAGCAGGTAATCTTTGCCATCGGAAATGCTCCGACAGCGCTTGTGCGTTTATATGAGCTGATCAAAGAGGAAAAGATCGCCCCGGAACTTGTGATCGCGGTTCCGGTCGGATTTGTCAATGTTGTACAGTCAAAAGAATTGATCTTAAGTCTTGAAAATACTCCGTATATTGTTGCGAGAGGACGAAAAGGCGGCAGCAATATTGCGGCATGTATATGTAATGCACTTTTGTACATGGGAGACGGAGGAAAAAGAGAATGAAAAAGCCGTATTTTCCGATGTTTGTTGATCTTTCGGGCAGACAGGTTACTGTAGTGGGAGGGGGCAGTGTTGCGCTTCGCCGATCGGAGACGCTGCTTTATTTCGGCGTGGATATTAAAGTGATCGCGCCGGAGATCAGAAGTGAGTTTTATCGTCTGGATTCCGAAGGAAAAGTTGTTTTGTGTAACAGAGAATATCAGGAAGGGGATGCAAAAGGAGCAGATCTTGTGATCGCCGCATCAAACTGTCGGGAAGTAAACCGCCGTGTGTATGAAGAGTGTCAAAAAGCACATATTCCGGTCAACACGGCAGACGACAGAGAGTTGTGTGACTTTTATTTTCCGTCTGTCGTATTGACAGAAGATATTGTCATCGGACTAAATTCCATAGATCACGATCCGAAGAAAGTGAAAGAAGCGAGAAAGATTATTGAAAATGTGTTTGATAATGAACGAGATTACCGTTCCTGATAATAAGATAAAGAAGGTGTTAAAACATTCTGTCAGCAGAAAAACTGCTGGCAGTTTCTGCATTGGCGACAGACTGAAGTGTGGATCCGTTCGATCCGTCGATGTTTCGGTAATAAATGTAAAAAGATAAAAGATATAAAAAATGAAAAAGAAACAGATGTATTATGTGTAAAATGTAAAAACAAAAGCGGTGCACATTGTTTTTGGTGATAAAAATAGACAAAAAATTAACAAAAAATAAGTAGAATTATGATATTTTGTATGATATGATATCTCTAATGGGCATTAACAGTAAGAATGGAGGTTGAAGAATGGCAGAGAAAAAGGCGACTGTTCCTTTCTCGGGAACAAAAGAACAGGAAGAAGCACTCATGAAAGTAATCCATGAGCTAAAAGATGAAAAAGGGGCGCTGATGCCGATCTTGCAGAAAGCGCAGGATATATATGGGTATCTTCCGATCGAAGTTCAGAAAATGATCTCAGACGAGACAGGTATTCCGATGGAGAAGATCTATGGAGTGGCAACATTTTATTCACAGTTCACATTGAGTCCGAAAGGAAAATACAGGATTTCCGTCTGTCTTGGAACGGCATGTTATGTAAAAGGATCGGGAGATATTTACAATGCTTTGATGGAAAAGTTAGGTATTGTCGGCGGAGAATGTACGCCGGACGGAAAGTTTTCTCTTGATGCGTGCCGATGTGTCGGAGCATGCGGATTAGCTCCTGTTATGATGATCAATGACGAAGTATACGGACGTTTGACAGTAGATGATCTGGATGACATTTTAGCGAAGTATGAATAATGCGGACATCAAAATCCCGGATAATATGAAAACGGGAATATGATACTTATTGATTTTAGAAAAACAGGAAATGGAGGAGTTATATGAAATCTCTTGAACAATTACATGAGATCTGTGAGCGGATGCGTAAAGTCGTGCAGCTTAGAGAAGAGAATGCGAAAGAAATACTTGAGAAAGCCGCAATGTGTGAAAGCGGAAAAGATGCCGATGGAAATACATACCGCACGCATGTGCTTGTCTGCGGCGGAACCGGATGTACGTCTTCCGGAAGCGCCCGGATCAGAGAGAGACTGGAAAAAGAGATCGAAGCGAACGGATTGTCCGATGAAGTCTGTGTTGTTAAGACAGGTTGTTTCGGCTTGTGTGCGTTAGGCCCGATCATGATCGTATATCCGGAAGGAACGTTTTATTCTATGGTTCAGGAAGAAGATATTCCGGAGATTGTGACAGAACATCTGCTCAAAGGAAACGTGGTAAAGCATCTGCTTTATGAAGAGACTGTAAAAGCAGATAAGATCATTCCGTTAAACGAGACGAATTTTTATAAAAAACAGCACAGAGTCGCTCTGCGAAACTGCGGTGTCATCAATCCCGAAAAGATCGACGAATATATCGGAACAGGCGGATACGAAGCGCTCGGTATTGTTCTGACGGAAAAGAAGCCGGAAGATGTGATTCAGATTCTTTTGGACAGCGGGCTTCGCGGCAGAGGCGGAGCAGGATTCCCGACAGGGTTAAAATGGAAGTTTGCGGCAGGAAATGACGCAGATCAAAAATATGTCTGTTGTAATGCGGACGAAGGAGATCCGGGAGCATTTATGGATCGTTCGATCTTAGAGGGAGATCCTCATGCGGTTCTTGAAGCAATGGCGATCGCCGGATATGCGATCGGAGCATCCCAAGGCTATATTTATGTTCGTGCAGAGTATCCGATCGCCGTGCAGCGTCTTGAGATTGCGATCGAACAGGCAAGAGAGTACGGTCTGCTCGGAAAAAATATTTTCGATAGCGGATTTGACTTTGATATTGAATTAAGGCTTGGAGCAGGCGCGTTTGTCTGCGGAGAAGAGACGGCTCTTATGACTTCTATAGAAGGAAACAGAGGAGAGCCGCGTCCGCGTCCGCCGTTCCCGGCGCTGAAAGGCCTGTTTCAAAAACCGACAATTTTAAATAACGTGGAGACGTATGCCAATATCCCTCAGATTATTGTGAACGGACCGGAGTGGTTCGCTTCGATGGGAACGGAAAAATCAAAAGGAACGAAAGTATTTGCTCTCGGCGGAAAGATCCATAATACAGGACTTGTAGAAATTCCGATGGGAACGACGCTTCGCGAGATCGTAGAAGAGATCGGCGGAGGAGTGCCAAACGGAAAGAAATTCAAAGCTGCTCAGACGGGAGGCCCGTCAGGAGGATGTATCCCTGCAGAACATTTAGATATTCCGATCGATTACGATAATCTGCTTTCAATCGGTTCAATGATGGGTTCCGGCGGTTTGATCGTCATGGATGAAGATACTTGCATGGTCGATATCGCGAAATTCTTCCTTGAGTTTACGGTAGATGAGTCATGCGGAAAATGTACTCCGTGCCGGATCGGAACACGCCGTATGCTTGAAATCCTTGAGAAGATCACAAAAGGTCAGGCAACGATGGAAGATCTCGATAAGCTGGAAGAACTGTGCTATCATCTCCAATCAAATTCTCTGTGTGCGCTCGGACAGACGGCTCCGAATCCGGTGCTTTCGACTTTGAGATATTTCAGAGACGAGTATATTGCTCACATTGTAGATAAAAAATGCCCTGCCGGAGTATGTAAAGATCTCCTTCAATATAAGATCGATCCGGATAAATGTAAAGGTTGTACGCTCTGTGCGAGAACCTGTCCGGCAGATGCGATCATCGGTAAAGTAAAAGAAGTGCATATGATCAATCCTGAAAAATGTCTCAAGTGCGGAGCTTGTATGGAAAAATGCCGCTTCGGAGCAATTTACAAAGAATAAGGAGGGCAGAGAAGATGGGAAATGTGAATTTAAAGATCAATGGTTTAAATGTGACAGCGCCTGCCGGCTCTACGATCCTTGAAGCGGCACAGGCTGCGGGAATTAAGATACCGACTTTGTGTTATTTAAAAGAGATCAATGAGATCGGCGCCTGTCGTATGTGCGTCGTGGAAGTAAAAGGCGCAAGAAATCTCGTGGCATCTTGTGTACATCCGGTTGCAGAAGGGATGGAAGTGCAGACGAATACGCCGAAACTTCTTGATTCGAGAAGAAGAACATTAGAGCTGCTTTTGTCGAATCATGACAAAAAATGTCTGTCTTGTGTCAGAAGCGGGCAGTGTGAACTTCAAGAGCTTTGTCAGGAACTCGGAGTGACAGATGAAAATTACTTCGAGGGCGAGACAACACATTATGAATTGGATGAAAGCGCGGTTCATATGGTGCGGGATAACAACAAATGTATCCTTTGCCGGAGATGTTCTGCCGTCTGTGAAAAAGTGCAGAGCGTAGGAGTGATCGGACCGAACAACAGAGGATTTGCCACGTTTATCGGCTCTCCGTTCGAGATGGGACTGGGAGATACAAGCTGCGTCGGCTGCGGACAGTGTATCGCGGCATGTCCGACGGGCGCGCTCTACGAAAAGAGCAATATCGACGACGTTCTTGCCGCTATTGCGGATGAGACAAAACATGTTGTAGTACAGCCTGCTCCGTCGGTGCGGGCGGCTCTTGGCGAAGAATTCGGTTATCCGATGGGAACAGACGTAGAAGGAAAGATGGCTGCGGCTCTTAGAAGGATCGGATTTGATAAAGTATTCGATACAAATTTCAGTGCAGACCTTACGATTATGGAAGAAGCTCATGAATTTTTAGACAGAGTGAAAAACAAAGGAGTCCTTCCGCTTATGACGTCATGCTCACCCGGATGGGTAAAATATTGCGAGCATTACTATCCGGATCAGCTCGATCATCTTTCAAGCTGCAAATCACCGCAGCAGATGTTCGGAGCGATTACGAAAACATATTATGCGGAAAAGATGAACATTGCGCCTGAAGATATTGTCTGCGTCAGCGTGATGCCGTGTACGGCGAAGAAGTTTGAAATCCAAAGAGAAGATCAGGACGCAGGCGGCGTTCCTGATGTAGATATTTCGATCACGACAAGGGAACTTGCACGCCTGATCCGTAAAGTCGGAATTAATTTCCGCAGTCTTCCGGATGAAGGATTCGACGATCCGCTCGGAGAATCTACAGGAGCGGGAGTGATCTTCGGCGCAACAGGAGGCGTTATGGAAGCGGCTCTTCGTACCGCAGTGGAAGAACTGACAGGCGAGACGCTTGAGAAAGTAGAATTTACAGAAGTTCGTGGAACAGAGGGAATCAAAGAAGCGGTTTACAACGTAGCAGGAATGGATGTGAAAGTCGCCGTTGCTTCCGGACTTTCCAATGCGAAGATTATCATGGATAAAATAAGAGCTAAAGAGGCGGACTATCATTTTGTTGAGATCATGTGCTGTCCTGGAGGATGTGTCAACGGCGGCGGTCAGCCTCAGGTGCATGCGGATGTGCGTAATTTTGAAGATGTAAAGGCAATTCGTGCAAAGGTACTTTATGATAACGATGCCGCAAAAACATTGAGAAAATCTCATGAGAATCCGTCCATCAAACGGGTTTACAGCGAATATCTCGGCGAACCGGGAAGTGAGAAAGCGCATCATATTCTTCATACAACATATGTAAAACGTACAGTGAATTAAAAAGTCCGAGAAACAACTGATCTTAGTTGTTATGGACCGCGCTGTTACTATATGTCAAATATTTTATAACACAGGGAAGTCTTTTAGATTTTCCTGTGTTATAATTATAAAAAGCTGTTTTATTAAAAAGATAACTGACAGGAAATGAAGATAAAACAAAAAGTTGTGAACAATGTGACTTTGCCGGTCGGTTTATCGGGAAAGGGGAACGGAATATGGGATGGGATTGGCATAAGTTTCGGAAAGATACGGCATTTGCGACAAGAAATCTGGTCTGGTACACTTTGATCATGTCGGTTGTGACAGAGATGGTCTCCGCAATGGTTTCGGCATTGACGAAGACAGGCGGTTCGTCAGAGTCGCTTATTTCGGAGGTGACGGGAACGGCAGCTTCCGCAGGGATGATCGCAGGAGTTTTGATCGGAGTTTTCTGTCTTTTTAAGATTGACGGTACAAAAGCAGAAAAGATCGATATTTTCCAAAAATCGAAACGAAAGATGACAGCAGGCGCATTTTCAAGATTTTGCATCTACATGATCATGGCTCAGATGGTCTTTTCGTTGATCGCAGCAGCAGCGGAACTGATTTTGAATCAGTTGGGGCTTTCGATGGATACGCTGACAGAGCTTGCTTCGGTCGGTTCTGATATGGGGATTATGATGATGATCTATGCCGGATTCGTCGGACCGGTTGTGGAAGAACTCGTTTTCAGAGGATTTCTTATGAGACGGTTTGAAAAATATGGTAAAGGATTTGCGGTTATTGTCTCGGCAGTTTTGTTCGGTGTTATGCACGGGAATCCGCTTCAGATCGTATTCGGAACGCTCGTGGGACTTATTTTAGGATATATAGCAATCGAATATTCGATAAAATGGTCGATCATCCTTCACATCGCGAATAACTTTATTCTCGGAGATGTGATCGGCGGCTTGTTCGGGCTGCTTCCCGATGATGTGGAAGGGATTGCGTTTACTGTATTTTTAGGTATCGGTTTTGTGATCGGTTTCGTTCTTCTGATTATAAGAAGAAAAGAGTGGATTAGCTGGCTGAAAGAAAACGCTGCGCCCGGGAGTTATTATCTTAATGCTCTTACAACGCCTTCGGCAGTGATCTTTATCGGTTATAATCTGTTGAACGGGCTGATGCTTTTGACGCTGATATTTATGGAACCGTTTTTGTGAAAAAGGGAACGTCCTACAGGAGGTATGAGGAATGAAAGTCATTGATTTTAAAGATGCAAAATGCCGTCATTGTTATAAATGTGTACGAAACTGCGCGGTAAAAGCGATCAGTGTCAAAGACGAGCAGGCGCGCATTATGGTCGATCATTGTATCAACTGCGGGCGCTGTCTGGAAGTCTGTCCGCAGAACGCGAAAACATTTGCAAGCGATCTGGAAAGAGTGAAAGGATATTTGGCACAAGGGTTTAAAACGATCATATCGATCGCTCCGTCCTATGCGGGAGTTCTTGATTTTGATCAGCCGGGGCAGGTCGTGGACGCGCTTTTGAAACTTGGATTTTATGAGGTGAGAGAGACTGCGGAAGGGGCGGCTCTTGTGACAAATGAATATAAAAAACTTGTGCGGGAAAATGAGATGCCGAATATTATTACGACATGCTGTCCGAGTGTGAACGATCTGATCGAAAAATATTATCCCGACTGCGCGAAGTATATGGCTCCTGTCGTATCGCCGATGGTAGCCCACGGCAGATATATTAAGAAAATATACGGATCGGATGTGAAAGTTGTATTTTTAGGTCCGTGTATCGCGAAGAAGCAGGAGGCGATCGGAGACGAGAGAGTATTCGGCGCGGTCGATGCGATCCTGACATTTGAAGAGCTGGCAGACTGGTTCGCCGAAGAAGGGATTGATCTTCATCAATGCGAAGAGAAACCGATGGGGAACCCTGATCCTAAGATCAACAGACTCTATCCTGTCAGCGGAGGGGTGATCCAGTCTGTGATCACAGAGGAAGATGCAGACGGATATCATAAAGTATTTGTAGACGGACTGGAAAACTGTATGGAGATGCTGGAATGTCTCGGAAAGGGAGAACTGGATCATTGCTTTATCGAGGCGAACGTCTGTGAAGGCGGATGTGCGAAAGGACCTGCGTCGGCACATTGGAACACATCTTATGTAAAGACAAAAGTAAAAATAGAAAACGGAGTTTCTTATAAGGCGGCGCGTGATCTTCCGGATATGACGGCGGAAGAACTGCACAAAGAGTTTAAAGACTGTAGTCTTTCAGATGCGATGCCGTCCGAAGAACAGATCCGTCATATTTTGAAATCTACCGGAAAATATTGTGCGGAAGACGAACTGAACTGCGGGGCATGCGGATATTCTACATGCAGGGAAAAAGCGGTCGCAGTCTTTCAGGGAAAAGCGGAATTGTCTATGTGTATGCCTTATGCATTGACACAGGCAGAGTCGATGTCTAATGTCGTGATGGATGTGACGCCGAATATGATCTTTGTCATCGGAAGCGATATGAAGATATTAGACTGCAACAGGAAAGGGCAGGATCTTCTCGGAGTCGGACGGGAGGAAGCGGTACAACGGTATATTTTTGAATTTATCGAGACAGAGGATATTGAAGAAGTGCTGGACACGAAAAAACCGGTGATGCATAAAAAGATCAAGATTGATAATGACAGGCTGACAGTGGAAGAGACGATCGTATACATTGACAATCTGGATGCCGCTTTGGTGACATATCAAGATGTGACGCGGGAAGAAAAAGTGAGGGAACAGCATTATAAGCTGAAAGTCGGAACTGTGGAAATGGCGCAGAAAGTGATCGAAAAGCAGATGATGGTCGCCCAGGAGATCGCGGGGCTGCTTGGCGAGACAACGGCAGAGACGAAAGTTACATTGACGAAATTGAGAGACTCGATATTGAATGAAGAAGATTAAAGGTAACAGTTCAGCCATGATAAGCACGTAGTGCGGTTTTACGAATGGCGCGGTTGAACTGTTACGATTAAAGATGAAACAGATGAAAGTCAGAAAAAAGAAGTAGGACGGAGAGAGGTTCATGAGTGTAAGTATTGATGTAGCTTGGAAGAGTTTGAATAAACATCACGAAGAATTGTGCGGAGATAAAGTAGAAGTGTTAAAGACGGAAGATTCCGATATACTGATCCTTGCAGATGGGATGGGAAGCGGTGTGAAGGCGAATATTCTGGCGACATTGACGTCGAAAATTCTCGGAACGATGTTATATGAGGGGGCGGCGTTGGAGTCGTGTGTAGAAACGATTGCAAAAACGCTTCCGATATGTCAGGTGAGAAAGGTGGCGTATGCGACATTTTCTGTTTTGCAGATCTTTCACAGCGGTGAGGCGTATCTTGTAGAGTTTGACAATCCGTCCTGTGTGTTTATCCGTGATGGGAAGATTGTGAACTATGCATATGAAACCCGCGAGATCGAGGGAAAAAAGATACATGAATATCGGTTTCAAGTACAGAAAAACGATTGCTTTGTCCTGATGAGCGACGGTGTGATCTATGCCGGAGCGGGATCGATTCTGAACCTTCAGGGATGGACGTGGGAAGCGATGGCGGAGTATACGCTTAAATGTACGAAAAAGACGATGTCTGCGTCCCGTCTGGCAGTTATGTTAAGTCAGGCATGCGACGAACTGTATGAAGAAAAACCGGGAGACGATACGACAGTTGCGGTTGCACGCGTGATTGACAGAAGAATTGTAAATGTTTTTACAGGACCGCCGAAAGAGAAAAAAGATGACGAGCGGATGATGTATGAGTTTATGCATACGGAAGGAAAGAAAGTTGTGGCAGGAGGAACGAGCGCTAATATTGCGGCGCGTATCCTCGGAAAAGAGATTGTCACAAAGGTGGACAGCCGTAATCCCGATATTCCTCCGATGGCAGTTATAGAAGGAATCGATCTTGTGACGGAAGGAGTGCTTACTCTCGGAAAATGCATAAAGCTTTTGAAAAAATATGTAAGAGATGAGTTCGATGCAGAATTTTTTGATGAGCTTGATGCGGAAAACGGAGCGTCTAAGCTGGCAAAACTTTTGATTGAAGAATGTACGGAACTGAATCTGTTTGTAGGAACGGCTGTGAATGACGCCCATAGAGAGTCGGAACTGAACTTTGATCTGAGTATGCGGCAGAATCTTGTAGAACAGCTTGTTTCTACAGCAGAAAAAATGGGAAGAAGAGTAAAAGTAAAGTATTATTAAAATATTTTCCGAAAGGCAGGAAGTAAAAAAGCAGGAAATAAAAAGAATAAAAGAAAAAACCGGCATTGCTTCCGTGGGCAGATGAAGAAAAGAGTCTGCTGTTGGATGCAATGCCGGTTTTGTCAGAAATATCAGACAAAAATGTTTACTTCAAAAGATAAGTGAAAGTATTGTTTTCTTTTTTAAATGTAACTTCTGCATAATCACGTGACGTTCCTCCCCTGTCGAGAAAATCAGAAGGATTAAGGTAAAGATGTTCTGCCAGAAGCCGGAAATCTTCGGGAGCTGTGATCGTGAACATTGACGTTGCATCTTTTTCATCTGATTGTTCGTAAGCAGCTTTATCCGGATCGGAATTGTTCTCATCTTTGGCAGAAGAAAAGGATGCTAAAAGATCGTTCCATTTTTTGTTTTTCATTGAGTCGCCGCTTAAGTATAGAGTGACAGAGTCGATATCTTCTGCACGGATAAGTCTTTTTATTTTGTATCCGTATTTTTCAAGACAGGAAAGTGTATTTTCATAGTCTTCGTAAATGTACAATGATCCGATCGAAAACGTCTTGTAATTGGTTTCATCTTCGGAGGAAGTTACCGGAAAAGCTGTATTGACTGCAGCATTCCATTCACGCGTTCCGTTCACCCATGAATGGAAAGGCTGATTCGTATTCGTCTCTTTGTTAGGAACATGGCGGATCGTAAGGGAAAATTCTCCAATCGGAACTTCGCTTCCGAGTTTTCGGATATCTGTGTTTAATACGTCTTTTTCATATGCGCTTAGAAGTTCTGTTCTTTGTTCGGCAGTCAGAAGTAATTCTTCGGGCGTTATATAAATATCCTGAAGCGAGACAGAAGATACGTTTTCTTTCTCCACATGGAAGATCGGGAAAAGTTCCTTGCGGTAATCTTCTTTTTGGCAGAGCTTTGTGAATGCCTCAAGCGTTTCATTATAGGAAACACAGTAGTTTCTATAAACTTTCTTCCCGCTTTCCAGTTCAAAGCAAAATGCGGCGCATATATAATTGTCGGAATCTTTATCCGTCTGCATCGATGTCTGAGAGGAGTAAAGCGTGTTTGGAGTAATGCCTTTTTTCACGTTTTCGATTCCCGATTGCGCAAGATTGTATAAAACGTCAACGTCATCGGAAAGAACGAAACTTTCCCTGTCATCCTCTGAAGTATAGTCTTCGGGATACCAGAAATAGGATGCGAACGAATCGGGAAGCGTTCCGATCCGGGCAATTTTTTCTTCTTTCGGAAGGTATGTGTCATATCCGGTAAAATCAAATTGAAACACTGCAAGCAAAACGGCTACAAACCCGATGGCAATTACGGAAGAACGCCATCCTTTTAATAGCATTTTCAGATCCTGCCAGTAAATAAACTCGATCAATCCGCATAGCAGGACAATGGCGAGCATACTTAAGATAATGATCCATTTTGTGCCGGAAGCTCCGATAAATGATTTTACAAGAAGACTGATAAACACTGCGGTCGGAATACTGATCAGTACTTTAAATACAGGCGGTGTAAATTTAAACGCAAGGGCATTTCCGGCTGATTCCGAAGGATAAATGCGATACAGCATGATCGAGGCCGCCAAAAGAAGAACGATCAAAACAAGAGCAGCGGTGATCATAAACACATTCGAGTAAGAATTATTTTGTTCAAGCATGCGGATGAACAACGGAAATGGCGAAAGATATTCCGAAAGTTTTTCAGGTATACTGTCGTGTACGTTATAAGTTGTCTGGAAAAACGCATCTCGCAGCGACGGAAGCAGTGTCAATACGAGGCTTGGATAGACTCCGATGACAAGTGTTCCGAGGAACATCGTTACGCTTCGTCCGGTCAGCATTCCCGCAAAAATACATGTGTGATAGATCAGAAGGAATGCGAGGATTCCCGTCCCCATTGTAAGAAAACATTCTCCGGCGAGAGAAAGAGTCATAATTCCTTTTACAGCGCCGACAAGGATCGTCAATACAGTACATACTATATATGGGATGAGAAAGAGGAACAGTCCTGCCAAATAAGAGATTGCGAACAACTGATGACGTTTGAGCGCAAGTCCGTGGTAAAAATCAAGTTTTTCTTTTTTATGCATGAACTGAAACCCGCTTATTCCGACTGCGAAAGCGAGAATTCCGATCAGTATGATGAGAAAAGCGGAATTATATCCGTTAATGAATCCGGAAAATGTATCCGCGAACTCTTTTAATACTTCAGGATCTTCAGAATAACTGTCAAGGTAGATCAGTGTGTAAACAGGCATTGAAAGAAATAACAGGACGCCGGAAAGGGCGGCGAGCCATCCTCTGTGCCGTATGTCCTCTCGTATAAGTTTAATATAAGAAATCTTTGATATCATAACCGGCTGCCTCCGTTTCGCTTATAAATATTTCTTCGAGTGTAAGCGGAAGGACTTCTGCAAAAACAGGATCATAAGTCTGTACCGCAGAAAGAATATCTGAGTGGCTTCCGCGAAGTGTGAGCGTAAGTAAAGAACCGGAACGCTCCATTTTTAATATCTTTATAGAAGACAGAAACTGCTGTTCTTTATGTGGATCTGAAATGACACACTGCAGTTTGCAGACGGAACACTTTATCTGATCCAGACTTTGGGTAAGCAGAAGCTGTCCCTGATGCAAAAGTCCGATGCTGTCGCAGAAGTCTTCTAACTCCCGCAGATTATGAGAAGAAATGATCGGTGTGAAATCCCGATTCAATATCTCTGCGGCAAAAAGACTTTTAACAGCCTGGCGAACGACCGGATCAAGTCCGTCGAACGTTTCGTCACAGAGGAGATATTTTGTTCCTGAACAAAGACCGAGCAAAATGGAAACTTGCTTTTTCATACCTTTTGAAAAGCTGCTGATCTTTCGCTTTGGATCAAGATTAAATCTGTCTGTAAGAGAGTCAAACAGTTTTCTGTTAAACGACGGGTAACAGAGCATGTAATAATTTCTCATCTGTTGGATATCTGCATTCGGAAAGAAGTAAGGGGTGTCCGATAAAAAGCAGATCTGTGATTTTACGGAAGGATTTTCAAAAACAGATTCTCCGTCAATGAGAACTTCTCCTTCGTCCGGTTTGAGAATACCGGATATCATACGCAGAAGCGTACTTTTTCCGGCTCCGTTTGATCCGATCAGTCCGAATGCCATACCGTCCGGGATAGTAGCGGTGATGTGGTCGGAAGCATGGATCATCTGAAATGTTTTATCAAGCGTTTTTAACTCGATCATGAGAATCCTCCTTTCGATAGATCCGGTCAACAAGCTGCGTGAATTCTGCGCGCTTTACTCCGAGTTCTTTTCCGTTTGCGATAAGGCGAGAAACGTTCTCGAGAAGTGTTTTCTTTGTCTGTTCAACGAGAAGCGTCGTATCGGAAACGAAATTTCCGCGTCCTTTTACCGGATAAATATAGCGTTCCTGTTCCAAAAGCGAATACGCTTTCTGTATCGTATTCGGATTGATGGAAAGATCCATTGCGAGGGAACGAACGGAAGGCATCTGCGAATCGGGTGGAAGCGCGCCTTTTAAGATGAGCGTCTGAAATCTTTTAGCAATCTGTTCATATAAAGGCAGTTTGCTTTGATAGTCAATCGTAATCATAATTGTCCCTTCCTTAAAATGAGTGTATTAAGTGTATTATTTAATGTAGTACACTTATCGTAACACAGAAAGGAGAAAATGTCTATACAAAGTAAGAATTGTTGCAAATATGAAGCTTGTACAATGAAACGAATAGTGCTATGATAAGTCTGCTCGGCAAAAAGCAGGGCGGAAAATGAAATTGATTCAGGAAAGGAACAAAAGTGTGACCTATAAAGAAGCGAGGGTATATTTAGATGAATTGTCTAAATACGGAAGTGTACTTGGCTTAGATGCAATTCGAGGTCTGCTGCGTGAACTTGGGAATCCTCAGGATGATTTAAGGTTCATACATATCGCAGGAACGAATGGAAAGGGATCTGTGCTTGCCTACACTTCCACAATATTAAGTGAAGCAGGATACAGGATCGGGCGTTATGTATCACCGACAGTTGTCTCATACCGTGAGAGGATACAAGTTGACGGAGAAATGATATCAAAGCATGCTTTTGCAGAAGAGACAGAAAAAGTTCAGGATGCTATCGTTCGGTTAAAGGAAGCGGGAAAACAGCTTCCGACAGTCTTTGAGGCTGAAACGGCGATAGCATTTTTATATTATAAAAGAATGAAGTGCGATTTTGTCGTTTTAGAATCAGGGCTGGGAGGGATGGAAGACGCTACGAATGTTGTGAAAAATACAGTCTGCGTCGTGTTTTCGCCGATCAGTATGGATCACATCGGTGTGATCGGTAATACACTTTCCGAGATCGCCGAAAATAAGGCGGGGATCATAAAACCGGGATGCATCGTTGTATCAGCGCCCCAGAAGCAGGAAGTAAGAGAAATTTTAGAACAAAAAGCAAGACAGTTTGGCTGTCCGATTATTTATGCAGAGCCGGAAAAAGCAGTTGTCTTGGAAGAAGATTATCGCGGGATGCGGTTTTCTTATAAAGATTCCGAAAATATAAGCATCCGTCTTTCGGGAAAATATCAGCTCATAAACGCTGTTACCGCATGGGAGGCAGTACATGTTCCGGGGCTGCTGAAAAAAGAGGAAAAGAGAGCGGTCGAGACGGGTTTTTTCGATACAGAATGGTTCGGAAGGTTTACATGTATTTCGGAGCGGCCTGTATTTCTCGTAGACGGAGCACACAATGAAGATGCGGCAAAAAGACTGCGGGAATCAATAGAAGCGTATTTCCCGGGGAGGAAGCTTATTTACATAATGGGTGTGTTTCAAGATAAAGAATATGAAAAGATCATCCGTTTGACGATTCCGTATGCAAAATGCGTATATACGGTCGATCTTCCGAATAAAGAACGTACGCTAAGCGCGCAGAAACTAAAAGAAGCTGTTGAAGCACAGTCTGAATATGTGCCCGCGTATGCTGTCGGCGAGATTAAGCAGGCGGTAAAAGAAGCGCTGGAAAACGCAGACGAAGACGACGTGATCCTTGCGTTTGGCTCTTTGTCCTATTTGGGAAAAGTAAAGGAAGCGGTTGAAAAAGAACAGGATAAGCGACAGATGTATTGATAGAAAAAGATAAAGGATGAAAAGATGATAGATCAGGAAAAAGTAAAGAAAGCAGTCAGATTATTATTGGAGGGGATCGGAGAAGATGCCGACAGAGAAGGCTTGATCGAAACACCGGATAGGATCGCCAGAATGTGCGAGGAAATATACGGAGGTTACGAAGAAGATGCAAAAGAGCATCTTTGTAAGACGTTTCATGTGGAAAACAGCGATATGGTCGTAGAAAAAGATATTACGTTCTATTCCATGTGCGAGCATCACCTTCTTCCTTTTTACGGCAAAGCGCACATTGCGTATATTCCGGACGGAAAAGTTGCGGGGCTTAGCAAGCTGGCGAGAACGGTAGAGGTGTTTGCAAGAAGGCTTCAGCTTCAAGAACAGCTTACGGGTCAGATCGCAGATGCGCTGATGAACGAACTGAAGGCGAAAGGCGCGGCGGTTGTGATCGAGGCAGAACATATGTGTATGACGATGAGAGGAATAAAAAAACCGGGCAGCAGGACGGTGACATTTGCAAAAAGAGGGCTGTTTGATACAGATCCGGCTTTGGAAGAACGTTTTTTCAGAATGCTTGAAAGAGGGTAGACCGGACGCGGGAAACTGACCGGTAAAGGAGGAAAAATGGACAGAGTAAATGCAGTGATTTGCCATCCGCTGTATTTGGAATACTATCATAGGCTGGAGCGCGCGGAAAAGGAACGTATTTTTTGCAGGCATCAGATGTCGCATCTGTTGGATGTGGCAAGAATAGCATATATCCGTAATTTAGAGAAGGGATACGGTTTTCGTAAAGATGTAATTTATGCCGCCGCGGTTTTGCACGATATAGGAAAAGCGCTTCAATATGAAGAAAAAGTTCCCCATGAGATTGCGGGAGAGCGGATCGCCGGGGAAATACTGGATACACTTCCGAAAGAAACGGGATTTTCTGAGGAAGAAAAAAGAACGATAAAAAATGCGGTGCGCGGACACAGACGGCTTCGTGACGGGGCGGACACATTGGAAAAGCTTTTGTATGAAGCGGACAAAGCGTCGAGGCTGTGTCTTTCATGTCCGGCAAACCGGGAATGTAACTGGAGTGAAGAGAAGAAAAATATGGAGATAAAAATATGATCATAGGCAGAAGAGAATTTGACACAGAACACAATACATATATTATGGGCATCTTAAATGTGACTCCGGATTCTTTTTCGGATGGAGGACGTTTTGATAAGATGGATGCAGCCCTTCTTCATGCAGAAAAGATGATAAAAGAAGGAGCGGATATTTTAGATGTCGGCGGTGAGTCTACCCGTCCGGGACATGTTCAGATTACGGACGAAGAAGAGATCGCGCGCGTCGTTCCGGTCATTGAAAAACTGAAAAAGGAATTTGACGTACCGATCTCTATTGATACATATAAAAGCGCGGTGGCTGAAGCTGCGGTTTGTGCGGGGGCAGATCTTGTAAATGATATATGGGGATTAAAATATGACGAGAAAATGGCAGATGTGATCGCGAAACATGACGTTGCATGCTGTCTGATGCATAATCGGAACGAGGCGGTATACGATAGTTTTCTTTTCGATTTTATGAAAGATATGAAAGAGTGCGTTAAAATTGCAGATAAAGCAGGAATTGCACGGGATAAGATCATCCTTGATCCGGGAGTCGGTTTTGGAAAGACATATGAAATGAATCTGGAGATCATACAGAAACTGGAGATCATGCATGAATTTAAATTACCGATCCTTCTTGGAACGTCACGCAAATCTGTGATCGGTCTTACATTAGATCTTCCGGCAGACGAGCGGGAAGAAGGAACGCTTGTGACAACGGTTTATGCGGTGCAGAAACGATGTGCGTTTGTCCGTGTTCATGACGTAGAGAAGAATAAAAGAGCGATACTTATGACGCAGGCGCTCATGCGGGAACATGAAGTGTAATCAGGACTGTAAAACAGGCAAGCGAAGCTGTCGGACTGACTGCTTCGCTTTCGTATAGTTAAGGTGAAGAAAGAGTTGTCATACAGAAAAATGTACGGTAAGGAGGAAGGAAGACAGAAAATGAAAAAAGATTATGATGAGATCAGAATAGAAGATCTGGAAGTATTTGCGAATCACGGTGTATTTCCGGAGGAAAATGTGTTGGGACAAAAGTTTCTAGTCTCGGCAGTTCTTTACACCGACACACGAAGGGCGGGACTTACGGATGATCTAAGCGCTTCTATTCATTATGGGGAAGTGAGCGCTTTTATAGACCGCTACTTGCGGGAGCATACATTTCAATTATTGGAGAGGGCGGCAGAAGCGCTTGCAGAAGAACTTTTGCTGCATACAGCCGGACTAGAGAAGATCAGACTGGAGATCAAGAAACCGTGGGCTCCGGTGCGCCTTCCGCTGAAAACGGTCAGCGTTGTGATCGAGCGGCAATGGCATACCGCATATATTGCACTTGGATCTAACATGGGAGACAGAGAAAAATATATTACAGATGCAGTTGAAGCGCTTGGCGCTTTAAAAGGATGCGTTGTCGAAAAATGCTCTTCTTTTATCGAAACGCCTCCGTATGGGGTGACAGATCAGGATGATTTTCTGAACGGATGTCTGAAATTAAGAACCTTGTTTTATCCGAAAGAACTGTTAAGAGAATTAAATAGGATTGAAATGGAGGCGGGAAGAGAACGGATCGTTCACTGGGGTCCGAGAACGCTTGATTTGGACATTATTTTGTATGATGATCTCGTATATGAAGGAGACGAGTTGTGCATCCCTCATGTGGAAATGCACAAGAGAGATTTTGTGCTGCGGCCTCTTTTTGAGATCGCGCCGTATGTGCGCCATCCGGCGTATGGAAAAACAGTGGCTGAGATGTTGGAAGAAGTGAGAGAAAATGCTCAAAAAGAATAATAAAATACAAAAAAACAAAGAAAAAACGACGGGGAAAAGTAAGGGAGATAAGAAATAGACAAAAAAACGCTAAAAATATGAATAATACATTGTAAAAAATTGGTAATTTGCTATAATGGAGGATGTGATATATTGGCTGAAATATAAAATCAGCCTGAAGGGAAGGAGAAAAGGTATGAAAAGAAAAGTAGTCTTAAGACTCTTGAGTCTTGTGATGGTTGCATCTATGACAGGTACTATGCTTCCGTCAAACATTCAGACCGCATCTGCCGAAGAAGTTGATGTTACAGAAAAAACAGCAGCTTTAGAAGATGGGATCAATGATGCATGGACTCAGGATAACAAAGCAGACGGAGACACAGTCACTGTGGAAAATGGCTGGCTGCATATTAAATCAGCTGCGGGCAATCGGAATAATCCCGGAACAAGACCGCAGATGGTTGTAAATCCAAATACATTTGATTTTAACAAGCCGGGATATTTTTCATTTACTTTAAAATCAAATAATGCAAATACAGGAATAAGCGACAGTGACAGAGTAGGCGTTTACCTCGGATATAATACGGATCAAAACGGTATGTACATAGGATATGACAATGGCGGCTGGTTCTGGCAGAAATACAAAGGCGGCAACGGAGACTATTATCAGCAGACGAGAAAACCTGCGCCGACGAAAGATCAGGAAGTAAAGGTTCGCATCGACTGGACAGCAGACCATAAGATGACGTTTACGCTCAACGGAGAAGTTGTGTTTGATAAAGAAGACTTTTCCGGTATCGCAGATTCTCTCGGAAACAAAATTGCGATCAAAGCAGGTTCTTGGGGTCAGATCGGTTCAGATGTTCTTTTGAAAGATATTCATTATACAGGTCAGGAAGAAGCGGTTACATATACTGTTACGGGAAGTGTAACAGATGAGAGTGGAAAAGCGTTGGAAGGCGCGGTTGTAACGACAGGAAATCTGACGGCTGAAACGGATAAAGACGGAAAATATTCCTTACAGTTAGGAGCCGGCAAGCATGAGCTGACGATTACGAAGGCAGGATATCAGACGGCGACGACATCTGTAACTGTAACAGAAGGCAACGTGGAAGCAAAAGCCGTAAAACTGGAAAAGACAGCAGAGATAGAGACAGAGAAGCTTTCTACAGCGGATATGGACGTTTATGTAGCGAAGAATTTCCCGAGCGTTGTAAAATACGAGATGAAAAAGGGCGATTTAAACGGCAAGACGTTCTACGGTCAGACTTCGGCTATCAATACGGTGCGTATCAACGGAACAGATGTGAAACTTTCCAAAGGTGATGTAAAAGCAACGATCAAGGGTGACAAAGCAACGTATGAGATGACTGTGAAAAATGAAGAAAAACATATTGACGCAGTTCTTACGGCAGAATTGACAGCAAAAGACAATACGGTTTCATTTGAAATTACGAAAGTGGAAAATAAGCTGACAGAAGGAAAACCGGGCACAGCATTGGAAAGCGGCAAGGTGGGAAATCCGATCCAGACGATCGAAATCCCGAATCACAGTCTTGTATCTGTAAACAGTACACAGAAAAATGCCAATTTAATAGGCGCTGCTATGTCCACACAAACAAAGGTAAGCGGTGACGAATATGTAGAAGTAAAGGCAAATACGCCGGCTCGCGAAAGAGATTACATGTATGCTTTCGTTTCTAATAATGAGATGAGCGCCGGACTTTGGAGTAACTCCGAGTATGAAGGCCGTAATGCGGGGGCAAGTTCTTCCGGAGGATCTAATAATACAAGAGTTATGTCTGTTTCAGAGAAAAAAGACGGCTATGTATCGATGGGACTTGGAAGTTCTGCATGGTACTGGCACAGAGTGATGACAGATTCTCATAATCGGACATGGGTTTTGGAAGAGACAGAAAATCCGAAGATGAAAGTCGTGATCACAGGAAACTGCAACGGCGATAAAAATGTTGACTGGCAGGACGGAGCGGTTGCATTCCGTGATATTATGAACAATCCGTTCAAGAGCGAGGAAGTTCCGGAATTGGTTGCGTACCGTATTGCGATGAACTTCGGTTCTCACGCGCAGAATCCGTTCCTGACAACATTAGATAACGTAAAACGTGTGGCAATGCACACAGACGGTCTTGGACAATCTGTCCTGCTGAAAGGTTATGCGAATGAAGGACATGACTCGGCGCATCCGGATTACGCAGATATAGGAAAGAGAATCGGCGGACCGGAAGATATGAAGACATTGCTTGAAAAAGGCGCGGATTACGGAGCAAAATTCGGTATCCATGTCAATGCAGGCGAGATGTATCCGGAAGCAAAAGCGTTTAAGGATGATAATGTTCGCCGTAATAAGGACGGAAGTCTTCGTTATGGATGGAACTGGATCGATCAGGGAATCGGACTTGACAGTATCTATGACCTTGCCACAGGAGAAAGAGAAGCGCGCTTTGATGAACTTCATGAGATCCTCGGCGGCGACGGAAAAGATATGCTTGACTTCATCTATGTAGATATTTGGGGAAATAATACGGGAAGTGACAATGATGATTCCCAGCAGACCCGTAAGCTGTCCAAAGAGATTAATGACAACGGATGGCGTATGTCCAACGAATGGGGTGGAGCAAACGAGTATGACTCTACATTCCAACATTGGGCAACAGACCTTACATATGGCGGGGAAGGCGCAAAAGGAGAGAACAGTGATGTGATGCGTTTCCTGCGTAACCACCAGAAAGATTCATGGGTAGGAGATTATCCGACTTACGGAGGCGCGGCGGTTGCTCCTCTTCTTGGCGGATATAACATGAAAGACTTTGAAGGATGGCAGGGACGTAACGATTATGACGCGTATATTACGAATCTTTACACACATGACCTGACGACAAAATTCATCCAGCATTATCAGATCGTAGATTGGGAAGACGGAACACCGGTCAACGTAGGCGGAGCGGTAAACTGGACGCCTGAAATGAAGATCACTTTGAAAGATGAAGATGGATCTACGCTTGTTCTTGAGAGGGGATCAAACGATCCGGCTCAGGCGGCATACAGAGACAGAACGATGACTTTGGACGGAAAAGTGATCGCAAGAGGCGCGGTATCACAGGGAGACAGAACAGACGACGATATCCGCAACGGAAACAAAAAAGGAACAGAGTCTTATCTGCTGCCGTGGATCTGGGATGCGAAGACAGGAGAAAAAGTAAAATCAGAAGATGAAAAGCTGTACCACTGGAATACGCAGGGCGGAACAACACAGTGGGAGCTTCCGGACAGTTGGGCAGACTTAAAAGACGTCAAAGTATACAAACTGACAGATCTCGGAAAGACAGAGGAGAAGACGGTCAATGTTGTTGACGGTAAGATCACATTAGAAGCAGAATCAGAAGTTCCGTATGTAGTATGCAAAGGCGAAAAAGAAAATATCAAAGTGACATGGAGTGAAGGAATGCATATCGTAGATGCAGGATTCAACAGTGGAAGCCTTGATATGTGGACAAAAGCAGGCGAAGGAACAGCGCAGATCGCAAAGAGCCAGCACAGCAATCCGATGATGAAACTGGACGGAAAAGTTTCTATGACACAGAAACTGACAGATCTGGAAGCAGGAAAACAGTATGCTGTTTTAGTAGGCGTAGATAACAGAAGCGACGCCAAAGCATCTGTAGAAATTAAATCAGGCGATAAAGTACTTGGATCAAACTACACAACACGTTCTATCGCTAAGAACTATGTAAAAGCATATACACATAATACAAACAGTTCGACAGTAGACGGAAGCAGCTATTTCCAGAATATGTATATATTCTTTACAGCGCCGAAATCAGGAGATGTGACTCTTACGATCGCAAGGGAAGCAGGAGAAGGATCTTCATACTTCGATGATATCCGTATCGTGCAAAACGATTCTAAGAACATTACGACAAACGAGAAGGGCGAAGTTGTAAAATTTGAACAGAATTTTGAAAAGAGCGTACAGGGACTTTACCCGTTCGTAGTCGGAGGAATTGAAGGAGTAGAGGATAACAGAATCCATCTTTCTGAAAGACATGACAAGTACACACAGGCAGGATGGGATGTGAAGAAGATGGATGATGTTCTTGACGGAGACTGGTCTGTGAAGATCAACGGACTGACACAGAGATCTACGCTGGCATACCAGACGATCCCGCAGAACTTCCGTTTCGAGCCTGGTGTGACATACAATGTAAGCTTTGATTATCAGGCGGGCAGCGACGGAATTTACGCGGCTGCAGTCGGTGTCGGCGAGTATAACGGAAACGTTCAGCTCAAAGAACTTCCGATGAGCATGGGAAAAGAGAAAGACGGACATTTTACAATGCAGGTTACGGGAGATTCCACAGGACAGACATGGTTCGGTATCTACTCTACAGAGAAGGCTCCGGATCTTCAAGGCGTGAGTCCGGATGCGGCAGAGGCGAACTTCGGCGGATACAAAGAGCTTGTTCTTGACAACCTCGTGATCGAAAAAGTAACAGAAGAAGTTACAAAGGAAAAACTTGCCGCATTAGTTGCAGAAGCAGAAGAAAAGTATAAAGAAATCGATTACAGACCGGAAATTTGGAGCAGCTTCCAGGACGTACTTAAAGAAGCAAAAGCGGTTCTTGACAAAGAGGGAGCTTCACAGGATGAAATCGAGAAAGCATACTATGAATTAAAAGCTGCTATGGTTACGATGGATAACTCGGCTGGAATCGATGCGACAGATGATTCCAAAGATCTTCCGAAAGAGCAGATGACTGCTACAGCAGGAAGCGAGCAGGCGCAGGAAGGCGGAGAAGGACCTGCAAGCAACGTCTTAGACGGTAATGCCGATACAATTTGGCATACTGTATGGGCAGGAACACCGATTGAAAACCACTGGTTAAATCTGCAATTAGATAAACCGGCGACAGTAAGCGGATTAAGACTTCAGCAGAGAAGCGGAAGAAACGGTATTATCAGGGAAGCGGAAATCTGGGTGAAAAAAGCAGGCGCTGCCGACTACGAAAAAGTAGCGGATGCAAGCTTCGGAGGAACCGGATGGCAGGCGGTTGCTTTTGAAGAAGTGAAAGATGTAACAGACGTAAAACTCGTACCGACTGCGACTACAGGAGATGAGGCAAATAAATTCTCGGCAGCGGCAGAGATCCGTGTGATGGGAAGATTCCAAGACGAAGAAGTTGAAGTAAATAAAGCTGACTTGACGGCATTAGTTGAAAAAGCAGAGGTTTTGAAGGAGAAAGATTATACATCTGAAACATGGAAGCCGTTTGCAGAGGCGTTAAAAGAAGCGCAGGCTGTTCTTGCAAAAGAAGATGCAAGTCAGGCGGAAGTTGACGCGGCACAGACAAGTCTTCAGACAGCGATGGATGGTTTGAAGAAACCGGGAACAACGGACAATAAGAACCCAGGAACAACGGACAATAAGAACCCGGGTGCACCGAATAAAGGTCAGGCTGTTCAGACGGGAGACGCGACATCCTTCTTTGGATGGGGAGCGGCAGGTATCTTCGGATTATTTGCAGCGGCAGCGGCATTTTTTGAGAGAAAAAGACGTCGTCAGTAATTGTGTCGATCGCAAGGCACGGTATAAAAGAAGGTTGCAAAAGCCTTTATAAATAGAAAAATCGCTCGGATCGTTTGAGGTTCGGGCGATTTTTCTTGCTTTTTTATACTTTCCATGTTATTCTGAACTATGTCGTGTTAAAGCGCGAAAGAGAAAACTCAGGAGAGTCTCTTTATCGGCTGTGGCGAGGCCGGTGAAAGAGCGCCGAAGGTGTAAGCGGTATATTCTGTTTTTAAGGCAGACGCCGCGAGTCTCTCAGGCAAAAGGATGGAGGTATAAAGGAATGTTAGAGCAAATCGACCAAATCATTAAGGTGATCGACGGAGCGGTGTGGGGTCTGCCGTTGATCATTCTGATCCTGTTTACAGGATTTCTTCTCACAACCCGGCTGGGTCTTTTACAAATAAGACATCTCGGGAAAGCCCTAAAGTTTATGTTTAAAAATGAAGAGGACGGACAGGGTGAAGTAACCAGTTTCGGAGCGCTTTGTACGGCGTTATCGGCAACGATCGGAACGGGAAACATCACAGGAGTCGCAACTGCATTGGCAGCAGGAGGTCCGGGAGCGCTGTTTTGGATGGTTATCGCGGCGTTTTTCGGAATGGCTACAAAATATGCCGAAGGTCTTCTGGCTATCAAATATCGCACGATCGACAAAGACGGACATGTTCTCGGAGGACCGTTTTACTATATTGAAAACGGAATGGGAAAGAACTGGAGATGGCTGGCTAAAATCTTTGCATTTTTCGGAGCCGGTGTCGGCCTTTTCGGTATCGGTACTTTTACGCAGGTAAACAGTATTTCGTCAGCGGTGAAAAACTTCTTTGATCCAGAGTCATCAAACGTTGTTTTTTCTGCCTTTGGTCATGACTATACGATGGCTACGGTTGTGACTGGGTTGATCTTGACACTTTGTGTCGGCCTTGTCGTGATCGGCGGAATTAAAAGAATCGCGAAAGTATCGGAAATTGTCGTTCCGTTTATGGCAGTGCTTTATGTGGCGCTTGGAGCGATCATTATTATTACAAATATTACGGCTGTTCCGGCAGCGCTTGTATCTATTATAAAATCAGCTTTTACGGGCAGCGCTTTGGCAGGCGGGGCAATGGGAACAATGGTCGTTGCGATGCAAAAAGGAATCGCCCGTGGTATTTTCTCAAATGAATCCGGTCTTGGAAGTGCGCCGATCGCAGCAGCGGCGGCAAAGACAAAAGAGCCGGTTCGTCAGGGACTTGTGTCTATGACAGGAACATTTATCGATACGATAGTGATTTGTACAATGACAGGCCTTTCCATTGTGATAGCGGGTACATGGATGAACCCGGAACTGGAAGGCGTTGAAATTACGGTGGCGGCATTCCAAAAAGGCCTGCCGTTCCCTCCGATCGTAGCTTCGTTCTCACTGATGCTCTGCCTTGTATTTTTTGCGTTCACTACAATACTTGGATGGAACTATTATGGTGAGAGATGTATCGAATATCTTTTTAACAGAAATAAATCCGTAGTAAAAGGGTACCGCTGGTTGTATATTCTTGCAGTATTTATCGGACCATATATGACGGTTGCGGCCGTTTGGAATATCGCGGATATTTTTAATGCGCTGATGGCGTTTCCGAACTTGATCGCGATTTTGGCGTTAAGCGGTGTTGTCGTAAGAGAGACGAAAGATTATTTCGCAAGACAAAAAAAGCAAAGCAAATAAGCAGATAAGATTACATAATAAAGATTGTAAATACAAAAAGATCTGTACAGTATATAAGGCTGTCTGCAGTGGGAAAATGGCTTTTCCGCTACAGGCGGTCTTATTTTTGATATCTTTTTATATTATGATGAGCGATTGTTTTGTGAGCGATAAGATGATTTTTTATATTTGCTTGAAATCTGTCGGATTTAACAGGTTTGGGATTCGGATTGCGGGAAAGTGACAGATAATTTTATTTGTGAAGTTTATTTGTGTAAAAGGAAACGGAAATATTCCCTTAAAAACGACAATCTTTCATAAAAACAGGCTTGTTCTGAAAATACATTATCATGTGTTTTGGGGATTGCATTATACTATATTTTGTATTAGAATAGATTTTAGACAGCACGGGATATGACAGCCGTGCGATGCAAGACATGAGGAAAATGTTCCGTGAAATACGCAAAAAGGCGGAGAAAGCGGAAAAGCATCTGAAAAAAAGATAGATGAGGAGAGGCGAAATATGAAGATTATCAAGAGAAACGGAGCCGAAGAAGTATTTGACATTAAGAAGATCGTAATTGCAGTGACAAAAGCGGATTCATCATCGGAAGGGAGAAGTCTGACCGATTCGCAGATAGAAGATATTGCGGAGTTTGTCGAGTTTAAGTGCAATAAACTGAACCGTGCGGTTTCGGTTGAAGAGATACAAGATCTTGTGGAAGACCAGATCATGGCGACAGGAGCATTTGAACTGGCAAAACGGTATGTGAGATATCGTTATAAGAGATCGCTTGTGCGTAAGGCAAATACGACGGACAACAGGATCCTTTCACTTATTGAGTGCAATAACGAAGATGTCAAACAGGAAAATTCCAATAAAAATCCGGCGGTCAACAGCGTGCAGCGAGATTATATGGCAGGAGAGGTCAGCCGTGACCTGACGCAGAGAATGCTTTTGCCGGAAGATATTGTCGAAGCGGATAAAGAGGGTATCATCCATTTTCATGATTCGGATTATTATGCGCAGCATATGCATAACTGTGATCTTGTCAATCTGGAAGATATGCTCCAGAACGGAACGGTCATCAGCGGAACAATGATAGAGAAACCGCACAGCTTTTCAACGGCATGTAATATTGCGACACAGATCATCGCACAGGTGGCGAGCAACCAGTATGGCGGACAGAGTATTTCGCTTGCGCATCTCGCGCCGTTTGTTCAGGTATCAAGAGATAAGATCCGTGCGGAAGTCCTTCAGGAAATGGAAATGGTAGGGATCGATTATCCGAAGCAGGTGCTCAATGATATTGTGGAAGGCCGCTTAAAAAAAGAGATCATAAAAGGCGTTCAGACGATCGAATATCAGGTGATCACGCTTATGACGACGAATGGTCAGGCTCCGTTCCTTACAGTATTTATGTATTTGAACGAAGCGAAAGATGAGCGGGAGAAAAAAGATCTTGCGATGATCATCGAAGAGACGTTAAAGCAGCGTTATAAAGGCGTGAAAAACGAAGCGGGCGTATGGGTGACGCCGGCGTTCCCGAAGCTGATCTATGTGCTTGAAGAAGATAATATCGACGAAGGTTCTCCGTATTTCTATCTGACGGAGCTTGCGGCAAAATGTACGTCAAAACGTCTTGTTCCGGATTATATTTCCGAGAAAAAGATGAAAGAACTAAAAGAAGGAAACTGCTTCCCGGTTATGGGATGCCGAAGCGCTCTTAGCCCGTGGAAAGACGAAAACGGAAATTATAAGTTTTACGGACGCTTTAATCAGGGAGTTGTGACGATCAACCTTGTGGACGTAGCATTGTCCTCCGGCGGAGATGAGGACAAATTCTGGAAAGTGTTTGACGAGAGACTGGATCTTTGTTACCGGGCTCTTATGTGCAGACATAACCGTCTGAAAGGAACTCTTTCGGATGCGGCTCCGATCCTTTGGCAGTTTGGCGCGCTGGCACGTCTGAAAAAAGGGGAGAAGATCGATAATCTGCTTTATGGCGGATATTCTACGATCTCTCTTGGATATGCCGGACTTTACGAATGTGTGAAATATATGACGGGAAAATCGCACACAGATCCGTCGGCTACACAATTTGCGCTTGACGTAATGAAATACATGAATAAAGCGTGCGACAGATGGAAAGAGGAGACAAATATAGGTTTCAGTATTTACGGTTCTCCGATTGAGAGTACGACATACAAATTTGCAAAATGCCTTCAGAAACGATTCGGTATTATTCCGGGTGTGACGGATAAGAGTTATATCACGAACAGTTATCACGTTAATGTATGTGAGCCGATCGATGCGTTTGACAAACTGAAATTTGAATCCCAGTTTCAGGCGCTTTCTACAGGCGGTGCGATCAGTTATGTAGAAGTGCCGAATATGCAGGACAACATTCCGGCGGTTCTTCAGGTAATCCGTTTTATTTATGATAATATCATGTATGCGGAACTGAATACGAAGAGTGATTATTGTCAGGAATGTGGATTCGACGGAGAGATCCAGATCGTGACGTCTGAAGATGGAAAGCTTGAGTGGGAATGTCCGCACTGCGGAAACCGCAATCAGGATACTCTTAATGTAGCAAGACGTACATGCGGTTACATCGGAACACAGTTCTGGAATCAGGGAAGAACACAGGAGATCAAAGAAAGAGTGCTTCACCTGTAAAATATCGGGTGACAAACAAAGAGGGATAAATGAATCAAAAGAAACAGGATGCCCTGCTTGGTATCCTGTTTTTTTAACGGCGACCGATTACAATCCCGGAATGTACCTTTTGGCACTTCCGGTGATTCATTGCATATATAGATCAAACGGATAAGAGAGTATAGAGGAAAGGTGTGAATTCAGGTGTATTACGGCGAAATAAAAAAGTGTGATATTGCAAACGGTGAGGGCGTAAGAGTATCTTTGTTTGTTTCAGGGTGTACGCATCATTGTCCGGGATGTTTCAATGCAGATACTTGGAATTTTAAATACGGAAGCGAATATACAGATCAGACGGAAAAAGAGATTTTGGAGGCGCTCTCGCCAAGTTATATTAATGGATTGACATTACTTGGCGGCGAACCGTTTGAGCCGGAGAATCAAAAGACGCTTGTCGGACTTCTCCGAAAAGTAAGAGAGAGCTATCCTGAAAAAAATATATGGTGTTATACAGGGTATTTGTATGATGAGCAGCTTTTAAATAACAGCCGCGCAAGATGTGAATACACAGATGAAATGCTCTCTATGATAGATGTGCTTGTGGACGGAGAGTTTGTAGAGGCGTTAAAAGATATCCGTCTTGTGTTCAGAGGTTCATCGAATCAAAGAGTCATCGATGTGAAAAAAAGTCTTGGTCAGAATGAGATTGTCATGTGGCAGCCAAAGGTAGAGCGGGGCGTGTAGATGAAAAGAATGATTTAAGACCAAAAGAGAATCACGGATATCATACAAAATATAAAGGCTGGGAAAGTTATTTCGGTATACCGGCAGTTAAAAAAACATAAGGATAAATTAACGGCGCCTTAATTGTATAAGTGAAGAAGAGATGTTATATTTGATTTAGACATGTATTTGAGCTTAGACAAGAGAGGTGCCTATTATTATGCGAATCAATGAAATTATAAAAGAACGCCGTCTGGCAAAAGGATTTACACAAGAGCAGATTGCGAATTATCTTGGGGTGACGGCTCCGGCTGTCAATAAATGGGAGAAAGGTGTTTCCCAAACAAAAAGATATTAAGAAACAGCCCATGTTTACCTGCTTGCAAACAAAAGAATATTGCTACTAGACTAAGAGATACTACATAAGTGTGTTGGTATCTCTTTTTTGTTGCCGTGAAACAGCAGACTATTTCATTTCTGCTTGATTACCTTAAAACTTATTAGTCTATGGTTTGTCAAGGGCTTGTTGCGTGAGAAATGCTGAATATCACCCTTTACAAAACATAGGCTGATAAGTAACTTTTCAAAAGCAGAAAAGAAATGGCAATGCTTATAACAATATGATATAATGCAGATGAAGACAAAAAAGGAATTTGTCGAGCTGGTTAGTTCGAGATAATTTTGAGTTTGTTAAGATGTGGTGCACTTGATGGAATCACAGGTACGACATCATATTATGGAGGATGAAATAGATGATAGGTTTGATTGTTGCGAGGTCAAAGAATAATGTTATAGGCAAGAATGGTAATATACCATGGAAAATAAAGGGAGAACAAAAGCAATTTAGAGAGTTAACAACGGGTAATGTGGTTATTATGGGGCGAAAGTCTTATGAAGAAATCGGTCATCCGTTGCCTAATAGAATGAATATTGTTGTTTCCACCACAACAGAGTATCAAGGAGATAATTTAGTTTCAGTTAAATCATTAGAAGATGCATTATTATTGGCTAAAGGACGAGATGTATACATATCTGGTGGATATGGACTATTTAAGGAAGCTTTGCAAATAGTAGATAAAATGTATATCACAGAAGTAGATTTAAATATTGAAGATGGAGATACATTCTTTCCAGAATTTGATATCAATGATTTTGAAGTTTTGATAGGGGAAACACTTGGTGAGGAAGTGAAATATACGAGAACATTTTATGTAAGGAAAAAATGAATTGAGTAAATTTTGGATTTAGGGTGTTTTCATAAATATATTGCTTTTTATGCATATATAAATTGTTGTAAGACAAATTCCTGTTTGTATTTATAAAAGAGAAAAAATGAGAAAAGTAGTTTTATTTATTGCCATGAGCCTTGACGGATATATTGCGGACGGTAATGGTGGAGTAGCTTGGCTAAATGGTCATGGAAATGACAATGAAAACATCGACACTTATACAGAATTTACCAAAGATATAGATACTGTCTTAATGGGGTGGAATACTTCTCATCAGGTTGTTACTGAACTTTCTCCGCAAGAATGGGTATATAATAAATTTACAACTTATGTATTAACACATAAAGAGTGCAATTCTTCCCAACAAATTCATTTTACAAGTGAAAATCCTGTTTTATTATTGGAACGGCTAAAACAAGAAGCAGGAAAGGATATTTGGATTTGTGGCGGAGCAAATCTTGTTCAGCAGTTGGTAAGCAAAAATATGATTGATAAATATTACATTTCTGTTATTCCTACTCTGTTAGGAAATGGGGTTCGTCTTTTGGGCAACATAGACAGGGAAATAAAGTTAAGGCTTTGTAAAACACAGACTTATAACGGAATAACCGATTTGATTTATATGCGTAGATAACTAGAGAGAAACAGAAAAGCTGTTAAACCGACGGAGCGATCCGACCACGTTGGCGGGAAAATCCTTAAGATTTTTCCGCCATGCTTGCAAGGGGGCGGTTCGCTTCGGCGGTTCGGCGAGCTTGCGAGCCGTTCAAAGCCCCCGTTATCTAACAAGGGGGGCACAAAAAACAAGAAACACTATACACTAACAAGCGGAAAACGCTGTATTTATAAGGCAAAACCCCATTTTTACAGTAGTGATATAAATTGTACCTATATCACTATGAAAATTGAATAGTAAATATGAGAAAGACAGTTGATTTCAAAAAATAAGAAATTGATTGTCGTTTTCTTTTGCAGAAATTTAAGTGCAGGCAATTATGGTAGTTGTCGTAATTGCTGTCAGCTCAGTGTTTATCACTGATGGTGTGAAAGATTTACGGTTGGAGATGTTCAATAAGATTATTGGTGCTTAATTATTTTTATTGTAGTGCTGATATGAGAATGTTATAATTGGGGTATAAAACATACAAATAAATTTGCTGAAAAATGAGGTATCAAAATATGGAAAATGAATTACTGGAAAACTTAGGAAGACTTCACACAACTGAACTTGGCGTTATTAGAATTAAAAAGAACTTATCTTTGAATGTAGAAAATGTAATTGAATGGTGCAAAGAAAAAATTAGCCTTTCTAATGCGGAAATCACAAGAAAAGGAAAAAACTGGTATATAACGATTGATAATTGTATTATAACGGTAAATGCGTACAGTTATACCGTTATCACTTCTCACAAGGTAAAATGATAAATTTTTCTATAAAGGAATTAAACGCATTTGCAGTTATTGGGCAGGAAGTAGAACTGACTAATTATCAAAAAAAGAATATTCAGATTAGTACACAGTTTTGGAGAAAGTTTAACAGTAGTTTGAAAAAAGCGTATCTTTCACAATCAGGAAATTGGGTAAAATATGCTTTTATGGAAAGAAGAAATGGAAAACTTTATTATTTCTGTTCTATTCCCCAAAGAACCATTACCCCAGAGGGCTTTCTGTATAAAGAAATACCGTCTTATAAATATTTGGTTGTGGAGCATATTGGTGCTATGGATAAAATATATGAAACTTATGGCAAGATTTATGAAGAAATTATTCCTAGTACATCGTATATTCCTATAAAAGATATTATCCTACACTTTGAAAAATACGATTATCGTTTTCATTGGAATAGTGATAATTCAGTTATTGAAATTTGGATACCTATTCAAGATTAGAAGCAATTTTATATCCATACACACAAAGCAGTTAGTCTTAGGATTGACTGCTTTTTCTATACAGATTTTTAATGACAGGCAATTATCAATTATGGTAGTTGCCTTTTTTGATTGGAGGAATTGAAGAATGAATGATAAAAACTTTATTGAAGAACTAAGACAAAAGCGTGAGGAATACGGAGTAACACAAACAAGGCTTGCTGTTGCCTGTGGTATCAGCCGTGAATATTACAACCGCATTGAAAAAGGAAAACAGCCATTGAATGACGAATTAAGAGAAATCATAGAAAAACAGATTGAGCGTTTCAATCCGCAAGAACCACTATTCTTATTGATTGATTACTTTCGTGTCCGCTTTCCTACTACGGACGCATTGGCGATTATCCGTGATGTATTACAACTGAAATCTAATTACATGCTTTATGAAGATTATGGAAAATACGGATATGAAAGCAAATATGTACTTGGCGACATCAATATCATGTGTTCCATGCAGGAGCATTTAGGTGTTTTATTGGAACTGAAAGGCAAAGGCTGTCGGCAAATGGAATGTTATCTACTGGCACAGGAACGCTCATGGTATGACTTCATGCTGGATTGTATGACGGCTGGTGGTGTGATGAAACGGCTTGATTTGGCTATCAATGATAAAGCAGGAATATTGGATATTCCAAAGTTAAAGGAAAAATACAAGGCTGGCGAATGTATCTCCTACTTCCGTATGCAGAAAGATTACAGCGGTACAGAAAAATGCGGTAGCGATTTACCAAAGAATACAGGAGAAACCTTATATCTCGGTTCAACAAGTAGCGAATTATATATGTGTGCTTATCAGAAAAATTATGAGCAGTATGTCAAGAATGGCACAGAAATTGAAGATACGGAGATTAAGAACCGTTTTGAAATACGCATGAAGAACGAACGAGCCTATTATGCGGTTGTAGATTTACTGACCTATCGGGACGCTGAACGCACCGCTTTTTCTATCATCAATCATTATGTCCGCTTTGTTGACAGAGAGGACGACAAGCCAAAAAGTCAATGGATAACAAATGATGATTGGGCATGGTTTGTAGGGGAAAACAGAGAGCCGATACGCTTAACCACAAAGCCAGAGCCTTACACTTTACAAAAAGCGTTGCATTGGCTACAAAGACAAGTCGCACCAACCATAAAAATGGTACAGGCATTAGACAGAGAAAATCGTACAACGATACTGAAAGATATGATTGAGCAGGCAGAACTAAAAGACAAGCATAAACATTTATTACAATTAGAGAAATCAACCATAGAAGAACGTATAGATACCGCTGTTCCACAAGAGAATGACGGTATTTTTTAATGTAATTGAAAAATTTCAGATTTAGTCAGCAAAGAGCTGTTTTCATTCCCTATGTGAAGTGAAAGAAGAAAAATAAATTTTTTATTAAATCTGCAACAAAATGGCTACTTGCGTACAGATATGGTGCGAGAAAAGGAAATCTAAACTTTTTTTGAAAATAGGTCATTAAATCGGGGCTTGCTGTCCCTATATGAAGTGAAAGAAGAAAAAAGTTTTGAAAAAATGACGGAAATTCGTGATTAGTGGACAGTCTTCTGTGAAAAGAGGAAAAACATCATCATTTTGTATTCAAACAGGCATTAGCAGTTGAGTGTTGATGTGAAAAGATGAAAATACTTTGTTCTCAACTTAACAATTTAAGGTTTCCGTTCCCTATATGGTGCAAAGAAAATATTTCATTCTATTGTTGGCAGTAACGGTATGGTTTGGGTAGTTAGGGTGTGAAAAGGAAAATATTCTTTTTTCATCATCAACTTAGCAAAATGACATTTTCTATCCCTATATGGTGCATGAAAAGAAGTTAAAATTTTTCCATTTAAACTTAGCAAATGGACGTTTGCTGTACAGATAGTAGTGAAAAAGGAGAAAATCAACCGTTGATTGCCAAAATGAACCGTTCCATTTGTACTAATAATGGAAAAAGTTTTGGATTTTGGTTACGTTTCTCCTCTTTTCCAACGCGATATATAGGAAAGACGATTTTTTTCTTTCAATCGTTCTTTGACAACTGAATAAAGTAATTCAATACGTTTGACAGACAGCTAGCCGTTGAAACAAATACGCCACGACCTTTCCCCTGCAAGAGCGAGCGAAAACCTATTTGTGTTCTTGTAAAAGATTTGTCCTCTTTTATCGCCATGACCTGTACTGTCAGATAATGATACTCCCGTACAGCCACAGCTTGAGCATTAAGAGCGTCGCACGCAATGGGTACGGCTACATAAGAACTATGCAGAGGTGGAACTCCTGTGGGCTATGACAAAAGCCGTTGAATTGCTTAGAAAGATTTTACAGAAAGGGGGTATGTGTTATTGATAATGCTGTAAAAACAATTCAAAAGAAAAATGGCAAGTGTGGCATTGGCAACAGAGGAAAGACAAAGATTGTAGTAAAAGAGCATTTTTCCGAAAAGGGCAAAACAATGGAAGAACTTCTAACTGATGTCATGCTGGAAAAAGCAAAGCAGACAATCGCATAAAATCGGTGCAGTTGTAAGAAATAGATTGAATGACAAAAAGTACCCGTGTTATACTTTACTTGCAAGCAGGTATTGTAAACACGGGTTAGTTATAAAGGAGGATAACTGACAATGAAACAACAGATTTACAATACTGCACTTTATCTTAGGTTAAGCCGAGATGATGAATTACAGGGCGAAAGTTCCAGCATTACCACACAGAGAAGTATGTTGCGTTTATATGCAAAAGAACATCATTTGAATGTCATTGATGAATATATTGATGACGGCTGGTCGGGAACAAATTTTGACAGACCGAGTTTTCAAAGAATGATTGAGGATATAGAGGCAGGAAAAATCAACTGTGTTGTAACGAAAGACCTTTCCCGTCTTGGCAGAAATTATATTATGACAGGACAATATACAGAATTGTATTTCCCTAGTCATAATGTCCGCTACATAGCGATTGATGACGGTGTAGACAGCGAAAAAGGCGAAAGTGAGATTGCACCATTTAAGAACATCATCAATGAATGGGTGGCAAGAGATACAAGCCGTAAAGTCAAATCAGCATTTAAGACAAAGTTTGCGGAGGGGGCTCATTACGGTGCTTATGCTCCGTTAGGATATAAGAAACACCCTGACATCAAAGGAAAACTGTTGGTTGATGATGAAACAAAATGGATTATTGAAAAAATCTTTTCCCTAGCCTATCAAGGTTACGGAAGTGCAAAAATCACAAAGCAGTTAAGAGCAGAAAAAGTTCCGACAGCGTCATGGCTAAATTTTACAAGATACGGTACTTTTGCACATATCTTTGAGGGAAAACCCGAAAGTAAGCGTTATGAGTGGACGATTGCTCATGTCAAGGCGATATTGAAAAGTGAGGTTTATATCGGAAACAGTGTTCACAATATGCAGTCTACGGTATCGTTCAAGAGCAAAAAGAAAGTGCGTAAGCCCGAAAGTGAATGGTTTCGAGTAGAAAACACTCACGAGCCGATTATTGACAAGGAAGTGTTCTATCGTGTGCAGGAGCAGATAAAATCAAGACGCAGACAGACAAAGGAAAAGGCAACGCCGATTTTTGCAGGGCTTGTCAAGTGTGCGGATTGTGGTTGGTCTATGAGATTTGGAACGAATAAGACAAATAAAACGCCTTACAGTTATTATGCTTGCAGTTACTACGGGCAGTTTGGCAAAGGTAATTGTTCTATGCACTACATTCGTTATGATGTGCTGTATCAAGCCGTATTGGAACGATTGCAGTATTGGGCTAAGGCAGTACAGCAGGACGAAGAAAAGGTATTGAACAAGATACAGAAAGCTGGCAATGCAGAGAGAATACGGGAAAAGAAGAAAAAGGCAAGTACATTGAAGAAAGCCGAGAACAGACAAAATGAGATTGACCGTTTATTTGCGAAAATGTATGAAGATAGAGCCTGTGAGAAGATAACAGAGCGAAATTTTGTGATGTTGTCCAGCAAGTACCAAAAAGAACAGATAGAACTGGAACAGCAGATAACAAGCCTAAGAGAAGAACTAAGTAAAATGGAACAGGATATGATAGGTGCTGAAAAGTGGATTGAGTTAATCAAGGAATATTCCGTACCAAAGGAACTGACAGCACCATTATTAAATGCCATGATAGAAAAAATCCTCATACATGAAGCAACAACGAATGAGGATAACGAAAGAATACAGGAAATTGAGATATATTACCGATTTATTGGAAAAGTTGAGTAATCAACAAGAGTAATATTTTTAACTAAGGGAAACCGGAACGTCGTGTCCCGACATAGTCTTGCTTCCGGCGCTTGCCAGGCTTCTTGATACGGATCTGAACACCTTGCTGTCTTTTCAGGATGATCTGTCGGAGAAAGAAGTTGCGCTGTTTTTGAATGAAGTGTCTGAAGCGGCAAAAAAAGACGGCTTTGAAGCGGGATATTCTCTTGCGATCGGGAAAATTAAAGAATACCCTACCTGTGATCTGCTGCTCGGTAACGTGGCGATGCTGCTAAACGGCCTGCTGTTGTTTCAAGGAAACAGAATTGATTCATATGAAAAATACGAAGAGGAAATCGAAGCTTTATTTCAACGGGTAATGCAAAGTGACCGGATTGATATCAGAGAACAGGCGCAGGCGTATCTGATCTCTAAATTGATGGAAAAACAGGATTATGAACAGGCCCAGAAAGTGTTGGATACGATTTCAAAAAAGAGGGTGCTCGACAGAGAACAGCTTCAGGCAAATTTGTACATTGCGCAGGGAGAGTTAGAAAAAGCGGCAAAGCTGACAGAAGAAAAGTTTTTGTCTGCCACAACCGAAATTCACGGGGCGCTGATGACGTTAATGGAGATCGCATTGAAAGAAAAGCGGATGGAAGACGCGGAATATATTGCGGATATCGACAAGCAGGCGGCGCAGGTATTTGATCTGTGGGAATATAATTCTTACGGTGCACAGTTTCAGCTTTATGTGGCTACGAAAAAAAGAGCGAAGGCGGTAAAGATACTTTTGCCGATGCTGAGATCACTTACGAAAAAATGGGATATTAACAGTTCGCCTTTGTATCGTCATATTCAGACGAAAGAAGTTGATAAGTCGTTTGGTTCGCAGTTACAAAAAGCGCTCGTTCAATCGATCGAAACAGATGAAGAGATGAAATTTTTAAAAGACAGCGAAGAATTACAAAGCTTTATAAAAGAGGCAGAGTTGAAGTAGATAACTGAGGAAAAGAAAAAAGCAGTTTTCCGATAGAGGTTTTGAAAATATAAAAACCTGAATTCGGGAAACTGCTTTCTCTGTATAGATGTCATAGATATCTTTATTACAGGCAGTCCTTATTTCCGACAAATAAAGTTCCCGCCTGTTTTCCGTTTACGATATCGTACAAAGCTTCAGGGTGTTTTCCGTTCGTCACGATCGTATCGATGCCCTGTGAAGCGGCAAGTTCGGCAGCCTGAAGTTTTGTCCTCATACCGCCTGTTCCGCGTCTTGATCCTGCGCCGCCTGCGAGAGAATAGACGCTTTCATCGATCTGGCGGATCTCTTTGATCAGTTTCGCGTTCGGGTGAAGGCGGGGGTCGCTGTCATAAAAACCGTCGATATCAGAAAAAATGACAAGTCGCTTAGCGCGGCAGAGAACGGATACGACAGAAGAAAGCATATCGTTGTCGCCGAAAAGTCTGTCTTCGGATTCAATTTCCTTATAACTTACGGAATCGTTTTCGTTTACGATCGGAATGACTCCCATTTCAAGCAGGGCGTCAAATGTGTTCGTTAAGTTTTCTTTCTTTTCTTCCTGCTCGATATCTTCTGCATTGAGAAGGATCTGAGCGACTGTTTTATCATAATCTCCGAAAAATTTATCATATAAATACATCAGACTGCATTGTCCGACTGCTGCGGCAGCCTGTTTCATACGCATGCTGTCCGGCTTTTCGTGCATATTCAGCTTGTTACGGCCGACTGCGATCGCTCCCGACGATACAAGGATGACCTCATATCCCATATTCTGGATGTCGGCAAGTGTGCAGACAAGGCGGTCGATGGCGCGAAGATCACTTTTTCCCGCGTCGTTTGTCAATGTGGATGTTCCCACTTTTACTACAATTCTGTTGTTGCAAAGTCCCATGATACTTATTCCTCCGGATTAAACTGTAAGCTGCCGTGTAAAAACGGTGATCGTATGCGTACATCTAACTAAAAAGAGCAGATGCAGAAACGATTTACTGTAATATAGTATCACGACAGAGAACGCATGTCCATGAAGAAAATAAAAATAATATAACGATAGTAACTTGAAAAATCAAAAGACAAGGGTGAACTGCCCATTGTCTGAAGCCGATGAGTTTCCTGTTTCAATCTTTTTTGCTGAGGGTGCTGTTGTGATATTCGGAAGAGTAGGTTACGTCTTCTTTGAGCCATGAAGGAGCCTGATAAGCTTTGGCAAACGCTTCATCGGGAAATTCGATCTCAGCGAGAACGAGAGGGGCAAGGTCGCCTTCAAAAATGTCCAGTTCAACAAAAAGGCCGTTTTCGATAGGGATGACATAGCGGGTTTTCGTAATGATCCTTCCGTCGGCTTTTAACAGGAGGTGATAGTAACTTTCTTTTGTGAGAGGAAGGTTGTACTCTTCTCTTACCATCATTCCTTTTGATTTGTAAGTAAGGAAAAAATCGTCATTATCTCTTCGGATACGGACGACCGGGGCAGTACATAGATAAGCCTGCTCGATCTTTCTGGCCGGATAATCTTTCGGATCAAACGGAAGATCGGAAAGATCTACAAGAAATTTTCGTTCGATTTCCATAAATATTCTCCATTCCGCCGCATTTTTGCGGCATAAATTTTATTGCAGCGGCGATGAGCCGGTTTTTACCTGTAAAAACTATGCAAGGAGCAATGCTTTGAGTTGAATTCGCCGCTGATTTTAAGCTATAATGATTATAGCAGAGCGAATGCGGAAAAGAAAGAAAAAGTAAAATACGGAGGTAGTAATTTGAAAGTATACATTTTTTTGGCGGACGGATTTGAAGAAATTGAAGGATTGACGGTTGTTGATATTATGCGCAGGGCTAAGATCGATGTGGAGACGATCTCGATTACCGGACAGAAACAGATTAACGGGGCACACAAAATCATTGTGGAAGCGGATCGGCTGTTTGAGGAGACGGATTTTTCGGATGGGGATATGCTCGTACTTCCGGGCGGAATGCCGGGAACGCTGAATCTGAAAGAGCATGAAGGCCTTCGGAATCTGATCGGTGAATTCGATAAGAAGAAAAAGTATCTTGCGGCAATTTGCGCAGCTCCGAGTATTTTGAGCGAACTTGGTATTTTGAAAGGAAGAAAAGCATGTGCATATCCGTCTTTTGAAGAAGGACTTGACTGTGCACAGGTCGTGCACGAGGCGGCGGTTACAGACGGACATGTTACGACAGGAAGAGGGATGGGAGCGGCGATTCCATTTGCTTTGAAATTGACAGAACTGCTCTGCGGAACAGAAAAAGCGAACGAGATCGCGGAATCTATCGTATATGCATAGACAGTCTGCAAAAATATTTTTCCCGTGTGTTTCATGTATGTCTGAACTTGGACGAAAAAATACTGGAAATATGCGGATGTGTATGCTATACTATGACAATGACTGCGAGTGTATATTTTTTTATAAGTGCGATATGACGAAGAGGCAGTTTTGAAGTCAGCACATTCAAGGAGGAAAAAAATGAGTTTACAGGTAGAAAGATTAGAACATAATATGGCAAAATTAACGATCGAAGTACCGGCAGAGGAAGTGGAAAAAGCGCTTCAGGCAGCTTATCTGAAAGAGCGCGGCAAGATCAGTCTTCCGGGATTCCGTAAAGGAAGAGTTCCGCGTCAGATGATCGAAAAGATGTACGGACCGGAAGTGTTCTATGATGAGGCGGCAAACCGCATGATCTCAGAAGCGTATGCGAAAGCATATGACGAGTGTGAGCTTGAGCTTGTGTCACAGCCGAAGATCGAGATCACACAGCTTGAGAAAGGTAAAGAATTTATCTTTACGGCAGAGGTGGCTGTAAAACCGGAAGTAAAACTCGGTGAATATAAAGGTCTGAAAGTTGATAAAGTTTCTACAAGAGTTACACAGAAAGAAGTAGATGAGGAGATCGACAAAGAGCGTGAACGCAATGCAAGAACGATCGATGTAACTGACAGAGCGGTTCAGGATAAAGATCAGATCACGCTTGACTTTGAAGGTTTTGTCGACGGAGTTGCTTTTGAAGGCGGAAAAGCTTCCGATTATCCGTTGACGATCGGATCCGGAGCGTTTATTCCGGGATTTGAAGATCAGTTGATCGGAGCAAACATTGACGAAGAAAAAGAGATCAATGTGACATTCCCTGAAGAGTATCAGGCGAAAGAACTTGCCGGAAAAGCTGCCGTATTCAAATGTACAGTGCATTCGATCAAGGCAAAAGAACTTCCGGAGCTCGATGATGAGTTTGTATCCGACGTATCTGAGAAGAGCGAGACTGTTGACGCATATAAGGCAGAAGTAAAAGCGAAGATCAAAGAGCGCAAAGAAAACGAAGGAAAGCAAAAGAGAGAAGACCAGTCTGTAGAGCAGGCAGTTGCCAATGCAGAGATGGATATTCCGGAAGCTATGATCAGCTTCCAGTCAAGACAGATGGTAGACGATTTCGCTCGCCGCATTATGCAGCAGGGTATGACGATGGAACAGTACTTCCAGTTTACAGGTCTTTCGGAAGAAAAGATGATGGAAGAGTTTAAGCCGGAGGCAGAGAAACGTATCCGCACAAGACTGACTCTTGAGGCAATCGTTGCAGCGGAGAATATCGAAGTTTCCGAGGAGCGTCTTGATGAGGAACTTCAGAAGATGGCGGATTCCTATAAGATGGAAGTTGATAAGCTTAAAGAATACATGGGCGAAAACGAAAAGAAACAGATGAAAGAAGACATTGCGATCCAAGAAGCAGTTACCCTGATCGCAAATGCCGCAGTAGAAGGTTAAGCAAGATACAAAGGTGTGCTGTATGGCGCACCTTTTTCAAAAAAATATGTATATGCAGCAGTTTGGCCTGTAGAACGGCCGTTGAAAACGGCGTTTATACAAACAATATTATAAGTGCCAAAGAAGGCTGACAGATTGAAAGGAGTATTGACCATGAGTTTAGTACCTTATGTCATCGAGCAGACGAGCCGCGGAGAGCGCTCGTATGATATTTACTCAAGACTTTTGAAAGAGAGAATCATCTTTCTCGGAGAGGAAGTAAACGATGTGTCCGCAAGTGTGATCGTGGCGCAGCTTTTATTCCTTGAGGCGGATGATCCGGACAAAGACATCCAGCTTTATATCAACAGCCCGGGAGGGTCTGTGACGGCAGGAATGGCAATTTATGATACAATGCAGTATATCAAATGTGACGTATCTACAGTATGTATCGGAATGGCGGCAAGTATGGGAGCGTTCCTTCTTGCAGGCGGAAAGAAAGGCAAGCGTTTTGCCCTCCCGAATGCGGAGATTATGATCCATCAGCCGTCAGGCGGAGCGCAGGGACAGGCGACAGAGATCCAGATCGCGGCAGAACACATTCTGCGTACGAAACAGAAATTGAATGAAATATTGGCTGCAAATACAGGACAATCACTTGAGACGATCAAGGCAGATACAGAGCGTGACAATTTTATGTCTGCCGATGAGGCAAAGGCGTACGGTTTGATCGACGAGGTGATCGCAAAACATTAATTTGGCTTTGAGGTGAAAGAATATGGCAGGAAAACCGACAGACGATATCGTCAGATGTTCCTTTTGTAATAAAACGCAGGCGCAGGTAAGAAAGCTGATCGCAGGTCCGAACGGCACATATATTTGCGACGAGTGTATCGGAATCTGTTCTGAGATCATAGAAGAGGAATTAGATTATAACGAAAGAGAATTGTTTGATGATATTAATCTTTTGACACCGGAAGAGATGAAAGCTTTTCTTGATGATTATGTGATCGGACAGGATGAGGCAAAAAAAGTACTTTCAGTGGCAGTTTATAACCATTACAAAAGAATTATGGCAGAACAGGATCTCGGGGTAGAGCTGCAAAAAAGCAATATTTTAATGCTTGGTCCGACAGGCTGCGGGAAAACGCTTCTGGCCCAGACACTTGCGAAAGTGCTGAACGTGCCTTTTGCGATTGCGGATGCGACGGCGCTTACAGAGGCAGGATATGTGGGCGAAGATGTGGAAAATATCCTTTTGAAGATTATTCAGGCGGCAGATGGGGATATTGAGAGAGCAGAGCACGGCATTATTTATATTGATGAGATTGATAAGATCACAAGAAAGTCAGAAAATCCATCGATCACCCGAGATGTCTCAGGAGAAGGTGTACAGCAGGCTTTATTGAAGATCATAGAAGGAACGGTTGCATCAGTTCCTCCGCAGGGCGGAAGGAAACATCCTCATCAGGAGCTGATTCAGATTGACACAACGAATATTCTTTTTATATGCGGAGGCGCATTTGAAGGAATCGACAAGATTATCGAGACTCGTCTTGACAGGAAGTCGATCGGTTTCAATGCAGAAATCGCGGAAAAGCATGAGTATGATATGGATGTACTTTTACAGGAAGTGCTTCCGCAGGATCTTGTGAAGTTCGGACTGATTCCGGAGCTGATCGGAAGACTTCCGGTGACGGTTACGCTTGACCTGCTTGATAAGGATGCGTTGATCCGCATTTTGACAGAGCCGAAGAGTGCGATCGTAAAACAGTATCAGAAGCTTCTTGAGCTGGACGGAGTAAAACTGGAATTTGATCGGGACGCTCTTATCGCAGTGGCTGAAACGACGCTGAAAAGAAAGACAGGCGCCCGCGGACTCCGTGCGATCATGGAAAAGATCATGATGGATACGATGTATCAGGTTCCTTCTGATGAAACGATTAAAGAATGCAGGATCACAAGAGATGTGGTAGAAGGAAAAGGCGAGCCGCTGTATCTTCGAGACGGAGAAGAGCGAAGATCTTTTTTGACATCGCAGAGCGCATAGCTGCGAACAAATATACAGAACATCGATAACTGTATAAAAGGGAACTGTGTAAAACGGGTGTGATGGGGGGCATCACACCCGCTTTTTGCAACAGCGACGAGCCAAAGTCCTGGCTTGCCAGAGACCTTGGCGACTGCTTACAATCCCGGAACGTGCCTTTTGTCACTTCCGGCGATTGTTACTATGTATACGATAAAATGTCCGAAAAATATAAGACAGCGCAGGAAAAGATCTGCGCGATGAGATACAGCAGGAGGTTACAACATGGAAAATACGATAAAAAGCCTGCCGATGGTAGCTTTGCGTGGGATGACTATTATGCCTGAAATGGTTGTTCATTTTGATGTAAGCCGTGAACGGTCGGTTGCTGCGATACAAGAAGCGATGGCGGAAGAACAAAAGATTTTCTTGACTGCACAAAAATCGATCGACACAGAGGATCCTAAGATGGAGGACGTATACGAGATCGGCACGGTAGGAACGATCAAACAGATCATTAAACTGCCGAAGCATATTGTGCGTGTGCTTGTATCCGGCGAAATGCGGGGAAGACTAAAAGAGATTGAATATACAGATCTGTACTTACGGGCAAATGTAGAACTTCTTGATGATTCTGAAGAGATTCTTCCGGAAGATGTAAATACAGAAGCTATGGAGCGGGGACTGAAAGATATGTTTGTCAGTTACGCGGCAAAAAACGGAAAGATGTCTAAAGAAGCTGTTTCCCAGTTAGTCGAGATGAAAGGCCTGCGGAAACTGGTAGATGAGATTGCGGCGAATATTCCTCTTTATTACACAGATCAGCAAGATATATTGAATGAGACGGATCTGCTGAAACGATACGAAAAACTAGCGTTTAAACTTGTGAATGAAGTGCAGATCATCGATATCAAAGAAGAGATACAGCGGAAAGTAAAAGAAAGAGTCGATAAGCATCAAAGAGAATATATTTTGCGCGAGCAGTTAAAACTGATCAGGGAAGAACTCGGAGAGGAATCGACCGCATCTGACGCAGAAGAATTTGAAAAAGAACTGAAAAAGTTAAAAGCGCCGGAAGAAGTAAAAGAAAAGCTGAAAAAGGAAATCGGGAGATTTAAAAGTTCTTTGAATTCACCGGCGGAGAGCGGTGTGATCCGCACATATATAGAAACTCTGCTTGAGATGCCGTGGGACCGCTCTACGCAGGATCATAATGATCTGGAATATGCCGGCATGGTACTGGAAGAAGATCATTATGGGCTTGAACAGGTGAAAGAGAGAATCTTGGAATTTCTGGCAGTACGTGCGCTTACAAAAAAAGGAGAAAGTCCGATACTTTGTCTTGTGGGACCGCCGGGTACGGGAAAAACATCGATCGCAAAATCGCTTGCACGGTCTTTGAAAAGGAAATATGTCCGCATTTCTTTAGGCGGAGTCAGAGATGAAGCGGAAATACGAGGACACAGAAGAACATATGTCGGAGCAATGCCGGGGCGGATCGCTAACGGACTTCGGACTGCGGGAGTAAAAAATCCCGTCATGCTTTTGGATGAAATCGACAAAGTGAGTACAGACTATAAAGGAGATACGTTTTCGGCTCTTTTGGAAGTGTTGGACAACGAACAGAATCATAAGTTCAGAGATCATTATCTGGAAGTTCCGCTTGATCTGTCGGAAGTGCTTTTTATTACGACGGCAAATACGCTGCAGACGATTCCGCGTCCGCTGCTTGATCGTATGGAAGTGATCGAAATCAGCAGTTACACGGAAAATGAAAAACTCCATATTGCCGAGGAGCATTTGATTCCGAAACAGATAGAGAAGCATGGTCTGACTCCGAAGCAGATTACGTTCAGTAAACATTCAATCTGGAAGATAGCAAGAAATTATACGAAAGAAGCCGGAGTGCGCCAGCTTGAACGAGAGATCGGAAATGTGTGCAGAAAGGCTGCAAAAGAAATCTTTACGACAGAACGAAAAAAAATTGCAGTGACAGACCGAAATATCCATCGTTTTCTCGGAAAAGAGAAGTATACTTATCAGATGGCAAATATCGCTGCGGAAGTAGGAATTGTCCGGGGACTTGCATGGACAAGCGTCGGAGGCGATACGCTTCAGATCGAAGTCAATGTAATGCCGGGAAAAGGAGAACTTATGCTTACGGGGCAGCTCGGAGATGTGATGAAAGAATCTGCCAGGACGGGGATCAGTTATATCCGTTCGGTAAGTAAAAAATATGCCATTTCGCCGGATTTTTTTGAAAAACATGACATTCATGTGCATATTCCCGAAGGCGCAGTACCTAAAGACGGACCGTCGGCAGGAATAACAATGGCAGTGGCGATGCTCTCGGCAATTACAGAAAAGAAAGTCAGGGCAGATTTGGCTATGACCGGAGAAGTGACGCTGAGAGGGCGCGTGCTGCCTATCGGCGGTTTGAAAGAAAAGCTTCTGGCTGCAAAGAGCGCCGGGATAAAAACGGTGCTCGTTCCGAAAGCAAATCAGGCGGATGTAGAAGAACTTTCGGCGGAGATTACAAAAGGAATGGAAATTCTGTTTGTAGAGAGCATGGATGAAGTGCTGAAGGCGGCTATGGGCAGAAAACGAAAATGAAAGGAAGTTCATTATGGTAATCAAAAATATTAATCTCGAAACAGTGTGCGGAATTACGAGTACGCTGCCGGAAAATGACAAGCCGGAAGTCGCATTTGCCGGAAAATCAAACGTAGGAAAATCTTCCTTGATCAATGCTTTGATGAATAGAAAATCTTACGCTCGTATTTCGGCGACACCGGGGAAAACACAGACGATCAATTTTTATAATATAAATGATGAAATGTACCTTGTCGATCTTCCGGGATATGGATATGCCCGTGTTTCGGAAAAAGAAAAAGAGCAGTGGGGGCGGATGATCGAGCGTTATCTGCACAGTTCCAAGCAGTTAAAAGCAGTATTTCTTCTGATTGATATCAGACATGATCCGTCGGCGAACGACAGAATGATGTATCAATGGATCGTAGAGCAAGGTTATCATCCGATTATCATTGCGACAAAGCTTGACAAGATTAAGAGAAGTCAGATACAAAAACATGTAAAAATGCTTAAACAAGGTCTGGATCTTGTTCCGGGAACAAAAGTGCTACCTTTTTCCTCGGTGTCGAAACAGGGAAAAGAGGATATATGGGAACTGATTGAAGCGGAATGTTTTAATGTGGAGGCGCAGGATGGAGAATAAACGTCCTTATTGGCAGGTCGGCATACGGCTGCTTTTTAGTCTGGCAGCGACGGCTGCATTTGTGATCATCGGAATAAAAGCGATCGGGTTTCTTATGCCGTTTGTGATCGGATGGATTATTTCCGCAGTGGCGGCTCCGCTTGTAAACTGGCTGGAAAAGCGGCTGCGTATAGTGAAAAAGCTTGGTTCGGCGTTGATCGTTATCCTCGTTCTAGGAGGAATCGTCGGTATACTCTATCTTGGCATCAGCCGGCTCATTCTGGAAGTCGCCAGCTTAGTCAGAGATTTTCCGTCGATATATGCACAACTGGAAAGCGGGTTGAGTCAGATCGGAGATACTCTTTCGGGAGTATTCGATAGGCTTCCCGAGGTTGTGCAGAACGGATGGAACACAGTTGCGTCGAATCTTGATCAATATATGGGAAAAGTTGTATCGGGAATCAGTGAACCGACTGTATCTGCCGCAGGAAATATTGCAAAAAGAGTTCCGTATTATCTTGTTTCGTTTGTCGTAGCTATTATGTCGGCATATTTTTTCATTGTTCAGAGGGAAGATGTGCTTGCATGGCTGAAAAAAGTTGCGCCTGTATCGGTTCAAAAGAGGATGACTCTTGTTTCGGATAATTTAAAATATGCATTAGGCGGATATTTTAAAGCGCAGTTTAAGATTATGGGAGTCGTATTTTTGATTTTAGCGGCAGGACTTGGATTTATGGGCATCGGATATTTTGTTCTTGTGGCATTTTTGATCTCATTTCTTGATTTCCTTCCGTTTTTCGGAACCGGAACAGCGATGATACCGTGGGCTGTGTATCAGTTTTTTATGGGTGATTACAAGATGACGGTATCTTTGGTCGTCCTCTATGTGATCACACAGGTTGTAAGACAGCTCCTTCAGCCGAAAATGGTTGGCGACAGTGTCGGACTGAATCCGCTTGTTACCCTGCTGCTTTTGTATGTAGGCTATAAAGCAGGAGGATTACTCTGGATGATCTTGTCAGTGCCGGTCGGAATGGTTTTGATCAATATGTGTCAGGCAGGAGCATTTGATTATATATTTAATGATGTTGAGATTCTTGTAGAAGGCGTTTTAGGTCTTCATGAAAATGAGGAAAAGATACAGGAAGAAAAAAGGAGGAATTGATGACAGAAACATTTGAGAAAAAAGGAATGACTTTGATAACAGACAGCTTTGTGTGCCGTACTTTGCAGTTTCAAGAACGGTTGGAAAAGCTTTTATATGACATACACACAGAATTTCCGGAAAAAGTTTATTCATTGGAACTTCTTTTTGAGAAATTTTCGGGATTTTTGAAAACGGATATGGACGATGGGGGAAGATTCGACGCGCTGATCAAAGCGGCGGCGGAACTTACAAGTCAGGAAGCGCCGCGTTGGGAAATGATCGCAGGATGGCTGCTTGATTTTCGCTTTTCGGAAAAATTGAAAGAAGAAGAGAAATCGATCGGGATTTCAGATCTGTATGAAAAGATTGTTTACCTGACAGAAAAAGGACTGTACGGTTCTTATATCATGGAAAATTACTCAAAAGAAGAGATCGTAGAAGCGGAGAGTTATATATGCAAAGAAAGAAACAGGCTGTTTAACTATTCGGGATTGGATCTTCTCATAAAGAGATATGTGATCTCAACACATCGGCATGTTCCGCTGGAGAGTCCGCAGGAGATGTTCTTAGGGATTGCCCTTCATCTTGCGATGAATGAGAAAAGAAAGATCAGACTTATGTGGGTGAGAGAGTTTTACGATATGCTCTCTAAATTAGAAGTGACAATGGCGACTCCGACTCTGGCAAATGCAAGAAAGCCGTTTCATCAGCTTAGTTCTTGTTTTATTGACACTGTTCCCGACAGTTTGAAAGGAATTTTCCGGTCGATTGATAATTTTGCCATGGTAAGCAAATACGGCGGCGGAATGGGGTTGTATTTCGGGAAAGTACGTGCATCGGGAAGTATGATACGAGGATTTGAAGGGGCGGCAGGCGGAGTGATACGCTGGGTCCGCATCGTGAATGATACTGCGGTTGCGGTAGATCAGCTTGGGGTAAGAGCGGGAGCGGTCGCGGTATATCTCGATGCATGGCACAGAGACTTGCCGGAATTCCTTCAGCTTCGGACAAATAACGGCGATGAGAGAATGAAAGCGCACGATGTATTTCCGGCAGTCTGTTATCCGGATCTGTTCTGGAAAATGGCAGGAGAAAACCTGGATCAGGACTGGTATCTGATGTGCCCGCATGAGATCATGACGGTAAAAGGATATTGTTTGGAAGATAGTTTCGGAGAAGAATGGGAGCGCCGCTATTGGGATTGTGTTCATGATGCAAGAATTAAGAAAAGGACAGTTCTTTTGAAAGATCTGATCCGTCTGATCATCAAATCAGCGGCGGAGACCGGAACTCCGTTTGCATTTAACAGAGATACAGTGAACCGTGCGAATCCAAACCCTCACAAAGGAATGATTTATTGTTCTAATCTTTGTACGGAAATTGCGCAGAATATGTCCGCGATTTCTACGGTTGAAACAAAAATACAGACAGAAGACAAAGACACAGTAGTCGTCAATACAACAAAAGCAGGAGAGTTTGTCGTCTGTAATTTGGCGTCTTTGTCACTTGGTAACCTTCCGGTAAATGATCCTGCATATGTCCGTAAAGTTGTGCGTACGGTTGTCAGGGCGCTTGACAACGTGATCGATCTGAATTTTTATCCTGTTCCCTACGCAAAGATCACAAACCATACATATCGATCTATAGGTCTTGGGGTAAGCGGATATCACCATATGCTTGCGAAAAATAAGATCAAATGGCAGTCGGAAGAACATTTGGCGTTTGTTGATAAATTGTTTGAGCAGATTAATTATGCGGCCATTGAAGCAAGCAGTGATTATGCGAAAGAAAAAGGTTCTTACCGATATTTTGAAGGATCGGACTGGGAGAGCGGAGCCTATTTTGAAAAGCGGGGATACTGCTCGGATGAGTGGAAGGAGCTAAGGGAAAAAGTACACAGACAGGGAATGAGAAACGCATATCTTTTGGCGATCGCGCCGACAAGTTCCACTTCCATTATCGCGGGAACGACAGCGGGGATCGATCCGGTTATGAACAAGTATTTCCTGGAAGAGAAAAAGGGATCTATGCTTCCCAGAGTTGCGCCTGATCTTAGCCCGGAGACGTATTGGTATTACATAAACGCACATCATATTGATCAGAATTGGTCTGTACGCGCATGCGGAGTCAGACAAAGACATGTGGATCAGGCTCAGTCGATGAATTTTTATATAACAAACGATTATACAATGCGCCAAGTGCTTAACCTGTATTTAAAGGCATGGGAATGCGGCGTAAAAACAGTATACTATGTAAGGTCAAAATCGCTGGAAGTAGAAGAGTGTGAGTCTTGTTCTTCCTAGAAAACAAGAAGTCGCTTTTTGCTGCCGGCAAAAAGAAAAAGGAGACGACTATGCAGCAATTTGATATAAAAAAACCGCTTCCGCACAAACCGCTTTTTAATCCGGACGGAGATACGGACGTACTGAAACGCCGCATGATCGGCGGGAATACAACTAATTTAAATGATTATAATAATTTGAAATATACATGGGCATCCGAATGGTATCGTCAGGCAATGAATAATTTCTGGATACCGGAGGAAATCAACTTGTCGCAGGATATAAAAGATTACCCGAATCTATCGCCGGCGGAGCGGAAAGCCTATGATAAAATTTTGTCCTTTCTCGTATTTCTTGATTCGATTCAGACGGCAAATCTGCCCTGCGTCGGAGAATATATTACGGCAAATGAAGTGAATCTTTGTCTGAACATTCAGACGTTTCAGGAATGTGTACATTCACAGTCATATTCTTATATGCTTGATACGATCTGCTCGCCTGATGAAAGAATGGATATTTTATACCAGTGGAAAACAGACGAACATCTGTTGAAAAGGAATACATTTATAGGGGAATGCTATAATGAATTTCAGGTAAAAAAAGATGCGCGGACTTTAGTGAAAGTGATGATGGCAAATTTTGTTCTGGAAGGGATCTATTTCTTTTCCGGTTTTATGTTTTTCTATAATTTGTCCAGGAACGGAAAAATGCCGGGATCTGCTCAGGAGATCCGGTATATTAACAGAGATGAGAATACGCATTTATGGCTTTTCCGTAATATTATCATCGAACTTCGCAAAGAACATCCGGAGCTGTTTGACGATCATATGGTGTCAGAGATGAAAGAACTGCTTATGGAAGCGGTTCGCCAGGAAATCGAATGGGCATGTTATGTGATCGGAAATGAAGTGCCGGGATTGAACGAAAAGATGATAACAGATTATATCCGTTATCTCGGCAATCTGAGATGGAAAAGCCTTGGATATGCCCCGATATACCCGGGATGTGAAAGAGAGCCGGAGACAATGAAATGGGTATCTCAGTATTCAAACGCCAATATGGTGAAGACGGATTTCTTTGAAGCACGCTCGACGGCTTATGCGAAATCAACAGCATTGATCGATGATCTTTAAAATTTTAAACGATTTAAGAGGCGCTTGAAAAAAGAAAAGTTCTATGCTATTATGAAAAAGTATTATCGGCAGATAATGAAAGAATAAGATGAGAATTTGCAGGAGGTATTATCATGAAAAAATATGTGTGTGACGTATGTGGATACATTTATGATGAAGAAATCGGCGATCCGGATAACGGAGTTGAAGCAGGAACAAAATGGGAAGACGTTCCGGAAGATTTCCTCTGTCCGCTTTGCGGAGTAGGAAAAGATGAGTTTTCCGAAGTAGAGTAATCATAAACGGCAGAGACATAAAAACGAGGAAAGGCGGTTCTCGGAAAGTGATTCCCGGAGAACGGTCTTTCTTTTTGTGCTGTCGCGTATACGTCAAGTGATATTGAAAAATGTTTTTGCATATTTTGACCTCTGAATTTTAATAAAGAAACTAAAAAAGAGAAAAATAAAAACAATGAGAAAAACAACAAAAAAGAAAGGGAAAAGAAAATGAGCAGATATGATGTGATTATTATCGGCGCCGGACCGGGAGGAATCTTTGCGGCATATGAACTTGCAAAAAAAGCGCCGGAACTAAAAGTCGCTGTATTTGAAGCGGGGAATTCTCTTGAGAAAAGAAAATGCCCGATAGACGGAAAGAAGATAAAAAGCTGTATTAACTGTAAAACTTGTGCGATCATGAGCGGTTTTGGAGGCGCAGGGGCATTTTCAGACGGAAAATATAACATTACAAATGATTTCGGCGGTACACTGTATGAATATATCGGTAAAGATACTGCGATCGACCTTATGAAATACGTCGATGAGATCAATCTTGCCTACGGCGGAGAGGGAACAAAGATGTATTCTACTGCGGGAACGGATATTAAAAAACTTTGTATTCAAAATGAACTGAAGTTATTAGATGCTTCTGTGCGGCATTTGGGAACAGATATCAATTATATTGTATTGGAAAATCTATATAAAGAGCTGAAAGAAAAAGTAGAATTCCGGTTTAATTATCGTGTGGATGAACTGGAGGCGGTTGACGGCGGCTATCGTGTGATAAGCGGGGACAGTACAGACGAGTGTGAGGAGTGTATTATTTCCGTAGGAAGAAGCGGAAGCAAATGGATGGAGAAAGTGTGCGAAAGTCTTGATATCGAGACAAACTCAAACAGGGTGGATCTAGGTGTAAGAGTTGAACTTCCGGCAGTGATCTTCTCCCATCTGACAGATGAACTGTATGAAAGTAAAATTGTGTATCGTACGGAAAAGTTTGAAGATAAGGTAAGAACATTTTGCATGAATCCCTACGGTATTGTTGTAAATGAGAATACAAACGGAATTGTGACAGTAAACGGTCATAGTTATGAAGATCCGAAGAAGCAGACGGAAAATACAAATTTTGCTCTTCTTGTGGCGAAACATTTTTCGGAACCGTTTAAAGACAGCAATGGATATGGAGAAAGCATAGCACGCTTATCCAATATGCTCGGCGGAGGCGTGATCGTGCAGCGCTTCGGAGATCTGACAAGAGGAAGGCGAAGTACGGCAAAACGTATTGAAGAAGGATTCGTGCGCCCGACACTGTCAGCGGAGCCGGGAGATTTAAGTCTTGTTCTTCCGAAACGTATTTTAGACGGAATCATTGAGATGATCTATGCTCTTGATAAGATTGCGCCTGGTACGGCGAATGACGATACGCTTCTCTATGGTGTGGAAGTGAAGTTTTATAATATGGAAGTGAAGTTAGATGAGCATCTTGAGACAAATCACAAAGGATTATATGTGATCGGGGATGGAAGCGGAGTGACTCACTCTTTGTCCCATGCTTCTGCCAGCGGAGTTTACGTTGCGCGTAGTATCGCAAAAAGGAAGTAAGAGATTATGATAAAATTACTTGCAATCGATATGGACGGAACATGTTTAGATCAGAGAAGCCGTATGACGGACAGAACGCTGGATGTACTGCGAAAAGCTGCGAAAGCCGGGATTACGGTTGTTCCGTGTACGGGACGAAATTTAGGGTGTATTCCGCACAGGCTGGCGGCAGGTGTGCTAAGGGAGAGCAAAACCGAAGATGACGAAAAAAACAAAGATCTGTTTCGTTATGTGATCACTTCAAACGGAGCTATGGTGACAGATGTAAAAGAAAAGAAGACATTGTTCAGGGCTCTGATAAAAAAAGAAGATGCGCTTTCGATCCTTTCCGACTGCCGAAAAGAAAAATTCGGCATTGCGGCGCATGTAAGACACCGCTATTTTGCTCAGGGAAAGCTTTTTACTTCGGCAGGCCGCATTGTTTACGGGAAAGATGCAGCGGCGGTTTGCTGCGTGAGAAACATGGAAGAGATTCTTTCAAAAAGTGATTGTGATGTAGAAGAACTTCAGTTTTATTTTCCTACGTCAAAAGAAAAGGAAAAATTAAAAGAGATCCTTTCGGTGTATCCTCAGGTGAAAGCTGCGTATACCGGGATTTATGCCGAAATATTTTCAAAAGATGCGTCCAAGGGGAATGGCCTGAAAGCGCTTTCTGCTCATCTTGGCATAGAGAAAGAGGAGATTGCCTGCATCGGAGACGGGGAAAATGATTCATTCATGTTTGAAGAATCCGGTTTAAAAATTGCTATGGGAAATGCAGAGGAAATGTTGAAACAACGAGCAGATTATGTAACGTCGTCGAATCGCCATGACGGAGCTGCGGAGGCGATTGAAAAATATATCTTATGAAAAGTTGGTTCTATAGTTGGATCAGGGTTCAGGCGGCAGTTTTTTATCGCCTGAACCCTGAACTGGCTTATTTTACGTTTAAAATAGATTTGACATGTTCGATTTCCTGCATAGATGCTTTTTCGGCAGGAACATAATAACTTTTTTCCCGTGCGGCAGTGTACATTTTTTCCTGTGCCATCTCACACTGATTGCGGATCTGTTTTAAGCATTGTTTTAATTCTTTGTTTTCTGTCTGTGGGATCATATCTCCGAACATTTTCAGTTCACCGTTAATTCCTACAAGAGCATCTGAAACCATTGTCTTTTCATCCATTGTGTTCACCTCGTTCTGTAATGATTTTGATTGTTTGTCTCATGAAAATTGTGGAAGATTACAGGAATTTCATCAGTTCCTGTTTATTTTTCATAGCGGAATCAGCCGCTTCCTGAAAAAGCTTTTTGATTTCCGGATCTTCGGCTTTTGAAGCATAATCTGTCATTTTACAGTGGGTAGTGGAATATCCGCTGATAAGATGACGAAGGTTTTGAAGATCAAGGATTGATATTTCTGTCATGAATATAACCTCCTTTATAAATAATATTTCAGGAAATAGTATGTCCGGAATCTTTGCTGTTTATAAGTGAATGTGCAATAAATTCATGGAAAAGAGAACGCATTTCAGGCGAGGTGCGATACATGCACTCGGGATGCCATTGAACTCCGAGGGCGAAAGGATGTCCGGAAAGTTCGATTGCCTCAATGACGCCGTCCGGGGAACGGGCGCTGACACAGACGTTTCTCCCGGGTGTTTTGACAGATTGATGGTGGAAACTGTTCACATAAATGCACGAGCCTACAAATTGTTTGAGCTTTGAGCAACGTTCGATTTTGATGCGGTGGCTGACATCTCCTCTGGATGCGGACTGCTGTGTGTGGTTGAGCGTCGGCTGTGGGATAAGGGAAAGATCCTGCCAGATTGTTCCGCCGCAGGAAACATTTAAAATCTGCATTCCTCTGCAGATTGCAAGGACAGGTTTTCGGGAAGCCAGAACGCGCTTCATGAGACGGATTTGAAAAAGGTCTACCGTAATGTCTGTTTTTCCGTTTCCGTTTTGCGGTTCTTCTCCGAATAAAAGAGGGGTGATATCTTCGCCTCCGCAAAAGAGAAATCCGTCGCATAAACTTACATAGTCATCGATCATCCTGTCGCTTCGCACAAGAGGGATGAGGAGAGGGATTCCTTTGGCGTAACGGACGGATTGAATATAAACATTTGGTACAAACTGCCGATTCTCATTGAATCCGCATATGATGATGCCGATTTTAGGATGCATATAGTCTCCTTTTGATGTATTATTTTGCAGAAGGCCGCCGATTGTACTGCGCTTGTGCTATAGTCAGAATATGTAAAAAGAGAACTGCTTATACATAAGAGAAGAAAATAAAAATTTGAAAAGAGGAAAAGCTATGAGATGGATCGATATGCACTGCGATACGGTGAGCGAGATTTATAAAAACAGAAAAGGAACGCTGATGAAAAATACATTGTGCGTAGATATGGAACGGCTTGAAAGAGCGGGAGCGCAGATGCAGTTTTTTGCGTGTTTTGTAAATTTAAAAGATTACAGAACAGATCTGCGGTATGCAGATGAAAAGAAAACAAAGAATCCGGGTATCTATATACAAAATGCAGATGGAACAGGTGAAGATAAGGAAAGTGAAGACAGAGCATATAAGGCGGTTCGCCGGATGATCTCATATGCCAAGGAAGAAATAGACAGATGTAATCAGGCGGATCGGAAAATAAAACAACAAAATACATGTTTTTTGAACCCTGTGCTGACGGTAGAAGAAGGCGGTGTCCTTGGAGGAAAAACAGAGCGGATCGATGAATTGTATGAAGAAGGCGTCCGTCTGATGACGTTGACATGGAATTATGAAAATTGTATCGGCAGTCCAAACAGTGCTAATAGAAAAGTGATGAGAAAAGGGCTGAAACCATTTGGAATAGAAACTGTCAGGAGAATGAATGAGCTTGGCATGATTGTGGATGTGTCACATTTGTCGGACGGAGGTTTTTATGACTGCGTTAAGTACAGTGAATTTCCGATCGTGGCATCTCATTCAAACGCAAGATCTCTTTGCCTGCATCCGCGGAATCTGACAGATGAAATGCTCCGCCTTCTTGGAAACAAAGGAGGAGTGGCAGGAGTGAATTTTTATTCTGCATTTTTAAGAAAAGAAGGAAGAGCGGAAATTTCTGATATTGTAAAACATATTTTGTACATGATCGATAAAGCCGGAGAAGATGCGGTTGCGCTTGGGACGGATTTCGACGGGTTTTCAAAAGAAGCGCTTCCGGGAGAGATTCGGGATGTGGAAGATATGTGGAAATTGTGGGAAAGGCTGGAACGCGCGGGATTGACGGGGAGACAGATTGAAAAATTTGCATCCGGAAACATTTTGCGGGTTATGAATGACGTGTTGCGGAAAAAGTAAAATTAAAGAAAACTTAGGATTTTGTTTAAAGAAAAGAAAGCTGTTTGCGGATATACTTTACGCTGTGAAGAAAAAACAGTAAGAGGGCGATAAAATGCGGAAAGAAAGCTTTGACAGAAAGAATGAAAAGTACGGTGCAGACAGAAGATTCCGAACACATCCCGCAGACAGAACAAAACGGCGGAACGTCGACGGAAGATATGAAGAGCAAAAGCCTAAGAAACGAAATGCAGATCGGGGCAGAGTAAACGAAAGCAGAAGAATAAAAAAACTTCGGAAGAGGAAAAAAGCAAGATTTCTGAGAAAAGCAGTGGCAGCAGTATTTTGCGTAGCTGCGGTCATAGCGGCAGTACTTTTTCTGAAAGAACGATTTTTGGATGAAAATTACAGAGCAGGAGGCTTAGGTCAGGCAGTCAATGGATTTCTGAAAGAAGGAAAAGAAATGTATAAAGCAAAAGAGGCTTATCAGTCTATTGACAAAACCGATGAGAATGCGGATACTCTCAAAGATCTCCTTGATAAAAATCCTGAAACTTGGGAATTTGTAAAAAATTATTCTAAAATGAAAGATGCTTCTCCGGCAGATACGATCGGGGAAGTGGCTGCAGGAGAGATTCCGCTCCTGTTACAGTGGGATGAAAGATGGGGATATTCTGTTTATGGAGATAATATGATCGCAGTCAACGGATGTGGACCGACGGCGGTCGCTATGGTTGTTTCCGGACTGCTTTGTGATCCGTCCGTCACACCGTATAAGGTGGCAAAGTTTGCAGAGGAACAAGGATATTATGCGGGAGAGTCGGGAACAAGCTGGACGCTTATGTCGGAAGGTGTTCAGTCGTTCGGAATATGGGGCGAAGAGCTTGGTCTAAGCCGGTCGGAAGTATTTTCGGCATTGGAAAGCGGCTGTCCGATCATATGTAGTATGCGGCCCGGAGACTTTACGACGACAGGACACTTTATTGTGCTTACGAAGGTCGAAAACGGAAAAATAAAAGTGAATGATCCGAACAGCAGGATCAGAAGCGGGCAGCTATGGGATTATGAAAGACTGGAACCGCAGATTCAGAACTTATGGGCATTCTCGAGGATGTAGAGAGAATGAATAGAAAGACAGCGTTTTGCTTTGAAAATATTAAAGCAAGACGCTGTCCGATTTTATGACATAAACAAATTGTCGTATGGATAAATTTTATTTCTCGAGTTCCTGCATTTTCATTGCACGGACTTTTAACGGAAGACCGAACAGGTTGATAAATCCTTCTGCATCGTGGTGATCGTACAATTCGCCAGTTGTAAAGCTTGCGAGGGATTCGCTGTACAGAGAGTACGGAGATGTTTCGCCTGCTTTGATGATGTTTCCTTTATATAATTTGAATTTTACTTCACCTGTCACATATTGCTGTGTAACATCGATAAATGCCTGAATTGCTTCACGAAGCGGTGTAAACCATTTTCCTTCGTATACAATCTGTGCAAATTTATTGCCGAGATCTTTTTTGACTTCGTATGTAGCACGATCGAGAACAAGTTCTTCGAGTTGTTCGTGAGCAGCCATAAGGATCGTTCCGCCCGGTGTCTCGTATACGCCGCGTGATTTCATTCCGACAACGCGGTTCTCGACAATATCAACGATGCCGACACCGTGTTTTCCGCCAAGTGCATTCAGTTCGGTAATGATTTCGGAAACTTTCATTTCCTTTCCGTTCAGAGTTTTCGGAACGCCGGCTTCAAATGTCATTGTCACGTACTCGCCTTCGTCAGGAGCTTTTTCCGGAGTTACGCCAAGAACGAGCAGATCATCGTAATTCGGTTCGTTTGCAGGATCTTCTAATTCCAGTCCTTCGTGGCTGATGTGCCATAAGTTTCGGTCGCGGCTATAGCTGTGTTTTGCGTCAAACGGAAGATTGATTCCGTGCTGTTTACAGTATTCAATCTCTTCTTCACGAGACTGCATTGTCCAAACGTCAGTCATTCTCCACGGAGCAATGATCTTCAGATCCGGTGCGAGCGCTTTGATTCCGAGCTCAAAGCGGATCTGGTCGTTTCCTTTTCCTGTTGCACCGTGACAAATAGCTGTCGCGCCCTCTTTACGTGCTATTTCAACAAGTCTTTTTGCAATGACCGGACGTGCCATCGACGTACCGAGAAGATATTTATTCTCATAAACGGCGCCGGCTTTCACGCACGGCATTACATAATCGTCGCAAAATTCATCGATGATATTTTCAATATATAATTTGGAAGCGCCTGAAAGTTTAGCTCTTTCTTCCAGTCCGTCCAGTTCTTCGCCTTGTCCGCAGTCGATGCAGCAGCAAACTACATCATAGTCAAAATTTTCTTTCAGCCATGGAATGATTGCTGTCGTATCAAGACCTCCTGAATATGCAAGTATAACTTTTTCTTTGCTCATTTTAATTGCCTCCTGAAATATATTTTTCTTATTTAAAAGTTTGTTTTTGCTTTAACTATCCATACTATACACCTGATTTTATAAATATGCAATAGAAAAATGAAAAATTAAATAAAAATGCATAAAATATACAATAGATGCATAAAAATGCAAAAATGGAGTGGTAAATATACAAAAGATCACAAGTAGTATTATAAAAATGTAAAAATAGGGAGATTCAGAGGCGGAATTTGTGTTTCTTCTATATTAAATGTGAAAAAATGTAAAACAAAAGAGGTTGATTGTAACTTTTGTGATAAAAAAATAAAAAAAGCATAACTTTTTCATTAAAATTATCTAATGCAAAAATGCAAATGGATAAATAAAAAGTGCAAACTAATCAGGCGGGAATTTGGTATAATAAACTTCGTAAGCAGATTTACTCTTTAAGTGTTTTATTTTCTTAAAGAGAGCTTGTTGAAACGGCATGAGGAAAGGGGCTTTGACCTGTCCGATGAATGCTAATCTTAATAAGGAAGGAGGACACGAAAAATGCCAGATATTCGATTGACAAGAATTGACAATCGTCTGATTCATGGTCAGGTGGCAACACAGTGGTGTGGCGTTGTAGGCGCGAACTTGTTGCTTGTTGCGAATGATGCGGTTGCCGCGGATGAATTCCGTCAAGGTTTGATGAACATGGCTGCTCCGGCTTATGCGCAGACACGTTTCTTCACAATCGAGAAGACAATCAATATCATCCACAAAGCTTCTGCAAATCAGCATATTGCAATTATCTGCGAATCTCCGCAGGATGTGCTTAAGCTCGTAGAGGGCGGCGTACCGATCAAAAAATTAAATATCGGTAATATGCACATGGCTGAGGGTAAACGTCAGGTGGCAACTTCGGTTGCAGTTGATGACGACGATGTTGCAACATTTAGAAAGTTGCAGGATCTCGGTGTGGAACTGGAAATCAAACGAGTTCCTGATACACCGGCAGAAAGTACAGAAAAATTATTCAAATGATAATTAAGTTTTATCGGTTAATTGGAAAGGAGTAAACATGGGAGATATTTCAATCATCCAAGCTCTTCTGGTCTTCGTAGTAGCCTTTATCATGGGTATTGACCAGTTCAGCTTCTTAGAGTCCCTGTACCAGCCGATCGTTACTTGCCCGATTATCGGAGCAATCCTTGGTAACTTTGAGCTTGGTATCGTAGTAGGTGGTGCTTACCAGCTTATTCAGATCGGAAGTATGCCGATCGGTGGAGCACAGCCGCCAAACGCAATTCTTGGTGGTATTATGGCAACTATTTTCGCAGTTTCACTTGACATGGAAGCTACAGCAGACGGTGTAGGCGCAGCAATGGGTCTTGCAATTCCGTTCGCAGTATTCGGACAGTATGCAGTTACACTGACATTTACATTTATGTCCGGTATGATGGCTAAAGCTGACAAGTACGCTGAGGAAGCTAATGTTAAAGGTATCCGCAACATCAACTTCCTTGAGATGGCAGTACTTGGATGTCTGTTCGGAGTTCTTGCAGTAGCAGGACTTTACGGCGGAACAGCTCTTGGTGAAACACTGAAAGACTTCTCTTACCAGTTCTCATGGGTAATGGCAGGTCTGGATGCAGCAGGCGGCGCTATGAAGTTCGTTGGATTTGCTATCCTGATGAAAGTTATGATGTCCGGAGAAATGTGGGGATTCCTTCTTGCAGGTTTCGCAATGGCACTTATTTGTGCAGCAAACGCATCAACAGCAGGAGCAACACTTCTCCTTTGTGCATTCGTAGGTGCAGCTATTGCAATCTATGACTTCACAACACAGACAAAGATCAAACAGAATGCCGGCGCAGGAGCAGGCTTTGTAGGAGGTGACCAGGATGGCATATAATATTCCAGAGAAATATCAGGATTTGACTCCGGCACCACAGCTGGATAAAAAAACTTTGAACAAAATGGTTTGGCTGTCCTGTTTCTTACAGGCATCCTTCAACTATGAAAGAATGCAGGCTTGTGGATGGCTTTGGGGAATGCTTCCGGGTCTTCAGAAAATACATACAAACAAAGAAGACCTTAAAGCTTCCATGGCACACAACCTTGACTTTTTGAACACTCACCCGTTCCTCGTAACATTTGTAATGGGTATTGTTCTTTCACTTGAGCAGAACAAGGCTGATACAGCTACAATCCGTTCCGTACGTATTTCCGCAGCAGGACCGCTCGGTGGTATCGGTGACGCTCTTTTCTGGCTGACACTTGTTCCGATCACAGCAGGTTTGACAGCAAACATGGCGATGGAAGGACAGATTATCGGTGCGGTTCTCTTCCTTATCATCTTCAACGCTGTTCAGTTTGCAGTTCGTTTTGGTCTTATGTACTGGTCTTACGGACTTGGTACAAAAGCAGTTACACTGTTGACATCAAGCGCAAAAGAGTTTACTCGTGCAGCAAGTATCCTTGGTATCTTCGTTGTAGGTGGACTTATTGCTAACTATGGTGGAACATCACTGCGTATCGTTGTTGGCGATCCGGCAATCAACATTCAGGGACTTCTTGACGGAGTACTTCCGAAATTGATTCCGTTGTTGATCACACTTGGAATTTATGTTCTGATCAAAAAAGGCTGGACACCGGTTAAATGTATCATCCTTATCCTTGTAGTAGGTATCCTTGGTTGTGCATTCGGTATCTGGACAGGTGATTCTAAAGCTATGGACGCTGACGGAAACACAATTCCGGGAGGATATACACCGCTTGTTGAGTGGTATCAGCTTCCGGAGGAGCCGGCTGAATAAGTCGATTCATTATGAAAATGCCGATATAAATCTATATCGGGTATAAGTAAGGGGAGGGATTTTAATCCCCCCCTTACATTATTTTACAGAGAAATTAGGTGGCTGTTTGAACACAATAACAATTTTTATTATATTGATTGCCGCTGTCGGATATATTATTTTTCAGGGCATCAAAAATTTTCAACTGCATAATATGAATGTCGGACTTAAAAACAAGGACAGTGTCCTTGTGGAAAAAACGGCAGATATGTGGATCACGAGAAAACTTCTTGGAGAGTATGTCTGTGACCTCTATAAATTAAGAGTGTTATATGTGACGAAAGACGAAGAAAAATTCGAGAAAATGCTCATACATATGCTGGATACGACATATCCGCGTCCTGATGATAAGCAAAGCTTTTTGGAAACGTATTTTCATACATTCCTGATCAAAGGTAACAGGAAATATGCGGACTGGATCTTAAAGGAAATTAAGAAAACAGGGGACGAGGCATTTATTCATTACAACGAGAATGCATATGCGGTCATGCTTGACGGCAGAACAGATCTGATCGAGGAGATGGACGAGGATATCAATTCAAAGCGGTACTATGGATTTGCACTCGGAGTGATCTTGGTTATGATTTCAAAGCAATATTCTGCTCTGGGGGATGACAAAAATGCACTGATTTACATGCAGAGTGCAAAAGCTTGTTTACATCCCAAAGCTGTTTATATGCCCGTTGTCGATCGTTATCTTAGAGAGGCTGAGGCTCAGGAGCAAGATAGTTAAAGCAAAATACTGCAGAAAATGCAGACAGTAATATAGAACAGGAGAGATATTATGATAGGATTAATCGTTACAGGACATGCAAATTTTGGTTCGGGTATGACAAGCTCTGTGAATTTGATCGCAGGAGAGCAGGAAGCATACCGTTATGTAGATTTTCTTCCGACATATGGAACAGAAGAACTGACAGAAGAGATTGCGAAAGCAATGGATGAGTTGAAAGATTGTGAAGGAATTATTATCTTTACAGATCTGATGGGTGGATCGCCGTTTAACGTTGCTGCTTCACTCGGACACGGAAAAGAAAATGTACGCATTGTTGCGGGTACAAACCTGCCGATGCTCGTAGAGATCGTAATGTCGCGTAAATTCATGGACGATCTGGACGGACTTGTGGAGTCTGTACTTGAGACAGGAAAAGAGCAGGTAACAAAATATGAATTCAAGCAGGTAGTACAGGAAGAGTCTGAAGACGGAATTTAAATCGACTTTTTATAATGGCTGATATTCGCGGAAAAGACGATACAGCCGTAAGTCTGAATATTAACTGCATACTATAAAACACGCTGCAAAAAGCAGCACGAAAGGAGATAAATCATGAGTACAATTTTTGGTATTACAGAAGACAAAATGAAAGAAACATCTTCAACATTTACATTAACGGAGATCTATCAGCAGCCGGCGACATGGGAGAAGACATGCCGTCAGATCGAGGAGAACAAAGAAGAACTTCAGAAATTTATCGATCAGGTTATCAAATGTGATGATTTCGATGTGATCCTTACAGGAGCAGGAACAAGTGAATTTGTAGGAAATGCATTATTTGCACATCTTTCCGGTCTGCTGAATCACAAAGCAAAATCTTACGGTACAACAGATATTGTCGCTACGCCGGAAGCATATTTGTCTCGCACGAAACCGACTCTTCTGATCAGTTTCGGACGTTCGGGAAATTCACCGGAGTCTGTCGGAGCGGTAGATGCGGCAGAAAGCGTATGTGATAATGTTTATCACCTTTTTGTAACATGTAATAAAAACGGAGCTCTTTCCAAACGTGCGGCAGAGACACATAACTGCTACGCAATCAATCTGACAGATGAGACACATGATCAGAGCTTTGCAATGACATCAAGCTATTCTAACATGTATCTTGCAACATATCTTTGCTTCCACCTGAACGAGCTGGAAGAGACAGTTGAAAAAGTTCGCAAGATCGCAGCAGCAGGACAGAACTTCCTTGACAATCATTACAGTGTCGCTCAGCAGATCGTTGATGAATACAATTTTGAACGTATCGTATATCTTGGAAGCAACACATTAAAAGGAACATCTCAGGAATCTGCCCTTAAAATGCTTGAACTGACAGCCGGACGTGTTGTTACAATGTATGACACACCGATGGGATTCCGTCACGGACCGAAATCAATCGTTGACGATACAACATTAACAGTTGTATATTTGAGCGATGAAGCTTATACAAGACAGTATGAAGTGGACCTTCTCAAAGAAATGAGCGGACAGAGAAAAGGAAACAAGATCGTAGTTGTTATGAGCAGTGCAGATGAAGCTGTTTCAGCACTTGCAGACTACACAGTTGTATATGACATGAAAGAAGAGAATGAAAACATTCTTCTTGGATTGGATTATATCTTGTTTGCACAGACACTGGCAGTTCTTAAATCACTTTCACTTGATATCACACCGGATAATCCGTGTCCGACAGGTGAAGTAAACCGAGTTGTAAAAGGTGTTACACTTTATCCGTATACAAGAAAATAAGACTGACCGAAAGAATTACCGGAAATGCCAAAAGGTATATTTCGGGATTGTAAGCGGTCGCCAAGGTTTTGGAAAAGTCCGGACTTTGGTTTGTCACCGTTACAAAAAGAACATGGTTTGCCGAAAGGCAGACCATGTTCCGATAAGGAGGATAAAATATAATTATGGCTATTAACAGTGAAGTTATCATATGGACTTGTGTTACAGTTGCGGTACTTGTCGGCATCTGTGCAATCGTTCTGATCGCAATGTCTTCAAGAAACATGAAGAAAAACCGCGAAGCGATGCGCGATCTGCAAGGTGCAATCAAAGTTGGAGCACGCATCATGTTCGCGGGTGGTATTTACGGAAAGATCGTTAAGATCAAAAACGATGTGATCGATGTGGAGATCAACAAAAGCACTGTGATCCAAATTTCCCGATACAGCATTCAAAACGTAATCACAGACTAAAATATCATTCAGATGTGATCAGGGTTTGTTTTGGCGGTTTTGGTTTTCGGCTGCTTTTCTGGCATAGTCGCTTGGCGTTGTGTTAAAATATTTTTTAAACAACCTCGAAAAGTAGTGGATAGAGCTGAAACCGAGTCTGTATGCGATCTCGCTGATTGTGTATTGATTCTCGCGGATCAGCTCTTTACTTTTTTGAAGTTTAATATTGAGCAGATAGTTCTTTGGCGAGGTGTTCAGGTGAGTCTTGAACAGCGCTTGCAGAGAAGAACGTGAGATAAAAAATTCATGACAGATGTCTTCTATCGTGAGTGGTTCGGTAAGACGCTTGTTCATGTAAGCAAGAATCTCAGACAGAAGGTCGTTTTGAGCCGATTTGCTGTCAGTTAAGAGTGTTTTATGGTTCATTGTCTCATAGAACTGCATGATCAGCAGGAGAACTTCCTGAAGATAGCAGACCATTAAAGTATGAGTATAGTAGGAATGTTCTTCGCTTTCGATCAAAAGTTTCCAAAGGATCTGCTGCATTTCGCTTGTACAGTGAAATGTATGATTAAGGATATGCAGAGAACGCCTGTGATTTACTTCAAATACGACTGTGAGATATGAGCAGCCGTTTTGTACGGATAAGTCGGCTTTGTCAGAGCGGTATATGATCAAGTCATGAGGCTGAAGTGTGTTCGTTCCGGAAGAGAGGGTGATATCCAGACTGCCTTCGTACACATAGATCAGTTCATATGATTTGTGTGCAGGCTGTACAATGTGGCATGCTTTGGACTGCTTTGTAAACCAGCAATCAAGGATTCGCCTTAAGTGGAACGGTACAGATACAGGCTGATATGTATACGGAGTTGACAGTGGTTTTGTAAAATCTGTCAGTTGCTGTTCTTTACAGCAGTTTTTCCCGATAAGGATATTCCACGTAAGAGAAGAGGCCAGTGGAATCACATTAAATGCGGTATTCGGAGCAAGTTTTAAATTGTGACGCAGAGGAAATGTTTTTAACTCCGTCATGTCAGGATCTGTAGCGATAAGCAAAAGTCCCAATCCGGCGGGGCATTCTATATATACTTCGCACGGAAAAAGAAAGAGAGTATCTAGTTTTTTTGAAGATGCAGAAAACTCCCATTGATTTAAATTATGTTTTTGAGTGTCGAGCGGTTCATCATAAAACGCCCCAAAAGGTTCAAATTTATTTGTTATCTGTTGATTTGTCATGATGGGATACCTCGGTTGTAAAAAACGATTTGTACTTTTTAAATAATACAACATTTTTTAACGAAAATCAAGATGTGGGATTTGTATGTCCCGCGAAAGACAGGAGGAATTGTAATGATTATTCAAAGTAAAAAAGTTTGGTTTGCAGATCAGTTTGTAGAAGCACAGATTGAAGTGAAAGACGGAAAAATTGTCGATATCTATGAGTACGGAACTCATCCGGTAGATTGTGATTACGGAGATAACCGTATTTTGCCGGGATTCATTGACGTGCACTGTCACGGAGCTTACGGCTTTGATACGAATGATGCGAAAGAAGACGGACTTCGTTACTGGGTGCGCAATATTGTAGATGAAGGAGTGACGGCTCTTCTTGCGACAACTATCACGCAGAGTGAAGAAGTGTTGACAAATGCCTTGAAAAATGTGGCGAAAGTTGTTGAAGACGGTTATGAAGGAGCAGAGATTTTAGGAGTTCACTTTGAAGGTCCGTATCTTGATATGAAGTACAAGGGAGCACAGCCGGAACAGTACATTGTAAAACCTACGGTAGAGCAGTTTAAGAAATATCAGGAAGCGGCAAATGGATTAATAAAATATATTACGATGGCAACAGAGACAGATGATGATTTCGCATTGACACGTTACTGTGCGGAAAACGGGGTAGTTGTGAGTATCGGACATTCGGCGGCAACGAGCAAAGAAGCGGTACAGGCATTTGCCCATGGCGCAAGATCGATGACACATGTATATAACGGAATGACACCGTTTAATCACCGTGCGAACGGACTTGTAGGCGCTGCATATAGAATGAAGAGCATGTATGGCGAGATTATTTGCGACGGCAATCATTCAACACCGTTAGCGCTCCATCAGTTCTTTGAAGCAAAAGGACCTCATTACGGAATCATGGTCAGTGATGCGCTTATGGCAAAAGGATCACCGGCAGGATCGAAATTTATTTTCGGAGGAAACGAGATTGAGATTTATGAAGACGGAAGCGCACATCTGACGTCTTCAAAAGGTTTGGCGGGATCGACTCTTCATATCAATGAAGGACTGCGTATTCTGATCGAAGAAGCGCTTGTTCCGGTAGATACGGCAATTAACTCATGTACAAAGAACCCGGCTGCCTGCCTGAAGATCGATGATCGCAAAGGTTCTATTAAAGTGGGATTGGATGCGGACCTTGTTGTTCTTGACCGTGATTATCAGGTACTTCAGACATATTGCATGGGAAAAGCAATGTTAGATAAAAACTAGAAAATGAAAGATTGTGGAATGATTAAAAATGGCTAAGAAAAAATCGAAACCGGTGGAGAAGATCCGCCTTTCAGGAAGAAATATTTATACAGATAAAAAAGGACGGGTTATTTTTTACGATATGATTACCAAAAAAGGGTATCTCGTAGATAAAAAACATGAAAACTCGGCTCTGTTTTTTAAAAACCGTTTTGTTGTACTTTTGTTTGCGGCAATTTTGTTTGGGGCAACGTTTTTGACATGGCTTCAGGCTGCGGTTGCCTGGGCAGTGATGATGGCGATTGCGGAATTTGCTTTTCGGCGGGGATTTTTGAAAAAGCTGGAAGTGGTAAACGATGTGGATTTTGAACGTCGTGTTTCAGCGCTTCAATACATCGTGGAAAACAAAGCAAAAGGAAAAGTGATCGTTCTTATTGTTTTGTATCTCCTTTTAGCAGTGCTTGTAATATTAAATGCATATGTAGAAAAGTATTCTGTTGGGTTATGCGTACTCAGCGGAGGAATCGCACTTGTCGGTGTGTACTTTGCGATTTTGCATATCGTTGCTCTGACTAAAATGAAATAAATGTAGAGAAGATGAACATAAAAATACAGACCGGAGAAGTTTGAAATCTCCGGTCTGTATTTTTATGTTTTTGCAAAGGAGAAGCTTATGATTAAGCCTGTCCTTCAGATCCGCATACGCTGATTTTTTCTTTTACGAGAGCTGTAACATTTTCCATACCTGCAGCTCCGTATTTTTTCGGATCGAAACCGTCCGGATTTTCCGCAAGGTATTTTTTCACACCGTCGCTGTATGCGATACGAAGTTCTGTAGCAAAGTTTACTTTACAGATACCAAGGCGGATGGATTCGCGTACTGCGTCGTCCGGTACGCCGGAAGCTCCGTGAAGTACAAGCGGAATAGACACAACTTCGCGGATTGCCGCAAGGCGTTCAAAATCAAGTTTTGGTGTGCCCTGATACAGACCGTGTGCTGTTCCGATTGCAACTGCAAGTGAAGTTGCGTTTGTACGTTCTGCAAACTCTTTTGCCTGCTGAGGATCTGTATACGGAGAATCATTCTCTGCTTCAAGGTCATCTTCTTTACCGCCGACTTTACCGAGTTCAGCTTCTACGCTGATCTGAGAAGGAAGACATGCGTCTGCCACTCTGCGTGTCAGGGCAACATTCTCTTCAAAAGAGCCGTGAGAACCATCGATCATGATAGAAGTATATCCTGTGCGAAGAGCCTGCATTGCCAACTCAAAGCTGCTGCCATGGTCAAGATGGATCGCTACCGGAACGCTTGCGCGCTCAGCCGCTGTTCTTACCATTGCAAGATAATAATCAAGTCCTGCATATTTTACTGTGGATGGAGTCGTCTGCATGATGACCGGGGAGTTCATCTCTTCGGCTGCTTTAATAACCGCCATGACCATTTCCATATTTTCCACGTTGAATGCGCCTACTGCGTAATGTCCTGCCTGCGCTTTTTTCAGCATTTCATTTGTTGTAACTAATGGCATAATATCAACCTCGATTCTTTAGAATTTAATGTAATGATTACATTATTATTAATTATTTTCGGTATAAGTATAGCACAGAACATGTGATTTCGCATTTTCATTTTGCACTTTCTTAAAAAATGCAAATGATTGTTTAATTAATCCAAAGTAGGCGCAAATTGAAAGTGCTACGATAAATATAACAAAGCAAATTGAAAAGGAGAGTTTATCATGCGTCAAAATCCATTAAAAAAAATTGTTGAATTGCAGAAACAGGGTAAAAATGTCGGAATCTATTCTGTGTGCAGCGCTAACGGATATGTTATCGAGGCGGCATTTAAAAGAGGACTTTCAGACGGATCCTGTGTTTTGATTGAGAGTACGGCAAACCAGTGTGATCAAAACGGCGGATATACAGGTATGACACCTGCCGATTTTAAAAAATTTGTTCTTGAGATTGCTGATCGTAACGGATTTGACCGTAACAGAATCTTCCTTGGAGGAGATCACTTAGGACCGCTTACATTCGCGTATAAAGATGAAGCAGAGGCGATGGCTGATTCGGAAGAACTGATCCGTCACTATGTTGCAGCAGGATTTACAAAGATTCATATCGATACAAGTATGAAAGTAAACAGCGATCCGGAAGACGTTCGTCTGTCCGACGAGATCATTGCAGGACGCGGCGCTCATCTTGCAAAAGTTGCGGAAGAGACATATAAAGAGCTGTTGGAGCGTGATCCGGAAGCAATTCCGCCGGTATATGTAATCGGAAGTGAAGTGCCGATTCCGGGAGGAGCTGTCGGAGCGGAAGATAACGGAGTTCAGGTGACGAAAGTAGAAGATTTTAAGAACACAGTTGCGGCATTTGAGAAAGCTTTTGCAAAAGAAGGTCTTGACAAAGATGTATGGGAGCGTGTAATCGGAGTTGTTGTTCAGCCGGGTGTAGAAGAAAAAGACAGCGGATGTACAGAATATGATCGTGAGAAAGCAAAAGATCTGATGGCTGCGATCAAAGATTTCCCGACATTGGTATTTGAAGGACATTCTACAGATTATCAAACAAAGATCAAACTGCGCGAGCTTGTAGAAGACGGAGTCGGCATTTTGAAAGTAGGTCCGGGACTTACATTTGCTATGCGTGAAGCAATGTTCGCACTGGAAAATATCGAAAAAGAGCTGATATACGGAACTGATACAGAGCCGAGCAAATTTGCGGAAGTTCTTGATGCGGAGATGCTTAAAAACGATAAAAACTGGAAGAAACATTATCAGGGAACAGAGCTTGAGATCCGTCTGAAGAGAAAATATTCTTTCTCAGACCGCTGCAGATACTATATGCCGACACCGGCTGTAGAAGCTGCCGCAGATCGTCTGCTTACAAACTTGCGTACACTCGGAATTCCGCTGAACCTGCTCAGCCAGTTCATGCCGATCCAGTATACGAAAGTACGTGAAGGATACTTGAAAAATGATCCGGTAGAACTGATCGAAGACCGTATCATCAATACGATCGACGAGTACCTTTACGGAACACATCAGAACGAACTTCTCTAAAAAGAAGAACAGAAAAATAACGAAGCGTCTTGGAACAAAAAGTTTTGTTCCGAGACGCTTTTTTGATAAGAGAAAAACTCGACAGCTTTGACCTTAAAGACTCGAAAGTAAGAAACAGGCTGGCTTTGTGATAATATCACTGTCTCATATATGAAAAATATGTTATAAATTATTTAAAAAGAAAAGAAAACGTACAAAGCGAAGCAAGTACAAAAGAAAGACGGAAAGAAAAGATAAATAATAAAATAGGTAATTGTTAAATAATTTTTTCTTTGATGTGGATAACTTTCCTCATATAAGGAGAGAAAAAACGGTCATTATTCAGAATGGTTTCTGAATTGACATAAATCATCAGATGTGGGGCGTACTTTAATAAGCCCATAAATGAACTATGACAATGAAATACTTTTTTAGGCAATTAAAGGTTTCAAACTTCGGATGTATTGTGGACAATTCATGCTGTGGGCGACAATGACGGTAAGCTGGCTTGCAATCCCTGCAAGAAAAACATCCGCTTTTGTGGTGGTGTGGTTTCTGGATTTCCTTCCGGCAACACACATGTTGATTTTTAGATGGTCGATGGCACGTTCCACAATGGTTCTGATTTTGTAAAGGGAATTCCATTCTTCGGAATCTCTTTGAATTCCGGGGAACATGCGAAAATTTAGATTCTCGTATGTATAAGTGGTGCGTCCTTTGGTGGCGGTAGAGCAAGGATTTTTACAGTCGCAGACATATTTACCCTTTACCATGTGAACCTTGGGACAAATCCATTTGACACGGTCAGCACGTCCATTTTCATGGGTAATACCACAATACTTCATGGCAAGAGAAGGGTCGCCCGGGCAGGTTGGATAGCCGTATTCGTTATATCCGACTTTTTTGAGATTGCTTTCATTTCTAAGGTTGTAAGGAATCAGAGCCTTGGAAAAATGAAAGTCATTCAACAGCATCCCATAGGTTTTGATGGTATCAAAAGAAGAATCGCCCAGAAAAGTATCCGGATGGAAGTCCGGGTGCAGGAAAAAGAAATCAGAAAGCACAGGCTTCAGGGAAGTTGCATCCCCGATGGACTTATCTTCATCGGGAGAATCAGATTTCTTTTCTATCGTCATTTCCGGATGAGCTGTTTTAAAGTCATCATCCAGAAAAGAGATATGCCGGATGATACCCAGACCATTGGTAAGGATGGCAAATTTATCCGCATAACAGAAATGTCCGTTGATGTATTGTTGCTTTGCGTCGGGACAGGATGCCGCCTGTGAAGGCATAAGACCGTAAGCCATCTTATAAGGGTCAACATCAGGGATATCTTTGTAATAAACTTTCAGTTTTCGGATAAGTGCATTGAGAGTTTTGGGATTGTTTTCCGTAACATAGAGTTCGATGCCGGAAGTATCAAAGGTAAGAATCTGAGCCAGTGAAGAATCAATCTGCTGGCAGATGGGTTCGGTATAATCAACCATCTGCTGAAACATGAGTTCAATGTGGTCAGAAAAGCCCAGTCTAAAGCGAGTGAACAAAGGTGCATCAGGGACTTTGGAAAAACCGCAGAAATCCCGAAGTTCCTTGCAAAGATTCAATAATAGTATCAGCAGGGAATCCGTGGGGATAGGAAAGATTTTTTGTAGGATAAGGGCAGAAAGGAAACCAGTAAGCGGATACTCTCTTTTGCGACCAAGATGCTGATAAAAAGCGTTATAAAAAGTTTGTGGAATAAAAAGAGAAATATCAAAATGCTGCTCCAGAAGTTGAAAAAAGGAAGGAACATCATCCATAAACATGTCCTTGCAGTCTGAAAAAGTATCTTTAAGTGAAAGCTGATGATAATTATTAGCCATAAATTTTTTCTCCTCTCATGTGTGGGATGTTTGTGTGGCTACTTATATTTTACCATGAGTGGAGAGAAAATTTATATATAAGAAACGAGAAAACCCAGTAAAATCAATGGGTTGCGGCATTTAGCAAATGCCTATAAATAATAAAAAGAATGGAGAGAAACATATGGGATTTTCGATAGAAACCGGGATTTCGGCTTTTACAGTTTTTATGCAGGGGCTATTAAGCTTCTTTTCCCCTTGCGTATTGCCGTTAGTACCACTTTATCTTGGCTATTTGTCAGGCGGTTTGAATACTGCGGTCAGAACGGGTGAAAACAGTGAGAAGAACAAAGATCGGCTGAAACTGTTTTTAAGAGTTTTGTTTTTTACCGTAGGCATAGGAAGCGCATTTTTTATACTCGGTCTGGGCGCGTCGGCGGCCGGAAGTTTCTTCCATGAGCAGAGGATGCTGTTTGCCAGAGTCGGGGGAATATTAGTCGTATTATTTGGTCTGTATCAGCTTGGAGTATTTGGAAGTTCCAAAGTTCTCGGATCAGAACATAGATTTCCGATTCGGCTTGAAAAAATGACGATGTCGCCGATCACAGCTTTTATTATGGGATTCGCATTTAGTTTTGCATGGACGCCGTGTGTAGGCCCTGCGTTGACAAGCGTTCTCCTTATGGCTGGAAGTGCAGAGTCGGGAGCGAAAGGTTTTCTTTTGATCGGAGTGTATACGATCGGATTTATTTTGCCGTTTTTATTGGCAGGCATTTTTACTGCACGGCTTTTAGATCTTTTCAAAAAGCATATGAAGATCGTCCGTTATACAGTGAAAATCGGCGGAGTACTCATGGTGCTGATGGGACTGCTTATGTTTACAGGGAAAATGAATGATATTACAGGATATTTGTCTTCGGCAGGGCAGAAAACAGAATCGGGAAAGCAGGAAAACGGTAAAAAGCAGGATGAAAAGGATGCTTCAGGAGGGGATGAAGAGCAGACATCCGGAAAAGATACGTCCGGAGAAAATGCAAGTGGGAAAGCAGATAAAGAGGAAAAAGATCAGGACCCGGAAAAAGTCCGTGCACATATGGGTGAATTAAAAGATCAGTTCGGAAAATCTCATAAGTTGGAGGATTACAAAGGAAAGGTTATCTTCTTGAATTTCTGGGCAACGTGGTGTGGACCATGCCGCAGCGAAATGCCGGAAATACAGAAACTGTATGAAGAATACACCGTTATGGGGAATGATTCGGAAGTGGTGATCTTAGGAGTCGCGGGACCCGGAATCGGACAGGAAGGAACCGTTTCGGATATTACGAAATTTATGGAGGAAAACGGATATACATATCCGGTACTTATGGATGAAACGGGAGAACTGTTCGAGTGGTACGGAATTTCAGCATTTCCGACGACATATATGATCGATCGTGACGGAAATTTATATGGATATGTGACAGGACAGCTTACGGAAGATATTATGAGAAGCATTATAAAACAGACGTTAGAAGGAAAAGCACCGTAAGGAAAAGATAAGGAAGAGACGATGGTTATAATAGAAAAAGAAAATTTTTCCGTGTCGCAGATTTGTTCTTCGGGTCAGTGTTTCAGACTTGATCCGGCAGATGAAACGGGAAAAGTATACGAATTGACGGCGGGAGACAGATATTTAAAAATCGAGGTGGCGGAAGATCAGAAAAAAGTAAGATTTTACTGTACACAAGAAGAATTTGAACAATTTTGGAAAACGTATTTTGACCTCGATACATGTTATGCAGATTATCTTTCGCTTATAAAAGACGATGAATATTTAAAAAAGGCGGCAGGATTTGGAAGCGGTATCCGTATTTTGCAGCAGGATTTATGGGAAATGATCGTAACATTTATTTTATCCCAGCAGAGCAATATACCGAGGATCAAATCGATGATACAAAGAATCAGTGAACGGTATGGAGATAAAAAAGAAACCGGCGAAGGACATGTATATTATGCATTTCCGAGAGCAGAGCAGCTTGTACAGGCGTCCGAAGAAGAACTTCGGGCGCTTAAGCTCGGTTATAGAAGCAAATATTTATGCAATACTGCGGAAATGGTGGCAGAGGGAACTGTTAATCTTGAAAAAATAAAAGAGATGTCTTATGATGAAGCAAAGAAAGAATTGCTGAAACTTTCAGGTATCGGAAGCAAGGTTGCCGATTGTATCTGTTTGTTTGCACTTCATAAGCTCGATGCATTTCCGGTTGATACACATATACAAAAAGTAATTGACACCGTATATGCCGGGAAGTTTCCGTTTGAGAAATATAAAGGATGTGCGGGTGTGATGCAGCAGTATATTTTTTATTATGATCTAAAAGGAGGAAAGAAATGATGGAAAATTTTCAATATTATGCGCCGACAAAAGTTGTGTTTGGAAAAGGTACGGAAAATAAAGCAGGACAGCTTGTCAAAGAGCAAAACTGCCGGAAGGTGCTTATTCATTACGGGAGCGGAAGTGTAAAAAGAAGCGGCCTTCTTGATCGGATCTTCGCATCGCTTGATGAGGAAGGGATTTCTTATATTTCTCTTGGAGGCGTCGTTCCGAACCCCAGATTGTCGCTTGTATATGAAGGAATCGATCTGTGCCGGCGAGAGGGCGTAGATTTTATTCTGGCAGTCGGAGGCGGAAGTGTGATCGACTCGGCGAAAGCGATTGGATACGGCGTTGAGAACGAAGGGGATGTATGGGATTTTTACGAGAGAAAACGTCAGGCTTGCGGATGTCTGCCAATCGGAGTTGTACTTACGATTGCGGCGGCAGGTTCGGAGATGAGTGATTCGTCTGTGATCACAAATGAAAACGGGTGGCTGAAACGGGGATACAACAGCAGTTATTGCAGACCTAAATTCGCGGTTATGAATCCGGAACTGACAATGACGCTTCCGAAATATCAGACTGCAAGCGGATGTGTGGATATCATGATGCATACGATGGAGAGATATTTTAATCATTGTGACAATATGGAACTGACGGATGGAATCAGTGAACATCTACTTCGTACAGTGATGAAAAATGCGAAAATCCTCATGGATGAACCACAGTGCTATAAAGCAAGGGCAGAAGTAATGTGGGCGGGAAGCCTTTCACATAATGGTTTGATGGCGTGCGGAAATGATGGCGGAGACTGGGCGTGTCATCAGCTTGAACATGAGCTCGGAGGAATGTTTGATGTGGCGCACGGCGCAGGACTTGCAGCGGTATGGGGAAGTTGGGCGCGTTACGTTTGTGACGCTCTTCCGGATCGGTTTGAACAATTTGCGGTTAATGTTATGGGCGTGGAAAACGGTGATGACAAAAATGCAGTAATACAAAAGGGAATCGAAGCTATGGAAAACTTTTTCAGACAAATCGAAATGCCGACGGATCTTGGCGGATTAAACATTGAAGTAAGCGAAGATCAGATGAAGGAACTTGCTTTAAAGTGCAGCCATTTCGGAAAGAGAACAATCGGATGTGTGAAAAAATTAAATCAGGAAGATATTTATCGAATCTATCAAAAAGCCGCGGACTGAACGATTACGTTTAAAGATTGTTTTACGAAGAAAGGGTGGCATAAAAGTGTGATAGGTGATACAATAAGAAAAATTTGTAGTAGCTAGCCATAATAATGCGTACTGCCTGATGTCGGGCGGGAAGAAAGGAGCATATGATGGAATCATATATGGAAATGCTTGCAAACCATGCAAAACATGCGGCTGTCGCAGCGGCAAAACTGGGAACAGCGGAGAAAAATAAAGGACTTTGCGCAGTGGCAGACGAGTTGATCATGCAGCAGGAGCTGATCCTTGCCGAGAATCAGAAAGATCTGAAGGCAGCAGAGGAAAAAGGTGTGAAACAGTCTTTGATCGACCGATTGGCGCTTTCTGAAAAAAGAATTGCAGATATGGCGGAAGGACTCCGGCAGATTGCCTCTCTTGACGATCCGGTCGGAGAAATATTATCGATGAAAGTTCGCCCGAACGGACTGCGGATCGGGCAAAAGAGAGTTCCGCTCGGTGTTGTGGGAATCATCTATGAGTCAAGACCGAATGTGACAGCAGATGCTTTTGGCCTTTGTTTTAAGACCGGAAATGCAGTGATCCTGCGTGGCGGAAGCGATGCGATCTATTCAAATCAGGCAATCGTGCGCGTGATCAAAGTAGGATTGCGCAAAGAAAAACTTTGTCAGGATCTTGTTCTTCTTGTTGAGGATACAAGCCGGGAAGTTGTGAATGAAATGATGAAGATGCACGGTTTGATCGATGTGCTTATCCCGAGAGGAGGCGCAGGTTTGATCGCAAATGTTGTGGCAAACAGTACGGTTCCTGTTATTGAAACAGGAACGGGAAACTGTCATGTGTATGTGGATGAGACGGCAGATATCAGTATGGCGGCAGATATTATCGAAAATGCAAAGACACAGAGGATGGGAGTCTGCAACGCATGTGAATCGCTTGTAATTCACAGCGGTATGTTGGAAAAGGCGCTGCTGCCTATCGTTAAAAAGCTGAGTGAACACGGGATCGAGATCCGTGGAGATGAAAGAGTTCGTGAAATATGTCCTGAGATCAAAGCGGCTTCGCAAGATGATTGGGGAACGGAATATCTTGATGCGATTATTTCGGTCAAGACAGTGGATTCGATTGATGAAGCGATCAGTCATATTAATAAATATAATACAGGACATTCTGAATCGATCATCACAAATGATTATAATCATGCGTTGAAGTTTCAGGATGAGATCGATGCGGCCGCTGTATATGTGAATGCATCTACACGTTTTACAGACGGTTTTGAGTTTGGTTTCGGGGCTGAGATCGGTATCAGCACACAGAAGCTTCATGCGAGAGGACCTATGGGACTCGAGGCGCTGACTACAACAAAATATATTATATTTGGAAACGGTCAGATCAGAAAATAATTATAGCTGTTAAAACAAAAAAGAGAGTTAGGGCGCCTTCCTTGAGGAAGGCGCCCTAACTCTCTTTTATATTGCAAATGTCATTGGCTGATCACAATGCAAAATCAATGTCGAGCAGGAAAGAGGATGGGAAATTGGCATGTATCAACTGCCATAAATACATATCGACTTCATAAATGGATATTATTATAATTAGTGTAACAACAGCGAAAAGGTATGGAAGGAGGACAAGAGCTTGAAGATGCAGGAAAAATACAAGCAGTTATTAGAGGCTCTGTTGGAATCCTCAAAAGAATTTTTGAATTCACAAGAACTTGGGGAGTTGGCTGGAATTAGTCAGCGGACAGTAATCCGATATATGAAAGAATTAAAAGAACAATCTTTAAAATATGGATTTTTTATTCATACCGTAAAAGGAAGAGGGTATCGGTTAGAGATTATTGAAGAAGAAAAATTCAGGGATGCGTTGGCGGTTGAAGAAGATGTGGAAGTGACGAAAGTACTTTTTAAATTGTTTTTCGAGCGGACATGTAAGTTGGATGATCTTGCGGAACTTTTGCATTATAGCAGATCAGGTATGTCCAGAATTATAGAAAAAGTAGAGAAAAAGCTGGAAAGAGAAGGGCTCAGACTCTTAAACAAACCGTATGTAGGTTTTTTTATAGGAGGCAGTGAAGTTTATATACGAAACTATTTGTATAAATTGCTGAAGAAAAAGTCATTAGAAGAAACGGAGAAGATTTTTCGTGTTCCAAGAGAAATGCTGGCAAAAGTGAGAAGTGAGATTGATGCGGAGCTTGCGCAAAAATCAGTGCATAAAAGGAAAGAAAATGAACTGTTCTTTTTGAAATACTTACTGATACAAAAGCAAAGGATTGCGATAGGAAAGACGATTAAAACTGACTATTTTGCAAATATCAGTCAGACAGTTCATTTAAATCATGATATGGAAGTTGTTCGTAACATACAAAAGAGAATTGAAACATCAGTGTGTCCGAAATCTGATGAGGAAATAGAAAATATTTATCTTGCTCTTGTTTACAGGCAGGCTTTTTGGCAAAACGGATATGTAGACAGCATTAATGAAAAAAATCTTCAATTCTATCAAGATATGACAGAAAGAGCATTTCAGAGGATTAAAAATGATTACAAGGTAGATCTGTTTCAGGACGATATTTTAGTAAACGGACTGGTGCTTCATCTGGCATCGAATTTCAGCAGATATCTTTTAGGGATGGAAACAGAAAATCTGTTTTACAATGATGTCTTGGAAAGTTATCCGACAGCGTATTACTATGCGATGGAAGTGGCAGAAGAAATTTCGGTATGGACGAAGCTTTCATTAAGTAAATATGAAATCAGTTTTTTGGGCATGCATTTTGCATCTTATTTGGAGAGAAGTCTAAAGTCGAAAAAGTGGAAATGTGCGATTATTTATGGAAGCGGAATCGGATCGGCAAAATTATTGGAAAGCAGACTGCATAATAAATATCCACATCTCGAAGTAATAGGAACAGGCCTTTTGGAAGAGGCGGGAAAAAAGCGGAAGAAGCAGACTTTTTTATTACGACATTTCCGGTAGAAGAGCCTGAAATTATGGGAAAACCGTGGGTGAGGCTGTCGCCGATGTTGGATATTAAAGAACAGATTGCATTGGAACAGCTTGTCGGAAATTTAGCGCGTCACCGGAAGTGGAGATATGAGAGCGTCTCAAAAATGTATTTGTATATTGATCAATATATGGAAAAAATCGAGCTGTTGAATTATTTATGTGACTTATGCAGAGAAAAAAGATTTATTACGGAACAAGAAGCAGAGGGAATTGTAGGACGCGAAAATTTGGTATCAACAGAAATAGTGGAAGGAATCGCAATGCCTCACGGTTTGATCGAAGGAAGCAGCTTTCTTGTGTTTGCATTATTGAAAGAACCGATTATTTGGGGGAGAACATCGGTAAAGTTAGTTGTTATGGGATGTTTTCAGCGGGGAGATGAGCGTATGAAAGAAGAATTAGAATATATATTTCATCTCTTTTTGAACTTAGAAGATAAGAACAGATTGTTGTCCTGTAAATCGGCGGAAGAGATAGAACGCTGTATGGAGGTGTATTATGGCAAATAGATTGAAAAAGATGCTGACGGAAGAAATGGTACGGTTAGATCCGCCGCTTTTGTCTACACCGGAAGAAGTGATCGAATATTGTGGGAATATTCTTGTAGAAAATAAAAAAGCAAAAGCAGGTTATGTAAAAGAAATGATCGATTCTTATCAAAGGTTCGGACCGTACATGGTAATGGCTCCGGGATTGGCATTGCCGCACGCAAGACCGGGCGGAAATGTAAAAGAACCGTGTATTAGTTTTGTGAAGTTAAAAGAACCGGTTTGTTTTCATCATCCGTGTAATGATCCTGTTTGGGTTGTGTTCGCGCTCGGAGGGGTGTCAGATGATGGGCATATTGAGCTTTTGCAGGATTTGAGTTCTTTGCTGGCAGGTGAACGGATGATTGAAAAACTGGCAGCCTTGAATACATATGAGGAACTGGAAAAATTAATGGAAAAGGAGGCGAGAAGATGAAAGTTGTAACAGTGTGCGGAATGGGGTTTGGAACAAGTCTTATGTTGTTGATGTCAGTGAAAGAAAGTGGAAGAAAGTATGGGATTACAGTAGAAGGTGAGGCAACAGATCTAGGTTCTTATAAAGGAAAAAGCTGCGATTTGATTGTGGCATCGTCAGAGATTGCAAAACAGATCGAAGCAGATGTTCCGGTGTTGGCAATTACAAATCTCTTAGATAAAGCGGAAATCGAAGAAAAGATCAGACCATATTTGAATAAGTAAGGAGGCGATATATTATGGTGAATTTTTTTGTTAAATTTTTAAGTGAGCCTACAGTTGTATTAGGATTAGTGGCGATGATCGGTCTTATTGCAATGAAAAACAGACCGTCAACCGTGATTCAGGGAACGATGAAAACAATGTTGGGTTTTCTTATCTTGAGCGCCGGATCAAGTTTGATCGCATCTGCGCTGACACCGTTTAGCACAATGTTCAATGCAGCATTTGGAATGTCAGGTGTTGTTCCGGAAGATAACGCATTAGTAGCGGCAGTTCAGACAGTGCTTGGATTTGAAACGCCTATGATTATGCTTTTATCGTTTGTGATTAATATTATTCTGGCGAGAATTACTCCGTTTAAGTACATTTTTCTGACAGGGCATATGATGTTTTCGTTTGCGGGAACTATGGCGATCGTGTTGGATCAGATGGGGATTAACGGATGGATGGCAGTTGCCATAGGTTCTGTTGTCCAGGGAATTTGTATGGTCGTATTTCCTGCAATCGCTCAGCCTTATACAAGGAAAATTTTAAAGACGGATGAAGTTGCATTTGGATTTTGGGGAAGTTCCCTGATTGTTTTTAGTGGATTTGTAGGTCGGCTGGTCAGAAAGAAAAATCGTGATGAAGAAACAGATACATGGGAAAAAGTGAAAGTATCGAATAAACTGGACTTTTTAAAAGATATGTCGATTCTTATGAGTATCGTCATGATAGTAGTTTATATTTTCACGGCTTTGATGGCAGGAACAGAGGTTGTTTCAGAATTGGCGGGAGGACAAAATATAATAGTATATCTGTTATTCAGGCAATGACATTTGTAGCGGGAGTACTCGTACTTCTTCAAGGTGTCAGAATGTTTCTGGGTGAGATTATCCCGGCGTTTAAAGGAATCAGCGAGAAGCTTATCCCCGGTGCAAGACCTGCTTTAGATGTTCCGATCTTTTATGCAAGCGGTCCGGTTGCTACAACAGTCGGTTTCCTCTGCGCGATGGTAGGCGGGATTCTTGCAACTTTGATTTCAACTCAGTTGAAAGTTGTCGTATTACCGGGAGTGATCGGATTGTTTTTCATGGGAGGCGCTGCCGGAGTATTTGGAGATAAATTAGGAGGAAAAAGAGGATGCGTCGTTGCTTCATTTCTGTTAGGATTTTTATTTACGTTGATAGTTGCGTTGGCATACCCGTTAATTGATGTGACAGGATATGGAGTGGAAGGTCTGTGGTTTGCATCAACAGATGCAATTCTGGTAAGTGTATTTATGCGTTTAATAGGAATGATTGCAGGAGTTTAAAAGAAAAGCGGAAAAATGAAGAAAGGCGGTATGAGAATGAAATTTGCAAGAACAGTTTGCGGAGATATTCAGGCAGAGGAGATGGGATTTACATACCCACATGAACATTTGTATGCAGTTCCGCCGACATGTCAGAAAGACAGGGATTTGGAAGTGAGCGATTATGAAGGCAGCGTAGCAGAATTAAAGCTGTTTAAGTCTGTAGGCGGACAGACATTAGTAGAGGCGTCTACGTTAGATTATGGGCGCAATCTGTCTCTTTTAAAAAAAATGTCTGAAGAGACAGGAGTTCATGTCATTGCAACGACCGGATTTAACAAACATATTTACTATCCGAATTGGGTAGAAGAAAAAAGTACAGAAGAAATTTCCGATATTCTCGCAGACGATATTTTGGAAGGGAGAGACGGAATCAGAGCAGGATTCATAAAAATAGGAACATATTACAATATGATCCATCCACTTGAAGAAAAGACGGCAGTTGCTGCGGCACAGGCGCAGAAAAGGTGTGGAGCGCCGATCTGGGGACATACAGAAGCAGGAACAATGGGAATGGAATTGTTAGATATTCTTGCTCGGGAAAATGTAGATTTTTCCACTGTTGCTTTAGGGCATTTAGATCGAAATCCGGATGAATATTATTTGTTAAAACTTGCTGACCGGGGAATCTATATTCAATTTGATGGACCGGGAAAGGTAAAATACTATCCTGACAGTATCAGAGTTGCATTAATTAAGTCATTGATATCTCACGGATATGCTGATCAGCTTCTTATTTCGGGAGATATGGGGAGAGCCTCTTATCTGGAAGGATACGGAGGAGGTCCGGGATTTCGATATATCAAGACAAAATTTATTCCAAGACTTCTGGACGAAGGGGTGGATGAGGACGTGATTCATAAAATTTTTGTTGAAAATCCAAAGCGATGGCTGGCAGTTTATTAGGGAGAAAATGATGTTAGAAAGTGCAAGACTTGTCTCGATTATTCGGGAAGTGGAAGAAAAAGAAATTATTTCGATCATAGAAGGCCTTGTGGAAGAAGGGATCAGATGGTTTGAGATTTCGCTAAGTGACGGAGAAAACGGCATGAAGTGTATCCGAACAAGCAGAAAGTATTTTGAAGGTCGGGATGTTTATATCGGTGCAGGAACAGTTAAGAAAAAAGAGGAAATTGATGTACTTTCAGATATGGGAGTGCCGTATATTCTGACTCCCGGATTTGATGAGCAGATTGTTCGATATGCATTGGAAAAGAAGATAGAAGTTTTACCCGGAGTGCTGACACCGTCTGAAGTTCAGGCAGCGGTAAATTGTGGAATCCATCTTGCAAAATTATTTCCTGCCGATGCGTTTTCCGATCGTTATATTAAAGCGTTAAAAGGTCCTTTCCCGGAGATGGATTATGTGGCGGTTGGCGGGGTAACACCGGAAAATGCAGTGAATTTCTATAGATTAGGATATAAAGGTGTGGCGGCCGGAAGTAATCTTGTTCCGAAACATGCAAAGAGGAGTGATTTGAAAAAGATCAGAGAAACAGCGCGAAAGTATGTGGAGGTGTCCCAAATATGAGTAATCAAGTAAAAGATATGACATGGCGGGAAGTGCAGGAGCGGTTACGTGAGTTTCCGGTAGTAATCGTTCCTATTGGATCAACGGAACAGCATGGGTATCATCTTCCTATTGGAACAGATGTTTATTTGGCGGAAGCATTGGCTGAAAAGACAGCAGAAAAAACGGGAGCGCTTGTGTATCCAAGTATTCATTTTGGGTATTCTTGGAGTTGGCGTGACAGAATCGGAACTGTAACGATCCGACAGGATATTCTTCGGGAAATATTGAAAGATGTTGTTCGTTCTGTAGAAAGATACGGGGTAAAAATTCTTATTTTTATGAACGGACATGAGGCGAACAGGTCGGTGATAAAATATGCGATACGGGAAATACAAGATGAAACAGATGTGAAAGTGTTGGGGATGTTTTATCCGGGAATGGAAGAAATTTATGATAAATATATGGAAACTCCGACATGGGGAGGAATGTTTCATGCCTGCGAGTTTGAAACGTCACTTATGCTGGCAGTAAAGCCGGAGACAGTTCATATGGAGCGGGCAGTGCAGGAATATCCTGTCAGACCGACTACGTACGGAATGGACAACACATCGATCGGAGAGTTGAGCGTTTCGGGAACATACGGAAATCCGGTACCTGCAACAGAAGAAAAAGGAGAGATGATGCTAGAACAGTTTACAGAAAATATATCTGCTGTTATAGAGGAATGTGTGAAGAAACTGGTTAGAGAAGAAACATAGAAAAAAATAATAGAAAGAAATATAAAAATATCGGAAATCGAACCGTAAGCTGAAGTTTAATTCGGAGAGCGTCTCGATTTCCGATATTTTTTGTAAGTGGATATAAGTTAAATACAGATTAATGTATTTGATAACAGAAAAAACTTGCATATTATGCAAGAATGATGTATTATTATGCAAAAAGAATGCATATTCATTTTATTTTTTGTGAAGAAATATTGAGACAGGGCAGGTTTGTGAAAAGCAAACAGCAGAGAGGAGCGAATAGATTATGATAAAAGTTGGAATTATCGGTGCAACAGGATATGCCGGAGGTGAACTGGTCAGAATATTGACAGGGCATAGAGAGGCGGAAATTAAATGGTACGGTTCGAGAAGTTACATAGATAAAAAATATGCGGACGTATATCAAAATATGTTTCAGATCATAGATGCGGTCTGCATGGATGATAATATGGAAGAACTGGCATCACAGGTAGATGTGATTTTTACGGCTACGCCGCAGGGATTATGTGCGTCTCTTGTAAACGAAGAAATTTTGTCAAAGACAAAGATTATAGATTTAAGCGCGGATTTCCGTCTGAAAGACGTAAAAATATACGAGGAATGGTATAAGCTCGAACATAAATCCCCACAGTTTATTGAAGAAGCGGTGTACGGATTATGTGAAGTTAATCGGGAAGATGTGAAGAAGGCCCGTCTCGTGGCGAATCCGGGATGCTATACGACTTGTTCCATTTTGACGGCATATCCGTTGGCAAAAGAAGGGCTGATCGATATGGACACCTTGATCATCGATGCAAAATCAGGAACGTCAGGAGCGGGAAGAGGAGCAAAACTGCCGAATCTTTACTGCGAAGTGAATGAAAATATTAAAGCATACGGAGTGGCGACACACAGACATACGCCCGAAATCGAAGAACAGCTTGGATACGCATCCGGGAAAAAAGTCGTTCTTAATTTTACGCCGCATTTAGTTCCGATGAACAGAGGAATTTTAGTTACAGAGTATGCAAAACTTACGAAAGAAGTAAGCTATGAAGACGTAAAGGCTGTATATGATAAATATTATGGCGGTGAAAAATTTGTGCGTGTGCTTCAAAAAGACGTATGCCCTGAAACGAAATGGGTGGAAGGAAGTAATTATGTCGATATCGGGTTTAAGATCGATCCACGGACAAATCGGATTATTATGATGGGAGCGATCGATAATCTGGTTAAAGGAGCGGCAGGACAGGCGGTTCAGAATATGAATCTGATGTTCGGACTTCCGGAAAGTGAAGGCCTTGAGCTTGTTCCGATGTTTCCTTAAGATGTATATCGTGCAAAAAGCAGCAGGGCAGAAAGTAAAACCAAACGGGAAAAAACAGAGGAGATGATGCAGTATGGTACGGATCATGACGATAGAAGATTATGAGGGGGTATATGCCCTTTGGAAAAAAATAAAAGGATTTGGTATCCGAAGTATCGATGATTCAAAAGAAGGAGTGGCGCGCTTTTTGAAACGAAACCCGACGACAAGTGTCGTGGCAGAAAAAGACGGTCGCATTGTCGGAAGTATTTTGTGCGGTCACGACGGAAGACGGGGGTGTTTGTATCATGTCTGTGTAGATGAAGATTACAGACGTCACGGAATCGGAAAAAGGATGGTTGTTTTTGCGATGAAAGCGCTGAAAGAAGAAAAGATTAATAAAGTATCTTTGATCGCATTTACGGAAAATGATATTGGAAATGCATTTTGGAATACAATCGGATGGACGGAGCGTCTGGATCTGAATTATTATGATTTTACGTTAAATGAAGAAAATATAACTGCATTTAACGGTCAATAGTCTGTTTGAATAAAGTTATCATATGAGAGTTATACAAAAAACAGAGCTGTACAGATCGGCAGCTCTGTTTTTTGTATAGACATCTTTATTCGTGGATTTTGATTCCTTCAAAAAACGCTTCATAAGGGACATTGTAGATTGTTTTTAAGCATACAAGATCTGTAACTTTAAGATTTCGTTTTCCGCGTTCAATATTTGCATAAGCAGCCCGGTGAATAAAAGTCCCCATCTCATTCATTGCATCGGTTAACTGTTGTTGTGTATATTCATGGGATGTTCTTAAGAGTGCGAGATTATCGGTGAAAGTAGGATGTCTAAGTAACATAGTTATCGAAGTTCGTGGAAGTGTGGCAGGAGAAAGACCGACAAAGAAATCAGAGTAAGGAATACGATAGATATTTTTTAAAATAACTAAGTCAAAAACTTTGATATTGCCGAAACCGGATTCAATGAATTTATAAACTTCACGAGTAATAGTACTCCCGCGTATTTGCATCTGGATAACTAATTTTTCTTGAGAAAAATGATGCTTATATCGTAAATACTTTAGTGTGGACGCAAAAATTTGTTTTGGATTTTGCATATAGCGTCTCCTTTCGAGTGGTAGTTTGCTGAGTTTTTAGCGAAATTTTGGCAATAGATAGTTACATTTTCTCTTGAGTCTATAGGTTTGTTATGCTAATATTGGTAATGTCTAGTTACTATATGGGATTGACAGATAAAATATTCCGAAAAGTAACTTTTTCAGAGGGGCAAAAAGGAAGCGGCTTTTTGTTTTTGCAACGACGACGAGCTAAAGTCCGGATTTGTCCGAGAACTTGGAAGCCGCCTGCAATCCAAGAATGCGTCTTTTGGCACTTTGGGTGAGTGGAACAGAGGGAGAGGAAAAGAGGCGATGTGAAGGGAAATTCTCACTAATATCTTCTGCTTTTCACAGCAGTATAGTAGAAAGGAGTTGGGATGCGATGAGCAGAACAATAGAGAAGATGGGGAGAGGAGTAGATAATGAATAAAATAAAAAGGGGCGTGTCACTGTTATTATGCAGTTTGCTATTTGGTTCTGCCGTAACATTGGGGAATGTGGCCGATGTACAGGCAGGCAAACAGATAAAGACAGAGACAAAACAAACAATAAATAATACGAAAACAAAGAAGAAAGTTTCCGACGATCAGACATCAGGTAAGACAGGGCGGAATGAGGAAAATAAAGCAGGGGAAGGAGCGCAGACTGATATTGCTGAATCAAAAGTAACTTTTTTGTGTTGCCTGTTTATACACAAGGAACTACGGCAATCAGTATAGACAGAGATATAGGCATCGGGCAGATTATGGACGTTGGTTTTACAGATCGTAATTTTGCCGTTGCAGTTTATGATTCTTTGTTTGAAGCAGGATGGATGGGAACACCGGGGCAAAGCGTGAAAGAAGTTTTAGGGTCTTTTACGGGGATGATAAAAGCAGACGGATATGCAAGGAAAGTAACATATATAGCATCTGCACAGATGGCTACGTTTATTCCATCGTTTGAAATTAAGGATATATCAAAAGAATTTAATACGCAGGAAGAGGCAAACAAGTATCTGGAGTCATTAGTGGATGAGCCCGGAGCTGTGCAATATGCAAATAAGAAAGTTGAGAAAAAAACAGAACAGTTAGACACTCAGAAGCCGGAGAATGAATTGATCAAAAGTATCGAAGGAATCGAGTGGCTTAGAAAAGCCGGAATGATCGACTTAGAGAACAATGCCATTTCGGATTTGTCGCCTTTATCAATAAATTATTTGGAATCATTAGGTTCTGCGGAAGGATTGACCGATATTGATGAAGGAAAAAAGTGGTTTGGAGAGCAGCTTAGAAATACACATCTTAATATATCTTTAAATCCGGTGCGAAAATATCCGGTAATAGCCGGAGGGCGTTTGATCATAAAGCAAACGCTCGACCAGGCGTTTAAATTAGGAGCAGATCCGGTAATTTTGATCAAACCGGAAGATAATTCAGATGAAAATATAAAGAATATAAATCTGTCAATTCCTTATATTGAACGCGGTGGACTTCGTATTGAAATATTAAAAGACCAAGATGCTACGATGATTCAGTCTACCAATATCGATGGCGCTTATTTGGACTATGATAAACTGACAGATGAAATATTTCCGGTGCGTAATGTTTCGTCAAGTGGATATGTGAGATGCGGTTTGGGAACAGATAATGTGTTGTGGTATTATGGCACGGCAGAAAATGCGGAAACAGATATGTCGACGATCGGAAGTTCAAGCATGAAATTTTTAATTAATCATATGATCCGTATTTATGTAAAAGTAAAACCGGAACCCGCAGAAACAAAGCTTACTTTGACAAAAACGGTAGCAGGCACCGACGAAGGAAGATTCAGACCTGTAAAAGATGCAAAATTTAAGCTGTATAAAGCCGTTCGGGACGAGGAAGGCAATTTTGTAAAAGGAGAGCTGTATCAGCCGGATGAGTATATAACAGATGAAGAGGGAAAGATAAATTTTAGTACGGAGATTCCGAACGGAGACTATTGTTTTGCAGAAACAGAAGCTCCGGAAGGTTTTGAGTTAAACAGTGATCCTGTCTTTTTCTCGGTTGGGGGCGGTGAAATGGAAATCACAGGCGGAGAACAGACGGTAACGCCTACAGAAGGAGAATCCACATCAGCCGGGGAAAACAGTACATATATCGATCGATATTCGCCGGATGTAAATATTAAAGTTACTCCGGGAACAGGGATGGTGTTAGATCAGATCATTGTAACGTATTTTGACCGGAAAACGCAGAAGAATACCGGGAAGACCTTTACAAATGAGACGGGAGAAGCGGCAAAAAACGCCGCTGAGTTTATTAACAAAGGAAAAGGTGATGAAAAAGAGGCCGGGGTGATTGACGGTACGGTAACAGTTCAACCGATTTACAGATTGAAGGCGAATCTTACAGTCGGAAATGACAGAGAAAAAACGGACTTTGTTTTTAAAAAGGTAAGCGCAGAAGATCAAACTGTGATGGAAGGAGTTCGGTTTAAACTAACATGTAATCATAAACATGATAAAAAGTGCAAAGGCTTGATTTCACCGGAGTCTTGTACACATGCACATAACGATAAGACGGGATTTGTGGATGAACAAGGATGTACATGGAGCGCGGAAGAGGTAAGCAAGGCTGATGGAATCGTGAAGTTTTCAGAACTTGTATCCGGCGAATACATATTATCAGAAGAGGCGACATTGGATGGATTCATTTTGCCGGAAGGAACATGGACAGTAACCGTCGATGCACATAAAGATGAAGTTAAAGTAGAAAAAACAGAAAAAGACGATTCCACAGTTCCGCAGTTCGAAAAAAAAGATGGAATTCTTCAAGTGGAAAATGAACCTACAGTCCCGTTTTCCTTCATAAAAGTAGATGAAAAAACAGGAAATGAGCTTGCGGGCGCGGAATTTACCCTTTATCAGGGTGATGAGAACGATGCCGACAAATGGAGCATTGTAGGAGGTCCGGTTGTATCATCAGAAGAAGGAATTGTTGATTTCGGTCGGTTGAAACAAGGGGAATATTTTCTTAAAGAGACAAAAGCTCCGAAAGGATATTTGAAACCGACGGGATATTGGAAGGTGACTATTGCTGTTACAGATGATGCCAGTAAGAAAGTCACTTTTGAAGCAAGAGGCGACGTACCGGCAATCAGTGGAAATCATATAGAAGGATTTAAGGTTTCTAACAGAGAGACAAGCCTCCTTCCGAAGATGGGAGGAAACGGTACGAAGATTTTTGTGTTCAGTGGATTTATGATCATCTGTTGTTCACTTGTATTATATTTTAGATTCAAAAGAAAAGGAGCTTAAAATTATGGGAAAGATTTTGAAATATATGACAACGATAGCTCTGGCAGCAGTAATGTTGTTTGGAACAATGACGACGGCGTTTGCTGTGGAAAATAGCGGACAAGTAGTGGGTAATGACCAGAAAGGTTCTATTACGATTCATAAATATAAGATGCCTGATGCAGAAAATGCGTTTGAATCAAACACAGAAAACGGCGGTATTGAAATGGATAGTCTTCCTGAAACGGCAGAACCGCTGGCAAATGTTAAGTTTCAGGTTACAAAAATGGAGCAGGACCAAGCGGGAAAATGGAACGAAACGACAATATCTCGTACGGTAGTTACGAATGAGTCCGGAGAAGCAGTTTTGGAAGATCTTCCGTTGGGCAGATACAAAGTAGAAGAGTTAGGTTTGGATTCATCCGATGGAAGTGATGCGGTTCTTCCGAATGAGAAAGATGATGCGATGGTAGGAAAAGCATTTTATGTTGATGTTCCGATGACGCAGGCAGACGGTCAGACACTTAATTATAATGTACATGTATATCCAAAGAATGAAGTGCTGTCTATTGAAAAGGATGTTACATATGCAGGAAATAAGCATGATTCTTTTGATATGCAAGAGAATCAGACGTGGATTATCCATACGGCGATTCCGGGTAATATTGCATTGACAAATGATAACGGCAGCTATGATACCGCAAAATTATACAAAGTGACAGATAAAATCGATTCTCAGCTTACATATAAAGGGAACATTGTTGTTAAAGCGGTAGATAAGGATTATAAAACGGTAATAGATGAGTTAGAAAAAGATACGGATTATTCAGTGGAAGAGCCGGCAGAAGGAAATGAGAATACATTGATAATAAGTCTGACCGATGCGGGAAAAATAAAATTGAAAAAAGCGATTAATAATCCGGATGCTCAGGCTGCATTTCTTCAGATCCGTTTTGATACGATGATCAATAAAACGGCAAAAACAGGGGAAGCAATTTATAATGACGCAGATTTGAAATTTACAACTGCAAAGGGTACGGCTGTTGATGTAAGCGTGCCTGAAAACGAGCGGCCGGAAGTACATACCGGAAAGATTGCCATTAAAAAGGTTGGGGAAAAGGCAGACGGAACACCTTTAAAAGATGTTGAATTTATGATTTTCGACAGTACGGAAAAAGCACAGGCAGCAGTAAAACTTCTCCAAAATAATAAGGCGGGAGAAATTACAGGAGCTTTGAAGGTATATGATCCGAATCAAAAGGAATTTACTACAGTTGTAAAGACGAACGATAAGGGCGTTGCAGAGTTTAGAGGTCTTGCATATTATACAAATAAGGCGAATGAAGAAAATAAAGTTCAAGGTGACGACGCAGCTACCGGAGCAAAGAAGTATTATCTTGTAGAGACAAAAACGGTAAAAGGATATCAGCTTCCGAGTAAATATTTTGAAGTGACAGTGAATCACGATTCATCTACTGCTACGGTTCCAAGCGATACGATCATAAACACAAAACCGAGTAAACTTCCGGCAGCAGGTGGAAATGGAACGATCATTTTTACGGCAGTCGGTCTGACGGTTATGGCAGCGGCGGGCATTATTATTTTTATGTCCAGAAAGAAAAAAGATCGCTGATCAATAGAAAGCAGATTGAAAGACTAAGAAGGAAGAGGGAGGGAGTCTTAGAAGACGAACCTCCCTTTAGGTGATTATGAGCAGAAGTAAAAAGCTAATCGTAACGGCTCTTTTTCTGATCGGAGCATGTATACTGTTGTATCCGGCAGTCAGTAACAAGCTTGCAGAGCGGCACCAGGCAGAGATGATCAGTCGTTATGAGCAGACGGTTGAAGAACTTCCGAAGACAGATATGAAATCAGAGTGGGAAAAGGCTGTAAAGTATAATGAATCTGTTACGGGAATGTCTGTAGAAGATCCGTTTATATTAGGAAGCGGCTCTGTTTTGCCCGGTAATTATAAAGATGTGCTCAATGTAGAAGAAAAAGAAGGAGTGATGGGATATATTGAAATTCCGGCGATCGACGTTATGCTCCCGATCTATCATGGAGTCAGTGAGAGGGTGTTGAGACGGGGCGTCGGACATATGGAAACAACGGCTCTTCCTATAGGCGGAAAAGGTACGCATTCGGTTCTTGCATCCCACAGAGGATTGTCTACTGCAAAATTGTTTACAGATTTGGATCGAATGAAGGAAGGGGATTTGTTTTATATCCATGTATTGGATCATCTTCTTACTTATGAGGTAGATCAGATTTCAGTGATAGAGCCGGAAGATACAGATGCATTGCGTCCGATAGCGGATAAGGAATACATAACGCTCTTAACGTGTACGCCGTACGGGGTAAACAGTCATAGACTGCTTGTCCGGGGAGAAAAAATATGTGATGAAATCGTGAAGGAAAGCGAAGAGAAAGAGTCGGATACGGCGAAAAAAGAGCGGGATATAACGGAGATGATCGCATATGGCGCAGCGGTATTTGCCCTCGTCAGTTTATTCGTTGCTGCAGTGGCGGTGTGTGTAAGGAAAATGAAGAAAAAACGAAGGACAAGGGGCAGAAAGAAAAAAGCCGGGAAGAGAAGTCTAAAAAGGAGAAAAAGATGAAAAGAGTGAGAAAACAAAGAAAACTTTTTATTTTCGGTCTGATTCTTCTTTTGATCGGATGCGGGATTCTGCTTTATCCGCATATTCTTCAGAAATTTTATAAGATAAAGACAGAGAGTATGTTTCGTCAGTTTGAAGAAACGACGGAGAATGTCCGGGATGCGAATCCTGAAAAATATGCCCGGCTTTATGAAGAAATGAAGAACTATAACGAAGAACTTATAAAAAACAATCAGGAAAATCTGGCAGATCCGTATGCATATGCAAACCCGGCAATCCGTTTGGAAGAGTACGGAGTAGAAGATGGAATTGCAGGATATATTAAAATTCCGGTTATGGATCTTGAGCTTCCGTTATATTTGGGCGCTAACGAAGAAAATATGTCAAAAGGAGCTGCTCAGCTTACGGAAACGTCGATGCCGATCGGTGGGAATAATACGAATATGGCGGTTGTCGCACATCGGGGATACAGTTATGCAAAGATGTTTCGTGAGATTGAAAAATTGAAAATCGGGGATGAAATATTTATTACAAACTTCTGGGAAACGATGACTTATAAAGTGGAACGGATAGAGGTGATATCTCCGGATGAGATTGATAAGATCAGAATACAGGAAGGCAAAGATATGGTGACTCTTGTGACTTGTCATCCATATCCTCACAATTATCAGCGGTATTTAGTTTATTGTGAGAGAGTTTGAATCCATGTCCGGTAATTTAAAAATGATTCGTATAGCCCGTAATTCAAAAGATGAAATAGTTGACAAAACAGATTTTATTTCATAATATAATAGCTAATAATATTTGCGTATAGAATTTAGACGGTTAGATGATTTAAAACAATCGTCGACACAGAAAAAGGCGGGGGGAGAACAAAAAACAGAAATACAGACGTTTTGATAAAGAAACGGTTCTTCTTTCATTAAAGTGAAATCGCGGATTGACTTCGCCTCTTTTAAGAGGCGGAGTTTTCTTTTATAGAAGAAACTTTGACAGAACATATAGGGTACAAAAAGGAGAGGACAAAATGAAAGTGATCGATGGCGGAGTAACAGCGGCAAAAGGATTTCAGGCAGCGGCAGCGGCAGCGGGCATCAAGTATAAAGACCGTACCGATATGGCGCTGATCTACAGTGAAAAGCCGTGTAAGGCGGCGGGAACTTTTACAACAAACCTTGTGAAAGCGGCTCCTGTAAAGTGGGATCGCGCGATCGTGGAGTCAAAGCGGAAACCACAGGCAGTGATCGTAAATTCCGGCATTGCAAATGCATGTACCGGAGAAGAGGGAATGAAATATTGTGAAGAAACGGCAAAAGAGGCGGCTTGTGTTCTTGGCGTAGAGGCGGAAAGCGTGCTTGTCGGTTCCACAGGAGTGATTGGTATGCAGCTTCCGATGGACCGGGTGAAATCGGGAATCAAAATGCTGGCAGAGGCAAAGAACAGCAGCAAAGAAAAGGGAACAGAGGCAGCAAAAGCGATCATGACAACGGATACAAAGAAGAAAGAAGCGGCAGTTACCTTTGAGATCGGAGGGAAGACCGTGACGATCGGCGGGATGTCAAAGGGATCGGGAATGATTCATCCAAATATGTGTACAATGTTAGCCTTTCTGATAACGGATGCCGCAATTACAAAAAAAGCGCTTCAGTGTGCGTTAAGTGAAGATGTGGAAGATACTTACAACATGATTTCCGTAGACGGAGATACATCTACAAACGATACGGTTCTTTTGCTGGCTAACGGAATGGCAGATAATAAGAAGATTAAATATGGAACAAAAGAATACGAACAGTTTAAGAAAGCTCTCCATTATGTCAATGAAACGCTTGCAAAAGAGATGGCGGGAGACGGAGAAGGCGCGACGGCGCTTTTTGAAGTAAAAGTCGTAGGCGCGAAGACGAAAGAGCAGGCAAAGGTTTTGTCGAAATCGATCGTCTGCTCAAATTTGACGAAAACGGCAATAGCAGGTCACGATGCGAACTGGGGCAGAATCCTCTGTGCGATGGGATATTCGGGAGCACAGTTTGATCCTGAGAAGGTGGATTTGTTTTTTGAAAGTGCGGCAGGAAAGCTTCAGATCATTGAAAACGGTGTTGCGCTAAATTACAGTGAGGAAAAAGCAACGGAAATTTTATCTGAGCCTAAGGTGACTGCGATCGCCGATCTGAAAGAAGGTGATGCCGCGGCAACGGCATGGGGATGCGATCTGACTCATGAATATATCAGCATTAATGCAGATTACAGAAGCTAGAACATGTCAGTGAAAAAAGAGTTATTTGCAGGATCAAAGATACGAGACAAAAAGATTGGAGAGAGAACATGAATAAAAACATGCAGCAATATCTTGATAAAGCAGAAGTTTTGATTGAAGCTTTGCCGTATATCCAGCGGTTCAACCGAAAGATCATCGTTGTGAAATACGGCGGAAGCGCTATGATCGACGAAGAATTGAAAAAGCGCGTTATTGAGGATGTGACGCTTTTGAAGCTTGTCGGATTTAAGCCGATCATCGTACATGGCGGCGGAAAAGAGATTAGCAAATGGGTTGAAAAAGCCGGTATGGAACCGAAGTTTATCAATGGGCTTCGTGTGACAGACAAAGATACGATGGAATTAGCCGAGATGGTACTTGGAAAAGTAAATAAAAGTCTTGTTCAACTTGTTGAGAGCCTTGGCGTGAGGTCGATTGGTATCAGCGGTAAGGACGGAGCTTTGTTAAAGGTGGCGAAGAAATACTCTGACGGTCAGGATATCGGATATGTAGGAGAAGTTACAGAGGTAAATGAACAGATTATTTACGATCTCCTGGAAAAAGATTTCCTTCCCATCATTTGTCCGGTCGGTATGGATGAAAATTACCATACATATAATATTAATGCAGATGATGCGGCGTGTGCGATCGCGCGCGCGGTGAAAGCGGAAAAATTAGCGTTTTTGACTGATATCGAGGGCGTGTATAAAGATCCGGAAGATCCGTCTACCTTAATCTCGGAACTTTGTGTAAAAGAGGCGGAAAAACTAATGACAGAAGGTTATATCGGAGGGGGAATGCTTCCGAAACTTCAGAACTGTATCGATGCGATCGAAGCAGGTGTTTCAAGAGTGCATATTCTTGACGGAAGGATTCCGCATTGTCTTCTTCTTGAGATTTTCACTAATAAAGGGATCGGAACAGCGATTTTAAATAGTACAGAAAGCAGGTATAATCACGATGAACAGTAAGATACAGGCGGCAGAGGAAAACCTTATTCATGTATATAATCGTTTTCCGATCGCACTTGACCATGGAAAGGGAATGTATCTGTATGATACAGACGGAAAAGAATATCTTGATTTTGCGGCAGGCTTCGCAGTGACAGGGCTTGGGTATGACAATAAAGAATTAAACGAGGCGCTGAAAAAACAAATTGATAAATTATACCATACGTCCAACCTTTATTATCATGAAAGCTGCGGGGAAGCGGCGGAAGCGCTGAATAAAGTCAGCGGAATGGATCGGGTATTTTTTACAAACAGCGGCGGCGAAGCAAATGAAGGGGCTTTAAAAGCAGCGAGACGATATGCATATACAAAAGGATCGGGACGATATGAATTTATCGCTATGGAAAACTCGTTTCACGGCAGATCATTTGGAGCGGTATCGGTTACAGGACATGATTCTTACAGAGAACCTTTTGAGCCGCTTGTTCCGGGGGTAAAGTTTGCAAAATTTAACGATCTTGACAGTGTGAAGTCGCTTGTGAATGAGAAAACGTGTGCGATTATTTTAGAACCGCTTCAGGGAGAGGGCGGCATTCATCTGGCGACACAGGAATTTATGGGAGGGATCAGAAAGCTCTGTGATGAAAACGATATCCTTATGATCTGTGACGAAGTACAGTGCGGTATGGGCAGAACAGGTACGATGTTTGCATGGCAGGGGTACGGAGTAAAGCCGGACATCCTTACGATGGCGAAAGCGATCGGAAACGGCATTCCGGTCGGCGCGTTTGCAATGACGGAAGAGGTTGCCGGATATTCTCTTAAACCGGGAGATCACGGGGCGACATACGGAGGAAATCCGCTTGCGTGCACGGCGGTAAAGACAGTTCTTTCCATTTTTGAGAGAAAAAATATTGTAGGACATGTCAATGAGATAGCTCCATACTTTACAGAAAAATTAGAAGAACTTAAAGCGGAATTTGACTGTGTGACAGAGCGAAGAGGAAAAGGTCTGATGCAGGGTCTTGTGATCACAAAGCCGATCAAAGAGATCAATGATCGTGCGATTGAAGAAGGTCTGCTTATCATACAGGCGCAGGGAAACGTAATCCGTTTTGTTCCTCCGCTGATCGTAGAAAAAGAGCATATCGATCAGATGGTTGAGAAGATGCGCAGAATACTTGCATAAAAGTGTTTCCGTAAAGATATTTCTCCAATGTTTTCATAAGAGAAAATGTTACATAAATAGACAGAATAAGAAACCGGTCGAAGGACATACTAAAGGAAGTTAGAAAAATTGTTTGATCTAAACAGTTCGGAGGTATGTATATGATCGGTTTTTTAATTGCTCTTTTGTCCGGAGCGCTTATGAGTATTCAGGGAGTATTTAACACACAGGTTACGAAGACAACAGGAATGTGGGTCGGAAACGGCTGGGTACAGTTTACGGCTTTTGCGGTTTGTCTTGCGATGTGGTTTTTTACCGGAAGAGATCAGGTTTCACAGCTTATGGAAGTACAGCCGAAATATATGCTGTTAGGCGGTGTGATCGGCGCAGGGATCACATGGACGGTTATAAAAAGTATCGAAGCGTTAGGGCCTGCGCGTTCAGCTCTTCTCATTGTGATCGCACAGCTTACGGTTGCTTATCTGATCCAGCTTTTCGGATTGTTTGGAATGGATCGGGAGCCGTTCTCATGGAGAAAAGCAGGTGGTCTCCTTCTTGCGGTTGTCGGCATAGCAGTTTTTCAATGGAAATAAAAGTAATAAATCTGTAATATATATGTTTTTTTTGTAAAGGAAAAGAAAGTTGTCCTTAATAGGTTGACAGAGATGTAACAAGACGTTAATTGTCTATTGTAATTTTAGTAAAAATTCGTTACAATATTAATGTCCGACATAAAGGGGTAATTCTCCCGGCAAAGCTGAGGAGAAGAATATGCAAGACAATCAGAAAAAATACAGAAAAAAATACGCTGTCATGACAGTGTTCTTTCTTATTTCGGCAAGTTTCCTGTTTGGGTGCGGGAACAAAGATTCGGCCGTTCCTGAAACAGAAGAATTTTTATTTTCTGCGGAAGAAGAAAAGTCGGATCATACATCACAAAAGAGCGAAGAGCCAGCAGAGAAGGCAGAAAGAAAAAAGGCGGAAGCGGACAGCGGTACAGTGGAAGAAAATCCGGAGCGTAAAAAAGTATTCGTATATGTTTGCGGAGAAGTTCAGGCTTCGGGCGTATATGAACTGGAACAGGATTCCAGAGTGTTTGAAGCGATTGCGAAAGCGGGCGGGCTGACAGAAAACGCTGCGGCGGAAGCGGTTAATCAGGCGAGGGTTGTCGTTGACGGAGAACAGATTTATGTGCCTTCTTTAGATGAAGTGAAAGGCGCAGGGGTTGTATCGGAAGTGACCGAACGTACGGACGATGGGAAGATAAATATTAATACAGCCGAAAAAGAGGAACTCATGACGCTTACAGGAGTCGGAGAGGCGAAAGCGCAAAGTATAATCGCATATCGGGAAGAACACGGCGGCTTTCAGTCAATCGAAGAATTGATGCAGATTGAGGGAATCAAAGAGGGAGTATTTAATAAAATAAAAGAAGACATAACGATCTGACATAAGAGAGCGGTTTTGTATACCGCAGTGCATAAGGAGTCGAAAAAAGAGGAGTATGGGTAAGAGAATTTTAGTTGTTGATGATGAGAAGCTGATCGTAAAAGGAATCCGCTTCAGCCTCGAGCAGGAAGGCATGGAAGTAGACTGCGCCTATGACGGCGAGGAGGCTTTGGAATACGCAAAGGCATGTGAATATGATCTTGTCCTTTTGGATGTGATGCTGCCGAAACTGGACGGTTTTCAGGTGTGTCAGCAGATTCGGGAATTTTCGGATATGCCGGTTGTGATGCTGACGGCAAAGAGCGAGGATATGGACAAGATACTGGGACTGGAATACGGTGCGGATGATTATATAACGAAACCGTTTAACATTTTAGAGGTGAAGGCGAGGATCAAAGCCATCATGAGGCGGACGTCGAAACGGAAAGAACCGGCAGGCGGACCGGTGCTGATCAAAGGAAGCTTAAAGATTGATTGTGAGAGCAGAAGAGTATTTATCGGAGAGAGAGAGATCAATCTTACGGCAAAAGAATTTGATGTTTTAGAGCTTCTGGCAATGAATCCAAACAAAGTATACAGCAGAGAAAATCTGCTGAATCTGGTGTGGGGATATGATTACCCGGGAGATGCAAGAACAGTAGACGTACATATCCGAAGGCTTCGTGAGAAGATTGAGATGAATCCGAGTGAACCGAAATATGTACATACAAAGTGGGGAGTGGGTTATTATTTCCAAGATTAAATATCAATTTGTATCCAACCGTAAAATTATCGGGAACATGCGTTTTTGTGTGATTCTTTGTACAATGCTGGCAGGGCTGATACCCTGCCTTGCAACACTTTTCGGAATCGTAGCATTTTACGAGTCGCGTGCGGTCGAACTTCGGACTGCGGAAATCCAAAATCAATGTACAATATTAAGCAATCAGCTCTCGGCATACGGATATCTTTCCGATCCGACTTCGGAAGTGATCGATTCTAATCTGACGCAGCTGACGAATATATATAACGGCAGAGTTATGATCATGGATGAAGATCTCTGCGTAATTAAAGATACATATAATCTCGATGAAGGAAAGACGAATGTATCGGAAAGCGTCGTTCGGTGCATGCGCACAAAGCCGACGAACCACTATGATAAAAAGAATCATTATATCGAAGTGACTTCACCGATCAATATCCCGGGGAAAAAGAAGATAGACGGTGTGATTTTAGCAAGTGTCTCTACAGACAGTATTGAAGTTACAAAACAGGTATTTTATACGCATGGAGGTGTCGTAGTAGGAATAGCGGCGATTTTCTTGGCTGTTTTCGGGGTGGCCCTTGCCAATAAACTTGTAAAACCGATTCATAAGATTACAGGGGCGATTGAAAATGTGAGTGAAGGATACAGTGACGATGTGCTGCACGTAGACACGTTTGCGGAGACAAGTCAGCTAAGTGAAGCGTTCAACAAAATGCTCGGCAGACTAAAGCAGCTGGACGACTCCAGAGAAGAGTTTGTCTCAAACGTTTCCCATGAACTGAAAACTCCGATGACATCGATGAAAGTGCTGGCAGATTCGCTTCTTGAGCAGGAAAACCTTCCTGTGGAAATGTACCGTGAATTTATGGAAGATATCGCGAAAGAAATCGACCGGGAAAATCAGATCATAACAGATCTTCTTTCTCTTGTGAAAATGAATCGGACCGGTCAGACGATGAACATTCAGCAGGTGAATATCAACGACTTGCTTGAACAAATATTAAAGAGGCTGAAACCGATCGCGGAAAAGAAAAATGTTGAGATGGTCATGGAAAGTTTCCGTCCGGTGAGCGCAGAGATTGATGAGACGAAATTTACACTTGCCGTTTCAAATCTTGTGGAAAATGCGATTAAATATAATCATGAAAACGGATGGGTTCATGTGTCTTTAAATGCCGATCATAAATATTTTTATTTAAAAGTAGAAGATTCCGGTCTTGGAATCCCTCAGGAAGATCAGGCACATATATTTGAGAGGTTTTACCGGGTAGACAAGTCTCATTCCAGAGAAATCGGCGGAACGGGACTGGGGCTTGCGATCGCCAGAAACGCAGTGATCGTTCACAGAGGATCGATCAAAGTGCATAGTAACGAAGGCGAGGGAACGACATTTACAGTTCGGATTCCGCTGATCTATACAACAGTGCCGGAAGGAGTGGGGAGATGAAAAGGAACAGGAAACTTGCGGTCGTAATATGCATTTGTCTTATTTTGTCCTTGTGTCTGCCGTTTTTCCTTTCAGGCTGCCGGAAGAAGAAAATAGATTCGGAGATGTCAGTCTATTATCTTAATGAAGACAGAACAGGACTTGTTAAAGCGCCCTATGAAACCGGGAAAACGGCAAAAGGCAAGAAGATGACGGACAAAGAAATCTGCGGTATGGCAGAGGATATACTGGAAACGCTTCGGAAACCATCGGATAAAATCGAAAATGTTCCTCCGATTCCGAATGAAGTATCTGTACAAAAATGTGAACTGCGGGGGAGTATATTAGATATCGACTTCAATAAAGCGTATTTAAAAGTAAACAGTCTGGAAGAAAAGCTTATGAGGGCATCTATTGTATGTTCGCTTTCGGAAATTGAAGGGGTCAACGCAGTACTGTTTACGATCGACGGAGAGTCGCTTAAAGACAGTGACGGCAATTCGATCGGACTTATGACAGAAGATGATTTCGTAGAAAACACAGGATCGTCACCGAGCGCCTACCAGACGGTAGAATTAACGCTTTATTTTGCAAATGAAAGCGGAGATAAGCTTGTTCCGCAAAAAGTTTCGGCAAGGTACAGCAGTAATTTGTCGAAACTTTTTGCGGAACAAGCTTATCTCCGCTTTCATTTGCAAAATAAAGCGTTAATTCTACCGTCTGGTAGGCGCTCGGTGACGATCAAAGATGATATTTGTTATGTGAATTTCGATAGTACGTTTCTGAACGGAGAGTATGATATCCTGCCGAAACTTACGATTTATTCAATCGTAAATTCGCTTGTTGAGGGAACAGAGGCGACGCAGGTTCAGATTACGATTAACGGAGAGTCAAAAGCTAAGTATATGGGCACTGTGGATCTTTCACAGCCGCTGAAAGAAAATTTAGAGTTGGTCGCAGCCGATGACAAAAAATGAAAAGACGACCATTATGTATATTTTGCGTACTGTTTCTTACAGTACAGGCGATAAGGGTGCTGTTTTTCGGCGCGGGAGATTACACTTCCGCGCTTGGGCAGATCGTAAACCGAAACAATAAAGGAGAAATCAATCTTATATTGACGGGAACGGCAGATAGGATTGATGAAAAAGAATCTGTAACGGCAGTCCGTGTAAAGGGGAATGCCGTCTCTTTTTATAGTGGCAGCGATCGAAAGATCGCAAGGCAGTCTGTATTCGGAAAAAGCGACGGGCATCGTTCTTCCTATGATTTCAGTCAAGAGCTGCCAAGAAAAATATGGGAAGAGAAAGTGCTTGTTTATCTTGAAAAAGAAGATGCGGCACATATCAAAATCGGAAATAAACTAAAAATAAAAGGAAAGGCGTCTGCATTTGAGACTGCACGTAATCCGGGCAATTTTGATCAGAGAGCTTATTACAAAAGGCAGAAAATAGGCGCATATGTATGGGCGGATGAAGTCGGTATATTATCCGGGCAGACTGAATGCATCAGACAATTCCTGCATGAATTCAGGCAAGGTTGGAAGAAACTCCTTGTAGGGTGTTTGGGCAGTTATTATGGAAACACGATAAGTGCGATCCTTCTCGGAGAAAAAGGAGACCTTGATCCATATATGAAAAAGTTGTATCAGAAAAACGGGATCGGTCATCTGCTGGCCATATCAGGGCTTCATATGTCCTTTATCGGAAGCGGTCTTTATGGATTTCTGAGAAAAAGAGGAGTGGGATTTCCGGTGTCAGGAGCTGTCGGAACGATTGTTTTGCTTTTTTATACAGTAATGACCGGAGCGAGTATTTCAGCTTTAAGAGCGCTTATTATGTTTTCCGTTCGGATGGGCGCTGAAGTGACAGGAAGAGATTATGACCTTCCCACAAGTCTTGCTGTGGCAGCGGCGCTGCTTAGTGCAAAAGATCCTCTCTGTCTGTCAGATGCAGGATTTTTGTTTTCTTTTGGATCACTTTGCGGAATTTGTATGCTGACGCCTTTGTTTGAATGTTTGTTCGGGTGTGGTACGGAGAAAAAGAATATATGGACGCATATGGGGAAAGCGGTGAGCGCAAGTTTGGCAGTGAATCTGTTTTTGCTTGGTCCTATGCTGTACTTTTATTTTGAAATCCCGCCGTACTCGGTTTTTTTAAATTTGTTTGTGATCCCGGCTCTCCCGGTTATTATGGGAACGGGGCTGTCGGGTTCTGTGATGATCCTGCTTGTAAAACCGATCGGTATTATTTTGCTGAAAAGTTCCGGCGTGATACTTTGGGCGTATGATCGATTGTGCTCTGCGGCAGTTATGCTTCCGTTCGGGCGGATAACGGCAGGAAAACCGAGCGTACAATTACTTGTCGCTTATTATGTGATATTGTTCGCGTTATATGGAATGTATCGGCGTTTTCCAAAGAAAATATGGGGGTATATGCTTTTTGTTTCGGCGGCGTTTTTGATTGTTTTATGCGGAGCAAAAACCCGGGATATTGAAGGAATAAAAATAACAGTGCTGGATGTGGGGCAAGGTGATGGCATTGTTCTTTCGGGAAAAGGGAAAAACTATTTGATAGACGGGGGCAGCAGTGATGTAAAACAGGCAGGCGCTCAACGGATCGAACCGTATTTGTTGTCGGAGGGCATCGGATGCCTTGATTATGTATTTGTGACTCACGGAGATGAGGATCATATCAGTGGAATAAGAGAACTTCTGGAAGGGCAGAAGCTGGGAGTTCGTATTGACACGCTTGTGCTTCCTCCCGAAGAATATCATGATGAAAAGTTGGCAGATCTGGCGCGCATAGCGGTAGAAAACGGAACGCGTGTCGTTTCTGTGAAAACAGGAGCAAATATATATGGAAGAGGAGAAAGGCAGACAGAAAAAAACGATTCAAAAGAAGTGATGCGGTTGAGATGTATCGGCCCGCTTACGGACATACCGCAGGGGCTGACAAAACCAAAGGCGGGAAATGAGGCGTCTCTTGTGCTTGAGTTTTCTTATGGGAATTTCGATATGCTTTTTACCGGGGATGTGGAAGGTGCGGGAGAGGAACTTCTTGTTAAAAGCGATGTTTTGAGAAAATATGAAATTTTAAAATGTGCCCATCATGGATCGAAAAACTCGGGTACAGCTGCATTTCTTGAGAAGACAGATCCAAGAGCGGCTATCATCTCGGCAGGAATTGATAATCGGTACGGACATCCGCATGAAGAGACGTTAAATAGGTTGAAAAAGAGAAAAGTGAAAACATATAATACTCAGACAGACGGGGCTGTCACAATAAAGTCTGACGGAATACAGATTAGTATTGAGAGTTTTCTCTTGTCAAAATGATTGTTTTTCCTTTATAATACAAGAGTTATGAAAAGCTTAAATGAAGATTTGAAAACGGGACAATTTAAACAGATTTATCTTCTGTACGGAGAAGAGTCATATTTGAAGCGACAGTATAGGGAACGGCTTGTCAGAGCGATGATTCCGGAAGGCAATACGATGAATTATGCCGTCTATGAAGGAAAGAACATAGATATAAAAGAGGTAATCGATCTGGCGGAGACATTGCCGTTTTTTGCATCGCGCCGTCTTATTGTGTTTGAAGATACAGGCTTTTTTAAAAATGCAGGAACAGATCTGGCAGATTATATTACGGACATCCCGCCTACTACTTATTTTTTATTTATAGAAAAAGAGGTAGATAAGCGAAACAGGCTGTATAAAGCGGTAAAGGCAAAAGGTCATATTGTCGAGTTGACGGTTCAGGATGAAAATACGCTGCGGCGCTGGGTGCTTGGTCTTGTAAAGAAAGAAAAAAAGCAGATGGAAGGCGCAGATGCGGCATATTTTCTGAATAAGGTCGGCACGGATATGGAGAATATCACACAAGAACTGGAAAAACTGTTTTGTTATACGATCGGAAGAGATCGGATTACAAGAGACGATATTGATCAGATCTGTGTCACTCAGATTACGAACCATATATTTGAGATGGTCAATGCGGTTGCAGGAAAAGACCAGAAGAGGGCGTTGGATCTTTATTATGAGCTACTTGCCCTGAAAGAACCGCCGATGCGTATTCTGTTTTTGATGACGAGAGAATACCGCCTTTTATTTCATGTCAAAGGTCTGATGGCGAATGGATACGGGAAGAAGGAAATCGCTTCAAAGGCAGGGATCCATCCGTTTGCTGCGGGAAGGTATATGGATGCGGCGAAACGATATGAACTCGGAGAGCTGAGAACTGTTATGGAAGAAGGGGCGCAGTTAGAGCAAAATGTTAAGACCGGACTTATGACAGATACTTTGGCTGTGGAACTTTTTATTGTGAAGAATTCGGGAAAGCAGTGAAGTTTATCACAAAATCAAATACAGAAATCATATAAAATATGCAAATAATGGAGGAATGAAATTGTCAGTTATAGATCAGAGTAAAATAAGAAATTTTTGTATTATCGCGCATATCGATCACGGAAAATCTACGTTAGCAGACAGGATTATTGAACAGACAGGCCTCTTGACGAGCAGAGAGATGCAGTCTCAGGTGCTTGACAACATGGAGCTTGAAAGAGAACGCGGAATTACGATTAAAGCACAGACGGTTCGTACCGTATATAAGGCAGACGACGGGGAGGAATATATGTTTAACCTGATCGATACGCCGGGACATGTAGACTTTAATTACGAAGTTTCAAGAAGTCTGGCTGCGTGTGACGGAGCGATTTTAGTAGTTGACGCAGCTCAGGGAGTAGAAGCACAGACATTGGCGAATGTATATCTTGCGTTGGATCATGACCTTGATGTGATCCCGGTGATCAATAAGATCGATCTTCCGAGTGCAGATCCGGAGAGGGTGAAAGAAGAAATTGAGGATGTGATCGGTATTGAAGCGGAAGATGCCCCGCTTATTTCAGCTAAGACAGGACAAAATATCCATGACGTATTGGAGCAGATCGTGAAAAAAGTTCCTGCGCCTCAGGGAGATCCAAAGGCTCCGTTAAAAGCGCTGATCTTTGACTCCGTCTATGATTCTTACAAAGGGGTCATTGTATTTTGCAGGATAAAGGAAGGAACGGTGAAGAAAGGAACTCCGATGCTTATGATGGCGACAGGCGCTCAGGCAGATGTTGTGGAAGTCGGAACTTTCGGAGCGGGAAGATTTATACCATGTGAAGAGTTGAGCGCCGGAATGGTCGGATATATTACTGCCAGCCTGAAGAATGTAAAAGAGACGCGGGTGGGCGATACAGTGACTGATGCGTCAAGACCGTGTGACTCGCCTTTGCCGGGATATAAAAAAGTAAATCCGATGGTATACTGCGGACTTTATCCGGCAGACGGAGCAAAGTATCCGGATCTTCGAGACGCTCTTGAAAAATTACAGCTCAACGATGCGGCGCTGCAATTTGAAGCGGAAACATCGGTCGCTCTTGGGTTTGGATTCCGCTGCGGATTTCTCGGACTTCTTCACCTTGAGATTATCCAGGAACGTTTGGAGAGGGAATATAATTTGGATCTCGTAACAACGGCGCCGAGTGTAATTTACAAAATCCATAAAACAAACGGAGAAGTGATCGATCTGACAAATCCGACGAATATGCCGGATCCGGCGGAGATTGATTATATGGAAGAACCTATGGTAAAAGCGGAGATCATGGTTACATCGGAATATATCGGTGCGATCATGGATCTTTGTCAGGAACGCAGAGGCATTTATCAGGGAATGGAATATATCGAGGAAAAACGTGCCGTATTGAATTATCATCTTCCGCTGAATGAAATCATCTATGACTTTTTCGATGCATTGAAGTCAAGATCAAGAGGATATGCGTCATTTGATTATGAGATGATGGGATATCAGAAATCTGAACTTGTGAAGCTTGATATTCTTATTAATAAAGAAGAAGTGGATGCATTGTCGTTTATTGTATTTGCAGGAAGCGCTTATGACCGCGGAAGAAAAATGTGCGCGAAATTAAAAGAAGAAATTCCGAGACAGCTTTTTGAGATTCCGATACAGGCGGCAGTCGGAAGTAAGATCATCGCTCGTGAAACAGTAAAGGCAATGAGAAAAGATGTGTTGGCAAAATGTTATGGCGGTGATATTTCACGTAAGAGAAAACTGCTTGAAAAGCAGAAAGAGGGAAAGAAAAGAATGCGTCAGGTCGGCAGCGTAGAGATACCGCAGAAAGCATTTATGAGCGTACTGAAGTTGGATGACGAGTGATTTTTGTTGTCGATGTATAAGTGAAAAAGTGATGTTTAAAACATCTTAAAGAGGTAAAGGAAAATATGAAAAAAGAACTGGAACTGTATGTGCATATTCCTTTTTGCGTAAAGAAATGTGCGTATTGTGATTTCCTTTCGTTTTCTGCAAAGCAAGAGGAGGTTTCTGCTTATGTGGAAGCTCTTGCGGAGGAGATAAAAGGAAAAAAAGAACAGTTTTCGGATTATTGCGTGACAACGATTTTTTTAGGCGGTGGAACTCCTTCTATATTAGAGGGAGTATACACTGCCTCTATTTTTCGTGCTTTGCGGGAAAGTTTCGATATTGCGGAGAATGCGGAAATAACGATGGAAGTAAATCCCGGAACTGTGTCGGAAGAAAAGATAAACATGTGGAAAACATGCGGAGTGAACCGGTTAAGTATCGGTCTTCAATCGGTCGATGACGGAGAACTGAAAATGCTTGGACGTATCCATACATATGATGAATTTCTCACTACATGGAAGATGGTAAGAAAAGCAGGATTTCATAACGTTAATATCGATTTGATCTCGGCGATTCCCGGGCAGACAAAAAAGAGCTGGGAAACAACGCTTCGCACAGTTGCGCAGTTACAGCCGGAACATATTTCCGCATATAGTTTAATTATAGAAGAAGGAACTGTTTTCGGTACGATTTACGGGGAGGATGGGGAGCGGATATGCCAAAAAGAACTGTTGTCCCGCGAGAGTAGTATGCCGGAAGTATCAGATAAAGACGGTAATATAAGAAAAGACAGACAGATACTTCCGCTTCCCGATGAAGATACAGAACGGGCGATTTATGAAATAACAGAGAAGATCCTTCGGGAATACGGGTATGAGAGATATGAGATTTCAAATTATGCAAAACCGGGATATGAGTGCAGGCATAATTTAGGGTATTGGGAGCGAAGAGAATATCTCGGACTGGGACTGGGGGCGTCCTCTCTGATTGCCGAACACCGATTCTGCAATACAGATAAAATGGATGTTTATATAAGACTGAATAAGACTGTAGATCCGGACGGCAAAAAAGAAGAGAGTAAAAAAGCGGTATGGGAAAAAGCAGAAGAAGTAAGTGTACTGTCAGTGCAAGAGCAAATGGAAGAATTCATGTTTCTCGGACTGCGGAAAACAGATGGAGTGTCGGAAAAAAGTTTTTTTGAAACATTCGGGGTGCAAATAGATACGGTTTACGGAGAAACGATCGGAAAACTTGAAAAAGAACGTCTTTTGATAAAAGAAAAAGGGCAGATCCGCCTGACAGAGCGGGGAGTTGATATAAGCAACTATGTAATGAGTGAGTTTTTGTTTTGAAAAAGCGGATGCTGTGATTCTGCCTCTTTCGGATAATAGGAAATTCAGATAGAAGACATCGTTTCGGATGTACAGAAATAAATAAAAAAATAATAAACACTGTTGACAAAAGGAAAATGCAGTGCTATCTTAATATACGAAAGGTGTTAGCACTCGAAAGAAAAGAGTGCTAATAGCGAGAGAGGAGGAAAAGCTGTGGCGGTCGATACGTCGTTAAGTGAAAGAAAACTTACTATATTAAAAGCGATCATACAGAATTACCTTGAGACCGGAGAACCGGTTGGCTCGCGGACACTTTCTAAATATACAGATCTGAATTTAAGTTCCGCGACGATCAGGAACGAGATGGCAGATCTTGAAGATCTCGGTTATATTTTTCAGCCGCATACGTCGGCGGGAAGGATTCCTTCGGATAAAGGATATCGGCTTTATGTTGATATGCTGATGGAAGAAAAAGAACAAGAGATTGCAAAAAGAGAAAGCGCGATGTTGGAGAAAACCGATAAGGTTGAGAAAGTATTACAGCAGGCAGCAAGAGTTTTGGCGACGAATACGAATTATGCGACGATGGTATCGTCTCCGATTAACAATCGGAATACGCTGAAATTTATTCAGCTTTCTCAAGTTGATGCAGAACAGATCGTAGCGGTTATCGTACTTGGCGGTAATGTAATCAAGAATAAGATCATCGAAGTAGGGGAAATGTTAAGTAATGAGAATCTTCTGAAGTTAAATATGCTTCTTAATACTACATTGAACGGACTTCCGATCGATCAGATCACACTTGGATTGATCGCAAGGCTGAAAGAGCAGGCAGGCATTCACAGTGAGGTTGTCGCTCATGTACTGGATGCGGTGGCAGAGACGATCCATGTAGAAGAAGATATGAAGATTTATACAAGCGGAGCTACGAACATCTTTAAGTATCCGGAGTTGAGCGATAAGCAAAGCGCACAGGAGATCATCAGTGCATTTGAAGAGAAGCAGCAGCTCGCCGATCTTGTGACAGAGACACTGGCAAGTGAGGATAGTCACGGAATACAGGTTTATATCGGAGATGAGACTCCGGTTAAAACAATGAAGGACTGCAGTGTCGTGACAGCGACGTATGAACTTGGCGAAGGCATGAAAGGAACGATCGGCATTATCGGACCGAAACGGATGGATTATGAACATGTCATGAAGACGCTGAAAATTCTGCAGGGAGAGTTGGATGCGATTTATAATAAAGATCCAAAAGGATAGAAAGGTGGAAAGCCGGTGGGTGACAAGATGAGCAAAGAAGATATGATAAAAGAAGCTGTCGAGGAAGCAAAGGCAGAAGCGGCAAAGATGGAAGACGAAGCGGCTGCAGATGAGCAGGACGAGGCGGCAGAGACGAAAGGATCTGTTGAGGAGGAAGCTTCAAAAGAGACGGAAGAGTCTCAGGATACAAAAGATACAGAATCAAAAGAAAAGAAAAAGTTTTTCGCAAAGAAAGAAAAAAAAGATAAAAAAGACGAGAAGATTGAAGAATTGACTGATCGTCTCACCCGTCAAATGGCAGAGTTTGATAACTTCCGCAAGCGTACAGAGAGAGAAAAATCTCAAATGTATGAAATCGGAGCGAAAGATATCATAGAAAAAATTCTTCCGGTTATCGATAATTTTGAACGTGGTCTTGCAGCCGTGCCGGAGGAAAGTAAGGAAGATCCTTTTGTAGAAGGAATGGAAAAAATCTACAAACAGATCATGACGACTTTGGAAGGGGTCGGTGTAAAACCGATCGAAGCGGTAGGCCAGGAATTTAATCCTGATTTCCATAATGCGGTTATGCATGTGGAAGATGAGGAAGCGGGTGAAAACATCATCACGGAAGAATTTCAAAAAGGCTATATGTATCATGACAGCGTCGTAAGACACAGTATGGTAAAAGTAGCAAATTAGTAGAAAAGCAACTTTATTTCAGAATAATAAAAAGCGATAAGAAGCAGGAGGAAAAAATCATGGGAAAAATAATCGGTATTGACCTTGGTACAACAAACAGTTGCGTAGCTGTTATGGAAGGCGGACAGCCGACAGTGATCGCAAACACAGAAGGCGCAAGAACAACGCCGTCAGTCGTAGCGTTTACAAAGACAGGAGAGCGTCTCGTAGGAGAGCCGGCAAAACGTCAGGCAGTTACAAACGCAGACAAAACAATTTCTTCTATCAAAAGAGAGATGGGAAGCGATTTTAAAGTGACGATCGATGAGAAAAAATATTCTCCTCAGGAAATTTCCGCAATGATCCTTCAGAAATTGAAAGCGGATGCAGAAGGTTATTTGGGAGAAAAAGTAACGGAAGCTGTTATTACAGTTCCGGCATACTTCAACGACGCGCAGCGTCAGGCTACAAAAGATGCAGGAAAGATCGCAGGTCTTGATGTAAAACGTATCATCAACGAGCCTACGGCAGCGGCTCTTGCTTACGGCCTGGACAATGAGAAAGAGCAGAAAATCATGGTATACGACCTTGGAGGTGGTACGTTTGACGTTTCCATTATCGAGATCGGCGACGGCGTGATCGAAGTTCTCTCAACAGCAGGAGATAACCGTCTTGGCGGTGATGACTTTGACCAGAAGATTACAGATTATATGCTGGCAGATTTTAAGGCAAAAGAAGGCGTTGACCTTTCAACGGATAAGATGGCTCTTCAAAGATTAAAAGAAGCGGCAGAGAAAGCAAAAAAAGAACTTTCTTCCGCAACAACAACAAATATCAACCTTCCGTTCATTACGGCAACTGCCGAAGGACCGAAACACTTTGATATGAATCTGACAAGAGCAAAATTCGATGAGCTGACAAGAGATCTCGTAGACAGAACGGCAGAGCCGGTAAGACGCGCTCTTTCCGATGCGGGACTTACAGCGGCAGATCTCGGTCAGGTATTGCTTGTAGGCGGATCTACACGTATTCCGGCAGTACAGGAAGAAGTAAAGAGACTGACAGGAAAAGAACCGAGCAAATCTTTGAATCCGGATGAATGTGTTGCTCTTGGAGCTTCTGTTCAGGGAGGAAAACTTGCAGGAGACGCAGGAGCAGGAGATATCCTTCTTCTTGATGTTACACCGCTTTCTCTTTCTATCGAAACAATGGGCGGAGTTGCCACAAGATTGATCGAGAGAAATACAACGATCCCGACAAAGAAAAGCCAGATATTCTCTACAGCGGCAGACAACCAGACAGCGGTAGATATCAATGTCGTACAGGGAGAAAGACAGTTCGCAAAAGATAATAAATCACTCGGACAGTTCAGACTTGACGGAATCCCGCCGGCTCCGCGTGGAATCCCGCAGATCGAAGTTACTTTCGATATTGATGCAAACGGTATCGTCAACGTATCTGCAAAAGATCTCGGAACAGGAAAAGAACAGCATATCACGATCACAGCAGGTTCTAATATGTCAGATTCCGATATTGATAAAGCGGTAAAAGAAGCTGCTGAGTTTGAAGCTCAGGATAAGAAACGTAAAGAGGCGATCGATACAAGAAATGAAGCTGATGCAATGGTATTCCAGACAGAAAAGGCAATCAAGGAAGTCGGCGATAAACTGGATGCCAACGATAAAGCGGCTGTAGAAGCCGATATGCAGGCGTTAAAAGACGTGCTGGCAAAATCAACTCCGGAAAATACATCTGAAGCCGATGTGGCTGAGATCAAAGCTGCGAAGGAAAAACTGATGGAAAGCGCACAGAAACTTTTCACAAAGATGTATGAGCAGGCAGGCGCAGCGGCAGGTGCAGGTGCAGCAGGACCGAATCCAGGTCAGGATGCAGGACCGGCTCCGGAAGGATTCAACGGAGATGATGTCGTAGACGGAGATTATAAAGAAGTTTAAGATATCAGAGGAAACGAGATAAAAGCTTGAAATATCAGGCAAAATGTAAAATAAAAATTCTACGGGATCGTGTAAAAAGCGGTTTCGTAGAATTTTCTTGAGGAAAGGTAGAGTATTCGTATTATGGCAGAGTCAAAGAGAGATTATTACGAGGTGCTCGGCATCGGGAAAGATGCTGATGAGGCGGCGATCAAAAAAGCATACCGTGTACTGGCAAAGAAGTACCATCCCGATATGAACCCGGGGGATGCCGAGGCGGAAAAGAAATTTAAAGAGGCATCAGAAGCATATGCTGTTTTAAGCGATCCTGAAAAACGACAGAAATATGATCAGTTTGGTCACGCGGCATTCGATGGCGGCGCGGGCGGCGCAGGCGGTTTCGGAGGCTTTGACTTTAGCGGTGCGGATTTCAGTGATATTTTCGGCGATATTTTCGGCGACCTGTTCGGCGGCGGAAGACGAGGCGGAAGAAGTAACGGACCGATGCGAGGCGCAAATGTCAGAAAAAGTATAAGAATCACATTTGAGGAAGCGGTTTTCGGATGTGAAAAAGAATTAGATCTTATTTTGAAAGATCCATGTGAAACATGTAATGGAACAGGGGCAAAACCCGGAACATCTCCCGAAACATGCCCGAAATGCGGGGGCCGGGGGCAGGTTGTCTATACATCCCAGTCTTTTTTCGGAACAGTTCAAAATGTGCAGACATGTCCTAACTGCGGAGGCTCCGGTAAAGTGATTAAGGAAAAATGTTCAAAATGCGCAGGAAGCGGATACATTGCAAACCGAAAGAAGATCAAAGTGTCTATCCCGGCAGGAATTGATAACGGCCAGAGCGTTCGTATCAGAGACAAGGGAGAACCGGGAGTAAACGGCGGACCACGGGGAGATCTTCTTGTAGAAGTGAATGTTTCGGCGCATCCGTCGTTAAAACGACAAGATATTCATATTTTCTCTACGCATCCGATTTCATTTGCGGTAGCGGCGCTCGGAGGAGATATTCGTATTCCTACGGTAGACGGAGATGTGATTTATAATGTAAAACCGGGAACGAAAACAGATACAAAAGTGCGCCTTAAAGGAAAAGGAGTTCCGTCTCTTCGTAATCCACAGGCAAGAGGAGATCATTATGTGACGCTTGAGATCCAGACTCCGGAAAGATTAAGTTCGGAGGCGAAAGAAGCGCTGCGAAGATTTGATGAATTGACGGGAAATACACTTCATGAACATGATGAGACAACAGGGAAAGTCGAGAAGAAGAAAAAGAAAGGCTTCATGGAAAAAATGAAAGAGATGAAAGAAGCCTTGGAAGACTAACAGGTAAGAGGATGTCAAAATAAGGCATCCTCTTATTGTATAGACGGAGAAAATGGGAATCGTTTGCAGGGAGAATGATTTTGATGCCAAAGCGGCAAAAATAAAGGAATAGAACTTCTGCTTATATATATCTATAATAAACGATAATAGCAGGCATATGAAAGAAAGTATTGACTTATCGCCGGGAACTCCTTATCCTTTATAAGGTGAAAGATAAATAGCAGAATGAATTTGATAAATTTACAGGAGGCACATAGAAAATGGGTGGATTTTTCGGAGTTGCATCAAAAAAAGACTGTGTATTGGAGTTATTTTACGGCGTGGACTATCATTCTCACCTCGGAACGAGAAGAGGCGGAATGGCTGCGTATGGAAACGGAGAGTTCTGCCGTGCGATCCATAATATAGAAAATGCTCCTTTTCGTACAAAATTTGACAGGGATGTAGATGAGATGAAAGGCAATCTTGGAATCGGATGTATTTCTGATTACGAGCCGCAGCCGCTTCTTATACAGTCGCATCACGGAAGTTTTGCGATCGTTACGGTTGGAAAGATCAATAATGAAGAAGAACTTTTAGAAAAAGTGTTTGAAGAAGGGCATTCCCATTTTCAGGAGATGAGCGGAGGTAAGATCAATGCGACAGAGCTTGTGGCATCTTTGATCTGTAAGAAAGAAACGCTTGTGGAAGGAATCCGTTATGCGCAGGAAACTGTAAACGGCTCTCTTACGCTGCTTCTTATGACGAAAGACGGAATTTATGCGGCGCGTGACAGATATGGAAGAACTCCGGTTGTTGTCGGTAAGAAAGAAGAGGCGTACTGTGTTTCTTTTGAAAATTCAGCGTATATTAATCTCGGTTATGAAGCGTACAAAGAATTAGGGCCGGGAGAGATCGATCTGATTACTCCGGAAAGCGTGGAACAGTTGGTAGCTCCGGGAAAAGAGATGAAGATTTGTTCTTTTTTATGGGTTTATTATGGTTATCCGACTTCCTCTTACGAAGGCGTCAATGTAGAAGAAATGCGTTATAAATGTGGAAGTATGCTTGCAAAGCGCGATGGAGATTCTGTGCATCCTGATATTGTAGCCGGAGTTCCTGATTCTGGGATCGCACATGCGATCGGATATTCTAATGAATCGGGAATACCGTATGCGAGACCGTTTATTAAATATACGCCGACGTGGCCGAGGTCATTTATGCCTACAAGCCAGAGTCAGAGAAATCTGATCGCAAAGATGAAGCTGATTCCGGTGCAGTCTCTGATCGAAGATAAGAAACTGCTTTTGATCGACGATTCTATCGTGCGCGGAACGCAGCTTCGGGAGACGACGGAATTTCTCTATAAGAGCGGAGCGAAAGAAGTGCACGTACGTCCGGCGTGTCCGCCGCTTGTGTACGGTTGTAAGTTTTTGAATTTTTCAAGATCCAAATCAGATCTTGATCTGATCACACGCAGGATCATTCAAGAGGCAGAAGGAGAAAACTGTCCGGCAGAAGTGCTTGCGGAATATGCCGATCCGGACAGCTGCCGTTATGCGAAGATGGTAGAAGAGATTCGGAAGATCCAGAATTTTACGACTCTTCGTTTCCACCGTCTGGATGATCTGATTGCATCGATCGGAATCGATCCGTGTAAAGTGTGTACGTATTGCTTTAACGGAAAAGAATGATCGAAAAACAGCTGCAGAATCATTACAGGGCAGCAAAAGAATAAGTAAAAGGTAGTTTACGGAAAATATCATGCTAAAGAGAGAAAATCATATAGAAATTGACCGGAGAAAGTTTTACAAAACGGTGCTGGCGCTCGTTGTTCCTATGGCTCTTCAAAATCTGATCAACGTAGGCGTGACGGCGGCAGACGTCATTATGTTAGGCGCTGTTGGAGAAAAAGCTTTATCCGGCGCATCTTTGGCAGGACAGATTCAGTATATTATGACATTGTTCCTGTTCGGTCTGACCTCCGGAGCGACGGTGCTCACGGCTCAGTATTGGGGAAAAGGCGACCGGGATGCGATTGAAAAGATATTAGGAATGGCAGTAAAAGCAGCGGTCTGTGTGACGGCGCTTTTTACTGTGTCGGCTCTTGCGGTACCGGAACTGTTAATGCAGGTATTTACAAACGATCCGGTTGTTGTTTCGGAAGGAGTTAAATACCTGAGAATTGTGGCGTTTACCTATATAATGATGGGAGTTACGCAGGCATATTTGTATATTATGCGGAGTGTGGAACGGGTTGTTGTGGCAACAGTTGTCTATCTTCTGTCTCTTATATGCAATATCATAATGAATGCGATTTTCATTTTTGGTCTGCTCGGACTTCCGAAGATGGGTGTGGCAGGAGCGGCGCTTGGAACTCTTTGCGCCCGTATTCTGGAAGTTGTGCTTGTTGCGATATATGCCCGTTTATTTAACAGGGAGATCAGGCTGAGGTTCAAATATGTGCTTCATACGGATAAAATTCTATTTTCTGATTTTATGCGTTATGCCCTTCCGGTTGTAGTCAATGAAGTTTTATGGGGACTTGGAACGGCGGCGAACACAGCGATACTCGGTCATATGGGAAGCGCGGCTGTGGCGGCAAATTCAGTGGCGCAGGTGGCAAGACAGCTTGCGACAGTTGTATCGTTTGGGTTGTCCAGCGCGGCGGCGATCTATCTTGGAAAGACGATCGGAGAGAAAAAGACAGAGTATGCGAAAGCATATGCAAAACGGTTTCTTATATTGAGCATTATCATGGGAATATTGGGAGGAACTGTGATTCTTGCGGTTTCGCCTTTGGCATCGGCGGCACTGACTTTGAGCGGTACGGCAAAAGAATATTTGAGGATCATGTTTTTTGTTATGTCTTATTTTGTTGTCGGCCAGGCGATTAATACAACGCTTGTCGTGGGGGTGTTCCGTTCGGGCGGCGATACGAGATTCGGATTGATTCTCGATATGACGACGATGTGGTGCTGCTCGATATTGTTCGGTTTTCTTGCGGCATTTGTATTTAAGCTAAGTGTGCCGGTTGTTTATGTGATACTTATGAGTGATGAGATTATTAAAATACCGATCACATATAAACGGTATCGAAGTTATAAATGGCTCAACGATGTGACAAGATAACAGTGGAACGGTTGTAAACAGACGTTAAATGAATATGAATAAATGATTAATAAATGAGAAATGATATTCGGGCAAAATCAGTACAAGATTTTGCCCGAATGTGTTATACTTAGAAAAGAGTAAATTATAGAAAGAGGTAGCAGATCATGCCAGAACAGCAAAATACAAACGGATGTACAGAAGAATCTTGCGCAGGATGCGCACATGCAGATTCATGCAGCAGCAAAAAAGAGGATTTCCGTGAACCGGAAAACAAATATTCATCTATTAAAAAAGTAATCGGTGTAGTCAGCGGAAAGGGCGGTGTCGGTAAATCGCTTGTGACGGCGTCGCTCGCAAGAATGATGAGAGAAAAAGGATATACAGTCGGAATTTTAGATGCGGATATTACAGGTCCGTCTATTCCGAAAATGTACGGAATACATGAGAAAGCAAGAGGAACGGAAGAAGGGATTCTTCCATGTATTGCAAAAGATGAGACAAGAATTATGTCGGTCAATCTTCTCCTGGAAGACGAATCCGCGCCCGTTATTTGGAGAGGTCCGATTATTGCGGGAGTTGTGAAGCAGTTTTGGACAGATGTTATGTGGGGCGATATTGATTATCTGTTTGTAGATATGCCGCCGGGAACAGGAGACGTTCCTTTGACAGTATTTCAGTCGCTTCCGGTAGACGGTGTGGTGATCGTGACATCTCCACAGGATCTTGTACAGATGATCGTGAAAAAAGCGGCGAATATGGCGGAACAGATGAATATTCCGGTACTTGGGATCATAGAAAACTACAGTTATGTAAAATGCCCTGACTGTGGAAAAGAGATTAAAGTGTTCGGAGAAAGTCATGTAGAGGAAGCAGCTCGGGAGATGAACGTTCCGGTGCTTGGCCGTATGCCGATTGATATGAAGCTGGCAGAGGCAGTTGAAAATGAGAAGTTTTACGAAGCGGAGAATCCGTATTTGGCAGATGTCAAGTTATAAGAATCATCCTTGCGCCGGCAAGGTATATTGTTGAAAATGTTTTTGCCGATCGGTATAAAAGAGGTGGAAAAATGATAGGTAAGAGAACGGCAATTTGGAAAAGAGAGGAATATTCGTATGAAAGTGAAGAAAGAGATATTCCTTATGTGATAAGTTATATGCATGAAGACGGGCAGATCCGTCCGGCAATGATCGTTGTGCCGGGCGGAGCCTATCGTCAGGTGTCATCATCGGAAGGCGATATCGTCGCACGAACATTTTATAGGGCCGGATACAATGCGCTTGTACTTACATACAGTGTGAATCCGACATCGGAAGGCGAGCCTTTGCACCTTCAGCCGCTTAGAGATCTGGCCAGAACGGTGCGGCTCGTACGTTATTATGCGAAACAGTGCCGGATCGATCCGGAGAAAGTGGCTGTATGCGGATTTTCGGCAGGCGGGCACTTATGCGGAAGTCTCGGAGTTCATTTTCAGGATATAAAAGAAGAAAATTCTCTTCTTAAAGAAGTTTCATGCAGACCGGATGCGATGATACTCGGTTATCCGGTAATCACTTCGGGAAAGTATAGAAACGAAGATTCGTTTTTAGCTTTGCTCGGAGAAGATTCTGATGAAGAAGAGCGGGAATATCTGTCGGTCGAAAAACATGTGACAGAAGAGATGCCGCCGTGTTTTTTGTGGCATACTCTTGAAGATAAGACCGTTTCGGCGGAAAACGGGTATTTGTTTGCCGAAGCATGCAGGAAGGCGGGCGTACCTTATGCGCATCATGTATTTGCGGAAGGGGCACATGGGATGTCTGTCGCCACAGAAGAATGGTTTGAACAAAAACTAAAAGAACGTCCTGATAAATGGACAGAGGAAGAGCAGGCGCATATATATGGCGCATTAGACGAAGTGGGGATGTGGACCGGACTTGCAAAACGATGGTTAAAACGGACGCTTTGCATAAAAGAAAGGCAGGAGATAGACAGTGAGGATTTTATTTATCAGACATGGAGATCCGGATTACATAAATGATACGCTGACGAAAAAAGGACATCGTGAGGCAAAACTGCTTGCCGAACGGGCGGCTGACTTGAATCTCGGAAGCTGTTATGTTTCTCCCCTTGGAAGAGCGAAAGACACGGCGCAGTACTGTCTGGATAAAGTGGGAAAGACCGCACAGACTGTAGAATGGCTGAGAGAATTTCCGGCAAGGATCGATCTGAATCAGGCGGTACATCTTCAAAAGGCTTATCCTACCGCGGAGAAAGAAAATGGTCGGTATGTGCCGAGAATCGTGTGGGATATCGTTCCGTCGTATTGGATGGAACATGGAGAATGTATGGACAGGGATGCGTGGAGAAAATCCGATCTATGTCAAAATTCAGATGCGGTGGAAGTATATGACAGGGTAACTCTTGAGTTTGACAGATTTCTTGCAGAGCATGGATATGTTCGTGAAGGCAGCAGTTATAGAGTGGAGAGAGAATGCACGGAGACCGTGACGTTTTTTTGCCATTTTGGGATTACGTGCGCGTTGTTGTCGCATCTGTGGAATATGTCGCCTTTTTCGGCATGGCAGTATTTTGCGTTTGCTCCGACATCGGTGACGGAAATAGTGACAGAAGAACGAGAGAAGGGAATCGCTTGTTTTCGGGGGTTGAAGCTGGGAGATGCTTCTCATCTTTATGCGGGAAACGAACCGGTTTCCGTTGCCGCCAGGTTTTGTGAAGTATACAGCGATATGAACAGCAGGCATTGAGAGAACAGCTTAAAATTATAGGAGCTTTCGGAAACAGAAGGCAGGGATTGGGGAAACGTACATGTTTCCTATAAGTCCTTGCCTTTTTCATGGATTATATGTTAATATAGGCGTTGGTGCGTATTAAGCATCACATATCCCGTAAAACGAAGTTTCAAAAAAGGAGATATTGTAATGATCAGTGCAAATAATGTAACTCTGCGCGTGGGAAAAAAAGCGCTTTTTGAAGAAGTAAATATCAAGTTCACAGAGGGAAACTGTTATGGTCTGATCGGCGCTAACGGAGCCGGAAAATCTACGTTTTTGAAGATTTTATCAGGTCAGCTTGAGCCGACGAACGGTGAAGTGGCGATCACTCCGGGAGAGCGTCTTTCTTTCTTACAGCAGGATCATTTTAAATATGATGAATATCCGGTTCTTGATACGGTGATCATGGGGAATGCCCGACTGTATGAGATTATGAAAGAAAAAGAAGCGATTTATGCAAAAGAAGATTTCACGGATGAAGACGGAATAAAGGCAAGTGAACTTGAAGGTGAATTTGCTACGATGAACGGATGGGAAGCTGAATCAGACGCGGCGTCTCTTTTGAATGGTCTTGGAATCGAGACAGATCTTCATTATAAAATGATGAAAGATATGACAGGTCCGCAGAAGGTGAAAGTGCTTCTCGCACAGGCGCTGTTCGGTAATCCGGATATTTTGCTTCTTGACGAGCCGACAAACCACCTTGATCTGGATGCGATTGCGTGGCTTGAGGAGTTTTTGATTAATTTTGAAAATACGGTGATCGTTGTGTCTCATGACCGTTATTTCTTAAATAAAGTATGTACGCAGATCGCAGATATTGATTATGGAAAAATACAGCTTTATGCGGGAAATTATGATTTCTGGTATGAATCAAGTCAGCTTCTTATCCGTCAGATGAAAGAAGCAAATAAGAAAAAAGAAGAGAAGATCAAAGAACTTCAGGACTTTATTTCCCGATTCAGCGCAAATGCTTCAAAATCAAAGCAGGCGACATCGAGAAAGCGCGCCCTTGAGAAAATCCAGCTTGACGAGATCAAACCGTCCAGCAGAAAATACCCGTATATTGATTTTCGTCCGAATCGTGAGATCGGAAACGAAGTGCTTACGGTAGAAGGTCTTTCTAAAACGATCGACGGCGTGAAAGTGCTTGACAATATCAGCTTTACTCTCGGTCACGATGATAAAGTCGCTTTTGTCGGAAGTAATGAAGTCGCAAAGACAGTTCTTTTTAAGATCCTGATCGGAGAGATGGAACCGGACGAAGGAACTTATAAATGGGGAGTGACAACTTCTCAGGCATATTTCCCGAAAGATTTCGGCGGAGAATTTGACAGTGATTATAATATCACAGAATGGCTGACACAGTATTCCGAAGAAAAGGATGTCACATATGTTCGCGGATTCCTCGGAAGAATGCTCTTCTCAGGCGAGGACGGTGTGAAGAAGCTGAAAGTTCTTTCAGGAGGAGAAAAAGTACGCTGCCTTCTTTCTAAGATGATGATTTCAGGAGCAAACGTTCTTCTTCTTGATGAGCCGACAAACCATCTTGACATGGAATCGATCACAGCTCTTAATAATGGACTGATCAAATTCCCGGGAGTTTTACTTTTTACGTCTCGGGATCATCAGATCGTACAGACGACTGCAAACCGTATTATGGAAATCGTTCCGGGTGGACAACTGATCGACAAGATTACGACATATGACGAGTATCTTGAAAGTGACGAGATGGCAAGAAAGAGACAGACATATACTGTTTCGACTGAGGAAGATGATTAAAGGTTGATTAAATTTGAAATATCCTCTTTCTTTTTGGAAATAATTCTGTTATAATGTAAAAGCTGTGTATGGAAATCATGCACAGCTCTTCATGGAGACGTATCGAAGTGGTCATAACGGGGCGCACTCGAAATGCGTTTGCCCTCCGGGGCACGAGGGTTCGAATCCCTCCGTCTCCGTTTGAAAAATGAAGCCGAGAGTCAGAATGCAGTTGACTCTCGGTTTATTTTATCTTTTTCTTTTTTTTGTCTTTGGCAGACAAGAGGAAGAAAAAAACACATCAAAATATTTTGATGTGACATGTTGACAAACCACTTTACAAGACTTATGATGTATATATCAAAAATAATTGATGTGAGGAATGACGGCGATGACTGATTTTTCAAAAGACGCAAAAATCTTTAAGGCTCTTTGTGATACAAAAAGGCTTACTATTTTAGATTACTTGAAGAGTGGCGAAAAATGTGCGTGTGTTCTGATTGAAAACATGAACATCGGACAGTCAGCTTTATCTTATCACATGAAAATACTTTGCGATTCCGGCATTGTTCATGCAAGACAAGAGGGAAAATGGACACATTACAGCCTAAGTAAAAGCGGAAGTGAATACGCGTCAAAACGATTGCTAGAATTAACAACGCCAAATACTGAAAATCAATCAAATTGCTGCAAATAAAAGTCATCGAAAGGTGGCTTTTATAAAACTTTATCACATCAAAAATATTTGATATGTTGTATGAAGGAGGGACTTTTTTGGAAGTAGTCAATTCAATATGGTCGTTTTTCCAAGACCAAATATTAGGTATGAAGTGGTTAAATGGTTTAATCGGTAAGGGTCTATCACAACTAGGGCTAGACATTGACAGTCGATTAGGCGGAAGTATTCAATTCTTTTTGTATGACGTAATTAAAATCACAATTTTGTTATGTTTATTGATTTTCTTTATTTCGTATATTCAAAGTTACTTTCCGCCAGAACGAAGTAAGAAAATTTTGGGGCGTTTTCATGGCATCGGAGCAAATATTATATCCGCATTGTTAGGGACAGTTACACCATTTTGTTCCTGTTCGTCTATTCCGCTATTTATAGGTTTTACAAGTGCGGGATTGCCACTGGGCGTAACATTTTCCTTTTTGATTTCTTCCCCTATGGTTGATTTGGGAAGTCTTGTATTGTTAATGAGTATTTTCGGTGCTAAAGTTGCCTTTGCTTATGTGATTGTAGGTTTGATCATTGCCGTCATCGGCGGCACCTTCATTGAAAACTTACATATGGAAAAATATGTAGAAGATTTCGTCAAAAATGCAAGTAGGGTTGATATTAGTTCCCCTGCCTTAACCAAAAAGGACAGAGTTCAATATGCGAAAGAACAAGTGATGGGAACATTCAAAAAAGTATTTCCATACATTTTGATCGGTGTGGGGATTGGAGCAATTATTCATAATTGGATACCTGAAACATGGATTGAAAGTATTTTAGGAAGTAATAACCCGTTCGGTGTTGTTTTAGCTACGCTTGTCGGTATCCCTATGTACGCTGATATTTTCGGAACAATTCCGGTTGCAGAGGCATTACTTGCAAAGGGAGCACAATTAGGTACGATCTTATCATTTATGATGGCAGTAACGACATTAAGCCTGCCGTCTTTAATCATGTTGAAAAAGGCAGTAAAGCCTAAATTATTGACTTTATTTATTGCCATTTGTACGTCGGGTATTATCATTGTAGGTTATCTCTTTAATATTTTTAGTGCGATATTTATTTAAAAGGAGCGAATAAGAAATGAAATTATTTGGAAAGAAAAAAGAAACAAAATCATGCTGTTGTGGTGAAAATTGCACGTCAGAAACAATGCAAAATACAGAAAATAAGAAACAAGAGCAAGGGATCAAAATATTGGGTTCGGGCTGCGTAAAATGTATGGAATTAGAAAAAGCAACCAGAGCGGCAGTATCTGAACTTCGATTAGATTATGAGATTGAACATGTTACAGATTTTGCGGAAATCGCCGGTTACGGAGTAATGACGACACCTGCATTAGTGTTTAACGGCGAAGTTATATCCTATGGGAAAGTATTGACTGTAGAGGAAGTGAAAGCGCTGTTGAGTAAAAAATAAAGCAAAGGAAGGCCGGTAATTTATTTATGAAAAAACCTGAATTATTGTCGGATAAGGCAGGAGAAGCTTCTGGATATGACCTACAACAAAAAGTAAAGGTTTTGAAAAGAATTTGAAAAGATTTGTTTAAAAATCAACTTCTGGTTTCACAATAAGGAAAAAAGTTATATAATGTAGAAGTTAAAAGAGGGAAGTAGATTGTAGCAGAAAAGAGGTTATCCATATGACAATAAAGAAGGCAACACTTGTTCTTGAAGGCGGAGCGACAAGAGGAATATTTACTTCGGGAGCGCTTGATTATCTGATGGAGAGAGATCTGTATTTTTCGGATGTGATCGGCGTTTCGGCGGGCTCGTGCAATGCGGTGGACTATGTTTCGCGGCAGCCGGGAAGAACGAGAGACTGTATGATACCGACTGACAAAGAAGGAAAATATTACTATGGGATCAGAGACTTCGTCAAAGAGAAAAGTCTGATGAATATGGATCTGATCTTTGATAAATATCCGAAAGAACTGCTTCCGTTTGATTTCGAGACATATTTTAACTCGGAGATCAACTGTCAGATTGTTACGACAAACTGTCTGACGGGAAAAGCGGAGTATATGACAGAGGATAGTGATAACGACCGTCTGATGAAACTTTGCAGAGCGTCGTCAAGTATGCCTTTGCTTACTCCGATCGTTAATATCGACAATGTTCCGTACCTTGACGGAGGACTGGCGGACTCTGTTCCGATCAGACGGGCACAGCAGATGGAAAATGAAAAGATCGTCGTGATTCTTACGAAAAATCAAGGTTACAGGAAGTCGGTTCTTTCTCCGACGATGCAGAGAGTATATAAAAGAGCGTATAAATCATATCCGAATTTGATCAGGACGATCTTCAGAAGAAGTTTTGAGTATAATAAAACGATGAATTATTTAGATCAGCTTGAAAAACGAGGTGAGATATTTATTCTCAGACCGCAGGTAAAGCCTGTTTCAAGACTTGAGAGAAATAAAGAAACGCTGCATGCATTTTATGAACACGGATATAAGTACACAGAACGAAAGTTTGATGATCTTATGGAATATTTGGAAAAATAAAAGCAGAAATCTTTTTCACGATAAATGAAACGATAGTTTACAAGATGAGAAATGTCGGAAAATCAAAAAGGAGAGGGTATGATGGGAAAAACAGAGACTTTAGAGTATACGCAAAATCGAGAATTATCATGGCTTCGTTTTAATCAGCGTGTGTTGGAAGAGGCGCAGGACGAAAGTGTTCCTCTTATGGAGAGGATGAAATTTGTCGCAATTTTTACAAGTAATCTTGATGAATTCTTTATGATTCGTGTCGGCAGCCTTTACGATATGGCAGTAGCTGACAGTAAAAAACAGGATATCCGTTCGGGAATGACTCCGAAGCAGCAGTTGGAGGAGATTTATAAAGCGGTAGCTCCTCTTTATAAGGAGAGAGATAAGACATATGCGGAAATAAAAAAGCAGCTTCAGCCGTATGGCGTATGTGGGTTAGATTTTAAAGAATTGGAGCAGCAGGAAAAGAAGTATGTGAAAAAATATTTCAAAGAACAGGTGCTTCCGGTTTTATCGCCTCAGATCGTAGATGCGAACCATCCGTTCCCTCATCTGCTTAATAAAGATATTTACGTCGTGGCGACGCTGAAAATGGAAAATAATGTCATGCTCGGCATTGTGCCTGTGCCACAGTACATTTCGGACGTTCTCTATCTTCCGGGGCATGATGTGCGCTACATCCGAATGGAAAAAGTGATCATGGAATATCTGGAACTTGTTTTTGAACAGTATCAGGTATCTGACAAAAACTATATTTGCGTAACGCGGAATGCGGATATCGCACCGGATGATGAAGCGTTGGCAGATAATGAAGATTTCCGTTATATTATGAAAGAAACACTTCATAAAAGACGTAAAATGGCAGTTGTAAGACTTGAGACAGCCGCTCCGCTCGGAAAAGAGATGGAAAAATATTTCTGCGACCGGTTTAAGATTACGCCGGAATGTATTTTCAGGACGAAAATGCCGATGAAGCTTGGGTTTATTTTCGCAATCGCAGATAAGATTCCCGAATCTATGAGAAAAGCGCTGATCGACGAGCCGTTTACACCTCAGCCTGCCGCTGCGCTTGCCGAAGGGATCAGCGTGATGGAGCAGGTGAAACGCAAAGATGTTTTGTTGTCTTATCCATATGAGAGTATGGATCCGTTTTTGCAGCTTATTAAAGAAGCTGCGTTTCATCCCGATGTTATGACGATCAAGATCACGATCTACCGTCTGGCGAAAAAGGCCCGCCTTGTAGAATACCTTTGTGCGGCAGCCGAGAACGGAAAAGAAGTAACTGTATTGATCGAACTTAGGGCGCGTTTTGACGAGCAGAATAATATTGACTGGTCAGAGCGTCTGGAGGAAGCGGGATGTCGTGTGCTGTATGGATTCGACGGTTACAAGGTTCATTCAAAACTGTGTCTTATCACATACAGGAATCGAAATGAGATCCGTTATATTACCCAGGTAGGAACGGGAAACTATAATGAAAAGACGGCAAAAATGTATACAGATTATTCGCTTATGACATCACATCAGGGAATCGGCGAGGATGCGGCCGTATTCTTTAAAAATATGTCAATCGGCAATCTGGACGGAGAGTATCATCATCTGATCGTTTCACCGTTTAGTCTGAAACGGAAAGTTTTAAGACATATGGATGAGGAAATTCAAAAAGGCGCGGATGGACGTATTATTATGAAAATGAATTCTGTAACGGATATGGATTTTATCCGAAAAGTACAGGAAGCGTCTGCAGCAGGGGTAAAAGTGGATCTGATCGTACGCGGAATCTGCTGTATATTGCCGGGAGTGAAAGAAAATACGGAAAATCTGCGGGTTACGAGCATTGTAGGAAGGTATCTGGAACATCCGAGAGTGTTTGTGTTCGGAACAGGAGAAACGGCGAAAGTTTATATCGGATCGGCAGATATGATGACGAGAAATACAGAGAAACGTGTGGAGGTTGCATGTCCGATTTATGACGATGCAATTAAGAGACGCCTGATCCATGATCTGAAAGTGATGCTTGCAGACAATGTAAAAGCGCGTATTATGACAAGTGACGGTACATATAAGAAAAAAGAAAGAAAAGGAGAAGCGGTCAACGCGCAGGCTGCATTTATGAAGGCTGCGTTGAATGCACGCCCTCCGAAGACGCTTCCGAAAGCAAAAAAGGAAAAAAAATCAATCTTTCAGAAAGTATTCAGCGCATTTGGAAAAAGGAATAGATCGTGTTGAAAAAAGGTGAGAAATACTTTCGGAGCAGGAAAGGAAACTAAATACATTATATGAAAAAACAACTCTATATCGCCGAGAAACCCAGCGTAGCGCAGGAGTTCGCAAAGGCATTAAAATTAAAGACAAGAAGAGCGGACGGATATTTAGAATCCGACGAAGCAGTGATCACATGGTGCGTCGGACATCTGGTTACGATGAGCTATCCGGAAGAGTATGACCCGGCATTGAAAAAATGGAGTCTTCAGACACTTCCGTTTATTCCTTCGGAGTTTAAATATGAAGTGATCCCGTCAGTGGCGAAGCAGTTTCAGATTGTCAGTTCTCTTTTAAACAGAGAAGACGTTGACACAATTTATGTGTGCACCGACTCCGGACGGGAGGGAGAGTACATTTACCGGCTTGTAGAACAAAAGGCGCAGGTGTCGGGGAAAAAAAGACTTCGCGTGTGGATCGACTCACAGACAGAAGAGGAAATCTTAAGAGGCATACGGGAAGCAAAAGATCTGTCAGAGTATGACAATCTAAGCGCTTCCGCCTATCTTCGCGCGAAAGAAGACTATCTGATGGGAATCAACTTTTCACGTTTGCTTACGCTGAAATACGGAAACAGTATTTCTAATTATCTGAATACGAAATACTCGGTGATTTCGGTAGGACGTGTAATGACATGCGTTCTCGGAATGGTTGTCAGGCGTGAAAGGGAGATACGGGAGTTTGTAAAAACTCCTTTTTACCGTGTGATCAGCACGATCGATGCGTCAGGTCACAGTTTTGAAGGAGAATGGCGGGCAGTGAAAGGCTCGCGGTATTTTGAATCGTTTGATCTGTATAAAGAAAATGGATTTAAGACAGAAGAAAAAGCAAAAGAGCTGATCGCCTATTTGTTGGAAGAAAAGCCGATACAGTGTATCGTTGAGTCTGTGGAGAAGAAAAAGGAGAAGAAAAATCCTCCCCTTCTTTATAATCTGGCCGAACTTCAAAACGACTGTTCGAAGCGGTTTAAGATCAGTCCGGATGAAGCGCTTCGGGTCGTGCAGGAATTATATGAAAAAAAACTTGTTACATACCCGAGGACAGACGCCAGGGTTTTGTCGACGGCAGTTGCAAAAGAGATCAGCAGAAACTTGAACGGGCTGTCAAAATATCCTCCGGCACAGCCGTATTTGCAGGATATCCTTTCTTTTGGAAGTCATAAAAATCTGGCGAAGACAAGATATGTAAACGATAAGCAGATTACAGATCATTACGCTATCATTCCGACAGGACAAGGTTTAGGAGCGCTGAATTCGCTTTCGGCAACGTCTCATAAAGTATATGATCTGATTGTGAGAAGGTTTTTAAGTATTTTTTATCCGCCGGCAGTGTATCAAAAAGTGGCGATCATATCGAAGATAAAGGAAGAGAGTTTCTTTTCCAATTTTAAAGTGCTAGCTGAGGAAGGATATTTGAAAGTGGCAGGCGTTCCGCAGGGAAAACGAAGTGTAAACAAAGGCAAAAGCAGAACCGATGCAAATGAAAAAGAGGAAGATGCAGAACAGACGGCAGATCAGGACCTTGATACGGCGCTGTTTGAAGTGATTAAAACGCTGAAAAAAGGAAGCGTTCTTCCGGTTGGAGCATTAGATATAAAAGAAGGGGAGACGTCGCCTCCGAAACGGTATAATTCAGGATCGATCATCCTTGCTATGGAAAATGCGGGGCAGTTGATCGAGGATGAAGATCTTCGCGCTCAGATAAAAGGAAGCGGTATCGGAACGAGCGCGACCAGGGCGGAAATATTAAAGAAACTGATTCATATTAAATACCTTGCCCTGAATAAAAAAACACAGATCATAACACCGACTTTGCAAGGAGAGATGGTATTTGACGTAGTGGATCATTCGATCAAATCACTTTTAAATCCGGAACTTACGGCAAGCTGGGAAAAAGGTCTTACGTATGTGGCGGAGGGAAGCATTACTCCCGATGAATATATGATGAAGCTGGATCGTTTTATAACGAACAGGACGGTGGGAGTAAAAGGACTCAATAATCAGTATCAGTTAAGAGCCTGTTATGATAAAGCGGCAGGTTATTATAAAAAGAGCCGGTAAACGGCGGAAAAGGAGATAAATATATGAATGCATTGACAGTAAAGGAACTTTATACATTAGAGGAGACAATCGCAAAAGATCTTTTTGACAAAGTGACATATCCGTGGGAAGTCCTTCCGAATATCGGTTCATTTATCAAAGAACTCGGGAATACGTTAAGCAGTGATGAATATGAAAAAAGAGGAGAAGATGTCTGGATCGCAAAGTCAGCTAAAGTTGCGCCTACCGCATGTATTAATGGTCCGGCGATCATCGGGAAAGAAGCGGAAGTGCGTCATTGTGCGTTTATAAGAGGAAACGCGATCGTGGGAGAAGGAGCAGTCGTAGGAAATTCGACAGAGCTTAAAAATGTCGTGCTTTTCAATAAAGTACAGGTACCGCATTATAATTATGTCGGCGATTCTGTTCTCGGATATAAATCTCATATGGGAGCAGGTTCTATCACATCGAATGTGAAGTCGGATAAAAAGCTTGTTGTTGTAAAAACATCGGAAGGAAATATAGAAACCGGCATGAAGAAGTTCGGAGCAATGCTCGGAGATGAAGTAGAAGTAGGATGCGGAAGCGTCCTGAACCCCGGAACGGTTGTAGGAAGTCACAGCAATATTTACCCACTGTCTTCTGTAAGAGGATTTGTTCCGGCAAACAGTATTTATAAAAACAAAAGCGAAGTCGTAGAAAAATATTAATACAGGCAAGACAGACAAACCGATGTGGATAAAAACAGAAGTGTCGTAAAAATAGTGGCATATAAGGGGGAAAGGAAAAAAGAGATGAAGAAGATCGGATTTATCGGTGTGGGGATCATGGGAAAATCCATGGTGCGTAATCTTATGAAAGCAGGGTATGAACTTCATATTTATGCCCGGACAAAAGCAAAAGTCGAGGACGTGATCGGGGAAGGAGCGATCTTTCATGAAACGATTTCCGAGTGCGTAAAAGACTGCGAGGCAGTGATTACGATCGTAGGATTTCCGCAGGATGTAGAAGAAGTATATTTCGACAGCGGAAATATTTTGGACAGTGCGAAAAAAGGTGCATATTTGATCGATATGACGACCACGAGTCCGCAGATTGCCGAAAAGCTGTATGAAGAAGGAACAAAACGGGGATTTCATGTGCTTGATGCGCCGGTCACAGGCGGAGATACGGGGGCAAGAGAAGGAACTCTTTCTATTCTTGTCGGAGGCGATAAGAGCGATTATACGAACTGTCATGAACTGTTTGAAGCAATGGGAACGAATATTAATTACGAAGGTTCGGCAGGATGCGGACAGCATTGCAAACTTGCAAACCAGATCATGATCGCGGGAGCTCTTTCCGGTGTATGCGAAGCGCTGACATATGCAAAAGAAAAGGGACTTGACCTGAATGTGTTCTCGAAATCCGTAGCGACAGGGGCAGCCGGAAGCAGACAGTTTGATCTGTTCGGACCAAAGATCATAGAAAAAGATTATGCGCCGGGATTTTTTATGAAGCATTTTATTAAAGATATGAAGCTGGCGCTCATCGAAGCAAACAGAAGCGGTTTAAATCTCGAAGTTTTAAGCCAGGTTCTTGCCATTTATGAAGAGCTTGAAGCAGACGGCAACGGAGATCTCGGAACACAGGCACTTATCAAGTATTACGAGTAAAAGCAAACTATACAGGACGCGGACAGAAAGGGTAGAGAGGACTATGCTGGAGATCAAAGAATTGACAAAATATTATGGAAAGAATCTGGCGGTAGATCAAGTGACGTTTACCGTCCCTAACGGTCAGGTAGGGGTTCTTTTAGGGCCGAACGGATCGGGAAAATCAACGATCATCAAAAGCATTGCCGGTTTATTGCGGTATCAGGGTGAAATTCGTATTAAAGGGATTCCTGCCCGGCAGATTCCTGCGAAAAGGAAGTTTGCTTATGTTCCGGAGATTCCGAATATGTTCGATGCGCTGACGGTAAGGGAGCATATCGAATATGTGAGAATGGCATATGACAGTGAAATTACAGACGAGGAGATCGAAAAGATACTTAAAGCGTTTGAGATGGATGACAAGCAGGATAAGCTTGGCAATGAATTATCAAAAGGAATGATGCAGAAAGTGAGCATATGCTGTGCCCTTGCGGTAAAGCCGGAAGTCATCCTTCTTGACGAACCGATGGTCGGACTTGATCCGGCGGCGATCAAGATGCTGAAAGATGTCGTGTTAAAACTGCGTGATAACGGAGCGACAGTTCTTATCAGTACGCATATGCTTGAGATGGTAGAGAACTTGTGGGATGTGATGATCGTCATGGAACAAGGGCATATTGCCGGTTCTTACACAAAAGCAGACGCGCAGGGAAAAGAGCTGGATGAACTGTTCTTTGAGATGACAGGCGGTGAGAAAGCATGAAAGCGTTAATATATTTGATAAAGAGAACAGCGGCAAATAACCTGAAAAAGGCAGTCAGAAAACCGACGACGCTTCTTGCGTTGATCTTTGGGGCCGCCTATGGAATCTTTCTTATCGTGATGCTTGGAACACTTGCGGTTACAGTTCGGATCGATTCTGTTCAAGGACTTGTCATTCTTGTGACGGTGTGGACGATCTACATTACAGTAGGAAACTTTATGTCCTATGCTTCTCGAAAAGGAATCTTGTTTCGGCCGGCTCATTCTCAGTTCGTATTTCCCGCTCCGATCAGCCCCAAACTTGTTTTGATACAGGGAGCGTGGATGAATTATCTGATGTCATTTTTCATATGGATCGTGTTGGCGATCGGAGGCTTGACGGTTTTTCATGTGGAATGGTGGAAGATGCTTTTCTTCTTTCTGATAGGATGCGGCGTAGAGTGTGCGGTAGAACAATCTGTTATGATCATTTTATATACGAATGATAAGCTTCCGCAAAAATTGATAAAAGGGATCTGCTTCGGAATGAAAGTGTTTTTGATTGCATTTACGTTGATGATCGTACTTTATTTTAAAGAAAAAGGTCTGTCAGTAGAAAGCGCTCTTTCGTTTATCAACTGGCCGGTCCTTCAGATGATTCCGGTAGTCGGATGGCAGATTGCGGTATACAGGTTGGTTTTACTCGGTCCGACAACTCTGAATGTAATTTGTACTGTGATCTATTCGGTGTTTACGGTGTTCATTGTTGCGGCGGCGTTCAGAATGAAATGTGACGGCGGATATTATGAAGAGGCGGCGAAATTCGCAGACGATTATGCAGAACTGAAAAAGAGGCAGAAAAGCGGAGAATTTGTGACAAATACCGGGACGAAAAAGCGAAGGTTTCGCCGTGTAGAGAGTAAGATTACAGCAAAAGGAGCAAGAGCGATTTTTTACAGGCAATTTCTGGAATATAAGAAAGAAAAATATTTTATTTTCACGAAAATGACAGTTCTTTCGGCAGTCGTTGCGTTTATTTTCGCGTATTCTCTCCAAAAATCGGTGTCAGACAGCAGTATGGCGGGCTTTATTTTGTTGGGAGTTGTCGCGTATGTGGCGCTTATTATGAGCGGTTACACAGGAAAATGGGAAAGCGAGTTGAAAAATCCGTATATTTTTCTTATTCCTGACAGTCCGCTGAAAAAAATGTGGTATGCGACTCTTATGGAACATGTAAAGGCATTTGCGGACGGATGTATCATCTGCATTCCTATTGGGATTTTTTGGCATGTTCCGGTAATAGAGATCATTTACTGTATTTTGATCTACACCGTTTTGCAGGCAGACCGCCTGTATACAATGGTGATCGTTCAGAGCCTTCTCGGGGAAGTATTCGGAAAAACAGGGCAAAGTCTGCTTAGAATGTTTATCCAGATGGCGCTTTTAGGAGTCGGAGCCGGTGTCGGAGTGTTGGCGGCAGTGTTGATCAGTCAAACGTTGATCTTTCCGATCGTATTGATCTATGGATTGATGATCACGGTTGCGATGGGCGCGATCGCATTACTTAGATTTGATACGATGGAACAGTTTGTATAAAAACAGACGGTAAGAAAAATTTTATGAAAAACTATTTTTAAGATAAAAGGAGGAGATCGGATGTTAGATGATAAATATGTAACGATGGAAATTGAAAAAGTAAAACATATCGCCCTTGTGGCGCATGACGGTAAGAAAAGAGAACTTGTAGACTGGTGTGAAAAAAACAAAGAGATACTGAAAGGGCATTTTTTATGCGGAACAGGAACAACGGCGCGTCTTATCGCTGAGCGAACAGGGCTTCCGGTAAAAGGATACTGTAGCGGTCCGCTTGGCGGAGATCAGCAGATTGGAGCGAAGATCGTAGAAGGGCAGATTGATTTTATGATCTTTTTGTGGGATCCATTGGAAGCACAACCCCACGATCCGGATGTAAAAGCGCTGCTGCGTATTGCTGTCGTATACGATATTCCGATTGCAAATAATCTTGCGACTGCGGACTTTATGCTTCATTCAAAATATATGAACGAGTCATACAGCAGACAAATAGAAAACTTTGATAAGAAGGTGCAAAACCGGGTCGAGGAGATGAAGTGACAGGAGATGTACTGACAAGATAAAACGGGAAGATAAACGGGCATAATAGAAAAAAGTAACAGTTGACACGGGTCTTAGACCCGTGTTATTCTATAAAAAGATACTTTAATGCTTTAAAGTGTTACGCTTTAAAGTGGTCTAAAGGATAAAACGGCAGAGAGAGGGAAAAAAGATGGGAATTAAAATTATACTGCTTATTATTTTTTTCGCAGTGATGGCGGCAGTGGGAATTTATTCGAGAAGACATGTTACAAGTGTAGACGGTTTTGTTCTGGGAGGAAGATCGGTAGGACCGTGGCTGACGGCATTTGCATATGGAACATCGTATTTTTCGGCAGTTGTATTTGTCGGATATGCCGGACAGTTTGGATGGAAATACGGAATTGCCAGTACATGGATCGGCATCGGAAATGCATTAATCGGAAGCCTTCTGGCATGGGTAGTTCTCGGAAGGCGTACAAAAGTGATGACACAGCATCTTGGATCAAGGACGATGCCGGATTTTTTCGGAGAACGGTACAAGAGCAAATCACTTAAGATTACGGCATCTGTGATCGTGTTCGTTTTTCTGATCCCGTACACGGCTTCGGTGTATAACGGTTTGTCACGTTTGTTTGCGATGGCTTTTAATATTCCGTATACGTGGTGTGTCGTGACAATGGCAGCGTTTACGGCGCTCTATGTTATCCTGGGCGGATATATGGCTACGGCAATCAATGATTTCATACAAGGAAGCATTATGCTGATCGGAATTGTGGCTGTGATCGCGGCGGTTCTGAATGGACAGGGCGGATTCATGAATGCAATAGCAGAAATGGCGAAGATACCAAGTGATGTTCCCCTGACACAAGGACAGCCGGGAGCGTTTACATCTTTTTTTGGTCCGGATCCTGTCAATCTTCTGGGCGTTGTTCTTCTTACTTCGCTTGGAACATGGGGACTTCCGCAGATGATCGGGAAATTTTATGCGATCAAAGATGAAAAATCGATCAGTACGGGAACTATTATTTCAACTATATTTGCAATTATTATCTCAGGTGGATGTTATTTTCTCGGAGGATTCGGAAGACTGTTCGACAGTCCCGAGATTTACGATAAAGCGGGCGGAGCGGTCGTTTATGACAGTATTATACCGCATATGCTTTCCATGCTTCCGGATCTGCTTATAGGGGTTGTTGTTGTGCTTGTGCTTTCTGCGTCAATGTCAACTCTTTCCTCCCTTGTGCTGACATCCAGTTCTACACTGACGCTCGATCTTTTGAAAGATAATATTATGAAAAAAATGAGCGAGAAAAAGCAGATTGTGACAATGCAGGTTTTAATCGTGTTTTTTATTGTTGTCTCAGTTGTGATCGCGCTTGATCCGCCGACCTTTATCGCACAGCTTATGGGCATTTCATGGGGCGCGTTAGCCGGGGCGTTTTTAGCTCCGTTTTTGTATGGTTTGTATTGGAAAGGCGTTACCCGTGCGGGTGTATGGGCAGGGTTTATAACAGGAGTCGGACTGACTGTTGCGAATATGTTTTTTGGATTTATAAAATCTCCGATCAATGCAGGCGCAATGGCAATGATCGCAGGACTTTTGATTGTGCCTTTTATCAGTTTGATCACACCGAAGCTGAAAAAAAGCGAGATAGAAGACGTTTTTATCTGTTATGATGAAAAAGTAACGATTACAAAAAAGCATTCTTTAGAAGACTGATAAAAAAGAATTACTGAAAAATATTTGATTGTATGGAAAAAAATACCTGATAAGGGATTGATTTTTCAGGGAACTACTATATAATGAAGATAAAGTTAAACCCCACTAAAATACTAGGAATTAAAAAAGGATGAAATATGATCAAGTAATATTAGAAAAAAACGCTTATTATGAGATCCTGAATATAAAGTGGCGGTATGAGTTCATTAAAGTTCATGGAAAACAGGAGGTATTGAGATATGGTAAATATACAAAAAGCAGCAGTAATCGGATGTGGGTTTGTCGGCTCTACGATTGCCTATACATTGATGCAGAAAGGATTATTTTCGGAAATGGTACTCCTTGATGCAAACAAGGCGAAGGCAGAAGGAGAGGCGATGGATATCAGCCACGGACTGCCGTTTACACATGCAATGGATATTTATGCGGGTGAATATGAGGATATTGCAGATGCGTCGGTCGTTATTATTACGGCAGGGGCAAACCAGAAACCGGGAGAGACGAGACTGGATCTTGTGCAGAAAAATGCAGCGATTATGCGGTCAATCATAAAAGAGATCAAACGCATAAACTGTGAAGGAATTTTGCTCATCGTGTCGAATCCGGTAGATATCTTAACGGAAGTAGCGCTTAGAGAATCCGGTTTTCCAAAGGAAAGAGTGATCGGTTCCGGTACAGTGCTTGATACGGCAAGATTGAAATATATAATCAGTGAAAAGTTGGATGTAGATAGCAGAAATGTACATGCGTTTATCGTAGGTGAACACGGTGACAGCGAACTGGCAGCATGGAGCTGTGCAAATATTTACGGAATTAAATTACAGGATTTTGCAAAGATGCGGGGATATGAACACTTCGCACAGGATATGGAAGAGGTTTACAAAGGAGTCCGTGACAGCGCCTACGAGATTATCGAGCGAAAGGGAGCGACTTATTACGGAATCGGAATGGCAGCGGAAAAAATCGTAGAAGCAATCGTAAGAAACAGTCATACGGTCGCTCCGATTTCGGTATCGCTTGATGGAAAATACGGATTAGAAGGACTGTGCTTAAGCATTCCGACGATTGTCGGAAGAGGCGGGGCGGAACAGGTGCTGGAGATTGATTTCAGCGAGGAAGAAATGAAAAAACTGCGTAAATCCGCAGAGGAATTAGGCGCAGTTCTTGATCAGGTCAATATTGAGAAATAAAAGTATATTACCGAAATTAAAAATAAAAGCTATCGCTTAATATGTTTTTTTATTGCGTCAAAGCTTTCCGCGCTGATGACATGTTCAATACGGCAGGCGTCATCAGCGGCGGTTTTTGAATCGACGCCGAGATATTCCAGCCAGGAAGTAAGGAGGGTATGTCGTTCGTATATACGCTCCGCTATTTCTTTTCCCGAGGGGGTGAGTGTAATATAGCCTTCCGGTGAAACTGTAATATGTCCGCTTTCACGCAGCTTCTTCATTGCGACGCTGACACTTGGCTTTTTAAAGTCAAGTTCTGCGGCAATGTCTACAGAACGGACAACAGGAAGTTGTCCGCTTAATACAAGAATTGTTTCTAAATAGTTCTCAGCAGATTCATTTATAATCATAATGTTACCTCAAATAAATTTTATTTATGAATGAAAGATCAATATTCATTAAAATTAAGTATAACATATGTGTGCGAAAGCTCGCAAGAGAAAGAATATCCGCTATAGAAAAGGCACAGAGCGTCACTGTAGAAAAAACGCTTTGTGCTTTATTTTGTGAAAATACTTGACAATTTACAAAGGTTAGGTTAAACTAACTAAAGATAAATGAAAAAGATTATCAATTTCAAAAAAGTTTTAAAATAGAAGGAAGGTGTTTTTATGCCGCTTACGATGGCTGAAATAGGCAAGGTAAGTGTGATAAACCGCGTAAATGGAAACGAGGAGACAAGGCGTTTTCTCGGAAATCTTGGTTTTGTGGCAGGAACGGAAGTTACTGTATTATCCGAGATGGGCGGAAACGTGATCGTGAGTATTAAAAATTCCAGGATCGCGGTAAATGCCGAAATGGCGAGGCATATTATGATCTAGAGCTGAAAAGGCTATAAAAATTTTGAGTGAAATAGGAAGCGGAGGAGAATGGCATGGAGAGGACATTAGGCAGCGCAAAAGTGGGAAGTACAGTAACTGTGATTAAAATTGAAGGGGACGGGGCTTATAAGCGTCGGATCATGGACATGGGAATCACGAAGGGAAGCAGGATTTATATAAGGAAGGTTGCGCCGCTTGGCGATCCTGTAGAAGTTACGGTTCGAGGATATGAGTTGTCAGTAAGAAAAGAGGATGCAAAATGTGTCCTTGTAGAAACTGTATAGTAGGAGGTAGAACAAAATGGAGATCAGGGCTGCACTTGCCGGAAATCCGAACTGTGGAAAGACGACAATGTTTAATGCGCTTACGGGAGCAAATCAATATGTCGGAAACTGGCCGGGAGTTACGGTAGAGAAAAAAGAAGGGAAAGTAAGAACAAAAGAATCAAAAGAGGAGAAGATCAAAGTGACGGATCTTCCGGGAGTCTATTCTCTTTCCCCGTATACGCTTGAAGAAGTTGTGAGCAGGGATTATATTTTGAACGAGGATCCGGACGTGATCATCAATCTTGTAGACGCGACCAATATTGAGCGAAATCTGTATTTGACGACCCAGTTGACCGAGACGGGAGTTCCGGTTGTGATTGCGCTAAATATGGCTGATTTGATCCGGAAGCGAGGAATGAAAATCGACAAGAAGCGATTGTCTGAACTTCTCAACTGTCCGGTGATCGAAACGTCGGCTTTGAAAAAGACAGGACTAAAAGAATTGATCGAAGAAACGGTCTGCACTGTCAAAAGCGGAGAAAAAAGCATACCGAAAGCGATATTCTCAAAAGAGTTAGAAGCGGCGATACGAGCGGTAGAAGAGCTGCTTCCAACATGGATTGACGAGCGTAAGAAGCGTTGGTATGCAGTAAAACTTCTTGAAAATGACAGGAAAGTATTAGAAAATTTAAAAATGTCAGGCGAGTCTTTGAAAGCGATCGAGAAGATGCGTAAAGCGATGGAAGAAAAGCATGATGACGATATGGAAAGTATTGTTACAGACGAGAGGTATCAGTACATACAAAAAGTTGTTTCCGATACCGTTCAAAAAGGGAGAGAAAAACTGACTGTCTCAGATAAGATAGACCGTATCGTAACAAATCGTTTTTTAGGCCTTCCGATTTTTGTTTTCGTTATGTGGGTTGTGTATTATGTGTCCGTCACAACGGTCGGAACAGGGATGACAGACTGGACAAACGATGTGTTTGTAGTCAGTATACAGGATGCAGTCAGCGGTTTCTTGGGAAATATAGGGGCAGGCAGTCTTATCACAGGGCTTGTAGTTGACGGAATCATAGGCGGATTGGGAGCTGTGCTTGGCTTTGTTCCACAGATGGCGGTATTGTTTCTCCTTTTATCATTCCTTGAAGACTGCGGATATATGGTTCGCATCGCCTTTGTAATGGACCGCGTGTTCCGACATTTCGGATTGTCGGGGAAAAGCTTCATCCCTCTTCTTATTTCCTCAGGGTGTGGAATTCCGGGGATTATGGCTTCAAGGACGATCGAGCAGGATAATGACAGAAGGCTTACGATCATGACAGCTACGTTTATTCCATGTGGGGCAAAGCTTCCGGTTATCGCGCTTATGGGCGGAGTGATCGCAGGAGAGGCGGCAGGATATGCAGAAAGTTCCTTCATCGCACCGCTTATGTATTTTATAGGGATTGCGGCAGTGCTTATTTCTGCTATAATATTGAAAAAGACGAAGATGTTTTCAGGAAAACCGGCTCCGTTTGTAATGGAACTTCCGCAGTATCATATGCCGCAGGCAAAGACAGTTCTTCTTCATGTATGGGAGAGACTGAAAGGATTCATGATCAAGGCGGGAACGATTTTGTTCCTTGCATGTATTGTTATGTGGTTCCTTGGAGGATTTGGATTTTCAGACGGAAAATTCGGGATTGTTCAAGACAGTGCCAATAGTTTGTTGGCGATGATCGGCGGAGCGCTTGCAGTGCTGTTTAAACCGCTCGGTTTCGGAGAATGGCAGCCTGTTGCGGCAGCGCTTTCGGGATTTACGGCAAAAGAAGCCATTGTAACTACAATGGGAGTTCTTGCAAATGTGTCGGGAGATGTAGAAGATACCGTAAATGTAGCGGGCAAAGTAGCAGCGTGGTTTCCGTCGGCTATGGCAGCATTTTCGTTTTTGCTGTTTAATCTTTTGGACTCCCCGTGTCTGGCGGCAATCGCAACAATGGCGCAGCAGATGCAGTCCAGAAAGTGGTTTTGGTTTGCGGTTGTGTTCCAGAATGTATTTGCGTATGTCGTATCTTTGAGCGTATATCAGATCGGTACGTTTGTGCTTGGAGGAGCGTTCACCGTAGGAACGGCTGTAGGTATAGCGATTGCGGTGATCCTGTTGATCTTACTGTTTAGGCCGGATCCGTATAAAAATAAAAAAATATATTCCAAACGGTCGGTACAGGCGGCGTAGAGAAAATTAGTTTAGAAAGAAGGCGTGTTATGGCAGCAGATATTTTGATCATATCATTGATCGCGAGTTATTGTATTTTTCTTATTTATAAAGCAAGAAAAAACGCAAAAGAGGGAAAAGCGCCCGGGTGTGCCGGATGCGGCGGAAACTGTGGTTCGTGTTCAGGCTGCGCGACGAGTGCGGGAAAGACAGAAAATAAAAAGATGTAGGACGGAATAAACGGTGTACATCCGTGCCGGAAAGACACGTAAAAGAAAGAGATTGATATAAAAACCTCCTGATAGTATAATCGATAAAGATGGTGTAAAGCTGTAAAGAAAGCGGCAGGATCAGACAGACTGCTGTTATAAGATACATCAGAAAATCGAGAAATCAGGAGGTTTTTTGCAATGAACCGTAAAATATATAATGAATATGTAACAATTTTGGAAAGCGAACTTGTTCCGGCGCTTGGATGCACAGAACCGATCGCGCTTGCTTATGCTGCGGCAAAAGCAAAAGAAGTATTAGGAAAGATGCCGGATCATATTACGATGCGGTGCAGCGGTAATATTATCAAAAATGTAAAAGGAGTAAAAGTACCGAATTCCGGAGGAATGAAAGGCGTAGAAGCAGCGGCGGTACTCGGAATTACAGGCGGAGATCCTTCACAGGCGCTTGAAGTGCTGGAGCATGTTACAGATCGGGAAATCGACGAGGCGGAGAAACTTTTAAAGGCAGGATTTTGTGATTGTGTTTTAAAAGACGATGTAGCTAATTTATATATTGAAGCATATGCAGTATGCAAAAAGACAGAGAAGAGTGAAGCTCTTGTTGTGATAGAAGACGAGCATACGAATATCACCCATATTGAAAAAGACGGACAGGTGCTTTTTCACAAAGAGAAAAAAGAATATTGTCAGGAGAGAGAAAAAACACCGGATAAGAGTCTTTTGAATTTGGAAGATATTATTACATTTGCAAATGAGGTACAGATTACTGATGTGGAAAAAGTTCTTGGACGTCAGATAAAATACAATACGAGAATCGCAGAAGAAGGTTTGAGAAATCCTTGGGGAGCACAGGTCGGACGAGTTGTGCTAGAAGAGTTCGGAGAAGATGTAAAGTGGCGCGCTGTGGCGAAAGCATCTGCCGGTTCGGATGCAAGAATGAGCGGCTGTGCCCTTCCGGTGATCATTAATTCCGGTTCGGGGAATCAGGGTATGACTTGTTCTCTTCCTGTGATCGAGTTCGGAAAAGAACTAAAGAAAAGCAAAGAAGAGATTTACAGGGCGTTATGCGTATCTAACCTTGTGGCTCTGAATCAGAAAAAATATATCGGTTCTCTCTCAGCGTACTGCGGAGCAGTATGTGCTGCGGCAGGAGCAGGGGCAGGGATTACATATTTATGCGGCGGAACATTGGAACAGATTGAAAACACAGTTGTCAATACGATAGCGGATGCGGGAGGTATTGTCTGTGATGGTGCAAAACCAAGCTGTGCGGCAAAAATATCCACGGCGCTTCAGGCCGCGATACTAAGTCATAAGATGGCGATGCGGGGACTTACGTTTGCAAGAGGAGAAGGTCTTGTAATGGACTGCCCTGAAGATACAATCAAGGCAGTCGGATATGTAGGCCGCGCAGGTATGAAACAGACCGATGTGGAGATTTTAAATCTCATGATCGGAAAGACAAAACTGGAAGATATTGACAAGTGACGTATGCCGGGAAAGAAGCCTCCTTTATGAATAACGTTTTTTATAACATGCAAGCGACAGGAAGAAGCTGATTACAACGAATAAAATCCCAATCGGAATACCGATTATAAAGATCATCGTTTTGTCACCTGCCATAAGAAATTCCATTCCCTTTAAAGAGGAAACGGCTCCGTATATTCCTCCGAAAAGCATGGCGATAAAGATATAAACGATAAGACCAAGTTTCCTTCCGAGCAGAAAGAATGCAAAATTAACGACTGCAAAAAAGACAAGGGAGAAAAGAACTCCGAACCCCCATGCAGACAGCCCTTCCTGCAAAGTGATTTTGTTGTGGCTGCTGGTGAACGAGAAAACAAAAATCAGGGAGAATACGTTGCATATTGTAAGAAAGCAGATTCCAAGTATATATTTTGACAGTACGATCTCCGTTTTTGTAATGGGGAACGTAAGCTGGATTTTGTCAAAATTCACTTTTTCATCTTGCTCAAGAGAGGATTCAATAGAGGAGCAGCCTAAAAGCGGAAACACAAAAGCAGTAATCAGCATAAAGAAATATTTTAAGGAAAATAAGTCTCCCGTTTGCATAGCCTCGATAAGCAGGAAGAGGAAAAGAACTGCTGCGAGGTAAGAAACCCCGTTTTTAAAAATGCGGAAATTTTCATAAAGATCTTTTAATATAATTCCTTTCATATGATTTTTTCTCCTTTGCTGTAAAATAACATAGGCATTTGCTAAATGCCGCAACCCATTGATTTTACTGGGTTTTCTCGTTTCTTATATATAAATTTTCTCTCCACTCATGGTAAAATATAAGTAGCCACACAAACATCCCACACATGAGAGGAGAAAAAATTTATGGCTAATAATTATCATCAGCTTTCACTTAAAGATACTTTTTCAGACTGCAAGGACATGTTTATGGATGATGTTCCTTCCTTTTTTCAACTTCTGGAGCAGCATTTTGATATTTCTCTTTTTATTCCACAAACTTTTTATAACGCTTTTTATCAGCATCTTGGTCGCAAAAGAGAGTATCCGCTTACTGGTTTCCTTTCTGCCCTTATCCTACAAAAAATCTTTCCTATCCCCACGGATTCCCTGCTGATACTATTATTGAATCTTTGCAAGGAACTTCGGGATTTCTGCGGTTTTTCCAAAGTCCCTGATGCACCTTTGTTCACTCGCTTTAGACTGGGCTTTTCTGACCACATTGAACTCATGTTTCAGCAGATGGTTGATTATACCGAACCCATCTGCCAGCAGATTGATTCTTCACTGGCTCAGATTCTTACCTTTGATACTTCCGGCATCGAACTCTATGTTACGGAAAACAATCCCAAAACTCTCAATGCACTTATCCGAAAACTGAAAGTTTATTACAAAGATATCCCTGATGTTGACCCTTATAAGATGGCTTACGGTCTTATGCCTTCACAGGCGGCATCCTGTCCCGACGCAAAGCAACAATACATCAACGGACATTTCTGTTATGCGGATAAATTTGCCATCCTTACCAATGGTCTGGGTATCATCCGGCATATCTCTTTTCTGGATGATGACTTTAAAACAGCTCATCCGGAAATGACGATAGAAAAGAAATCTGATTCTCCCGATGAAGATAAGTCCATCGGGGATGCAACTTCCCTGAAGCCTGTGCTTTCTGATTTCTTTTTCCTGCACCCGGACTTCCATCCGGATACTTTTCTGGGCGATTCTTCTTTTGATACCATCAAAACCTATGGGATGCTGTTGAATGACTTTCATTTTTCCAAGGCTCTGATTCCTTACAACCTTAGAAATGAAAGCAATCTCAAAAAAGTCGGATATAACGAATACGGCTATCCAACCTGCCCGGGCGACCCTTCTCTTGCCATGAAGTATTGTGGTATTACCCATGAAAATGGACGTGCTGACCGTGTCAAATGGATTTGTCCCAAGGTTCACATGGTAAAGGGTAAATATGTCTGCGACTGTAAAAATCCTTGCTCTACCGCCACCAAAGGACGCACCACTTATACATACGAGAATCTAAATTTTCGCATGTTCCCCGGAATTCAAAGAGATTCCGAAGAATGGAATTCCCTTTACAAAATCAGAACCATTGTGGAACGTGCCATCGACCATCTAAAAATCAACATGTGTGTTGCCGGAAGGAAATCCAGAAACCACACCACCACAAAAGCGGATGTTTTTCTTGCAGGGATTGCAAGCCAGCTTACCGTCATTGTCGCCCACAGCATGAATTGTCCACAATACATCCGAAGTTTGAAACCTTTAATTGCCTAAAAAAGTATTTCATTGTCATAGTTCATTTATGGGCTTATTAAAGTACGCCCCACATCTGATGATTTATGTCAATTCAGAAACCATTCTGAATAATGACCGTTTTTTCTCTCCTTATATGAGGAAAGTTATCCACATCAAAGAAAAAATTATTTAACAATTACCTATGTAAAATAACATCATATCTTCAATGGAAGCATTCTCGATAGAAATGTCGCAGAATGCTTTTCGCAGCGACTGTCTGTTTTTTATGAATACACAATAACTGTAAGGCTCTTCTCTGTATGCGATAATGTCCTCCGGAGAAAGGGCGTCGAAAAACTCTCGTCCGCAGCGGATGATTCCACAGTCATTATTCAGTTCGTCAATAGATTTAAGGAAGAGCAGTCTTCCTTCATGTATGTATGCGATATAGTCGGCAATTTTATCCAGATCGCTTGTGATATGGGAAGAAATAAGGACGGAATGGTCTTCCTGCTCTGTAAATTCTCGTAATATTTCGAGGATTTCCTCCCTGAAAACCGGATCGAGTCCGTTTGTAGCTTCATCAAGGATCAAAAGTTTCGGGTTATGGCTCAACGCCGCGGCAAATTCCAGTTTCACTTTCATCCCCGTGGAAAATGTTTTCAACCGCTTCTTTTCAGGAAGATGAAATTGTTTCAGGTAATCGGTAAATTTTTTCTGATCCCAGTCAGTATAGATGCCGGAAAGCATTTTTCCTATAAAAAGAGGAGTTAAATTCTCACCGTAATGAGAGTCGTTAAAGATGACGGCAATCTCTTTTTTGATTTCTTTCTCCTGTGATTTTAAATCCTGACCGAGAATATGGACCTCGTCATAGTCAGCTTTTACAATGTTTAGGATAGAATTGATCAAAGTTGATTTCCCGGATCCGTTTTCTCCGATCAATCCGAGTATCATACCGTAAGGAAGATCAAGAGAAATATGATCTAAAGTGAAATCTTTATATTTTTTTGTGAGATTTTTTATGTGTAATGCCTGTTTCATGCTTGCTATACCTCCGTATAAACGATTTCTAAAGTTTGTTTTATTTCGTTTATTGAAAGCCCGTTTTCTTTTGCAAGAAAAGCTGCGTCAGTCAGTAATTGTTCAATACGCCTTAGGTTTTCCTCTCTGATAAAATCCTGATTCTCAGTTGAAACAAAAGTTCCTTTTGCAGGAACAGTAACGATAAATCCTTCTTTTTGCAGATCGTCATATGCACGCTGCGTTGTGATAACGCTGACATGCAGATCTTTTGCAAGTTTCCGCATAGAAGGAAGAGCCTGCCCGGGGGCAAGATCCCCTTTCATGATCATTTCTTTGATCTGCAGCGTAATCTGCTCGTAGATAGGACGTCCGCTTGTGCTGCTTAAAATAATTTCCATATCTGTTGATCTCCCTGTCGTATTCGGCTTTTTTGCTGTTTTAATTTTGGTTTTGCACTTGAATTTCTATGCTCTGTATTTTGCATCTACTTTTCAAATCCGTTTTTTCGATATAAGATCAGAAAAAGCGCTGCTGACAAAAAGGCTTCGACAGACAGGACGATGATGCCGGACAAATGGATCGGAGCTTTCCCGGCGCTGATTGCAGATATAGCATTAAGGGCAATTCCGGTGAAGAGAAGATTTGAGATCTTTTCTAAAATGCTGCTGAATCCGGACAACATCGGAACCATCATAAATATAATGAGCGCAGGCGTAGTGATCGTACTTGCGGATACTTGGGTTTTGGCATAAATACCGAAGATCATGCCGACGACAGATGCAATGAAAGTGCAGACTGTCGTAATGATAAGATATGCGCCCCATTGGGATCCGGAAAGTGTAAGCTGTACGATGAAAACACATAAAACATTTACGGCTGTGGATAAAATTATAACCGGTATAATGCTTCCGAGAAAAAATTCAAGTCCGTTTACTGAAGAAGTCATCAGTGTCCGAAGCGTATTTTTTTCTTTTTCTTCCGCAAGAGCGGCTGCAGTACAGTATACGCTCATGGAAATATTCATCAGAACGCCGAGCGAAAGCGCGTAGCCGTCCATGTTGATCTTTCCGTCAGCGATGGATCGGTACAGTATTTTCATAAGAAAAGTAAATCCGAGGGAAAAGATCGGCATGATGATAAAGTTTTTGCTCATGAGAGTTCTCATTTTCATTTCTGTGACGGCAGATAGTTTTCTGAAATGGATTGCTGTTATTTTCATTGAAGATTCCTCCCTGTTGTGTCTAAAAATACAGTTTCAAGAGTAGGTTCACATGAATGGATCGTTTCAAGCTGTCCGCTGTTCATCCATTGTGCGATTTGCCCGGTTGTTTTCTCGTTTTGTAAGAGAAGGTGAGTTGTGCCGTCAGTAAGGCGGACGCGGTATTTTTTGATCTGATTATGTTTTAAGCAGATTGCCTGCGGTGAGCCATATTCGACAATAACGCCGTCATTTAAAAGAGCAACATTGTCACAAAGTTTCGTCGCTTCTTCCATATTGTGGGTTGTGAGAAAAATAGCCATTCCCTCATTTTTTAATTCCATCAGAAGTTTATGTATTTCATTAGAGGCAGATGGATCAAGTCCGTTTGTAGGTTCATCCAGAAAGAGTACTTTCGGACGGTGAAGGATCGCTCTTGCCAAAATGAGACGCTGTCTTTGTCCTTTGGAAAGTTTTCCCGCCATTTTTTTTCGGTGTTCGTACAATCCGATCCGTTTTAATAAGAGATCGATATTTTCGGAAGGAACATTTAAAATTCGTGCAAAATATTTTAGATTGTCATAAAGGTTCATTCGCTCGTAAACGCCGCTGGAATCGGTGACAATACCAATCTGCTCATAAATCCGTTCGTTGATTTTATCGCATTCAATGCCGAGGATCTCTGCGTTTCCGGATGTAGGTTTAAGCTGTCCGGTGAGGATTTTGATCGTTGTTGTCTTTCCGGCGCCGCTAGGTCCGAGAAAACCGAGGATTTCGTTGCTGTTTAAAACAGCGTTTATGTCTTTTAAGACGAAGTCTTTATTGAATTTTTTTGAAAGATGTCGGATCGAGATATATTGTTGTTTCAATTAATTCACTCCTTTGCATATACTGTACTTATCTGACAGGTACAGTATACATATAAATGTGCTTTCTGTCAATATCTGATATATACAGATTTTTAAAATAGCGTTTTAGACAAAAGAATTGTTTTCAGAGCGGAACATGCCGGCACGAAAAAAGAACCTTTGAAAAATGATGTTTCAAAGGTTCTTTATCAGGCTGTCGTTCTGCAGCTTTTGTATTTAATTAGTATATAATGTTGGTTTTTGGTTAAAGATTAACCGGCAAATTCCTGAGCTACGATCTCAGCTCCCGTATTGTCAAGGTAACGAACAACAACAACCGGATTTTCTACTTCTACTGCGGCTTTCAGAGAAGAAGCAACTGATTCAAATGTAGAAGCCTGAGATTGAAGAGAGGACTCCAAAGTGGACGGATCCGCTGCGAGAGCCGCTGAAAGATCAGCGTCTTCAATCGTGAAGTTGTAGATCAGTTTGTTATCTTCTGCTGTAAGGTTAAGTGCGATTCCGCTTCCTTCAAGAGATGCAAGCTGTGTTTCGAGCTGCTGCTGCATAATGTCGGAATTTACGAAATCTTCCAGTGTTTTAAACTTTCCTGTAACAGCAGCATCGTCATTATCTTCTGCATCGTCTTTTGCGTCGTCTTTTGCATCATCTTTTGCTGTGTCCTCAGTTTTCGGCTCATTCTTTTTTGAATCATTGTCAGATTTGCCACATGCACTTACTGCAAATGTGAGCATGATCACGCACATAATAAGCGAGATCTTACGGATTAAATTTTTCATAGTTTTTCCCTCCTAAGGTGTATTCGGTAAAATTACCATGAGCGTATTATATCATATGGAGACATAAGAAGATATCCGGCATATGTACCAATTTTTAAGATGTATTTTGTACATGAATATTATCAAGTTATGTAGGTTTGTCAAACATATGTTACACCCCGATCAATAAATTCCCTCAGAACAGTTTGTGGTGATTTCCACCCCAGAGGTCTCATGGGAAACTGGTTATAATCCCTACGGTTATAGGTTTGAAGCTGCTTGGAAAAATCCTCAAAGGAATAGAAAGTATGCGAGGTATAAAAACGTTCATTATCCTTGCGGTGGCTGCGTTCCACTTTTCCGTTATGACGTGGTGTAAAGGGTCGGATCAGTTTATGTTGGATGCCAAGTTCTTTTAAAGTCCGTTGGAATAAAGTCAATGTTTCTTTGCCGGAAGTGGAAAAGCGCTTTGTAAACTCCACGCCGTTGTCTGTCTGAACGCATTCGATTGGCATAGGAAAGCGTTGGATCAGATGCTTGAGGAACTGTGCGGATGAATAGGTGCTGTGTTCTTCAAAAGCTTCCACATACCGCCAGCGGGAGTACTCATCAATGGCGGTATACTGATAGAATTTCTTTCCTTTCGCATTATTGACAAGACAACATGCAGGAACGAATTTCACATCGACCTGGATACGCTGTCCGGGATATTTCATCTGCTCATAAGGCTTCGGAATATATTTGGGATTCGGAAGTTTTTGAGCCAAGATTCCCTGTTTCTTCAGAAAACGATACAATCCTGGGATGGAACGTTTATAACCGCGCTGCATAAGTTTGACCCAAAAGACAACCAGACCAGAATGGGGATTGCGCCTACGCATATCTTGGATCAGCTTGATTTCTTCAGGTGTATGCTGATTGGGATGGTGATGGGGACGGCGTGAACGATCGCGGAGAGACTCTATTGTGCCGTCATAGCGGCGCTTCCAACGATAAATATACTGGCGGTTTGTCTTATATTTAATTGCTGCTTTTGAGACACCATATTTTTCGGCGAAACGGATCAGGGATAGACGATACCTCATATCTTGTGTTATACTTGCCATGCGGGAATACTTCCTTTCTTAAATGTTTAGGTTTGGTAGCTTAAAGCATAACACAGAAAAGGTATTTCCGCTTTTTAATTATTCAGTTGTAACACATGTATTGTAATCCTACATTTTGTACATGAATATTATCAAGTTAATGCTTTACAATGACAAAATTAAGTGTATAATAAAAGGTTGGATAAATTTTATCGGCAGAATGAATTAGGGATGCATTTTATGCAATATCAGGCGCGATCGTTTGATAAGTACATGCAAACAGAAGAGAGAAGGGGGAAAAGAAAAATGGTGAAAACAAAAGATGCAGTCAATGATATGACAGTGGGAACCCCGGCAAAATTGATTATCCAGTTTATGATTCCTGTTTTTCTGGGGAATATATTTCAACAGTTTTACAATATTGCAGATTCGATTGTAGCAGGACAATTTATCGGAGTGAAAGCTCTGGCGGCTATCGGAAGTACCGGATCGCTGATGTTTTTTGTGACGGGCTGGCTTAACGGACTAAGCAGCGGATTTGCAATTCTTGTTTCACAGTGGTTCGGTGCAAAACAATATGATAAAATGCGGCATTACGTGGCGATGTCGGTTTATCTGGCAGGCGGATGTGCCGTTCTTATGACGGCGGGACTTTTGATCGCGAATGAGCCTATTTTACGGATGATGAATTATTCTGCGGAAATCATGCCTGAAGTAAAGCAGTATATGGGGATTATTTATGCAGGTTTGATCGTGACTGCCGCATATAATTCACTGGCGGCTTTTTTGCGTGCGATAGGCGATTCAAAATCTCCGCTGTATTTTCTTATTATATCTGCGGTAATTAATGTAGCTCTTGATGTAGTGTTTATCGTCGTATTCGGAATGGGTGTGGAAGGATGTGCCTATGCGACGGTCATTGCACAGGCAATTTCTGCGTTGTTATGTTTTATTTATATTGTGAAAAAGTTTCCTATTTTGCATTTGACAAAATCAGATCGAAAGATTTCTTTTCAAAGTTTCGGGCGTCTTCTTTCACTTGGCATTCCGATGGGGCTTCAGTTTTCAATTACGGCGATCGGAACGATTATCGTTCAGGGAGCGGTTAATGTATATGGTGAAACGTACATGGCAGGTTTTTCGGCTGCAGGGAAACTGCAAAATATGATTATGACGGTGTTCGTTGCATTTGGAGCTACAGTCGCTACTTATGTAGGACAGAACCGCGGAGCAGGGAGAATGGACCGGGTAAAGTCGGGGGTGAGATGCACACAGGTCATGATATTAGTCTGGAGTGTGATCGCAATGGCAGCCGTTTGTTTTGGTGGAAAATATATGACATGGCTGTTTATCGATCCGTCTGAGACAGAAGTTGTCAATGTGTCTGTATTATATTTTCGTACGGTGTTTTGGTGTTATCCGTTTTTGGGAAGTATTTTTTTATACCGGAATACGCTTCAGGGAATGGGATATGGACTTGTTCCCATGCTGGGAGGTGTTTTTGAACTTGCAGCAAGAAGTGCGATTGTTATGGCGGCTGCCGGAAGGACAACTTTTCAGGGAGTGTGTCTCGCCGATCCGGCGGCATGGATCGCTGCGCTGATTCCACTTGTGCCATATTATTTTTATACGATGCGGAAATGGAAGACTACAGAGACAAAAATACAAAAGCAGATATAAAGTAGGATTTTGAAATTGATAAAAGAAAAATGAGAAATATTATCAAAAACACTTGAAATACAGAGAAAAATCATGTATGATATATGAAAGTAGTTAGCCGCAACTAACCAAAAAAACAGAAGCAATGTTGTGTCATAGTATTTTCTGTGAATGGAGATCATACGTGAAGGATTCAGAAAAATATTTCAGGAGGTTGGCGATGAGTGTTGTGATCATAGGCGGACATGACCGAATGGTATGTCAGTACAAACAGATATGTAAACAGTTTAAGTGTAAGGCGAAAGTGTTTACTCAGATGTCGGCGGCGATGAGTAAGCAGATAGGAAGCCCGGATCTGATCGTTCTTTTTACGAACACGGTATCACACAAAATGGTACGCTGTGCGGTAGAAGAAGCCGGACGATGCAATGCGGAGGTTGTCAGATGCCATACAAGCAGTAAAAACGCATTGGAAGAGATACTGGGGAATATATGTGTGCAGGGGTGAGCTTTTTAGATGTCCGTGGAGATATTTCAGAAAGAAAGGCGGAAGCTGTAAAGAAAACAAGGTTATGGCAATACAACGGTACAGGCGGCAAAGAATTTTTCAAACAAATTCTTTGCCGCCTGTACCGTTGTAAATAAGAGATATGATTTATAATTGAATATTTTTGAAAAGATCACCGAGATTTGTTCCGATATTTTCACTTTTCGGGATAACAACTTTTTCTGTCGGTTCTTCTTTTACTTCTTCAAGCGCTTTCATACTAAGGCTTATTTTTCCGTCTTTGATTCCGATTACTTTTACAGTGACTTTGTCTCCGGCATTTAAAACATCGGAAGGCAATTTTACACGCTTTTGTGAAATCTGTGAAACGTGTACAAGACCGGACAGACCGTTGTCAAGTTTGATGAACGCGCCGTAATTTTGTAAAGTCTCGACTGTTCCTTCTAAAACTTCTCCGATTTTCAGGTTGGCAATCTGATCTTCCCGCGCTTTCTTTTCTTTTTCTTTTAAAAGTTCTCTTGCGGAAAGGACGAGACGGTTATTTGCCTGGTCAGCGTCAATTACCTGTACTTCTATTTCTTTCAGAAGATAAGTTTCCAGATCTTCGATATAGGAAAGGGAAAGTTTAGAAGCAGGAACAAATCCACGCAGTCCTTCGATCATCACGATTACTCCGCCATTTACAACGCCTTCTACTTTTACAGGAAGAACTGTTTTTTCTTCCATATATTTTGTGACGAGATTCCACGGATTGGCATCGTCGAAATGATCTTCGTAGTCAGCCATCGTTTCTGTTGTGGAAGCAGCAGCTTCCTCTGTTTTGCAGTCATTATCTGTCTGCATTGGTTCTTTCATTTCTTCGCTCATTGTGCAGCACCTCTGTTTCTTTTTTATATAGAAAGAGTATACCACAGATGGAGGAGAAAAAACAATATTTTGAAAGTAGAGAAGAATGGTATTTTTATTCTTAATTTTTCTTGACTATATTGTTTATTGTGCTCTTGCAGAAGAATGAGATTTATGTATATAATAATGCAGTTATGGATGAAAAATGTTTTTATCGATAAGCATAGAATCTTTTCAGATTATTGATGTTGGATGAAGAAAGCGAGAGTAAAAATATATGAGTAGACAGAAAGATAAAATATATGTTGTCGGCCATAAAAATCCGGATACAGATTCCATATGTTCCGCGATTGCATACGCCGCATTAAAAACAAAATTGACAGGTCACGCTTATGAGCCGCGCAGAGCCGGACAATTAAATGAAGAAACACAGTATGTTCTTGAAAAATTCGCAGTGAAACCTCCGAAGCTTTTGTCTGATTTAAGAGAACAGATCAAAGATGTTGAGTTGAAAGAAGTAGAAGGATTGACAAGTAACTCTTCAATCCGCACAGCGTGGGAAACGATGCGGGAGCTGAACATTCATACACTTCCGGTTGTAAGAGACGGCAGTTTGGAAGGGGTTATTACGATCGGTGATATTGCCAAGACATATATGGATGTTTATGATAGTATGATTTTATCAAAGGCAAGGACTCAGTATAGAAATATTGCCCGTGCAGTAGATGGGGAAGTGATCACCGGAAATGAGCATAGCTATCTGTTAAACGGAAAAGTAGTGATCGCAGCTTCAAGCAGGATTCTCATGTCGGATTTTATAAGCAGAGATGACCTTGTGATCATGGGAGACAGAAAGGATGCACAGCAGTGTGCGGTAGATATGGAAGCAAGCTGTATGGTCGTCTGTCAAAACGCTTCGATTTCAGAAGAGATTATTAAACAGGCGGAAAAAAAGCAGATTGTGATCATAAGGACGCCTCATGATACTTTTACTGCGGCGCAGCATATCAATCAGAGCATTCCGGTCAAATATTTTATGACAAAAACGAATCTGGTTACATTCAAAATGAAGGATTATGTTGATGACGTAAAAGAAGTGATGGCGCGAAAACGGTTCAGAGATTTCCCGATTGTTGACGGAAACGGGAAATTATTAGGACTGATCTCAAGACGACGGTTATTGAACGTAAGAAAAAAACAAGTGATTCTTGTCGATCATAATGAGAAAAGCCAGGCTGTGGACGGAGTGGAAGAGGCAGAAGTAATGGAGATCATCGATCACCACAGACTGGGCAGTATTCAGACAATGGGACCTGTATTTTTCCGTAATCAGCCGGTGGGATGCACTGCGACGATCGTCAGTCAGATGTATGAAGAAAACGGAGTTGAAATAGATCCGACAAACGCCGCGCTCCTTTGTTCCGCTATTATTTCCGATACGTTGATGTTCCGCTCTCCGACCTGTACGCCTTTGGATGAAAACACAGCGAGGAAACTGGCTCAGACTGCGGGCGTCGAGATTGAAATTCTGGCGCAGGAAATGTTTCGTGCAGGAAGTAATTTGAAAGGGAAAAGCGCTCAGGATATATGCTTTCTTGATTTTAAAAAATTTACGGTCAACGAGACTGTGTTCGGAGTAGGACAGGTGAATTCAATGAGTTCCGACGAACTGGAAGGAATCAAAAAGAAAGTAAAGCCGTATTTGGAGAAAGCGTGCGCAGACAGCGGGGTAAATATGATCTTTTTTATGTTGACAAATATTTTGACAGAATCATCGGAACTTCTTTGCGGCGGTCCGGAGGCAAAGGAAAAAATATTAAATGCATATGATTTGCCGGAAGACACGGATACGATCATGCTAAAAGGAGTAGTATCAAGGAAAAAGCAGCTTGTTCCGACGCTTGTCAGCGTCCTGCAGCAATAATAAAACGGAAAAAGAGAGGAAGGATAAAATGTCCAGACAAATATGGAAACCGGGAAACATGCTTTATCCGCTTCCGGCGGTGATGGTCAGTACCGCAGATAAAGAAGGAAACAGTAACATAATTACGATTGCATGGACGGGAACCGTATGTACGAATCCGGCGATGGTATATATTTCTGTTCGTCCGGAGCGCTATTCTTATCATATGATAAAAGAAAGCGGGGAGTTTGTGATCAATCTGACGACAGAAAAATTGACAAAAGCGACAGATTACTGTGGAGTTCGTTCGGGAGAGAATGTAGATAAGTGGAAAGAATGTCGTCTTACGCAAGGAAAAGCATCATCTCTTGAATTTGCTCCTATTATAGAAGAAAGCCCGGTAAATATTGAATGTAAAGTAAAAAAAATGGAGGAGCTTGGAAGTCATCATATGTTCCTTGCAGAAGTGACTGCAGTTCAGGTAGATGATTCATATATGGATGATAACGGAAAATTTATGCTGAATAATACGGGATTGATTGCCTATTCTCACGGGGAATATTTATCTCTGGGAGAGAAGCTTGGTCAATTCGGATATAGTGTGAGAAAAAAGAAAAAGCAGACAAAGAAAAAATCCGGAATGAAATAACGTCAGGTGGACGTTCTTTGATGAATGTGGTATCCTTATTTCAGATGACAGAAAATGATAAGATTAAGATTTAAGTATGAGGTGATTTAAGATGAAGAAACCGGTATTGGTGATTATGGCAGCGGGAATGGGAAGCAGATACGGCGGATTGAAACAGATCGATCCGATCGATAAAGAAGGTCATATTATTATGGATTTTTCTATTTATGATGCAAAGCGCGCCGGATTCGAGAAAGTCGTTTTTATTATTAAAAAGGAAAACGAGACGGACTTTAAAGAAGCAGTCGGAAAACGGATTGAGAAAGTAATGGATGTAGCTTATGTGTACCAGGAACTGACAAACATTCCGGACGGATTTGAGATTCCGAAAGACCGTGTAAAACCGTGGGGAACAGCTCATGCGGTGTTAAGTGCGATCGATGAGATCGACGGACCGTTTGCTGTGATCAATGCAGATGATTATTACGGACGGCATGCGTTTCAGACAATTTACGATTATTTGACGACCCATGAAGACGACGACAAGTATCGGTATACGATGGTTGCATACCGTTTGAAAAATACTGTGACAGATAACGGACATGTGGCAAGAGGTATCTGCGGGTTAAACGCATCGAATGAACTTGTAAGCGTTACGGAAAGAACCCGTATTGAAAAGAGAAATAACGGCATTGAATATTCGGAAGATGACGGACAGACATGGAACGAAATCGATCCGGATACACTTGTATCAATGAATATGTGGGGATTTACGAGAAGTATTCTAGAAGAGATCAAAACGGGATTTCCGGCATTTTTAGAGAAAGGATTGAAAGAAAATCCTTTAAAATGTGAATATTTTCTCCCGGCGGTTGTAAGTGATCTTTTAGCAGAAGACCGCGCTGCAGTGAAAGTACTTGAGTCCGAAGATAAGTGGCACGGAGTTACTTATAAAGAAGATAAGCCGGTCGTCGTAGAAGCGATACAGTCTCTGAAAGATTCGGGCTTATATCCGCAGCATTTGTGGGATTAGTCTTAATGCAACATTTTTACTATAAGATGATATAAAAATATAAAGCTATTTTGTAGGATGAGTGGTAAGATGTGCATGTAAAATAAAACGGCAGTAAAAAGGAAAACTGCAATAGACAGAACCTTGAACGGTATCTGAAATATTTACGAGGAGGAAACAGATATGTCAATCTTAGTAACAGGCGGCGCCGGATTTATCGGCAGCCATACATGTGTGGAATTGTTAAATGCAGGGTATGATGTGGTCATCGTAGATAATTTATATAACGCATCGGAAAAAGCGGTAGATCGCGTGAAAGAGATCACAGGAAAAGATCTGAAATTTTATCAAGTAGATATCCGCGACAGAGAAGGGCTTAATGAAGTGTTCGACAAAGAAGATGTAGAGTCGGTAATTCATTTTGCCGGACTTAAAGCGGTAGGGGAGTCTGTGCAGAAGCCTCTCGAATATTATGAAAACAATATCGGAGGAACGATCACTCTTTGTGATGTGATGAGAAGTCATGGAGTAAAAAACATTATTTTCAGTTCTTCGGCAACAGTATACGGGGATCCGGCATTTATTCCGATCACGGAAGAGTGTCCAAAGGGTGTGTGTACAAATCCATATGGATGGACAAAATGGATGTTAGAGCAGATTTTGACAGATCTTCATACGGCAGATCCGGAGTGGAACGTAGTGCTTCTTCGCTATTTCAATCCGATCGGAGCGCATAAAAGCGGTATGATCGGAGAAGATCCGAAAGGAATTCCGAATAACCTGATGCCATATATTACACAGGTGGCGATCGGAAAACTGGAGTGTCTTAGCGTATTTGGAGACGATTATGACACACATGACGGAACAGGGGTGCGCGATTATATCCATGTAGTCGATCTTGCGATAGGTCATGTGCGCGCAGTAGAGAAGCTGAAGGAAAAAGACGGTGTTTCGGTATATAATCTCGGTACAGGAAACGGACAATCCGTATTAGATATGGTAAAAGCATTCGGAAAAGCGTGCGGAAAAGAGATTCCATATGTAATTAAACCGCGCCGTGCAGGCGATATTGCAACATGCTACTGCGATGCGTCCAAAGCAAAAAAGGAACTTCACTGGGAAGCGGAGCGTGGATTAGAAGAAATGTGTGAAGATTCGTGGAGATGGCAGAGCCAGAATCCGAATGGATATGCAGAGTGAAAATAAGCATGATAATCAACAGAAAATAGAAATAACAAGTTAGAAATAACAAGTATGTCCGCGGGAAATTTTTCTTTTCTGCGGACATACTTGCATGTAGGCAAAGAAAAGCATTAAAAATACGTTTTCTTCTGATCTGATAAAATGCATTTAAAATCCGTACAACAATTTTGCAAATCCCATTTCATGGAAGAAAAAGAAACGTCCGGCAAAGAGGATGAAAATGTAGAGCGGAAGTTCCAAGACAGGATAAGAAAAATCATTTAACTTATTATGAAGTCTGGTTGGCATCAGTTTCTTGAATGATTTATATATTAAGAATCCGATAATCGCTCCTAAAGTATTCATAATAAGGTCGTCGATATCGGTTCGTCGGTTATTTAATAACTGGCTTATTTCGATCAGTATGGAAAAAGAAAATCCTGCAAGGGCGGTTAGGTGCAGCGATCTCATTTTTTTCCAGATTAAAGGGATCAAAAACCCAAACGGAATGAACAGGATGATATTCAAAATATATCCGACCATATCGATTCCCGCAGAAAAGGGGATAGGATTAATGTGGGAAATTTCTGTTTGGAAGCGATACAAAAATGCATCCCATAAAGTGCCGGTTCCTGTGACGTGATATACACATACGATGTAGACGGCAAAAAGAAATAAAAGCAGGCCGGGCAGAAGATGTGTTTTTTCTCCGCCCTTTTTCTGTTTGTGCGAAAGAAAAATAAAGGCAGCCGAAAAAGGAAGGATCGAAGCCGCAAATTCATAGGTATAAAAAATTAAAGTTTCCATAGAGTTTCTCCTTTATATATGTTTTAAAAGGCTGTTGGGAGTTGTGAAAAAGCAAGTTCGCCTAAGTGTTTGTGTTTCGTTAAAAGTATAAAATAAGTATATCATCGAAAATAAGAAGATTGTGGGAATTGCGGGAATATTAAGGAATATTAAGGAAAGCTTAAATAAAACTGGCGAATCGGAAGTGTATATGATACACTGGATGTATTCTTGATAAAAAATGTACAGTAAAGGCGTTTGCCGCATCGGAACGAAATAGATGTAATGGGAGAAATATTTATAGTATTCAGACGTATAAGGCAGGTGGAACATGAAAAAGAATCTTACATTTAAAGAGTTGATATTTGTTGCAAGTATGTTGTTTGGGATGTTTTTTGGCGCGGGAAATTTGATCTTTCCGATATTTATGGGACAGCTTGCAGGCCATCATGTGTGGGCGGCATCGGCAGGTTTTCTGATCACAGGTGTCGGGCTTCCGCTTCTTGGTGTGGCGGCGCTTGGCGTCAGCCAGAAAGACGGACTTTTGGAATTAAGCAGTCAGATCGGCAGAAAATACGGAGTTTTCTTTACGTGTCTTTTGTATTTGACGATCGGGCCTTTTTTTGCAATCCCAAGATGCGCTACGGTTTCGTTTACAGTTGGAATAGAGCCGTTTATTTCAGACGGCGGGAAGATGGCAGGATTGGGAATATTCTCTTTTGTATTTTTTGCCGTTGTATTGTTTTTTTCATTGAAGCCGGGACAGATCTTAACGTGGATCGGGAAAATACTGAATCCTCTGTTTTTAATTTTGTTGAGTATTTTTGTTATTCGGGCGCTTTTTTCACCGGCCGGAAATATGAGTAAGATCGAGGCATCCGGCGCATATGTGTCCGGCGCCTTTTCAACCGGTCTGCTGGAAGGGTATAATACGATGGATGCTCTGGCCGGGCTTGCTTTCGGAATTATTGTTGTTAATGTAATCAGAAGCCTTGGTATAAAGGAGTCGGGAGCAGTGGCAAAAAATACGATAAAAGCAGGCGTTTTCAGCTCATTATTAATGGCGCTTATCTATGTTTTGGTTGCGGTTGTCGGTGCGCAGAGCCGCGGGGTGTTTCCTGTGGCGGCAAATGGAGGAGAGACATTTGCGATCGTTTCCGAATACTATTTCGGAAAGCCGGGTCAGATTATATTAGCGCTGATTTTTGCGGTGGCATGTTTGAAAACAGCGATCGGCCTTGTTACAAGCTGTGGGGAGACGTTTGAAAAGATATTTCCGAACGGACCTTCTTATCGTGTGTGGGCAGTGATTTTTTCTCTTCTTTCTTTCTTGATCGCAAATGTAGGACTTGATGCGATCATTGCATATTCTCTTCCTGTTTTGATGTTCTTGTATCCGCTGGCAGTGACACTTATTTTGCTTACTTTATGCGGAAAGCTGTTTGGGAATGACAGAAGAATATACAGTTGGGTGACAGCGTTTACGGCTGCAGCGGCGATTTTAGATTTTGTGAAAGCTTTGCCAAAAAATTCGGATGTAATCGTGAAACTTCAGGAGATGCTCGGTGCGGTATCAAAGATGCTTCCGATATCGAAGTATGGTTTTGGATGGGTGTGTCCGGCTTTGGTTGGATTGATGATCGGTCTGGTCCTTCAAAAGATACGAAAGAATAAAAGATAAGTTTTATGAAAGATAAAAAATCAAAAACCTATTCGTTAAAACTACCAAATTTCATTTGTGGATTTTGGATGTTTTGACAAATATGAAAACGATACCAAAAATGCGATTGACAAATGACGAAAGTGAGTATATTGTAAAGACATAAACAAGAAAACAAAGAGAAAAGTGAGGTGGAAAAAGTTTTGGCAACGATATCAGATGTTGCTCGGCTGTCAGGAATGTCAGTTTCAACTGTCTCAAGAGTTATCAATAACAAACCTCATGTTTCGGAGGAAAAGAGACAGAAGATACTGGAGGCTATGGACGCTCTTGGGTATAGTCCGCTTCAGGCGGCAAGACAGTTAAGAGGTTCGGGCTCCGGGAATATAGCGGTAGTTGTTCCTACTATCACAAATAACTTTTTCGCACAACTGGTCGATTCAATTGAGAAAACTTGCAGACAGTATCATTACCGAACATTGATCGTGCAGACTTACGGAGAAAAAGAAAGTGAAGAAAGCGCAATGAATCTTCTGAAGATGCAGCATGCTGACGGAGTGATTTTATGTGCGATAGAGAATGACTGGGATAAGTTGAAATCATATGGCGAATATGGAAAACTTGTCGTCTGCAATGAATATAATCAGGACAAGGAAATTTCGATGGTATGCGGCAGACAGTATGAAGGGTTTTATAAAGCTTCGAAATATCTTTTGGAAAAAGGATATCGAAAGATTGCATATTGTACAGGAACAAGAGCAGTGACCCTTCAGGATAAAGGAATTAATATCGACAGCGATCGCTATAGAGGATATATGGACGCGCTTGCTCAAAGCGGAATTGCGGCAAATACGGCATGGCTGTTTTCGGGAGTGAGGGAAATGGAAGACGGGCGAAAGATTATGCGGAAGATTTTGGAACTTTCCGAAAAACCGGATGCGGTAATTGCCGGAAGTGATGAGGTTGCGGCAGGCATGGTGATGGAAGCGCTGAAGAATGGTGTAAAAATACCACAGGATATTGCGATTATGGGAGTAGATGATCAGCCATTGGCATCCTATCTCCAGATTCCGTTAACAACGATATGGCAGCCTGTACAGGATGAAGGCCGATGTGCGGCAAAAGAAATGGTTCGTCAATTAAAAGGTGAATCAGAAGGAATAAGAAGAAAAGAGTTGGATTTGAAGCTGATAGTCAGACAGTCGGCATAAATCGGACAGAAACCGGTATGAAAATAGAACCGGTTTTTAAAAACAAAAAATTGGTAACGATACCAAACGAAAAACAGAGACGTATTTGTAAACGAAAAACACAAATAAAGAAACTAAAAATGATTAAAAAAGAGGAGGAACAAAAATGGTAGTATTAGCAAGAATTGATCAGCGTTTGATTCATGGGATTATCGTAAATCAATGGGCGCCGGCGCTTCAGGTGAAGAGATTTATGGTTGTAGACGACATTCTTTGCAGCAATGAAGAGGTAAAAGCGAGTATGAGAATGGCGAAGCCGGCAGGAACGGGAGTATCGGTGATTTCGGCAGAGACGGCGATTGCTAATTTTAAAGCAGGGAAATATGACGGTCAAAGAGTTTTTGTCCTTGTAAAAGAACCGGAAACTTTAATCCGTCTGATTGAAGGCGGCGTAGAGATACCGAAAGTTGATCTTGGGATTATGTTTAATGAAGACGGAAGAACTCCTATTTCTAAATTTATTGCATTAAATGAAAAAGAAAAAGAGGATCTTGAAACGATCAAGGGAAAAGGAATACCGGTTGTGATTCAATATGTTCCGACAGATGCAGAAGAGGCATATTAAGAAACAAGAGATTCGGATAAAAGAGATATGTTTAATGTGATGAGATTTTTCGGAATCGGATTGTTAAAGAGAGATTGAGGTGAAAGATATGGAAGTAATACAAAATATTTTGATCGTGATTTTGGCAGGATATATGACGGTTGACCAGAACGGACCGGTTGTTTTGTCATGGTTTTCGGTAATTGTAGGAATGATATCAGGTTTGATCATGGGCGATATGAATACAGGTCTTATGATCGGAGGAACATTCCAGTTGATGTCGCTTGGCGTTGCAGCTTTGGGAGGAGCATCTGCTCCGAATTATGGTTTGGCGACGATTATAGGAACGTTTATTGCCGTGAGAACCGGAACAGGAGTCGATGCAGCGATTGCAGTCGGACTTCCGGTAGGGCTTCTGGCAATCCAGTTGGAAGTAGTTGTAAGAATTATTTTAAACTTTGTCGCTCATAAGATGCAGACAGATAATAATGAAGGAAAATGGAAAACAATGAACATGGAAGCGTGGATTGGACCGATTCTTTGTTCTTTGCAGACAATAATCCCGACAGTGATCGTAGTATGCTTCGGAGCTAATGTCGTGGAACTGATCTTGGAAGTTATTCCGGAGTGGGTGACAAACGGTCTTTCGATTGCGGCAGGTATGCTTCCTGTAGTCGGTATCGGAATGTTGATGAGATATATGCCGGTTAAGAAATTCCTTCCGTTTATTTTGGTCGGATTTGTTCTGTCCGCATATTTGGGAGTACCGGTTCTTGGAATTGCGATTATAGGATTTGCGGCAGCATTTTGGTATTTTACAACAGAGATTAATAAAGCGGATGCAGTGACGATGGCAGCAGCAGAACATGCCGATGAGATGGGAGATGATTTTGATGAGTAATGAAATGAACAAAGAAATGAGTCAGGGAACGGATGTACAGACAGAAGAACGTTATCAGGTGACAAAGCGTGATCTGAGAAAAACAGCTGCAAGATATAACTTTATGGCATGCAATATTTTTAATTATGAATCACAGATGGGTCCGGCAATCGCGTGGGCAATGGCGCCTGTGCTTAGAAAGATTTATAAAAAAGACGACGAATATAAAATGGCATTAAATAATCATTTTAATTACTTCAACTCTACGACAGTTATGTCCAGTATGATTCTCGGGGCAACGCTTGCGGTGGAAGAAAAAGATGGAATTGCGGCAAAAGATACGGTTCAATCTTTGAAAACGAGTTTGATGGGACCGTTTGCAGGAGTGGGCGATACTCTTGTATGGGTGTTGTGGCCGACGATCATCGGATCGATATCAGGATATATGGCACAGCAGGGGAATCCTCTTGGCGCGATTATTTGGCTTTTGTGCAATATCGCATTTTGGTTTGTAAAATCAAAGATGTTCCAGATCGGATATACGTCAGGAACAAAGTTGATCACAAATTTAGGAAAACGTCTGACAGTATTTACAGAGGCGGCATCTATCATGGGCTTAAGCGTAGTCGGAGCGCTGATTGCTACTTCTGTAAAAATAACGACAGCTTTGAATTTTAAAGTAGGCGAAGTGGCATTGAACTTACAGACGGATATTTTGGACAAGATCATGCCGTCTCTTCTTCCGGTCCTGTTGACTCTCCTTGTATATAAATTACTTGGGAATAAAAAATGGACAGCTACAAAATTGATCCTTCTTATTATTGTAATTTCACTTGTATGTGCGTTTTTTGGGATTTTAACTGTATAAAAAGTATGATGACTGGAAAGGAAGGAGAATCATATGAAACGAATTTTGATAATAGCATCTCATGAGAAGATGGCGGATGGGATGAAAGATACATTGAATTTTATTTCCGGAGGGATACAGGAAACGATCGCATTGTCAGCTTATGTGGACAATCGTCCGGTAGAAGAAGCGGTTGACGAAGTGATGGACGGATTCGAGGGGGAAGATGAAGTTGTTGTATTGACGGATTTAATGGTCGGAAGTGTAAATCAAAAGTTTTTTAAATACCGTACGAGACCGCATACACATATCGTAAGCGGTATGAATCTGCCTCTTGCATTTCAAATTGCTATGGAACCGCAAGGGAAGTATATTACGGAAGAGAGAATGAAAGAAATAATTGAGACGGCAAAAGAAGAACTGAAATACGTAAATGAGGTTTCAAATGACGAGGATGAGGAAGATGAATAATCAGACAGCATGGTGGAAAAAAAGCGTGGTATATCAAATATATCCGAAAAGCTTCTATGATTCGGACGGTGATGGATTTGGGGACTTGAACGGAATCAGAGAAAAACTGTCGTATCTTGAAAAGCTGGGAGTAGATGTGATCTGGCTGAATCCGATTTATGAATCACCGCAAGTTGATAATGGGTATGATATATCGAACTATAAAAAAATAGAGCCGCAGCTTGGGACGATGGAAGATTTTGACATGCTGCTAAAAGAGGCTCATGAAAAGGGAATCCGCATCATTTTGGATCTTGTTGTCAATCATACATCGGACAAACATCCGTGGTTTACAGAAGCAAAAAAAGGGAAAGAAAATCTATATCATGATTATTACATATGGAAAGATACGATCCCGAATAACTGGGGATCAAGCTTTGGCGGACCTGCATGGGAGTATGTAGAAGAGACAGCGCAGTATTATCTTCATCTGTTTGCAAAAGAGCAGCCTGATCTAAACTGGGAGAACCCTAAAGTCCGGAAAGAAGTACAGGAGATTCTTCGCTTTTGGCTGGAAAAAGGGATTGACGGATTTCGGATGGATGTAATCACTTTGATTTCAAAAGATCCGGCTTATCCCGATGGTCCGGTGATTCAAAACAAAGCATACGGAAGTTATTATGCAGGCTGTGCAAGCGGTCCGCGCGTCCATGAATATCTACAGGAAATGAATCGGGAAGTGTTGAGCAAATACGATATTATGACTGTAGGAGAAGCTCCTCATACAAGTGCAGACGAGGCGGCGCCTTATACAGCTTCGGATCGGCATGAACTGAATATGGTCTTTCATTTTGATCATATGCATCTTGATTATGATGAAAATGGAAAATATGCTAAAAACCGCGTGAAATTGACAGATTTAAAAGAAGTGATGACGAAATGGCAGGATACAATGCATGAATGTGACGGTTGGAACAGTCTTTACTGGAGCAACCATGATCAGGCAAGGGCGGTATCTCGTTTCGGAAATGAATCAGAACCGTATCGTGTTAAATCGGCGAAAATGCTGGGAACGATCCTTCATATGATGCAGGGAACTCCGTATATTTATGAGGGAGAAGAACTGGGGATGACAAATGCTCATTTTGAGTCTATAGATGAGTACAAAGATGTGGAAGCGCTTGATATTTTTCGGGATTTTACGGAAAGAAAAGGTTTTTCCGAGAAAGATACATTGGAACTTCTCGGCTTGAAATCAAGGGACAATGCGAGAACTCCGATGCAGTGGGATAATACGGTCAATGCCGGGTTTACAGAAGGAACTCCGTGGATCGGAGTGAATAAAAACTGTAAGGAGATCAATGTGGAACAGTGTCTTGCAGATCAGGATTCGATTTTTTACTATTATCAAAAACTGATTCAGCTTCGCCATGAAATGCCGATTATTACAGATGGGGTATATGAGCTTTTGGATAAGGAAAATGAAAGCGTATATGCATATCTTAGAAAGGGAGAAAAGGAGACGCTTCTCGTAGTCGGAAACTTTACGGATAAGACGATCAATTATCATATAGAAGAAAAGGTGCAGGCTAAGAAAAGCAGACTTTTGATTTCAAATTATAACGCGGCGGAGACGTTTGAAAGAGATTTGTCGTTAGAGCCATATGGGGCATGCGTATATTTGCTGGAAGCAGAGAAATAAGGAAATAATTTTTCCTTATAATGAAAAAAATGAAAAAACTCTTGACGAGGTTGGTGTTAAGTGATATCTTAATACCAACATTTTTAGTAGGTAAAAAAACAGAAAGGAAGATAAGATATGGCAGATTATAAATTCGACACAATTCAGTTACATGCAGGACAGGAACGTCCGGACCCGGCGACAGATGCGAGAGCAGTTCCGATCTATGCAACGACATCATATGTTTTTCACGACTGTGCCGATGCCGCGGCAAGGTTTGGTCTTCAGGCAGAAGGAAATATTTACGGCAGGCTGACAAACTCGACGCAGGAGGTATTTGAAAAAAGGATCGCGGCGCTGGAAGGCGGTTCAGCGGCTCTGGCGGTTGCTTCGGGAGCTGCAGCGATCACATATACGCTTCAGGCATTGGCGCAGAACGGCGGTCACATCGTTTCGCAGAAAACAATTTATGGCGGAAGTTATAATCTGCTGGCGCATACGTTGCCGAATCTCGGAATTACGGCAAGTTTTGTAGATATCCATGATCTGGAAGCGGTAGAACGTGCAATTACAGAGCAGACAAAAGCGCTCTATATCGAGACGCTCGGCAATCCCAACTGTGATATTCCGGATATGGATGCACTGGCAGAATTAGCTCACAAATATCAGATCCCTCTTGTGGTGGATAATACGTTTGGAACGCCGTATTGGATTCGGCCGATCGAACATGGAGCGGATATTGTCGTACATTCTGCCACAAAGTTTATCGGCGGGCACGGAACAACACTTGGAGGCGTTATCGTTGATTCGGGAAGATTTGACTGGAAAGCTTCGGGAAAGTATCCGGCTATTACAGACCCAAATGACAGCTATCATGGAGTTGTGTTTTCGCAGGCGGCTCCGGGCGCGGCGTTTGTGACATATATCCGGGCGGTGATCCTGCGTGATATGGGCGCGGCAATCTCTCCTTTTGCTGCATTTCTTTTGCTTCAGGGAACAGAAACGCTCTCCCTTCGTTTGGAACGTCATGCCGAAAATACGAAAAAAGTGATCGAATACTTGAATCACCATCCCCTTGTTGAAAAAGTGAATCATCCGCTTCTGGCGGATCATCCGGATCATGATTTATACAAGAAGTTTTTCAAAAATGGCGGAGGTTCTATTTTTACATTTGAGATTAAGGGAGGAATAAAAGAAGCGCACGAGTTTATCGATCATTTGGAAATATTTTCTCTTTTGGCAAATGTTGCGGATGTCAAAAGTCTTGTGATCCATCCGGCAACAACAACCCATTCTCAGCTTAACGCACAGGAACTGCAGGAGCAGGGAATCCGGCAGAATACGATCCGTCTTTCAATCGGAACGGAACATATCGACGATATTATCGCAGATTTGGAAAAGGGATTTGCATCTGTTGAAAAACTGTGAGAAAATAAAATTGAAACATGAAAAAGGAGATAATAATATGTCTAAGATTTATACATCAGCCGATCAGTTGATCGGAAAAACACCACTTATGGAACTGACCCATATTGAAAAAGAACATGGGCTGAAAGCAAAAATCCTGGCAAAATTGGAATATTTTAATCCGGCAGGCTCTGTAAAGGATCGAGTAGCGAAAGCGATGATAGATGAGGCTGAAAAAAGCGGAAAATTAAAGAAAGATTCTGTTATTATCGAACCGACGAGCGGGAATACAGGAATCGGTCTTGCGGCTGTTGCAGCGGCAAGAGGATACCGCATTATTATAGTGATGCCGGAAACGATGTCGGTAGAACGCAGGCAGATCATGAAAGCATATGGCGCGGAACTCGTGTTAAGTGACGGAGCGAGAGGAATGAAAGGTGCGATTGAGAAGGCGGAAGAATTGGCAAAAGAACTTCCGAACAGCTTTATCCCGGGTCAGTTTGTAAACCCGGCGAATCCACAGGCTCATCGGGACACGACGGGCCCGGAGATCTACGAAGATACAGATGCGAAGGTCGATATCTTTGTGGCGGGAGTAGGAACAGGAGGTACCCTGACCGGAGTCGGAGAATATCTGAAATCGAAAAAGAAAGACGTGGAGATCGTGGCTGTTGAGCCGAAGTCGTCGGCAGTTCTTTCAGAAGGAATTCCGGGAGCGCATAAAATTCAGGGAATCGGGGCAGGATTTGTTCCGGAAATTTTAAATACAAATGTTTATGACGAGATTATCGCAGTTTCGGACGAAGATGCATTTGCCACAGGAAAAATGATCGGACAAAGAGAAGGTATTCTTGTCGGCATTTCATCCGGAGCAGCGGTTTGGGCGGCAATAGAGCTTGCAAAACGCAGCGAGAATGAAGGAAAGACGATCGTAGTGCTTCTGCCTGATACGGGGGATCGCTATTTGTCGACACCGATGTTCGCGGATTGACTTTCAAAAAGCATGAGAAAGGAGAAGTGCTGAATGTTGATCTCCACAAAAGGAAGATATGCTTTAAGAGTGATGATCGATCTTGCACAGAATAAAGAGTCCGGGCATGTCGCGATGAAAATCGTGGCTGCCCGGCAAGGTATTTCTTTGAAGTATTTAGAAAGGATCTTGCCGGTGCTGACAAAAAACGGATTAATAGAAGGCGTTCACGGAAAAGGCGGCGGGTATCGTCTCTGCCGTGAACCAAAAGAATATAAGGTCGGAGAAATCCTTCGTCTTACGGAGGGAAACCTTGCTCCGGTCTCATGCCTGGAATGCAATGCACCTGTCTGTGAAAGAAAAGATCAGTGTCACACAATTGGAATGTGGACTGATTTTCACAAAATGATCAATGATTATTTTGATGGTATCACACTGGAAGATTTGATGCATAGAAATACAGAGTTATCAGAGGATGAGAAGTAATGAAACGAAATATTGATTTGAATGAAATATCAGACGGGCGTCTCTATTCGTCCGGAGATATGGTAAAAGCGGATTGTCATGACTGTGCGGGGTGTTCCGCATGCTGCAGAGGAATGGGTGACTCGATCAAATTAGATCCTATGGATATATGGCGGCTTAAAAAAGGGGTCGGAAAAGAATTTACGGCTTTGATGGAACAGGAAATTGAGCTGGGGATTGTAGACGGTATGATATTGCCGAACGTGCGGATGACGCCGGAAGGAGATGTCTGTCCGTTTTTAGATGTGTATGGCAGATGCAGCATACATGCATATAGACCGGGTATCTGCCGTCTGTTTCCTCTTGGCAGATATTATGAAGAAAACGGAATAAAATATTTTATCCAGATCCATGAATGTGCGAGAAAGGAACGTGGTAAGATAAAAATAAAAAAATGGCTCGGAATTGCAAACTTGAAAGCGTATGAGGACTATATATGGAAGTGGCATGGATTTCTGAAAGATTGTGAAAATGCGATCTTCGGGCTGGATGATAAAAACAGAAATATATTGACTCTATATGTGCTGAGGAGCTTTTTTGAGGCGCCATATCGGGCTGATGATGAAAACGGATTTTATGAAGAGTTTTCTGTAAAAATGGAAGAAGTGAGAAAAAAACTGGATGGCTTGAAAGATTTTTCGTAAAGCGCTTTAAAATAGAAAAAATGTTCTCTTGTAGTTTTGATTGTAAAGAAGTATAATGGGAATAAATTTATGGATAACGCTTCCTGAAAGTATCTCATGGAAGCGATCCGGACAGGAAAACAGGAGGTTTCGATATGGCTTGGGCAATATTTTCTATGCTATTTCTCGCGATCGGAGGAGTGGTCTATGGCGCTGCGGCATTAATCTGGTTTGCGTTGACGATTCTCGCAAACTGGCTGATGTTTATGAAAGCGGGAGAGGCCGGTTGGAAGTCTATAATTCCGGTATATAATACATATACGGCTTATAAGATCGCGTGGACTCCGAATATGTTTTGGATTTATTTCATATTTACAGTGTTGGAAAGTATATTTTCCAGTATTTCAGGCGGAGATTTCTGGTCGTTTTCGGGATTTCTGGGAGGTCTGTGCGGACTGGTAACGATCGTTTTGTCTGTGTTTTATTGTGTGAATCTGGCGAAAAGCTTCGGAAAAGGACTTGGGTTTACGATCGGACTGATTTTCCTTGAGCCGATTTTTGTTATGATGATCGCTTTCGGATCAGCCCGATATCAGAAATATTAAAATGTCTTGTTTTTTATAAGTGAAAGGCGTGTTATGAAAAGAGGCTGTGAAATAACAGTCTCTATGGAAAAAGAGGACCTTTCGTTCAAAATGAACGAAAGGTCCTCTTTTTTACTCCCTTTCCGAAGGGGATATATTGCCAAAGGAGAAGTTTATCAGAGGTATATCCATCAGAGTGTGGAAATGAAACGTTTAAAGGCTTTAATTCCTTCATCTGTGCATTTATATACACCTGCGTCTTCGAGTACTTTGCAAAATACTTTTCCGACTTCCTGTTCCAAAATCTGTTCGATATTTTCTTCTGTAACATTGTCGTACTCTGATAGAAAGGCATCTGTCCAGTCTGCGTGTTTTGCAATTTGATCATTGCTTCGGATGTCTTTTTTCTCTATGATATATTCTTTTAGAAGTTCCATCTCTCCTTTGAGTCTTGCAGGAAGAACGGCGAGACCCATTACTTCTATCAGACCGATGTTTTCTTTTTTGATATGGTGAAGTTCTTCGTGCGGATGATATACTCCGAGAGGATGTTCTTCTGTTGTAATGTTGTTGCGAAGCGTCAGATCAAGTTCATACATACCGTCTTTTTTTCTGGCGATCGGGGTGATCGTGTTGTGTAAAACCCCGTCTGTTTCTGCAAATATAAATGCTTCCTCGTCTGTATAAGTACGCCATTTTGAAAGAATATGATCTGCAAGGTCGATAATCTGTTCCGTATTTTCTCCTCTCAGACGGATAACAGAAAGGGGCCATTTGACGATTCCCGCTTCCACGTCTTCATATCCCGGCACAGTAAAGTTTTCGATGATCGGAGCTTTGGCCATGGCGAAAGTATAATTTCCGCCCTGGAAATGATCATGGCTTAAGATAGAGCCGCCGACGATCGGAAGGTCTGCGTTCGATCCAAGGAAGTAGTGTGGAAATAGTTTAATAAAATCAAACAGTTTGGCAAATGTATTTCTGTCTATCTTCATCGGAACATGTTCGCCGTTAAATACGATGCAGTGTTCGTTGTAATAAACGTAAGGAGAATACTGGAATCCCCAGCTGCGTCCCTGGATCGTGATCGGGATGATGCGGTGGTTCTCTCTTGCAGGATGGTTGGAACGTCCGGCATAGCCTTCGTTTTCCATGCAGAGCTGACATTTTGGATAGGAAGCGGATTTCGCTTTTCCTGCAGCGGCAATCGCTTTCGGATCTTTTTCCGGTTTGGAAAGATTGATCGTAATGTCAAGTGTGCCGTATTTGGTTTCGACTGTCCATTTTCGATCTTTTTTGATGCGGTAGCGGCGGATATAGTCACTGTCCTGACTTAATTTATAATAGTAAGAGGTGGCTTCCTCAGGAGAAATGTTATATTTTTCCTGAAATTCTTTTTGGATCTGTGAAGGACGCGGCATCAGACAGTTCATGATTTTTGTGTCAAAAAGATCACGGTATGTAATGCTGTCTTCTATAATTCCCCGTTTTACGGCCTCGTCAAGAAGATCTTTGAGAATTTCCTCAAGATCACGGTTGTCGGAAGTACATTCGATGTCTTCGTAGTTGTCTTCATGAAAGAGTTCAAGAAGAAGATTTGTTGTGTAAACACGTTCGCATTCGGGAGTAAGACCGGTATCTATCCCATATTGCACTAATTTTTTGATTGATTCATAAAGCATGATCGGACTCCTTTTTTCTGTTTTTTGTTAATTAATTTGTGGAAAGTTTTTTATTTTCTCGAAATTTTCTGTCTATAGTATAGGATGAAAGCAGTGAAAAGGTCTATAAAAAATCCGTGCGAATCCATGTAAAAATGTTGCATTTATAATAAGGGAAAGTTTATAATGGATATAGTTTGATGATCGGGATATGAAACGAAGGATCAAGAAAGGGGATTCTATGGAAGCATCATATAAACATTCGTATAAAACAGGGGAAAATCTGCTGAATTCTTTGTCCGTATATAATGTCGGATATCAGAAATGTGATCCCGAATATCAGTGGGGGCCCGGAGTGAGAGATCACTATTGTATTCATCACATTTTGTCGGGGAGCGGATGTTATTGTACGGGAACTGTGTCAAAGCATTTGGAAGAAGGAGATACGTTTATTCTCTATCCGGGAGTAGAGCTTAGGTATCAGGCAGATGCGGATAAGCCGTGGGAATATGCATGGGCAGGGTTTATGGGCGCGGATGCGGCGTCTCTTATCAGAAATACAGAATTTAGCAGGGAGACTCCGTATATTTTAAAAGGGAGGATTCCGACAGAAAAGATACGTGACGGACTGGAACGGATTTATAATGCGAAAGGAAATACATATGAGGCCGCTGTCGCTATGACAGGGGAGATGTACAGTCTGCTGGCAGTGTTTATGCATTACGCAGAGCATGAAGAGAAAGAAAAGGCGATACAGCTGACTTACGCAGAGAAGGCGGAGAGTTATATAGAAACAAATTATTCATATCCTATTACGGTAGAAGAGATTGCTTCCTATGTCGGGATAAGCAGAAGCCATTTGTTTCGTTCTTTTCAAAATTATATGAACAGATCGCCGAAAGAATATTTGACGGAATACAGGATCAAGCAGGCGTGTCGACTTCTGCGAGAGACAGATCTTTCGGTCTCGGCGATTGCTTATTCGGTCGGTTTTGAAAATAATCTTTATTTTTCAAAAGCTTTTCGTAAGCAGAAAGGGGAAAGTCCGTCAGAGTACAGAAAGAGCCGTGTAAGAAAAATATGACGGTATATCTTGCAAAACGGAACGCTTTGCATCTATAAGAGAAGAAGAACATATACTGGAAAGTGAAAGAAATCAAAGGCAGAGATGCAATGGAGCGAAACAGAAAAATATGGATGCAGATCTTGGTGTTGGCAGCAGTGCTGCGCTTTTTTCCATTTGATTTTCAAACGGCTGTTTCAACGGCGTCAGAAGATGTTGCGGCGGAATGTGCAGGGGGAGAAGAGCAGAAACCGAAGATTGCGCTTACGTTTGATGACGGGCCGAATATAAAGTATACTCCGATGCTTTTGGACGGTTTAAAAGAACGGGGGATCAAAGCAACATTTTTTCTGATCGGAGCAAACACAGAACAAGAAGAAAGCAAAAAAATCGTAAAAAGAATGTATGAAGAAGGTCATTTGATCGGAAATCATACATATCGTCATGTCGATCTGTCGAAAATCAGCGGCAGAGAGGCTGAAAAAGAGATTAAAACTACAGATGAGGCGATTAAAAAGATCACAGGACATGAGACGGAATTTATCCGTCCGCCGTTTGGGGCAATGCCGGAAGGAGAAGAAGATCCCGATAAAATATATGTGAAATGGACGGTTGACTCTCTTGATTGGGTTACAAAAGACACGGAAAAAATTGTCGAGAAAGTAACGGCGGATACAAAAGAAGGAGATGTAATCCTTATGCATGACTGTTACGGAGAGTCGGTGGAGGCCGCATTACAGATTGTTGATATTATGGAGAAACAAGGATATGAGTTTGTGACAGCAGACGAATTGATTATTAATTGATAGTTTGAAAGAACAGGATAGGAGAACGGATGATAAACGAATATTCAAGAACAGAACTTTTAATTGGCAGTGAAAATATGGAAAAATTAAAAAAAGCATCTGTTGCCGTGTTTGGTGTAGGAGGCGTCGGATCTCACTGTATCGAAGCATTGGCAAGGTGCGGTATCGGGAGATTGATATTGATCGACAATGACGATGTATCGCTTACAAATATTAACCGGCAGTCGATTGCTTATCATAGTACGATCGGAAGAATGAAAACGGATGTGATGAGAGAGAGAATCAAAGACATCGATCCGAATATCAAAGTGGAAACATACGAGACTTTTGTTCTGCCGGACAATGCAAAAGAACTTCTGGAACAGATCGGAACTATTCATTATATAATAGATGCGATCGATACGGTCAGTGCGAAAATTGTCCTTGCGGAACTTGCCGGGGAACGGAATATTCCGATTATAAGCAGCATGGGTACAGGAAATAAGCTTCATGCAGAAATGTTTGAGATTACAGATCTGTCAAAAACAAGTGTATGTCCTCTTTGTAAAGTGATGAGAAAGGAACTTAGAAACCGAGGCATCACACATTTGAAAGTGTTGTATTCAAAGGAAAAGCCGATCAGCGCAGAGGGGCGTACGACAGAAGAAGAGAAGGGAAAGCGAAGAACCATTCCGGGAAGTGTTTCGTTTGTTCCGCCTGTTGCGGGCTTGCTGATCGCAGGAGAAGTAATCCGCAGTTTGATACAGGCAGAGTAGATTTACAGAGAAAACAAGAAGAGTGACGAAAGGAAGAACCAGATGGATTTATTTGATTATATGAGGGAGACAAAGAAGGAAAAAGAATCGCCGCTGGCATCCAGAATGCGCCCTAAGACTTTGGATGAAGTGGTCGGCCAACAGCATATTATAGGAAAGGATAAATTGTTATATCGGGCGATCAAGGCGGATAAGCTTAGTTCCGTTATTTTTTACGGTCCTCCGGGAACAGGTAAAACAACTCTTGCAAAAGTGATCGCAAATACGACAAGTGCAGAATTTAAGCAGATCAATGCGACTGTTGCGGGGAAAAAGGATATGGAGGAAGTCGTAAAAGAAGCGAAAGATATGCAGGGAATGTACGGGAAACGGACGATTCTTTTTATCGATGAGATTCATAGGTTTAATAAAGGCCAGCAAGATTATCTCCTTCCGTTTGTGGAGGACGGAACAGTGATATTGATCGGGGCTACAACAGAAAATCCATATTTTGAGGTAAACGGAGCTTTGCTTTCCCGTTCTGCCGTGTTTGAATTGAAACCGCTTGAGAAAGAAGATATTAAAATATTGCTTAGACGTGCGGTGGAAGATGAAGAAAAAGGTCTCGGAAGTTTTGGCGCCAAGATAGAAGAAGAAGCGCTTGAATTTTTAGCGGATATGTCGGGAGGAGATGCCAGAAGCGCGTTGAATGCGATTGAACTGGGCGTTTTAACGACAGAACGGTCAGAAGACGGGATTATTCATATTACTCTTGAAACAGCTTCGGAATGTATACAGAAAAGAGTGGTAAACTATGATAAAAAAGGGGATAATCATTACGATATTATTTCGGCGTTTATCAAAAGTATGCGTGGATCAGATCCGGATGCGGCAGTGTTTTATTTGGCAAAAATGCTGTATGCGGGAGAAGATGTCAAGTTTATTGCCCGCCGCATTATGATATGCGCAGCGGAAGATGTGGGAAATGCAGATCCGATGGCTCTGACGGTTGCCGTTTCGGCGGCACAGGCGGTAGAGCGGATCGGCATGCCGGAGTCTCAGATTATTTTATCTCAGGCAGTGACGTATGTAGCATGTGCGCCTAAAAGTAACTCTGCGGTCAATGCGATTTTTGCGGCAAATGAAGCGGTGAGGAACTATCAGACAAGCGTGCCGGCACATCTTAGAGACGCGCATTATAAAGGGGCAAAAAAACTCGGTCATGGCACAGATTATAAGTACGCTCATGATTATCCGGATCATTATGTGAAACAGCAGTACCTTCCTGATGAAATAAAAAATGCCCGATTCTATGAACCGGGCATACTCGGATACGAAAAAACGATAACGGAATACTTACAGAAGATTCGTAAGGAGTAATGTGTAGATTTCCTGACTTTTTAAATTCCAGTGATTTGTGATGGCTTTAGCCTCTTTTTCAGTCGGAACAGTTAATTTTAAGTCGATCAGGCTGAAACCGTTTTCTACAATCTGACATCTTGTTTCGTATTCCTGATTTGTGTTTAGATAGTAGTCGGCTTTTACAGATACTTCTTCTTTTAAGTCATATTGTTTTTCGGTCAGAAAATCGTCGATATCCTTGCGTATGGCGGATGAAATTTTATTGCTGAAATAATGGATCGTTTCCGCACCGCTCTCTGTGAGATGATAGAGAGTCCGATTGTGGGTTGTCTCGGTGCGGATCAGCTCGGACTGCGTCAGTTCGGAGATTGCCTCCTGCAATTTAAAATAAGTTGTGTACCCTTTATCCAGTACGAATTCCGATATCTGGGAAGTGGTGAGCGGAAAATCAACTTTGTTCAGCATATAGAGTATGATTAGTTTATACAGTGTAAATGTTTCAGACATGATAATCCTTTCCCTGCCAAATGTCTTGTTGCTTTAAATATTGATGAAACCGATTTAAGACGGTTCGTTTTGCGCTTGTCCATAACGGCGCGATAAGAAGTTCTTTAGGTCCGTCTCCTGTCAGTCTGTGAACAATGATATCAGGGCGCAGTTTTGCGATACATGACCCGAGCAGTTCGATATATTCTTCCATATCAGGTACGTGAAAATGTGTTTTTTCGTAAACGGCTGCGAGATCTGTTCCTTTCAATATATGAAGAAGCTGCAGTTTAATCCCCTGAATATCAAGTTTGTTCAAATGATCGATCGTATGGAACATCATTTCTTTCGTTTCGTACGGAAGAAAGAGGATGACGTGAACGATGACAGTGATTCCAAGCATACGAAGCCGGTGCGCCGCATGATCAAATACATCCGTCGGATATCCGCGCCGGATGAAACGTGCCGTTTCGGAATTGACCGTCTGAAGTCCCAACTCTACCCAGACAGGTTTGATCCGGTTTAATCTGCCAAGCAGCTCAAGTACGGCAGGAGGCAGACAATCGGGTCTGGTGGCGATTGAGAGAGCGCAGACATCGGGATCGTTTATTGCTTCGGTAAATATTTTTTCAAGATGATCTACAGGAGCGTAAGTGTTTGTAAACGCTTGAAAATAAGCGATAAATTTGCGTACGGGGCGCTTTTTTCTGATTGCGTCTTTGCCTTCCCTTAGTTGTTCGGTAATAGAAAGCGAAGCGTTTCCCGCAAAGTCACCGGATCCCATCGCACTGCAGAAAATACATCCGCCGGTTCCGATATGTCCGTCTCTGTTCGGACATGTCATCCCTCCGTTTAAAGTGACCTTATATACTTTTTCTCCGAACAGTTTCTTAAGATAGAGATTCAGGGAACGATAACGTTCCCCATCTGGCTGAAACTGTGAAAAAACAGGCGCCATTAAATCAATTCCTTTATTGCGCGGCTGACTGTTTCCGCAACACATGGGTCAAATGCCTGAGGTAAAATATTATCTTCGGAAAGTTCTTCATCCGGGACAAGTCCGGCGATCGCTTTTGCAGCGGCGAGTTTCATTTCTTCTGTGATCTGAGAAGCACGGCCTTCTAAAGCGCCTTTAAAGATACCCGGAAAAGCTACTACGTTATTTACCTGATTCGGAAAATCCGAACGTCCCGTTCCGACGACTTTCGCACCTGCGGCTTTGGCAAGATCAGGCATGATCTCGGGAACAGGATTCGCCATAGCGAACAAAATGGCATCTTTATTCATAGAAGCAACCATGTCTTTTGTGACGATGCCGGGAGCGGAAACACCGACAAAAATATCTGCGCCTTTTAAAGCGTCGGCCAAAGTTCCCGAAGCATTTTTTAAATTAGTCACTTTTGCCATTTCCTTTTGCATCCAGTTTAAGTTCTCTGAATCTTTTGAGATGATTCCGTTAATATCGCACATTGTAATGTCTTTGAAACCGTAATTTAAAAGAAGTTTCGTAATCGCAACTCCGGCGCTGCCGGCTCCGTTTACGACAACGCGGCATGTCTCCTTCTCTTTTTTGGTTACTTTCAGGGCGTTGATGATTCCGGCAAGTACGACGATAGCGGTTCCGTGCTGATCGTCATGGAAAACAGGAATATCAAGCAGTTCTTTTAAACGTGTTTCGATTTCAAAACAGCGGGGAGCCGAGATGTCTTCCAGATTGATTCCTCCGAATGCCGGAGCAATATTTACGACAGTACGGATGATCTCCTCTGTATCTTGGGTATCAAGACAGATCGGTACTGCATTGACACCGCCGAATTCTTTGAAAAGTACGGCCTTTCCTTCCATAACAGGCATTGCGGCAAGAGCGCCGATGTTTCCGAGGCCAAGTACGGCGCTTCCGTCGGAAACGACTGCTACAGTGTTGGATTTGATTGTATATTTGTATGCGGCTTCCGGATCTTTTGCGATAACTTTACACGGTTCCGCTACTCCCGGAGTGTAAGCGATCGCAAGATCCTCGCGGGAATTGACGTGGGCTTTTGCTGTTGTTTCCAGTTTCCCGTTCCATTGTTCATGCATCTGAAGTGCTTTTTCGCTATTTGACATTTTGATTACCTCGCTTGTAATTATCGTTTTGCACATATGCTATTATCATAGCACTTCTCCCCCCGTCTTGACAAGGGCATGAACGAAATGTATAATAAGTACACATGTTTAGTGAATTCATCAATTTTATGTCAATTCAGACAGTGATTCCCGGAGCATTTAGAAAAAATTGAAGAAACCGATTTGTTTATATTTCTTATATTTCATGAAAGGGTTGGATTATGACAAGAGAAAAATATGAATCTCTCCCGCTGGCAACATTAAAAGAGTTGGCAAAAGCGAGAAAAATGAAAGGCGTTTCTACATTAAAAAAAGCAGATTTGATCGAAGCGATGATCTCTCTTGACGAGCAGGAAGATCAGGAGAAGCTTTCGGAACAAAAAGAAAGTTCGCAGGAGCATTTGAAAGAAATGCAAAATCAAAATAGAGAGGAAAAAGCAGCTTCTGAATTGAAAGAAAATAAGGAACATAGAGAGGCGAAGGATAAGAAGCCGGAGACAGATATGGAACAGCTTGACAGCGGATGCTCGGTAAGCGGAATATTAGAGGTCATGCCCGACGGTTTTGGATTTATCAGAAGTGACAACTATCTTCCGGGAGAAAATGACGTATATGTCTCACCTGCACAGATCCGCCGGTTCGGACTTAAAACAGGAGATATATTGTCTGGAAATACAAGGATTAAAACGCAGAGTGAAAAATTCAGCGCCCTTCTTTATGTAACTACAGTCAACGGATATCACCCGGCGGAAGCTGCGAAAAGACCGAACTTTGAAGAGTTGACGCCGATATTTCCAAAAGACAGAATCCGTCTGGAACAGCCGGGAAGCAGTACGGCGATGCGGATTATGGATTTGATTTCGCCGATCGGAAAAGGTCAGAGAGGGATGATCGTTTCTCCGCCGAAAGCGGGAAAAACAACTCTTTTAAAAGAAGTTGCGCTTTCGGTACAGAAAACAGAACCGGACATGCACCTTCTTATATTACTGATCGATGAACGGCCGGAGGAAGTAACTGATATTAAAGAAGCGATCGAAGGACCGAATGTAGAGGTAATATATTCTACGTTTGACGAACTTCCGGAACATCATAAAAGGGTATCGGAGATGTTGATCGCAAGGGCAAAGCGTCTCGTAGAACATGGCCGGGATGTAATGATCCTTTTAGATAGTATTACAAGATTATCACGGGCATATAACCTGACCGTTCCGCCATCGGGACGAACATTGTCGGGAGGTCTTGATCCGGCAGCTCTTTACAGTCCGAAGCGCTTTTTCGGAGCAGCCCGAAAAATGCGGGAAGGCGGAAGTCTTACTATTCTGGCCACTGCTCTCGTAGAAACGGGAAGTAAGATGGACGATGTCGTATACGAAGAGTTCAAAGGAACAGGAAATATGGAACTTATGCTTGATCGAAAACTTCAGGAGAAAAGAGTGTTTCCGGCAATCGATATTCCGCGTTCCGGAACGAGAAGAGAAGATCTTCTTCTTAATAAAGAGGAACAAGAAGCAAGTTACATTATCCGGAAGGCGTTAAACGGAATGAAAGCGGAAGAAGCCGCAGACAATCTGATCAATATGTTTTCGAGGACAAAATCAAATGCAGAATTAGTGCAGCAGGTTATTCGTCAGAAGTTTATCTAAAAAATAGTTGCAAAAGGAAATAACTTGTGATACAATGAGGAAGCTGTTTAGAGATTATAATAACTATTTTGAAATAGAGAGGTGAAAATCATGCGCGAAGGAATCCATCCAGAATATCATCAGGCAACTGTGACTTGCAACTGTGGAAACACATTTGTAACAGGTTCTACAAAAGAGAACATCCACGTTGAAATCTGCTCCAAATGCCATCCGTTCTATACAGGACAGCAGAAAGCAGCACAGGCACGCGGCCGTGTTGATAAGTTTAATAAAAAATACGGTATTAAATAAGAAGCGAATGAAGCAGGCTGAGGTGGGATCATCTCAGCCTCTTTTCTTTACTGAGAATACGTTAGTTTTTCAGTAATTAAAAATCTGTACAGGTCAGACTGAGAAAGCAATTCTCTTAGTTAAGATTCCGGCAGACAGTAAAGGAGAAAGCAGGGAAATTATGCGATCATCGAATATTGGCGGACAGGCAGTGCTGGAAGGCATTATGATGAGAAACGGCGGAAAGTATTCTGTGGCAGTACGAAAGCCGGATGGAGAGATAGAATCAGAAGTGTGGGATTATCATAGTGTGATTCCGTGGAAAGTTCTTCTGAAAATTCCTTTTATAAGAGGAATATTTAATTTTGTGGATTCTCTTGTTCTTGGAATGAAGACGTTGATGTATTCTGCTTCGTTTTTTGAGGAAGAAGAGGAAGGCGAACTTTTGACGAAAGAAGAGGCGCAAAAGAGAGAAAAGAAAGAGAAGATCATTATGAACATTACGGTAGTCATTTCGTTGCTGGCGGCTGCGGCATTGTTTATGATACTGCCCTATGTGCTGAGCGGACTTTTGAAACGGGTGACGTCATCCCGTGTTGCGGTGACTGTTTTTGAAGGTGTGATCCGTGTTGCGATCTTTTTGATTTATATTTTTCTTATTTCAAGGACAAAAGATATAAAAAGAACCTTTATGTATCACGGGGCAGAACATAAGTGTATTAACTGTATCGAACACGGATTAGAACTGAATGTGGAAAATGTGAGGAAAAGTTCAAAACAGCACAAACGATGCGGAACAAGTTTTCTCTTTTTTGTGATGATCGTAAGTGTGATATTTTGCTTTTTTATTACGGCGCAGTCACAGGTGATGCGCATTGTTATCAGGTTGGCGCTTCTTCCTCTTATTGCAGGTGTTTCTTATGAAATCATCAAATTGGCAGGCAACAGTGACAATCCGGTTGTGAATCTTTTGAGTAAGCCGGGAATGTGGGTTCAAAATATGACGACGAAAGAACCGGATGACAGTATGATCGAAGTGGCGATCTGTGCGGTAGAGAAAGTGTTTGACTGGCGGGAGTGGCAGGAGAAGAACAATGAATTATAAAGAAGCGTATGCATGGGGCGTCGAATTGTTAGAAAAGGCATGCGTCGAAGAGTCAAAGATCGATGCATGGTATTTATTAGAATATGTGACAAAGATCAGCAGGGCAGTATTTTATGCATACCCGGAAAAAGAATTGACTGAAGAAGAAAAAATACAGTATGAAGAGTGTATCAAAAGGCGGGCAGAGAGGATTCCGCTCCAACATATTACCGGGGTACAGGAATTTATGGGACTTCCGTTTCTGGTAAACGAACATGTACTTATTCCCCGTCAGGATACAGAAGTTCTTGTAGAACAGGCTTTGTGTCTGCTTGAAAAAGAAAAGAAACATAAGGAAATAGTCCGGATTCTTGATCTTTGTACCGGATCAGGCTGCATTCTTTTGAGTATGCTGCATTATGTAAGAAGGAAACGAAAAATAGATATTTACGGCGTCGGCTCGGATATTTCAAAAGAAGCGCTGGCTGTTGCGGTTGAAAATGCGAAAAAGCTCGGTATAGAAGCGAAGTTTGTGCAAGGAGATCTGTTTGAAAACGTAGAAGGAAGTTTTGATATGATTCTTTCAAACCCGCCTTACATACGGACATCTGAAATAGAGCGGCTCCAAGAGGAAGTCAGATTTCACGATCCTATCAAGGCATTGGACGGAAAAGAGGACGGTCTTTATTTTTATCGGATCATCGTGAAAGAAAGCAGACAGTATTTAAAGCGCGGCGGATGGCTTATATTTGAGATCGGAAGCGATCAGGCGGAAGCGGTAAAAACGCTGCTTCAAGAGGCTGGGTATGAAAATATTGAAGTGAAAAAAGATCTTGCAGGACTTGACCGCGTCGTATATGGCATGTATAGTTGAAAATAAGTTTGCCGCAAGCCCATTAGCTTTAGACAGTGGGTAGTTTTACAAAGTGTATAGAAAATATACAGGACAGTATACAGATAAGGTGTACAGGAAAGGATAAGAGAAATGTTTGACAGATTAGAAGATTTGTTAATTCGATATGAAGAAGTTATGGGAGAGTTACAGGAGCCGGGTGTGGCGGACGATCCTGTAAGGTTTAGAAAACTGATGAAAGAGCAAAGTGATCTTGCGCCGATCGTAGAGGCTTACAATGAGTACAAGCAGTGCAGGCAGAACATCGAAGACAGTCTGGCGATGCTTGAGGAAGAGTCTGACGAAGAGATGAGAGAACTTGCGAAAGAAGAGTTGAGCGATTCGAGAAAACGTGTAGAAGAATTGGAACAGGAGCTGAAGATCCTTCTGCTCCCGAAAGATCCGAATGATGATAAGAACGTTATCGTTGAGATCCGGGCAGGCGCAGGCGGTGATGAAGCGGCGCTTTTTGCGGCTGAGATCTACCGTATGTATGTTCATTATGCGGACAGCCGAAGATGGAAGACAGAGATGATCTCTTTGAACGAAAACGGAATCGGAGGATTCAAAGAGTGCGTATTCATGATAACAGGTCAGGGAGCTTATTCCAGATTGAAATATGAAAGCGGAGTTCACAGGGTTCAGCGCGTTCCGGAAACAGAGAGCGGCGGGCGTATCCATACATCTACGATTACCGTTGCAATCATGCCGGAGGCAGAAGAAGTTGACGTAGTGATCGATGAGAAAGATATTCGTATCGACGTTATGCGTGCGTCGGGAAACGGAGGACAGTGTGTCAATACAACCGATTCCGCAGTCCGTCTTACTCATTATCCCACGGGAATTGTAATTTACAGCCAGACGGAGAAGTCTCAGCTTCAAAATAAAGAAAAAGCATTCCGTCTGCTTCGTTCAAAACTCTACGATCTGGAATTGGAAAAACAACAGGCTTCAGAAGCGGAGGCTAGAAGAAGTCAGATCGGTACGGGAGACCGTTCCGAAAAGATCAGAACATATAATTTCCCGCAGGGACGTGTTACAGATCACAGGATCAAGCTGACTCTTCATAAGTTAGATACAATACTGAACGGAGATTTGGATGAAATTATCGACAGTCTGATAGCAGCAGATCAAACAGCGAAGCTTGCAAAAATGGAGGGATAAGATTTATGACAGAACCTACGTTTAAACGGCCGGAACTGGAAGATAAAGAAATTATTTCCTCTTATTTTGAAAAAGCTCAAAGCAGAAGCTGTGAAAGAACATTTGTGAATGTATATCTATGGTCAAGACATTACAAAGTACAGTATGCAATCATCGAAGATACACTTGTTTTTAGAGACAGCGGGAAAAATCTTTCGTTTACTTATCCGGCGGGAGAACCGGAGAATGTTAAGAAAGCGCTTGAATTTCTTATGGAATATTGCAAAGAGAAAGACGTTCCTTTTATATTGTATAATGTAACGCCGCATATGTTTGCACAGCTTGACAAGTGGTATCCGAAAAAGTTTTTTATCGAGTATAACCGAGATCTGGCAGATTATGTGTATGAGACGGAGAAACTTGCTTCTCTGGCAGGAAAAAAGCTTCATGGGAAGCGGAATCATATCAATAAATTCAAGGCTCTTTATCCGGATTGGAGCTATGAGCCGTTAAATGACGATAATGTGGAAGACTGCTTCCAGATGGCTCTAAAATGGAGAAATAAAAACGGATGTGAAGATGATCCGGAAAAAAATGCAGAGATGTGCGTGACGCTGAATTCTTTGCGCTTATATAAAGAGTTGGGATTAAAAGGCGGCGTTTTAAAAGCAGACGGAAAGATCGTAGCCTTTACAGTCGGAGAACCGGTCAGCGACGACACATTTGTCGTGCATATTGAAAAAGCGTTTGCGGAAGTAGACGGGGCGTATCCGATGATCAATCAGCAGTTTGTACAGCATGAATGTATGGAGTATGAATATGTGAATCGTGAGGAGGACACCGGAGCCGAGGGACTTCGCAAGGCGAAACTTTCTTATAGACCGGCTTTTCTTGAGGAAAAAGGAATTGTAAAAGAAATGGAGTGACAGCTATGATATCAAAAAAAATGGAAAATATGGTGGCAAACAGTTCTGCGATCCGAGCGATGTTCGAGGAGGGAAACCGTCTCGCAAAGATTTACGGTGCGGAAAACGTATTTGATTTCAGTCTCGGCAATCCGAACGTTCCGGCGCCGGAAGAGGTGAAAAATGCGATCATCGAACTTCTGAATGAGGAAGATCCGATCGCGCTTCACGGTTATACAAACAGTAACGCAGGTTATGCGGATGTGCGCGAAGCGGTGGCGCAGTCTTTGAACGAACGGTTCGGCACAGAATTTGAAGGAAAAAATATCGTCATGACTGTCGGAGCGGCAGGAGGATTAAATGTTATTTTAAAATCTTTGCTGAATCCGGCAGATGAAGTGATCGTATTTGCACCGTATTTCGGAGAATACAGAAGTTATGTCAGCAATTATGACGGTGTGCTTGTCGAAGTGTCACCTGATACAGAGACATTTCAGCCGAAACTTGCAGAGTTTGAAGAAAAGATCACGGCAAAGACGAAAGCGGTGATCGTCAATACGCCGAATAATCCGACAGGAGTTGTATATTCGGAAGAGACGATTGAAAAAATGGCGGAAATTTTAGAGAAGAAACAGAAAGAATTCGGAACGGATATTTATCTTATTTCGGACGAGCCGTATAGAGAGCTGGCATATGACGGAGTGGAAGTTCCTTATCTGACGAAGTATTATGCGAATACGATCGTTGGATATTCTTACAGTAAATCGCTTTCTCTTCCGGGAGAACGAATCGGTTATCTTGTGATCCCAAGTGAAGCTTCAGACAGCGAAGATTTGATTTCGGCAGCAAGTGTAGCGACGCGTATTCTTGGATTTGTCAATGCCCCGACACTTCAGCAGAAAGTAGTAAAGGCATGTTTGAATGCGAAAACAGATATTTCTTATTATGACAGAAACAGAGAGGCGCTTTATAACGGGTTAAAAGAGCTCGGATTTGAATGTGTCAGACCGGAAGGCGCATTTTATCTCTTTGTCAAATCTCCGGTTGAAGATGAAAAGGCGTTTTGCGCAGCGGCAAAGAAATATAACATATTGATCGTTCCGGGAAGTTCGTTCGGATGTCCGGGATATGTGCGTATCGCATATTGTGTGGCTTACGAGACAATCGTAAATTCATTGCCGAAATTTAAAGAACTTGCCGGAGAATATAAATAGTAAGAATGTAAAAAGCCATGTGCGGGAGAAGAGACAATGACGGTCAGAAAAGAACTTTTAAATAATATACGTATAGTGGATCCGTATGTTCCGGGAGAACAGCCGCGGCAAAAGGTAGTGAAACTGAATACAAATGAGAACCCATACCCCCCGGCGCCCGAAGTGAAAGCGGTTTTTGATGAACTGAAAGAGGATGAATTTCGTCTTTATCCGGATCCGACCTCAGGGAAGCTTATAAAAGCGCTCGCGGATCAATTAAAAGTAGGAGAAGATCAGATTTTTGTGGGAGTCGGATCAGACGATGTGCTTTCGCTTTGCTTCCTTACGTTTTTTAATTCGGAAAAACCGATATTATTTCCTGATATTACATATTCTTTTTATCAGGTATGGGCAAATTTGTACAGGATTCCGTATGTCTGCCCGAAATTAGATGGAAAGTTTAGAATTGTAAAAGAAGATTATTACAAAGTAAACGGAGGAATCATTTTTCCGAATCCAAATGCCCCGACGGCGATTTATGAGGAAGTGGATTTCATCGAAGACATTTTGCGTCATAACAGAGACAATATTGTGATCATAGATGAAGCGTATGTTGATTTTGCAGGAAAGTCAGCGATCAGCTTGATTGACCGTTACGATAATCTGATCGTTACGCAGACGTTTTCAAAGTCTAGAAGTATGGCGGGAATGCGAATAGGATATGCAGTTTCCAATCCGGAATTGATCCGTTGTTTAAATGATGTAAAATATTCGTTTAATTCTTATACAATGAGCTGTGCGGCAATCTCATGTGGAGCGGCAGCTTTGGAAAATACGGAATATTTTAAAACAAATATAAGTAAAATAGTACAAACGCGGGAAAATGTAAAAGAGCAACTCAGAGATCTCGGATTTGAATGTACAGATTCAAAGGCAAATTTTTTGTTTGTGACTCATCCGAGATATGATGCGCTTAAATTGTTTGAAGAATTAAAAGAAGCGGGAATTTATGTGCGGCATTGGAATGATCCTAAGATAAAAGATTATCTTAGAATCACAATAGGCACAGATGAGGAGATGAAGATATTTCTTGATTTCCTGAAAAAGAAAATAGGAGCATAGAAAATGATAAAAAAATTGTTACAAGGTATGGTTGTCGGAATTGCGAATATTATTCCCGGAGTGAGCGGGGGAACAATGATGGTCGCAATGGGACTTTACGATAAACTGATTCATGCGATCACGCATCTGAAATCAGAATTTAAGAACAGCATGAAACTGCTTATTCCGATTTTCATAGGAGCGGGAGCGGCAATCGTTATTCTTTCAAGGTTGTTTGAGTTTCTTTTGGAAAATTATCCGATTCCGACAAATTTTGCTTTCTGCGGATTGATCGCGGGCAGTCTTCCGTTTATTTTTAATAAAGTGAAAGGTCACTCGGTTTCAACAGGGAAGATCGCCGCATTTTTGATCTTTTTCGGAATAGTGATACTGATGGCTTTGCTTGGGGATACAAACGGAAAAGCGGCAGATGTAAGTTTCGGAATTATAAATATGATCAAGTTGTTCAGCGTTGGTATCATTGCGGCTGCAACGATGGTCGTTCCCGGAGTAAGCGGATCTATGATGCTTATGCTTCTCGGATATTATGATACGATTCTGAAAACAATCAATCAATTTATTGACGCTGTTGTAGCTTTTGATATAAATGGTATTTTGACGCAGTGTAAAGTTTTGATACCGTTCGGAATCGGGATCGTGATCGGGATCTTCCTGATTGCAAAGCTGATCGAATTTATTTTTTCAAAAGCGGAGATCCATGCATATTATGCGATCATCGGTCTGATCATCGCATCGCCGATCGCAATTTTGTTAAAGACAGACTGGAGTGCGTTCTCTGTTGTGACATTGCTGATCGGAGTGGTGACATTTGCGGCAGGATGGTTTGCGGCATCAAAATTAGGCGGAGAATGATTTTATAGCAGATGTGCGTTGAATTGGCAATACGAAGGATTGAAAAACAACAAATTTTCTGATAAATTATATATAAACATATAATTAATCTGTAACAGTTGTGCTCTGTAGTAAAGCCGAGGAGGTGCATCGTATGAAATTAGAGGTTGCAATAATAGAAAGAAAAGAGCAGTTGGATGATCTGATTCCGTTTCGTGTGGAAAATGCATTATGGGGAACTGAGAAATTTCCTCCTATGTATGGATATATCGGATTTATTCCTCAAGATGCATTCTATTTGAAGCTGATCTGTGAAGAAAAGAATCCTCTTCGTGTTTATACGGAGATCAATGACCCGATTTACAGAGACAGCGTGATGGAAGCTTATCTTATGTTCGAGCCGGTTTCTTCGAGAGCGAATGAAGAAAATTATTTGAATTTTGCAGTAAATGCAAACGGAGTCCTGCATGCGGAATATGGTTCCAGACGGATGTACCGTTCTTATTTTACAGAGGCGGAACGGGTGGGATTTGAATGTCATGCAGAAGTGCATGAAAATGACTGGACGGCAGAATTGAAAGTTCCCGTTAAAATTTTGGAAAAGATTTACGGACCGCTGAATTTAGGAGAAGGAAGCTATTTTACATGCAATTTTTATAAAATTTCAGAGTCAAAAGAAGCCGAACATTATGCATCTTATTCCCCTATCTTATCGAGTGTGCCGAGTTTCCATGTACCGGAATTTTTTGCCGACGCTAAGATTGTCAGACAGAAATGAAAAAAGAAAATAAATTATGCAGAACAGAGTGCTTTGGTGCAAAACCCGAAGCGAGACAGAAAAAGAAGGGAAACGAAATAATCTATGATTTTAGAAAATAATGAAGAGAAAAGAAGTACGCTTTGGAGAACGATTGTTGCAATATCATCAATACTTATAGTTATCGTAGCGGTCTTTTTTGTGACGAGACTCTTTGTCGGAAATCCACTTGTGGGAACTTGGGTCAGTGAAGACAGCGGAGAAGTGATCAAGATAGAAAGTAACGGAAAAGTTACGCTGACAGACGAGGATAAAAAGTCTTTTGAGACGGTGCAATCAGAAGTGGATACAAAAACGAAGGTTTTTACGATTCACACTGAGGATACACAGGCGGAAGGACTTCTCTCAGGAACATATGATTACAGTATAGAGAAAGATACGCTTACATTAACAGAGCGTGAATATGGCGATCAGCTTGTATTTGTCAAAAGAGAAAAGAAGTAACAGCAAATCAGATGAAGAAGAGTTCCGTTTACGGAACTCTTCTGTTATAATAAAACGATAAGACAGTTCGGAAAAAGGAGAAACAGAATGTACAGGGAAAACACAAAAGAAATTGCGATCGGCAATGTGAAGATCGGAGGAACTCATCCGGTAACGATCCAGTCGATGACAAATACAAAGACAGAAAATGTGAAAGAAACAGTAGATCAGATACTGCGTTTGGAGGCGGCAGGATGTGAAATCATTCGTTGTGCGGTTCCGACAATGGAAGCGGCAGAGGCGTTGAAAGAAATAAAAAAACAAATTCATATTCCTCTTGTGGCAGATATTCATTTCGATTACAGGCTGGCGATCGCCGCGATCGAAAACGGAGCGGATAAGATTAGGATCAATCCGGGAAATATCGGCTCGGAAGAAAAGGTTCAGGCTGTTGTAGATAAGGCAAAAGAGTACAATGTACCAATCCGTGTCGGTGTGAACAGCGGTTCTTTGGAAAAGCATATTTTGGAAAAATACAACGGTGTAACGGCAGAAGGGATCGTGGAGAGTGCTCTTGACAAAGTGCATATGATCGAAAAAATGGGATATGACAATCTTGTTGTGAGTATTAAATCTTCCGATGTGCTGATGTGCGTGAAAGCTCACGAATTGATCGCAAAGGCATGTCCTTATCCGCTTCATGTCGGTATTACAGAATCGGGAACGGTTTATTCGGGAAATATAAAATCTTCGATAGGTCTTGGGATCATCCTCGACGAGGGGATAGGAAATACGATCCGGGTTTCTTTGACCGGAGATCCGGCAGAAGAGATTCGAAGCGCAAAGCTTATATTAAAAACACTTGGTTTGCGAAAAGGCGGGATCGAAGTTGTATCCTGTCCTACTTGCGGCAGGACGAAGATCGATCTGATCGGTCTGGCAAACGAAGTGGAGAAGATGGTTCAGGATATTCCTCTTGATATCAAAGTTGCCGTTATGGGATGTGTAGTGAACGGTCCGGGAGAGGCAAGAGAAGCTGATATCGGAATCGCCGGAGGGATCGGAGAAGGTCTTCTGATCAAAAAAGGCGAGATCATAAAAAAAGTAAAAGAAGAAAAACTTTTGGAAACATTGCGGCAGGAACTTTTAAACTGGAAAAAGTGACAGATTCGGATCATGCCGGATGAAGAGAGCTAAAAAGAATACGTATTACTGTTATCAGTGTAAAAGAATATATAGGAGCTGTTGATTTGGAACAGGTAAAAGACGATAAAAAATTTTTTCATGTATTTCCGACGTTGAGAGCAGACGATGATGTCCGTTTGCTGTTTTCAGATGTGGAAGTTAAGAAGATCACGACGAACTCGCGACGTGATTTTCTTAACATATATATTTTCAGCAGACATCTCATTCAGAAGAAGCAGATTTTTCAGATGGAACAATGTATCAAAGATCAGTTATTTGCCAAAACGGCTGTTGCGGTGCATATTGTGGAGGAATATATGCTCTCGGGACAGTATACTGCAGAAGCGCTTATGAATGAATACAGGGAGAGTATCATCCTCGAATTGAAAGAAAAAAGTATGCTTGCATCTAATATGTTTGCACAGGCAGATATCCGCTATGAAGCGGAAAATGTAGTCTGCCTGGAACTGCTCGATACGATTGTTTCGGCAGGGCGAAAAGAAGAGATAGTGGATCTGTTAAAGGAAGTGTATTCAGAAAGATTTCATATTCCGGCAGAGATCCGTGTAGATTACAAAGAGCCTGACAGAACAGGAAGCAGGGAATATGATGAACAGAGAATCCAACAGGAGATCAATGCGATCTTTGAGAGACGGGCAAGACAGCGCGGGGAAACGCCTCAGGCAGAAGGAGAAGAGAAGAAAGATCAGATAAAAAGAACTTCATCTGAAAATGCGGCGGATAAAGCATCGGTATCATCCCGAGACGGGAAAGGAACATCGGCGGCAATATCAGGAGGAGTGAAAAAGGGAGAATTTAAAAAAGGTGAATTCCGAAAGAAAGATTTTTACCGTCCTGTTAAGATCGGTGACGATCCGAATCTGATTTACGGGCGTAATTTTGAAGATGAGCCTATTTCTTTAGAGCAGGTGATCACAGAAATGGGAGAGATCACAGTACACGGTAAGATTATCAGTTTTGATACAAGAGAAATCCGGAATGAAAAGACGATCATTATATTTTCTGTGACAGACTTTACAGACACGATCACAGTGAAAATGTTTGCGAAAAACGAACAACTTCCTGAAATCTTAGGGGAATTAAAAAAAGGAGCGTTCGTAAAAGTCAAAGGAGTTACGACGATTGATAAATTTGACGGAGAACTTACGATAGCTTCTGTAACAGGAATTAAAAAGATCGGTGATTTTACGGTTCAAAGGGAAGATTTAAGTCCAATCAAGCGGGTAGAACTTCATTGTCATACGAAAATGAGCGATATGGACGGTGTGTCGGAAGTAAAAGATATCGTAAAACGTGCGCATGACTGGGGACATCCTGCAATCGCGATCACAGATCACGGTGTGGCTCAGGCGTTTCCGGACGCCAATCATTATATTGAAACACTTGATAAAGACGACCCGTTTAAAGTTCTTTACGGTGTGGAAGGATATGTTGTGGACGATCTGACGGAGATTGCAGTAAACGCAGGCAATCAGACGCTTGACGATACTTATATTGTCTTTGACATCGAGACTACAGGGTTTAGTTCAATCAAAGATGCGATCATAGAGGTCGGAGCCGTAAAAGTGACGGACGGAAAGATCACGGATCGTTTTAGTACGTTTGTGAATCCGAAACGGCCGATTCCGTTTGAGATCACAAACCTGACAAGCATCACAGACGAAATGGTGATGGATTCACCGACAATAGACGTTGTTTTACCTCAGTTCCTTGAGTTTGCAGGAGACGGTGTGCTTGTCGCGCACAATGCCGGGTTTGATGTTGGATTTATCGAACAGAATTGCCGGTCGCTTGGACTTTCGGATGAGTTTGTATATCTGGATACAGTAGCGCTGGCACGTGTACTTTTGCCGACGTTGTCAAAATATAAATTAAATATCGTGGCGAAAGCGTTGAATATTTCCCTTGAGAATCATCACCGTGCAGTGGATGATGCAGAGGCAACTGCGGAAATATTTGTTAAATTTACAGAAATGCTGAAAAAGGATCAGGTCGGAACTTTAAAAGAAGTGAATCGTTACGGGGACCGGAATGTCAATGCGATTCGGAAAATGCCGACACATCATATTATTATTTTGGCGAAAAATGATATCGGCCGATATAATCTGTACCAGTTGATCTCTCAATCTCATATGACTTACTACGCAAGAAGACCGAGAATACCGAAAAGTCTTTTGAACGAGCACAGGGAAGGGCTGCTGATCGGAAGCGCCTGCGAGGCGGGAGAATTATATCAGGCAGTGCATGAAAAGCGCTCTGCCCAACAGATTGCGAGGCTGGCGGAATTCTATGATTATTATGAGATACAGCCTGTCGGAAACAATCAGTTTATGATCGAGAGTGAACGTATAGCGGATGTAAATTCAATAGAAGATCTGCAAAATATCAACAGGGAGATCGTGGAGCTCGGAGAAAAATTCGGAAAGCCGGTAGTGGCAACATGCGACGTACATTTTTTAAATCCTGACGATGAAGTGTACCGAAGGATTATTATGGCGGGAAAAGGATTTGACGACGCGGATCGTCAGCCTCCGTTGTTTCTTCGCACGACAGATGAGATGCTGGAAGAGTTTTCCTACCTCGGCGCGGCGAAAGCGAGAGAGATTGTTATAGATAATCCGGTGAAGATCGCGGGTATGATTGAAAAGATCTCTCCGGTCAATCCGAACAAATGTCCTCCGGTTATCGAAAATTCAGATCAGGAACTAAGGGATATCTGTTACAGGAAAGCTCATGAGATGTATGGAGAAGATCTTCCGAAGCAAGTTTCCGCACGTCTGGAAAAAGAACTGAATTCCATTATTTCAAATGGGTATGCGGTTATGTATATCATTGCGCAAAAGCTTGTTTGGAAGTCAAATGCGGACGGATATCTTGTAGGTTCGCGAGGATCGGTCGGATCTTCCTTTGTTGCGACAATGGCGGGAATTACAGAGGTAAATCCGTTAAGTCCGCATTATTATTGTTCAAAATGCCATTATAGTGATTTTGAGTCGGATGAAGTGCGTTCATTTGCCGGCGGATGCGGGTATGATATGCCGGATAAGAAGTGTCCGGTATGCGGAGAACAGCTTGTGAAAGCGGGATTTGATATTCCGTTTGAGACATTCCTAGGATTCAAAGGAGACAAAGAACCGGATATCGACTTGAACTTTTCCGGAGATTATCAGGCAAAGGCTCATAAATATACAGAAGTTCTTTTCGGTGAAGGACATACATTTAAGGCTGGAACGATCGGTACTCTGGCAGATAAGACAGCGTATGGATTTGTCCGGAACTACTATGAGGAACATGAGCAAAGAAAACGAAAATGTGAGATAGAAAGAGTGACCGAAGGGTGTACGGGAATCCGAAGAAGCACAGGTCAGCATCCGGGAGGTATCGTCGTTCTTCCTCACGGGCATGATATCAATGAATTTACTCCGGTTCAACATCCGGCAAATGATATGGAATGTGGAATTACAACGACACATTTTGATTATCATTCCATCGATCATAACTTGTTGAAGTTAGATATTCTGGGACATGACGATCCGACGATGATCCGTACACTGGAGGACTATATTACATCGGATGCTATGGAAAATGAATACAATGCAGATCATCCGTTTATTGCGACCGAAATTCCTCTTGATGATAAGGATGTGATCGAACTGTTTCATGGAACAGAAGTGTTGGGGATTAAGCCGGAAGATATTGACGGATGTAAGATCGGAAGTCTCGGAATACCGGAATTCGGAACGGACTTTGTTATTCAAATGGTTCAGGATACGAAACCGCAGACACTTTCGGATCTGATCCGTATTTCCGGATTATCGCACGGAACGAATGTGTGGCTTGGAAATGCACAGGAGCTTGTGAAGTCGGGAAAGGCGACGATTTCGACGGCGATTTGTACGAGAGACGATATTATGATCTATCTTATCAACAAAGGAGTAGAAAGTGCTCTTGCGTTTACGATTATGGAAAGTGTGCGAAAAGGAAAAGGACTGAAACCGGAATGGGAAGAGGCGATGAAAGCACAGGATGTGCCGGATTGGTATATTTGGTCATGTAAAAAAATTAGCTACATGTTCCCGAAAGCACATGCCGCCGCTTATGTTATGATGGCATATCGGATCGCATACTGTAAGATCAACTATCCTCTTGCATATTATGCGGCGTATTTCGGCATCAGGGCGGATGCGTTTTCGTATGCGCTTATGTGTCAGGGAAAAGAAACGTTGAATTATCATATAAAACAGTATAAAAGTAAAGGGGATCAGCTAAGCAAGAAAGAGCAGGACGTGCTAAAAGACATGAAGATCGTTCAGGAAATGTATGCCCGTGGATTTGAGTTTGTTCCGATTGATATTTATAGGGCGAAGGCAAAGATGTTTCAGATCGTAGACGGAAAGCTGATGCCGTCGCTTGCAAGCATTGAAGGAATGGGGGATAAAGCTGCCGAGGCAGTGGAAGAGGCGGCGAAAGACGGGGCGTATCTGTCGCTTGACGACTTCAGGCAAAGAACAAAAGTCAGCAAGACTGTGATTGATCTGATGGCGGAGCTTGGATTGTTTGGAGATCTTCCGCAGAGTAATCAGTTATCGCTGTTTGATTTTACATGATGGCAGAAACTTTTTAAACGCCGCGGAATGCGGAGAATAAAAAGATAAGATGCAGGAGAGAAAGACGTGATCAGAAAATTTCAAAGACAGGATCTGGAAGCGGCAGTGAAAATCTGGCTTGCCGCGAATAAAGAAGCGCATGATTTTATTGATCCGTGTTATTGGGAAGGTTACAAAGATGCGGTTAAAGAGATGTTTTTGCAGGCGGAAATCTATGTTTTCGAGACAGAAGACATGATGGAAGAGATATTTGATGAAACAGGCGGAATTCTCGGCTTTATCGGATTAGATAAAGATTATGTGGAGGGGATTTTTGTCAGAGGAGACGTTCGCTCCCAAAGTATCGGAAAGCAGCTTCTTGATTTTGTAAAACAAAAGAGAAAAAGATTAGAATTAAACGTATATGTAAAAAATAAAAGGGCAGTACAATTTTATGAAAGGGAAGGATTTTGTATTCAAAGAGAAGGAAAAGATGCGGAAACCGGAGAAAAAGAATATTGTATGCTATGGATAAAATAAATGACTTTTATATGAATCCGGAGAAAATATAAACAAGGCGTATGAAAACAGAGGAATAAAAACATCTGTTACATAAATGAGGATGGAGATGGAACATAGAAATTCAGTATTAATCGTAGAAGATGATGTAAATATTAACGGACTTTTAAAAGAAGCATTAGAAAAAGAAGGGTATATATGTACGCAGGCGTTCTCAGGTACGGAAGCAAGAATGATTTTACAGGGGGAAAGATATTCGGTTATACTTCTTGATTTAATGCTTCCGGGAATTCCGGGGGAAGAAGTACTTAGAGATATTCGAAAGAAAGGAAATACCCCGGTGATCATTCTAACAGCAAAAGATACGATTGATGATAAAGTGGAATTTTTGCGCGGCGGAGCGGATGATTATGTGACAAAGCCGTTTGATATTAAAGAAGTAACTGCCAGAGTGGAAGTGCAGATCAGAAGGGCAGAAACAACAGGGAGAAAAGAGGAGGAACACCGATTTACTTATCAGGAGCTGGAACTTAATAAGGGTGATTTTACTGTAAAAGTGGGAAATACAGAATTGCCTCATATTACAAAACAGGAATTTTCAATATTGGAGCTGTTGTTAAAACATCCGAAAAAAGTATTCAGCAAAGAAGAAATGTTTGAATATGCGTGGGAAGAGCAATATATGGGAGAGACAAAGACGCTAGACGTACATATAAGTAATATCCGCAAGAAGATCAAGGCTGTGACAGATAAAGAATATATTGAAACTGTATGGGGGATCGGGTACAGGCTTCATCCGTAATCTTTACTCTTTTTTTACTTTTTATTTGCGATTGATTAGCAATTTGTTTATAGAATGAGAGCAGATAAAGAAAAGAAAAGGAGAAAAAAGATGAGTGAATATTTATTGGCTACACACGGATTGACAAAACAATTCGGTCATCATAAGGCGGTAGATCATGTTGATCTTCATGTGAAAAAAGGTTCGATTTACGGCTTTATCGGAAGAAACGGAGCTGGGAAAACGACATTTTTGAAAATGATAAGCGGTTTATCACAACCGACTTCGGGTGAGATTGAAATGTTCGGATATAAGAATGCTCAGTTGAAAAACGTACGTTCAAGGATCAGCTGTCTGATTGAGTCGCCGGGACTATACGGAAATATGTCTGCTTATGATAATCTGGCGGTAAAATGCCGATTGTTTGGGATCAATGACAAAAGATACATTGAAAATATATTAAAAACAGTTGGCCTGTCTAATGTGGGAAAGAAAAAGACAAAACATTTTTCGCTCGGAATGAAGCAAAGACTCGGGATCGGTATGGCTCTTGTCGGAGAGCCGGATCTGCTGCTGCTCGATGAACCGATTAACGGATTAGACCCACAGGGAATCGCGGAAATCCGGGATATGATCTTCAAACTTCGAGATGAGCAGAATATGACGATCATTATTTCCAGTCATATTTTAGAAGAGTTGTCTAAAATCGCAACCCATTATGGAATTATTCATAACGGAACTCTCGTACAGGAAATTACGAAAGAAGAGTTGATGCAGCGCTGTGGAGAAAGGATGGAGATTTTTCTCGATGACCCAAAACAGGCGCTGCCGGTGCTGGATCAGATGGGATTTAAGAACTATCAGGTGACAGACAAGAATACGATCCACATATACGAAAGGCTGGATGAAAGCGCAGCTGTGAATATGGAACTTGCAAAAGCAGGTGTCAGTGTGAGAGGGATTGGAATTACAAGCGAAGAACTTGAAAATTATTTTCTGAATCTGACAGGAGGTGCCTGCAATGCTTAATATGATACGAATGGAATTGTTCCGTATGTTTAAAACAAAAAGCCTCTATGTAATCTGGACAATTTTTGCTGTTCTTATGATTGTGACAACAGCGCTTACAGCGGGTGAAATGGATGCATATTCGCTTGAGGATCGGCAGCAGAATTATGAATATGCAATGGAAGAACAAGAAAGCGGTCAGGTGAATCTTGGAATGGATGTGACGCCTCCGACAAAACCGGGGGAACAGGTTTCTGTTTTCGATATGTTTTTTGCAAATATAAAAGGAAAGGCCGTTGCGGTGTTTATGATCATCTTTACAATCCTGTATTCTACGGCAGATGTAACGAGCGGATTTGTGAAAAATATAGCAGGTCAAGTGAAAAACAGAGGTTTGATCGTATGTGCCAAAGCCGTATGTTTGTTCCTTTATACAGTATTGACGATGATGTTGTTCTTCATTGTACAGGCAGTGGCAAACAAATTGTTTTTCCATGAAGTTATACTGGGAGATAAAAGAGCATTTGCGCTTTATTTTCTTCTTCAGACGATACTGCATTTTGCTCTTTTGATGATCGTAATGTGTATTGCGCTTGTGATCAGAAATAATGTAGTCAGCATTGTGATAGGTATTTGTCTGTGTATGAATGCACTTATTATTTTTTATAGTTTTATTGATCGTATGCTTGCAAAAGTCGGACTGGAAAATTTTCATATGATCAATTATACTGTGAGCGGGAAGATTACGCTTCTTGGAACAGAGATTACATCGGAAATGGCGGTTACTTCTTTGCTGGTTGGATTTGCATTTGTGGCAGCCGCAGTCTGTTTGGGAAGTTTTGTGTTTAAGAAACGAGATATTTAACATGTATGTTATAGTTGGGATTTTGGTCGGAGTTATTATTACATTGATTTGTATATTGGGTAGTTATATGCGGCAGGTAAAAGATATCTGCCGCCAATTGCGTTTTCTGAGAGAGCATGAGAGCAATATGCTCATCACAAAAGAAATTAAGCTGGGAAATATTAAAGAGTTGACAGATCTTCTGAACGAGATGATTAAAGAACGAAAAGAAGAAGCTGCACAATATGTAAAAAAAGAACGGATGATTGCTGATACATATACGAATTTATCGCATGATATAAGGACGCCCCTGACATCAATGGACGGATATTTTCAACTGCTGGAAACCTGTTCGTCTGAAGCGGACAGGAAGCGTTATATCGAAATCATAGAGGAACGAATCGAAAGCCTTAAAGAGATGCTGGAAGAGCTGTTTACTTATACAAAGTTAAAAAATGAAACGTATGAATTGAAAAAAGAACGACAAAACTTAACTCAGATTCTGAAAGAAACAGTGTTTTCATATTATGATGAATGGGCAGAAAGGGGAATTGTTCCGGAATTTGACTTGACAGATACGCCTGTTTGGATCATGGGGAATGGACAGGCGCTTAGAAGGATTATACAAAACATTGTGAAAAACGGGTTGGATCATGGAAATAAAGAATTGAAGATTCAACTGAAAAAGAAGGAAAACAGAGCGAAGCTAGTGTTTAAAAATAGAGTGGAATATCCGGATCGGATCGATCTTCAAAGAGTCTTTGAACGTTTCTATAAAGCAGATGAAGCAAGAAGCAAAAATTCGACAGGACTCGGCCTTTCTATTACAAAAGGGTTTGTACTGAAAATGAATGGAGAAATCAGCGCGCAGATGAAGGGTGACTGGTTTAGTATTCATATCAGTTTTCCGTTAATATGAAGTTAAAACGGATGAGAGAGACTTTGTTTTTTCTTTCTTGATATCCTCTTGCTATCGGAACATGCTGACTATATAATGAAAACAGAAGAATGCGGGGCAGAATACTATAAACATCCATATAAAGTGAAGCGGATGAAAGTAACGAAAACGCAGCAGAAAGGAAGGAAATGGAAATGACGAGAAATTTTGGGTGTACGAAGGAAGGAAATCAGGCGAGTCTCTATGTGATAAGAAATGAAAACGGGATGGAGGCAGCAGTGACTGACTTAGGAGCGACACTGGTCAGTTTGAAGGTGAAAAATAAAGAGGGAAGCATGGCGGACGTTGTTCTGGGATATGAAAACGCGGCCGGTTATGAGGCAGGTACGTGCTTTTTCGGAACGATTGTAGGAAGAAATGCAAACCGGATTGGCGGCGCGCAATTTGAATTAAACGGAAAAACATATCATTTGACGGGGAATGATAACGGAAATAATCTGCACAGCGGTATGGATTTCTACAATATAAGGATATGGGAGACGGAAGAGGTGACGGAGACGTCTGTTCGTTTTAAACTTCATAGTCCGGATGGAGATCAGGGATATCCGGGAACGGCAGATATATACGTGACATACAGCCTTGATAAAGATGATAAGCTTGATATCTTTTATGAAGCTTTGTCGGACAAAGATACGATTCTGAATATGACAAATCATAGTTATTTTAATTTAGATGGACATAACAGCGGAAGTGTACTGCAGCATACGCTTACTCTGGAGGCGGATTATTTTACTCCGGGGGATGCACAGTCAATACCGACAGGAGAGATTCTTCCGGTGGAGAATACACCTATGGATTTTCGGGAAGGAAGAAAAATAGGAGAGAGGATCGAGGAAGAGTACGAACCGCTTCGATTCGGAAACGGATATGATCACAACTGGGTTTTGAAAAACAAAGGAAACTTTGAGAAAGTGGCGGAACTTATGGCTGAGGAAAGCGGAATCGTGATGGAAACTTACACGGATCGTCCGGGAATGCAGATTTATACGGCGAACTTTGTAGAAAATGAAGTAGGTAAAGAGGGCGTCGTATATGGGAAAAGAAGCGCAGTTTGTTTAGAAACACAGTGTTATCCTGATGCGGTTCACCATGAGAATTTCCCAAGTCCTGTATACCGTGCAGGTGAAAAATATACCGCACATACTGCATTTCGTTTTTTGATAAAGAAGTAAAAACAGATTGAAAAGACAGATATGAAACAGAAAGCTGCCAAGGGGTATATCAGCGGCTTTCTGTTTTTTGCATTAGTGGAGAATGTAATCCGGGAATGTGCCTTTTAAAAATTTCGATGATTGTGTCTGACTGAAAAAGGATGGGTACAAAATGACGGGAAAATAAGAGCTAAAATGACAAATATTATAAGACATGACTAATAAAATCTTAAAAAATTCAATATAAACAGAAAAATATTCTATGTTATATTTAAAAGAATTCATATAAACTGTCACTATCAACAAAAAATATCTGTGCGAAAAAGAGCAGAAGGGAGAAAATGTATGAAGAGAAAAATAGCTTTAATCACAATGGCGGCGGTAATGGCACTGTCAGTTACTGCGTGTGGAGGAGGATCTGACAGCGGAAAGTCAGCGTCAAATAATTCTTCCGGATCGGAAGTGGCAAATAAGGACAAACCGTTGGTATGGTTCAACAGACAGCCGTCAAACAGTTCCACGGGAGAATTGGACATGACAGCATTGAACTTCAATAAAGATACATATTATGTAGGATTTGATGCAAATCAGGGTGCTGAACTTCAGGGAACTATGGTAAAAGACTATATCGAAAAAAATATAGATAAAATTGACCGTAACGGTGACGGAGTGATCGGATATGTTCTGGCTATCGGAGATATCGGACATAACGATTCTATCGCACGTACAAGAGGTGTCCGTAAAGCTCTTGGTACAGGCGTAGAGAAAGACGGAGATATCGACAGCGCTCCGATCGGAACAAATGCAGACGGAACTGCAACTGCTGTAAAGGACGGAACGATTGAAGCCGGCGGAAAGAAATATGTAGTAAGAGAACTTGCTTCTCAGGAGATGAAGAACTCTGCAGGAGCAACATGGGATGCGGCTACAGCAGGAAATTCAATCGGCACATGGTCCTCTTCATTTGGGGAAAACATAGACGTTGTAGTTTCCAACAATGACGGAATGGGAATGTCAATGTTTAATGCATGGTCAAAAGATAATAAAGTACCTACTTTCGGATACGATGCAAATAATGACGCGGTAGCTGCTATTGCAGAAGGTTACGGCGGAACGATCAGCCAACATGCAGACGTACAGGCATATTTGACATTGCGTGTTATCCGTAATGCACTTGATGGCGTAGATATTGATACAGGTATCGGTACAGAAGATGAAGCAGGCAATGTTTTGTCTGAAGATGTATATACATACAATGAAGAGCAGCGTTCTTACTATGCGTTGAATGTAGCGGTTACAGCTGATAACTATCAGGAATTTACAGATTCTACAAAAGTATATGAGCCGGTATCCAAACAGCTGGATGAGAAAGAACATGCGAAAAAGAAAGTATGGCTGAACATTTACAATGCTTCCGATAACTTCTTAAGTTCTACATACCAGCCGCTTCTTAAGAACTATGATGATCTTCTTAATTTAGACGTTGAGTATATCGGCGGTGACGGACAGACAGAGTCCAATATTACAAACCGTCTTGGAAATCCTAGCCAGTATGATGCGTTTGCGATTAACATGGTAAAAACAGATAATGCGGCTTCCTATACATCATTACTTCAGTAATAATGAGGATAAGCAGGTCTATTAGGGAGAAGGAATTCTCCCTAATATTTTTGCGGCGGCGATAAGCTAAAGTCCGGGTTTGCCTGAGACTATGGCGGCTGCCTGCGATCTCGGAGAGTACCTTTTGGTGATTTCGGTAATTGAGATCAGGCAGTCAGAGAAAGTTGTCTGTGGGAAAAGGACTGCAACCGTTTGGGTAAAGATAGAAAAATTCTAAAGTATAATAGGAGTAAAAAGCATGGCAGATAAGAAAGATAATATCGTCTTATCGATACGGGATATGAGTAAGTCCTTTGGAAGAAACAGAGTTCTCACTCGCATCAATCTGGATGTGAAAGCGGGAACAGTTATGGGGCTTATGGGGGAAAACGGCGCTGGAAAATCAACGATGATGAAGTGTCTTTTCGGTACCTATCAAAAAGACGAAGGAAATATCTTCCTGGATGGGAAAGAGGTAAGTTTTTCCGGACCGAGGGAGGCGTTGGAAAACGGTATCGCTATGGTTCACCAGGAATTGAATCAGTGTCTGGAGAGAAATGTAGTTGACAATTTGTTTCTTGGACGGTATCCGGTGAATGCGGTCGGTGTAATAGATGAAGGCCGGATGAAAAAAGAGGCGTCTGAACTTTTCAGAAAATTGGGAATGACAGTCAACTTGTCTCAGCCGATGCGTAATATGTCGGTTTCTCAGCGGCAGATGTGCGAGATTGCAAAAGCAATCTCTTATAATTCCAAGGTGATCGTTTTGGATGAGCCTACCTCTTCATTGACGGTGCAGGAAGTAGAAAAACTTTTTGAAATGATGAGAATGCTGAAAGAGCAGGGAATTGCTTTGATTTATATTTCTCATAAAATGGATGAAATTTTTGAAATTTGTGATGAAATATCGGTGCTTCGAGACGGAAATCTGGTTATGACAAAGAGCACGGAAGATACAGATATGAATGAACTGATTACGGCAATGGTAGGACGTTCTCTTGAAAACCGTTTTCCGGAAGTGGATAATACGCCGGGAGATGTGGTTTTGTCCGTGCAGCATTTATCTACAAAATTCGAGCCTTATCTTAAAGATGTGTCTTTTGATGTGAGAAAAGGAGAAATCTTCGGATTGTATGGTCTGGTAGGAGCCGGACGAACAGAGCTTATGGAGACGATTTTCGGAGTGCGCACCAGGGCGGCAGGACGAGTATACTTTAATAATCATCTTATGAACTTTGAAAGTGCGAAAGATGCGATGGAACATGGCTTTGCTATGATCACGGAGGAACGTAAGGCAAACGGATTATTTTTGAAGGGAGATCTTACGTTTAATACAACGATAGCAAACTTGAAACAGTATAAATCAGGGATCGCTCTTTCTGATTCGAAAATGGAAAAAGCGACTGCGGAAGAAATCAAGACTATGCGGACAAAATGTATGGGACCAAATGATATGATTTCAAATCTTTCCGGAGGAAACCAGCAAAAAGTTATTTTTGGAAAATGGCTGGAAAGAGAACCGCAGGTATTTATGATGGATGAACCGACAAGAGGAATTGATGTCGGCGCAAAATATGAGATATATGAACTGATTATCAACATGGCAAAGCAGGGCAGGACGATCATTGTTGTCTCGTCTGAAATGCCTGAAATTCTGGGAATTACAAATCGCATTGGCGTTATGTCAAATGGATATCTTTCTGGAATTGTTAATACAAAAGAGACAAATCAGGAAGAACTATTAAGACTTAGCGCAAAATACCTATAAAATGAGGGAGAATGATGAATATGGCTAATGGAAACAGTAAGGTTCTGACGGCGGAACAGGAAATGCAGATTCGCCGTCCGATAGAAGAATACGTCGGTGCAATTCAAAAACAGATTGACGGTCTCCGGGTGGACGGCACGGATAAAGTGTTGTCGCTGCAAAACACAATGGACGGAGTAAAGAGAGATCGCACTCTTACAAAAGGTGAAAAAGAGGATAGACTTACGAGAATGCGCAGGGAACTGCAGCAGGCAAAAGCGGTAGAGTCTAAGAATAAAGACAGGATTTCAAAACTGATTGCAGATGCGGAAGCATATTTGAAAGAACATTTCGACAAGGAATATTATGTGCCTGTTAAAGAAAGCTGCGCACAGGAAAAAGTCCTTGCGAAAGAGAAATATCAAAAAAGAGTAGAAGAACTGAAGAAAGAGCATCAGCAGATTCTTTCCAAACTTTCAGAACATCAGGAAATAAAGGATGAAAAATATGTTTATAAGAACAGGCTGTTCGATGCGAAAATGGAACTGCAAAAAGATTATCAGACTATAAAGGACAGACGGCATGCGGCGTATTCTTATAAGTATCATCTGATTGATTTGCTGCGTATGTCAAAATTTACTTTTCTTGAAACGCGGGCGCAGAAATGGGAGAATTATAAATATACGTTCAGTAAAAGAAATTTCTTCCTTCAGAACGGATTATATATCGCTATTCTCTTGATATTTATTGTGCTTTGTATTATTACGCCGATGATTAAGGGAGCGCCTTTGCTCACTTATAATAACGTGCTGAACGTACTTCAGCAGGCATCTCCGAAGATGTTCCTTGCATTAGGTGTTGCAGGTTTGATTCTTCTTGCAGGCACAGACCTTTCAATCGGGCGAATGGTAGGTATGGGAATGACGACGGCAACGATTATTATGCATCAGGGAATTAATACGGGTGGAGTTTTTGGACATATATTTGATTTCACGTCAACACCTATCATTGTGCGTGTAATCTTGTCATTGGTTATATGTATACTTTTGTGTACATTCTTTACAATGATCGCCGGATTTTTTACTGCCAAGTTTAAGATGCACCCGTTTATCTCGACAATGGCAAACATGCTCGTGATCTTCGGACTTGTTACATATGCTACAAAAGGAGTATCTTTCGGAGCTATCGAACCGACGATTCCGAATATGATTATTCCAAAGATAAACGGATTCCCTACAATTATCATATGGGCAGCAGCCGCAGTCTTTATTGTGTGGTTTATTTGGAATAAAACAACTTTTGGTAAGAATTTGTATGCGGTCGGCGGAAATGCAGAAGCGGCGTCGGTGTCAGGTATTTCAGTATTTGCCGTTACGGTAGGAGCATTTATTCTGGCAGGTATTCTTTACGGATTCGGCTCCTGGCTGGAATGTATAAGAATGGTCGGTTCAGGTTCTGCCGCATACGGACAAGGATGGGAAATGGATGCGATTGCAGCCTGCGTAGTAGGCGGCGTGTCATTTACCGGAGGTATCGGAAAAATCTCGGGAGTAGTAGTCGGTGTGTTTATTTTCACAGCGCTTACATATTCCCTTACGATCCTCGGAATTGACACAAACCTTCAGTTTGTATTCTCAGGTATTATCATTCTTGTTGCGGTAGCGCTGGATTGTCTGAAATATGTACAGAAAAAATAAAGATAAATCAAGGAAAGAGCCGACATTATGTCGGCTCTTTCTGCTTTAGGATAGGTGATGAGCCAAAGCCGGAGTCTGCCTGAGATCCCGGCGATCGCTTATAATTCCGGAATGTGCTCTTTGGTGTTCTCGGTGATTCTGAGCCGGTTTAAAAAGACAGAAAGAACAGACGACGGATAAAATATGAGGTCGTATTTACAGGCATGTATGTCTTTGTTATAATGAGGAAAAATAAAACGGAATAATATATATGGAGACAAGATGGATAAATATACAATACTTTTGGTTGATGATGAAGAGGAAGTAATACAGGCTATTATCCGAAAAATTAATTGGGAAGAGTTGGGATTTTCTGTAGTCGGATATGCCGATAATGGAATCAAGGCGCTGGAAATGATAGAGGAGAGTCAGCCGGATGTTGTTATGACAGATATTAAAATGCCGTATATGGACGGCATGGAGCTGTGCAGTCATATCAGAAGAGAGTATCCGGCGATGAAGATCGTACTTTTTACAGGTTTTGATGAGTTTGAATATGCAAAGGAAGCGGTTCATCTGGAAGTGGAGGAATATATTTTAAAGCCGGTTAATTCTGTGGAATTGATCAATATATTCACAAAGTTAAAAATAAAGCTGGATCAGGAGATAAGTGAAAGAAGAAGCATGGAAAAGCTGGAACATTATTATACGGAGTCCCTTCCTCTTTTGCAGGCAAATTTTTGTTCTACTCTGATAGAGGGAAGGATTCATGAGGATGAACTTCAGAAATACCTGTCGGATTATCAGATTTCTCTTCCGGGTCCATTATACTGCTGTCTGGTCATTCATATGTCGTCCAGTCAGATTCCGGAAAATATGAATTCCTTATTTTTAGCCGCGTCTGTACAAAAACAGGCAGAAGACCGTCTGGGGAAAAGATGGAAGGCAAAATGTTTTCCCTACCTTGGAAACAGCGTTCTGTTTGCCCAGATAAACAATGAAAATGAGATTGCGGAGCTGACAGATGACTGCGACCGCTTTTGTAAGTATGTAAACCGCATGATGGGAACTGTTGTCACGGTAGGAATAGGCCAGGTCTGCAGTCAGATTTTGGATTTGGCACAATCGTATAACGCAGCGCGTGAAGCGGTTTCATATCGTGCCGTCTACGGCGCTTCCAGGGCGATTAACATTAAGGAAATCGCGCCTAAAGAGTCGGGAGAGCCCTGTTTTACAAATGATATGGAATTGTTGAATTTATTTAAAAAGATTCGTTTGAATTCGGAAGAAGAGATTGTAGAAGCGGTAGATCAGTATATAGAAAGCATTTCATTTCCGCTGAAATCATTGCAGCAGCATCATGTGGTGATCATGGAGTTGGTAACCGCCTTGTTTCGGTTTTCTGTAAATAATGATATTGCAGCGGAGGGGGTAGGCGGAGATATCGGAATACTCTATGGAAAGCTGCTTGAGCTTGAACCCGATGCGCTGCGAAAATGGCTTACGGATATCAGCCTTTGCTTCAGCGAAAATTTGGTTACGGCAAGGAGCAGATCAACTCAGTCCTTTGTATCAAAAGCGAAGGAGCATGTCCGCAGTCAATATGCAGATGTACAGTTGTCTCTGGCTCAGATTTGTGAAAGACTTGGGGTGTCTAATTCCTATTTTTCTACAGTGTTTAAAAAGGAAACAGGAAAATCTTTTGTCAGTTATGTGACAGATTACCGTATGGAACAGGCTGCGCGCCTGCTGATTGAAACAAATGAAAAGAGTTATGTCATAGCGCAGAAAGTAGGATACACAGATCCTAATTATTTTAGCTATGTATTTAAAAGGAAGTTTGGCGTATCACCGTCAAAATACAGAGCGGAGCATATAAAAAGTGAAAAACAAGTATTTGAAAAGTAAATGCGGGTATGATATGCAAGGAGAAAACCAAAATACGGAAAAAAGCCGCATTACGGAACGGGTGAGAAGCTGGGAAAAATATGGGGGATGGACAAATTTAAAACCAAAAGGGATACAAACGACTCTGATGGGAGTGTTTTCGCTTGTTTCCATCACTATCATGTTGATTTCCGGGTTTGTTATGTATATATGGTTTTCTACGTTATCAAGGGAAGAGACTGTGCAGAGTACCCAAAAGCTGATGGAACAGACGGGGGAGAGTCTGGAAGATTATCTTGTCAGTATGAGACAGGTGTCTGATACCGTTTACTACAATATTATAAAAGAGAGCGATTTCTCCAAACAAAAACAGGAGATTCAAAGCAGGATGAATCTTTTGTATGAGGCAAATAAAGATAATCTTCGAAGTATCGCAATTTATAATCATTATGGAAGTTTATTGGCGGCAGAACCGGTAGCGTCTCAAAAAGAAGATCCGGACGTAACCCAGCAGGACTGGTACATACAGGCGTTGGATGAAGTGGAAAATATGCATTTTTCCACACCTCATATTCAAAATTTGTTTGATGATGGAACGCAGCATTATTATTGGGTTACTTCTTTAAGCCGTATGATCGAAATTACAGACAGCGGAGTGTCTAACTGGGGGGTTCTGCTTGTGGATATGGATTATGCGGATATTTCAAGAATGATGAATCAGATCAATACTTTGAACAATGGAGAGTATTATTATCTGTGCGACAGTAATGGGGAAATCATCTATCATCCGAGGCAGATACAGATCAGTAACGGTCTTAGCGGAGAAAACAGCAGTCTGGCAGCCTCCCACAAGGACGGTGTGTACGAAGATGATTTTAAAGGCGAGAGGCGGAAAGTAATAGTCAATACTATCAGTTATACCGGATGGAAGCTGGTGGGGGTAATTCCTTATTCGGCATTTATACACGGGATGATCGACGTGCGATATTTTATTATTTTGTTGATGCTTCTGACGGTAATGGTACTTGTAGCGCTTAATCGTGTCGTTTCAGCGAGAATCTCAAGCCCGATTTTGAAATTAAACGCATCAGTACTGGAGTATGAAGCGGGTGAAAAGCCGGAGGTATATATTGGAGGAGCGGAAGAAATCCGGTATCTCGGATATTCTATCCAAAAATCTTATGAGCAGATAGATGAGCTTATGAAGGAGATTATTATCGAACAAAACGAACGTAGAAAAAGCGAGTTGGATGCATTGCAAAGCCAGATTAATCCTCATTTTCTTTATAACACGCTGGATTCTATCACGTGGATGATCGAGGATGGACGCAACGACGAGGCGGCGTTTATGATTTCACAGCTTGCAAAATTGTTCCGTATAAGTTTATCAAAAGGGCATACTGTGATTAATATCCGGGATGAGCTGCAGCATGCCCGAAGTTATATGAATATACAGAAGATACGATATAAAAATGCCTTTTCAGTTACTTTCGATGTAGATGATTCTCTTTATGCATTTTGTATTGTAAAACTGGTTTTACAGCCGATCTTGGAAAATGCGATCAATTACGGAATCAATGGGACAGATGACTGCGGTGAAATAAAAATCAGCGGTAAGATGGAGAATGGGCTTATTATTCTTTCGGTGACAGATAACGGGATCGGTATGTGCAGTGAGGAAGTGAGCCGGCTTTTGACAGATGAGAAAAGAGTACATAAGCATGGTTCGGGAGTAGGACTTGTGAATGTTAATAACCGCATTAAGATTGTATTTGGAAAAGAATATGGTATAGTCGTGGAAAGCGAGCCGGATGAAGGAACAACTGTCTCGATCTGCATCCCGGCGGTTTTGTATACAGAAGAGAACCGCAAGGCTTTGGAAGGAGGAAACCTTCACGAAAAAGAGAATGAACAGAAAAAGGAACCGCAGAGGGAATAAGGATGAAGAATGGCAAAAAGATATTTATTTTGGTAGAAACATTTCTGGGGCTTATGGTTTTTGTGTTGGTCATGTTCATGTTTTTGGAAAAAAATGAAAAAAAGCAAGAAAAAATTTCCGTGATCATCCAGAATTCAGATGATAGTCAGTGGGCAGCATTTAAGTATGGGGCAAAAATGGCGGCGGCAGATAAAAAGACAGAGGTATTTGTGGTAAGTACAGCGGGAAGTCTGAGTGTACAGGAAGAAGAGAACTTAATAGAAAGAGAAATTGCAAACGGCGCATCCGGAATTATTGTAGAGCCTGCCAATGGAGAGAAAACAGAAAAGATGCTAAAAGAAGTCGAAAAGAAAGTGCCTGTTGTGCTTGTGGAAAGCCTTGCGTCTTCTGATGGAACAGAAACGAAAATGCCGGTTACGGGAGCGGATAATTATGCCATGGGAAAAGCGTTGGCAGAGGAATTATTAAAAGACTGCGGCGGAAATATAAAAGGGAAAAAGATAGGGCTCGTTTCGGGAGAAGAAAACGCAGAAGCTATAAGTGAACGGGCAGAGGGGGTTCGAGCGGTTTTGGAAGAAAAACAGGCGGATATTCTATGGCAGATATCGGATTCTTTTGCGGAAGACAAGGAAAAAAATTCAATGGAACAAAGCGAAAAAGTGGATTTTATAATGACATTAGATAATATAAGTCTGGTGGCAGCCGGGGAATGTTCTTCGACAAATAATCTGCATGGGGCGGTTCTGTATGGAATCGGACATTCTATGGAAGCTTTCTATTATTTAGATACAGGAGAGATACAATGTCTCGTAGTGCCGGATGAGTTTAACAGAGGATATCAGAGTGTGGCAGAACTATCAGACAGTTTGCGGCGCTTCATGAAAAAGCCGGAACGAAACACGGTTTCATATTCGACTGTTCGCAGAGAGACACTGTTTTCAAAAGAAAATCAAGAAGTTTTGTTCACTATGAGTCAGTAAGGCGTATAGAGTACATGAGGATTATAACAGAGGTGGAGGAATGAAAAAAAAGAAACTATTAGCGGCAGCGATTGTTTTATGTATGGTGATACAACTCTTGTGTGCCTGCGGTAAGCAGAAAATATCCATGTCAGACAAGGTTTATGTCGGAGTTACCTGTTACGATCAAAACGATACCTTTTTAAGCGAACTTCTTGTCTGTTTTAAAGAAGAACTTAATCATCTCAACAAGAATGGAGTTGAGACGACTGTGACAGTTAAAAATGCTGCCGGATCTCAGCGCACGCAGAATGACCAGGTGAAAGAGCTGATAAATGCAGGATGCAACGTCCTTTGTGTGAATCTGGTAGATCGGGCAGATCCGTCGGAAATTATAGATGTTGCAAAAGAACATGATGTGCCGATTATATTTTTTAACAGAGAACCGGTTGCGGAAGATATGAGGCAGTGGGACAGGCTTTATTACGTTGGCGCAGATGCAAAGCAGTCCGGTGTGCTGCAAGGAGAGCTGGCTGTTGAAATGATACGGCAAAACAGTCAGATAGATCACAATAAGGACGGAAAAATTCAGTATGTAGTTCTGGAAGGGGAAGCGGGACATCAGGATGCGATCATTCGTACAGAAAATGCGGTAGATACGCTTAACAAAAATGGGATTGAACTGGAAAAGTTAAGTTACCAGATTGCGAACTGGAACCGGGCGCAGGCGCAGAACCGGATGGAGCAGATGCTGGGGCAGTATAAAAATAAGATAGAACTTGTGTTGGCAAATAATGATGACATGGCTCTGGGAGCGTTGGACGCTTATAAAAATTTGAATTATACAGAGGCCCTTCTTCCGGTATTTATAGGAATAGACGGCACGGATATGGGGTTGAAGGCAGTGGAAGATTCAAGTATGGCGGGAACGGTATATAATGATAAAGAGGGACAGGCGAGAGCGATAGCAAAGCTTTCAGCTGCATTGGTAATCGGAAAAGAAGCGGAGGAAATAAAATTTACTAATGAAAATTACATTTATCTGCCCTATTCCAAAGTCACAAAAGAAAATGTCCATGAATATCTGAAGTGACGGATGATCCGCTGAGCAAGGTGAAAGGCAGAAAAAAACACACCGGGTAAAAGAGTTTTGGTATCTTGTACAAGGTGTGTTTTTTGTGTTTTTAAAAGTTTGTTTTACGGAAGATTATACATCTAATCTGGAAGCGCCGACACCGATGTCTACTACATAAAATTCAGCTTCATATCCGAATTTTTCTTTATAGGCCTCTCCGACATTTTTAATAAAATTGTCTACGGCTTCATTTTTTACAATGCTGACGGTACAGCCGCCGAATCCGCCTCCGGTGATACGAGAGCCGATGACTCCCGGGGTATTCCATGAAAGATCAACGAGCAGATCGATTTCTTTACATGATACTTCATAATCATCGCGCAGAGAAACATGGGATTGATTCATTAATTCTCCGAACTTTGTAATATCGCCTTCTTTCAGAGCTTTGACGGCGGCGATAGTGCGCTGATTCTCGTAAACAGCATGTTTGGCACGTTTTACACGAACTTCATCCCGGATCAGGTGCTTTGCCTCTTCAAATTCTTCTGGAGTAAGCTCGCCGAGAGAAGAAATGGACAGTTCCTTTTGCAGATCGCTAAGCGCATCCGCACATTCCTGACGTCGGACATTGTATTCAGAAGTGACAAGGCTGTGCTTTACTTTACTGTTTGTAATGATGATCTTGGAGTCCTCAAGAAGAATGGGTGCATATTCATATTGCAAAGTGTTTGTGTCAAGAAATATTGCGTTGTCTTTTTTCCCGACAGCTACTGTAAACTGATCCATAATTCCACAGTTACAGCCGTTAAAATTATTTTCGGAGTATTGTCCGAATAAAGCAAGATCTATTGGACTTAGATCGGTAATTCCATATAAATCAGTCAGGATCACTCCGGTCAGCACTTCCAGAGAAGCAGAAGAGGAAAGACCTGCACCGTTAGGAATATTCCCCCATATTACCATGTCAAATCCGGTATCAAGTTTGTAGCCTTTTTCGGAGAATGTCCATACAACTCCGAGCGGATAGTTTGCCCAGTCGTAACAATCCTTGTTAGTAAGGTCGTCCAGAGATGTTTCTACTACGCCGATCTCGTCAAGGTTGCAGGAATAAAAGTGCATAAGCCGGTCTTCTCTTTTTCTTGCAACGCCATATGTACCAAGTGTCAGGGCACAGGGGAATACATGACCGCCGTTATAGTCGGTGTGCTCTCCGATAAGGTTGACGCGGCCGGGAGCAAAATAAAAATGTGCATCATCCGTAGCGCCGAAAAGTTCTGCAAATTTGTCATATAGTTTTTGTTTCATACGTGGTTTCCTCCTACATAAAATATTGAAATAATAAATTCAAAACATCTTGCCTTTTATTATAATCTATAGCGGAAGAAATGTATAGAAAAAATGAGCGCGAATATAGGTAAAAATGTTGTATTTTTAGCTTTTATAAGACAAAAGTATCCCAACACCGGAGGAGGGGATACTTTTGCCGGAATATTTAAATTGCATAAGCTGTTTCAGCATTTTTGTACGATTTCTTATGACGGCTATATATCTGTTGACTGTTTCACTTTTTTCTTCCTGTTCAAGTAAATCTAAGTAGCCGTATATTGCGGTTAGCGGTGTGCGTAAATCATGAGAAATATTTGTAACAGCATTCTTCAATTCTAAATCACCTTTTTGAAATTTTCTGCGTTCAGCTTGGAGTTTTCGTAACTGGATATTTATTTCATTTGCTAAATGGCGCATATATTTATCATTGCTTGAAATATCAATTAAAGTATTACTATCGGTTATGAGCTTTTCGGAAAATGAACTTTCTATTTCTTGTGCAGATTTTCGCAATAAATGTATTTTGATGAGTAGCAAGATAATTATTAAGATCAATCCACTTATGAAAAGCCATAACCATAACATAATGTGTTCGCTCCTTTATTTTAAATCTTTTTTCTTGAAAATCCAAACACCTGCACCGGTTGTAAGGACAATTATTGCTAAGGAATATATAGGTAATCGTGTTAAATTGACAGGCTGCATTGTTGAACATTGAATTGCCTGACCACCTGGATTGACATCATAAAAGAATTGTACAATTTCTCGTTTTGTTCCGTCCGAATATTTTGGGTTTTCTGTTTCCTGAGCTGTTGTTTCGCCATTTTCTCCTATTGAGTAAGCCGGAATAGTTGGCGGAGCATCTAACATTCTATTACATATTGCCCCTGCAAGTAATAGTCCGAATGAAAGCAGAATACAAGACACTGCAATAATAGCTTTATTTTGAAAGAGCATTGTTATAAGTGTGAAAAGTGAAGCAAATGTAATTGATAAAACAAGGACGGTTACGCCTATGAGCATAATCAATTTCACATCAGCAGTAAAAAACAAGCAAAGGTATTCCAACACTAAGGTATGGAACAAAAAACACAATGCACATAGTAATCGCGATAACAGAACAAGTTATCATATTTGATAAATAGATCGTTTCTCTTTTTGTCCTACGATAATTTTGTTTCTGATCGTTCCATCATTATGTTCTGTACCGATAAAAAGGCTGCAAAATACAGCAAGAATAATTCCTATGAACAAAGCGCGCGCAAAAATCCATTGTCAAGATTATTGATATATCCGGACTGCTTCATATCCTTATATCTTAACAGCGGAAAAGCCAGTCCGACTATAAACATAAAAGCTAATGAACCCCATAAACATTTATTTTTCTTTAATCGAAAGAAATTGGAAAAGGCAATGGAAAAAGAACTGTTGAGAGTAGCAGATTATAGTGCTGTAGATGCAGCGATTGCGAAAGCGAACGGTTTGGAGAAAAAGGATGTAAATTAAACATCAAAACCGAATAATCATACGAATAATAAAGAAAAAGCGCCAACTACGGCTGATACAAATGATGTAATGGGATATATGATTGTTTGATAAGTGCATTACTGATGACAGGTTTGTTATATAGTAAAAGAAAACAACGGACAAGTAATTAGATAGCAATATTTGAAAAAAATAGAAAATAATTCAATGAACAATCCATTGCAACTGAACAGATAAAAAGGTAATATTACTTATTAAGTAATAGAATTATTTATCGGGAAAAGAATGCGTATTCTTTGTCAGAGAACGAAAGAATGATTTTTATGTTTTATATCAGTTTGAGGTGATCAAATGAATCAACAATTTATACAAAGCCTGTCGATAGATTGGAATAAGATTGAGGACGATAGTTATTTACGAGAAATTGAAGCTATAAATAAATTAAAAGAAGTTGTTTTTGAAAAACCAATTACCTTTTTTGTCGGAGAAAATGGTAGTGGTAAATCGACGCTTTTAGAAGCTCTTGCAGTATCATACGGTTTTAATCCGGAAGGCGGCACTAAAAATTATTCTTTTTCGACTTTTGATTCACATTCTGAATTGTATAATGCTATCAGAATTTCAAAAGGATTTCGTAAAGCAAAATGGGGATATTTTCTTAGAGCAGAAAGCTTTTATAATGTTGCAACAAAAGAACTGGAGTATTCGGATTGGGCTCATCCATCAGAGAAATACCATGAAAAATCACACGGAGAGAGCTTTCTTGCGCTCACACAGAATCACCTGCGACCAAATGGGTTATATTTATTTGATGAGCCGGAAGCAGCATTATCTCCTCAAAGACAATTAACATTGCTTATGGAAATATATTCATGTGCAAAAGAAGGATCACAATTTATTATAGTTACGCATTCCCCTATTTTGTTAGGAATACCAGATGCACAGATTTTATCATTTGACGATGGAATAGTACACAAATGTGAATATGAAGATACGCAGAGTTATAAAGTTACCGAAATGTTTATTAATAACCGAAAGATTTTACTTGAAAGATTGCTTTCCGAGTAAGAGATAGATTTGTAACTTGTAAAGTAACGGAAGATATGAATTTGAAAGCGAGATATGTAAATGGAATTTTTTGCAAAAACATTTGATGAATTAACAACAAAAGAATTATATGAAATTTTGAAATCAAGGTCGCAAATTTTTACTATAGAACAAAATATTCATTGTCAGGATATGGATGATATAGATTATAATTCTTTACACTGCTATATTATGGATGATAATAAAGTGGTTGCTTATTTAAGAGCGTTTAGTCAAGATGATAATAAATATATAGTTCGGGTTGGCAGAGTTTTGACATTAGTGCATGGTAACGGGCTTGGAAAAGAATTGATGCAAAAAAGTATTGTTGCTATTAAAGAAAAGCTGAAGTGTAAAAAAATATGTATAGATGCACAAAAGCACGCAGTAGGTTTCTATAAAAAATTTGGGTTTAGAGTTTCATCCGATGATTTTTTAGAAGAAGGTATAGTTCATCAAAAAATGGAATTATGCACACATTTTTGAAAAAATGATTTTAAATATAGTTGAATCATACCAGGGAGAAAAAATAAATGATTGAAGATACAATAGAAATTAAATATCCCGTTGAAAAGTTATGGATAGTTTAGCTATGCTCAGTGAAACTTATTAAATATAAAGCTTAAATTATGTGATATAATCTTATAAATCTGAAGTATAAACGAGAATTTGTTTGGTGTTGGTAATACGAAAATTTGAAGTTGTAAAGGAGAAAAATTATGGGCGAAAATTATTTGGATATGGCTACCGTTATAGTAATATTTTTTGCTCTCGGCATTTTATTATCAAGGCTGGGAGGTATTGGAGGAATTGTTGTAAGAATTAAAAGAATTATTTGCAAGCTAATGGGACATAGCGACTGAGAGAAGCGGTATAAATATTAGAATTTATGGAGGCTTTCTTATTTCATTGGGATTTTTGTTTTTCTTTTGATTGTAAGATTGATTTTTTCATAAAGAAATAGAGTTGTAAATTCCGGTAACACGAAAAATTTAAATTTAGGAATGATATAAATGATATAAATGATTAAAGATTTAATGTATATTGAACTGAAAACAGGATATTCTGATGATGGTCCAGCATGGATTGGGTATGTGAAAACTTCAAAAACCAAGAAAACCATTTATTTTAACAACCATGCATTTCAGAAATATAACGGTAATTACGCAAATTATATAGACATTGAAAATGGTGATGAATACTGGATTTCTGGTTTGAAAAAGAAGGAGAGTAATCGACATTGGGCTGGTCATGGAAAAATTATGATTGACCGTAGAGCTGTTAATGAATATCTTACTCTAATTGATGAAAAAGAATTGCCACTAAATTTGTTTGAAATAATTGATATTGAAGACAGATTTCCAGTTGAAAGAGTAAATAAACTTTTGAACGATAAAGAATAAAATCCCAGTTTGTGAATTTAAAGGAGGATCTATGAAAAAAGTCAGTTTGTTTATAGCAATGAGCCTTGACGGATATATCGCAGACAGTGAAGGCAGTGTTGAATGGTTGGTTGGACAGGGTGATGACGCTGATAACATTGATACATATTCTGAATTTGCAAAAGATATTGATACTGTGATAATGGGGTGGAATACTTATCATCAAATTGTTACTGAACTTTCGCCAAATGAATGGGTTTATAATGATTTTACAACCTATGTAGTAACACATAATCAAAAAACATCTTCTGATAAAATTAATTTTACCAATGAAAGCTCTGTTGATCTGGTAAAAAAACTACGAGAGGAAAGTGGGAAAGATATTTGGATATGTGGTGGTGCAACCCTTATCCAACAGGGAAGATATAATTGATTGTTATTATATTACTGTTATTCCAACTATTTTAGGGTCAGGCATTCGACTTTTTGAAAAGACTGACCATGAAATTAAGTTAAGGCTGCTCAAAACACAATCGTATAATGGAATGACGGATTTGATTTATACAAAGCGATAACTCTTAAACGTACATTATAGGGTGGGATCGCGGATATGTATTTACAAAAGGGAAATCCGGTATAAAAGTTTTGAAACTAACAAGAAGGTAATGCCAAAGTAAATGAGATGAGAAGAGAGTTATTTCCGTTTGACTTTTTGGAAGAAACAGAAAGCTCTCCGCCGATCTCTTCTGCAAGTGATCTGGCAATCGTAAGACCAAGTCCGGTTCCGCCCTGACTGCGCGCCGATTCCTGAATATAGAAGCGGTCGAACAGATGAGAAATATCTTCGGATGAAAGAGAACATGTGTCATTAGCGAACAAGATTTTAATGGAATTTTGTTCGTTTTTTATTGTTATATGAAAAAAGGTATGTGCGTATCTTCCGGCATTTTGAAACAAATTAAAAAAGATTCGTTCTAAAGCTGTTTTGTCAGCAAGCACATATATTGGGCGATCCGGCAAATCAAGCGAAACGTTTAAATGTGTCTCTTCGAGTATGTGGCAGTTGTCTGCAAAAGATTCTCTCAGTAATTTTACAGTATCAATTTTAATGAGATTTACTGTATAGTCATGAGCTGTAAGTCGGGAAAAATCATAAAACTGCGTAATCAGGTTTTTCAGTGATTCTGATTTTCGTTCAATGACATCTAGTGTATCTGAAAGCTCAGCGTTTTGTGAGATATAGGAAGACTGGGATTTTTTATATAGTCTAACATATCCGAGAAGGGATGTTAAAGGAGTACGCAGGTCATGACTGATATTTTCAATCTGTTTTTGAAATTCTTTTTCCTGTTTTGTATAACGCGCGCGCTCATGGTGAAGCTCATCTAAAAAAGAGTTGATTGTGATGAGAAGTTCCTTTAACCGATTGTTCGGAACGGGAAGATGTATCATCTGATTTTTGGAGAGATCCTGCTGTATGACATCGAGCTCTTTTTGTATCTGTTTTAATGCACGGAGAAGGGAAATGTAGCGAAACGCAACATATCCTCCTGCGATACTGATAAGAAATAGAATGATATACAACATATGTGATCCCTCCATATTTATGTTTATAAGTCTGCTTTTCGGATGTGCCTGAATCCGATTGCCATGAAAATAATAATTCCTGAAATTCCTGCAATTATGCAGCGCAGCATACCGCCGGTTGTATCCCATGCGGTAATGCATGAACTCATATTGACGTTTGCGGTGTTGATCTGAAAAAAGTTCGATGGCATCCACATGGCGATGTTGTAGATAAAATCTGTTTTAAAATGGGCTGAAACTGCTATTCCGAATTTAAGTAAAATTGTCGGAAAAATGAAAAAGACAAAAAGCCATGTAAAAAATATGAATGCGCCGTTTTGAAAACACAGGCAAAGTACGATTGTTAAAACAATACTGGATACGGCAATCAAATAAATAGCCGGAATTTCCATTAGCAGATCGGTCATATGAACCGGACCGGTTTTATCAAGAAACAGTTCGGTCATGAAAATCCAGAGGGTGAGAACAATCGTCATAATGACAGTAGCAGTGGTGATACTGACGATACATTGGCTGAAGAACACCTTTCCTCTGGGAATTCCGTTTGCTATCGAATTTTTTATAATCCCGTTTCTTTTGCTGTCTTCATAGAGAACCGAAGCGGTCAGCATTCCCATCAACGTGAAAAACATAGGACTCGATACAAGGATGGAATAAGAAAAAGAGGTTGTATGGTACTGTGTTTCAACAATCGAAATACCTGATATCAGTAAAATGGTCAAAACAGAGAGAATTCCGAAGAAGACACGGATTCCGGTTGTATGGATCATACGGTAGTACTCACTTTTAATAAAATTCAACATTTTACAGCACCTCTTTTCTTCAGTTCCATATAATAATCTTCCAATGATGTCTGGAGTGTCTGCATTTTTGTAATGTAAACATCATTTTTTGCGGCAAGTCTGCTGAAGCTTTCGGCTGTCTCGTGCGGTTTATAAATGCGAATCGTATTTCCCGGAAGCACTTTATAGTTTTCTTCAGGAAAGATTTTTTCGAGCAGAACGGTATATTTTTCAGCATCAGAAACAGTCAGTTCGATACAGTTGGCGCATTTTGCGTGTAAAGCTTCAGAACTGATCTCTTCAAGTAAGATTCCTTTATTTAGGAAGCCGTAAACTGTGGCAAGGTGTTGTAATTCTGATAAAATATGGCTTGATAAAAGGATCGTGATGTTTTTCTGTTCATTTAATTGTTGAAGGATACTGCGAAATTCGACAATACCGCTCGGATCAAGTCCGTTGATCGGTTCGTCCAAAATGAGAATCTGCGGTTCACCCAGCAGGGCAACTGCAAGTCCGAGCCGTTGTTTTTGCCCGAGCGAAAGCGTTTTACATTTTGCATGTTGCTTTTCGGATAGACCGGTCAGTTGAATTGCTTCGCCGATTTTTTTGTTGTCTGGAACTCCCTTTTGAATGGCATAATAATGCAGAGTTTGCTCAACAGTCATGCCTGGAACAAAGCATGGATATTCGATCAGGCAGCCGATATTTTTGCGTATATTGCAAAGTGCTTTTTCTTCTGTTTCGCCAAAAAGGCATAGTTCTCCGTTTGTTGGAAAGATGTGTCCGGCAAGTAATTTGAGTAATGTGCTTTTTCCCGCGCCATTATCTCCGATCAGTCCGTAAATGCAGCCTTCGCTTACATGAAGATCCACATGATCCAGTGCGATAAAGGGAGAACGCGGATTGTATGTTTTTGTGATTTGTTTTGTCTCTATGACATATCTGTTCATATCTGTTCACTCCGTATGGATTTTATTTTATGCAGCAGGTTTTTGAATAAAAGCTGTTACGATGCCAATTATATCTGAATCTGTTTTAATAAGTCATAAAGAACTTTTAAAGAACTTATAAAATCGTACTGATTAGGTTTATCAAAGTTTAAATCTATAATTTTTGAATCAGTTCAGTTATTAAATGCTAAATCACTGCTTCAAATTTTGTTTTATTTGAATGAAGAACAAGTTTGAATCCAATTCCGTATACAGTACGGATATATTCGTTTTCAGGATCGGCTTCTTTTATTTTTTTTCGGAGATTGCTTACATGTACATTGACAGTATTGTTTTCCCCATAATAGCCTCCGTGCCAGACGAGATCGTACAGCATTTCGCGGGAATAGACCTTCTCTGGATTTTTTATGAAAAGATAGAGTAAGTCATATTCGTGGGCGGTCAGAGAAAGTTCGATTCCGTGAACAGTAACTTTTCTAGAATCCGGATATAACTCTAAATTTAGGCAAGACAGTTTTTTTGATGTTGCAGTACGCCGTAAAGCAGCCTGGATTCTTGCTATGACTTCTTCAGGTTCAAACGGCTTTGTAATATAATCATCGGCACCCATTTTTAAAAGTGACACTTTGTCTGCCAGGGCAATTTTTGCAGACAATATGATGACTGGTACGTCAGAAGAAAGATTTTCCCGAAGTTCGGATAGAAGTTCTTCGCCGGATAATCCCGGAAGCATAAGATCCAGTAAGATTAAGTCCGGCGTGTTGTGCATAAAGAGCAGTTTTGCTTCTGTTCCGGAAAATGCCTGTATCGGCTTAAAATGCTCGGTGCGTAATATTTTTGCAAGCAGATTGTTGATATCTGCGTCATCTTCTGCAATTAAAATTTGTTCTCCCATATCGTTAATATTTCTTCCTTTCCTATTTTCTGTCTTTAGAAAGACGTAGACGGGATACATCCGCTATGCTATAATAACTCTAACGCTTTGTCATAGTAAAGTGTAAATTTATGAAATTTCAAATTTCAAATTTCAGATGAGATGGAGGATAATGACGATGTACGACTTCGATGAAATCAAAAATGCAGATCCGGAGATTGCGGAAGTGATCACAGCGGAAATGAAGAGACAGAACTCCCATATTGAATTGATCGCTTCTGAGAACTGGGTGAGCAAAGCAGTGATGGCAGCGATGGGAAGTCCGCTTACAAATAAATATGCAGAAGGATATCCGGGCAAGAGATATTACGGAGGCTGTCAGTGTGTGGATGTTGCCGAAGAACTGGCAAGAGAACGCGCAAAAAAACTGTTTGGCTGTGAGTATGTAAATGTACAGCCTCATTCAGGAGCGCAGGCTAATATGGCAGTTCAGTTTGCGATGCTGACACCGGGCGATACGATCATGGGAATGAACCTTGATCACGGCGGACATTTGACTCATGGATCACCGGTCAATCTGTCGGGAAAATATTTTCATGTCGTTCCTTACGGAGTCAATGATGACGGAGTGATCGATTATGATAAGGTTTTGGAAATTGCAAAAGAATGTAAACCGAAGATGATCATTGCGGGCGCAAGCGCTTATGCAAGAACGATCGATTTCAAACGTTTCCGTGAAATCGCAGATGAAGTCGGCTCGTATCTCATGGTAGATATGGCTCATATTGCAGGACTTGTGGCAGCAGGTCTCCATCCAAGTCCGATTCCGTATGCACATGTGACAACGACAACGACCCATAAAACATTAAGAGGTCCAAGAGGCGGAATGATCCTTTCAAGTAATGAAGTGAACGAGAAGTTTAATTTTAATAAAGCAATTTTCCCGGGAACTCAGGGAGGACCGCTTATGCATGTAATCGCGGCAAAGGCAGTCTGCTTTAAAGAAGCTCTTGAGCCGGAATTTAAAGAATATCAGATGCAGGTTGTAAAAAATGCAAAAGCGCTCTGTGAAGGTTTGAAAAAACGCGGCGTGAAGATCGTTTCAGGAGATACAGACAATCATCTTATGCTCGTAGATCTTACCGGAAATGACGTAAGCGGAAAAGAGCTGGAAAAACGGCTTGACGATGCACATATTACATGTAATAAAAATACAATACCGAACGATCCTCGTTCTCCGTTCGTGACAAGCGGAGTAAGACTCGGAACTCCGGCAGTTACAACTCGGGGAATGAAAGAGGACGATATGGATAAGATCGCCGAGATCATTGCAATGGTGATCGAGAGTGAAGAAAATGTAGAGACTGCAAGAAAACTGGCAGCAGAACTTACAGAGAAATATCCTCTTTGTTAAATTTGATTTAATGATAAAAAGAATAGAAACAATAGAGTTCCTCTTTGCCCGACAGGATCAGGTCCTCCGGGTAAAGAGGAATTTTTCTTGATTTAAAGCTTTAATTCGCAAAAGTATTGTGCTATACTAATAGACATCAGTAAAAAAGAAAGCTGAAAAGCAGATTGCCGATAAGCGATGGCACAACATATTATAAAGGAGGATATGCGCGATGATATGGGCAAAGGAAGAGACTCTGCCAAGAGAAGAGATCGAACGGATACAGCTTACAAAGCTGAAGGATACGGTTCGATATATTTATGACAGAGTGAAACCTTACCGCGAGAAAATGGATATGGCAGGTGTACGTCCGGAAGATATACAGACGTTGGAAGATTTAAAAAAACTGCCGTTTACATATAAAGCTGATTTTCGGGATCATTATCCGGATGGGTTGTTTGCGGTTGATAAAAAGGAAATCGTTCGTTATCATGCAAGTTCGGGTACGACGGGAAAGCCGACCGTTGTCGGATATACAAGAAACGATCTGGATATCTGGCTGAATAATGTTGCGAGAATTGCATGCATGGGAGGCGCGACGGAAGAAGATGTGGCACAGATCGCGTTTGGATACGGAACATTTACGGGAGCGCTCGGACTTCACGGAGGTCTTGAGAAGATCGGAGCATCTGTGATTCCGATGTCTTCAGGAAATACAAACAAACAGATTATGTTTTTACAGGATATGGGTGTGACACTTCTTGTGGCTACCCCGTCTTATGCGCTCCATCTTGGAGAGGAACTTCGCAGAAGAGGGATCGATCCATCAAAAGATTTAAAGATAAGAATCGGACTGTTCGGAGGAGAAGGCATGACAGAGCCGATGCGGGAAGAGATGCACCGTGTTTGGGGAGAACAGTTTGTCTGTACACAAAATTATGGTATGAGTGAACTTTGCGGACCGGGTGTTTCGGGAGAATGTACACAGCTTTGTGGAATGCATATTAATGAAGACTGGTTTATTCCTGAAATTATTGATCCTGAAACAGAGGAAGTTCTTCCGCCGGGAGAAAGAGGAGAACTTGTTGTTACCTGTCTTGGAAAAGAGGCGCTTCCGATCGTAAGATACCGAACCGGAGATATGACAAGACTGATGTATGAGCCGTGTAAATGCGGAAGAACAACCTGCAGAATGGAAAATCTTTCCGGTCGTGCAGATGATATGCTTGTTATCCGAGGAGTTAATGTATTCCCGACACAGATTGAAGAAGTGCTCTTAAAGATTGATGAGATCGGACCGCATTATGAGATACTTGTAGAGAGAAAGAACCGTCTGGATGTAATGACGATTACGGTAGAGCTGATCGATGACAGACTTCTTGACAGCTATGCAAAATTAAGTGAACTTGAGACGAGGATTAAGTCAGCATTGAAATCGCAGCTTGGACTTGCAACCTGTATCAGGCTTGTGGCGCCGAACTCTTTAAGACGGTTTGAGGGTAAGGCAAAGAGAGTAACAGATTTACGAAAGGATGGACTTTGATATGGCAGAGAAAGTGATCATGCTCGGCAATGAGGCGATTGCGAGAGGAGCATACGAAGCAGGGGTAAAGGTATCGTCTGCTTATCCGGGAACTCCGAGTACCGAGATAAGTGAATACCTTGTACAATATAAAGATGATGTGTATGAAGAGTGGGCGCCGAATGAAAAAGTGGCGACAGAAGTGGCGGTCGGAGCAAGTCTTGCCGGAGTACGTTCTATGGCATGCATGAAGCATGTCGGTTTGAATGTGGCGGCAGATCCGCTGTATTCGGTTTCTTATATGGGAGTAAACGGAGGACTTGTTCTTGTTGTTGCAGATGATCCGGGACTTTACAGTTCTCAGAACGAACAGGATACGAGGATGGTTGCAAGAGCCGCTCAGATTCCGGTGATTGAACCGTCGGACAGTGCGGAGGCAAAAGATTTTTTTAAGACGGCGTTTGAATTGAGTGAACAGTTTGACAGACCCTTTATTTTCAGGACAACAACAAGACTTGCACATTCGCAGGGAATTGTAGAGTTGTGTGATCGTGCGCAGGTCGAAGATAAACCGTATGAGAAAAATATTCCGAAAAATGTCATGATGCCGGGAAATGCGAAACTTCGTCATGTCGAAATTGAAAAACGCAATCTTGAACTGGCAGAAGCAGCGAATACACTTTCGCTGAATAAGATGGAGATGAATGATACAAAGATAGGAGTTATTACAAGCGGTATCCCTTATCAATATGTAAAAGAAGCGCTTCCAGATGCATCTGTTCTTAAACTTGGACTTGTGAATCCTCTTCCGAAAAAATTGATCGAAGAGTTTGCATCAAAAGTCGAGACGCTGTATATCGTAGAAGAACTTGACCCGGTAATTGAAGAACAAGTTCGTTCATGGGGAATTCCGGCTGTAGGAAAAGAAATTTTTACAGTGCAGGGCGAGTACAGTGCCAATATGCTTCGCAAAGCGATACTGAAAGAAAATCCGGATCTGAAAAAACCGGCAGAAGCTCCGGGAAGACCGCCGATTCTTTGTCCGGGATGTCCGCATAGAAGTGTTTTCCATGTATTGAATAAGCTGAAAATGCATGCTGCCGGCGACATCGGATGTTATACGCTTGGAGCGGTTGCGCCTTTGAGCGTAATCGATACGACGATGTGTATGGGATCAAGCATTTCGACGCTTCATGGAATGGAGAAAGCAAAAGGAAAAGAATACATAAAAAATTGGGTTGCCGTAATCGGCGATTCCACCTTTTTGCATACAGGCATCAATTCATTGATGAATATGGTATATAATCATGCGACAGGAACAGTACTGATCCTTGATAATTCGACAACAGGAATGACAGGACATCAGGACCATGCGGCTACAGGGAAAACTTTGCAGGGCGATCCGACATATGCGATTGATATTCCGGCTTTGTGTCGTGCAGTGGGCGTGAAAAATGTTTATGAGATCAATGCTTTTGATCTTTTGCTGCTTGAAAAAACGATCAAAGAAGAGGTGGCAAGAGACGAAGTATCGGTCATTATTACAAAAACTCCGTGTGTACTTCTTGATAAGAGGAAAAAGCCGCTTTATATTGCACATGCCGATAAGTGCAAAAAATGTGGAATGTGCATGAAGCCGGGATGTCCGGCAATGACGAAAAACCCGGACGGAACGATTCATATTGACGATACAATGTGTACAGGATGCGGTTTGTGTAAAGATTTGTGCAAATTTGATGCAATCGAGCTTATAAAGGAAGGTGAGTAAGGGATGGCTGTGAAAAATATTATGATCGTCGGTGTGGGCGGACAGGGAACTTTGCTCACAAGCCGCATTCTCGGAGGTCTTACGATCGCGGGCGGATATGATGTGAAATTATCGGAAGTTCACGGAATGGCACAGAGAGGCGGAAGCGTCGTTACATTTGTTCGATACGGAGAAAAAGTGGCGGAACCGATTGTGGAAGAAGGGCAGGCAGATGTAATTATTGCATTTGAGCGGCTTGAGGCGCTTCGCTATGCGCACTTCTTGAAGAAAGACGGAGTGTTGATCGTAAATGACTGGCGAATCGATCCGATGCCTGTCGTGATCGGAGCAGCCCGGTATCCGGAAAATATTTTAGAAGATTTGGAAAAAGAATATAAAGTCTATAAAGTAGATGCAACAGAAGAATCAAAGAAACTGGGAAATCCGAAAGTGTTTAACCTGATCGTCCTCGGCGTAGCGGCACAGCATATGGATTTTACAAAAGAGCAGTGGTATGAAGTGATAGAGAAAACGGTTCCCCAAAAGACAGTCGAATTAAATAAGAAAGCTTTTGATGTGGGATATACGTTGAAATAGGTGGAAGCCATATAAAAGAAAAAGACATATGATAATGAATGTATCGTAACAACAAACAATCTGTGTGAAAAAATATTGGCAGATATTGACAGAGAATCTAAAAGGAAAGGCGGTGATAGTTAATGATCAGGCAGATATCAGTTTTTGTGGAAAATCAACCGGGAAGTATGATGAATGTGACAAACGTACTTACTGAGGCGCATGTCAATATTCGTGCAATTTCAACATTTGATACTCCGGAATTTGGCATAATGCGTTTGGTAGTAGATGATCCGGTCCGCGCAAAAGAAAGTTTAACGTCAAAAGGGTTTGTAAATCGCGTCAGTGATGTGATCGGTGCGGAACTAAAAGACGAAAAGGGAAATCTGAATCAGATGTTGAAAATACTGGCAGACGGACAGATCAATGTAAATTATATCTATTCTTTCGTAATCCGAGACGGGAAAGCCCCGGTCATGGTATTTCATACTGATGACTTTGAAAAAGCGGAGAGCGTTCTGAAGCAGGCGGATGTAAAGCTTGTGGAGGAAGAGGATTTATAAAAGATATATAATTGACTAAAGGAGAAGAAATAATGGCTGCAGTATCAAGAGAAAACTGGGTTGAGAGGATTCGTGATCCTAAGATTGAATGCATGAGCAGGGACGAGATGGCCGCTCTTCAGAGCAGACGGCTTGTCGAGGTAGTAAACAGAGTATATAATAATGTAGAATTTTATCGAAAAAAAATGCAGGATATGGGAATAGAGCCCGGTGACATCAAATCTATTGAAGATATCGGAAAACTTCCGTTTACAACAAAAGAAGATTTAAGGGAAAATTATCCTTTTGGACTTTTGGCAATACCGAAAAAGGATGTTGTCCGTGTGCAGGGAACATCCGGTACAACAGGAAAACTGACGATTGCTCCTTATTCGCAGAAAGATGTAGAAGTATGGGGGGAATGTGTGGCAAGAGAACTGACGATGGCAGGACTTACCGAGGAAGATATTATACATGTCTGTTATGGTTATGGTCTGTTTACCGGAGGCCTTGGACTGGATTTTGGAGCAAGAGCGCTCGGGGCAATGGCGATTCCGATGTCTGCAGGCAATACAAAGCGTCAGATGATGTGTATGGAAGATCTTGGAGCCACTGCATTTGCGTGTACGCCTTCGTATGCTTTGTATCTTGCAGAATCCATTCAAGAAGCAGGGATTGTTGACAGGCTGAATCTGAAAGTCGGTATTCACGGCGCAGAACCGTGGACGGAAGAAATGCGGAAAAAGATTGAAGATATCCTTCACATTAATTGTTTTGATATTTACGGACTTTGTGAAATTACAGGTCCGGGAGTGGCTCAGGATTGTATCCATAAAGCGGGACTTCATGTACAGGCTGATTATTTCTATCCTGAAGTTTTGAATCCGACAACCCATGAACCGTGTGCGGACGGAGAAACAGGCGAACTTGTGTTTACAACTCTTGCGAAGGAGGCAATGCCGCTTTTAAGATATCGGACAAAAGATCTTACAAGTATTGATCACAGTACCTGTGCCTGTGGAAGAACACTGCCGAGAATTTCTAAATTTACAGGAAGAACCGACGATATGAAAGTAATTCGCGGTGTAAATGTATTCCCGACTCAGGTTGAAACGGCGCTTCTTTCAATCGGAGGAGTTGTAGCGCCTCATTATATGATGATTGTTGACAGGGAAGATAATCTTGATGTACTGACTGTTATGGTAGAGGTAGACGAATCTGTATTTTCAGATGAAATCAGAAAACTTGACGCTCTCAGAAATAAGATTGCAGCTACATTAAAGACTGCGCTTGGCGTATCTGTAAAAGTGAAGCTTGTAGAGCCGAAGTCGATTCAAAGAAGTGAAGGAAAAGCTGTTCGCGTGATTGACAACAGAGATCTGTAGAAGGAGGAGAGAACGAATGGGAATTACAATTCAACAACTGTCGGTATTTCTTGAAAACAGAGAAGGAAGACTGGATGAAGTCCTTTCTGTATTAGCGGGAAATGATGTCAATATCGTTGCCTTAAGTTTGGCTGATACAACAGAATACGGAATGCTTCGTATGATCGTGTCGGATCCAAACAAAGGAAAAGCGGTTTTAAAAGAAAACGGAATTACGGCAATGCTGACAGATGTCATTGCTCTGCGAGTTCCTCATGAGACAGGGTCTTTGAGCCGTGCGATGCATCAGATTGTAGACGGAGATGTAAATATTGAATATATGTATGCTTTTGCAAACGGAGAAGATGCCTCTGCGGTTTTAAAATGTGATGATCCTGCAAGGGTTGTAGATATTTTGAGAGGAAGCGGATTCGATGTATGGGAAGCTTCAGAAGCATATGTGTCTAATATAAAATAGCACGAGCAAAGCTAATAACGGTATAAAACATACAGGAACAGAGTCTGTTTAAAACTGTTCCTGTGTTATAACTAAAAACAAGAAAAACCGGGCAGTTCGATTACTGTCCGGTTCTCTTTTTTAATCTCATTTCTCTGTATTGCTTTTTAATAATAAATAAATCGAGTTTGTTTATATATTAAAAGGTACATTAAAAAATCTGATTAAAGTTTTACTACGTTAGTTGCCTGCGGTCCTTTAGCGCCTTCTGTTACTTCGAACTCTACAGCCTGACCCTCTTCCAGAGTCTTGAATCCATCCATTACAAGTCCTGAATAGTGAACGAAAATATCGTTTCCTTCTGAGTCAGAGATGAATCCGTAACCTTTCTGGTTATTGAACCATTTCACTGTACCTGTCATTGTGTTGCCCTCCATTTAAGAAAAAATAAATATGTTTCTGTATTAAAAAATGAGTTTTCAATACCGGCTAAGTTTAGCATGGTTAACAGCAAAAGTCAACGGATGATTGATAAAAGTGTGACAGAAAGATTGAAAAATTAGTGAATATGTTATATACTGTAAAAAGTACAACAAAAGTACGATGAAATCATTAAGGAGGACTAAGAGAATGAAAGAATTTAAATACGTTGTAACAGATCCGGAGGGAATACACGCAAGACCGGCAGGAATTCTTGTAAAACAGGCAGCAGGATATACATCATCCGTTAAAATTACAAAAGGTGATAAAACAGCAGATGCAAAGAGAATCTTCGGAGTGATGGGGCTTGGCGTAAAAACAGGCGAAGAAGTTACGATTACAGTAGAAGGTGACGATGAAGATAAGGCATTTGCAGAATTAGAGGCATTTTTTAAAGAAAATTTATAAATCGGATTAAGGGAGAATTTATAAATTATGATTACAATAAAAGGAAAAAGTGTATTTGGCGGCGTTTCTATTGGAAAGATCATGTTTTATAAAAGAAATGAAAAAGTGATCAAAAGAACGCATGTAGATGATGTCGATGCAGAGTGGAAGAGATTCTGCGATGCAAAGGATACGGCAGTATCCCAGTTGAAAGAATTGTACGATAAAGCAATAGAAGATGTCGGAGAGGCAAATGCGATGATTTTCGAGATCCATCAGATGATGCTTGAGGATCTTGATTATCTTGAGTCTATTGAGAATATCATCCGTACACAGGAAGTGAACGCAGAATTTGCAGTTGCAACAACAGCAGATAATTTTGCACAGATGTTTGCTGCAATGGACGATGCTTATATGCAGGGAAGAGCGGCGGATGTAAAAGATGTGTCTGAGCGGGTATTGGATATTTTGTGCGGAGTATCCGGCGGTATGAAAGAGATGACTGAGCCGTGTATTATCGCGGCAGATGATCTGGCTCCGAGTGAGACGGTACAGCTTGATAAGAGCAAAGTTCTCGGTTTTGCTACAATGTATGGATCTTCCAATTCACATACGGCAATTCTTGCCCGTACAATGAATATTCCGGCGGTGATCGGACTCGGAGAAGATCTGTTGACAAAATATGACGGTAAAATGGCGGTGATTGACGGATTTACCGGAATGTTATACATTGATCCTGATGAAGAAACAATGAAAGTCATGGAAGAAAAGCGCGCGAAAGATCAGGAGCAGAAAGCGCTTCTTGAGCAGCTTAAAGGAAAAGAAAATGTAACTAAGAGCGGACAGAAGATCAATGTGTATGCAAACATCGGTAATGTTTCAGACGTAGGAGCAGTATTGAAAAATGATGCGGGCGGTATCGGTTTGTTCCGAAGCGAGTTCCTGTATTTGGAAAATTCGGATTTCCCGACAGAAGAGCAGCAGTTTGCAGTGTACAAACAAGTCGCTGAAAATATGGCAGGCAAGAAAGTAATCATTCGTACACTGGATATCGGTGCGGACAAGCAGGTTGATTATTTCGGACTTGATAAAGAAGAGAATCCGGCTCTCGGATATCGAGCAATCCGTATTTGTTTGACGAGAAAAGAGATCTTTAAGACGCAGCTTAGAGCTCTTTATCGTGCGGCGATGTTTGGAAATATCTCTATTATGTTCCCGATGATTATTTCAGTTGCGGAAGTTCATGAAATTAAAGCCATCATTGCAGAGGTGAAAGAAGAGCTTAAAAACGAGGGAATCCCGTTTAAGGATGATGTGGAACTCGGCGTTATGATTGAGACACCGGCATCTGTTATGATCAGTCGTGAATTGGCGAAAGAAGTGGATTTCTTCAGTGTGGGAACAAACGATCTTACACAGTATACATTGGCGATTGACCGTCAGAATGCAAAATTGGATAAGTTTTATGATCCGCATCACCCCGCAGTACTTGCTATGATCAAGATGGCGGCGGATAATGCCCATGCAGAAGGTGCTTGGATCGGTATTTGCGGTGAACTTGGAGCAGATCTTGAATTGACAGAAGAATTCCTTAAGATGGGATTAGATGAGCTGTCAGTATCTCCGGCTATGGTTCTCCCGCTTAGAAAGCGTATCAGAGAGTGCGAATAAAGCAAATATAAATTGCATATAAAGAGCAGATAAAAAGCTGATTTTTAAATGGTAAGTTTGAAGCTTATCGTTTAGGATCAGCTTTTTGTTATAGATAAAATTGGGGGATTTTATAGTGTGTTACAAAGTTTCTTGCTTGAGTTATTGTGGCGGATGCAGAATAGACTCTTGAAAAAACAGAACATATGTGCTACTCTTTGATAGAACACATGTTCTAACAAGAAAGAGGAAGGTTTTCGGAAAATGTTGAAACTGATGCAGACGGAGATGACTTTAGGAGAAAAGCTAGAGATATTGTCTGATGCGGCAAAATACGATGTTTCATGCACATCTGGCGGCACAGAGCGCAAGGGAGACGGAGAAGGAATGGGAAACTGCAGGAAAGCAGGAATTTGTCATAGTTTTTCGGCAGACGGGCGGTGTATTTCTCTTCTGAAGATTCTCTTTACAAATGAATGTATTTATGATTGTAAATATTGCGTGAACCGATCAGGAAATGATGTTGTACGTACATCTTTTACTCCGGAAGAAGTATGTACTTTGACGATGGAGTTTTATAGAAGAAATTATATAGAAGGATTATTTTTAAGTTCAGGGGTTTTAAAAAGTCCGAATTATACAATGGAACTTTTGTATACAGTGTTATACAAGCTGCGCCATGAACACAATTTTCAGGGATATATTCATGTGAAAGCGATTCCGGGAGCGGATTCTCGTCTTATTCAGATGACGGGGTATCTTGCAGATAGGATGAGTGTGAATATAGAACTTCCTACTGCGGAAAGCCTTCGTCTTTTGGCACCGCATAAAACGCGGAAGAATATCCTTGCACCAATGCGTTTTGTACAGCAGATGTCAGCGGAAAATCAATATGAAATTCAAACTTATCGTCATGTGCCTAAGTTTGTTCCGGCAGGACAGAGCACGCAGATGATCATAGGCGCTACACCGGAGTCTGATTATCAGATTTTGCATGTGGCAGAGTCGTTGTATAAAAAATTTGATCTTAAGCGAGTATTTTATTCTGCATTCATTCCGGTCAACGAAGATAAAAATCTTCCGTCTGTCAAAGAGCAGCGACCTCCTCTTTTAAGAGAGCACAGGCTTTATCAGGCTGACTGGCTTCTCAGATACTATCATTTTGAAGCAGGAGAACTTTTGGATGAAGAAAATCCTAATTTTAATGCATATCTTGATCCGAAATGCTTTTGGGCGTTAAGGCATCTCGAAGAATTTCCGATCGAGATAAATTACGCGGCATATGATATGCTTCTTAGAGTTCCCGGAATAGGGTATAAATCAGCATCGCGCATTGTGAAAGCGCGCAGGATGGGGATGCTTGATTTTGAAGATTTAAAGAAAATGGGAGTTGTTTTGAAGCGGGCGCTCTATTTTATTACATGTAAAGGAAAAATGATGTATCCGATTCGAATGGATGAAGATTATATTACAAGAAATCTCCTTAATACAAAAGAAAAACTGCCCGAAGGCGCAGATGGGATGAGCTTTCGTCAGTTGTCGTTATTTGACGATATGGGGATAGAATAGGAGGTAAAATAAGAGCTGCTGATTTTTGGTTACTTTGAAAAATAAGAGAATATCCGGCAGATTGGGGGAAGCGATGAAACAGATCTATATATGTGAAGATACGATAACCGGCATTTATTCAGCTTTGCATGATGCCTGGAAAGAATGCAGAGATACGCAGGCGGGTGTCGAACTGAGGGGGAGGACACAGCGGCAGCTTTTTTGTGAGTACAGAATAGTAGAAGAATCAGAAGAAAAAGCGCTGAGATTAGAAAGAATGATAAAGCATCATCTCGGATACAATGCCTACTGGGAGATTTACCATGCGCTTCTTTCGACAGATGACAGAAAAGGAACGGTAGTATTTGAAGTGCTGCAGGAAGCCAGAAAAATCAGGCAGAGTGAAAAGATAATGGAACATTTAGGGTGTCCGGCAGTTGCGGATGTATTTTCTATGAGCAGGAGCGTGTCCAATGAAGCGCATAGATATGAAGAATTTATTCGTTTCAGAGAACTTGAAAACGGAATTTTGTTTTCGGAGATTACTCCGAAAGCGCAGATTTTAACTTGTGTTGCAGATCATTTTGAGGATAGGTTTCCATTGGAAAATTGGATCATATATGATAAAACGCATAAAGTATGTCTTGTACACGGAGTTAGGAAAAGATGGAGACTTGTGTGGGGAGAGCTTTTTAATGAGAGAGCGGCAGAGAATATATCGGAAGAGGAACGGAAATATGAGTTTTTGTGGAAGCGGTTTTTTCATTCGGTTTCGATCAAAGAGAGGGAGAATCCCAAATGTCAGCAGGCGCACCTTCCTTTTCGATATAGAGGGGAAATGACGGAATTTAGTTGTGCGGAAGATAAAATAGGATTATGATAGAACTATCATGAAAATTTCAAAATGCAGATAAGATGCGGTGAAGTGAAAGTGCTTATATGAATATCCGAAATTTTGATGAAATACGAAGTGACAGAACGGGCAGAGATATTATTGAAAGAAGAAGTGAAGATTGTTCGTATTTCCGTGAGAGATTTAGTTGAATTTGTTTTGCGGGAAGGCGATATCGATAATCGAAAAATAGGAATGTCAGATAAAGATGTTATGGCTATGGGCGGAAGGCTTCACAGAAAAATACAACGGCAGATGGGATCGGATTATCATGCGGAAACAGCGATGAAGCTTCAGATTCCATGTGGAGAATTCGATCTTAGAGTTGAGGGGCGGGCAGACGGAGTTATTATAAAAGGGGATACATCTGAAGTAATTATAGATGAGATTAAAGGTATTTTGCGTGATTTGAGTTTGATCGAACAGCCGGTGAATGTCCATCTTGCTCAGGCAAAATGTTATGCGTATATATATGCAAAGCAGCATAGCCTGCGTGAAATCGGTATTCAGATGACATACTGCAATTTGGATACAGAAGAGATTCGACGATTTTTATCACACTATACGTATGAAGCATTGGAATGCTGGTTTGAAGAATTGATCAGTAGTTATGAAAAATGGGCTCGATTTCAGATTAAGTGGGAGGAAAAGAGGAATTCGTCAATTCGATTGGTTGAATTTCCGTTTTCTTACAGGGAAGGGCAAAGAGAGGTGGCAGCGGCGGTTTACCGTACTATATTACGGAAAAAGAAGCTGTTTCTTCAGGCTCCGACCGGAGTCGGAAAAACGATATCTACTTTGTTTCCGTCGGTAAAAGCGATAGGAGAGGGGCTGGGAGAAAAGATTTTTTACCTGACGGCAAAAACAATTACAAGAACTGTTGCGGAACAGGCGTTTCGGATACTGGGAGAACAAGGTCTGCAGATGAAAGTGATTACGCTTACTGCGAAAGAAAAGATATGTAAATGTGAGGAGACAGAATGCAATCCTGTTTCATGTCCATATGCAAAAGGTCATTTTGACCGCGTGAATGACGCAGTGTATGATCTGATAATGAATTACAATGAAATTACAAGAGACGTGATTGAAAATCAGTCTGAAAAATATATGGTTTGTCCTTTTGAAATGTCATTGGATGTTTCGTTATGGGTAGATGCAGTTATATGTGATTATAATTATGCGTTTGATCCGACGGCACATTTGAAACGTTTTTTTTCTGAAAATGCAGGGAAAAAATATATTTTTCTTGTAGATGAGGCGCATAATCTTGTCGAACGAGGAAGGGAAATGTACAGTGCCCGGTTGTATAAAGAAGATTTCCTTGAATTGAAAAAAATGATGCGTGTTAAAGAACCGATTCTTTCAAAAAAAGCAGACGAAGTAAACCGACAGTTTCTTTTATTAAAGAGAGAATGTGAAGAATATAGAGTGCTTGAAAGTGTTTCTCATCTGGCGATAAAATTGATGAATCTTTTGGCGGAGATGGAACGTTTTTTTGAGAAATCTTCCGAATCGGATAAACGGGATCAAGTTTTAGAATTGTATTTTAAAGTAAGAGAGTTTTTAAATATTCATGATATTCTGGATGAAAATTATGTTATATATAGTGAGTATCAGCAAGACGGCAGATTTATGGTAAAGCTTTTTTGTGTAAATCCGGCAGTGAATTTACAGGCATATTTAGAATATGGTATCGGAACGGTCTTTTTTTCGGCAACGCTTCTTCCGGTCCGTTATTATAAAAAGCTTTTATCGATTGAAACAGATGATTATGCGATCTATGCGGATTCTCCGTTTCCGAAAGACAGTCGGCTGCTTTTGATCGGAAGAGATGTGAGTACAAGATATACACAGCGTGGGCCGGAGATGTACCGGCGGATTGCGTCATATATTGTGGGTGCAGCAGATGCGAAAAAGGGAAATTATATGGTGTTCTTTCCGTCCTATCGGGTAATGGAAGAAGTGCATAGTGTTTTTTCGGAAAAGTGCGGAAAAATTTCTTCTGCTGTTCAGTCTCCGTTTATGAGTGAAGAAGACAGAGAGGTGTTTCTTAAAGAGTTCGATGAGATAAGGGAAGAAAGCTTTGTCGGTTTTTGCGTGATGGGAGGAATTTTTTCTGAAGGGATAGATTTGCCGGAAGATAAGTTGATCGGTGTGATCATTGTTGGAACAGGACTTCCTCAAGTATGTAATGAACGGGAGATTGTCAAACAGTATTTTAGCGGAATCGGTTCAGATGGTTTTGAATATGCATATCTCTATCCGGGGATGAATAAAGTGCTTCAATCTGCAGGAAGGGTGATCAGGACAGAAAAAGACAGAGGACTGATCCTTTTGCTCGATGAGCGGTTTTCCACAGGAAGGTATCGGGAATTATTTCCCAGAGAATGGAGTAATGCCCGACACTGTACTGCGGAAAGTTTGACGAGTTACATGCAGGAATTTTGGGAATGTTAGCATGTTTTATCACGGAAGTAACTCAAAAATTCCATTGAGGCACGTGAGAGCGGAAGGTGTTCGTTGTATGCGATAGCAAGTTCGCGCTCGGGAAGTTCTTCTTTTGTGTGCAGGATGAATACGTCTTCGCTGTCAGGGGAAATACAATAGTCCGGCACAAAAGCAATGCCTAATCCTATGCGTGCCAGATCGATCAGCAGATCATTGCTCGTAAGTTCGATTTCGGGAACAAGATCGAGCTGATGTTGTTGAAATACCTGATGAAGAAATTCGTTGGTCGTACTGTTTTTGTCCAGCATTAAGATGGGATATTTCAACAGTTGGGAGAAAGTCAGAGTTTCTCCTTTTAGTTTTTGGAAAGTATTTCCGGCGATAAACACGTCTCTGAATTTTTTGATGCGCATAACGGAAGTTGTTGTTCCGAGGTGATTGTTCGGAAAGTTTACAACAGTAAGATCTACAAGTCCGTTTCGCAGAAGCTCGGCACATTTCATGGACGTTTGGTTGATTACTTTGATATGCGCGCCGGGAAATGCTTTATGAAAGCGCTCTAAGTAAGGAATCAGGAAATAGCGGCATATAGTATCGCTGGCACCGATGCGTATTTGCCCTCCGGTTGATGCCGCGTCGAGAAGTTGGGTTTCACCTTTTTGAATCAGATTCATAGCGGGTTCAACATGCCGCATAAGAATTTCTCCTTCGGGAGTCAGTTGAACTTTTTTTGTACTTCTGATAAAAAGTGTCTGATCTAGTTTTCTCTCTAATGTTTTGATAGACTGGCTGACTGCGGATTGTGAAATATAGAGCTGTTTGGATGCTTCTGAAAAGTTTAAAGTAGAAGCAACGTGATAAAAAACTTTGTAAAGTTCATAATTAATATCGATCACTATTAGACCTCCTAATAAATACTACAGGTATTATAAGATATATTTTATAAAATTACAATAAATTTGGAGGATAGTAGAGCGGTGACAGGAAGATTATTGTTTGAGATTCATAAAAAAGTGAGATGTATGGGAGACGTAGAATGAATGGGAAAACCAAGAAAATTATTCAGTGGACAGCGGGGGTGATTTTTTCATTATTAATCATTTTTGTAATTTTGATTTCTTCTTTTGAAATTGTTCTGTATTCGGATATGAGTGTTTACCGCAAAGAATATGAAAAGTATGAAGTGTTGGATGAATTGGATATGACGATGGATGATGCAATGTATGTGACACGTGAAATGATGGATTATTTGCGGGGAGATAAGGAAACATTATCTGTTATCACAGAAGTGGAGGGGAAAAGACAAGATTTTTTTAATGAACAGGATAGGTTTCATATGAGAGAGGTCAGAGATATTTTTGCCGGAGGGCTGCGATTGAGAACTGCGGCGCTTGTGGCGGCAGCAGTCTCCCTTTTGATTCTATATATGTGTCGCGCGGATGTTAAGAAGATCCTTCCACAGACATATCAGGTGGCAGTGGGGATTGTTTTGATCCCGACAGCAGGGATCGGAATTGCCGCGGCGATTGATTTTAATTCAGTATTTGTACAGTTTCATAATATCTTTTTTGACAATGATCTTTGGCTGTTTGATCCGGCGGAAGATTTTATGATCCGAATGCTTCCCGAAGGTCTTTTTTATGATATGGCATTCAGAGTCGGAAGCCTATTTGCCGGGATTCTTGTAATACTTTTTCTGTTAAGTCTTTATATGAGATGGAGAGAAAACAGTCGAAAAGTAAAAGAAAAAACAGGAAAAAAGAAAAATGATTAGTATTGCTTATTAGAAAGTTTAGTTATATTAATTATACTAATGATGTGAAGTGTGGTACGATACAAACAGAGGTTTTCAGTTAAAAATGGAGGAGACAACATATGAGTAATGTGAAACGTGTATTTGTAGAGAAGAAGCCGGAGTTTGCTGTTGCTGCGAAGGAGCTGGGTCATGAAATCCGCCATTATCTCGGTATTACAGATGTGACGGGAGTGCGTGTGCTGATTCGATATGATGTGGAAAATATTTCAGATGAAACTTTTGAAAAGGCATGTCAGGGGGTATTTGCAGAACCGCCTGTAGATATTCTTTATAAAGAGACATTTAATATGTCTGATGCGGATCACAGCTTTTCGGTAGAGTATCTTCCGGGACAGTTTGATCAAAGAGCTGATTCGGCAGAACAGTGTGTAAGATTTATTAAAGAGGATGAAACACCGGTGATCCATACGGCAACGACGTATGTGATCGAAGGTACGATTTCGGAAGAAGAATTTGCGGCGATAAAGAATCATTGTATCAATCCGGTTGATTCAAGAGAAGCCGGAGAAGAAAAACCGGAAACACTCGTGACGGTTTTTGATGATCCGGAAGATGTGATCGTATTTGAAGGATTCAAAGAAATGAAGGAAGACGAACTAGAAAAGCTTTATAGTTCATTGGGGCTGGCAATGACTTTTAAAGATTTTCTTCATATTCGCAATTATTATAAAGATGAAGAGCATAGAGATCCGACGATGACGGAGATCCGAGTTCTTGATACATACTGGTCCGATCATTGCCGTCATACAACATTTTCGACAGAGTTGAAGGAAGTATCTTTTAATGAAGGTTTTTATAAGAAACCGATTGAGGATACATATAAAGCATATCTGAAAGATCATAGTGAGATTTTCGCTGGTAGAGAGGACAAGTTTGTCTGCCTGATGGATCTGGCGTTGATGGCAATGCGCAGATTGAAAAAAGAAGGAAAACTTCAGGATCAGGAAAAATCAGATGAAATCAATGCATGCAGTATTGTGGTTCCGATCAAAGTGGACGGCGTAGAAGAAGAGTGGCTGATCAACTTTAAAAATGAAACGCATAATCATCCGACGGAAATCGAACCGTTTGGCGGCGCGGCTACATGTCTTGGCGGTGCGATTCGAGATCCGCTGTCAGGTCGTACATATGTATATCAGGCAATGAGAGTGACAGGAGCTGCAGATCCGACAGTATCTGTAGAAGAAACATTAAAAGGAAAGCTTCCGCAGAAAAAACTTGTTAGGGGAGCGGCTTCAGGCTACAGTTCTTACGGAAATCAGATAGGATTGGCTACAGGTCTTGTAAAAGAGATTTATCATCCTGATTATGTTGCAAAAAGAATGGAAATAGGAGCGGTATTGGGAGCGGCTCCGAGAAGGGCGGTAATCCGGGAGAATTCTGATCCGGGAGATATTATTATTTTGCTTGGCGGACGTACAGGACGTGACGGCTGTGGCGGTGCGACCGGTTCGTCTAAAGTGCATACAGAAGAGTCGATCGAAACATGCGGTGCGGAAGTTCAGAAAGGAAACCCGCCTACAGAGCGTAAGATTCAAAGATTATTCCGCCGTGAAGAGGTAAGCTGCCTTATTAAAAAATGCAACGATTTCGGTGCGGGAGGAGTGTCTGTGGCAATCGGCGAACTGGCAGATGGTCTCCGGGTTGAACTTGATAAAGTGCCGAAGAAATATGCAGGTCTCGACGGAACAGAAATTGCAATTTCGGAATCCCAGGAAAGAATGGCTGTTGTTGTAGATCCAAAAGATGTAGAGAAGTTTATGTCCTATGCGAAAGAAGAGAATCTGGAAGCGACGGAAGTAGCGGTTGTTACAGAAGAGCCAAGACTTGTTCTTGTATGGAGAGGAAAAGAGATTGTCAATCTTTCCCGAGCGTTTTTGGATACGAATGGAGCGCATCAGGAAACGGCGGTAGAAGTGGAAATACCTCGTCAAGAAGAAAGTTTATTTGTTAAAACAGCAGTAAGTGATGTGAAGGAAAAATGGCTGGATGTATTAAGCGATTTGAATGTCTGCTCTCAGAAAGGACTTGTTGAGATGTTTGACGGTTCAATCGGCGCAGGCTCGGTCTTTATGCCTCACGGTGGAAAATATCAGATGACAGAGACACAGGCCATGGTAGCAAAGGTTCCCGTGCAAAACGGAACAACTGACAGTGTGTCTATGATGAGTTATGGATTTGACCCGTATCTTTCAAGTTGGAGTCCGTATCATGGCGCAGCTTACGCGGTTGTTGAATCGGTTGCCAAGATAGTTGCGGCAGGTGGAGATTACAGTAAGATCAGATTTACGTTTCAGGAATATTTCAGAAGAATGTCAGAAGATCCAAAACGTTGGAGCCAGCCTTTTGCAGCGCTTCTTGGAGCTTATGCGGCACAGATCGGATTCGGACTTCCGTCGATCGGAGGAAAAGACAGTATGTCCGGAACATTTCAGGATATAGATGTTCCGCCGACTTTGGTTTCGTTTGCTGTAGATATGGCAGTAGAAAAAGAAATTATTACGCCGGAATTGAAAGAGGCAGGAAATAAGCTTGTGTGGCTGAAAGCGGCTCGTGATGAGTATGACCTTCCTGTTTATAGCCGGATTATGGAACAGTATAGCAAGTTTACAGAAGATATCAGAAATGGAAGAGTTGTTTCGGCTTATGCGCTTGACAGACATGGTGTTGTTTCGGCAGTCAGCAAAATGGCATTCGGAAATCAAATGGGTGTATGTCTTGAAAGCAGTTTGGATAAAGATGCGATTTTTGCTCCTGCATTTGGCGATATCGTCGCAGAGGTTAAAGCAGACACGTTTGAAGAGCTTGTGGGAGAATATACTTTGATCGGTGAAGTGACAAATGAAAAGGCGTTCGCATATGGCGATGTGAAGATCGGTATGGATGATGCGCTGGATGCATGGACAAAACCGCTTGAAAAAGTATTTGCAACAAAATCAGCGGAAAGTTCGGATATACCGGTAGAGGAAAAGTTATACGATGCTTCAACCGTGCATGTGTGCAGCCATAAGATCGGACAGCCTACGGTGTTTATTCCGGTATTCCCGGGTACAAACTGTGAGTATGACAGTGCGAGGGCTTTTGAGAGAGCCGGTGCAAATGTGATTACGAAGGTGTTTAGAAACTTAGATGCAGAAGACATCCGTTCTTCGGTGGAAGAGTTTGAAAAAGCGATTTCTAAAGCGCAGATTATTATGTTCCCCGGTGGATTTAGTGCGGGAGATGAACCTGATGGATCGGCAAAGTTCTTTGCAACAGCGTTTAGAAACGCAAAGATTAAAGAAGCGGTAGATAAATTGCTAAATGAACGCGACGGACTTGCATTAGGCGTATGCAATGGTTTTCAGGCTTTGATCAAGCTTGGACTCGTTCCATATGGACAGATCGTCGGACAGACCGATGATTCTCCGACTTTGACGTATAACACAATAGGACGTCATATATCGAAGATGGTTTATACAAAAGTGGTTACAAATAAATCTCCATGGCTTGCAGAGGCAAAACTCGGAGGCGTATATACAAATCCTGCGTCTCATGGAGAAGGACGATTTGTTGCGAGTGAAGAATGGATTGACAAGTTGTTTGCGAATGGTCAGGTGGCGACACAATATTGTAGTCCTGAAGGACATATTACGATGGATGAAGAATGGAATGTTAATGGATCTTATCACGCGATTGAAGGAATCACAAGTCCGGACGGTCGAGTGCTCGGAAAAATGGCTCACTCTGAAAGAAGGGGTAATTCTGTTGCGATTAATATTTATGGAGAGCAGGATCTTAAGATTTTTGAATCCGGAGTAAAATATTTTAAGTAAAAAGTCAGTAATGCAAAAGCAGGGCATATGCGAGTGTATGCTCTGCTTTTGTATGATCATTTAATATTGTCAGAGCAGGAGGGGGGGCAGACTTATGTTCAAAAGTGAGAAAAAGCAGAGGGGTGAGGGGGATAACAACAGATGAAAAGGAAAAGAATATAATAAAAACTCCAAGAAAATATCTTGGAGTTTTTATTAGTAGCGGAAACTGGATTTGAACCAGCGACACCACGGGTATGAACCGTGTGCTCTAGCCAACTGAGCTATTCCGCCATAACTTGAACAAAATGTTCCGAATATTTGTAAGTTATGGGGCCTATAGGGCTCGAACCTATGACCCTCTGCTTGTAAGGCAGATGCTCTCCCAGCTGAGCTAAGACCCCATATTGTTTTGGGTTTCAGAAGCTTTTCCGTAACCCGCTTCGCTATTATACTATTATTTTTCATCAAATGTCAACACTTTTTTTAAAAAAATTTTTATTTTTAAATTTTTTAATTTTTAAGGTAAATGTAAGAGTAAAATCCAGTTTCTATGTTCATTTTCGGAAATCTGTTTTCCATTAATTTTAAAAAGGTGCAGGTATATGTTTTTTAACCTACCTTTTACAAGGAATCCTCTACTTCTAAAGAGGGGAAGGAATTGAGTTATATATTATTCATAAGTACACAAAGATATGATATTATATAAGCAGTCGAAATGATGAAAGATCATATTCTTTTTAAAGCACATCCGAAGTCTGAAATCAGTAAATTTATAAATGTTCATAAAAGTGCAGCCACAGACTTCTGAAAAAGAATTTCCACAGATTCGTGAGAAGTCCTCACCTCTTTAGGCGGTGGGAGTATGTCACGAGTTGCTTTAAGAAAAAAGAAAAATATGTTACAATAAAGCACATAATAATTACGGAGGAAGAGGAAAATGAATAAAAAGGCATGGTATACCTTTCGGATTGTTTTAGGAGGATATTTAGCTTGGCTTGGGATAAGGATGTTGATTGAAATGGTAAATGAAAAACCGAATAATATGGTTTTTATGTGTGTGATGTCTGTAATCTTTATATTGATCGGTTTAGCCTATGCTATTTATTATGTGAAAAAAATGTTTGATCTGAAAAAAGAAGATCATAGGATTGAAGAGGAAGATAAAGAGGCATTCGATGCGGGAAAAGATCAGGCGGATCGAAAAAGAAGAAAAAATGTTTTGCCGGAAATTGGTCCGAATGAGGAAATGAAAAAAGAAGCAGAGCAGGGGAAAACAGATAAGGAAACAGCACAGTCCGGTAATAACATCGAAAAAGAGGCAGAAAAGTTAGATGATAAAGCAGAAGGAGAAACGGAAAAATCAGGCTATAAGGCAGGATCGGAGACAGAACAATCGGATGATAAAGTGAAAAAAGAGGCAGAAAAGCCAAATGACAAAAACGAGGAAGATGCAGAAGATGAAATGATAAAAGAAGGTGGAAAAAATCAGGAGCCTGAATTGGCAATGGAAGAATTTATTGAAGAGACGGAAACAGAGATAGAAAATGATTATGAGGAGAGATGAGCATGCGAGTAGGTATGGGATATGACGTTCACAGATTGGCGGAAGATAGAAAGATGATTTTGGGAGGCGTGGAAATTCCGTATGAAAAAGGTCTTTTGGGCCATTCGGATGCAGATGTGCTCGTGCATGCGATTATGGATGCGCTTTTAGGAGCTGCGGCATTAGGTGATATCGGGAAACATTTTCCGGATACCGATCCGGAATATAAAGGGATTTCCAGCATTCGGCTTCTGAAACATGTAGGAGGGCTTTTGGATGAGAATAGGTATATGATTGAAAATATCGATGCGACGATCATTGCTCAACGTCCGAAGATGCGCCCGTATATTGATACAATGCGTCAAAATATTGCAGATGCACTCTGTATTGAGATCGATCAGGTCAATGTCAAAGCGACAACGGAGGAAGGACTTGGGTTTACAGGGGACGGAGAAGGGATTTCTTCTCAGGCGATTTGTGCGATCGAGAAATATACAAATTACAGCAGTACGGATGTCTCTTCGGATTGTGGAATGTGCGGAGGATGTTGTTCGCGCATCGGGAGGAACGAGTAAATGATCATCCGTAAATTAGAGCAGAGCGAACATATTGCGACACGAAAATTGTGGGAAGAAATATTTCCGGAAGATACGAAGGCATTCCTAGACTATTATTACTATATTAAAGCGGCAAAAAATCAAATTTACGTTGTGGAAGAGGATGGGAGAATTTGTTCAATGCTTCAGTTGAATCCATATCGGATCCGGCTGGAGGATAAAAGCTTTCCGTCAGAATATATTGTCGCTGTTGCAACGAAAAAAGAATATCGCAGTCGAGGATATATGCGGGCGCTGCTAAATACTGTTTTGGAACGGATGCATTCGGAAAAAGTGCCGTTTACATTTTTAATGCCTGCGGCAGAAGCGATTTACAGACCTTATGATTTTAGATATATTTATGACCAATGCATGCAAGAAGTCAAAAAAGATGAGACAGCAGATGCTAGAAATCGTGAAAGTGAGCCGCAGAAAGAAGGAACGCTTGAATTTTCAGATGCGGGATTGTGGGACGCAGAAGAGATGGCAGATTTTTTTGAGGAACATTTTTCGGATTCGTGGCAAGTATATGCTCAGCGAGATACAGCCTATTATCAGACGATGATATTGGAGCGGCAAAGTGAAAAGGGCGGGGTTAGACTTATGCGGGAAAACGGTGTGTTGAAAGGGTTTTATGCCTATGCCTTAGAAGAAGGACTTGAAGTACGAGAGCCGTTGTATCTGAATCAATTTGAAGGGGAATTTGAACGGTCGATGCAGATGCTGTTGGATAAAAGCAATATCCGGAAAGTGGATCAAAATGAAAACAGAGTACAGCAATCGCTGAGAATTTATGCTCCTTTAAATAAAAAAAGTTGTAAAATGCGGTCTATGATTATGGCAAGAATTGTTTGTTTGCCTGAATTTTTAAAAGCAATGATCGTCGATGAAACAGAAACTCTTGAATGTTCTTTTGCTGTGCTTGACTCTATTTTGTATAAAAACAGCTGTGTATGGAAATTGACAAGCGTACAGGGCGAGAAAGAAATACATGTACAGGAGACCGAAGATTCACAAGGAGTATTTCCGATAGCGGATTTGACAGAATATTTGTTTGGAAGGATCGATTTGGAAGAACTGCGTGAAAGAGAGGGCGTGATCTGTACAGCTGAGCTTGGTGAAGAGTTAGAGAAAATAGAAAAACTGACAAGAGTATATTTCAATGAGGTTGTCTGAGAGGAAAAGTGCTCAAAAGAAAAAGAAGCAACGGCGATTTTGATTGCCTTTGAAAGAAAAGCGGTATTGACAAAAATGTGGAATTTGCATAATATAAATTATATGTCGAAGAATAAAAAGCAGAGAACGGAAAGAGTAACAGATTGTGAAAGTTCGCAGAGAGGGAATGTCGGAGGCTGAAAGCATTCCTGTACAAAGATGGTTTGTGAAGTGCGTCCGGGAGCTGATCGGGTGAATGAAAAGTAGCCTGATTCGTTTAGCATACGTTACAGGCTGTTGAGTGAAAGAAAAATCTTTTAATAGAGTGGAACCGCGGAAAAACTTCGTCTCTGATCTGAGACGAAGTTTTTATTTAACCGGTAAAAGTAAAAAATATTTTGTGGGAGAACAGAATGGGTATTGTATCTTATATTAAAGAAGAAATACGAGTTGTGCGGGAACGGGATCCCGCGATAAAATCAAATATGGAAGTGTTGCTTTATCCAAGTTTTCGTGTAATACTCAGATACAGAGTGGCTCATAAATTATATTTAAAAAAACATTATTTTTGGGCGAGATGGATTTCACAAAGAGCGGCGCGAAAAACAGGGATTGAGATTCATCCGGGAGCTAAAATCGGACGCGGCTTGTTTATTGATCACGGGAGTGGAGTTATCATCGGTGAGACAACGGTGATCGGCGATAACGTAACTCTTTATCAAGGGGTAACGCTTGGCGGAACCGGAAAAGAACAAGGAAAGCGCCATCCAACATTGGAAGATAATGTGATGGTAAGCGCGGGAGCAAAGATATTAGGTTCTTTTACGATCGGAGAAAATTCAAAGATTGGGGCGGGATCAGTTGTTTTAGAAGAGGTGCCCCCGAACTGTACGGTAGTAGGTGTGCCGGGGCGTATCGTTAAAATGGATAATAAAAAAGTTCCGAGATCCGATATGGATCAAATTCATCTCCCGGATCCGGTATTGTCGGATATTAAGAGGCTTCAGGAAGAAAATTTAAGATTGCATAAGGAATTGAAACGTCTTGTGAAAGAGATAAGATGTGTGGAAAAGAAAGGAGATTATGATGAAGATTTATAATACATTATCAAAAAGAAAAGAAGAATTTGTGCCATTGGAAGAAGGCAAAGTAAAAATGTATGTGTGCGGTCCTACGGTTTATAATTTTATCCATATCGGAAATGCAAGACCGATGATCGCATTTGATACAGTACGCCGTTATTTTGAATATAAAGGATTTGAAGTGAATTTTGTATCAAACTTTACAGACGTAGATGATAAAATTATTAAAAAAGCGATTGAAGAAGGCGTTTCTGCTGATGAGATATCGAAAAGATATATTGCGGAATGTAAAAAAGACATGGAAGCAATGAATGTAAAACCGGCCACGAAAAATCCGCTTGCAACAGAAGAAATCTGCGGCATGGTGGAAATGATTTCCACATTGATTGAAAAAGGATACGCCTATGAAAAAAACGGAACGGTTTATTACCGTACAAGAAAGTTTGAAGGTTACGGAAAGCTTTCGCATAAGAATCTGGATGATTTGAGGTCGGGAGGAAGATCGCTTCTCGTTACAGGAGAAGACGAAAAAGAAGATCCGCTTGATTTTGTGCTTTGGAAACCGAAAAAGGAGGGAGAACCTGCCTGGGAATCTCCGTGGAGTGAGGGCCGTCCGGGATGGCATATTGAATGCTCGGAGATGTCTAAAAAATACCTCGGAGAACAAATTGATATTCATGCCGGCGGAGAGGATTTGATATTTCCGCATCATGAAAACGAGATTGCTCAAAGCGAAGCCGCGAACGGAAAAGAATTTGCAAAATATTGGATGCACAATGGATTTCTTAATATTGATAATAAAAAGATGTCAAAATCACTCGGTAACTTTTTTACAGTAAGAGAGATCGGAGAAAAGTATGACCTTCAGATCTTGAGATTTTTTATGTTGAGTGCACACTACAGAAGTCCGCTTAATTTTAGTGCAGAGTTGATGGAAGCAGCAAAAAATTCTTTGGAGAGAATCCTTACTGCGGCAGATAACTTGAAATTCCTTATTTCAAACACGTCAGAAGAGAAAATGACAGAGTCGGAGAAGAGATTGTTTGAGAAATCATCAGAATATGTAGAAGCTTTTGAAAGGGCAATGGATGATGATTTCAATACTGCCGATGCGATAGCGGCTATTTTTGATCTTGTCAAATATATGAACACGACTGCCGACGGAGCAAGCTCAAAGGAATATTTGCAAAACCTGCTTGACAGATTATGTCTGCTGACAGATGTTTTGGGTATTATCGTTATAAAAGAAGAGGAAATGTTAGATTCGGAAATCGAAGAGATGATAGAAAAACGTCAGGCTGCAAGGAAAGATCGTAATTTTGCTCTGGCAGATCAGATCAGAGACGAGCTCCTGGCAAAAGGGATTATTCTTGAAGATACGCGAGAGGGAGTAAAATGGAAAAAAGCTTAGGATATGGATTTGAGTATTATATGGATCTGATTCCCGGAATGAAGCAGGCCGACCCAAAAGCAAGTTCCTCTATTGTTTTAGCCTATATAGGAGATTGTGTCTTTGATCTTATTATTAAGATGAGAGTGGTAGGCAGAGGCGGCAGGCAGGTGCATAAACTGCATGAAGAGACAAGCAGGTATGTGCAGGCGTCTGCTCAGTCTTTTATGATGCGGGCAATTCAGGAACATCTTACAGAAGAAGAACATGCGGTATATCGAAGGGGAAGGAATACAAGGAGCGTTTCGGCTGCAAAAAATCAGTCGATCACCGATTATCGAAGAGCGACAGGGTTTGAGGCGTTAGTGGGTTATCTTTACTTGAAAAAGGAGTACAAACGGCTTGTTGAGCTTGTAACGATCGGACTGGAAAGTATGGAAAAGGAATTGGAAAATGGAGAGAAAAACGATTGAAAAAATTGAAGAAACAAAAGAACATACATTAGTGATCGAAGGACGAAACGCAGTACTGGAAGCGTTTCGCTCTGGAAGGACGATCGATAAGCTGTTTGTGTTGGACGGATGTCAGGATGGTCCGGTACGCACGATTGTCAGGGAAGCAAAAAAGCATGGAACAATCTTGAATTTTGTCGGAAAAGAAAGATTATCTCAACTTACGCAGACAGGAAGGCATCAGGGCGTAATTGCTTACGCTGCGGCTTATGATTATGCAGAGATTGACGATATGCTTAAACTTGCGGAAAAGAGGGGAGAAGATCCGTTTCTGATCGTATTAGATGGGATTGAAGATCCTCATAATTTGGGGGCAATTATAAGAACAGCCAATATTGCCGGAGCTCATGGCGTGATCATTCCGAAGAGGAGAGCGGTTGGTTTGACGGCGACCGTAGCGAAAACTTCGGCAGGGGCGTTGAATTATACTCCGGTTGCAAAAGTGACAAATCTTGTAAAGACAATGGAAGAATTGAAAGAAAAAGGAATTTGGTTTGTCTGCGCCGATATGGACGGACAATCAATGTATGATATGAATCTCACAGGACCGATCGGACTTGTTGTCGGAAATGAAGGGGATGGAGTCAGCCGATTAGTAAAAGAAAATTGTGATTTCGTTGCGTCAATTCCGATGAAAGGCGAGATTACCTCTCTGAATGCTTCCGTGGCAGGCGGAGTTCTTGCTTATGAGATTGTCAGACAGAGACTTGCAAAATAAGATGTAAAGCAGTGTTTGAAGGGTGTTTTAAAGGATGGAACAATATGAAAAGCTGACGGATGAACAGTTGATTGAAAAACTGCACTCCGGGGATCGGGATGTGACAGATTATCTGATGGAGAAATATAAAATGATGGTCCGCAAGAAGGCACGCGCAATGTATCTGATCGGAGGAGAAACAGAAGATCTTATTCAGGAAGGCATGATCGGACTAATCAAGGCGGTAAGAAATTTTGACAGCGGCATGGGCAGGTCATTTGCAGGGTTTGCGGAAACATGTGTACTTCGGCAAATGTACACCGCTATTGAGGCGTCAAATCGAAAAAAACATATGCCTCTGAATTCTTATATTTCACTTTATGAAGAAAGCGAGACGAATAAAAACGGTACAAAACTGCCTCTGATCGATCTGATAGAGCCTGACCGGGAAAATGATCCTGAGGCATTGTATTTTGGCAGAGAGTACACAGAAGCTTTTATTGAACGATTGAAAGAAAATTTAAGCCCGATGGAAGAACAGGTTCTTTATTTGCACTTAACAGGAACTGATTATAAAAAAATCGCGGAATTGTTGAAAAAAAGTCCGAAATCGATTGATAATGCTCTTCAAAGAATTAAGAAAAAAACAGAAAAAATGCTCAAAACAGAAATAAGAGCCTGAGAAATTCAAATAGAGAAAGCGGGTAAAAGGTTATGAAATTTGTAATACAGCGGGTAAAACAGGCATCTGTAAAAGTGGAAGGAAGCGTGATAGGAGAGATTGAAAAAGGATATCTCGTATTGATTGGCGTTTCAGACAAAGATACGGAAGCAGTTGCGGATAAAATGATAAAGAAAATGATCGGACTGCGGATTTTTGAAGATGCAGAGGGAAAAACAAATTTGTCGTTAGCTGATGTGGGCGGAAGTCTTTTGCTTGTATCACAGTTTACGCTTTATGCAAATTGTAAAAAGGGGAATCGGCCGAGTTTTATTGAGGCAGGGGCGCCGGATAAAGCAAATCAGTTATATGAGTATATAATTGAAGAGAGTAAGAAAAGTGTGTCAGTCGTACAGACGGGTCGCTTTGGAGCAGAAATGGAAGTGAGTTTGATCAATGATGGTCCGTTTACGATTTTGCTTGATTCGGAAATGTTGTGATAGGATCATCGGAAAAAAAGTAATTGTTTGAAATTTAAGGAGAGTCAGTGAAATACTAACTCTCCTGTTTTGTATAGATAATCAGAAGTAATCGATATATTAAAATCAGAAAGCTGTCTAGGGGACTTGAACCCCCGACCTCCGCCTTACCAAGGCGACGCGCTACCGACTGCGCCAAGACAGCATATATGTAACTCAAATGCATGATAAATATACAACGATTCAGCAGTAGTTGTCAAGAGAATTGTATTACAAGACGTTCATATAATTATATAATTATTTCTTTTTTGTTTTAAAAAGGACTGCCCGGCTGTGATTAAAAAGTGTTGTTCAGTGTCGCCTGTTTGTATCTCGGAGATATGAAATGGCAGGATAAAGACAGAATAATGCAAGAATTCCTGTCATTTTCTGTTCTTTTTTTGATTGTGTGGTATACTTGTACAAAATTTAGTGGTGATTTTCGCTATGGGGGCGGAGGGAAAGATGAAAATAGGAAGAGAGGAACTGGAAGATTTAAAAGAAGGATTGGAAAAATTGACACATTTTATCAGAGTAATGGAGGGAGTGAAACTACCGGATTTTTATCGGTATTTTGATGCGATGAAAAATAATATTAATATCTTTTTTTATGCGGGATGTGAAGATATTGAAGATTTCTTCCCGATATTGGAAAGGGATTGGAAGGCATCGCATACAATGTTTATCGGTGTACAGAATTATGATTTGAGGAGGGAACATCCGGACATTGATCCGACGGTATGTTTGTATTTTGCAAGACTCCTTGCTGATGTGGGAAAATATTTTGAACGGGGCAATGTAGAATTTGCAAAAGAATATTAAATGTAGTTCGCTACTGTAAAAAAAGAAAGTTCTTTGGAGATCCACAGAACTTTCTTTTGATATTATTTACTGTCTGCACTTAATAAAGCGAATTTATAAAAACGATTATAGTTTGGTCTGTTTTTGCTTCCGTGTGACGGAAAAAACAAGGAGAAGAAATGCAAATGCGACAGCCATCCATACGCCGAAGACGACGTTGCTTTGAGAACTGAATTTGTCATAGTAGCCTTTTAAGTAGATGATGACAACGATCCAAGGAAGAATATATGTCATATATTTACGGATAAATTGAGGAAATTTCAATCCGTTTCCTGCATTTGCCTCCTGAATGAAATTGTTCCATCCCCAACCGTTTTTGTGTGTACAAAACATAAGATATATAACGGAACCAAGAGGAAGGATATTGTTTGACACAAGGAAATCTTCTAAATCCATAATGTTCGACCCTGCTCCGAGCGGTTGTATCCCCGATAAAATATTGAAGCCGAGAATACAAGGAATACTTAATACAATAATAAGTACAATGTTGATGCCGACAGATTTTTTGCGGCTGAATCCAAAAAGATCGATCCCGAAGGAAACAATGTTTTCGAATACGCCGACGATCGTGGACAGGGCTGCAAAGAAAAGGAAGAGGAAAAACAGAGCCCCCCAAACTCGTCCTCCCGGCATCTGAGTGAAAATGTTCGGAAGAGTGATAAATACAAGTCTGGGACCTGCATCCGGCTGTACATTAAATGAAAAACATGCAGGAAATACAATTAAACCTGCAGTAAGAGCAACGCAAGTATCCAGTAGAAGGATGCTTAAAGATTCTCCGGTGAGAGAACGGGATTTATCTAAATAGCTTCCGAAGATTGCCATTCCGCCCATTCCGATGCTTAGTGTAAAGAAAGCTTGACTCATTGCTCCGAAAATAACGTTTCCGACCCCGTTTTCGAGTACTTTTCCGAAATCCGGAATGAGGTAAAATCTGAGTCCTTCTGCTGCACCCGGAAGAGTAACTGACCTTATGGCAAGTACGACCATGATTGCCAAAAGGCAGAGCATAGTTATCTTCATGATCTTTTCGACACCTTTTTGAAGACCGATGCTACAGATCCAAAAAGCAAGTAAAATTACAAGTATAGTCCAAAAAGTCAGTGTGACAGGAGATTCCAGCATGGAATCATATTTTGCGGAAACTACTGTGGAATCAATGCCTGCAAACTCTCCTTTTGCCATCCGGAAGCAGTAATAAAGCATCCATCCGCCGACCATGGAATAAAACATAACAAGGAGATAGTTTCCGGCGATTGCAAACCATCTTGTAAAATGCCAACGCGTTCCTTTCGGTTCCAGTACGTTATAAGATGTGGCGATGCTTTTCTGGCTTGCGCGTCCTACACTGAATTCACATACGATGATCGGTAATCCGAGTATCACAAGGAACAGCAGGTAGATTAAAATGAATGCGGCTCCTCCGTATTGTCCGGCCATATAGGGAAATTTCCATACATTGCCCAGTCCGATAGCACACCCGGCCGACACTAGGATGAAGCCGAGTCGTGAACCAAAATTTTCTCTTTTCATAACTAAAAGCCTTTCTTTGTTTTTTGTAATCAGGTAAATTTGTTCTAAAATAAAAATAGCGCATACTTTTGAAAAAATGAAATGCGTTGATACATATTTTAGACAGCGGGCTTATTGTATCACATCAACGCGGCAAAGTAAACCGAGTACTTGTAGATATCTTAATTTTATGATAAGATAATTGCTATGAATGTTTGCGTTATTAGAGGAGGAGACAATGGAAAACGAAACTGTTTCAAAGAATTTTATCGAGCAGGAAATAGACAAAGATTTGGCGGAGGGAGTATATGATCATGTGGCTACTCGTTTCCCGCCTGAACCGAACGGTTACTTGCATATCGGACATGCAAAATCAATTTTGCTTAATTACGGACTGGCCCAGAAATATGGCGGCACATTTAATATGAGATTCGACGATACAAATCCGACAAAAGAAAAAATGGAGTTTGTTGATTCAATCAAAGAGGATATTCAGTGGCTCGGAGCGGACTGGGAAGACAGGCTATATTTTGCATCAGATTATTTTGATCAAATGTATGAATGCGCAGTAAAACTGATTAAAAAAGGAAAAGCATTCGTGTGCGATCTTACCGCAGAACAGATGAGAGAATACCGCGGGACATTGAAAGAACCCGGAAAAGAAAGTCCTTATAGAAATCGTTCTGTAGAGGAAAACCTGAAATTATTCGAAGAAATGCGGGAAGGAAAATATGAGGACGGAGAGAAAGTTCTTCGGGCTAAAATAGATATGGCTTCTCCGAATATAAATATGAGAGATCCGATTATTTATCGTGTGGCGCGTATGACACACCATAATACCGGAGATAAATGGTGTATTTATCCGATGTATGATTTTGCACATCCGATCGAAGATGCGATTGAAGGAATTACACATTCTATCTGTACATTGGAGTTTGAAGATCACAGACCATTGTATGACTGGGTTGTAAGAGAGTGCGAGTTTGAGAATCCGCCCAGACAGATTGAATTTGCAAAACTTTATTTGACAAATGTTGTTACTGGAAAGCGTTATATCAAAAAATTGGTAGAGGATGGTATCGTAGACGGATGGGATGATCCACGCCTTGTGTCGATTGCGGCATTGAGACGCCGCGGATTTACACCGGAATCTATAAAGATGTTCATCGAATTGTGCGGAGTTTCAAAAGCGCAGAGTTCTGTAGATTATGCAATGCTTGAGTATTGTATCCGTGAAGATCTTAAGATGAAAAAACCGCGTATGATGGCTGTGTTGGATCCGATCAAACTCGTAATAGATAATTATCCGGAAGGTCAGGTTGAATATCTGGATGTTGCGAATAATTTGGAAAATGAAGAATTAGGCATACGTAAAGTTCCGTTTGGACGAGAACTTTATATCGAAAGAGAAGATTTTATGGAAGAGCCGCCGAAAAAATATTTCCGTTTATTCCCGGGAAATGAAGTGCGTCTGATGCATGCGTATTTTGTAAAATGTGAGAGTTTTGTGAAAGATGAAAACGGTAAGATAACAGAAGTACATTGTACTTATGATCCGGAAACAAAAGCGGGAAGCGGTTTTACAGGAAGGAAAGTAAAAGGAACGATTCACTGGGTTCCGGCGGAGTATGCACAGAAAGCGGAAGTGCGCCTTTATGAGAACTTAATCGATGAAGAAAAGGGTGTATATAATAAAGAAGATGGATCGTTGAATCTGAATCCGAATTCACTGACGATAATAAAAGATGCTTATGTGGAACCGAGTTTTGACGGTGCAAAAGCATATGACAGCTTCCAGTTTGTGAGAAATGGATATTTCTGTGTGGATTCTCATGATTCTGAGCCGGATCATCTTGTGTTTAACAGAATCGTATCATTGAAGAGCTCGTTTAAGCTTCCAAAATAAATGGTAGTTTATAATAAAACAGAATGAATGAATTAATGATTAATTTAAGAGCGGAACAAAAAGTCCCGCTCTATGAGCAAATATATGACTATATAAAAGATGATATCAAAAAAGGACGGATACAAAGCGGAGAGAAACTTCCCTCTACAAGAGCATTAAGCGCACATTTGGAAGTAAGCAGAAGTACGGTGGAACTGGCGTATGAACAGCTGCTGTCTGAAGGTTATATTGAGGCACAGCCTTACAGAGGATATTTTGTTTGTCAGATTGACGGATTGTTTCAGATAGATGCGCAGGAAAATAATAAAAGAGAAAATAATGAACAACGGGAACAAAAGTACCGGTATGATTTTACTCCGAGCGGAGTGGATCTGAAAAGCTTTCCGTATAATATATGGCGAAAATTATCCCGAGAGTGTCTTGTGGATGATAAGGCAGAACTGTTTCGTCTCGGCTGCCCTCAGGGAGAATATGGACTTAGAAATGCTATATGCAGTTACCTTCATCAGGCCCGAGGAGTAAATTGCACTCCGGAGCAGATTATTGTCGGAGCCGGAAATGACTATCTTTTAATGCTTCTCGGAATGATCTTAGGAGGTGAACATAAAATCGCATTGGAGAATCCGACATACAAGCAGGCGTATCGTCTGTTTAAAAATTTGTCATATGAAGTGTGTACTGTCGATATGGATGACAAAGGAATGCGTGTGGACGAACTGCGTAAATCGGATGCAGATATCGCATTTGTGATGCCTTCGCATCAATATCCGCTTGGAATAGTTATGCCTATAAAACGGCGAATGGAACTTTTGAAATGGGCGCAGGAAAAAGAAGAGAGATTTATTATAGAAGATGATTATGACAGTGAGTTTCGTTATAAAGGAAAACCAATTCCGGCTTTGCAAGGATATGACAGAAGCGGAAAGGTAATTTACATCGGAACTTTTTCAAAATCTATAGCTCCTGCGATTAGGATGAGTTACCTTGTCCTGCCGGAAAGAGTATGTTCGCTGTATAAAAAACAGTGCGGATTTATCAGCTCTACTGTATCAAAAGTAGATCAGCTTATTTTTCAGAAATTTATAGAAAAAGGATATTATGAACGTCATCTGAACAAAACAAGAGCTTTGTATCGGAGCAGACATGATGTTTTACTGAGCACTTTAAAAGAAATGAAAACAGAGTTTACAGTGTCGGGAGAAAATGCAGGAGTACATCTTCTTCTTCATTTTTGCGATGGAAGAAGCGAAAAAGAGTTAATCCGTTTGGCAGAAGAAAAAGAAGTAAAAGTATACGGACTGTCAGAATATTATGTGGGAGAAAAAGACAGAGAACAGAACGAATCGGTAATCCTGTTAGGATATGCAAATATGAGCGATGAAAAAATCTTGCATGCGGCTCGTCTGCTTGATGAAGCATGGAATAAAGAGGGAAATTGACAAATCAGTTTGAACAGATTCTGCTTTTGAGAAAGAAAAACACGTCGAAACTTATGTTCCGGCGTGTTTTAGTTGTGTATAATATAGTAAATACACGGAATATTTCTGTACTATTTTTCTTCAAGTGATTCGGATTCGCCATCTGTGTCATCATCAGTCTTTTTTAAAGATACATATTCTCTGTCGGATGCAGGTTGAAGATCGGCATCAAGATCAAAGTCATCATCCTCGGTCTCGGCAGGATCATTTTCCTCTGGAATGTCGGAACTGTTCTTGCAGAAATACGCGACGGCAAGCCCGATCGCCGTTCCGATGACAGCGAAGATACTAAACCATTTAACAAGTTTTTTCAATTTGTTGACTCTCCTTTCTGTAAGAAGATGTGCTCCGTCTGTATAATGGAGAAACATCCTGAATGTATCTGTTATTTTAATACTTTTTCAGGGCAATTACAATAGCAGATTATAAAATCTATTGGCTCCTTTGTTTCAAAACAATTTTATGATCCTTTTATAAAAAACGAAATAACATTTTACATAATAAGAAAAATATAGTATAATTCTAACTGCGGTTATTCATAAGTACCGCTCATAATTATTTAAAAGCAACGATGTTCAGGAGGAATGGAAATGGTAAAAGCAGTAGTTGGTGCAAACTGGGGCGATGAAGGAAAAGGTAAGATTACAGATATGCTTGGTAAAGAATCTGACATCATCGTTCGTTTTCAAGGCGGAGCAAACGCAGGTCATACGATCGTAAATGATTATGGAAAATTTGCGCTGCATACACTGCCGTCAGGAGTATTTTATGATCATACAACAAGTATCATCGGAAATGGTGTAGCGTTGGATGTTCCGATTTTGTTTAAGGAAGTTAAGTCTATCGTGGATCGGGGTGTTCCGATGCCGAAGATTCTTGTTTCTGACAGAGCGCAGATGGTGATGTCTTATCATAAAAATTTTGATGCTTATGAGGAAGAGCGTCTCGGAGGAAAATCTTTTGGTTCGACAAAATCGGGTATTGCTCCGTTTTATTCTGATAAATATGCAAAAATCGGTTTTCAGGTGAGTGAACTTTTTGACGATGAATTGCTAAAGGAGAAAGTGGTTCGTGTAGCAGAACAAAAAAATGTATTGCTTGAACACCTTTATCACAAACCATTGATTGATCCTGATGAATTATATAAAGAACTTGTAAGCTACAGAGATATGGTGGCTCCTTATGTATGCGATGTTTCGCTCTTTTTACATAATGCTTTGAAAGAAGGAAAAAATATTCTTTTGGAAGGTCAGCTTGGTTCCTTAAAAGATCCGGATCATGGTATTTATCCGATGGTAACGTCTTCATCCACGCTTGCCGCATACGGGGCGATCGGTGCGGGCATTCCTCCGTATGAGATTAAACAGGTAATTACGGTATGTAAAGCTTATTCAAGCGCGGTAGGAGCAGGGGCATTTGTAAGTGAAATTTTCGGAGAAGAAGCAGATGAGCTTAGAAGACGCGGAGGTGACGGCGGAGAGTACGGCGCTACGACAGGACGTCCGAGACGTGTCGGTTGGTTTGACTGTGTCGCTTCAAAATACGGATGCAGAATGCAGGGAACAACAGATGTTGCATTTACGGTTTTGGATGTTCTTGGATACTTGGATGAAATTCCGGTATGTGTAGGTTATGAAATTGACGGAGAGGTAACGACAGATTTTCCTGTAACACATCTTCTTGAAAAAGCAAAACCGGTTCTTAAAACACTTCCGGGTTGGAAAGAAGATATCAGAGGAATCAGAAAATACGAAGATCTTCCGGAAAATTGCCGTAATTATATAGAGTTTATCGAAAAAGAGGTCGGATATCCGTTTACAATGATCAGTAACGGCCCGGGAAGAGATGATATTATTTATCGTAACCGTTAATTCATAGTTAAAAGTAAGGTTCTCGTAAAAGGTATATGGATTTTGTCTTTCGGAGGCTTTTGTTTCCGGGGGAAATAAAGAGTGAATATATGAGAATGAGGATGGTGTAAGCCGATGGTTTTCGCCATCCTTTTGTAATATTTTTTAAAGAGAAAGCATAAGATATAAGACCGGGTTTTGAAAAAAGCAAGAAGAGGAGGTATATTTTATGCGCCGGAATGACAGAGAGACAGAAATAAGGATGATGACGATGGAAGAATACCTGAAGAAAAGACAAGCGATAAGGCGGCGCGGCAACATGGGTGAAAATGAATGCCATGAAAAAACCGCAGCAGCCTTAAAGTTGGTTGAGTTATTATATAATTGATGAATTAATCATCGTTCTGATCATTCTTATTTTTTAAAAGCCGGGTGATCAGAATAAACCCGTAAAGCAGAACCGGAATTAAAATCGTAGCGGCTATAGAGGCTTTTAACAGGTCGTCTGATGCAGGAGATCCGATCAGAGCAAATATGAGAGTGCAGACATACATTCCGATAAGAAGGATAACACCTATGACTGCAAGGATACGTTTTATGTTTTTCATGATAAAATCCTTTCCTACTATAAAAATATTTTTGAATTGACGATCAACATGAAAAAATAGCTTGATCAAGTTTCTTGTTGAACTGAATAGGTATGCTGTAATTATACCTAAAATAATAGTTTACGGCAAACAGAAATTGTTATATAATGATTTAGATGGATTTTAAAGATAAAGGAGCAATATACAATGAGCGAAAAATGTTTATTAGATCAATGGAGAGATATGGCTTATGACAGAAACCTGTCAAAAGAGCAGTTAGAGAGTTTTTGGGGAAAATATTTTACAATAGAGACATCGATTTACGAGCAGCTTCTGGATGATCCTGATACAGAGGTAAAAGGAACAGTGAAAGAACTTGCCGAAAAATACGGTCAGGATGTAATGACGATGGTTGGTTTTCTTGACGGAATCAACGACAGTTTGAAAACACCGAATCCGATTGAGACGATGGATGAGGATACAGAAGTAAGTCTTGGATTTGATAAAGAAAAATTATATAAAAACATGGTAGATGCAAGAGCTGACTGGCTTTATGAACTTCCGCAGTGGGAAAAGATTTTTGATGAAAATACGAGAAAACGTCTGTACAAAGAGCAGAAAAATTCAGGAACAATACGTAAAGAAAAGAAAATAGGAAGAAATGATCCTTGTCCGTGTGGAAGTGGCAAAAAATATAAAAAGTGCTGCGGAAGAAATGCATAAATGAAAGAGTATTTCTGGATTTTGGGAAGTCTGTGTGTGTTGTATTATTTAATACTTGTCATTTATTCCCGCAGACTGCGATCGACCTTTGCGGTTTTTTGGTTGTTGACCGGCGGCGCACATCTGTTTTTTGGATGTGTGCCGCTTCCTGCATATGTGGAAAGTGTTTTCGGATGGATATGCCTGGGGTTATGGATTCTTTTTCTGACTGTGGAAATTAAAATCTGTCTAGGTATGTTTTCTAAACCTGAAAGAGGAGCGCAGTGGATCATTATATTGGGGGCGCAGGTAAGAGGAAGAAAAATTACGGATTCGCTGAAAAGGCGGCTTGATGCAGCGATTCATTATTTAGAGGAAAATGAAAGGACAATGGTAGTTGTTTCAGGCGGCAGGGGGCCGGGAGAAGATATTTCAGAAGCGGATGCAATGGAACAATATCTTATCGAACAAGGAGTTGCGGAAAATCGGATCAGAAAGGAAGATCAGTCCGTTTCTACAAGAGAAAATCTGAGTTTCAGTCGGAGATTTATTGATCCGAAACATGAGACGGTCGGAATCGTTACAAATAATTTTCATAGTTACAGGGCAAAACTTTTAGCAGAACAGGAAGGATATGCTCATGTTTTTTCAGTATCGGCTTCTTCAAATTATGTTTTTCAGATAAATTATCTTGTGAGAGAGTTTTTTGCGGTTTTGGCAATTTTTTTGAAAAATAAAAGAATATTATGAGTAATGTCAGGACATAATGCTATTGATATTGAATAAAAGGAGGTAGCGTTATGCCGCAATTAAAATGTACAGTTCAGACGTGTGTACACAACAAACAGTTTCTTTGTGATCTTGATGAGATTACAGTAGGAGGAGAATCTGCAAAAAATCCGAAAGAGACATGTTGTGACAGCTTTCAGGAGAGAAAGGAAGGAAGTTACACAAATTCTATGAAAGAGGCTTCAGATTGTTCCTGCGTTGATTGTAAGGCAACAAATTGTATGTATAATAAAGAGTGTGAATGCCATGCAGGAAAAATCAGCGTAGAAGGCGGAGATGCAAAACAGGCATCGGGAACAGAGTGCGCGACATTTCAATCATGCATAGGCTGATTGTTTAAAAACATGTTTTAAGGGTTAAGCAAGAACGAAAAAGGACAAAGCAGTTATTCAAGATAACGGAGAAAAGGAAAATCATATATCCAGAGTAAATGTCAGAGGAATCGTCTTAAATTAAAAGACGGTTCCTTTTATTTTTGTAATGAAGACGAATTTTGGGAGAGACTTTGGCAATCGCTTACAATCTGCGCGGCAAAATGGCATGGGGTTATGGTACGGGTTATGATATATTCCGGTTGACGCTGAAAGAATAAAAGCGTTATAATAAATTAATTATAGTTTATCTGATAAACGAAAAAGACTGGAAGGTATATGAGATGACCGATGAACAGGAAAATGTAGAAAACAAAAAAGATGAAAAGTATAAAAAGAACGAAAAAAATGGTGATAAAACAGGGTATTATGTGAAACAGCCGATATTCGGAACAGGAAAACCTTCTTGGTTAAAACAGCAGTTCGGCAAAACTGTGGCGATCGTAGTCGGCGCTTTAACATGTATTCTTTTTTATTTTCTGCTTTTGCGGGCAGGACACATATCGGGAGTGATTCGGAAAATATTTTTGGTTTCAAAGCCGATTGTTTACGGATTGGCAATCGCTTATCTTTTGAATCCGATAGTGAAAGCAGTAGACAGGAAGCTCCTTCCTTTTTTGGAAAAGAAATTTCCTAATTTTAAACAGGCGAAAAGCGTGTCGAGATCCGTAGGAATCTGTATTTCGATTGTGATATTGGCAACGATTATTTTTACACTGTTTAATATGATGATACCGGAACTTTATAAAAGTATTCGTGATATGATCATGAATGTTCCGAGTCAGATGAACCGTTTTATCAGAGAGTTAAGTGAAATGAATACAGAAAATTCGACGATCGGGAATATCGTAGAAAGTGTGATGAAAGAGGCCACTACATTTGTGCAAAATTGGATGCGTACAGATCTGCTTGGACGCATTAATGATTTTATGTCAGGTTTGACAGTCGGTGTGCTGAATTTCATGCGTGAAATTATGAATATTTTGATCGGATTAATTGTTTCTGTCTATGTACTGTTCAGTAAAGAAAAGTTTTCAAAACAGTCTAAAAAAATAACATATGCTATATTTAAACCGTCAAATGCCAATATGATTCTTCATCTTACTATTAAGAGTAATGAAATATTCGGAGGATTTATTATAGGAAAAATCATTGATTCGGCTATTATCGGTGTTCTTTGTTTCGCAGGCCTGTCGATTTTGAATATGCCATATGCGATGCTTGTCAGTGTGATCGTCGGTGTGACAAATGTAATTCCGTTTTTCGGACCTTATATAGGGGCAATCCCAAGCGCGATTCTTATTTTGCTTGCAGAGCCTAAGATGGGGATTTACTTTATTATTTTTATTATCGCCTTACAGCAGTTTGACGGAAATGTGCTTGGTCCTAAAATATTAGGAGATTCCACAGGCTTGTCGGCATTTTGGGTTGTGTTTTCGATTTTGATCGGAGGGGGTCTGTTCGGAGTTCCCGGAATGATACTTGGAGTTCCGACATTTGCAGTCGTTTATTATATTGTCGGAATGCTTGTTAATAACAAACTTGAAAAGAAAAAACTGCCTGTCAAGACAGATGCTTATGACGAATATAGTTATGTAGAATCGGACGGAACTTATGTCCATGCCGATAAAAATATATTCAAAGAAAAGGAGAGATAATATTATGCCTATTCGAGTACAAAACGATCTTCCTGTAAAAGAAATACTGGAACATGAAAATATATTTGTGATGGATGAATATAGGGCGGCACATCAAGATATCCGTCCAATCAGTATCGGACTTTTAAATCTTATGCCGTTGAAAGAAGATACCGAACTTCAAATTTTAAGATCACTTTCAAATACGCCGCTCCAAGTAGATGTGACGTTTGTTCGTATGACGAGCCATGTTTCTAAAAATACATCAACGAGTCACATTTATAAGTTTTATGAATCATTTGAAGATATTAAAATGAGAAAGTTTGACGGATTTATTATTACGGGTGCGCCGGTAGAACAAATGGAGTTTGAAGAAGTTGATTATTGGCAGGAATTGACAGAAATTATGGAGTGGACAAAGACAAATGTGACATCAACACTTCATTTGTGCTGGGGAGCGCAAGCGGGTATTTACTATCATTACGGGATCAATAAAAAAGCGCTTCCGAAGAAATTATCCGGTGTGTACAGACATCGCGTGAGAAACAGGAAGATTCCTCTTGTAAGAGGTTTTGATGATGTGTTTATGGCGCCTCATTCAAGACATACGGAAGTTCCTCAGGAACTTTTGGAGAAGGATGACAGAATCATGATTCTTGCAGATTCTCTTCAGGCAGGTGTATTTATGTGTATGGCCAAAGAAGGGCGTCAGATATTTGTGATGGGACATCCGGAATATGACCGTATGACTCTTGATTCAGAATATAAGCGTGATATAAGCCGTGGATTAAATCCTCAAATTCCGGAAAATTATTATCCCGATGATGATTCGGAAAATAAACCGGTACTTACATGGAGAGCACACGCCAACAACCTCTATACGAACTGGCTTAATTATTACGTATATCAGGTGACACCGTATGATTTGTATGGAACGCCTTTTTAATGTGATATTTACGGGATTTATTGAAAAGTCAAAGTATATAAAATGATGTCAAATATCGGGCTGTATCGCAAAATTGGGAGTACAAAGGGAGTATAGAAGAGTTTTTATAGGAGTACAAAAAGTATGATATAAATTGTCTTATAGAAACATTGTGGGGGCATATTGTGTAAGTGCAATATGTCTTTAAATTTTATAACTATGGACTTTAGTCTGTTGAGCCCATTGGAGTTTTTCGTTGATCCGAAAAATGGAGATGGGCGAAACAATAAACCACCCGCTATGCGGGCAATGTTGTCAACTTAAGAGTATTTATTAAAAAAAGCTGTATGCTAATAAAGTGATTGGATTTATTGTTACAAATAATCGCATCACAAATAGGACTGCTGATTTTTTTAACAGTCCGATAGCCTTTTGGTTATGTTTTTATTTAAATACAGCTTTTCATATGGCTGTAATATCTCCGACGTGTATGTTTTCGGTATCTACCAAACTTTCTATCAGGGCGGATAATGGGACATGTTTTGGAAGCTTCTTCCACTATCCGGCATATCATCTCGTAACATATGGACAAGGGCGACCGCAAAAGGTGTACGATACAGTTTTTTATACGGTTTAATATATAACTACGGTTAGCCTGGTAAGCATGCCTATTATTGATAGACACAATGATTTTTGAATCTGATTCCGACTTTATAACCGCAACTAGATTGGATAAATACATTGCTGCAAAGAACTCCTGTTGGATACTGGCAGGCTTAATGCTGTTAAAGGCTTCTATTTCAAGCCTGTTCTTAAGTTCTCTATATTTGCTTTCAACTCCCCAACGAAACTGGTATAAATCTGGAAAGTTCTCCTTAGCTATCTGCTCGGGCATCAGATTTGTCACTAGATATTCTGTGCTGCCGTCTTCCAATAAAAAGTGAATGCTCCTTAAAGTAAGGGATTCTTTATTACAAGAAGCAGGATATGTAAACAAAGCATCTTCCTGTTCCGATATAGCTTTCTTAAACGTCTTTGGCACACGCATAAGAAACAGAATTCCTTTGGAGTTTAGATAGTGAAACATGTCTTCGGAAGGATATCCTCTGTCAAAAAGTATGATACTGTTTGGAAACCTAGGTAAAAAATCTACATGAGCTTTAGCCGATTCCCGTTCATTGTAACGATAGGGATGAAGAGAAACGTCAATCAGAATATCGTTTATTACATCATAAAGAACGGATGCGGAAGCAAGAGGCGATATGATTTTTGTCTTGTTTGGGTTACCTCCAAACACTTCATAATTCTCTTTTGATTCCGGAATCTGTATCGTACTTCCGTCAACGGCATAAATATGGAAACCATTCCAAGTGCGTAAATTTACTGGTTGAAAATAGAATTGTTTCACAGAAAGACGGAATAATTCAAGAAATGCTTTATGAGAAATACCCTGTCTTGCCTTTGAAATTGCCTGTTTTGATACAAATATTGGAAGATCAGATGGAAAATTTTCTAAAAATCGGGCATAGTTTATAGGAATGGATTTATGAACCGACTGGAGCACAAAATAAATCAAGTTAGAAAAAGAAAGCTTTCCAGAACGTGTAAAAGCATTACCTATACGATGCCTTGTCAAGAAATCTTCTGATGTAATAAGGTCATTGGAAGATTGTAAAATGGATGTTAAAAGTTTTGTATTCATAAAATCACCTCGCATTGAAAAAGTAATCAACGCAAGGCAACATTTTTCTCGCATTTTGTCAAGTGCTTTTAGACATTTTTATTTTATATTTTTGATATATCTTAAGTTGACGACATTGCCCGTTGGACGGGTTGTCATGATTTTGCCAATAATAATTATACTCTAAGTCTTTCTTAAAGATCATCCGTTTTATTTTGTAGTTATGTATCTTTGTAAATATAATCCGCGCAAAGTTTATTTTTTCTCTGTCTCTTTCTGCGTGGTTTTTGGCTTTTTCTTTCAAAATACTTGACAAATTCTGTATGTAAAATTTCTTTTAGTTCTTTTGGCAGCATATCTGATTTTTAGCAGTATTTGTAGCAATGATGTTCGCATTAAATGTGTGTGGGGAAAAACAGAGTTGAATAAGTTACAGAGAGAATGGAAAGGCAGAGATGATTGAAGAGGTTGAAAGTGTATTTTATGAGTGTCTGATTCAACTCTTGTTTGAAAAATTTGAGGAGAGGTAAGGGGATGTTTTCAGAAGGAAAGATTTTATCGGAAATATGGATTTACAAAACATCTTATTTAACATTGGAAATACCTGAGTATCAGTAAATAAAAAGCTCTATCAAAAAGAATATTAGTTAATAGTCTTCTAACAACATATTGACCATCTCGTTTCTTTTTTTAGATAGTCAGTTAAAATCTCTTTTTCAATACATTTCATGCAGGAATGTGGATACGGTAAGCGGGATTGCGCCTATCATTTACATAAAATGACAACTGTGATAGAATAGAAACAATTCGATTTGAAAATTAAAGAATGTTTTATCATATGTTAGGGGGCGTTTGTATTGGACAGCAAGCATTTTTCAACTTTGATCAATGATTTTAAGCCTGGGATTTTCGGGGCGTTAAATGAGAAGAAAGAAGAGCTTTTGAAAGAAGGAAGAAAAGTATACAATCTTTCTGTAGGAACGCCGGATTTTGAGCCTCCATTGCATGTAATGAAAGCGATGGAGGAGGCGTGCAAAGATCCGAATAATTATAAATATTCATTGGCAGATATGCCGGAATTATTGGAAGCGGTGCAGTACCGATATGAGAAACGTTTTGGGGTGCATGTAGAAAAGGATGAGATTATGTCTGTTTACGGTTCTCAGGAAGCAATGGCTCATATCGGTATGGTATTTTGTGATCCGGACAATGTGATTCTTGTTCCGAATCCGGGATATCCGATGTTTGAGATGAGCGGAATCCTCGCGAAAGCGAACGTAGAATATTATACGATTGAGGAAGAGAACGGATACCTGCCGGATCTGGATAGTATTCCCGAGGAAGTTTTAAAGAAAACGAAGTACATGATTGTTTCATATCCGCTCAATCCGGTCTGTGTATGTGCTCCGGATGAGTTTTATGAGAAATTGATCGCTTTTGCGAAAAAGAATGAGATTGTAATTCTGCATGATAATGCGTATTCAGATATTACATATGGAGACAAGCCGGGAAAATCATTCCTTTCGTTTGAAGGGGCAAAAGACGTCGGAGCAGAATTCTATTCTCTTTCTAAGTCTTATAATCTGACCGGAGCAAGAATTTCTTTTGTTGTAGGTAATAAAGAAATTATCAGTAAATTTCGTCTTTTACGGTCACAGATTGATTATGGTATTTTTTATCCGGTACAGTATGCTGCAATCGCGGCATTGATCGGACCGGACGATTTTATTGAGGAGCAGAGGCGGCAGTATGCGTCTCGCAATAAAACATTGTGCGGAGGACTTCGGAGAATCGGCTGGGATGTCAGAGACAGTCAGGGAACGATGTTTGTTTGGGCGAAGATACCGGAAGGGTATGCATCGTCTGTGGATTTTTGTATGAAGCTTATGGAGCGAACAGGCGTTATCGTTACCCCGGGAAGCGCTTTTGGAAGCAATGGAGAAGGGTATGTCAGAATGGCGCTTGTAGTAAATGAAAGTGTCATTGAGGAAATTGTAGATGTTTTGGATGCGTCTGGAATTTTCAAAAAGAACAGCATTAAGGAGTCAGATATATGAAAAGAATAGCAAGATTTGAAAAGGTAAGTTTCAGACAATTTTCAGATGGCTGGGATGATACATTTCAGGCAATAGAAAAGGGAGAAAATAAAGATCAAAGCAAAGAAACACTTAAGGAAATTTACGATCGGATCAAGCTGCCTCGACGTGCAACGGCAGGAAGTGCGGGATATGACTTTTTTGCTCCGGTTGACATTATACTGAATCCGGGAGAAACGATTAAAATTCCGACAGGCATCAGGGTTTGGATGGAACCGGAATGGGTGTTAAAATGTTATCCGAGAAGCGGACTTGGGTTTAAGTTTCGTCTGCAACTGAATAATACGGTTGGAATTATTGACAGTGATTATTATAATTCGGATAATGAAGGCCATATTTTTGCAAAACTGACAAACGACAGTAATGAAGAAAAAACAGTTCAGATCAAAGCCGGAGAGGGCTTTATGCAGGGGATTTTTGTGGAATATGGGATTACCGTTGACGATGCTGCAACTGATGTGAGAAATGGAGGATTCGGAAGCACGACAAAATAAAACACGGCTCTGACATTTAGGGCAGAGAATAAAAGTGGATCAGGGGGATGTTTTTTCGGCTTACAAAAATGTAAGAGTCTCCCGGTGAAACGTAAGCTAAAAGGATGGAAGAAAGCGGATAGATTTTATATATTGAATATGCAGCGGGGAAATGCTTTTACGAAAGAGGAGGATACGTTTCAGATGAAAATAATAAAAAGACTGCTTTCTTTTATTTTTTTATGTGTAATCATTGCAGGGGGAGTTCTTGGATATAAAGGCTATGAGGAGTATAAAAAGGCTCTGTCAGAAGAAAGTGTGAAAGAGATGGCTGCAAGAATTGAAGAGCAGCCGAATTATACGACGATAGATGAATTGCCGCAGACTTATATTGATGCTGTTTTGTCAGTGGAAGATAAACGGTTTTATGACCATTTCGGGGTCGATCCGATTGCGGTTGGAAGAGCCTTTTTTAATGATGTCAAAGCGGGAGCTTATGTAGAAGGCGGCAGCACGATCACCCAGCAGCTTGCAAAAAATCAGTATTTTACGCAGGATAAGAAGATCGTACGGAAAGTGGCGGAAATGTTTATGGCGTTTAAGATCGAGTCCGAGCTTGACAAAGATACGATTTTTGAGTTGTATGTAAATTCTATTTTCTTTGGAAATGGATATTATTGCGTGGCGGATGCCTCAAACGGCTATTTTGGTAAAGTTCCGTCGGAGATGAATTTTGACGAATGTACCCTTCTTGCCGGAGTGCCGAATGCTCCGACAAACTATAATCCTACAGCCAGTCCCGAACTTGCACGGCAGAGACAGAAACAGGTCATCGAGAAAATGAAAAAAGCCGGATATCTTGAAGAATCCGTTGATTAGCATGGTAAACCGTTATAGCGTAAAAAGAAATAATATATTAAAAAGCCGATCGAATAAAAAAATAAAAAAAGGGTATTCTAACCATAGAAAATGTACTGTCGGTATCCGGCAGAAAAAAGGGGAAGTTTCTATGGTAGAAAAAAATACGAAAAAGTTAAACAGTTCATTTGAAGAAAATATAAGATATATGAATGAGATTCTTCCGGTTAAGGAAAGTTTTGATATTATCAGAAGGGAGATCATAATAGGCGGAAAGGCGTCTGTGTTCTATTACATTGATGGATTTATAAAAGATGAAGCAATGTTAAAGATCATGGACTCCTTTCTTTCTGTATCCGAACAGGATATGCCGAAAGATGCAGAAATGTTTATTCAGAAACATGTTCCTTATGTGGAAGTAGAAATCTTGGAAGATTTTGATCAGGTGATCCGCAACGTCCTTTCCGGTCCTGCCTGCCTGTTTATTGATGGATATAAGGAATGTATTGCTCTTGACTGCAGGACATATCCGGCGAGAGGAGTCGATGAACCCGATAAGGATAAATCGCTTCGCGGATCAAGAGACGGATTTGTAGAAACAATCGTATTTAACACAGCACTGATGCGGAGAAGGATTCGGGATCCGCATCTTGTCATGGAGATGACGGAGGCAGGGCAGTCTTCGCGTACAGATATTGCGATTTGTTACATGAAAGACAGAGTGGATAAGGAACTTTTACAAAACTTAAAGAAAAGGATTGAAACATTGGAATTAAATGATCTGCGGATGAATCAGCAAAGCCTTGCAGAAGCTCTTTTTAAACGAAAATGGTTTAATCCTTTTCCTAAATTTAAATATACAGAGCGTCCGGATACGGCAGCGGCATGTCTTTTTGAAGGGAAAGTTGTAATTCTTGTAGATAATTCTCCGTCGGCAATGATCCTTCCTACTTCGATTTTTGATATGATAGAGGAAGCAAATGATTATTATTTTCCGACAGTAACAGGAATGTATTTAAAGATTACAAGAACGCTGATCACAGTTGCAACGGTATTTTTTACACCATTATATTTATTATTTATGCAGAATATTGAATGGTTGCCTGAAGTGTTTCGTTTTGTAGAGGTGCAGGATACAGTAAATATTCCGCTTGTCTTTCAGTTTATTATTTTAGAATTGTCGATTGACGGACTTCGTCTGGCGGCAATGAATACCCCGACAATGTTGAGTACGCCTCTTAGCGTGATTGCGGGTATTGTGATGGGCGAATTTTCGGTACAGTCCGGTTGGTTCAACAGTGAGGTGATGCTGTACATGGCGTTTGTAGCTGTGGCAAATTATACACAGCCTAATTTTGAATTAGGATACGCGCTAAAATTTATGCGTCTTCTTCTTTTGGTTTTGACGGCATGTTTCAATCTGTATGGATTTATAATTGGGTGTATTTTGGTGTTTTGTTTCCTTGTATTTAATAAGACATTATCAGGACGAAATTATATGAATGTAAAATTAAATTGATTTTCGGTTTTTGCGGCAGACAAGTTTTTGTGTATGGAAGAACTGTTATTACAAATTTTAATTTTTGTTAAAAAATTTTGCGTAATGTCTAAAAAAATGGTATTATATGTAAATATAAGAATACAGAAATTATCTGTGTTCTGATATTTGTACAGGAGGCATGCAAAAATGAGAGATTATGTGATTACAGTAAACAGCACGGTTGATGTGCCGAAATTATGGTTGGAAGAAAGACATGTTCCGGTTGTTGCATTAAAATATACGATTGACGGAGAAACCTATACAGATATGGAAGGATTGACTGCAAAAGAGTTTTTTGAGAAACTCCGCGAGGGGAAGATGTCTGTTACTTCGCAAGTGAATCCGGAAGAGGCTATGGAAGCATTAGAACCATTTGTGAAAGAAGGAAAGGATATTTTACATCTTGGGTTTTCGTCCGGTTTAAGCGGAACTTTAAACAGTATGCGTCTTGCAGGGGAGATGTTGGAAGAAAAATATCCTGAGGCAAAAGTTATCGTAGTCGATACGCTTTGTGCCTGCATGGGAGAGGCTCTACTATTACACAAAGCGCTGCAGAAAAAGGCGGAAGGCAAGACGATAGAAGAAGTTGCAAAGTGGACAGAAGAAAATAAACTTCATATTTGCCATAATGTGACGGTGGATGATCTGAATCATCTTCATAGAGGAGGTCGTGTATCTAAAACAACGGCAGTTCTCGGAACGCTTGTCCAGATCAAACCGATCATTCATATGGATAATGAAGGAAAATTACAGGTGATCGGAAAAGAAAGAGGACGTAAAAAATCTTTGAATAAAATTGTAGATATGGCAGTAAAACAGTCAGAAGGCTGGGAGAATGATTTGATTATGATTACTCACGGAGACTGTATCGAAGATGCGGAATATGTGGCGCAACTTGTACGTGAGAAGATGGGTGTTGAAAATATTTTGATCAACAATATCGGAACAGTGATAGGAAGTCATACAGGTCCGGGTGTAGTAGCTGTGTTCTGTATGGGAAATGAAAGATAGGAATCTTATTTTTGATCTGTAAAATATTTGTGTGTTTTGTTTGGAAAACAGCAAAAAAGATGATGAAAGAGCAGGAAAGAAAGGAATGCTGCCATGGGATGCATTCCTTTCTTTCCTGCCTTTTTATCTTGTAGAATATATTATTCGGCAAGTTCTCCCCATTTTTCGTACAATTCTTCAAGACGGAGTTCGTTCTTAGTTCGCTCGGTTGAAAGTTCCTGACATTTCACGGAGTTAGAATATACTTCTTCCAATGTCATTTGAAAATCAATTTCTCCGTTTCTGTTTTCGAGAAGTGCGATTTCATCTTCTGTTTTTTTGAGTTCGCTTTTTCTCTTTCGTTCTTTTGCCTGCTGTTCTTTTTGTTCTTGCCAGCTCAATTTGGAATCTGATAAAAAAGCTCCATCGGCAGGAACTGTTTCACTGCCGTTTTGAGAAGTGGAAACTTGCCTCTGTATCTGACTTGAGGCGTAAGTTTGCGTCAGTTCATCCTTTTTTTCGAGATAGTAGTCATAATTTCCGATATAATTTACAAAAGTCTGATTGACAAGTTCCAGTATTCTGGAAGCAGTACTGTTGATAAAGTAACGGTCATGGGAAACGTAGAGGATCGTTCCGGTGTAATTGTTCAGGGCTTCTTCAAGTATCTCCTTCGAGGCGATGTCAAGGTGGTTTGTAGGTTCGTCAAGAATTAGGAAATTTGCTTCGGAAAGCATAAGTTTTGCAAGTGATACTCTTCCTTTTTCGCCGCCGCTTAATGAATGGATTACTTGGAATACTTCATCTCCCGTAAATTGGAATGCAGCCAATGTATTTCGAATCTCTGTATTAGTAAGATGAGGGTAGTCGTCGGATATTTCCTCAAATATCGTTTTATCATCATGAAGAACATGATGTTCCTGATCGTAATAGCCGATCTGTACTTTGGCTCCGAGAGTGAAAGAGCCATTGTCGGCTTTGATCACTTGATTTAATATCTTTAGAAGCGTTGTCTTTCCTGTTCCGTTATCTCCTATGACAGCTACATGCTCCCCGCGTTTGATCTCAAAACTGACATCTTGAAAAAGGAGTTGGGTATCAAACTGTTTTGAAAGATGCTCAACTGTCAGTACATCGTTTCCGCTGACACAGTACGGTTCCAGAGAAAAATGCATTTCCCGGACTGCCTCTTGAGGTTTATCTACAATGGTGATTTTTTCTAATAATTTTTCACGGCTTTCTGCCCGGCGGATGGATTTTTCCCTATTGAAAGAGCGAAGTTTTTCGATTACTGCCTGTTGATGTTTGATTTCACGCTGCTGATTGAAATATTCTTTTAGTTTCGCATCACGGATCTGCTGTTTTTTTTCAGAGTAGGCGCGGTAATTTCCCATATACATAGAAAGAGCGCCGTTTTCAATTTCAATTACTTTTGTAACTACTCGATTCAAGAAAAAGCGATCGTGAGATACGATGAATACAGCGCCGTTATAGTTCATTAAATAAGTTTCAAGCCATGAGATCGAATTTAAATCTAAATGGTTTGTAGGCTCGTCGAGGAGCAGGATGTCGGGATCGGTAAGAAGAAGTTTCCCGAGGGCGACACGGGTTTTCTGTCCACCGGATAAAGTATCTGTTTTTTTTGAAAATTCTTCTTCGGTAAATCCAAGTCCTTTTAACACACCGATAATCTCACTTTCACACGCATATCCGTTTTGAGATTCAAATTGCGACTGAAGGCGGTTGTATGTTTCGAGACGGGCATTTAATTCCTCTCCGGATAATGATTGTAGTTCGTGTTCGATTGAGCGAAGCTGTTGTTCCATTTCGATGATGTCTGCTTTGGCAGATCGAAGTTCTTCGTAAATGGTACCGTTTGGAATCAGGTTTTGATGTTGGGCAAGATAACCGATTGAGCGGCCTTTTGCAAGGATTATTTCTCCTCCGTCAGAAGGTTCTTCTCCGATGATCATTTTGAAGATTGTTGATTTTCCGGCGCCGTTTACCCCGACAAGAGCTGCTTTTTCACGTTCCTCTATATGAAAAGATCCGGTATCGACAATGATTCGGTCTCCGAATGATTTTTTAAGATTATGACATGCAAGTATCATGATATAATTCCTCTTTCATAATAACGATTATAGTAATGGTCTGTTTTCCAATCTATTATAGCTGAATGTCCTGTAAATAAAAAGTAAAAATGTCAATAACTTATGAAAATGTCACTTTTTAATATAGAAATTTATTTGAAAAAATGTCACTTTCATAAAAGGGCTAATGCCCTTTTATGAAGCTGACTGCTGCTTCTCGAAAAATAGCTCATATAAAAATTTAAGTGACAGATTATAATCCTCCATCCACCAGATTGCTTTCCATTCATCACTGCTGTGACGCAGCTGAAGGTGTGGTTCTACTGTTTTTGACACTTTTTGGGGAACTTCTGTATTGGCATTTTTGTTCTGAGGTTTCAGATAACGGATGGTATTATAGATTCGTCCGCCGTACTCTACACGAATTCCAAAACGTGGGTTAATTAATACAGTGATCTCACGGCGGGCATTGATAATCGGAAATCCCTCATCTAGGATTTGAAAACACCGATTTTTAAACGAAAATGTCCCGGCTGCATCTGTTTTTCTCGTGTGCTTTACACAAAGGATGGAATCCAGATTCAAATCTTTTGCGGCAGAGACAAAAATAGACTCTGCTTCCGGCTCAACGGCAAACCTCTGATTGAAAAGTTCCCTGTACTCTGTTTCCAGAAAACGGTTTGCTTCTGACACAGTAGTAATCCCACGTTTTGCGAACTCAACAGGGAGCCTGCTCTGCAGTGTGACCCATAAACGTTCAATCCGCCCCTTTGCCTGAGGAGTCTTTGCGAAAATAAGGTCAATGCCCAATTCGTGCAGGGAACGTCCGAACTGGGTAAGATGGACAGTCTTGCCTGCGATTAGTTCATCAACAGTCAGCTTTCCGGTTTTAGGAGAACGGAAGATGGTATGGTTGTCAGAATAAACCGTCTGTGGGATGCCGAAATCAGAGCAGCATTGACGCATGGTTTCCAGATAACCGTAAAGGCATTCATTCTGTGTCAGGAAAAGTCCGACGACCTGCCCGGTAGCATCATCGATAGCACCATGAAGGGCGTATTTGATATTTCCCCCAAACCACTCGTAAGGCGTGGCATCGATCTGGATGAGCTGTCCGGGATGGGGCTTACGTTTGCGCCGATGTGTGCGGTGTCGGATTTTTTTCTTTTTAGGGCTTTCAAAACCAGCATTTTTTAGTATACTGGAAAGAGCAGAGTAGGAAAGTTGAATTCCGAAATCTGCAGAGAGTATATCTTTGAAATGGAGGAAGTTGGCATTAGAGAATTCTGGGCGGGAATAAATCTTAAGGACAGCTTCCTTCAATTCGTCAGAAACGGAGTGAACGGGTTTTCTACCGGTATTTTTATGAATGAGGGATTGAGCGCCAGAGGTAAGGACTCCTTTCTTTAAGCGTGTGATCTGGCGTGTGGAGAGACCCAAAAGTTCAGCAGCCTGTTGTCTGGAAATAGACTTGTCAATGAAACGGTTGATGACAGTCAGCGTTTTCAGTTGTTCTTGTGACAATGTAATTTTACCTTCTTTCATAGCTTTAATAGAATACCAAAAAGAGACAAAACCTCAAGTGAATCTTAAGGAGACATTATCACAAGTTAATAACAAAATAAAAAGTAAAAATTGACATAATATTAACTATTTTATATAATGGAACGGAAGTGTCGGCACGTCCGACGTGTGAAACAATATAGATACAAGCGCGAGTATAGACGGCGCGGTGGAAAGGTGATAAACGTGGAGCGTAGAAAAATATCCAGAGCGGTAATTTCAAGACTGCCGAGATATTATCGGTATTTGGGAGATCTGCTTGAAATCGGGGTCGAGAGGATCTCTTCCAATGATCTGAGTAAGAAGATGAATGTAACGGCGTCTCAGATTCGTCAAGATTTAAACAATTTCGGCGGATTCGGACAGCAGGGGTATGGATATAATGTGAAGTATCTTTATACAGAGATCGGCAAGATATTGGGACTTGATAAAACGCATAATTTTATTATTATCGGAGCGGGAAATTTGGGACAGGCGCTCGCAAATTATGCTTCTTTTGAGAGGAGCGGCTTTGTTTTGAAAAGTCTGTTCGATGTAAATCCACGTTTTGAGGGAATGGCAATTCGGGGAATCGAAGTGCGCATGATGGATGAACTGGTAGATTTTTTGAAAAATAATGACATAGAGATCGCCGCACTGACGATTCCGAAGTCAAAAGCGATTGAAGTTGCGGATCTTCTCGTTGCGAATGGAATCAAGGCTATATGGAATTTTGCACATACAGATTTAAACCTTCCGAAAGATGTGATTGTGGAAAGTGTACATCTTTCAGACAGTCTTATGAAATTGTCTTATAATATCAGTCAGCGAGAAGGCGGACAGAAAAAATAGATACTTGAAGACAGAACCCCGCAGGAAACTGCGGGCGTTCCCATTTAAACAGCATAATAAAGGCGGTGAGATCAATGAGATATCTTCCCAATGGAGCGCAGATGAAAGCGGCAGATACATATACGATTGAAAAAGTAGGGATTCCGTCACTCGTATTGATGGAAAGGGCTGCGCTTGAAACAGTTAGAGTTTTGAAAGACAGAGGAGTAGATTTTTCAGATACACTTGTTGTATGTGGAAGCGGAAATAACGGCGGAGACGGATTTGCGGCTGCACGTATATTGAAGGAATATGGTTTTTGTGCAGAAGTATTATTTGTAGGGCAAGATGCGTCTATGAGCGAGGAATGCCGGACGCAGAAGCAAATTGCAGAACGGCTGGGCATTTCTGTGTTCACAGATTTTCCTAAAAAGGAATATACTGTTATAATTGACGCTGTGTTTGGCGTAGGATTGAGCAGGGCTATTGAGGGCAGGTACCATACTGTAATTGAATGGATGAATGATAAGAAGTGTGAAAAAGCAGCGATCGACATTCCATCCGGCATATGTGCGGAGAGCGGCAGAGTTTTGGGAATTGCATTTCGTGCAGATATTACAGTTTCTATGGAGTGTGTGAAGTTGGGATGCGAATTATTTCCGGGGAAACTGTATGCCGGGGAAACAGTATCAGTTCCGATCGGAATCGATCTTTCTTTTTTTGAAAAAAACAAAGATGTATGTATTACATATGATCCGGAAGATATTCCTTTGCTTTTGCCAAAACGAGCAGCGGATTCTCACAAAGGAGATTATGGAAAAATTTTAATGATTACCGGGAGTAAAGGAATGGCGGGCGCCGCGTATTTGTCGGCAAAGGCCGCATATGCGGTCGGCGCCGGACTTGTTCAGATTTATACGGCGGAAGAAAACAGGACTGTTTTACAGGAATTGCTCCCTGAAGCAATTATATCGTGCTATAACGAAACGGCCGGAAAGCCTGATGATAAAGAACTGGAAAAATTGATTCAATGGGCAGATGTTATATGCATCGGATGCGGACTTGGAACAAGTGTGTTTGCGAGCCGGCTTTTGAAAAAGACGATGGAAATATTAAGAGAAAATGGCAGTGAAGAAGAAAAACTCCGATCTTGTCCGTGTATTATCGATGCAGACGGACTAAATCTTCTCAGTATGGATATGGAACAGTTGCAGGGAGTTCCCAATGTGATTTTGACTCCGCATATGAAAGAAATGTCAAGATTGATCAATAAAGAGATCCCTCAGATTGCAGAACGTCGTTTTTCTGTCGTGAAAGAATTTACGGAACAATATCAGGTTGTATGTGCGTTAAAAGACAGCAGAACTGTCGTTATGAAGGAAGGACATCATCCTTTTTTGAATCTCGCGGGAAACAGCGCCATGGCAAAAGCAGGATCGGGGGATGTTCTTGCCGGAATGATCTCAGGGCTTGCTGCTCAGAAAACAGATATTTTCGACGCTGTATCGGCAGGGGTATATTTTCATGCATGCGGCGGAGATGAAGCAAGAAAAAAGAAAGGGAGTTACAGTGTTTTAGCAAGAGATCTGATCGATGGGATAGGGCAATGTTTGAAGAATGCGGAAGAAAGGCTTTGACAGATCAAAAAGAGAAACAGATGAGTGATATAAGGAGTAAGGACATGGATCAACATAATCGGGTATGCGCGCAGATTGATCTGGACGCAATCGCTTATAATATGGAACAGATGAAAGATCAAATCGGAAAAGAGGCGCGTCTGATCGCTGTAATCAAGACGGACGGATATGGGCATGGCGCTGTTCCGATTGCGCGGATGTTTGAAACATTTTCATATGTATGGGGGTATGCCGTCGCCTGTATTGAAGAAGCGGTGTCTCTTCGGAAAGAAGGAATTAAAAAACCGATCCTTGTACTTGGCTGTGTTTTTCCGGATCAATATGAAACGATGATAAAAAACGAGATCCGTGCGGCTGTCTACACAAAAGAGATGGCGGAAGGGATGTCAGACGAAGCGGTTCGCCAGGGGAAAAATGCTTATTTCCACATTAAGATCGATACCGGAATGGGACGGATAGGATTTCCTGTAAATAGCGAAAGTGTAAATTTGATCGAGGAGATCAGTAAACTTCCGAATATACATATGGAAGGGTTATTTACTCATTTTGCCAAAGCAGATGAAAAAGAAAAATCATATACGTTAAAGCAGCATGAACGTTTTTTGTGGATGAAGGAACAGTTGGAAAAACGGAATGTAGATATTACGTATTATGACTGTGATAACAGCGCCGGAATCATTGATTTTCCTAATTTGAAGCATGATCTTGCAAGAGCAGGCATTTCTACATATGGAATGTATCCGTCAGACGAAGTGCAAAAGAGCAATGTTCATCTGAAACCGGCTCTTTCATTGATCAGTCATATTACATTTGTGAAAGAAGTAGAGGCAGGAACACCGATTAGCTACGGGGGAACATTTGTTGCTCCGGAAAAGATGAAAATTGCCACGATCCCGGTCGGATACGGAGACGGATATCCACGTTCTCTTTCTAATAAAGGCAGTGTGCTTATCAGAGGAAAGCGGGCAAAAATCGTAGGAAGAGTATGTATGGACCAGTTCATGGTAGATGTGACCGATATACCGGGGGCGGCATTTATGGATCGGGTTGTTTTGATCGGAAAAGACGGAAAAGATGAAATAACAGTAGAGGAATTGTCAAAATTAAGCGGAAGATTTAACTATGAATTTGTCTGTTGTCTCGGAAAACGGATTCCGAGGGTTTACACAGGCGGTGATTTTGATCTGATGAAGTAATTGTTTGGTGAATACATCCGATGACAAAGGGAATACTGATAAATGAACATGACCGGGAGGTTATGAGGAGAATATTAGTATGAAATCGGAGAGTGAAAAATTTGATGATCAGACGCGGAGACATTTTTTATGCCGACTTAAGTCCTGTTGTCGGTTCGGAACAGGGAGGGGTAAGACCTGTTCTTGTCATACAGAATAATGTCGGAAACAGACATAGTCCGACTGTGATCTGTGCGGCGATTACATCAAAGATGAATAAGGCGAAGCTGCCGACTCATATAGAGATCAGTACAAGAGATTATAAAATCGTAAAAAATTCTGTTATATTGCTAGAACAGATTCGTACGATCGATAAGCAGCGGCTGAAAGAATATGTCTGTCATATAGACAGTGCAATGATGCAGAAAGTAGATAAAGCAATAAGGATCAGTCTTGAAATTGCTACATAGACTGTTCTGACTTCTTTACAGAAGATCAAAAGAGTGATAAAATTGTAAAGCAAAATGTGCGGTTGAGCGAAACGGACTGTACAAGAGAAAAAGAAGAGGAGAAAATTTATATGTCTGGACATTCAAAGTTTGCAAATATTAAACATAAGAAAGAAAAAAACGATGCGGCTAAGGGAAAGATTTTTACAAAGATCGGAAGAGAACTTGCTGTGGCGGTAAAAGAAGGCGGCGGACCGGATCCGGCAAATAACAGTCGTTTGCGCGATGTTATTGCAAAGGCAAAGTCGAATAATATGCCGAATGATACGATCGAGAGAAATATTAAAAAAGCAGCAGGCGAAGGAGCGGGCGATAATTACGAGCATATTACATATGAAGGATATGGTCCGAACGGAACGGCAATCATCGTAAAAACATTGACAGATAATAAAAACCGGACAGCTTCAAATGTACGCAACGCGTTTACAAAAGGAAGTGGAAACGTAGGCACGCCAGGTTGTGTATCATTTATGTTTGATGAGAAAGGCCAGATTTTTGTGGCAAAAGAAGACTGCAGCATGGATGCGGATGAACTGATGATGCTTGCACTGGATGCGGGAGCGGAAGATTTCGCGGAAGAAGAGGAAAGTTTTGAAATTTTGACAGATCCGGCTGCATTTAGTGAAGTGCGTCTGAAATTAGAAGAGGCGGGAATTGTAATGGCAGGAGCGGAAGTTACGATGATCCCTCAGACTTATGTCGATTTGACAAGTGAAGAGGATATTAAAAATATCCAGAAAACATTAGATCTTCTCGAAGAAGACGATGATGTCCAGGACGTATATCATAACTGGAATGAATAGGCGATTCAGGGAATGCAGGCATACAAACAGGAAAAACGCAGGAGGACAAAGAAGATGAGCGATTACAGAATCGAAACAAAATGTATACAGTCGGGATATGAACCCGGAAACGGAGAAGCAAGAGTACTTCCGATTTATCAGAGCACTACATTTCGTTATACGAGCAGCGAGCAGATGGGAAGACTGTTTGATCTTGAAGAGTCGGGATATTTTTATACGCGTCTTCAAAATCCGACGAACGATGCGGTTGCTGCCAAAATATGCGATCTTGAAGGCGGATATGCGGGGATGCTGACATCTTCCGGACAAGCGGCGAATTTCTATGCAATTATGAACATTGCGGAACAGGGAGACCATATCGTATGCGCGTCGGCTTTGTATGGCGGTACATATAATCTTTATGCTCATACAATTAAAAAAATGGGCGTAGATGCTACATTTGTAGATCCGGATTGTTCTGAGGAAGAACTGGAGGCTGCATTTAGAGAAAACACAAAAGCGGTGTTTGGAGAGTCGATTGCCAATCCGGCTCTTGTTGTTCTTGATTTTCAAAAATTTGCAAGTGCGGCGCACAGACACGAAGTTCCGTTTATTGTGGATAATACGTTTGCAACACCGATTAACTGCCGTCCGTTTGAGTGGGGAGCAGATATTGTTACCCACTCTACAACAAAATATATGGATGGCCATGCGGCGTGTGTCGGAGGTGCGATCATTGACAGTGGCAATTTTGACTGGAATGCCCATGCAGATAAATTTCCGGGACTTACGACACCGGATAAGACATATCACGGAATTGTATATACAGAAAAATTCGGAAAAGGCGCTTATATTACAAAGGCAACAGCTCAGCTTATGAGAGACCTTGGTTCCATTCAGGCGCCGCAAAATGCATTTTTGCTGAATATCGGACTTGAAACGCTTCACTTAAGAGTGCCAAGACATTGTGAGAATGCGTTGAAAGTTGCAAAGTATTTGAAAGGACATGATAAAGTAGCTTGGGTAAGTTATCCGTCGTTGGAAGGAGATAAGTATTATGATCTGGCACAGAAATATATGCCAAACGGTACGTGCGGAGTGCTGACATTCGGTCTGAAAGGCGGAAGAGAAGCAGCTGTGGAAATGATGGATAAATTGAAAATGGTAGCAATCGTAACCCATGTGGCGGACGCAAGAAGCTGTGTGCTTCACCCGGCAAGCCATACTCATCGTCAGATGAACGAGCAGGAGTTGAAAGAGGCGGGAGTTCAGCCGGATTTGATCCGTTTCAGTGTAGGAATCGAGAACGCCGAAGATATTATTGCCGATGTAGAGCAGGCATTAAAATAATTCTTAAAAAATGGTATGGATGTATACAATTTACATCTGTGCCATTTTTTGTATAGACGACGAGTGAAAGTTTGTTCCCCACCTATACTTTGGTGACTGCCTACAATTCTGAAATGTGTTTTTTGGAAAATTGTTTCCTCCAAAACTGCATAAAATATCTCGATTTTTTTCATACTGATTTTAAAGATATCGGATATCTTTTGATACGAATATTTTTTGCGGTATGAAGGAGGAGGCAAAATGGCTGAAGAGCAGCAAAAAAGAGAAGACGAAAATAACGAGATCAAAGAAATGGGAACTCTTAATATGAAAGAGAGCGGTTCGAAATACGGAATTCAATTACTGACGATCATAGGGGAAATCGAAGGTCATGACAGTGTTTCAGGAAACACGAAAGCAACGAAATACGAACATCTTCTTCCGAGACTTGCACAGATAGAAGAAGATGATGAAACAGACGGAGTTTTAATTTTATTAAATACGCTTGGAGGCGATGTGGAAGCCGGACTGGCAATAGCTGAAATGATCGCATCTTTAAGCAAGCCTACGGTGTCGCTCGTACTTGGGGGAAGTCATTCAATCGGAGGCCCGCTGGCTGTGTCGGCAGATTATTCCTTTATTGTGCCGACGGGTACGATGATCGTTCATCCTGTGCGTTCTACCGGAATGTTTATCGGAGTGATGCAAAGTTATCGAAATATGGAAAAAACGCAGGATCGTATTACAAAATTCATTGCGTCTCATTCTAACATCACTCAGGATCGGCTTTTAGAATTAATGCTTGATTCTTCGCAGCTTGTAAAAGATGTAGGAACAATGCTTGAAGGAGAGCAGGCAGTAAAGGAAGGGATGATAGATGAGGTCGGAGGAATCAAAGAGGCTTTTGCAAAGCTTCACTCATTGATCGACAAAGAGAAAGAGAAACAAGAGAAAAATTTGATGACATGATTTTCAAATGATGATATACTAAACATAGTATGTTTAATTACCAAGGGGGAATTATATGGCTTCCAAGACTACAAAAGGAAGAAAAAATACAAGATCAAAGAAAAAGACGAGAACGAAAGCGAAAAGCAGCAATGCAAAAAATACAGAACTTGCGGGGGAAATTACGATACTTGTTATATTGACAGTGTGCATTCTGCTTGTTTTGAGTAATTTTGGTATTGGCGGAATTGCGGGGGAGGCAGTTTCTTCTGTACTATTTGGTTTGTTTGGATATATGGCATATGTATTGCCGTTTCTTGTTTTTGCGGCCGCCGCTTTTTTTATTTCAAACAGAGGAAATACACATGCTTATATAAAAATCGCGGCAGGAGTATTTTTGTTCTTATTTTTGACGGCAATACTGGAATTGATATTTAATTCTTATACGCCGGGAACAAAACTGATTTCATACTATACTGCTGCCAGTGAGCATCATAATGCCGGAGGTTTGACCGGAGGCTGTATGATTAGTATGCTCTGCCCTTTGATCGGGAAGATAGGAACATATGTTGTCTTAGTTGTTTTATCGGTGATATGCATCATATTGATTACAGAAAAATCATTGTTAGCTCCGATCGGCCGAAAAAGTAAAAGAGCATATGAGGATGTGCGAAGGAAACGTCAGGAGACGGCAGTTTTAAGAGCAAAGCAAAAGGAAGAGTCAAAAACACTGTCTGAGAGTCGGAAATCGGGACAATCTTTGAAAAAAGAAGAAAACGAGCCGGAGAAAAGGATCGATCATAAAGTGTCCGGTGTTTCATTTGCAACGACTCTTATGTCTGAAGCAGAAATACCGAAAAAAGGCAGAAGGAAGAATAAATCGCCGGATGTGTGCGAATTGATACCTGATAACGAAGCATTTGTCATTAATCGTGAAGAACCTTTTATGGAAGCAGAACCTATTCGGCAAGAGGGGAAAGAACAGCAGTATGAGGCTTTGCAGCAGACAGATACATTCACGCCTTTAGAAGAAAAGGCAGAAGAGGATCTTCAGAATCAGAAAAATACGTCAGGAAGAAAAAACAAAAAAGAAGATTCCCAAGCAGTGGCAAGGGAAACTCAGAACGTGGCCGATGCGGTGAGAATAGAAGAGCAGAAGGAACATCCTGTTTATCATACACCTCCGATCAGTCTTCTGAAAAAAGGAAGGAAAGCCGGTGGAGATTCAGATGCGCATCTTAGAGCTACGGCGCTTAAGTTAGAGCAGACATTACGCAATTTCGGAGTTGGCGTACATGTGACGAATGCAAGTTGTGGACCGTCCGTTACAAGATATGAACTGCAGCCGGAGCAAGGGGTGAAAGTAAGTAAGATTGTCGGTCTTTCAGATGACATTAAATTAAATCTTGCAGTGGCGGATCTTCGTATCGAAGCTCCGATTCCGGGAAAAGCGGCAGTGGGAATTGAAGTGCCGAACAGTGAGAATACAGCGGTTATGCTTCGTGATCTTTTGGAATCAAAAGAATTTCAGGCAAGCGCTTCTCCCATTTCGTTTGCGGTCGGAAAAGATATTGCGGGAAAAGTAGTCGTTTCGGATATTGCGAAGATGCCGCACCTTCTTGTGGCAGGAGCAACCGGATCGGGAAAATCAGTTTGTATCAATACGTTGATCATGAGTATTATCTACAAAGCGGATCCGGAAGAAGTCAAACTGATCTTAGTCGATCCGAAAGTTGTGGAGTTGAGCGTATATAACGGGATTCCGCATCTGATGATCCCTGTTGTAACAGATCCGAAAAAAGCGGCAGGTGCTTTGAACTGGGCTGTAGCAGAGATGGAGAAGCGTTATAAACTGTTTGCTGATTATAACGTGCGTGATCTGAAGGGATTTAATGAAAAGATAGAACAAGGTCAGACAGGAGAGGATATTCAGAAAAAGCTTCCTCAGATCGTAATTATTATTGATGAGCTGGCAGACCTTATGATGGTTGCTCCGGGAGAGGTAGAAGGTGCTATTTGTCGTCTTGCACAGCTTGCGCGGGCGGCAGGACTGCATTTGATCCTTGCGACACAAAGACCATCTGTCAATGTCATTACCGGTCTTATTAAAGCAAATATGCCCTCTCGTATTGCATTTTCGGTTTCGTCAGGTGTTGACTCAAGAACAATTATAGATATGAATGGCGCGGAAAAACTGCTCGGTAAAGGGGATATGCTTTTTTATCCGTCAGGATATCCGAAACCCGTTCGTGTGCAAGGTTCATTCGTATCAGATAAAGAAGTTCAAAATGTAGTCGATTATCTGATCAATCACAGTGAAAGAGTTTCTTATAATAATGAACTGGAAGAGCATATGGTCACTAATATTGTGTCATCGGGAAATGGAATGCAGGCAGGTGAAAACGGTGATGACCGTGATACATATTTTATAGAGGCCGGAAAGCTTATTATAGAAAAAGAAAAAGCATCTATCGGAATGCTTCAGAGAATGTTTAAAATCGGGTTTAACCGGGCGGCAAGGATTATGGATCAGCTTGCCCAAGCCGGAGTTGTAGGTCCTGAAGAAGGAACAAAACCGAGAAAAGTATTAATGACAAAGGAAGAGTTTGAAAACTATTTACAAAAGGGAAATTAGGAGGTAGAAAATGAAGACAGATATTCAGATCGCACAGGAAGCAAAAATGGAACACATCAAGGATGTGGCGGCACGGGCAGGAATTGAGGAGAACGAGCTGGAGTTTTACGGAAAGTATAAAGCAAAACTTTCAGATGAGTTATGGGAGAAGATTAAAGATCGTGAAGACGGAAAGCTTGTTCTTGTGACAGCCATTAATCCAACTCCGGCAGGCGAAGGCAAGACGACAACATCTGTCGGTTTAGGTCAGGCAATGGCGAAATTGAATAAAAATGCGATTATTGCACTTCGAGAACCATCTTTAGGACCTTGTTTCGGAATCAAAGGCGGAGCGGCAGGCGGCGGCTATTCGCAGGTTGTGCCGATGGAAGATCTGAATCTTCATTTTACGGGAGATTTTCATGCAATCACGTCGGCAAATAACTTGCTTGCGGCGATGCTTGACAATCACATTCAGCAGGGAAATGAACTTCAGATCGACCCGAGACAGGTTGTATGGAAACGCTGTCTGGATATGAATGATCGTGTGCTGAGAAACATTGTTGTAGGACTTGGAAATAAGATGGATGGAATGGTGCGGGAAGATCATTTTGTTATTACAGTTGCGTCTGAAATTATGGCGATTCTTTGCCTTGCAGATGATCTTGCGGATTTAAGAGCTCGCCTGGGCAGAATCATTGTAGCGTATAATTTTGCGGGAGAGCCGGTGACAGCAGATGACCTGCATGCAACAGGGGCGATGACCGCTTTGTTGAAAGATGCGGTGAAACCAAACCTTATTCAGACACTTGAACATACACCTGCGCTTGTACATGGCGGACCGTTTGCAAATATCGCGCATGGATGCAACAGTGTGCGCGCAACAAAGATGGCGCTGAAATTAAGTGATATTACGATTACAGAAGCGGGATTCGGAGCAGATCTCGGAGCAGAGAAATTCTTCGATATCAAATGTCGTATGGCAGATGTCAAACCGGATGCAGTTGTTTTGGTTGCAACTGTACGAGCTTTGAAGTATAATGGTGGGGTTGCGAAAGCAGATTTAGCGGAAGAAAATCTGGATGCACTCGCAAAAGGAATTGTAAATCTTGAAAAACATATCGAAAATATACAAAAATATAAGGTTCCTGTTATTGTAACGTTAAATTCTTTTGTTACAGATACAGATGCGGAAAATGAATTTATCCGCAGGTTCTGTGAAGAAAGAGGCTGTGAATTTGCTTTGTCCGAAGTATGGGAAAAAGGTGGAGAAGGCGGTATTGCACTTGCCGAAAAAGTATTGGATACATTGGAAAACAAAAAATCAGACTTTGAACTTCTTTACGAAGATTCCCTTTCTTTAGAAGAAAAGATCGAGAAAATCGCCAAAGAAATTTACGGAGCAGACGGTGTCGTATATGAGCCGGCAGCAAAAAAACAGATTGCAAAGATCGAATCATTGGGATTCGGAAGTTTTCCGGTATGTATGGCAAAGAATCAGTACTCTTTGTCTGATGATGCAAAAAAACTCGGAAGACCGCACGGCTTTGACATCCACATCCGCGAAGTATATGTAAGTGCCGGAGCAGGATTTGTAGTTGCGCTGACAGGTGCGGTTATGACGATGCCGGGACTGCCGAAAGTTCCGGCTGCAAACGGAATCGATGTTACGGAAGACGGAACGATAACAGGCTTGTTTTAAAGGAGAAATAAATGCCATACATTATTGATGGAAAAGCAATCTCAAAACAGATTAAAGATGAGTTGCGCGACGAAGTAGAAAAATTAACAGAGGCAGGCATAAATGCCTGCCTTGCAGTGATACAGGTGGGAAATGACCCTGCTTCAACTGTATATGTGAATAATAAAAAGAAAGCATGCGCGTATGTCGGGATCAATTCCCGGTCATATGAACTGCCGGAGGATACATCGGAACAAACATTGTTGGATCTTGTACAGAAATTGAATGAAGATCCGGAAGTAAACGGCATTCTTGTGCAGCTTCCGCTGCCGAAACAGATCGATGAGGACAAGGTTATCCGTACAATTTCTCCGGATAAAGATGTGGATGGCTTTCATCCGGTAAGTGTGGGAAGACTCTGGATCGGAGAGAAAGGTTTTTTGTCATGTACTCCTGCAGGAGTGATCCAACTTTTGAAACGATCGGGAATTGAGATTGAAGGAAAAGAATGTGTGATCATCGGCAGAAGCAATATTGTAGGAAAGCCGATGGCGGCTCTTTTGCTCAGAGAAAATGCAACTGTAACAGTTGCCCATTCAAAAACAAAAGATTTGAAGAGTATTGCCAAAAGGGCGGATATCTTGATTGTAGCGATCGGTAAAGCAAAATTTATTACAAAAGATTATATAAAAGAAGGAGCTGTTGTCATCGATGTAGGAATGCATAGAGATGAACAGAATCATCTCTGCGGAGATGTGGACTGTGAAGATGTATCTTCGGTCGTTTCGGCAATCACTCCGGTGCCGGGCGGCGTCGGACCGATGACGATCGCCATGTTGATGAATAATTGTGTGGAAACAATACGCGGTCGGGAGGAAAGAGCATGAAATGCGTGCATTGCGGAGCAAATATTCCTGATGATCAAATGATCTGCCCCGTATGTGGAGCCGAAGTACAGATTGTTCCCGATTATAACCCGCTGGATGATGTACTTGCAAGAGAAGTAAGAGGGTCGGTTGAAGGAGCAACACGACAGATACGGACAGATGATATCAGAAGATACAGAAGAGAAGATCTGACAAAAAATATTAATTCTACCCGTGTTTTAAGCGAGGACGAGATGGAGCGTATTCGCTCAAACCGGAGAAAAAGTACAAATAATACTGAAAGAAATTCGGCAGAACTGCGCCGACAACGTCAAGCCCGGCAGCAAAAACGTCTGGAAGCGGCGAAAAGAAAGAGGAGAAGGCTTTTGCTTACACTGGCGGCAGTTGTTATATTGATCGGATTTGGTATTTATGTGGCATATCAGAATTCTTATACAGGAATGCTGAAAAAAGGGTACCGTGCAGTTAATGAGAAAGAATATATGGCGGCAGAAAAATATTTCGATCGTGCGATCATAAAAGATAAGTCAAGACCGGATGCATATGTAGGTCTTGCGGAAATTTATCTGGATCAAAATGATACAGACGGTGCGGAAGATGTTTATTTGAGCGCGATTGAAACACAGCCCACAAACGAAAAATTGTATCAGGCAGCAATCGATTTTTATATGGAGACAAAACAGCCTGAAAAGGTGGCATCTCTTCTTGAAGACTGTGAAGATGATAACGTATTGGCTTCGGTGTCCGAATATGTTTGTGAAGCTCCTGAATTTAAACCCGAAGAGGGAACATACAAAGAGGTTCAGGAGATTACGATCAGTTCGGATACGGAAGGTGAAATCTATTATACGACGGACGGAACAGATCCGACTGCGAAGACAGGGAAAAAATATAAAGAACCTATCTTACTGGAAAAAGAAGGAACAACGGAGATTCGCGCTATTGTTGTAAATATGAAAGGGATTCCGAGCGGAGTGATATCTCAGACATATACGATTGAATTTCCCATTGCAGATGCCCCTGCGGTGACACCGTCTACCGGCCGATATACAGATCCTCAGAAGATTACGATCACAGTACCTGACGGATATACTGCTTATTATACGACAGACGGATCTGAACCGACAGCTTCATCGGAAAAATATACAGGACCGATCGATATGCCGGCGAATACAACGACTACATTTAACGCTGTTCTCATCAATAACCGAAATGGAAAAGCGACGGAAGTGACAACGCGAAGCTACATTACAACAGCAGAATAGAGTATGTGAAAAACAACCGTGATATTATGTGAAAGTTACATATGTTTTATGCAATTTTTACAAATTCAGGGTTGTTTTTTTGAATTAAAAGAGTTATAATATTTATGTTAAGAAAATAACAATATTCAAATAAAGGAGATGTCGGAAATGAGCAGATTTTGTTTACCAAGAGACATTTATCATGGAAAAGGATGTCTTGAAGAGTTGAAAAACCTGAAAGGAAAAAAAGCAATCCTCGTAGTAGGCGGAGGATCTATGAAACGTCAGGGATTTCTTGACAGAGCAGTTGGATATTTAAAAGAAGCGGGAATGGAAGTGCAGTTGTTTGAAGGCGTAGAACCGGATCCGTCAGTTGAGACAGTTATGAAAGGCGCAGAAGCCATGAGAGCATTTGAGCCGGACTGGATTGTATCTATGGGTGGAGGCTCACCGATTGATGCGGCAAAGGCAATGTGGGCATTTTATGAGTACCCGGATACAACATTTGAAGAATTATGTACACCGTTTAACTTTCCGGAGCTGAGACAGAAAGCAAAATTCTGTGCAATTCCGTCTACATCGGGAACAGCGACTGAAGTTACGGCGTTTTCTGTCATTACAAACTATCAGACAGGCGTAAAATATCCGTTGGCTGACTTTAATATCACTCCGGATGTTGCGATTGTCGATCCGGATCTTGTCGCAGGTCTTCCGGTAAAACAGGTTGCATATACAGGTATGGATGCGCTGACACATGCGATTGAAGCATATGTTTCCACATTAAACGGACCGTTTACAGATCCATTGGCGCTGCAGGCGATCGAGATGGTATTGGATTATCTTCCGGCATCATATAACTGCAATATGGATGCAAGAGAACAGATGCATTACGCACAGTGTCTGGCAGGAATGGCATTTTCAAACGCACTTCTTGGAATCGTACATTCTATGGCACATAAGACAGGCGCAGCTTTCTCCACAGGTCATATTCCGCATGGATGTGCAAATGCGATTTATCTTCCGTATGTTATCCAGTACAATGCAAAAGATTCTGTAGCGGCAAAACGTTATGCAGAGATCGCGCGTAGAATGGGACTGGAAGGAAATTCCGAAAAGGCTCTTATTAACAGCCTTGTAGCTAAAATCGATGAATTCAACGCAAAACTGAACATACCGAAAACATTGAAAGATTTCGGTATCAATGAAGAAGAATTCAAAGAGAAGATTGCTAAGATTTCCGAGCTTGCGGTAGGAGATGCATGTACAGGATCTAACCCGAGAGCGATCGACCCGGCAGCTATGGAGAAACTGTTCACATGTACATATTACGGAACAGAAGTTGACTTCTAAAATTTAACACAAAAATACACTGGTAATTGATAAACAATAAAGTGATATCAACCTTTTAAATAGTGATTTTACACAAAAACGGTTGGCAGGTGTGAACTGTAAAGTCGCTGTCTTGATAGAAGTATCGTGACAGCGGCTTTTTGTAATGGAGTCTTTTGGCACTTACGGAGATTTGAACTTGCCATAGAGTGGATTTTGGCGTATTATAGTTAAGAGTGAAATTTTCAAGGAGGAAGACCATGTATAAGATAATGAAAGCAGAAAAACTGGCAGACAAGATCTTTTTGATGGATGTGCACGCGCCGCGTGTTGCGAGTCATTGTGAGCCGGGTCAGTTTGTGATTGTAAAGATGGATGAGAAAGGCGAGCGTATTCCTCTGACTATCTGTGACTACGACAGAGAAGCGGGGACTATCACGATCGTCGTTCAGGAAGTGGGCGCTTCTACGACAAAGATGGGAACTTTGAAAGAGGGAGATTATTTCCGTGATTTTACAGGACCGCTTGGGTGCGCTTCTGAGTTTGTTCATGAAGATCTCGAAACTTTAAAAAATAAAAAAATGCTGTTTGTAGCAGGCGGTGTCGGAGCGGCTCCGGTGTATCCGCAGGTGAAATGGCTCAAAGAGCATGGTATAGAAGCTGATGTGATTGTCGGTGCTAAGACAAAAGATATGTTGATTCTGGAAGATGAGATGAAAGCAGTTGCGGGAAATTATTACCCGTGTACGGACGACGGTACGTACGGACATGCCGGAATGGTTACGACAATGATCGAAAAACTTGTAAATGAAGGCAAAAAGTATGATGTCTGTGTTGCCATCGGACCGATGATCATGATGAAATTTGTCTGTATTTTGACGAAAAAACTTGAACTTCCTACAATCGTCAGCATGAATCCGATCATGGTAGACGGAACGGGAATGTGCGGAGCATGCCGTCTTCAGGTTGGAGATGAAATCAAATTTGCATGTGTAGACGGACCGGAGTTTGACGGACATCTTGTAGATTTTGATCAGGCGATGAAGAGAAGCCAGATGTATAAAACTGCAGAAGGGCGCGCCTTACTGAAGCTTCAGGAAGGTGATACCCATCATGGAGGATGCGGACATTGCGGAGGTGACGAGTAATGGCAGATGTATTGAAAAAAGTTCCTGTCAGAGAACAGGATGCAAAAGTACGAGCAACAAATTTTGAAGAAGTTTGTCTTGGTTATAATATGGAAGAGGCGATGGAAGAAGCTTCCAGATGTTTGAACTGTAAGAATGCAAAGTGTATTCAGGGCTGTCCGGTTTCTATTGATATTCCTGCATTTATTCAGGAAGTGAAAGAAGGAAACATCGAAGAAGCATATAAAGTGATCGGAAAATCAAGTGCGCTTCCGGCAATTTGCGGACGAGTATGTCCACAGGAATCGCAGTGTGAAGGAAAGTGTATCCGCGGAATTAAAGGTGAGCCGGTTTCAATCGGAAAACTTGAAAGATTTGTTGCGGATTATGCGTTGGATCATGATATTAAACCTGTCGGTGCAGAAGAGAAGAACGGACACAAAGTTGCTGTAATCGGTTCCGGGCCGTCGGGTCTTACATGTGCGGGAGATCTTGCAAAGCTTGGATATGATGTGACTGTATTTGAGGCGCTTCATGAGCTCGGCGGAGTGCTTGTATACGGAATTCCGGAGTTCCGTCTGCCAAAACAGAAGATTGTTGCGAAAGAGATAGAGAAAGTAAAAGAACTTGGCGTAAAATTTGAGACAAATGTTGTGATCGGAAAATCCACAACGATCGATCAGCTTATGGAAGAGGAAGGATTTGAAGCGGTCTTTATTGGGTCCGGAGCAGGACTTCCGATGTTTATGGGAATTCCGGGTGAGAATGCAAACGAAGTATTCTCTGCAAATGAATACCTTACGAGAAGTAATCTGATGAAAGCATTTGATGATTCTTACGATACACCTATTGCTGCCGGCAAGAAAGTTGCTGTAGTAGGCGGAGGAAATGTAGCGATGGATGCTGCAAGAACAGCACTTCGTCTTGGCGCAGAAGTACATATTGTGTACAGAAGAAGCGAAGCGGAACTTCCGGCGAGAGTTGAGGAAGTTCACCATGCAAAGGAAGAAGGCGTAATTTTTGATCTTTTGACAAATCCGAAAAAGATTAATGTAGATGATAACGGAAATATTACAAGTATGACAGTTGTAAAGATGGAACTTGGAGAACCGGACGCTTCCGGAAGAAGAAGACCTGTAGAGATTGAAGGCTCAGAGTACGATATTGAAGTCGATACTGTAATCATGTCTTTAGGAACTTCACCGAATCCGTTAATTTCATCTACGACAAAAGGTTTGGATGTAAACCGCAGAAAGTGTATCGTTGCCGATGAGGAAAACGGACAGACATCAAAAGAAGGTGTGTTTGCAGGCGGCGATGCTGTTACAGGTGCCGCTACGGTTATACTTGCAATGGGAGCAGGAAAGGCCGGAGCAAAAGGAATTGATGAGTATTTGAAAAATAAAGAAAAGTAAAAAGCAATAAAAAGCAATAAAAAGCAATAAAAAGGGGCTCTCTTTCCGGGTTTGGAGAGGGAGCTTTCTTAATACTTTTTAAATGAATGGAAAAGTAAGCAAAAAAGACTTTGCATTTAGTCGGCATTTTGGAGAATCACATGATAGCAGAAGAGAAAAAAATCTGGAAGATAAGGGAACAATTAGAAGATCTTACAGAAGAAAATTATAAACAATTTAATGAGAAACTCCTTCCCGGAGTAAAACATATCATAGGAGTGCGCCTTCCGGCTTTAAGAAAAATTGCGAAGGAAACTGCAAAAAGCAATTACAGCGAATATTTGAATGAGGCAGGGACAATGCTTGGAGAGGCTTCATATCACGAAGAGTTTATGGTATGGGGGCTTGTTATCGCTTATATAAAAGCGGATAGAAGTGAAGTGGAAAGGCATTTGGATGAGTTTGTTCCTAAAATCAATAACTGGGCAGTGTGCGACAGCTGTGTGACAAGTTATAAATTTATGCAGAAAGAATCAGATTTTTGGTTTGACTATGTGAAAAAATATGCAGAAAGTAAGAACGAGTTTGAACTTCGTTTTATGATTGTTTCACTTATGTCTCATTTTCTGGATAAGGAACATATTGATGAAATACTCACTATTTGCGGAAAGATAGATCATGACGGATATTATGTGAAAATGGGAAATGCATGGGCGCTTTCGGTATGTTACGTAAAATTTCCGGAAAAGACAAGGGCTTTTCTTGAGAAGGATACGTTGGATGATTTTACACATAATAAAGCAATACAAAAAATCAGAGAATCTTACAGAGTCAGTAAGGAAGAAAAAGAACAACTGACTTGTTTGAAACGCTGAAAATAAAATCAAAGAAAAGACAGACTGGAGAATCAGATGGAAGCAGATAACAGGCAGTTTGACGGAAAACTTTTTCTGAAAGATGTGAATAGAAAGCTAAACGACCGGTTGGCAGAAATTCAAAAAGATCTTAATCAGGGATTAAAAGAAATTGAAAATATGCATGAATATTACTGGGAAAATTATACGGAAATGGATCAGTACGGATATGAGGACTATGACAATCAGCAGGCGCTCTTACAGCAGGTAAATGCAAACAGAGATAAGTCAAAGTTGATGAAAAGACTTGAAAAAATGATTGATTCTCCGTTTTTCGGAAGGGTAGATTTCCTGTTTGAAGCAGAAGAAGAGGAAGAACCGTTTTATATCGGTATCGGAAATTTCGGAGAGCGTGCGGGAATGACGCCTCTTATTTATGACTGGAGGGCTCCTGTGAGCAGTCTGTTTTATGACTTTGATAAAGGTGAGGCATTTTACGAAGCGCCATCAGGAGTGATCAAAGGAGAGGTTGTTTCAAAATGGCAGTATAAAATACGCGGCGGCAAGATGATATATGGGTTTGAAAGCGATGTTAAGATTGACGATGAGATCTTAAAGCATGAGCTTGGAAACAACGGAGATGTCAAACTGAAAAATATTGTTCGAACGATTCAGAAAGAACAAAATGCAATCATCCGAAATACGAAGGATAAAATTCTTGTCATACAAGGCGCAGCGGGAAGCGGAAAGACTTCGATCGCCCTTCACCGGATCGCTTACTTGCTTTATCACGACAGGAAAAATTTAAAATCATCGAATATATTGATTCTTTCACCAAACAGTGTGTTTGCAGATTATATTTCTCATATTCTTCCGGAACTTGGCGAGGAAAATATAAAAGAAATGAGTTTTGATCTCTTCGCTTATAAAGAACTTCAGGACACGGCGGCAGACTGTGAGGATAGATATGATCAGTTAGAACGTATGATGAAGTTTGATGATCGAAGAGCGCAGGAACGTTTTGAGTGGAAACAGTCGGCGGGATTTGTAGGCGAGGCAGAAGGTTTTTTCGCGGTACTTGAAGATGAGCTGATGGAATTTCGAGAGGTGGAGTTCAGGGGGATGCGTTTTTCGGAAGAAGAAATCATTCATTTGTTTTACGATAAGTTTTATCAGATACCGCTTCTGAAAAGAATGGATGCGGTTATGGAATATTTTATTGATTCTTATGAGACGTTAAAAGGCAGAAATATTGAAGAGGAAGACAGAGAATTTCTTCAGAGAAAGTTTGACAAAATGTATGTAACGAAAGATATTTATGCTATTTACAATAAACTGCTTGCGGTATGCGGGCAGGAACAAATGGCAGAACTGCCTTATGAACGAAGGAAAATCCAATACGAAGATGTATTTCCGATGCTGTATGTAAAATACAGACTGACAGGAAAGAATGAGCATAAAAATATTAAGCATCTTGTAATTGATGAGATGCAGGACTACTCTTATTTGCAGTATCTTATCTTGAAGGAACTGTTTGACTGTAAAATGACAATACTCGGAGATCGTGCCCAGACTTTGGGAAAAGAACAACAGGATGTTTTAAAATTCCTTCCTAAAGTATTTGGGAAAAATATAAGAACCGTTATTCTGAATAAGAGTTACCGCAATACGAGAGAAATCGCAGATTATGCCGGTAAGATCGCGAATGTGAAAGATATTGAATTTTTGGACAGACATGGGAAAGATGTGGCAGAAAGAAAATTCAAAACTGACGAGGAAATGTTTGAGGCTGTCAGAGCAAATTTAAAGCTTGAAAAAGAAGAAAAAACTGATCATACAGATGATGTCGTGAATGAAGAAGTATATGAGACGGCTGCTGTCATAGCCATGACCGAAGAAGAAGCATCAGATATTTACAGACTTTTGGAAAATCGCGGAATATCTGCTTTTTATGTAGACAGGGATACGTCGGTATTTCATAAAGGTTTGACTGTGACAACATATTATCTGGCGAAAGGACTTGAATTTGATCAAGTTTTTGTCGTAAAAAGTAAAAAAGAAAATCCGTTTGAAAAACAGGCATTGTATATCAGTGCGACACGGGCTCTTCACGAATTGTATGTGTACGAAGAATAAGAAGAAAAAACGAAGGTTATATTGATTTATGGGGAATAAACAAAAAAGATGAAGATTACATTGATCACTGTAGGAAAGATAAAAGAAAAATATTTAAAAGATGCGATCGCGGAATATTCAAAAAGACTGAGTAAATATTGCAAATTGACTATCGTAGAAGTTGCGGATGAGAAAACGCCGGATCAGGCGAGCGAAACAGTAGAAGAAGCGATACGAACAAAAGAGGGAGAACGTATTTTAAAAGTTATAAAAGATGATATGTATGTGATCACTCTGGAAATCGGAGGAGCAATGCTTTCATCGGAAGAACTTTCTGCAAAGATTGAAAAACTCGGGATACAAGGGAAAAGCAGTATTGCATTTATAATCGGCGGTTCGATCGGTCTTGGAAAAACTGTGCTTGCAAGATCTGATTATGCTCTTAGTTTTTCCAAGATGACCTTCCCACATCAGTTGATGAGAGTGATTTTGCTGGAACAGATATATAGAAGTTATCGAATCATAAACGCAGAGCCGTACCATAAATAACAAACGGAAAATTATATTTTTGATTCAAGTTTTCGTTCTGTTACAGTGTGAAATATTTTTTCAAAACAAAGAGCGTACAAAGACCCGAAAATGTTTTGAGCGATTCTGAAAAATACGGCTTGCGGAAAACCGATGACACTGACGGCAATCATCATTGCTCCCAAAGAATTAAATACAGCCTGCCATCCATAGCTTGCGGAAAATCCGACTCCGATGCCTCCGACGATACCGACTACACTGTAAAGCCCGGCAGGAAGATGAGGAAAAATAAGGAAAAAGATCAGTCCTCCGAGCAGATTCCCGGGAATACGCCCGCATACATGCTTCTTAATATCTGTTCGAAACGGAAGCAGGACGGACATTGCGGCGATTCCTGCCCACATCGCTCTTGGAAGATTTAAGATCGAGGCGATAAAAATTACGCTTGAAACGGCAGAAGCCATTAAAAGCTGCCAACGGCTTCTGGAAGAATGAAGATTAAATTCGTTAAAAAGATCACGCAGTCCGCGTTTATATGTTTTCTTTCTATGATTGCGCCAGAAAACGACTCCTGTCAGTATAAATCCGAATAACATGGCAAAAAGGCGCATTGTATAGGCGCTTCCGGATGCATCATATCCAAAGAGAAGAAGATATCCGAGCACAAGGGTTGAATGATTGTAATAAATTACGTTGTGGCATCCCAGTACCATAAGAATCCATATGCATACAAAGTTTATAAGAAGTCCTCCGAATGCTCCCAACAGATTAGCCGCTTTCGGTCCGAATGTAAGAATAAGGAAAATAGCGGAAAGTGACAAAAGGCTTTGAGGAGCATGGATGCCCAAATCGACATTTCGGAATACAAGAATACAGAGAAGGATTACAACGCCTACGATACTGTTATCATTTCCGAAAATCATACTGTATGCAGTAACAAACGCAACACAGAATGCTACATTTATAAAAACTTTAAAGATATAAATAAAAAGATGATGTAGTTTTTCTTTTGGCGTTTTACAATTTTTAATAAGGGATTTTGATCCCGCCTGATTAAGCTGAAGTTCTTGATAAAATGTCATGCTGTTATTCACCTCGATTGAATTTCTGATAGTCAACGAGGCATTATACTAGCGGACACATACTTTGTCAATAAAAAATATCCGATTGTTATGGAAGCCTTGTAGCAGTTCGGTTCGCGCCATTCATAAAACCGCACTGCGTGCTTATTGTGGCGGGATATTCAAGAAAAATGAATAATGAGAAAACAGATGATGTATGAGAGGATAAAATTTTAAAGAAAGTCTAACTATTAAAAGTCAAGGTTAAAATGAAGATTTTTTGAGTAAATTGCAGAAATGCTTTTCAGATATATTTGAACCTTGAAAACTGCATGACAATAAGAGCATCTTTGCAGGTGCTCTAAAAGGAGATATGAAGTTAAATTTTATGCTGCTCTATGATAAAGCTGCCCTGACTTTTCTAGTTGGTAAATAACCCTGACCAGTTTCTTGGCAGCATGGGATATGGCAACATTATAGTGTTTGCCTTCGGAACGCTTCTTTGCAAGATAAGCAGAGAACTGATTATCCCAAATGCAGACAAATTTTGTCGCATTAAACAGCGCATAGCGGAGGTAACGGGAACCACGCTTTTCCATGTGAGAATAACAGCCGTCAAGCTGACCTGATTGGTAAGTAGAGGGAGAAAGTCCTGCATAGGCAAGTATCTTGTCAGGGGAACTAAAACGGTTGAAGTCGCCAATCTCAGCAATGATCATCGCACCCATTCGGTAATTGATACCGGGGATGGAAAGAATTGGAGAGCGGATTTCGTCCATAATGGATTTAATGGAGCATTCTATTTCATCAATCTCAGAAGTTAATTCCTGAATAAGCCGAATTGTGTGCTTTAGTTCAAGAGATTTTGCAGGCATATTTGAACCGATGGAATGTTTGGCGGCATTTCGGATTTCTATGGCTTTTTCCTTATTGTAGTGTCCCTTAGAAGCATTCGCCAGCAGATTTGTGAGGCGAGTCAGATGGCATGAAGCAATCTGAGCAGAAGAAGGAAACTCGGCTAAGAGTGCGTATATAGAAACCATGTGAAGACTAGGAACAAGTTTTTCCAGTTCAGGGAAAAGGATGTTAACAAGGCGTGAGATAGAAGTTTTCAGTTTTGCTCGTTCTTGTACTTTATCAAACCTGTATCTGGTTAATGACTTAAGCTCTTCGTTGTGATAAGATGTGTTTGAGTAGGACTGTAAGTTTACTCCAGACATCATCATAAGAGCAATCGTATGGGCATCCACTTTATCGGTTTTTGTCTGTCTAAGGCTAAGACTTTTACGAAACAGATTGGTATGCAAAGGGTTGATGACAAAGGTGGGGAGACCTTTATCAATGAGAAAACCTAACAGATTGTAATTGTAGTGTCCGGTAGCTTCCAGTCCTACTTTTACGTTAGAAAAATCATTTGTTAAGGAAGAAATCTTTTGAAAGAGGTCATGGAAACCATCCGCATTGTTTGGAATAGTAAATGCGTTAAAAAGCACTTCTCCTTCTGAGTTTGTGATAAAACAATCGTGTTTGTCTTTTGCAACATCAATACCAATATAAATCATGGCAAATCTCCTTTGAATATATTTGACACTGTTTTAGAACCACAGTTGCTCTTCGCAGTTGTGAACTCGTTCTAAATAAACCGTCATGCGGTATCTAACTGATTAACAATCAAGCAAAGAGACTGTGGCTGGACACTTTCTGAAACCATCAAAGTGGTAGAGAGGAAACACCAGTCCACAGCATCTTATATATCATAACCATACCTGTAGAAAAGGTAAAGAATGGTTATGATGGAAATAGCATACAGACCTTGGAGAGGGTCTATAAATACTACTACTTTATAATACGAGGTGAGGAAGAAAATGTCGGAACAAATAGAAGAAATTTTTGCCTACTATGGGAAACAACGGGATAAGAGCAGTCAGGAGATGGTTATTGCATTGTTGCGTGAGCTTCAGGAAGCAGAGGGGTGCATTACGCCGGAATTGAAGGTGCGGGTTATAGAGACGACAGAAATTACGGATAAATTTTTAAATTGTTTAATCAAAATGTATCCGAGTATAAAAGAGGCGAAGCAGGCTCATGAAATTATTGCATGCACAGGCGAGAGGTGCGGAAAGAAAGATGGAATGACGATCCTTCAAAATCTCAGACGAGAGCTGGGAATCAAAAAAGACGGGATTTCATCTGATGGACGATTTGAATTGCGGACACGAAATTGCCTGAAACAGTGCAGGACGTCGCCTAATATGTATATTGACAGAAAACTGTATTCCGGTGAACAGCTCAAAGATATAAAAACATTGCTGAATAATATCTGTAAAGAGAGATGAGGGATCGGATATATTGCCGGATGAAGAAAGGAATGCCAAAAGATCAGGTGCAAAAACAGCCTAAAATACAGAAAGAAAAGAGCATAAAAATGTTGAAATGCACAAAAAAATATGATATCTTGTAAAAGAATGTTGCAATGTAATGATATGTGCAGAAGAGGAAAAAGAATATGAAAAAAGCAAGACGGATAAAAGCAGGTGTTTTGGCATTTACGGCGGTAGTTTCGGTAGCGGTTACATCAGTGCCGGTATATGCAGTTGAGGACAGTCCCGTAGTTTATGATTTAAAGGCAGAGCAGAAAAACCAGGAAAACTTGGAGTATGATCAGGCTGCGTTGGATCTGCTTAAGTATTGTAATAAAGATGATTTTAAAACATGGGATCAGTCTCTGGCTCCGATGAACGATGCACAGGCACAGGAGATCAAAACATTTGTTGACGATCAGATCGTAAAAGGAGAGACGGAAGATTATAAAAAAGCAAGACTTATTTATGATTGGATTACAAAAAACGTACGGTATGCAGGATCAAATGATACAGATATCGGACTTGCTCCGTATGATGTGTTTACGAAGAAAGTGGCTGTGTGCGGAGGTTATTCAAATCTGTATAAAGCGATGCTTAATGCGGCAGGTATTCCGGCAATTTATGTTATCGGCTGGGCAGGCGGACAAGGTCATGCATGGAATCTCGTATATGCGGATGGAAAATGGTTTTATTCTGATACTACATGGGGAGTTTCCAATCCTAACTACTATTTTGCTCCGGATGTAAAAGATTTTTCGGGTTCTCATAAAACGCAGGATCTTGTGCAGGTTCGTTTGGAAGGAGCAAATAATACGCAGATCGGGTTTTCAAACGGTATTGCTGTAGTGGGAGTAAAAGACGGAATAACAGAGGTGAAGATACCGGAAAAATTTAATGATTTGGATATTGTATCTGTGTCATCCGACATTTTTAACAGTACGCTGAAAACATTAGATATTTCAAAAAGAGTTACCCATATCGATACACAGCTCGTATCTAATGCGGTTTCTTTACAGGAGATTCGTGTGGCAGAAGAAAATACGGCTTATGCTTCCGTGGATGGGGTGCTTTTTACAAAAGATTTAAAAGAGATCTTATGTTATCCTGCTGCAAGGACAGATGAGAGTTTTACACTTCCGAAAGAGACGGAAAAGTATGATGAGAAAGAGACTTTTGTATGCGAGAAGCTGAAAGATATTCATGTGGAAGAGGGAAACAGTAAGTATTCTTCCTATGACGGCTGTATATATAACAAAGAGAAAACGTTGCTTTTGACAATTCCGGAAGCAAAAACAGAAGTGAAAGTACCGGGAACGGTTGTGCTTGATAATACAACATTTGATTCAAGATCAAATATTACGAAGATAGAACTGGAGGAAGGTATTACGACGGTTATGCCATATGTATTCAACTATTGTACAGGCATTAAAGAATTATATCTTCCGGACAGTCTTGAATCTATTGAGGCGGATGCGTTTAACGGAGTGAATTTGAAGCAGGTTACGGTTTACGGAAACAGAGGTACATATGCAGAAGAGTTTGCGAAGAAAAACGGATGCACTTTTGTGGCAGATACTTCCGACTACAAAAAAGGTGATGTGGACTTGGATGGAAATGTCGCGATCGGAGATGTTCGTGTAGTATTGCGCAGCATATGTCAGAAGATAGAATTGAACGAGATGCAGGAGCTTGCGGCTGATGTGGAAAAAGACGATAAGGTAGATATAAAAGATCTGCGGAAAATCTTAAGATATGTGTGTGGTAAAATTGATTCGTTATAAAAGATATCGTGAATCAGATTTCATAAGTGAAACATAAGAGGCAGAAAAAATCCCCGTTTCGTTGAAAGTGATATGTCCCCTTCTAGGTAGACAGTTAAAATAATAAAACTGTTTATCGAGGAGGGGGAGCATATCAAAGACGGAGCGGGGATTAAATTTTTGTAATTGTTTTCATATGGAAATGATGTGTAGATGTGTATATGATATTTTTTAGCTTGACACTTGAATTTTAAGAATTATAATGTTCTTTATGGTTAAAAACAAATAACGGAAAAGACAGGAGCTAAAAAATGGAACAGGATAAAGCGTTTTTAGGAAAAGAACCGATCGGAAAACTGCTTTTAAAACTGGCGCTTCCGACAGTTGCGGCGCAAATGATCAATATGCTGTATAATCTTGTTGACAGGATTTATATCGGACATATCCCAAATGTAGGGGTTTCCGCTCTCGCGGGAGTCGGAGTATGTATGCCTTTGATTATGCTTGTTTCGGCGTTTGCGGCCCTCGTCGGCTATGGCGGGTCTCCGCGGGTGTCGATTTATATGGGAAAGAAAGACAATGAAACAGCCGAAAAGATATTGGGAAACTGTTTTGCAATGCAGATAATAATATCTGCAATCCTGACAGCAGTGCTGCTTATATGGAGCAGAGATCTGCTTATGCTGTTTGGCGCGAGCAGAAAATCAATCGAGTATGCAGTCAGCTATATGAACATTTATGCAGTCGGTACGATCTTTGTAGAACTTACACTTGGCATGAATGCGTTTATTACAGCGCAAGGATTCGCAAAGACGGGAATGTTGTCTGTATTGATCGGTGCGATTTCCAATATCATACTTGATCCGATCTTTATATTTGGATTCGGAATGGGTGTCAAAGGAGCGGCTCTTGCCACGATTATATCGCAGGCATTGTCCTGTATTTGGGTAATCTCTTTCCTAATGGGAAGGAAAACGATGCTGAAGATCCGAAAAGAAAATTTGCTCCTTCGCCCGAAAATTATTTTTCCGTGTCTGGCATTGGGAGCGGCGACGTTCGTTATGCAGGCGAGCGAAAGTGTGATTTCTGTTTGCTTTAACGCTTCTTTACAAAGTTACGGAGGAGATATGGCAGTAAGCGCGATGGCGATTTTGACAAGTGTTATGCAGTTTGCACTGCTTCCCCTTCAAGGCCTCGGACAGGGTGCGCAGCCGATCATCAGTTATAATTACGGAGCGGGGAATGCAGGGCGTGTAAAAAGTGCGTTTAAGCTCTTGTTAAAAGTAAGTCTTTGTTATTCGACAATTTTATGGGGAGCGGTTATGCTTTTCCCGGAGGTGTTTGCAGGAATGTTTACGACAGAAGCCGATTTGATCGTATTTACCCGTCCGGCGCTTCGTATTTATATGGCGGTTATGCTGATTTTCGGAATTCAGATGGCGTGTCAGATGACGTTTAATGCACTCGGAAGAGCTGTAGAGTCTATTGTGGTTGCCGTGATGCGTAAGTTTATTCTGCTCCTTCCACTGATTTACATAATGCCGCTGCTGTTTTCGTCAAATAAAACGATGGCTGTTTACCTTGCAGAACCGGCGGCAGATCTGCTGGCTGTGACGTTTACGGCGATCTTGTTTACAGTACGATTCAAGAAAGCGCTGCAAACAATGGAGAACAAAAAAATACAAGATACATAAAAAGCAGGAAAATATTAAGAAAGAGGTAGAAAAATGGTACATCATATTGTTATGTGGAAATTCAAACCGGAAATAGAAGAAAATAAAAAAGAAGAATTAAAAAAAGCTATGGAAGAAAATCTTACAGCCCTTGTAGGAAAAATCCCCGGACTTTTGACTCTTGAGTTTGTTGCTTGTCCGTTCGGATCGAGCACTCATGATATGGCTTTAGTCAGTACGTTTGAGAAGGAAGAAGATATTTCTGTTTACGCAAAACACCCGGCTCATGTAGCTGTTGCCGATACATATGTAAGGCCGTTTGTGACAGAGAGAGCATGTCTCGATTATTGATTGCCGATCAACGGAAATAAAGAAGAATAGGACAGAAAGTGCCGCACATATACTTGTTATAAAAGGCGTATGTGTGGCATTTTTTATATGGAAAAAGAACAGATTAAAAAGAAATTGGCATCGGCTGCAAGTATGCCGAAAGATGTTGTTATGGGAGCTTCGGTTGTTACAGTTCTGGGAATGTCGGAAGTGTGTATTGAAAATTACAGCGGGATCACGGAGTATACAGACACTCTCGTACGTATAAGAACAAAACACGGACAGATACAGTTAAAAGGAAGTTGTTTGGAAATAGAGTTTTATACGAATGACGAAATGAAGATTACCGGTTCGATCAATTTGATTGAATTTCAGGAGGGGAGGAATCTCCGATGATTGAAAATGGAATGCGATATCTGCGGGGGTATGTAAAAATACAGATTCAGGGATATTCTCCTGAGCGTTTTTTGAATCTGTGTTCCTATCACCATATTTTAATCTGGGGATTGGCCTATGAAGATCACTGCTATGAACTTTGTATGAGTGTACGAGATTTTAAAAGGATCAGACCTTTTGCGAAAAAGACGCATACAAAAGTAAGGGTGAAAGAGAAATATGGATTTCCGTTTTCTCTTTATAATAATCGGAAGCGAAAGTTATTTTTTGCCGGTTTTATTATCTGTATTTTTTTACTGCAGATTTATTCAATGTTTATATGGGATATTCATTTTACGGGGAATGAGACGCGAACGGATGAAGCGTTGTCGTCTTTTTTAAGAGAGAAAGGTGTGTTTGCGGGGATGCTAAAAAAAGAGGCAGACTGCCGAAAAATCGTAAAAGAGATCAGGACGCAATATGATGACGTTGTATGGGTATCCGCATCACTGGACGGAAGCAGACTAAAAATTCAAATTAAAGAAAATGAAGATTCTTTCGAGAAGGAAGAAAAAAAGAAAGATGAGAACGCTGTAGATCTTGTCGCGTCTTCAGATGGGGTGATCACAAAAATTGTGACAAGAACAGGAACGCCTCAAGTTCATGTCGGTGATACAGTAAAAAAAGGAGATATTCTTGTCAGCGGACGAGTGGAGATCGTAAACGACAGTAAGGAAGTGATCGGCTATAAATACTGTCATGCCGATGCAGACATTTTTGCGGATACACAGATGGAGTACGAAGATGAATTATCGGCTTCATATGAGGAAAAAGTATATGATAAAAAAGAAAAACATCGTTTTTATGTGAAAGTTAAAGATACCCGGGTTTCCTTTGGAAGTGTAAAAATGAAACCGAACCGCTGTGAATTTATATCAAAAGAATACGGAGTAAAAGCAGGAAAAAATTTTTATCTTCCTTTTTCATATGGGATGGAAACCGTCCGTTCTTATCACTTGCGTGAAAAGATATATACAAAGGAAGAGATGAGGGCGGTTCTCAGTAAAGATTTTGAGCGATTTTGTAAAGATTTACAGAAAAAAGGTATTCAAATAAGAGAAAATAGTGTTAAAATACATCTGTATGAAAAATCTGCCAAAGCAATGGGTACTCTTTTTTTGAATGAGAGGATTACACAAGAGGCAGATACAGAAATAATAACGATCGAAAGGAAAGAAACAGATGAGTCTGTCGGAACTGATGATTGATATACCTGCAGAGCACGAGGCAAACGTGTTTGGGCAGTTTGATGCTTATGCAAAGAAACTAGAGAGAACATTTCATGTCACATTGATTGCAAGAGACGGAAGTATGAAGATTGTAGGAGAAAATACGGCTGCGGAAAAAACGCATCGTGTTCTCACTCAGCTTTTGGAATTATCACGGCGTGGAAATACTATTACGGAACAGAATGTGGATTATGCAATTTCACTTGTTTTTGAAGATCAGGAGGAGGGAATAGTGGAAATTGACCGGGATCTGATCTGTCATACTCTGCAGGGAAAACCGATCAAGCCTAAAACTCTCGGACAGAAAAAATATGTAGATTCTATAAGGGAAGGAATGATCACATTCGGACTTGGTCCGGCAGGAACAGGAAAAACATATTTGGCAATGGCAATGGCGATTACAGCATTTAAACGCAATGAGGTAAACAGGATCATATTGACAAGACCGGCAATCGAGGCAGGAGAAAAACTGGGATTTCTTCCGGGAGATCTTCAAAGTAAGATCGATCCGTACTTGCGTCCGTTATATGATGCTCTTTATCAGATCATGGGAGCGGAAAGTTTTTTGAAAAATTCAGAAAAAGGTCTGATTGAAGTTGCGCCTCTGGCATATATGCGAGGCAGAACGTTAGACAATGCATTTATTATTCTTGACGAGGCTCAGAATACGACACCGGCTCAGATGAAGATGTTTTTGACAAGAATCGGATTTGGATCAAAAGTTGTCATTACGGGAGATTCTACGCAGAAAGATCTTCCGGCAGGAACGGTTTCAGGTTTGGATGTAGCGGTAAAGGTTGTAAAAGATCTGGAAGGTGTAAGTATTTGCAGTTTGACAAGTAAAGATGTTGTTCGCCATCCGCTTGTGCAGAAGATTGTCCGTGCGTACGAAGAGTATGAGAAAAAGAATAATCCGAAAGGGAAAAACGGCAGGAGGAAAAAATCGTGAGTTTATTTATGGAAATAGAGACAGACAGAAAACTGCCGTTTGATGCAAGAAAAATTGCGGAGCTTGTAATCGAAACATCGCTTGATTATGTGAAATGTCCTTATGAAACAGAGGTCAGTCTTCTTCTTACAACGGATGAAGAGATTAAAGAAATAAACCGGATGCAGCGGCAGATTGACCGGGCAACGGATGTTTTGTCATTTCCTATGGCAGATTATGAGACACCGGGAGATTTTTCGCATTTGGATGAAGATGCCGGACTGTTTCATCCCGATACAGGAGAGCTGATGCTTGGGGATATTGTGATCTCTGTAGATAAAGTGTTTGAACAGGCAGAAGAATACGGACATTCGCTGCTTCGGGAATATGCATTTCTAATTGCGCACAGCATGCTTCATTTATTTGGTTACGATCATATGGAAGAAGTGGAAAGAAAAGAAATGGAGATGCATCAAAAAAAGATTATGGAACTTGTGAATATTACAAGATAAATGTTTTCAGGTTCGGGATCATTGGATAAAAGGAGAACAACTATGGGGGATACACAGGCAAATCAAAGAAAAAAAACAAGGGGAGAAGATTACATCGCTCAAGGGTCGATCCTGGCTGTGGCGGTTGTGATCACGAAGATTATCGGAGTTGTGTACCGTATCCCGCTGACAAACATATTAGGGGATGAGGGAAACGGTTTTTACGGATATGCTTATCAAGTATATGCGATTGCATTGATGCTTTCTTCATTAAGTCTTCCGACAGCAGTATCAAAACTTGTGTCGGTAAGGATGGCTGTCGGACAGAGGCGCAATGCGTTCCGCGTATTTTTATGTTCCCTTATATTTGCTGTTTCGGTAGGAATTATTATATCTCTTGCGATCTTTCTCGGAGCAGGAGCGATTTCGGAACATATGATGAAAGCGCCTTTCAGTGTTTACGCACTTAAAGTGCTGTCGCCGGGGCTTTTGATCGTTGCTGTTATGGCTGTTTTAAGAGGATATTTTCAGGGACTGGGAACGATGGTTCCGACAGCGGTATCGCAGATTATCGAACAGATCATCAATGCAGTTGTCAGTATTGTCGGAGCAAGCGTCCTTTTCGGAATGGGAAGTCGTGCGGGAGAGAAGGCGGGAGAAGAGCTGTTAGGTCCTGCTTATGGAGCGGCGGGAGGTACGCTTGGAACAGTAATCGGAGCCGCGGCGGGACTTTTGTTCTTGTTGTTTGTTCTTTGGATATTTAAAGGCGGAATACGCCGTCAGATTCAAAGGGATCATACAAAAGGAAAAGAAAGTTATTCTCATATTTTGAAGATTCTCGTTATGACGGCAATTCCCGTTATTTTCAGCACGGCGATTTACAACATCAACCAGATATTGGATCTTACCGTTTTTAATCATATTATGGATGCGCAAGGTTTTACAGAAAGTGAGTATATGGCTCTTCAGGGAATTTATACCGGAAAATATGATCCGCTTATTAACGTGCCGATGTCAATACCTTATGCCCTTAGCACATCGATCGTTCCTGCACTGACAACGGTTGTGATGGCAAGAAACAGGAAAAAGACACATTATCAGATAGATCAGACGCTTCGTTTAACAACGATCATAACGCTTCCAAGCTGTGTTGGATTTCTTGTACTGGCATCTCCGCTTATGGTGCTTCTATATAATGATGCGGGAAAAGTGCCGGCGCAGCTTTTAATGTTAGGTTCCGTAGTTATTATTTTGTACGGATGGTCTACAATTACAAATGCAGTTTTGCAAGGATTGAATTATTTATCTTCTCCGGCAAAAAACGCGGCAGCGGCATTGGTCGTTCATCTGGGAGCGCTTGTTTTAATGCTCACAGTGTTTAAATTGAATGTATATGCGCTCGTAGGAAGCAACATTGTATTTGCTGTTATTATGTGTGTTTTAAATCAAAGAAAAATACGTCAGGTATGCGGATTCAGAATCAATATACGAAGAACATTTGTAAAGCCGTTGATCGCTTCGGCGATTATGGGTGTTATAACGTATGCTGTTCATTTCGGACTTCACCGTCTGATCGGAGGAAGAGTTATCCCGACTGTTTTGGCAATTATCGTGGCAGTTATTGTTTATGGAGTCCTTATTTTAAAATTAGGAGCTCTTTCGGAGAAAGATATTCAGGCGCTTCCGATGGGAACACGGATATTGAGAGGATGTCAGGCGCTGAAATTGATGCCTCCAAGCGAAGAATAAAAAAATAAGTGAATAAATAAAAGAAAAAAGCTGATACTGTATAGAAAAGGGGTAGATTATATGAACTCAAAATACAGGATCGGCTTTTTGTGTGCGGGCGCGGCATTTTTCTTGTTTATAACGCTTGCATATAAAATGACATATGATTATACGATGGACAAGTATATGGAAAAGGTGAGTGAAAGAAACGAAGATGTACAAAAGGCAGACGGCATCGGAAAAACGGAAAGTATTGCGGCCGAAGGAGAGGCAGTAAAAGGCGGAGCAAAAAAGGGGTTTTATCTTAAGGAACTTCACGGATTTGTCGTCGTTTATCTTGAAGATAAAAAAACGATTTATGAATTTACCGAAATACCTCTGTCAGATCTTCCGGAAGAAGTGCGCCAGGAAATTGCACAGGGAAAGCAAATTGCAACTGCAGAAGAATTATATGCTTTTTTAGAAAATTATTCGAGTTGAAAAGCAAAACGGAAAAGGCCGGAATGATAAAAGCCGCAAAATGGCGATGGACGTAATCAAAGAAATAGTGTATAATACAGACCTGTAAAATAAGAAGTTATTATGGATAGAAGATAAAAAGTGAAAGGGATTATAATGGATCAACAGAAGATAGCAAGGATCAATGAATTATACAGAAAATCGAAAGCGGAAGGCCTGACTGAAGCAGAGAAAAAAGAACAGAAGATTTTAAGGACAGAATATATGGACTCGGTGAAGAGAAATTTAAGAAGTCAGCTCAATAATATCGACATTGAAGAAAAGGACGGAAGTGTGATCAATCTCGGAGAAAAATATGGAAACAAAAAGGGACATTAGAAAAATGATGACGGCGCTTCGTGCCGCAATGTCTGAAAAAGAAAGAGCAGAGGCGGGGCGCATCATCGCGGCGCGCCTTTTTTCTTCAAAGGTGTATGAAGACGCCGGCACAGTATGCTGCTATGCGTCTTTCGGAAGTGAAGTCCCTACGGAAGAAATTATAGAAGAATCGCTTAGAAGAGGAAAATGTGCTGCGGTTCCGAAAGTGACCGGAAAGCAAAAAATGAAGTTTGCCCTGATTCACAGTATGGCAGATTTAAAAGCGGGATTTCATGGGATACCGGAACCGGAATCATGGTGTCGGGAAATTCCAAAGTGTGGAAGCAAGCTGCTTGTAATCGTGCCCGGAGTTGTGTTTGACAGAGCGGGAAACCGAATCGGCTATGGCGGAGGATATTATGACTCATATTTGAAGCAGGCGGATTGCATAAAAGTCGGAGTGGCATTTGATTTTCAATGTGTGGAGCAGATTGTTCCGGAAGTGCATGACGTACCTGTAGATTATATTATTACGGAAAAGGAGATGATCACATGTCGGCAGGCTTGCCAAGAGATCCGGTGATGCTCTTAAGTGTTGTAAATACAAAATTAAGAGATTATTATTCGACGCTGGATGTGTTGTGTGAAGATATGCAGGTTGATAAACAAGAATTGATCGGTAAATTAGAGATGATCGATTATACATATGATGCAGGCAGTAATCAGTTTGTGTGAGTGGAATAAGAGGAAGTTATGGAAAATAAAACATTTATAACAGCAGATGCAGAGAGAAATATTCCGGTAACAGAGCCGGAAAGACAATATTATTTTATAGAGAAAGCGAAAGAAAAATTAACAAAGCTTAAGGAAGAGGAAAAAAGAGAATTTACATTTTGCGTTACAACATTCGGTTGTCAGATGAATGCGAGAGATTCGGAAAAGCTGGTTGGTATTTTGGAACAGATCGGATATGTAGAAGAACCGGATGAGGAAAAAGCAGATTTTGTTATTTATAATACGTGTACTGTTCGGGAAAATGCAAATCAACGTGTGTACGGTCGTTTAGGACAGTTAGGCAGGATTAAAAAAACGAATCCTCATATGATGATCGCTCTGTGCGGATGTATGATGCAGGAACCGGAGGTTGTGGAAAAACTGAAAAAAAGTTATCGGTTTGTAGATATTATTTTCGGAACGCATAATATATATAAATTCGCTGAGCTGATCGTCTCACGGATGAATTCAGGAAAAATGGTGATCGATATATGGAAAGATACCGACAAGATAGTAGAAGATCTGCCGAGTGAAAGGAAGTATCCGTTCAAGTCAGGAGTTAATATTATGTTCGGATGTAATAATTTCTGCAGTTATTGTATCGTTCCTTATGTAAGAGGTCGTGAAAGAAGCAGGGATCCGAAGGCAATCATAAGGGAAATCGAGCGCCTGGCAGAGGACGGTGTTGTAGAAGTAATGCTGCTTGGACAAAATGTCAATTCCTATGGGAAAACACTGGAGCATCCGATGACGTTTGCACAGCTTCTTCGAGAAATCGAGAAGATTGATAAAATTGAACGAATCCGTTTTATGACATCCCATCCAAAGGATCTTTCGGATGAACTGATCGAAGTGATGGCACAGTCAAAAAAAATCTGTCGTCATTTACATCTTCCTGTGCAGTCGGGAAGCACGCGCATATTAGAAAAAATGAACAGACGTTATACAAAAGAACATTATCTTAAACTTGTGGAAAAGCTTAGAAAGGCAATACCGGATATTTCACTGACAACGGATATTATTGTAGGTTTTCCCGGAGAGACGGAAGAAGATTTCCGGGAAACGCTGGATGTTGTGTGTAAAGTTCAATATGATAGTGCGTTCACATTTATCTATTCTAAGCGTACAGGAACGCCTGCGGCTGCTATGGAAGATCAGATATCGGATGATGTTGTAAAAGACCGGTTCGGACGTCTTCTTGAAGAAGTACAGACGATTTCGTCAAAAATGTGCTCAAGGCATGAAGGAACAGTTCAAAGAGTACTTGTAGAGTCTTGCAATGAGCATGACGAGAGGTTGATGACAGGTCGTCTGAGCAATAATCTGCTTGTACATTTCCCCGGAGATGAATCTATGATCGGTACGTTTGCGGATGTGAGTCTTGATGAATGCAAAGGCTTTTATTATATAGGAAAAATTGTAGGAAAATAAAAAAAGACGTAAGAACAAAGGTGACTATTCGTAAGAAACATCGGATAGTTGCCTTTTTGTTATTTTAAAAACTTTTTTGATTCATATTTTCGGGAGATGTACATATATTGTGTAAAGAGGTGGACAAGATGGAAAAAACAGGGAAGAAAATATCACATGTGACAGGAGTTTTAGCCAGATCGGTGCGTATAATTATTGAAAATATTTTGCGTGAAGGCGGAGCACTTCAGGAAATAAGAATGAGGATCGGACAGCCGCTTACTGTTATGATCGATGGTGAAGAGCAGATACTTCCGTTAAAAGAAAGAGCACATATTGTTACAAAGGAAGAAATAAAAGAGACGATAGAATATATGAGCAGATACTCTTTATATGCATATGAAAATGAGTTAAGGCAGGGGTTTCTGACATTGGAAGGAGGACATAGGGTGGGAGTTGCAGGAAAAGTGATCGTCGACCGTGGGAAAGTAAAAAATATTCAGTACATATCATCGCTTAATATCAGAATCGCTCACGAAGTGATAGGTTGTGCCGATGAATTGATTCCATATATTACGAAAAATAAAAAAGTATGCCATACATTGATCATTTCACCTCCGCGTTGTGGAAAAACAACACTTCTCAGAGATTTGATTCGTCAGATATCAGATGGAAATGAATATGTAAAAGGCTGTTCGGTCGGCGTAGTAGACGAACGTTCGGAAATCGGAGGATGCTATATGGGGATTGTGCAAAACAATCTCGGTATGCGCACGGACGTTCTAGACTGCTGTCCGAAAGCAGAAGGAATGATCATGCTGATTCGTTCGATGTCTCCTCAGGTCGTGGCAGTGGATGAAATCGGTACGGCAGAAGATATCCATGCTATTGAATATGCGATGCAGTGTGGCTGCAAACTGATAGCCAGTGTACATGGCATGGATATGGAGGAGGCGGCGAGAAAGCCGGTTCTGGGGGAAATGATACGCAGAAAAATGTTTGAACGGTATATTGTGCTTGGAAATGACGGACATCCGGGGAAAGTAAAAGAGATTTATGATGAGCGGGGGAGTGTTTTGTGCAGAAAGTGATCGGAGGGATTCTTATATTATCTGCAACTGCAGGAGCCGGTGTTGTGTATGGAAATGAATTGAAAAGATATTTACGGAACATGGTTTATCTGCGATATGTATTTGGACTAATCAGGGGGGAGATAGAATATACTTGCGCACCTCTTCCTGAAATTTTTTTCGGCGTCTCTGCCCGTGTGAAAGAACCGTACCGAAGGTGGCTGAAAAAAACGGCGGAAGAAATGGAGTGTCGAGACTTATCAGGGTTTGCGAGGGTATGGAACAGATGTACGGACAAGTATTTGGAAATACCGGGATTAAAACAGGAGCATAAGATACTTATAAAAGAACCCGGAACATTTCTCGGAAGTTTTGAAAAAGATATATCAGATCGTGCAATGGAAATGTATTTGAATAAAATGGATCTGGAGATCGAGAAACTTAGAGCGGAACTGGCGTCGAAGGTAAAAGTCGGCAGGTGTCTCGGAGTTATGGCGGGTTTATTTTTTATAGTGCTGTTGATTTGACCGGATAACAGCAGGAGGAAATATGGATATCAGTCTTATTTTTAAAATTGCGGCAGTAGGAATACTTGTTTCTATTTTAAGTCAGGTATTAAAACACAGCGGCAGAGAAGAACAGGCATTTCTTGCAAGTCTGGCCGGACTTATTTTAGTGTTGTCATGGGTGCTTCCTTACATTTATGATCTTTTTCGTACTGTCAGACAATTATTCTCATTATAGTAAACGAAAGTGCGGGAAATGAGAAAAGAAAATGAAAATAGAAGAGGAAGAGGTGAGAGCAGATGAGCATGATACAGGCCGGAATGATCGGAGTGATCGGTGCAATGTTGGCGATCCAGTTAAAAGGAAGCAAGGCAGAATACGGGATTTATGTAAGCGTAGCGGTAAGCATTGTTCTATTTGTGCTCATCTCAGACAGGCTTGGTATTTTCGTTCGTACTGTAAAAGAACTTATAGCATACGCTCATCTTGAAACAAGCTATTTTTCCGTAATTCTTAAGATGGTCGGCATTACTTATATTGCGGAATTTGCTTCCGGAATTTGCAAAGATGCAGGATATCAAACGATTGCGGGACAGATAGAAACGTTCGCAAAGCTGACGATATTGGCGCTTGGGATGCCGGTTTTGACAGCTTTGCTTGAAACAGTCAGGGAGTTTCTGTCATGAAAGGAAGAAAAGGGAGATTTCTTTTTACATTATTTTTAACGCTTCTCGTATTTGGGTTCGGGACAAGGATCGTCCGGGCAGATGAAACGGATAATTTTCAATCGGATAAAAAAAGCATAGAAACAGCGGAAACAAAAATATTGGAAGAAGAGTTTGATTTTAAAGAAATTGAAAAAAGTCTATCGGAATTGTTTCCAAAAGAGAAAATTTCCTTTGAAGAAGTTGTATTTTCTTTTCTGTCAGGAGAGCCGGGGGAAATGTTAGAATTGCTTACGGGATACATAAGAGACGAGATAGCCTATGAGTTTTTGTACAGCAAAAAAACTCTCGTTTATATTATATTGATTGCCGTTATGGCGGCTGTATTCAGCAATTTTGCGGGAGCTTTTCAAAGCAGACAGATTTCGGGAATAAGTTTTTACGTTGTATATATGCTTTTGATCACGCTTTGTTTGATGTCTTTTCGGACGGCGGTTTATGGAATCAGTGAAAAATTGGAGTCTCTTACGACGTTTATGAGAGTTCTTTGTCCCGGATATTTTCTTGCGGTGGCGTTTTCGTCGGGAAGCGCGACTTCAATCTTTTTTTATAATTTGATTCTTTTTCTGATTTATATTTCAGAGCTTGTGATCGTAAGGTTTCTCTTCCCGGTGATAAATGTTTATATTATGGTGCAAATGCTTGGAAACTTAACGGAAGAAGATCTCTTTTCTGAATTTGCCGATCTGTTGAAAAAAGCGGTGACATGGACGCTTCGTACGATCGTTGCATGTATTGTCGGGGTGAATGTTGTGCAAGGGCTGTTGGCACCTGCGATAGATACGGTAAAAAGAAGTGCGCTTACAAGGACGGCAGAGGCACTTCCGTGGATAGGAAATGTGATGGGAGGAATGGCGGAAGTGACAATGGGAACGATTGTTTTGATTAAAAACGGAATCGGAATGGCAGGAGCTTTTATAGCGGTTTTAATATGTGCGGTTCCGATTCTGCAAATGTTGTTGTCTGCGCTTTTGTATAAAATGGCGGCGGCAGCGGTACAGCCGGTTTCGGACAAAAGAATTACCGCTTGTATCCGCGGAGTGAGCGAGGGGTATGAAATGATAGTTTCCGTTATTTTTACAGTAGGATTTTTATTTTTGCTTACAATAGCGGTTGTGGCCGGAGTAACTACATGAAATATGAAAAATGATAACTATATAAAGAACAAAAAGTGCAGGACTGAAAATACATATGTGTATGCTTTGTTTCGTTAAAAGGAGGCAAAAATGCTTGAAGAAGTATATAAATGGATTCAAAATATAGCAGTATATCTTGTTGTAGTGACGGCGATGCTTCATGCGGTACCGGGAAAAGATTATGAAAGATATATTCGTTTTTTTTCCGGTCTTGTATTGATCGTTCTTATTTTTATGCCGGTCTTAAGTGTGTTTGGCATGAAAGAAACATTCGGAGCAATCTACAGTAATCAGGTATATGAAAAAGAAAGAAAAGAACTGGAAGAGGCCGGGAACTCTTATGAGGAAATGCTGAAAAATTATATAGAAGAAAATAAAGAGGAAGAACATACAGGAACAAAAAAAGCGGATACAGATGCCGGAAAGGAGTCGATAAAAGATGGATTTGAAAAAGGCTCAAGAGTATATTAAGGCATTAAAAAACGGGGAAAAGTTTCCGAAGAAAAATATGTTTCTCATTATGTTTTTGCTTGGTGCGCTGCTGTTTGTTATTGTTCTTCCGACCGGTTCCTCTGCCCCGACTTCGGAAAAAGGCGGATTAGATGAAAATAAAAGAAAAGAAAATAAAAATTCACAAACGGGAGAATATGAAACATACATAGAAGAAAAAACATCTTCCGTGCTGTCGCAGGTGAAAGGAGCAGGAAAAGTAACCGTGATGGTGACGCTTAAATCAAACGGACAGAAATTGATTGAAAAAGATCATTCAGGAAGTACGCAGACCCAAGAAGAGACATCCGACGGCAATGTTCGGAAAGATTCGGAAAGTACGTCGGAGAAAATCAGCGTATATGAGCAGACGGCAGACGGAGCATCTGTTCCTTATGTAAGCAAAGAACTGACGCCGGAAGTTGAAGGGGTGATTGTGATTGCGGACGGAGGAGGTGATGCAGTTGTTGCCCGTAATCTTACAGAAGCGGTACAGGCATTATTTGGTGTGGAAGCGCATAAGATAAAAATAATGAAACGGGGATGATACATAAAAAGGAGGCTTGTGAAGTGAAACGAGTATTTAAGAAAAATCAGATTATCATAGCTGCGTTGGCGGTGATGATCGCAGTGGCGGGATATTTGAATTATTCCGGAAAAATATTTCATGAAAAAGACGGGGGAGCTGAGGAAGCAAATGCAGATCTTGCAAATCAGGAGCTGCTCGATATTTCGGAAGAGGATATAGAGACGGTAGGAGACGAGATTGCAAGTAATGATTCCGATGTAGAGGGAACACCGGGGGAAGCTGTACTGACGAATGGAAGCGCAGAAACGACAGTTGCACAGGCAAAGGTAACACGGGAGCAGGTAAGAGCTCAGAATAAAGAGACGCTTCAGGCAATTATAGATAATACAAATTTAAGTGAGTCGGAAAAACAAGAAGCGGTATCACAGCTTGTACAGATGACTCAGATTGCAGAGCAGGAAGCGGCAGTGGAGACAATGATGGCTTCAAAAGGATTTTCGGAAGCGGTTGTAAGTATTGACGCAGACTCTGCGGATATCGTAGTAAAAGCAGAAGAACTTACAGATGCGAATCGAGCTCAAATCGAGGATATTGTGACAAGAAAGACAAAAATTGCACCGCAAAATATTGTGATCACCCCGATTCGTGAATAAAAAGTATCTGCTGTATGTGAAAATGAAAAATTCGATTGTATCTGAATGTTTGCCTGAATCCCGTGGTGTCAATAACTTATGAAAATGTCACTTTTTAATATAGAAATTTATTTGAAAAAATGTCACTTTCATAAAAGGGCTAATGCCCTTTTATGAAGCTGACTGCTGCTTCTCGAAAAATAGCTCATATAAAAATTTAAGTGACAGATTATAATCCTCCATCCACCAGATTGCTTTCCATTCATCACTGCTGTGACGCAGCTGAAGGTGTGGTTCTACTGTTTTTGACACTTTTTGGGGAACTTCTGTATTGGCATTTTTGTTCTGAGGTTTCAGATAACGGATGGTATTATAGATTCGTCCGCCGTACTCTACACGAATTCCAAAACGTGGGTTAATTAATACAGTGATCTCACGGCGGGCATTGATAATCGGAAATCCCTCATCTAGGATTTGAAAACACCGATTTTTAAACGAAAATGTCCCGGCTGCATCTGTTTTTCTCGTGTGCTTTACACAAAGGATGGAATCCAGATTCAAATCTTTTGCGGCAGAGACAAAAATAGACTCTGCTTCCGGCTCAACGGCAAACCTCTGATTGAAAAGTTCCCTGTACTCTGTTTCCAGAAAACGGTTTGCTTCTGACACAGTAGTAATCCCACGTTTTGCGAACTCAACAGGGAGCCTGCTCTGCAGTGTGACCCATAAACGTTCAATCCGCCCCTTTGCCTGAGGAGTCTTTGCGAAAATAAGGTCAATGCCAAATTCGTGCAGGGAACGTCCGAACTGGGTAAGATGGACAGTCTTGCCTGCGATTAGTTCATCAACAGTCAGCTTTCCGGTTTTAGGAGAACGGAAGATGGTATGGTTGTCAGAATAAACCGTCTGTGGGATGCCGAAATCAGAGCAGCATTGACGCATGGTTTCCAGATAACCGTAAAGGCATTCATTCTGTGTCAGGAAAAGTCCGACGACCTGCCCGGTAGCATCATCGATAGCACCATGAAGGGCGTATTTGATATTTCCCCCAAACCACTCGTAAGGCGTGGCATCGATCTGGATGAGCTGTCCGGGATGGGGCTTACGTTTGCGCCGATGTGTGCGGTGTCGGATTTTTTTCTTTTTAGGGCTTTCAAAACCAGCATTTTTTAGTATACTGGAAAGAGCAGAGTAGGAAAGTTGAATTCCGAAATCTGCAGAGAGTATATCTTTGAAATGGAGGAAGTTGGCATTAGAGAATTCTGGGCGGGAATAAATCTTAAGGACAGCTTCCTTCAATTCGTCAGAAACGGAGTGAACGGGTTTTCTACCGGTATTTTTATGAATGAGGGATTGAGCGCCAGAGGTAAGGACTCCTTTCTTTAAGCGTGTGATCTGGCGTGTGGAGAGACCCAAAAGTTCAGCAGCCTGTTGTCTGGAAATAGACTTGTCAATGAAACGGTTGATGACAGTCAGCGTTTTCAGTTGTTCTTGTGACAATGTAATTTTACCTTCTTTCATAGCTTTAATAGAATACCAAAAAGAGACAAAACCTCAAGTGAATCTTAAGGAGACATTATCACAAGTTAATAACATGCCTGAATCCCGTGGTTGAAGTATCTTTTGAGATATGATAAACTAAATTGGTATGTCCGGAAGATGTTCCGGGAAAAATAAAAGAACGAACAGATGCATTTTATAAGCATTAGGAGAAAAGAAACATATGTCAGAGATAACGAATGAAATAAAAAAGAGAAGAACATTTGCCATCATTTCTCATCCCGATGCGGGAAAGACAACGCTGACGGAAAAATTTCTATTATATGGAGGGGTGATCAATCAGGCAGGTTCTGTCAAGGGAAAAGCGACATCCAAACATGCAGTTTCAGACTGGATGGAAATAGAAAAAGAAAGAGGTATTTCGGTTACTTCTTCTGTATTGCAGTTTAATTACGATGGATACTGTATTAATATCCTTGATACGCCGGGGCATCAGGATTTCTCGGAAGATACTTACAGAACACTGATGGCGGCAGATTCGGCGGTTATGGTGATTGATGCGTCGAAGGGTGTGGAGGCTCAGACGCGAAAACTGTTTAAAGTATGTGCGATGCGTCATATTCCGATTTTTACCTTTATCAATAAGATGGATCGTGACGCAAAAGATACGTTCGATCTTTTGGATGATATCGAAAAGGAGCTCGGCATTCCGACTTGTCCGGTAAACTGGCCGATCGGCTCGGGAAAAGCATTTAAAGGCGTGTATGACAGACAGAAAAAGGAAGTAGAGCTTTTCTCGGATACGAGGAAAGGAACAGCGACAGGTGAAGTGAAAGTTGTAGCTATGAACAATCCGGAGATTGACTGGCTGATCGGAGATGAAGCAAAGACAACTCTGATGGAAGAAATCGAACTTTTGGACGGCGCTTCGGCAGAATTTGACAGAGAGCTTGTCGATAAAGGCGAGCTCTCTCCGGTGTTCTTCGGTTCTGCACTTACTAACTTCGGAGTGGAAACGTTTTTAAGACATTTTCTTTCCATGACGACGTCCCCTTTGCCGAGGATGTCAGATCATGGTGCGATCGATCCGATGAAAGAAAAAGAATTTTCGGCCTTTGTTTTTAAAATTCAGGCAAATATGAATAAAGCTCATAGGGACAGAATTGCGTTTATGCGTATTTGTTCGGGTGAGTTTGATGCCGGGATGAACGTATATCATGTTCAGGGGAAAAAAGACGTAAGGCTTTCCCAGCCGCAGCAAATGATTGCCAGTGAAAGGAAAATTATAGACAAAGCATATGGGGGAGATATTATCGGTGTATTTGATCCGGGAATTTTTTCGATAGGCGATACACTGACAACGTCAAAAGAAAAATTTGCTTATGAAGGAATTCCGACATTTGCGCCTGAGCATTTTGCAAGAGTGCGTCAGGTTGACACGATGAAAAGGAAACAGTTTGTAAAAGGAATCAATCAAATTGCACAGGAAGGAGCAATTCAGATCTTTCAGGAATATAACACAGGAATGGAAGAAATCATTGTCGGCGTTGTCGGCGTTTTGCAGTTTGATGTATTGAAATACCGTTTGAAAAATGAATATAATGTAGAGATCCTCCTCGAAAACCTTCCGTACGAATATATCCGATGGATCGAGAGTGCGGATACGGATCTTGACCGTATAAGCGGAACGTCGGATATGAAGAAAATAAAAGATTTGAAAGACCGGCCGTTACTTTTGTTCATCCATGAGTGGAGCATTAGAATGACGTTGGAAAGAAATGACGGACTTGTTCTTTCGGAGTTTGGAAGATCTTAAAAATCGGATTCAAATACAGAGTTCTCTTGGCGGTGAACTTTTTCTTTGCAAACGGATGGAGATTTGTTATAATAAGAAAAGAGATGATACAAAACGGGAGGTTTTGAATATGGCTAAGGACGAAAGAAATGCTTATACAATACAAAATGATGCGAGTCTCGGCGAAGTTAAGATCGCGGATGAAGTTGTAGCGATCATTGCGGCTCTGGCTGCTACGGAAGTGGATGGCGTTGCTTCCATGGCCGGAAATATTACGAATGAAGTGATTGGAAAGCTTGGAATCAAGAACCTGTCAAAAGGCGTAAAGGTAGATGTATTAGAGGGTGTCGTTACAGTATCTCTGGCATTAAACCTGAAATATGATTACAGTATTATGGAAGTTACGAAAAAAGTTCAGGAAAAGGTGAAAAATGCGGTTGAGAATATGACGGGGCTTGAGGTTGCGGATGTCAATATTAAGGTTGCCGGAGTAGAGATGGAGAAACAGAACTGATCTGCTTTCGTATTGCAATATGTGACAAGGCGATCCGCCCCTGACATTGATACTAAGGGATGTCGCAAGACATCCTTTTTCAATATTGCGCGGCAATAAGATACAAGCGGGTACGAGCAGGACAGGAAGATGGCAAAAGGCCGTGTGCGCCGACAGAAGATGATTATGACAATAGAGAGCTTCCTGTATAATAAAAAATGTGGATGTTGAAAATTGAAAATACCTCAGAGTACAATAAGACTACTGACTGGCAGGTTAGTAAAAATCTTATTGAACAGAGAGGTATCTACAATGAAGTCTAACACACAGAACGCAAAAATTGAAGCTATTACAGAAAAAACTTTGGTACTCGGAATCGATGTCGGAAGTGAAACGCATTATGCCAGAGCTTTTGATTACAGAGGAGTCGAGTATTCGAAGAAACCATTCAAATTTAGTAACACGGAAGCAGGATTCGTGACATTTAAGGCATGGGTTCTGGATATCAAAGAAAAGCATGGGAAGGATAAGGTGATTCCAGGGATGGAACCAACTGGTCATTACTGGTTTAATCTTGGAAAGTTTCTTCAAGATAATGAAATGAAACCGGTTCTTGTAAATCCTCACCATGTGAAGAAATCAAAAGAACTCGACGACAATCATCCGACAAAGAATGATCGTAAGGATCCAAAAGTCATTGCAGGATTAGTTAGAGAGGGACGATACATGATCCCATACCTGCCAGACGGTGTTTATGCTGATCTTAGAACGGCATCAAACATCAGATTTCAATTACAAGCGGAGCTTACACGAATTCAAAATAGGATTAATCGTTGGTTCAATATATATTTTCCTGAATATAAGACGGTATACGGTAAGCCGGATGCCAAAAGTGGAATACTGATTCTAAAGGAAGCACCACTCCCAGAAGATATTCTGACGTTGGGTATTGATGGAGTGAACCAGATTTGGCGGGATGCAAAGTTGAGAGCAGTTGGAAAGGCGAGGGCAAAGACCCTGATCGAAGCTGCTGAGCACAGTGTCGGAAGCAAAGAAGGTGCAGTATCTGCAAGAATGGAAATCCGAATGCTTCTGGAGGACTATGAATCCAGAAATATACGTCTTCAGGAAGTGATGGGTCTGATTGAAGGATTGGTAAATCAGATTCCAATGGCTGAAAAGCTGTTGGAAATCAAAGGTGTAGGAATCAAGACAGTGTCTGGATTTCTTGCAGAGGTAGGCGACATCAGACGCTTTAATGACCCGAAAGAACTGCAGAAACTTGCAGGTTTAGCACTGGTTGAAAATAGTTCTGGAAAACACAAGGGCAAGACAACAATAAGCAGACGAGGTCGAAAGAGACTTAGATACCTGCTCTTCGAGGTTGCAATGTCGCTTGTAGCGAAGAACCCAGAATTTAGGGAACTCCATAATTACTACACAACTAGAAGGCTAAATCCATTAAAGAAGATGCAGTCACTTATGGCAATAGCAGCGAAGCTGCTTCGTGTTTTTTATGCCATACTGACAAAAGGCGTGGGCTATGATCCCAAGAAGATGGTCAATGACATCAGGAGACCGGCGGCTTATGCGCAGGCTGCGTAAGAAAAACAAGTAACTATAGTGGAGGCTGTCATCTGGGCAGCCACCGAATAAGCAGAATGTAACAGATAACGTCCACTGAACACAGTGCTGGAACAGGAAGCGAGTCAGTAATCAATAATACAAAGAATGAGCCAGTAGTCGGCAGGAATATTTTCCATGGGGCATGACCCCGTTAGGGAGCAAAGCTGACACCTTGGTTATGGGCAGGCAGTACGAAGGAAGTTAGGACCTCTGGAGACAGAGATGATCCTGGTGGATATAGGAGGTTAGCTGCCATAGAGGGAAGGGTATACACAAGGCCAGTAAAGCGAAAAACAATGACGTTTTATTTCGTATACCCATTAATCACTATTTCAGTACCCGATACACGGAAATGCTTGTAGCTGAGGCCTATTCACTGAGATATAAAAGGTTGAAAAACCTTGAATTTTCAATAAAAAACACTTGATTATATGAGGAGGAATTACTATGGTAAGAACGGAACTTCGGGAACATATATTTAAAATGCTTTTTCAGATCGAGTTTAATGATTCTGTTGATATGCCGGAGAATTTGAACTACTATTTTGAGACGCTTGAAGATGCAAAAGAAAAAGACAAACAGTATATACAAAATAAATATGAAGCGATTTTATCACACATAGAAGAAATCGACGGACTTTTAAATGAGAACGCGACAGGCTGGAAAACGACAAGAATGAACAAAGTCGATCTGTCAATTTTACGGTTGGCGCTTTACGAGATAAAATGGGATGAGGACGTTCCGGCAAAAGTTGCGATCAACGAGGCTGTTGAGCTTGCGAAACGTTTCGGAGGAGATAATAGCTCGTCGTTTGTAAATGGTGTGCTTGCTAAATTTGCAAAACAGGAGTTATAAAATGAACGGCATTTATACAGTGAAGCAGGTTAATTCTTATATAAAAAATATGTTTACACAGGATTTCATGCTGAACCGTATCTATGTAAAGGGAGAAATTTCCAACTGTAAATATCACCCATCAGGACATATTTATTTTTCTTTGAAAGATGAGTCCGGCACGATTGCCTGTGTTATGTTTGCAGGCTCAAGGGCGGGGCTTTCTTTTACATTGAAAAACGGCCAGCGGGTCATCGCATTCGGTTCAGTAAGCGTATATGAAAGAGATGGCAAATATCAGCTTTATGCAAGAGAAATCAAGCTGGACGGAGCAGGAGAACTCTATGAAAAGTTCGAGGCGCTTAAGCGGGAACTTTGTGAAATGGGGATGTTTTCAGACGAATATAAGCAGCGAATTCCTGCCTATGTAAAAACAGTTGGGATTGTGACGGCGCAAAACGGAGCGGCGGTAAGAGATATAATCAATGTTGCAAAACGTAGAAATCCATATGTTCAGCTCATTCTTTATCCGGCCCTTGTTCAGGGTGAAGGAGCGGTGAAGAGCATTATAAGAGGAATACGGATGCTAGAACAACAAGGTGTGGATGTCATGATCGTTGGCAGAGGCGGCGGAAGTATTGAGGAGTTGTGGGCGTTTAACGAAGAAGAGGTTGCACGTGCAATTTTTGAATGTTCCGTTCCGGTCATATCTGCGGTAGGTCATGAAACAGATGTTACAATCGCAGATTTTGTTGCGGATTTACGAGCTCCGACTCCCTCAGCAGCCGCCGAATTGGCAGTGTACGAGATCCGCGAATGTAAAAAAATGATGTCTGCGTATGAAGACAGAATTGTTCGGGCTGCCTTGTCACAGATCGGTCTTTTCAGGACGAAAGCGGAGCGTTTCTCAATGAGGCTGAAACTGCTTCATCCACGGCACAAATTATATGAGCACAGGCAATTTACGGCAGAGATGGAAAACAGGATTCGCGATATTATGGAACGAAGACTGACGCAGGAAAAACATCGTCTGGCCTTGAATGCCGAACGAATGAAAAGAGTGTCTCCTCTTTTAAAACTGAGCAGCGGATACTCGTATATAAGATCCGAAGAAGGAAAAAATATACGATCGACAGCTCAGGTGAAACGGGGAGAAAAATTGGAAATCTTTGTAAGCGACGGAAAGATCGAAGCGGAGGTTCATAATACGGAAACAATGATTCACGGATAAAAACGGATCGGCGGAGGTTAAAGTGTCAGAGAAAAAGAAAGAAAATCTTGAGGAGATGTTCAAAGATTTGGAAGAACTGATCGGAAAGATGGAAAATGAAGAAATCACGTTAGAACAAACATTTGATCTATATAATAACGGAATGGAACTTCTTAAAAAATGTAACTTATCCATAGACGAGGTAGAAAAAAAGGTTCTCGTTCTTGATGAAAATGGAGAGACAGATGAATTTTAAAGAAGACTGTAGAAAACGAACAGAAAAAATAGAAGAGATTTTACGAAAATACCTGCCTGATCAGACAGGACATCAGCAGATCATAGAAGAAGCGATGGAATATAGTCTGATGGCAGGTGGAAAACGCCTTCGTCCGATGCTCATGAAAGAGACGTTTGACTTGTTTGGTGGAAAAGGCGGGGTCATCGAGCCGTTTATGGCCGCTATCGAGATGATCCATACATATTCTCTTGTTCATGATGACCTTCCGGCCATGGATAATGATGATTATCGAAGAGGACGGAAGACGACTCATGTCGTATACGGAGAAGATATGGGAATTTTGACAGGGGACGCACTTTTGAATTACGCATTTGAGACTGCATGCAGCGCCTTTGAAACAGATCCTCAAAACAGCATCCTGATCGGAAGAGCTCTGAAAATTCTTGCAGGCAAAGCCGGAATTTACGGAATGATCGGAGGTCAGGTGGTCGATGTAAGATCTGCAGGATGCAAAATATCAGGAGAACTTCTTGCGTTTATTTATAGATTGAAAACAGGAGCGCTTATTGAGGCGTCTGTAATGATCGGAGCTGTTCTTGCAGGGGCAAAAGAAGAGGAAATCGGAAAAATGGAAGAAATCGCCGGGAAAATAGGACTGGCATTCCAAATACAAGACGATATTCTTGATGTGACGAGTACGACAGAAATACTCGGAAAGCCGGTGCACAGCGATGAAAAAAACGAAAAAACGACTTACGTTACTTGGAAGGGGCTTGAAAAGGCAAAAGAAGAGGCTGCTCGTCTGACGGAAGAGGCGGTAGAAGAACTTCGTTCTATCGGAAAAGAGTGCGGATTTATGGAGGAACTGCTCCGAAGACTTGTATACAGAGAAAAATAGAACTAGGAGGATCAATCATGATAATTGAAATGATCCAGAAAGAGAACGATATAAAAAAACTTGATCATACACAGCTAAAAGAACTTGCAGAAGAGATCCGGGGATTTCTTCTTGATAAGATCAGTTGTACAGGAGGACATCTGGCTTCAAATCTGGGTGTTGTAGAATTGACGATGGCGCTTCATCTTACACTGGATTTTCCGCAGGATAAATTGATCTGGGATGTAGGTCATCAATCTTATACGCATAAACTTCTTACAGGAAGAAAAGATGGTTTTGACGATCTGCGTAAATATGGCGGCATGAGTGGATTTCCGAAACGAAAAGAAAGTGAATGTGATGCTTTTGATACAGGGCATAGTTCTACATCTATTTCGGCAGGTCTGGGGTATGTTGCGGCAAGAGAACTGAAAGGGGAAAAATACAATGTCGTTTCAGTGATCGGAGACGGAGCAATGACCGGGGGAATGGCATTTGAGGCATTGAATAATGCTTCCCGTTTGAAAAGTAATTTTATTATCGTGCTGAATGATAATAATATGTCAATTTCTGAAAATGTCGGCGGAGTATCGAAATATTTGGGATGCCTGCGGACAGCACAGGCGTATACTGATCTGAAAAAGGGTGTTGAAGATACTTTAAAAAAAATACCGGGGACAGGCGATCGGATCGTCAGCAGGCTGAAAAAGACAAAAAGTGGGATTAAACAGTTATTTGTTCCGGGAATGTTTTTTGAAGATATGGATATTACATATTTAGGACCTGTGGACGGACATGATGTTAAAGAGATGGTGCGTGTGTTCAATGAGGCAAAAAGGGTGGATCATGCCGTTTTAGTACATGTACTTACGAAAAAAGGAAAAGGGTATCTTCCGGCAGAGGAAAATCCGGCAAAATTTCATGGGACAGGTCCGTTCCATCTTGAGACCGGAGATGCGAAAGAATCAAAAGGGGCGGATACTTATACGGAAGTATTTTCTAAAGTGCTGCTTGATATTGCAAAAAAAGACGAGCGTATCGTTGCGATTACGGCTGCGATGGCGGACGGAACAGGTCTTACTCCGTTTGCAAAGCATTTCCCAAATCGTTTTTTTGATGTGGGGATCGCGGAAGAACATGCGATGACATTTGCGGCAGGTCTTGCGGCGGGGGGAATGAAACCGATATTTGCAGTATATTCTTCGTTTTTGCAAAGAGCGTATGACCAGACGCTTCATGATGTCTGTCTGCAAAATCTTCCGGTTGTGATCGCGGTAGACAGGGCAGGACTTGTCGGAAGTGACGGTGAAACACATCAGGGGGTGTTTGATTTGTCATTTTTATCAATGATCCCGAATATGACGATCATTTCTCCGAAAAACAGATGGGAAATGGCAGATATGATACGGTTTGCGGCAGATTTTCCATATCCGATCGCAGTGCGGTATCCAAGAGGCGAGGCATATGAAGGAATGAAACAATTCCGCAGTCCGATCTGTTACGGGAAAAGTGAACTGCTGTATGAAGAAGAAAAGATTGTGATCATATTTGTAGGTCATATGGCAGAACTTGCAGATCAGGTGAGAAAAGGCCTGAAAGAAAAAGGATATTGCTGTTCTCTTGTAAATGCAAGGTTTGTAAAACCTCTTGATACAGAATTGCTGGAAAGATTAGCGGAGAATCACGATCTGTATGTAACGATTGAAGAAAACATGCTGACAGGCGGATTCGGGGAACAGGTTCTTGATTATATTTCAGGAGCAGGTATTAATGTACGCGTGAAAAATTTCGGGATAGCCGATGACTATGTAGAACATGGAAATGTAGATCTGCTCCGCAGGGAAGTAGGTCTTGATAAAGATACGATCGTAAAGCAGATAATTGATGAATATGTGTAACTGAAAGGAAAAAAATATGAAAGAACGCTTGGATGTATTACTTGTAAAAAGAAATCTGGCGGAGTCAAGGGAAAAGGCAAAAGCGATCATTATGTCCGGAAATGTTTTTGTGGAGGGACAAAGAGAAGATAAAGCGGGAAGCACGTTCCCGGAAGAAGTCAGTATCGAAGTTCGGGGGCATACACTTCCGTATGTAAGCAGAGGCGGCTTGAAATTAGAAAAAGCGATCGCAAATTTTGATGTCAGCGTAAAAGATAAAGTCTGTACGGATGTCGGTTCTTCAACGGGCGGTTTTACAGATTGCATGCTTCAAAACGGTGCAAAAAAGGTGTTTGCGATCGATGTGGGACGAGGACAGCTTGATTGGAAACTGAGAAACGACCCGAGAGTTATCTGCATGGAAAAGACGAATATTCGATATGTGACACCTGAAGATTTGGGAGAAGAAATTGATTTTTCTTCTATTGATGTCTCATTTATTTCGCTTACGAAAGTATTGGAGCCGATTCGTAATTATTTGGCAAAAGACGGTGAGATCGTAGCTCTTATTAAACCGCAGTTTGAGGCAGGACGGGAAAAAGTAGGAAAAAAAGGTGTCGTAAGAGAAAAGAGCACACACCGGGAAGTGATTCAGAAAATTATGGATTATGCTATGTCGATCGGTTTCGATCTGTGTGCTCTTGATTTTTCTCCGATCAAAGGACCGGAAGGAAATATAGAGTATTTGATTCATTTAAAAAAGAGTGAAAATGAGGCCGGTGAAAATCTCGGCGGACTTGATCCTGTTATTGTTTCAGACAGAGCATTTGAGACGCTGGCAAAGCAGCACGCTTAAGTAATGTATGCGATGCAGTATTTTGTAAAAACAAGAGGACTAAAATGGATTGCTTTTATATTATTACAAATAAATTAAAAGATAAAGATTATGCGATCACGAGTCAGATTGAACAATATATTCAATCTTCCGGTAAAAAATGTTTTTTGTCGGAAAAAGACAGTGAGGGCCATATTATTCCGGGAACTGTTCCTAAGGAAGCAGAATGCGGATTGGTACTAGGTGGTGACGGAACTTTAATCCGTGCGGTCAGAGATCTTGGAGAGCGAAGCCTTCCGCTGCTTGGGATCAATCTTGGAACGCTCGGATATCTTACAGATGTGGATCTGGAAGATTTTGAAAGTGCATTGGATCATTTGTTTTCAGAGACTCCGGTTATTGAAGAACGGATGATGCTGGAAGGAAGCTTTCGTAATTCTCGGAAAGATATGGCGATGAACGATATTGTCATTGCAAGAGAAGGAAAGGTTCGTATCGTAAGTTTTCATATTTATGTCAACGGGGCGCTTCTGAATACTTATCACGCAGATGGAGTGATCATATCGACTCCAACCGGAAGTACAGGTTATAATCTGTCGGCGGGAGGCCCGATCGTTGAACCGACAGCACAGATGATCGTGATCACTCCGATTTGTTCACACGCGCTTAATACAAGCAGTATTGTTCTGTCAGCCGATGATTTGATTGAGGTAGAAGTGTGCGAAGGACGTTATGGAAGGCAGGAACAGGTTTCTCTTTGCTTTGACGGTGCAGAACAGACAACTCTTGTCACGGGAGAAAGAGTTTGTATTAAGCGGTCGTCTCATACGGCAAAACTGATCAAATTAAGCAAAGAAAGCTTTATGAAAACAATGCGTAAAAAAATGAAAGGAAATTGAACATATGAAAGTCAGCCGTCATGCAAAAATTATTGAACTTATCAGTCAGTATGATATTGAAACACAGGAAGAACTGGCAGAATATCTGAATAATGCGGGGTTTAAAGTGACGCAGGCTACTGTGTCGAGAGATATACGTGATCTGAAGTTGTCAAAAGTATCTACAGGAAGCGGACATCAGAAATATATTCTTCACAGGATCGAAGAACCCGGAATGAGTGAAAAATATATACGTGTCTTAAAAGATGGGTATGTGGCGATGGATATGGCGCAGAATATTCTAGTGATCAAGACTGTTTCCGGTATGGCAATGGCTGTGGCTGCCGCTGTAGACGCAATGAAATGGCATGAGGTCGTAGGCTGTATTGCAGGAGACGATACGATCATGTGTGCAATCAGAACTGTAGAAGATACAGCGGCCGTAATGGATAAGATAAGAAAGATCGTTTCAAGAGAAGTATAGGTGAATGGTATGCTACAAAATCTACATGTGAAAAATATTGCTTTGATCGATGAGACAGAAGTAGATTTCGGACAAGGATTGAATATATTGACAGGAGAAACCGGGGCGGGAAAGTCTATCTTGCTCGGCTCTGTCGGACTGGCTCTTGGAGGAAAGTATAGTTCTGATCTTTTGAGAAACGGGGCGGAAAATGGTCTGGTAGAGCTGACTTTTTCGGTTGACGACGGACAGATCAGACAAAAACTGGAAGAGATGGATATTATTCCGGATGACGGTATGGTTACTTTAACAAGAAAGTTTACAGGAAGCAGAAGCATAAGCCGCATTAATGGAGAGACAGTGAATACAGGAAAGTTGAAAGAAGCGGCAGAGCTTTTGATTGACATTCATGGTCAGCATGATAATAAAACCTTACTTCAAAGGAAGAATCATTTGGTGCTTCTGGATCTTTTTGGGAGAAAAGAGATTGCTCCGATCAAATCAGAAATGTCAAAATGTTATAAAGAATATCGGGCGATCTGTAAAAAGGAGGAAGAAACTTCTTTAAATGATGAAGAAAGGCGAAGAGAACTTTCTCTTTATGAATTTGAAGTACACGAGATCGAAGAGGCTGCTCTTCGGGAAAATGAGGATGAAGAATTAGAGGAAACATACCGAAGGATGACGGAGAGCAGAAAAATCACGGATGCAGTTGCGCAGACTTATCGCTATACATGCGAGGACAGTTCGGCAAATGCAGGTGATTGTCTTACTCGGGCGATACGTGCGTTTCGGGAGGCGGCGGAATTTGATGAAGAGGGAGACCGTCTGTGCGCTCTGCTTATGGATGTGGACAGCCTTCTGAATGATTTTAACAGAGAACTGTCCGAATATGCCTCAAAATTTGAATTTTCAGAAGAAGAGTTCAAAGAGACAGAGGAACGGTTGAATCTGATCAATCATTTAAAAGCAAAATATGGAAGTTCTGTAAGTGATGTCCTTGCATATTGCGAATCAAAACGCCATAGAATAGAACAGCTTAATGATTATGATGCATATATAAAACAAATTGAAGAAGAGAAAGAAAAAGCGTTAAAAAAAGTAGAACGTGTAACGAAAAAACTTCATGATGTAAGAAATCGATATAAAACAGTTTTTGCTGACGAAATCTGTATTCATCTGAAGGAATTAAATTTTCTCGATACAAGGTTTGAGATACATTTAAAAGATGCAGGACAGTTTAGCGCGAACGGAAAAGACGAAGCGGAATTTTATCTTGCGCTTAATCCCGGCGAGCCTGTAAAGCCGCTTGAGAATATTGCATCAGGCGGAGAACTTTCCCGTATTATGCTTGCGATAAAAACGGTTCTGGCAGATGCGGAAGATACGCCGACTTTGATTTTTGACGAGATTGATGCCGGAATATCGGGAGTTACGGCAGCAAAAGTCGGAGAAAAACTAAAGCTGATAGGTAAAAGCAGGCAGGTGATTTGCATTACTCATCTTTCACAGATAGCAGCAGTGGCAGACAGTCATTTTCTGATTGAAAAATCTGCGGAAAACGAAAGCGTAAAAACAAGGATTCGTCTATTGAACGAAGAAGATTCGGTAAAAGAACTGGCGCGTATTCTGGGTGGAGATAAGATTACATCCAGTATTATGGAAAGTGCCCGTGAAATGAAAGAAATGGCAAAGAGTGAAATATAATACTAGTGTGGAAAAAGAAGAAACCACATATACTAGAAACGGATACAGAGAAGTATCCGTTTCTTTTTATATAGGAAAGAAGGAGCGGATGCGGATAAAAAATTATCGAGATATCAGAGAAAGGGTGTGGATATGTTGAAAAAACAAAAGTATGTGACCGCTGTATTCTGTCTATTCCTCTCCTTCTTCTTTGCGGCTATGGGTATTTTGCAGTATCAAATGATTCGTGGAAAGAAACCGGTTTCGACAGATGCGGGAATAGAAGCGATGAATAATGATACGGTGCTTGTCGGAGGAATGCCGATTGGTATTTATATGGAAACGGACGGAGTGATGGTTCTTAATACAGAGCAGATTGCCGGAGCGGATGGAAAGGAGCATGAACCAGCAAAAGGAATTGTTAAAGCAGGCGATTATATTATGGCAGTAGATCATTGTGAAATTACGGGAAAAAAAGAGCTTTTGGAGGCTGTCGGAAATCTAACCGGAACGTTCGTGGTGTTGACGGTCAGACGAAATGGGGAGACGATAGATTTGAAAATAAAGCCGGTTGAATATGAAACGGGAGAATATCGGCTTGGTATATGGGTTCGCGATAATGTACAAGGCTTGGGAACAGTTACTTTTTTAACGGATCAAAGTCGGTTTGGCGCGCTTGGGCATGGGATTCATGACGTGGATACAAGTGTTCTTATGTCGATTGCGGAAGGAAATGTATACCGCACGAGTATCAGAGATATCACAAAAGGACAGAGCGGATCTCCGGGAAGTATGGAGGGTATGATCATTTATAACAATTATAATATTCTCGGTACAATCGATAAAAATACAGAGGCTGGGATTTATGGGAAAATCGACAAAATTGATGAACTTTTCACAGAACAGACGGCAATCAGGACTGCAAAAAAAGAAGAAATTATAACAGGACCTGCTACAATCCGATGTTTTGTAGATAATGAAGTTAGAGAATTTGATATTGAAGTGACTCAAGTCGACATGATGTCTCAGGAGATCAATAAAGGACTTGTGATTAAGGTGACGGACGAAGAACTTCTTGAAAAAACAGGAGGGATTATTCAGGGGATGAGCGGAAGTCCGATCATACAAAACGGGAAATTGATCGGAGCAGTAACCCACGTTTTCGTACAAGACTCGACAAAAGGTTACGGAATATTCATAGAAAATATGTTAAAACAGGTGAATTTACCGGAAATGTGTGGATAAATGTCGAATTGTTACTACAAGATTCGCTTGATTATGCAAAATGGCATAGATATAATAAGCGAGTGGCGTTTTAAAGGGATGGTCTCAAAACTAAAGGAGAGACGAGAATGGAGCATTTGAGTGTGGCGATCGCTGACGACAACCAGAGAATTCTAGATATGCTTGACGACATCATACAAACGGACAAGGAACTGGATCTCGTCGGAAAAGCGAAAAATGGAGAAGAGATGTGTCAGATCATAAAGGACAGACAGCCGGATGTTGTCCTGCTTGATCTGATCATGCCGAAAATGGATGGATTGACAGTAATGGAGCAAGTAAACAAGCAGGAGTTTGTCGACAAAAGACCGTATTTTATAGTGCTTACTGCTGTCGGACAGGAAAAAATTACAGAAGATGCATTTAATAAAGGTGCAAATTACTATATTATGAAACCGTTTAATCATACGATTTTATTGGATCGGATCAAATCGATCCGAAAAAAGCCGGCGGTTTTTGAAAAGAAAAATGAAGAGAGTATACAGGAAGTTTCATCAAGACGGGAAAATCTGGAAAGCAGAGTGACGAATATGCTTCATGAGATTGGAATACCGGCGCATATCAAAGGGTATCATTATCTGCGGGATGCGATCATGATGGCAGTAAACGACATGGATGTGTTGAATGCAATTACAAAAATATTGTATCCTACAGTTGCAAAAAAATACCGGACAACGTCAAGCCGCGTCGAACGGGCAATTCGACATGCGATCGAGGTGGCATGGAGCCGCGGAAAATTGGATACGCTTGATGAGCTTTTTGGATATACTGTGAGTACAGGAAAGGGGAAACCGACCAATTCAGAGTTTATTGCGCTGATTGCCGATACAATTCAGCTTGAATACAGGCATAAAAACTAGGAAAGTCCTTTTCATTGCGCAGAGAATAGGGTATAATAACAATTAACAGAATTCTTTCCGGGAATTTATGTGAAGAATGGGAGGATCAGGATATGAAAAATATTTTGTTTGCTGCATCGGAGTGTGTACCGTTTATCAAAACCGGAGGTCTGGCAGATGTTGTCGGTTCGCTTCCGAAAGATTTCGACAAAGAAAAATATGATGTTCGTGTTGTTATTCCGAATTACATGTGCATGAAACAGGAGTGGAAAGAGAAGTTAGAGTATGTTGCCCATTTTTATATGGACATTGCAGGTCAGGACAGGTATGTCGGAGTACTGAAGATTGAATTGAACGGTATTATTTTCTATTTTATCGATAATGAATATTATTTCAGTGGATTTGCTCCGTATGATGGGGATCCGAAGTGGAATATAGAAAAGTTTGCCTTCTTTTCAAAAGCAGTGCTGAGCATACTTCCGGTGATCGGATTTCGTCCGGAACTGATTCATTGTCATGACTGGCAGACGGGACTGATACCGGTTTATCTTGATAATTTCAGATATCTGGGAGAATACTATCGCGGAATTAAAACTGTGATGACAATCCACAATCTGAAATTCCAGGGGGTATGGGATACGAAATCTGTTCGCGAAATTACCGGACTTCCGGAATACTATTTCGTTCCGGATAAGATGGAGGCATATAAAGATGCAAACTTGCTTAAAGGCGGTATCGTATATGCCGATAAAGTGACAACGGTAAGTAACAGTTATGCAGAAGAGATCAAAACACCGTTTTACGGTGAAGGTCTTGACGGATTAATGTCGGCAAGGGCAAATGATCTTTGCGGTATTGTCAACGGCTTGGATTATACAGACTGGGATCCGGCTTCAGATCCTAGAATTGCAAAAACCTTTTCGGTTGAAGATTTCAGGAAGAATAAAGTTCTTAATAAGAAAGCGCTGCAGGAAGAACTCGGTTTAGAGAAAGATACAAAAACGATGATGATCGGAATGATCTCACGGCTTACAGATCAAAAAGGATTTGATCTTGTCGATTACGTTATGGATGAACTTTGTCAGGATGCGGTTCAGATCGTTGTGCTTGGAACAGGTGATGTGAAATATGAGAATATGTTCCGTCATTTTGCATGGAAGTACTCCGGAAAAGTATCCGCAAACATCTTTTATTCGGATGAACTTTCACATAAGATTTATGCTTCCTGCGATGCATTTCTTATGCCATCACTGTTTGAACCGTGCGGATTAAGTCAGCTGATGAGCCTGCGTTATGGAACGATTCCGATTGTGCGTGAGACAGGCGGACTTAGAGATACGGTTGAAGCGTATAATGAATTTGACAAGACAGGAACAGGATTTAGCTTTACTAATTATAATGCACATGAGATGCTTAATACAGTTCGTTATGCGGAAAGAATTTATTATGACAGAAAACGTGACTGGAATAAGATCGTAGAACGTGCGATGAGCAAAGATTTTTCATGGAAGAATTCTGCCGGACAATATCAGGAATTATACAAGAGCTTGATCGGGGAATAAGACATAGTAAGAGGTACATATAAAAACACAAGACGGACATTCGTTTCGTCTTGTGTTTTTTTGCAGCAGCGCCGAACAGGGGGTTAAATTTATCTAAGTTCTTGCCACTCGTTTGCAAATCCAAAATGTGCTTTTGGTATTTTCGGTCGTTTGAAGAAACAATACTTGACAGAAAAAGCGTTTTAGAGGATAATTTTACCTAAAAAATGTCGAAGGAAATGGATTTCTAATACTTAGCCGTACGACAGAGAAAAACAGTCAGGAGAGTAAAGATGAAAATTATAGACAGATTAAAAGAAGACAAAATACATATTTCATTTGAAGTGTTTCCGCCGAAGACCGATGCGGGATTTGGAAAAGTGATCGCGGCAACTGATGCTATGGCGAAGTTAAATCCGGCGTTTATCAGCGTGACATATGGTGCGGGCGGCGGTACGAGTAAGAATACGGCAAAGATCGCATCTCATATAAAGGATGATCTCGGAGTGGTTAGTCTTGCACACTTGACATGTGCTTCTTCAACGATAGAGGAAGTAAGAGATGTGATTGAAAATCTGAAAGAAAACGGGATTGAAAACATTCTTGCGCTTCGGGGAGATATCCCGGAAGGGATGCCGTTCCCGAACGGAAATCGTTTTAGATATGCATATGAGTTGATAGAGGAGATTCGTAAGCATGGCGATTTTTGTATCGGAGCTGCATGTTATCCGGAAGGTCATGTAGAAAACGAACATAAGGCAGAAGATATCAGGTATTTAAAACAAAAAGTAGATAGCGGCGTTGATTTTCTTACGACACAGATGTTTTTTGATAACGATATCCATTATAATTTTTTATACAGGATCAGGGAAGCAGGGATCAATGTTCCGGTACTCCCGGGAATTATGCCGATGACGAGTGAGAAACAGATGAAAAGAAGTCAGGAATTGTCAGGGACAGTGTTTCCGAGAAGATTTTTAGCTCTCCTTGATCGGTTCGGCAGCTCGGCGGCGGCGATGGAACAGGCGGGAATCGCATATGCGACCGATCAGATCATTGATCTTCTTTCTAACGGTGTGAACAATATTCATATTTATACAATGAATAAACCGCATGTTGCAGCTGCAATTATGAACAATTTGTCGGAGATTATAAAGGCGTAGGTGATAGAATGGAAAAATGTTTTCAGGAAGCTGTCCGCTATTTGGGGTATGGGAAAAATCCGGTAGATGAGGCAACAAGCCGTCTTGTTGAAAAAGGTTTTTTGGAGCTGGAAAAAGTATCGGCGCTTCGCTCGGTGTTTCGTATTTTTGAAATGAATCGGATAGATGAAGAAAAAGTTGCGATCGGAACATTACAGATTAGCAGCAAAAGCCTTGCAAGAAACTTAAATCACTGTGAAAAGGCTGTTTTGTTCGGTGCGACATTAGGGACAGGAGTGGATCGTCTGATAGCAAGAACATCTCTGACAGATATGGCAAACGCTGTTGTGCTTCAGGCATGTGCAGCGGCAATGCTGGAAGAATTTTGTGATGAGAAACAATTTGAAATCGGCGAGGAACTTGAAAAGGAAGGTCTTTATCTGCGCCCGAGGTTCAGTCCGGGATACGGCGATTTTGATATCGGTTTTCAGAAATCATTTATGCAGATGCTGGATTGTGCAAAGGCAATCGGACTTACGATGACGGAAAGTTTTATGATGACACCGACGAAATCTGTTACCGCAGTGATCGGGGCAAGTCGAATAAAAGAGAGATGCCCGATTGCAGGCTGCGAAGTCTGCGATAAGAAAGAGTGTATTTACAGACGCTGACAGTTAGATGTATGAGACAAATATGTAGAGAAGGAAAACGACGAAAAAAAGGAGAAAGAGATGATCAGACAACGACTTGGAAAAGACCTCCTCTTTTTTGATGGGGGAATGGGAACTCTGCTTCAGGAAAAAGGGCTCGCGCCGGGAGAATTACCGGAGACGTGGAATCTGACACATTCGGAAGAAATATACAAGATACACAGGCAATATATAGAAGCCGGAAGCGATATCATTTTGACGAATACATTTGGTGCAAATGCGCTGAAGTTTCATGATGATTCCTGCTCTTTAGAAGAGATTATAAAGGCGGCGGTCAGCCATGTGAAAAAAGCAGAGCGGGAGGCGCTCTTACAAACAGGAGACGAGCGTAAAATCTATACGGCTCTTGATGTCGGACCTACGGGGAAATTGCTGAAACCTATGGGAGATCTGGAATTTGAGACGGCATATGAAGCTTTTAAGGAAGTAGTGATCTTAGGAGAGCAGGCGGGAGCAGATTTAATCCATATAGAGACAATGAGCGATACATACGAATTAAAAGCAGCTGTTTTAGCGGCGAAAGAAAACACGTCTCTTCCGGTATTTGCTACCGTAATATTTGACGAGAGGAAAAAACTTTTGACAGGAGCGGATGTTTCATCTGTTGTTGCGCTTTTAGAAGGTTTAGGCGTCGATGCTCTCGGGATAAACTGCGCAATGGGACCAAAAGAGATGCTTCCGGTGTTGGAAGAACTGATCAAATATTCGTCTGTTCCGATTATTGTAAAGCCAAATGCAGGACTTCCGAAACAGAGAGACGGGAAAACATATTATGATGTGACAGAAGATGAATTTGCGGCATATATGGAGCAAATCGTCCGGATGGGGGCATGTGTGATCGGAGGCTGCTGTGGAACGACGCCGGAACATATCCGTGCCATGCGTAAAAGATGTGAAAACGCAGAACTTGTTCCGGTGACAGAAAAAGAGTTTACGGTTGTTTCCTCTTACGGGCAAAGCGTTATTTTGGGTGAGGGTTCAAAAATTATCGGAGAGCGGATAAATCCCACCGGTAAAAAACGGTTTAAACAAGCGCTGAAAGAACACGATCTTGACTATATTTTAAGAGAAGGGATTACACAGCAGGATCAGGGAGCTCACATTCTTGATGTGAATGTCGGACTGCCGGATATTGACGAGCCGGCGCTTATGGAAGAGGTAGTTCAGGAACTGCAAAGCGTCGTTAATATTCCGCTGCAGATAGATACGGTTGATGAAAAAGCGATGGAAAAAGCGCTTCGTATTTACAACGGAAAGGCAATGGTTAATTCCGTAAGCGGAAAGAAAGAGTCAATGGAAAAAGTGTTTCCTCTTGTAAAAAAATACGGCGGAGTTGTTATCGGTCTGACTTTGGATGAAGACGGAATTCCGGCGGATGCGGACGGCCGTGTGAGGATTGCGGAAAAAATCATAAAAACAGCTGAAAAATTCGGGATTAAAAAGAAAGATATCGTAATCGACGCACTCGCAATGACGATCAGTTCTGAGCCGGAAGGAGCAAAAGTGACATTGGAGACGCTTCGCAGACTTCGAGATGAGATCGGAGTCAATACAGTTCTCGGAGTTTCTAATATATCCTTTGGACTTCCATGCCGCCCGATCGTAAACGCAGCCTTTTATACAATGGCAATGCTAAACGGTCTGAGTGCCGGAATTATAAATCCATCATCGGAAGACATGATGAAATCGTGGTATGCATACCATGCTCTTATGAATCTGGATAATAATTGTGAACAATATATTCAAAAATATGCCAATTCGGTAGTGAGCACAAATATAATGAAAACATCTGAACTTTCCGAAACGAAATTAAAGGGGGAAAATGACAGAAGCAGAAAAAGCAGCTCAAAAATGACGCTTCAAGAGGCAATCGAAAAAGGGCTGCGGGATGACGCGGGGAAAATTACAACAGATATGATTGCGACAGAAGCTCCGCTCGATATTATCAACGAAGAATTGATTCCTGCATTAAATCATGTCGGCGACGGCTTTGAAAAAGGAACTGTTTTTCTGCCTCAGCTTCTGATGAGTGCGGAAGCTGCAAAATCCGCATTTTCTGTTCTGAAGGAAAAGATGGAAAAAAGCGGTGAGATCAGAGAAAAAAAGGGACGAGTCATTTTGGCGACCGTGAAAGGAGATATTCATGATATCGGAAAAAATATCGTGAAAGTGCTTTTAGAAAATTACAGTTTTGATGTGATCGATCTTGGAAAAGACGTATCGCCTGAAAAAATTGTAGAAACGGCATGTGAAAAGCAAGTTCCGCTTGTTGGATTAAGCGCTCTTATGACAACAACGGTAGTCAGTATGGAAGAGACGATAAAGATGCTTCGGGAAAAGAAACCGGACTGTAAAGTGATGGTCGGGGGAGCTGTGCTCAACCAAGAGTATGCAGATATGATCGGTGCGGATTTTTATGGGAAAGATGCGATGCAGTCCGTACATTACGCCGAAAAGATTTTTAAAGATGCTCTGCAAAAAAGTGCCGATAAAAAAGAATAAATACTTGTCAGAGAAAGAATATTCGGTTGTTGACAATGATTTTGTAAACAGATATATTTAAAGAAATAGGAACAGATGTGCTCGTCGTTTCAATTTAGTATATCAGGAGGTAAGTGCAGATGATGAGAGGATTACATACTCCGGTACGGGCAATCCGGAGAAGAGTGTTTAAGGAAGTGGCGCAGCTTGGATTTAAGGCAGATGCGGATACGCTTCTTGCGGATATGGAAGCCATTCCGTATGCGATCGTAAATGAAGATTCAGAGAAATACAGAGAAAGCGTTTACCGCGCACGGGCGATCGTAAGGGAACGGCTGCGTTTGGCGATGGGACTTTCCCTGCGTCCGGAAAATAAGCCGGTTCATTTAACTGCGGGCGTGGAAGCAAGCAATATCTCTGAAAAATATTATGAGCCTCCGCTGATGCAGGTTATTCCGTCCGCATGTGAAAGCTGCGAAGAGAATAAATACGAGGTAAGCAATATCTGTAAAGGCTGTCTTGCGCACCCGTGTCAGGAAGTCTGTCCGAAAGACGCTATTTCCATGGTGAACGGGCGGTCGTATATCGATCAGGAAAAATGTATCAAATGCGGAAAATGCAAATCAGTCTGTCCGTACGATGCGATCGCGAAAAAGGAGCGTCCATGTCAGAAAGCCTGCGGTGTGAATGCGATTAAATCCGACAAAATGGGAAGAGCATATATTGATAATGAAAAATGTGTTTCATGCGGTATGTGTATGGTAAGTTGTCCGTTTGGCGCGATTTCGGATAAGTCTCAGATATTCCAGCTTGCACGGGCGTTATCAGAAGGTGAAAATGTAATTGCGGAGATCGCTCCGGCATTTGTAGGACAGTTCGGTGATAATATTACACCGAGAAATATTAAAGCCGCTCTTCGTGAACTCGGATTTTCGGAAGTGTATGAAGTTGCGCTTGGAGCAGACATCGGCGCGATTGCAGAGGCGCATCACTATGTGGATAAAGTTGTGACGGGTGAACTGCCGTTTCTTTTGACATCCTGTTGTCCTTCATGGTCTGTCATGGCAAAAAAATTTTTCCCGGATCTGATCGACCAGATCTCCCAGGAACTTACTCCTATGGTGGCGACGGCAAGGACAATTAAGCAGAAACACCCTGAAGCAAAAGTAGTCTTTATCGGACCATGTGCCGCGAAGAAACTGGAAGCGTCAAGAAGAAGCGTGCGAAGTGACGTTGATTTTGTTGTTACTTTTGAGGAATTGCAGGCAATGTTTGATGCAAAAGAGATCGATCTGACAGAGTATGAAGCAGAGTCTTCCTTCCATGATGCAACCGGAGCTGGCAGGGGATACGGATGTGCAGGCGGAGTTGCCGAGGCAATAGAAAAATGTATTAACGAATATTATCCTGATGTACAGGTGAATATTGAGCACGCAGAAGGATTGAAGGAATGTAAAAAGATATTAACTCTGGCAAAGGCAGGCAAGATGAACGGTTGTCTGATCGAAGGAATGGGATGTCCGGGAGGATGTATTGCCGGAGCGGGAACGAATATTCCTCTTCCGAAGGCGAAGAAAGATCTTGCGGCTTTCGTGAAAAACTCAAGTAAGTCAATTCCGCCGAAAGAATTAGAAGAGATCGAACTTGATTAAAATAAATACAAATTTGACAGCCGGACTGCAAGAAAAGAAAGCGGAAATGCCGTAAACGGAAAATTGCAGATAAAATATGGGATAAGATAAGTAAGCGGGCGCCTTTTTTTGGCGTTGTAGGTTTGTCAAACATATGTTACACCCCGATCAATAAATTCCCTCAGAACAGTTTGTGGTGATTTCCACCCCAGAGGTCTCATGGGAAACTGGTTATAATCCCTACGGTTATAGGTTTGAAGCTGCTTGGAAAAATCCTCAAAGGAATAGAAAGTATGCGAGGTATAAAAACGTTCATTATCCTTGCGGTGGCTGCGTTCCACTTTTCCGTTATGACGTGGTGTAAAGGGTCGGATCAGTTTATGTTGGATGCCAAGTTCTTTTAAAGTCCGTTGGAATAAAGTCAATGTTTCTTTGCCGGAAGTGGAAAAGCGCTTTGTAAACTCCACGCCGTTGTCTGTCTGAACGCATTCGATTGGCATAGGAAAGCGTTGGATCAGATGCTTGAGGAACTGTGCGGATGAATAGGTGCTGTGTTCTTCAAAAGCTTCCACATACCGCCAGCGGGAGTACTCATCAATGGCGGTATACTGATAGAATTTCTTTCCTTTCGCATTATTGACAAGACAACATGCAGGAACGAATTTCACATCGACCTGGATACGCTGTCCGGGATATTTCATCTGCTCATAAGGCTTCGGAATATATTTGGGATTCGGAAGTTTTTGAGCCAAGATTCCCTGTTTCTTCAGAAAACGATACAATCCTGGGATGGAACGTTTATAACCGCGCTGCATAAGTTTGACCCAAAAGACAACCAGACCAGAATGGGGATTGCGCCTACGCATATCTTGGATCAGCTTGATTTCTTCAGGTGTATGCTGATTGGGATGGTGATGGGGACGGCGTGAACGATCGCGGAGAGACTCTATTGTGCCGTCATAGCGGCGCTTCCAACGATAAATATACTGGCGGTTTGTCTTATATTTAATTGCTGCTTTTGAGACACCATATTTTTCGGCGAAACGGATCAGGGATAGACGATACCTCATATCTTGTGTTATACTTGCCATGCGGGAATACTTCCTTTCTTAAATGTTTAGGTTTGGTAGCTTAAAGCATAACACAGAAAAGGTATTTCCGCTTTTTAATTATTCAGTTGTAACACATGTATTGTAATCCTACAAGTAAGCGGGCGCCTTTTTTTGGCGTCCGCTTTACAAATATAACCCTCTATGATATATTATAAAACAGGCTTTTGGAGCGAAAGAGGAGGAAAATGCAATGAAGGCATATGGAGTAAATGAACTTAGAAAAATGTTTTTAGAGTTCTTTGAGAGTAAAGGACATCTTGCGATGAAGAGTTTTTCATTGGTGCCGCACAATGATAAGAGCCTTCTGCTTATCAATTCGGGTATGGCGCCGTTAAAACCATATTTTACAGGACAGGAGATTCCGCCGAGAAAGCGAGTGACTACCTGCCAGAAATGTATCCGTACGGGAGATATTGAAAATGTCGGAAAGACAGCGCGTCACGGTACATTTTTTGAAATGCTCGGAAATTTTTCGTTTGGAGATTACTTTAAAGAAGAAGCGATTCAGTGGACATGGGAATTTCTGACAGAAGTAGTCGGCCTTGACCCGAATAGACTGTACCCGTCCGTATATGAGGACGATGCGGAAGCATTTGAAATATGGAATAAGAAGATGGGGATTCCGGCAGAACGTATCTTTAAATTCGGAAAAGAAGATAATTTCTGGGAGCATGGTTCCGGTCCGTGCGGACCCTGTTCAGAAGTGTATTATGACAGGGGAGAAAAATACGGCTGTGGAAGTCCTGATTGTACAGTAGGCTGCGAGTGCGACCGTTACATGGAAATTTGGAATAATGTATTTACACAGTTTGACAATGACGGAAACGGCAATTACAGTGAGCTGGAGCAGAAGAATATTGATACGGGAATGGGATTGGAACGTCTGGCGTCTGTTGTGCAGGATGTAGATTCTATTTTTGATGTTGATACGATTAAAGCGCTTCGTGATCACGTATGCCGCCTTGCGGAAAAAGAATACGGGGAAGAGTACAACAATGATGTCTCGATCCGCGTCATTACAGATCATGTCCGTTCTGTGACTTTTATGATCTCAGATGGAATTATGCCGTCTAATGAAGGCCGCGGTTATGTTCTTCGCCGTCTGCTTAGAAGAGCCTGCCGTCATGGAAGACTTCTCGGCATTCACAAAGGATTCCTGCCGGAGCTTGCAGAAACTGTCATTGCGGGATCAAAAGACGGGTATCCGGAGCTGGAGGAGAAGAAAGAATTTATTTTGAACGTGATTTCCAAAGAGGAAGAGCAGTTCAATAAAACAATAGATCAGGGACTTGGAATTTTGGCAGAGATGATCTCTGATATGGAGAAAAAAGAAGAAAAGATATTAAACGGCGAAGATGCTTTCCGCCTGTATGACACATATGGATTCCCTCTCGATCTGACAAAAGAAATTTTGGAAGAAAAAGGACTCTGTGTGGATGAAGATGGATTTAAAGCCTCCATGGAAGTTCAGAGAAAAAAAGCCCGTGACGCCCGTGAAGTGACGAATTATATGGGAGCTGATGTAACAGTATATGAGTCTATCGATCCGAATGTGACAAGTGAATTTGTCGGATATGAACATCTTACATGGGAATCAGACGTGACTGTTCTTACAACGGAAACGGAGATTGCGGACGCATTATCTGAAGGAGAGCACGGTACGGTCTTTGTTCAGGAGACCCCGTTTTATGCGACAAGCGGAGGTCAGGAGGCGGATACAGGATATATCCGTACTGCAGAAGGTGAATTTAAAGTAGAAGATACAGTGAAATTGCTCGGCGGAAAAGTCGGTCATGTCGGAGTTATGACAAAGGGAATGATCAGATCCGGAGATAAAGTAGTGCTGGAAGTGGATGCGAAAAAGCGTGCTCTTTCAGCAAGGAATCATAGCGCAACTCATCTTCTTCAAAAAGCACTTCGTACAGTGTTGGGAAGTCATGTAGAACAGGCAGGATCAAGCGTAAATGAAGACAGACTTCGCTTTGATTTTACACATTTTTCGGCGATGACAGAAGATGAGATCACACAGGTTGAGAAACTTGTCAATGAAAGTATTGCAAAAGCATACGATGTAGATATTAAAAATATGCCGATCGAAGAGGCAAAAAAGACAGGAGCGCAGGCTCTGTTCGGAGAAAAATACGGTGATATAGTCCGTGTCGTGAATATGGGAGATTATTCTATTGAATTTTGCGGCGGAACTCATGTGAATAACACATCGGAGATTATGGCTCTGAAAATTGTTTCAGAGACAGGTGTGGCGGCAGGAGTTCGCAGAATTGAGGCTTTGACTTCAGAAGGGCTGATGAAATATTATGCGCAGACAGAAGAAAAATTGAAAAATGCGGCAGCGCTTTTAAAAGCAACGCCTGACAATTTATCAGATAAGATTCATCATATGATTGCTGAAAACAAAACATTACACAGCGAAGTGGAAAGTCTGAAAAGTAAGATCGCTCAAAGTGCGGCAGGAGACGTACTGGATCAGGTGAAAGAAGTAAAAGGAATAAAACTTTTGGCAGCGCAGATCGAGGGCGTTGACATGAACGGACTTAGAGAACTTGGCGATCAGTTGAAAGAAAAATTAGGAGACGGAGTTGTCGTCCTTGCATCAGGAAGCGATGGTAAAGTCAGTCTGATGGCTACTGCGACAGACGGAGCGATGAAAAAAGGCGCTCACGCCGGAAATCTTGTGAAAGCGATCGCAGGATGTGTCGGAGGCGGCGGCGGTGGTCGTCCGAATATGGCGCAGGCGGGAGGAAAGAATCCGTCAGGAATCCAGGATGCATTGAAAAAAGCGGAAGAAGTTCTTGCAGAACAGATCAAAGAATAGTTTTATTTTGTAAAAATATAGAAAAATGCATTTTTTATAAGCTTTTATGAAGTTTTTGCTCGGAAATAGTTGACGGGAGAAAAAAATATGTTATAATCTTTATTAGTGCAATAAAAATACCCGAACAGTCGTATTATGCACAATACAAGGCTGGAGGGGAGGTTAGGTGTGAGACTATGTCAAATGTAATCGTTAAAGAAAACGAGACGTTAGATAGCGCTTTACGCAGATTCAAAAGAAACTGTGCTAAAGCTGGTATTCAGCAGGAGATCCGCAAAAGGGAGCACTATGAAAAACCAAGCGTAAGACGTAAGAAAAAATCTGAAGCTGCTAGAAAACGTAAATATAATTAATAAGTGCACTTAAACAGGATGCCGACGGCATCCTGTTTTTCGTTATGGAAGAAAGAATCTGATTAAATTATATAGCGCCCAAAATGAATAAAACAAGATGTTTTTCTTTCAAAATAGGATATATTATATGTAATAAAGGCAAAAAATTGAAATTTTACGTTGACAATCTTTCATTTTCCTTTTAAAATGTACGAGTAGAAAAAATTCTATGTCGGATATGATCCGTAAATTCATTCAGGAGGTAATTTGAGATGTCATACGTTGATGAGGTAATTGATTTAGTTGTGAAGAAAAACCCGGCAGAACCGGAATTCCATCAGGCAGTAAAAGAGGTTCTTGAATCTCTTCGTGTTGTAATTGAAGCAAATGAGGAAAAGTTCCGTAAAGAAGCTCTTCTTGAAAGACTCGTCGAACCTGAAAGACAGATTAAGTTCCGTGTTCCGTGGGTAGATGACAACGGACAGGTTCAGGTTAATACAGGATACCGCGTACAGTTCAACAGTGCAATAGGACCGTATAAAGGCGGACTTCGCCTTCATCCTTCAGTAAATCTTGGTATCATTAAGTTCCTCGGATTTGAACAGATATTTAAAAATTCCCTTACAGGACTTCCGATCGGAGGCGGTAAAGGCGGATGTGATTTTGATCCAAAGGGCAAATCCGACAGAGAAGTTATGGCATTTTGTCAGAGTTTTATGACAGAACTCTGTAAATATATCGGCGCAGATACAGACGTTCCGGCAGGAGATATCGGAACAGGCGCAAGAGAGATCGGATATATGTTCGGTCAATATAAGAGAATCCGCGGCGTTTACGAAGGCGTTCTTACAGGAAAAGGCTTAAGTTACGGCGGTTCTCTTGCAAGAAAAGAAGCGACAGGATATGGTCTGTTATACCTGACACAGGAGATGCTTAAGATCAACGGAAAAGAACTGGCAGGAAAGACAGTTGCAGTTTCAGGTTCAGGTAATGTTGCAATTTATGCGACGGAAAAAGCACAGGAACTTGGAGCAAAAGTAGTGACAGTAAGTGATTCTACAGGATGGGTATATGATCCGGAAGGAATTGATCTTGCAGCATTGAAAGAAATTAAAGAAGTAAATCGTGCAAGACTGACAGAGTATAAAAAATATCGTCCGAATTCCGAATATCACGAAGGAAAAGGAGTATGGTCTGTGAAAGTTGATATCGCTCTTCCATGCGCAACACAGAATGAACTTCATCTTGAAGATGCAGAAATGCTTGTTGCAAACGGATGTATGGCAGTTGCAGAAGGCGCTAATATGCCGACTACGATGGAAGCAACAGAATACCTTCAGGAGAACGGAGTCCTCTTCGCACCGGGAAAAGCAGCAAATGCAGGCGGTGTCGCAACATCTGCTCTGGAAATGTCCCAGAACAGCGAGCGCTTAAGCTGGACATTTGAAGAAGTAGATGCGAAACTGCAGTCGATCATGGTAAATATCTGCCATAACATGGCTGATGCAGCTGAAAAATACGGATTTAAAGGTAACTATGTAGTAGGAGCCAACATTGCCGGATTTGAGAAAGTTGCAGATGCAATGACAGCGCAGGGAGTATGTTAATATAGGAAATAAGATATTTTCATTTTTTATTCGTTTAGAACATGCTGCCAGGAAAGTAAAAGCTTTGATCGATAGTTTGTGAAAAAACTGTTAATTTAAGAAAAGGCGTTGACACATACTTTTATTTCAGATATATTACTGTTTAGTAAAAGGGAGTAACTGGCGCTTGTTAAAAGCGTTTGCGATGTCGTCAGTACGATGCATATGCATCCGTATCGTGATTAAACAGTGAGACTTTTATTGCATTACATAATTAGTGTGCAATAGGAGTCTCTTTTTTATTGTATGAGAAATATTACTTCTTATAGGATGAAAAAGCTCCGTGCATAATGCACACTCATATAATCTTAAGGAGGAAAACAGATGAAAACATTTTATCAAATGTCCGGAGAGGATACGATGAAGCAGTTAAACGGCTCTGCCGAACCGCTTACTGAATCGCAGGTGAAAGAGCATCAGGAAAAATACGGTCGGAATGAGCTTGTGGAGGGCAAGAAAAAGACGGTGCTTCAGATCTTTCTTGAACAGTACAAGGACTTTCTTGTTATCATCCTGATCATTGCGGCTATTGCATCGGGATTTATGGGAGATGTGGAAAGTACGGCGGTTATTTTAATCGTAATCACAATGAATGCAATACTGGGAACAGTTCAGACTGTGAAAGCAGAACAATCTCTTGCCAGCCTGAAAAAACTTTCCGGTCCGGAAGCAAAAGTGCTGAGAAACGGAACAGTTATCCCGATTCCGTCTTCGGAAGTAACAGTCGGTGATATTGTAATGTTGGATGCAGGAGATTACATTCCTGCCGACGGACGTCTTTTGGAAAGCGCCAGCCTGAAAGTTGATGAGAGCGCTTTGACAGGAGAAAGTCTTGGAGTAGAAAAGTCTGTAGATATTATAAATGAAGAAGAGGTTCCGCTTGGCGATAGATTGAATATGGTTTATTCAGGAAGCTTTGTCACATATGGAAGGGGATCTTTTGTTGTAACCGGAATCGGGATGGAGACAGAAGTCGGAAAAATCGCAAGTCTGTTAAAGACAACTTCCGAGAAAAAGACGCCGCTTCAGATCAATCTGGATCAGTTTGGTCAAAAGTTGTCGATCTTGATCCTTGTATTCTGTGGTATTTTATTCGGAATCAATATTTTGCGAGGCGATAAGATCGGTGATGCCTTTCTTTTTGCAGTAGCCCTTGCAGTGGCGGCAATTCCGGAAGCGCTTAGTTCTATTGTTACAATCGTACTTTCTTTTGGTACGCAGAAGATGGCGAAAGAACATGCGATCATGCGTAAACTTCAGGCAGTGGAAGGACTCGGAAGCGTATCGATCATTTGTTCTGATAAAACAGGAACGCTGACACAGAACAAAATGACAGTAGAAGATTATTATGTTGATGAGCTTTGCATTAAAGCAGAAGATATAGATTTGAATGACCCTTCCCAGAGCAGGCTGTTGATCGGAAGTATGTTATGCAACGATTCTAAAAATACAGACGGCGTAGAAATCGGAGATCCGACAGAAACAGCTTTGATCAATCTTGGAAGTAAGCTTGGACTTGATCCGGAAGAAATAAGAACGAAATATCCTCGTGAGAGTGAAAATCCTTTTGACAGCGATCGTAAGTTAATGTCAACAAAGCATACGATTGAAAATGTTCCTACGATGATCGTAAAAGGTGCGGTCGATGTGTTGCTGACTCGTATGGATCAGATACAGATCGGTTCTGAAGTGCGTCCGATGACGGAGCAGGACAGAAAAAATATCGAAGAACAAAATCAGGCATTTTCAAGACAGGGACTCCGTGTTCTTGCTTTTGCATATAAAACAGTGTCAGACGAGTTGGAATTGACTTTGGAAGACGAATATAATCTTACGTTTATCGGCTTGATCGCAATGATGGATCCTCCGCGTGAAGAATCCAAAGCTGCTGTAGCGGAATGTAAGAAGGCGGGTATTCGTCCGATTATGATCACGGGAGATCATAAAGTGACGGCTGCGGCGATTGCGAAAAGAATCGGTATTTTGGAAGATGAGTCTGAAGCATGTGAAGGTGCGGAGATTGATAAACTTTCCGATGAAGAATTGAAAGATTTTGTAGAGGGAATTTCCGTATATGCCCGTGTTTCTCCGGAACATAAAATCCGTATTGTACGTGCATGGCAGGAAAAGGGAAATATTGTATCTATGACAGGTGACGGAGTAAACGATGCGCCGGCGCTGAAACAGGCGGATATTGGTGTTGCAATGGGAATCACCGGAAGTGAAGTATCGAAAGATGCAGCGGCGATGGTATTGACAGATGATAACTTTGCAACGATCGTAAAAGCGGTAGAAAACGGAAGAAATATTTACCGGAACATTAAAAACTCCATCCAGTTTTTGCTTTCGGGAAACTTTGGCGCGATTCTCGCTGTGCTCTACGCTTCTATCGCAGGTCTTCCGGTTCCGTTCGCACCTGTGCATTTGTTGTTTATTAACTTGTTGACAGACAGCCTTCCGGCAATAGCACTCGGACTTGAACCTCACTCTAAAGAAGTGATGGAAGAAAAACCAAGACCGATGAACGAGTCGATCCTTACAAAAGATTTTATGCTGAAAATCGGAACAGAAGGACTGTCAATCGGAATCACAACAATGATCGCATTTTTGATCGGATATAAAGGCGGTAATGCATTGCTTGGAAGTACAATGGCATTTGCGACACTGTGCTCTGCAAGATTGTTCCATGGATTTAACTGCAAATCAGACAGACCTGTTGTATTTACAAGCAAGCTTTTAAATAATATTTATTTGATAGGTGCATTTGTTGTAGGTCTGGCATTAGTGACAATGGTTGTTATGATTCCGGGACTTCACAGTATTTTTAAAGTACAGACGTTGAATTTGACGCAGCTTTTGATCGTATACGGCCTTGCGGCAGTGAATATTCCGATCATCCAGATTTTGAAAGCAATCCGTCTGGCGCTGAAGAAAAAAGAAAAATAAAGCTCTCTTTAAAAGATTGGTTTAACAGAAGAGAAGCAGAGGGATACAGAAAGGAGGACTTTTATGAAACAAGTACAAAAACCAAGAAAGCCATTGATCGTATATTATCTGATAGCGATTGCGGTGCTGATCCTTTTTAACTCCTTTGTATTCCCTGCCATTGTAGGGGGAAATGTTGAGGAAGTTGATTACGGCACGTTCCTTACGATGGTAGAAAACAAAGAAGTATCGAAAGTACAGCTCGAAGGCGAAAGCATTTATTTTACAGATAAAAGTGAAGATTCCAGACAGTATGAAACTACGAGGTTTGATGACCCGGATCTTGTAAACCGTTTGGAAAAAGCAGGATGTAAGTTCGGAAGAGTTGCGGATCGACAGATGAGTCCGTTTTTAAGTATGCTCTTATCAATCGTGATTCCGATGATCATTTTCATTCTCCTCGGACAGTTTTTGTCACGTCAACTCATGAAAAAGATGGGCGGAGCGGCAGGCGGAAACCAGTTTATGCAGTTTGGAAAGAGCAATGCAAAAGTATATGTGCAGTCTACGACGGGTATTACGTTTAACGATGTGGCAGGTGAAGATGAAGCAAAAGAACTTTTGACAGAGATTGTTGATTTCCTTCATAATCCTCAGAAATATCAGGAAATCGGCGCCGTATGTCCGAAAGGCGCCCTCCTTGTGGGGCCTCCGGGAACAGGAAAGACGCTTCTTGCAAAAGCCGTTGCAGGGGAAGCGGGAGTTCCGTTTTTCTCTATTTCGGGTTCGGAATTTGTAGAAATGTTTGTCGGCATGGGAGCTTCAAAAGTGCGTGATCTGTTTAAACAGGCAAATGAGAAAGCCCCTTGTATTGTATTTATCGATGAGATCGATACGATCGGCAAGAAACGTGACAGCCACGGAATGGCAGGAAATGATGAACGGGAGCAAACATTGAATCAGCTCCTTACAGAAATGGACGGTTTTGATGCGTCGAAAGGTGTTGTAATACTTGCGGCAACAAACCGACCGGACACATTGGATCCGGCGCTTTTGCGCCCGGGACGTTTTGACCGGAGAATCCCTGTAGAACTTCCCGATCTTAAAGGGCGTGAAGAAATACTGAAAGTGCATGCACGAAAAATAAAACTCGGGGATAATGTGGATTTTAATGCGATTGCAAGAGCAGCTTCGGGAGCATCAGGAGCGGAGTTGGCAAATATGGTGAATGAGGCGGCTCTTCGGGCTGTCCGTGAAAACAGAAAATTTGTTGTGCAGTCGGATCTAGAGGAAAGTATTGAAGTTGTGATCGCGGGATACCAAAAGAAAAACCGTGTTCTTTCGACGAAAGAGAAACTGATCGTCGCATATCATGAGATCGGTCATGCTTTGGTGGCGGCATTACAGACACATTCGGCTCCGGTGACAAAAATTACGATCATTCCCAGAACTTCGGGTGCGCTCGGATATACGATGCAGGTAGAAGAAGAGGAACGTAATCTGATGACTGAAGAAGAACTTAAAAATAAAATTGCGACATTGACAGGAGGAAGATGCGCGGAGGAGCTTGTATTCGGCTCAGTGACAACAGGAGCGTCAAATGATATTGAACAGGCGACGAAGCTTTCCAGGGCAATGATCACCAGATATGGTATGAGCAGCCGATTTGGAATGGTTGCTCTTGAGACGCAGTCAAATCCGTACCTCGGAGGCGACAGCAGTTTAAGTTGTTCTCCTGAGACAGCGGCAACTATTGACGATATGGTTGTAGATATGGTAAAACAGTCTTATGAGAAGGCGCGAAAGCTGTTGAAAGATAATCAGGGGAAATTGCATGAACTTGCCAAATATTTGTATGAGAAAGAAACAATCACAGGGGACGAATTTATGCGGATCTTGTCACAGAAAGAACTTTCTTCAGATGGAGAGACTGCATCAGGCGCAGAGTTTGCGGCAGATGGCAGACAGATTTTAGAGGAAGAAAAAGCATCAGACAAAGAAGTGCATATTTCTGAGGAATAAAGATTATCTGTTAAAATTAAAAAATTGCAGGCGATAGCGTCGCTGTACAGAAAGAACCGTTTACGGTCTGTACATCGACGCTACCCTTGTACAACGGTATGAATAGAAAATAAAAAAGAACAGCAATAAGAAGTTAGACACAAAAGAAGAGACAGAGGTGAAAAGCTGTATGGCAAGAAGAAAAAAATTGCAGGTAGAAGAAAAAAAGGAACGACGGCTCCCGACAACAAGATATAATCCCGAATATAAAAAGGGACTGACAAGTCAGCAAGTTCAGGAACACCGGCTGCACGGTTGGACGAACAAGGCGGTTGAACCTCCGTCAAAGACGACGAAAGAGATTGTTCATGAAAATGTATTTACTTATTTCAACTTAATCTTTGTCGTGCTTGCAGTATTGCTCTGTCTTGTGGGATCTTTCAGAGATTTGACATTTCTTCCGGTTATTATTGCAAATACATTGATTGGAATTATTCAGGAGATTAGAGCAAAACAAGTACTGGATAAGCTGACTATGTTGAATGCGCCCCGCGCCTCTGTTGTCCGAGACGGAAAAAGAACGGTGATCAATGCCGAAGATCTTGTCGTAGATGATATCGTAATTTTTAAAGCCGGCGATCAGGTGTGTGCCGATGCGGAAGTATCTGCCGGAGAAGTTCAGGTGAATGAATCGCTTTTGACAGGTGAAGCCGATGAGATTACAAAACGTAAAGGCGATAAACTGATGTCAGGCAGCTTTATTGTTTCCGGACAATGTCACGCGCGGCTTGATAAAGTAGGAGAGGATTCATATATATCGAAATTGACATTGCAGGCAAAAGCGATGCAGTCAAAAGAACAGTCGGAAATGATTCGTTCGCTTGATAAGCTTGTTAAATGTGTAGGAGTAGCTATTATCCCGATCGGAATCGTTCTTTTTTCACAGGCATTTTTCATTCAACATGATGGATTTAGAGAAAGCGTGACATCTATGATCGCGGCGGTGATCGGAATGATTCCGGAAGGATTGTATCTTCTTGCAAGTGTGGCGCTTGCGGTGAGTTCAATTCGTCTTGCACAGAAAAAAGTGCTTTTGCATGATATGAAATGTATTGAAACGCTTGCCCGTGTAGACGTGCTTTGTGTGGATAAGACAGGAACGATTACGGAAAATACAATGAAAGTCCAAAAGCTGATCAAGACGGATGAGTACGATGAAAAAGAAAAGGGCGGGTTATCTTTGCTTGTCGGAGATTTTGCGGCAGCTATGACAAATGATAATATTACGATGGCTGCCCTAAAAGAATATTTTACAAAAGCATCAGGAAAGAAGGTTTTGTCAAAAACAGGATTTTCTTCCGCAACAAAATACAGCAGCGTTACATTTGAAGACGGAGCTTATGTGCTCGGAGCGCCGGAATTTGTTTTAAAAGAAAAGTATGACGATTATGCGGAAGAGATCACAGAATATGCATCTACAGGATCCAGAGTTCTTGCTTTTGGAATTTATGACGGAGAGGTTGACGGAAAACCTCTGACACATGGCATTCTTCCGTTTGGCTTTGTTTTACTTGCCAATCCTATACGAGAAGCTGCAAAAGAGACGTTTGAGTATTTCGCAGAACAAGGCGTAGAAGTAAAGGTTATCTCAGGGGATAATCCGGTTACTGTTTCCAATGTTGCAAAGCAGGCCGGAATTAAAAATGCAGACAGATATGTAGATGCGTCAGAGTTTGAAGATGAACAGTCCATGAGGAAAGCGCTTCTGAATAATACGGTTTTCGGTCGGGTTACGCCGAGTCAGAAACGGAAGTTTGTCCGTATTTTAAAAGAGGCAGGACATACGGTAGCAATGACGGGAGACGGGGTTAATGATGTGCTTGCCTTGAAAGATGCCGACTGCAGTATTGCCATGGCATCGGGAAGCGACGCTGCGGCACAGGCATCTCAGCTTGTTTTGCTGGAGTCAGATTTTTCATGTATGCCGGAAGTTGTGTTGGAAGGAAGGCGGGTTGTAAATAATATTCAGAGATCGGCAAGTTTATTTCTTGTGAAGAATATTTTCTCATTTTTGCTAAGCGTTGCGTCTGTCGTGTTTATGTTTACTTATCCGTTGGAGCCGTCTCAAGTATCATTGATCAGTATGTTTACAATCGGTGTTCCTGCATTCTTCCTTGCTCTGGAACCGAATAAAAATATGATCAAAGGACATTTCCTTACAAATGTGCTATTAAAAGCGCTTCCTGCTGCGTTGACAGATGCTCTTGCAGTTGCGGCTCTTGTCATATTTGGAAGAACATTTGACGTAAGCTCTACGGATATATCAACGGCGGCAACGATGCTTTTGGCGATCGTAGGATTTATGATCTTATATAAGATCAGCGCGCCGATGAATAAAATACGGTTTAGTATTGTAAGCGGATGTATTGCAGGATTATTGTTCTGCAGCATCTTCCTAAAAGATCTGTTCGCTATTACAAGTATGACAAAAGAATGTATTATGCTCTTTGTAGTATTTGCGATTGCTACAGAACCGGTGCTTCGTTATTTGACAACACTTGTCGAAAAAGTGAAATATTACTATCTGAAGCTGCGAGGCAAAAATCTGTCTTCAGATGATACATAATATTTTCAAGAATAAGAAAGATACGGAAAATGAATGGATATTAGGAGCAAAGCAGCTTAAAAATGAATGATGCCGATTAAGGAGGAATAGAAATATACAACCGGAAAATAGAATAGAGATAGAGTAAGAGATATAGTAAAAAATATAGTAAAAAGTATAAGCAGAAAAACAAAGAGAGATGAAATGAAAAGGAGAAGGGGAAATGGCAGAAAAATTGAAAGTATTGATTTTGAACGGAAGTCCTAGAACAGAGGGCAACACGACGATCGCGATCCACGAGATGGAACATGTTTTTGAAGAAAACGGCGTGGAATATGAGACGATCCAAGTTGGGAAAATGGATATCAGAGGATGTGCGGCATGCGGAACATGTTATAAAAACGGAAAGTGTATGTTTGATGATATCGTGAATGAGCTTGCACCGAAATTCGAGGCTGCAGACGGTATGGTTATTGCAAGTCCTGTCTTTTATGCATCTGCAAATGCGACGCTGATCGCCTGTCTTGACCGGTTATTTTACAGTACTAAATTCGATAAGACGATGAAAGTCGGAGCAAGTGTCGTATGTGCAAGAAGAGGCGGATGTTCTGCAACATTTGATGAGTTAAATAAATATTTTACAATTTCAGATATGCCGATCGCATCGGGACAATACTGGAACTGTATTCATGGAAGAAAGGTCGGAGAGGCGGCGCTTGATGAAGAAGGGAAACAGACAATGCGCGGTGTTGCGAGAAATATGGTCTTTCTAATGAAGAGTATCGCGCTTGGAAAGGAAGCGTTCGGTCTTCCTGAAAAAGAGAAAAAGGTTTATACGAGTTTTATTAATCCGTGAGTTTTCAAGACTTGGATCAATACAAAAAGTGTTGCGAATCTTTAATTCAGAGAAACAGGTTACAGAGAAACTGCTGTCAAAATGACGGCAGTTTCTTTTTGTATCAAGAAAACCACGCGATAGTCGCGTGGTTCCGTGAAAGCTTTAGCG